>ENA-OVGQ01000004-OVGQ01000004.1-human-gut-metagenome-genome-assembly--contig:-NODE-4-length-429380-cov-52.977413_pt1 | contig 429380 bp, 408 predicted proteins | sample MGYA00237774_ERZ505427 | MGnify/ENA primary metagenome ERZ505427 (study PRJEB26158, sample SAMN06016404) | human gut metagenome | biome: human gut; feature: ankylosing spondylitis patient; material... | reverse complement strand
CCTGTTTCACCAGTAATACCCGTTGGACCGGTTGCCCCTGTAGCACCAGTCGTACCTGTGACTCCGGTTATGCCAGTCGCACCAGTGGCTCCGGTTGGTCCTGTTGTACCCGTAACACCAGTTACGCCAGTTGTGCCAGTTATGCCAGTGGCACCAGTCACGCCGGTTACACCAGTAACTCCCGTAGTTCCCGTTGCTCCAGTAGCCCCGGTGGGTCCCGTCACACCTGTCGGGCCGGTAACGCCTGTTACACCCGTCTCTCCTGTAATACCCGTGGTTCCTGTGGCACCAGTTGCTCCCGTCGTTCCAGTAAATCCTGTATTACCTGTAGCCCCAGTAAGTCCAGTTACTCCTGTTGTGCCGGTACTTCCGGTGGTGCCCGTTGCACCTGTAGTTCCTGTTGTCCCAGTACTTCCGGTGGCTCCTGTTACACCCGTTGTACCTGTAGTTCCTAAAGCACCGGTCACACCTGTGATACCCGTAACTCCTGTTGTGCCTGTGGCTCCTGATACACCTGTGAGCCCTGTAGCCCCAGTTTCTCCGGTCGCGCCAGTAATACCCGTGGTTCCTGTTGTTCCAGTCGCGCCGGTCGGTCCCGTTACACCGGTCGTACCTGTAACGCCTGTTACACCCGTCTCTCCTGTAATACCCGTGGTTCCTGTTGCTCCAGTCACACCTGTGATCCCAGTGGGTCCCGTCACACCAGTCGTACCTGTGACCCCTGTTAGACCCGTCTCTCCTGTGGCACCAGTTGCTCCCGTCGTTCCAGTAAACCCTGTATTACCTGTAACCCCAGTAAGTCCAGTTACTCCCGTCTCTCCAGTTTGGCCAGTTGTGCCGGTGGCGCCTGTAATTCCAGTAGCTCCGGTCACACCCGTAATGCCAGTTACGCCGGTCGTGCCGGTTATTCCTGTTTCACCAGTAATACCCGTTGGACCGGTTGCCCCTGTAACTCCAGTAACTCCGGTTGATCCTGTCACACCAGTTTGACCAGTGGCTCCTGTTAGACCCGTCTCACCAGTTTGGCCAGTAGTTCCAGTAGCACCAGTCGGCCCGGTTACGCCAGTTATTCCTGTGGAACCCGTACTCCCCGTTGCTCCTGTAACTCCAGTCGTACCTGTGACTCCGGTTATGCCAGTCGCACCAGTGGCTCCGGTTGGTCCTGTTGGTCCTGTTGGTCCTGTCGTGCCGGTAACGCCTGTTACACCCGTCTCTCCTGTAATACCCGTGGTTCCTGTTGCTCCAGTCACACCTGTGATCCCAGTGGCTCCAGTCGTACCTGTTGTACCCGTAACACCAGTTACGCCAGTCGCACCGGTTGGTCCTGTTTCACCAGTATTCCCTGTTAGTCCTGTAGTGCCTGTCGGACCGGTTATACCAGTAACTCCAGTCGTACCTGTGCTCCCAGTTAGACCCGTATCTCCAGTTACACCAGTTGCTCCGGTTACTCCCGTAATACCAGTTGTTCCCGTTACGCCAGTTAAACCAGTCGTGCCTGTTGGGCCTGTTTCACCAGTTGGGCCAATCGAACCGGTAGGACCCGTTACACCTGTGTTTCCTGTTAGACCGGTCTCCCCAGTAACACCAGTGGCCCCGGTCGCTCCCGTCAGTCCTGTGAACCCTGTTTCTCCAGTAACACCTGTCGTTCCGGTTACGCCAGTCACTCCCGAAATACCTGTAATTCCGGTTGCTCCTGTCGCCCCAGTCGATCCCGTCGCGCCTGTGAATCCTGTTAGACCCGTTTCCCCAGTGACACCAGTCAGTCCGGTAGCTCCGGTCACGCCTGTGATACCCGTGGTTCCAGTAATGCCAGTTAGTCCAGTTGTACCTGTAATTCCAGTTTCTCCAGTTGCACCGTTCAGTCCCGTCACACCAGTCGGACCTGTGACCCCGGTTAACCCCGTCTCTCCAGTGACACCAGTTGTTCCGGTTACTCCCGTGGCACCTGTACTTCCTGTTGCTCCAGTGGCGCCTGTTGGGCCCGTTACACCAGCTGTACCCGTGGTTCCGGTAATACCAGTTAGTCCAGTCGCACCCGTAGCACCTGTACCTCCTGTTAAACCCGTCTCTCCAGTGACACCTGTTGCTCCGGTTACTCCCGTAATACCAGTTGTTCCCGTTATACCACTAGTGCCGGTTGGTCCCGTTACACCAGTCGTACCTGTGACCCCTGTTGGACCTGTATCTCCAGTAGGGCCTGTAACTCCAGTGATTCCTGCTTCACCTGTTGGACCCGTAAATCCGGTGTCACCCGTTGGTCCTGTATTTCCCGTCAGACCTGTTGCTCCGGTCTCTCCAGTGAGGCCTGTTGCTCCGGTCACACCAATTGTACCCGTAACGCCAGTTAAGCCAGTCGAACCGGTTGGCCCTGTTTCGCCGGTGACCCCGGTTATGCCAGTAGCTCCGGTATTACCAGTTGAACCAGTAGCCCCGGTGAGTCCTGTCGCGCCAGTTACACCAGCAATTCCTGTTGTGCCACTAACTCCGGTTGCACCTGTAACACCAGTTGTTCCCGTCGCACCCGTACTTCCAGTTATACCTGTTAGTCCTGTTAGTCCTGTTAGTCCTGTCTCTCCTGTTGGGCCAGTCGAACCGGTTGAACCCGTTACACCTGTAGCCCCAGTTAGACCCGTTTCCCCGGTGACACCTGTGACTCCTGTTAGACCCGTCTCTCCAGTTGCACCAGTTGTTCCGGTTGCGCCGGTTACTCCCATGGAACCTGTACTTCCTGTTTCTCCAGTCGCACCTGTTGGGCCAGTTACACCAGCTGTACCCGTGATTCCTGTGATCCCAGTCGCACCCGTAGGACCTGTAATACCAGTTGCACCTGTACCTCCTGTTAGACCCGTCTCTCCAATGACACCAGTGGGCCCGGTCGCTCCCGTAATTCCCGTCGTTCCGGTTACGCCAGTCACTCCCGAGATACCTGTAATTCCGGTCGCTCCAGTCGCCCCAGTCGGTCCCGTCGCTCCTGTCGTGCCTGTTGGACCGGTAACTCCCGTTAGTCCTGTGAACCCTGTTTCTCCCGTCACACCTGTCGTTCCTGTAACCCCTGTTTGACCTGTATCTCCAGTAGTTCCAGTTGCTCCAGTAATTCCTGTGGCTCCTGTTACACCAGTATTGCCGGTTATGCCTGTAACTCCCGTAGTACCGGTCGTACCTGTTATGCCAGTAACGCCGGTTGTACCTGTACTTCCCGTTGCCCCTATCGCCCCAGTAGATCCTGTAGCACCTGTAACTCCGGTGGTACCCGTTTCTCCAGTAGCCCCGGTCGGTCCTGTCACACCTGTCGTGCCGGTGTTCCCAGTTAAACCCGTCTCTCCAGTGACACCAGTTGCTCCGGTAACGCCAGTTATTCCTGTGGTACCGGTAGTTCCCGTTACTCCTGTATCCCCGGTGGGTCCTGACACACCAGTCGTACCTGTGACTCCGGTTGTGCCAGTGGCACCAGTTGCTCCGATCGCACCTGTACTGCCTGTAAACCCAGTAATACCTGTTGCACCTGTTATTCCAGTCGTTCCTGTTGTGCCCGCAATTCCAGTAACGCCAGTTACTCCGGTTGTACCTGTTGGTCCTGTTTCACCAGTGACACCACTTATACCAGTGGCCCCAGTGAGTCCTGTCACACCAGTCGTACCTGTGACACCGGTAGTGCCAGTAGCACCAGTTGCTCCAGTAATCCCCGTGAGGCCTGTAATTCCAGTAGAACCGGTTACACCCGTGGTACCCGTAACGCCAGGTAATCCGGTCGTACCTGTTGATCCTGTTTCACCAGTATTACCTGTTATTCCAGTACTTCCTGTAGTTCCGGTTGTTCCTGTTTCGCCAGTGACCCCGGTGGGTCCCGTTAGACCAGTCGTACCTGTAACTCCTGTTAGCCCCGCCTCACCAGTACTTCCTGTCGCTCCGGTGAATCCTGTCAAACCAGTCGTGCCGGTCTCACCTGTACTGCCCGTAAATCCAGTAATCCCTGAAGCACCAGTATTTCCAGTAACGCCAGTGATGCCTGTCGTGCCTGTTTCGCCCGTTGCTCCCGTCACACCCGTTAATCCAGTTGCCCCCGTAGTGCCTGTTGTTCCAGAAGTACCAGTGCTTCCTGTAACTCCAGTCTCACCCGTAATACCTGTTAGACCCGTCTCTCCAGTGACGCCAGTCGCTCCGGTCGCACCAGTACTTCCTGTAGTTCCGGTTACACCTGTAACTCCCGTAGACCCGATCCCCCCAGTGGGTCCTGTCGTACCAGTAATTCCCGTTAGACCCGTTTCCCCAGTGGCACCAGTTGCGCCGGTTATGCCAGTATTTCCAGTTGGACCCGTACTTCCCGTTGCTCCTATTGCCCCAGTAAATCCTGTAGCACCTGTGACTCCTGTGATACCTGTGGTTCCAGTAATACCAGTTGCTCCGGTTGGGCCAGTTGAACCTGTAAAACCGGTGATTCCCGTAACGCCGGTTAAGCCTGTTGCTCCTGTTAGACCATTTGCTCCGGAAATACCCGTAGTACCTGTAAATCCGGTTATACCCGTTAAACCATTGGCACCCGTCGGACCTGTAATTCCTGGGGTTCCTGTCGCTCCAGTCACTCCCGTGAATCCTGTTTCACCAGTAGATCCTGTTAGTCCCATCACACCAATTCCAGTTGGACCAGTTGCTCCAGTGAACCCGGTAGCCCCAGCTAATCCTGCAACTCCAGTTGGACCTGTAAAGCCGGTTATACCGGTATTTCCTGTAGCACCGGTCACGCCTGTAACACCAATTCCGGTAATTCCAGTTGCGCCGGTTGTTCCTGTGACTCCAGTTGATCCAGTGCCAGTTGCACCTGTAGCTCCTGTACTTCCTGTAGAACCAGTTGCTCCCGCCTCACCCGTTTGACCGGTCAGACCTGTAACTCCCCTAGTTCCAGTCACACCTGTGGTGCCCGTCAGTCCGGTAGCTCCTGTTGCACCTATGACTCCAGTTATTCCGGTACTTCCCGTGGTTCCGGTTACTCCGGTCCGTCCTGTTAAAATGGTTGCTCCCCATATGCCGGGATACCCAGGGTCTCCAGTTAACCCAGTAGCACCTGTTGCTCCAGTGAATCCTCTCATTCCCTGATAACCCCGTGGGCCGCGAAGGAAAGGAATCCTGTGACTTTTCTTTTTTTTGCATTTACGTCTGCTTTTCTTACAAGACTTACTCTTCTTCTTTGGGATAGAGTGCTTTTTTGATTTTTTTGCTTTCCGTTTACCTGTACTGATTGAGGAGATTTTGCGTTTCCTTTTGGATATACCGCTCACAAGAGAATCCCCCCTCCTTGTACACCACGTCAAATCCCCGCATTTTACAATAGTACACTCTATGCCCTGGACTAGCTTTGTGCGCCCCCCTATTCAATATACCTATGAAACCTTCACAGTTAGTGATCAATCAATTACTTTTCTCCAAAAAATATATTCCCCTCTACTCCCCCTGCAACTCCAACTCCTTAATCGTCAACGCAATTCCTTCCTCAAAAGATGTTGCCACAACCGGGCCAATCCGTTCCTCATACTTCTGTCTACTCAGGATCAGGGGTTCCTCAGTCAGATATAACATCTCTACAATTTCTTTCATAACGGGTACACCTAGTCCAATCAAAGACAATCCCACTCTTCCTAACGCCATCACAGGTTTGCTTCTTCCCGCAGCCTTCTGTGCCAATCGCACGATGTCATGACCCGAGATGATCCCCGATCCAGGAATGTTCCAATTCTGTCCATACGTCATCTCTCTGCCTGCCAGCTCCACCACCATGACCGCTGCATCCGGTAAATAGATGTACTCTCTCGGCACCTTCATATTTCCGATAAAAAAAGCCATCTTACCTTTTGCTATCGCTTCAAGGGTTGAACCCAGATAGGAAGCTTGATTAGCCGATGGGCCATAATAATCTGGCAAACGAACGATCATCACCTGAGCTCTGCTCCAACTTGTGCTGAATAACATCTGTTCATAGGCAAGTCGTATCTTGCCTTTACGGGTATGTGGCTGTTTCGGATGTTCTTCGGTTACCTCGTTCATTTGTCTTCTGCCATACGGGTAAATTCCGTCTATTACCACCACTTTCAGAACCAAGTGTTCTGCCGCTACCATTACGGATTCGCCTAGCGGAATCAGCTTGCTCTCCATCTCGTTATACGGGACGTTCGCACAATGAAACAGGACATCCGCTTCCTGGGAAGCAACGATAATATCATCCGACCGAAATGCATCTCCCACTGCGATTTGCAGGTGATCTGGAGATCCCAACTTTACCGCAAGTTGCTCCAGTTTTTGACGTGAGCGCCCAAATGCGATCGTAGAAATCCCTCGTCTAATCAATTCCTCCGTAATCGTTGCACCTGTTCCACCTGTGGCTCCAATCACAAAAGCTTTTTTCATCATATATCATCCTCTTTCATCCATTTAGTGATTGATCAATAACTGAATTCAAAAAGGGAATTCCCCCTCCCTCTCTATCGTTCCTTCAACTCTGGCATATCCAGTGCATTAGATACATTACACAACATCCCGATTGCCAGAAAAATCATGGTTCTTTTTAGCGGTTCAGCAATTCCTGCAACGGTGAAAGCTTCCAGTACCATGGCTCTTACATCACTAATGCCTTTTTGCATAGCCTGACGAATGACTTCCTCCCGGATCGTTTGCGCCTGCATCTGAAGCAAGATCTCGCTCTTGTGCGATTCCAGAATCTTATCATAGGCTTCAATGAGATCATTCTCTAACTGATCTGGTGTCGCCATCTCCACCACAATTCGAAACGAATCAATCACCCGTGTCCATGAGACCTCAATTGCAGTTAATAATAAAGCTTCTTTTGTTTTGAAAAAACGAAATATATACGGCTGTGAGATCTGTGCCCGTTCAGCCACCTGGGCTGTGGTCGCACGATAATAGCCAATTTCCGCGAAGACGTCAATTGCTGCAGAGATAATATCATTTCGCCGGTTAACCGACGCTGCTTTATCCTTTGCCATGATAATCCGCCCTCCAATAGTTAGTGATTAATTGATCAATAGCTTGAAGTATAACGAATACTATCCCTCAATGCAAAGGTATCGTGACCTTGTACAAAGCCAACAAACCCGCAGACGCTGGCTCAAGCCGCTGCAGGTTGTGTAACTTGTCGATCATAGATTCTATCCACTGGAAACCGAAGAGAACATGGTTTGTCTGAAACAGATTCGTACCATGCGGTACAAGAGTGTCTGTTCACTGCTGAAGAAGTTTACGCAATCGGGATTCCGAATCCAGCTTCGGACAACTGTCACAATACCCATGTGTATGACTTCCGTTTCCAACCAGATAAGCCAAACAACAATATCGGCGTAGCAGGAACGGAGGTCCCTGCCACCCGGAATGTTCGAAGCGCTGCAGCTCATTGGCAAATGTACATGCATTATCGTTTTGCCGATCCAGCCAGAGGCTTTGATCTTCTTGAATCTTTGCAAGCCGTTCATCTGTCTTCCAAATGCTCTGATCATTGATCATACGTGCATACAATTGTTGCACATTATGGGCAACCAGAGACCACATGACCTTATCGCTCGCTCTTGTAGCGACGGCTACCGCTCGCAGGACAGGTTCCAGATGTAGCAGCACTCTTTTCTTGAGCAAGCCACTCTCTGACCTGCGCTGAACAGGATCTTCACCCTCCAGAGAGGTTCTCTCCAGCAGAGTCTCATATCGCATGCCACCTGCACCATTCAATTCAAACCGCACATCATCGTCTGCAACGCTAAGTATAGTATCGTATAGACTGAATGCTGAAATTACGGACATCACGAATACGGAGTAACGTTTGGCAAAAAGTGTACCGACGGCCGCACTTCCTCTTCCGCCCAATTGAAGCCCTTGCTGCATAGCCTGTTCACGCAATATCAAGTTTCGTTTCTCTTCATTCAGCAGATCCTTCACACGGAAAGGATACTTGGAATCATCGCAGTCCACTTGGATCGTCGTCACAAAAAATTGCTGTAACACTTCCGACATCTCTGAATAATCATGTCTTGGATAATGTCTCATCTATTGAATCATCTCTTCAACTTCGTTGATAATCTCGCTTCGCCCAATCGCTCCCCAGCCCTTAAACAACCAGAACGAGTCTGTCGTATAGACCTGATCTGCACCGACAGCCGGTACTCCCTTCCAGAGTGAGCTTGCGTTGATGTTGTTTACATACTCATCGGCATTCGGGTCAATCTCCAGAACTACGAAATCAGCATCCACATCTGCAATTTTCTCCATGGACAAATCCTCACGTTGTTCGGCAGGTGTCACAGTCGTTGGCACAAATCCAAGATCATGATACAAAAGTGTGTTGGTTGGATGTCCTTTTGCCGCGTAAATTTGTAAGGTCTTCTCTCTTACACGCAGATAAGCCAACTTTTTTTGATCCAGTTGTTCGATCTTCGCTTTTAATTGCTTCGCCTGCTGCTCTACCTCGGCTATCTTTTCTTTTGCCAGATCCACTTTGTTGTACATCCCGGCAATGGTCAACAGATCCTGTGTCCAATATGTTGTATCATCAACAAAATCCAGCCATTCAGTACCAAGTACAATCGTCGGAGCGATTTTCTCCAACTGATCATACGTACTCTCCGCAGTTCGACTCTCAATAACGATGACATCCGGATCAATCTGAAGGATAGCCTCCAGGTTAGGACTGTCTGCAGACCCTACCGTTGGAATGCCGGCAAGCTGATCTGCAAAGTAAGGCAAATAATCTCCTCCGTAACGAACTTCTACATTAACGCCTGCTGGTTTCTCACCAATCGTCAACATGTGATCGATGTAAGCAGCAGATAATACCACCATACGCTCTATTTTTTGCGGTACAACCGTTGTTCCTTTAAGATGCTCAATCGTTTGCGTACCACTCTCTTCCACAGGTGTATCCTGTTGAGGAGGCGTTGCTTCTGTTACTTCTGATGCCTTGCTACATGCCGTCAGAACGAGCACAAGCAGGGCCAACAGTATCATCGTTGTTGCTCTCTGTCTTACCATTTGTAGTAAATCCCCTCTACTATTTAATAATAATAATCATTATCACTATAGTAGGGAAAAGCATACAGGCTTACCATGGATTATTCCACTCTCTTCTCTTGCACAATATCACCGTAAGGTAACCCCAAGTTGCTCTGCCACATATCGCATGGCCCACATGCGTCCGGTGGGACCCAGCGTTTTGAAAAAAATATCTCCTGCATTATATACATGGCCTTCTTGAACAGCCTTTAATGCCAACCATTCACCGGATTGCTGTAATTGCCTCAGTTGAGCACGTGCCTCTTCTGTGGGATCGACCATTACAAACACATGATCCGCGTCGTATAACTGTAAATCGCAAACTTTACTCTCTACAGCCCACTGTTGTTCCGGAAAATCACGAGGCAAATAAAATCCCAGATCATCATACAACAGGGCCCCTGTCTGGTTGTTCAATCCATACATTCGGTAGAAATGAGAAGTCACCCGGATGAACATGACACTCTGTTTCCCCCACCTCGATTGAATGCGCCCTCGAAGAACCCGGCTCAGTTCAGCATGTTGTTCTATCCACTGTACGGCCTGTTCGGTGCGGCCCATAATGTCCGCCATATACAGAAGCCTCTCCCCAAAATGGTTGGTGTGCTCCAGCATGGTGGTAGGCGCGATACGATGCAGGGAGTCATTTGGCTCCAAACGATCACTTGTAATGATCAGGTCCGGTTGGACTCGCCTCAAATCATCATAGTTCTGATTGAAGCTATCCAGAATAAGTCCCTGATGACTGTGTGCTTGAAGCGCAGGTATGGCAACATGTCGAGCCACCCTCTGACCATAGGATAAAGCGGATACTGGCCTCAAACCAAGCGTTATCACATAATCGTCCAACCCGTAATACAAGGTGGCAATGCGATTCACTTTATTTTTCATATACAACGTTGGGGCGATTCCTTCGTTTTTCTTGAAAACTCTGCTGAAATAGTGCTCGTCCTTATAACCCACTTGCTCCGCAATTTCCTTGATTTTATCTGAAGAAAATAACAGCTGCTTGGCCTTTGCCATACGTAGTTTCAGGATATATTCAATCGGGGTCATATTTAATTGCCGTTTGAATGTTCTTATAAAATGATTCACACTAAGCCCTGCCATGCGGGCCATCTGATCAATTCGAATGTCTTCCCTATACTGATGCGTCATATAATCAAGTGCCAAATCCATCCCCGCTACAGGGGGAGTTGCTTCTTTCACGTGCATCATTAACTGAATCAACAACTGATGCAAAAGATGTTTCCTGCGCGTCTTTTCCAGACTCGTAAACGAGTGTTTTCCACTCATCAGGGTATCCATCATCTCCTGAATATCACGTGTATTGGAAGGAACATTAAGCTTGCCCGTCACAGGGAGATCAAATGCCTCGGTATGCCAAGCATTCCGACGCCGGGTAAGTGTAACACAGGAAAATAAAATGATCTGATATCGGACAGGTGCTTCCATATCCGTCTGAAACTCCACATGCATTCCTGGCTTCAACAAAAACCACTCGTCTTGAGATACCGTATGTACAATGTTATCCATAGACAAAGATCCTTTGCCCGCGATGACCCTGCAAATGGCGAACCTTTTCCAGATCCGACGCTGAACAGCCCCCGGATTGCTAGAGTAATGGCAGACGTGGACAGCAGAGAAATGTAGTTGCTCCAGTTGTTTGATCCAATCATTTTCCTTCATGCTCACGTCCCCTCCCTGTTCTGATCCGATTCTATGTGAACTGATTACACTCTATTTTTCAGCTCCCAATAGTAAATTCTTTATACTATCCAACTGCAACTCCAGTGAATAGGGATCTTCCATGACGAACTCATCCTCTGTACCATCCAAGGAACCATAGGTGTAGACTTGTCCTTTCTGCACAGCAGGCAGACGTTTCCAAACCTCGCTGTTCAGGATCTCTTTGGCGTCCTCACTACCCGAACCATATAAGAAGATATGATCTCCCATATACTCAGGCAGTACTTCAAGGGAGATCGTCTCGAATCCATCCTTCATTTCGAGTGCTTGCTGAGTTGGAGGCAGTTTCAGCATCTCATAGATCGTGGAACTACCATAGTTCCCGCCTTCTGCACCAAGTACATACAACGCTTTGTACCCTATTTGTATGATGGATACGGTCTCGCCTTCTTTAATTACACCATCAATCTGCTTCTTAGTCTCTTCGATATTCTCTTCATATGTCGTGATCCATTGCTCTGCTTCCTTCTCTTTTCCAAAAACACCAGCAATCCGGCGCAGCTTTTCCAATGGGCCAGAAGTTTTATCACCTTCCCAATAAGGTAAAAAGACGGTCGTTGCAATTTTTTCGTAATCCTCAATATTTTTATCAATGGAACCGATGATGAGATCCGGCTCAAGTGACACTAACTTCTCCAGATTCATTGGGAACTCTCCTCCCAAATCCTCAATACCCGCTATAACATCAGTAGCAATGCCAGACTTTTCAATCCATCCTTCGTTCAGCATAAATGTTCTTACACCAACCGGTACTATGCCCAGTTTCAGCAGGTACCCCATATATTGATCTGAAGCAACACGCTGCGGATTGGCCGGGATTACCACATCTCCCCTCATTGTAGAGACGGTCCGCGTCTCCGGCTGTGCGGTCGATTTCCCTGCCTCCGTTGCCTGGTTACCCGATTGTGTAGTAGTCGCATTGGTCTCTGTTTGCGTACCACTTGCAGACGGCGCTGGACTGGAACAGGCCGTGAGCAATAACGTGAGACACAACATCATGCTTAGTGCTGTCATTTTGAATTTTCCTTGCATTATTAATTCCCCTCCAACACTCTTTTGATATTGATAATCAATATCATTATATAGAGAGGAATGTAGCGATTGAAGGGCATTTTCTTGCATTACACTGGGCAAATCTTGTTTGTTGTTCAATACCAATGGGTGTCTCGACTTGTTTAACCGTTGGCTTACTCCTTTTTTGTAGCGAATTGGAGAAAGCCCTTTTATTTTTTTGAAACTGCGGCTCAGTGAATGTGCATCAGGATAGCCGATCTGTTCTGCAATCTGTTGCAGCGTTGCACTGGTATGCACCAGAAGATGTGCGGCCCTCTCCATTCGAATCTGTCCAAGATACTGGATGGGACTGATGTTTAACTTTTGTTTGAACAGCCTCGACAAGTGCCCCACACTGCATTCCATTGCTTCTGCCATTACGTCAAGAGCTATGGGCTCATGGAGATGAGCATTCATATATTCAATAGCCTGTGTGACCGTATCCGGTTTATGTGGCTGAATGGATTGTTCGTGTAAGTCTGTCAATAAAAGATATACCCATTGATGAAATAAGGTTTTGGCATGTAACTTTGCAAGCTTAGTAGACTGCTCCCACTCCTGTTTCAATTCCTCCATACACTGATACATGTGTAGCGGACGGGTTGGTACAAGTGCATATTGGTCCTGAAACGGACGTTCATGGTCCATCAGATACTGAATTTCCATCCCACAGGGCAAGGCTAGGATGGCTTTGTACAAAATCATATAATACGCCACGCCCGAATCCGTCTCCATATTTAAATACGCCTGCTTGCCTCCATGAATGATGTGGAATCCCTCCACGATGTATCTGTGTTGATCCATTCGTATCCGTGCACTTCCGTCGGTGATATATAGATAGGTACTTGCTGGTAGTTGATAATTCTTCAACTTCTCCCCAGGATGCAAAGCGTTTTGGCGTACATCCAGTATTTTGACAAAAACATGATTCCACAACCTGATGTGATCATTCAAATTCATATCCGCTGTACTTTCCCTCCCGCCATATTACATCGACATACCTTCTTGCTTTCTTTATGAAGAGCCTGTAATTTTCGCTCAGTATGTATATTTCATTTCATTATAAATCAATTGATAACAATTCTCAATAACATGCACAATCAATATTAACTTACCCATTTGGACAACATATATGGACTGCAATGTATACGTAGCGGGATAATAACGCTAGAATCAGCAACATTTTCTAACCTGTTGCAAAATCATAAAAGGCATGATATATTAATTGAGCCATCAATGATTGACGCATCAAATATTGATACATCAATGATTCGAGAGCATCCAAATAATCATTAGGCAATGGCATTGTATACTGCAACATTAATCATTGGTTAACATACGCCGTTGTTCATGATTCAGATTCACCCGGGAGGTCTAGTCATGACACGTATTGTTTCCAAAGAAGAACAAATCATCAATCTGTTGAACGTGTTGGGTAACAAACTCAGTCCCAAGTTCGAACGCTGTACAGGTATCAGTTCCTCTCGCTTTGAAATTCTGCATGAACTGGATCAGGTCGATGAGATTAACCAATCCATGCTGCAGAAAATCATTAACATTGATAGTGCTGCGATTACACGCCACTTGAAACAGCTTGAGGCGGACCTGATGGTTACAAGACGTAAGAATCCCGATGATAATCGGGTCACTTTTGTTCGTTTGACGGACCACGGTCGGAAGCAGATTGAAGGCTACAAAGCTGAGAAGACCAATTTTATCAACCAGATTTTACAGGATTTCAGTGAAGACGAAGTTCAATCACTCGCCGATTTCCTGGAACGTATGCAGAACAATTTCTAAACCCATATATAGAGGAGAGATCCATGCATGAGTACAATTCAAAGCAAATTCCAAAAAACCAATGATTTTAACGAAATCACCTACGGTCGTCGTTCTGTTAAACTTTACGATCCTGAAGTGAAAATTAGCCGTGAAGAAATGACTGAAATTCTGTCAGAAGCTTCCCGTGCACCATCTTCGATCAATTTGCAGCCTTGGCGTTTTCTGGTTGTAGATACAACTGAAGGTAAAGAAAAGCTTGCTCCACTTGCGAGATTTAATCAAAATCAAGTGTTGACTTCCTCCGCAGTCATTGGCGTATTCATTGACATGAAAAACGCGGAACATATGGAAGAAATTTTTGGCAAAGCCGTAGAACTCGGTTATATGCCACAAGAAGTTAAAGATATGCAACTATCAAAAGTATTGCCTTATTATGAAAATATGCCTGCTTCCGCTATTCGCGAAGTTAATATGATCGACGCTGGACTTGCTTCCATGCAATTAATGCTTGTAGCACGTGCTCACGGTTATGATACTAACCCAATCGGTGGTTACGAAAAAGACCAAATCGCAGAAGCATTTGGCATGGACAAAGAGCGTTATCAAGCGGTTATGTTGATCTCGATCGGTAAATCGGCCAAAGAAGGTCACCCATCCTACCGTCTGCCTGTAGAAACCATCACAAATTGGGCATAATATCAGGGACGGTTTCCCCTTTCTTAACACATTCCAAACAAACACAATATGGAGGTTATACATTATGATTATCATTCACGCTCATCTGCAAGTTAAACCGGACCAAGAGCAAGCATTCCTCGCAGCTGCGAAAGAACTGATGGCTGCTACACGTCAAGAAGAAGGTAACATCAGCTACGATTTGGCGAAAAGCACAGAACGCGAACAACAATACACGATGATCGAGCTGTGGAAAGATGAAGCTGCTACAGCTTCCCACAACACAAGCGCGCATTTCCAAGCTTTTGTTCAACAAGCAGCAGCATTCATGGCCGCTCCAATGAACGTTGAAGTATTTGCTGGAGAACAAGTTAAAGCTTAATAGCGCTTTAACTGCCGTGCGTATCTAACATGTGAATAAGCTGCTCTTGGTCATATGACCGAGGGTAGCTTTTTAGTTTCCTTTTGAAAATAAGTTCACTTCAACAAAAAACACGCCAATTAAGGCGTGTTTTCTTCACTCATTGAAGAGGTATTAAACAAGTGAACATGGACTACACTACCCGAGCAGGAGTAATGCTTTGCGGATTGTTAAACACATTTTTCGGGTCATACTTGGCTTTGACTCTCCGCAGTCTGGCATAGTTGGCTCCATAGTACACTGGACCGGAATTTTTGATCCCTTGGTCTGGAACGTTGATATAGGAACCCACAATGTATGGTTGCAATTTCTTGCGAGTATTACGAGCGAGTGCGATATTTTTGGCGGCATGGGATGGTTTGAGCCACGTACTGGTCCATTCCACATAGAACTTCTCTTTACGCCAGAAGAAGGCGGTTGATCTAGGTGATTTGCGACTTACTGCTCCGCCCCAGTTGAGGAAATAGAATCCGCCTGGCCCCTCTTCCAGGTTCTCCAAAAATGTTCGCATCGATTTAATGGCTTTGTCGGGGAATGGTTTTCGTCCAAAACCGGACGAGAACTGGTTGCTATACCGTTGAGTCTCGGTCGGATCAGGTTGTAATAAGAACTTCACAACTTCCGTGTAAGGTAACAAACGAACAATGGAACTTGTCGGTGTGCCAACACTTGTAATCGGCTGCAATAGACGGAGTGCCTCTGTTTTTGACCCTAGGAACAGCCCCTCCATGACAACATTGCCACCCTTTTTCGGTCCGATGGACAACTCGCTGCCCAGTCTTGTATCCACAGAGGGAGCCCACCTCTGCCATACTTTGAGCACCTTTTCGAATTGAGCCCATGGCCAGGTAATCTTAAATACAGTTGCTTTCGCTGGAGCACGGCGCACTTTGAATTTGTAGCGGGTGTATACTCCGAAGTTACCACCGCCCCCTCCCCGCGAGGCCCAAAAGAGATCCGAATTACGATTTTTATTGGCCCGAATCACTTTTCCTTTGGCGTCCACCATCTCCACTTCAAGCAGGTTATCACTGATAAGACCGATGGTACGCTGGAGAGGCCCAATTCCCCCACCTAATGTAATTCCACCGATCCCTACAGTAGGGCTGTCACCAAAAGGAGCTATGAAACCTTGCTTGGCAAGGGTATTTGCAATTCTTCCCACTCGGTTTCCTGTTCCAACAACAACCGTTCCATTTTTTTTATCAAGCTTGATGGAATTCAGATCACTCACATCAATCACGATACCGCCATTCACCTGTGAAAGATTCACTTCAAGCGCATGTCTGCCGCTCCGCGGCCTGATCGGTACATTGTTTTCACGAGCCCATCGGATAGCATTGGATACATCCTTCGTCCGTTGGGCAAATACAAACACTTTGGGAAATTTGTCCGTATGCGGGTCCCAGTTCTTGCGCGCCGCTTCATATCCCGGATCTCCTTTATAAATAACCTGTCCGGTAAGCTTTGTTGATGATTTCACACGTCCCACTCCCTGCTGAATAATTGTCCTACAGCCTCTGCTGCATCAAGCACTTTATACTGTATGACGGACATTCGCGGAGGGAATGGGCTGTTGCCTTAAATTTCAAGGTTGCGTTTCAGAGGAATCAATTCTGATTAACTTGCGCGCTTCCTGTTCTTTTTCACCATACCAGACGAGCACGTCGGCAAACAGATCCATGATGCGAACAAAGTTCTGCTTATCCGCTTCTGAAATCTGATCTGCATACTTGAAAATCTCATCAAAGCAAAGCTCCCTTACAAATTCGGTATACTTCGCATATACCTCGCGACCTTTCTCCGAAGGTTTGACGTAAATGTCTTTGCGGTTACCGCTTAAATGAAATTTTTCGAGCAGGCCTTTTTCCGTCAGATTCTTCACGTTCTTGGAAAATGTACTGCGGCTTACACCCAGACGTGCGGCCATCTCCGACATCTTCTCTTCCTTGTCCTCGGCTTCCAGAATGTATTCCAGCGTCTGAATCTGTGAAGCCGAGAACATCATGTCTGTACCATAACTTCGCTGTAGCTTATAGGTGTTCGAGTACGCATTACCGTATTTGATAATTTTCTCAATCAGTTCCCGATGGTCGCCCATCCAATCTAATTTCATGCGTAATTCCTTTCATATTCAGATTCTCTCTCTTACTCTATTGAAATCAGATCCGTTTTTCAATCCATGTAATCGCTTCTTCAATAACATCATCACGAGTCGGTTCATTAAATATCTCATGCATCAGATGAGCATAAATTTTAAGTGTTTTATCTGTTGAAGCGATATCGCCGTAAAAGTCACGGGAATCCTTTTCGCTGACCAGTCCATCATTGGCCCCATGCAGTACAAACACGGGATCTGTAAACTGCTTGGCGTTCTCCTTGAGCCATGTTATGCCATTTCCCAGACTGTTAAATAAATCTACAGAGATCTGCTTTTCAACCAGTGGGTCATTCGCGTAAGCGGATACAACTGCGGGATCACTACATACGCCGCTGCCCAGCTCATTTGGGAAATACGTGCCTGTAGGAAGATCCATCGGCAGTTCTCCGGCAACTTTTGTATTGTAACGAGTGAGCGCTCCGGATAGTACGATGCCTTTGACCTTGCCTGGATATTTCGTTCCAAAGGACGAGGTTGCAAAACCGCCCATACTATGTCCGATGACAAACAGCGGAAGATCACCGCTCTCTTGCAATGCCGCCTCGACAATGACATGAACATCTTCAATTAGATGATCAAATACTTTATAGAAGGTACGCTGTCCCTCGGATCTGGCATGACCCCGATGATCGAAGCGATACACGCTAAACCCGCGCTGATTCAGCTTCTCTGTCAAATAATCGTAGCGCCCTGCATGCTCAGCTAGTCCGTGAACAATGACGACAGCGGCTTTTGCATTTTCTACTGTATCCTTGCTGAAATAAAGCTGTGTACCGTCAAAGGATTGAATGCTTGTCTCGATTTTAGTCATCGTTTCCCCGTCCTTTTTGTGGTGTCCAAACATAAGTTCCGAGAGATCGTTTCCTCCGCCCTACCATGGACACGTTTATTATTGTTTTTCTCAAAAATAATATTGTTTCTTATAGAAACAATATATCATCCGACATAGCTGTTGTCTACAATAAATTTAAAGCGCTTTCAAATAAATAGTATCACTGCTATGCATCATAAAAAAACCACTAAACACTCGAGAATCCTTGTGTTTAGTGGGGGGCTTTTAGGTTACATTCTAATCATTTATCTCATCAACGGCAGTCTTACCAGCGATTCGTCCAAAAGTAAATATATCCGTCAAGGCATTACCGCCTAAACGGTTGCCTGCATGTATACCTCCTGCAACTTCTCCAGCGGCATACAGATGTGCAATCGGCTGACCATTTTCATCCAATACGCGAGTTTGGGTGTCGATCTTGATACCACCCATGGTATGGTGAACTGCCGGCTTTCTAGGTGTGGCATAGAATGGAGACTTCTCGACTTTTAAGCTAAACGTATCCTTATGGAACTCCGGATCAAAGCCCGCATCCACATATGAGTTATACTTATCAATCGTATTTCTAAGAACTTCAGGTTCCATATTGATTTTCACTGCCAGTTCTTCTATGGTATCGGCTCTAAACAAGGTACCTTCTTCGACTTGACGGTCTATCTTTTCCTGGCTTGTGTTCGCTGCCGTTTTCTTGATCTCGTCATCCGCAATCAGGTAAAATAAACTTCCCTGCTCGATAGCTGCTTTCGTTAAGACATCTCGTCCAGAGAATTCATTAACAAATCGTTCTCCCTTTTTATTAACAATGACAAAGTTTTCAGGCGGTACTTGCAGTCCACTGAAGAGTTCGCCCGTATCCGGATCGGCTACCGGCATCATTTGAGTGAAGCCCATGCCTGTCAGCGCTGCTCCTGCACTCTTACCGAGCGATATTCCATCACCAGTCATCGCATAGGAATTTGTTGTTTTGATATCATCGTCAATATGGCTCCAGTATGTGTTGTATTCCTTGAGCATCTGTGTATTTGCACCAAAACCACCACTAGCAAGTACAACCGCTTTAGCATGAATGGTAATTTTCTGACCATTGACACCTGTTGCGATAACACCTGTTATTTTTCCATCTTCGATGATCAATTGTTTGACCGGGCTATCTGTAATAATTTTTCCTGAATGCTCTTCTACATATTTGCTAAGTGCAATGATAAAGGCAGAGCCATAACTTTTGACAGGTTTATGGCCACGACGCCAAAGGGCACCCACTGGAGCAAATACGATACTCTTATCATACTCAACCCCGATATCCTCAAGCCACGTTACACTTTCCAAGGCACGGTCTGTAAGTACTTTGACCAGATCGTATTGTCCATAGATCATGCTCCCATTCAGGTCTGTACGTTTGCCCCCAAAATACGTTTGCATTCTGTGAAGAAGTGGGGAGTCGAATAAATAAGCCTTTTCTGTGCCGAACTTATCCTGATACGCAGTAAACTCTTCTTTGAGTGCATGGAAATCATCTACATATTCTGGATGGATCAAGCTCTCATCCGTACTTAACAAATTCTCAATCGTCTGTCTTTCCCCTGGATTCTCAGTGAACTGTTGTTGCCATACAGGATCTGCAGCATTGACAGGACCACCTGAGCGGATCGTATTTCCCCCAACAGCAGGATATTTCTCAAGTACAATCGCACTTGCTCCTTGTTGTAAAGCTGTAGCAGCAGCACTGAGTCCTGCGCCACCTCCACCTACAACGACCACATCGCAAGTGTATTCTTCGTCATCTTTCATCTGGCTGCTAGCAGGTTTTGGACGTCTTTTCAGGATGTCAGGATTCACTCCGGCAAGCTTAACCGCTTTGGCTACACCATTGATGACAGCATTACTGGTTTCAGAAGCACCTGAGAGAGCATCTACATTCAGCGTCTGTCCCTCAATGATTTTATTCGGAATTCTTACAAAAACAACATCGGCGATGCCTTCGGTTTCACCCTTCGAATCGATATCGATGCTTTCAATTCTATTTTCACTAAAGGATACCTTCATCGGAAGATTACCACTATGACCTATGGCATTGATCTCATACACACCGGGTCTATAGGTAAACTCCTCTTCTTCGTTGAGCTGATTTGAAATTTTGGCAAACCGAAGGAACCGCAGGAAACATGTTTCCAGGAAATCGATCGTTCCTTCATTGTTCAGGTTGCCTGATTCGTCAAATGCTTTATGTGCGCTGCCAAGCAAAAATTCATACCCTGGCATCACGTTAGCTTCGACACCTGGTGCATCCAGGATTTGACGAAGATGCAGTTGTGCACGCGAGGAACCTTGTGTTCCCTGTGACGCACCTATGATCATCACGGGTTTGCCAGCCAGCGGATGGATTTCAAAGCTCAACCATTCCAACAGGCTTTTAAGGGATGAAGGGATGGAATGGTTATATTCTGGAGTCGCAATAATGACACCATCACTTGCGATAATTTTTTCATTAAACGATTGTATAATTACACTGTTTGTTTGGTTATCGGACTGATTAAACATCGGAACATCTGTAATATCGAGGATTTCAATGGCTGCTCTGGACTCAAAATGCTTTTGTATGAATTGAAGCAGCTTGCGATTATACGATTTCTTTGCATTTGTGCCAACGATCGCTATGATTTTCATTGTGATTAGCCCCCTACTCTTGCCAGGAAAATTTTTTCGTTTTTTTCTTCAACGTCCTTTTGGATAACAGTTCCGTAGTGATCTCCGTAAACAAAACAAACTCATTGAAGATTTCGTCAAGCTCGGCCACTTTTTGAGCGTCAATGAGATTACCACTGCTATCAAATGCACTCTGGGATTTTCCCAAAAGAAACTCGCTGCTAGGCATCATTCTCGCGCCAAGCTCAGGCGAATCCAGGATTTGTCTAAGATGCGCTTGTGCCCTGGAAGAACCGAGCGCACCATGTGAAGCACCCACAATCAGAACAGGCTTGTCTTTCAAGGTTTGAGTGGTATAACTGATCCATTCCAGCGCACTTTTCAGAACGGCAGGGATTGCATGGTCATACTCAGGAGTAGCGATAATGACACCTTTCGCTTTAGAAATTTGATCTAATAAGTCTTGTACCTTCACAGGAATATCAACTTCAGCATCCTCTAATTCATCTTTTTCAATAAAGGCAGGCAAATCCTTAATTTCAAACAAGTCAATCTGGGCTTCACTAGCAAAATGCTTTTGCATAAATTGAAGCAGCATGCGGTTAGTTGACACATCCGAATTTGTGCCCACGATAGCTAAATAGTTCATCGTAATCCCCTCTCTGTCATTCGAGATGATGTTCGTAACTGTCAGGCTCAATCTTTCGGCCTAACTCTAACATATCAAAGCTCAAATGATCTAATAGTTATTCATTGCAGTTTGATAACTAATTTGTTATAATCACCTCAAATTCAAAGTTTGTTACTTTTTTCACAAGGGGTGAGGAACATGTCTAAGTTAGAATCTCAAGATATCTTGTGTTACATTGACAGCCTATTAAAATACAGCAACTATAGCAGGGCCGCACAATCCCTTTACATATCTCAGCCCTACCTCACAAAGGTTATCAAAAAAATCGAAATTGAGTTGGGCTGTGAGCTAATCACTCGCAACAAACTTCCGTACCGATTAACCGAGCAGGGGAAAATATATTATCAATACTTAACTTCACTCGAAAACAGCTACGCCAAGCTTATTAGGGAAATCTCATATGTATCGGATATTGGCAATAAGGTGATACGGATCGGCATTCTTCCGAGCCTCGGTGTGTACTTAACGCCCCTTTTTTTACCAGATTTTCTCGAGCTTCATCCTGCTTATAAAATTAATCTTGTCGAGGATTTACCTGAAAAAAATGAGAAACGTCTCCAAAATAATGAGCTGGACTTCTGGATCGGGCAAAATTCAAGCAGTATCTCCCCTAACTTGAACTCGTTTAACTGGGGCAGGCACAGTTACCAGGCCATCATTCCGCGTTGCTGCGAATTATATCAAGAGAATGTTGCAGTCATCCCGGAGGGCACGATTGAGATCAGCACCATTTTGAATCAAAAGCTTATTCTAACGTCCAAGGGTTCGGCAATCCGAAAACAGATTGATCAATTGCTCAGTGTCTACAAGGTACAGCCTAATATCGTTATGGAAAGTAATGAAATCTACACTGTACTCAAGCTTGCAAAGCATAATCTAGGCCTGACTTTTGTGCCTGAAAGCATCCATATCAAGGAGTGCCCTTCGGAATACAACATCTATCCAATCCCTTTAGAGAAGATGAGTCTGGATTATTTTATAGCCCATCATGGAGAAAAAAAGTTGAATAGCGTGGATCATGACCTCATCCATACTTTTCTCAATCACGGACAACAATGTGCAATATAGGAGGCTATCATGAAAGCTTTTACGAGAACGATACCGCTCATGGGAACGAACATATCCCTCTATATCGAGGGGACAGATGCTGAAGAGCTTGCCGAGGAAGCCGTGAATATGCTCATCCGTTATGAACAAGTATTTAGTGCCAACAGTCAGCAATCGCAGCTTGCCCTGCTAAAAAAAGAAGCCGCATCACATCCGCTTAGAGTAGACAAGGAACTGTATGATCTTATTAAGATAGGCAAAGAACACAGCCTGAATAAAGATTCATTTTTAAATATTGCGATAGGGCCTTTGATCAAATTGTGGAGAATTGGTTTCCGCGAGGCACATGTGCCGGAGGATACAGAGATTAAAGCGGTGCTGGAACTCTTGAATCCGGAGCATATACAGCTTGACGATGAGCTGCAAACGGTCCATTTATTCAAAAAAGGCATGGAAATCGACCTTGGAGCGATCGCTAAAGGTTATTTTGCTGATCAAGTTATGTCATTCTTCAAGAAAAACGGAGCTGCATCAGCTATGGTCGATATGGGCGGCAATGTTCTGGTTCATGGCGATTCTCCCACCGGGTCCAGTCATTGGAAAGTTGGAATCCAAAATCCCTTTTTACCTAGAGGAAATGCAGCAGCACTCGTTAGTATACGGGAGCAATCCGTCGTTACATCAGGAATATACGAGAGAGTTTTAGAGAAGAAAGGGGGTCAGTACCATCATATATTTAACAGCGGAACCAGGCTATCCAATCGAAAGTAATATCGCTTCTTTAACGATTATTGCAGATAGATCGCTCGACTGCGATATATATACTACAGAATTATTTGGGTTAGATGCGGTCTCCATTATTCATAAAGTTAATAATATGAAGGATATCGAAGCTACCGTAATCACGACGGATGGAAATCTGGCCTATACCGATAATCTTAGAGGAAGAATTGAGCCCGTATTAAGGTAAAGTTAACAGCTACTTCTTTAAGCCAGGATCTAACGGATTTTCCTACTCGCTGATTAAACAGACAATAAAGTGGACGGAACAAGTTCTTCCGCCCAACTTTATTATCTGAGTGAATCAATAGCAACTGCCTTATAATTAACGTGTCTACATCAAACCCAACAAATTATAGATCATCACTGCTGCTTCTGCACGGCTAGCATTCTTCTTCGGTGCAAACTCATCGTTACCTACACCGTTTATTATGCCTGCTCCCTGTATTGCCGCTACCGCTTGCTTCGCATAACTTGCGATGTTTGCTTCATCCTTGAAGGCTGTAGCTTCACCACTTGCTAACGCTAGTTGCTTAATTTGGATCGCCTTGTATACCATAACCGCCATATCTTCTCGCGTAATGTTCTCATGAACTCCGAATCGTCCATCTGGTTTCCCGTTCACAATCCCCAGCTTCTGCGCGGTTGCGATATTTCCATGGTACCATTCTCCTTGCTTCACATCACTAAAACTTGACGTTGCGTACTCATCCGATAGTTCAAACAACTTCATCAGCATGGTGATGAATTCTGCTCTTGTCACTTGACCATTTGGATTAAACTCGCCGTTGCCTACACCCTTCACAATGCCTCTTGCTCCCAATGCTGAGATCGCATCCTTCGCCCAATCTTGGGTCACATCCTTAAAGCTCGTTGCAACATACGCTACCGTATACTTGCTTAGATACGTTGGCTTGAACTCTACTTTTCCTGTCGCTGCATTGTATTTACCATTCGTCACCACTCTTAGCTCTCCGTTGTCCTTCACATCGTATACAACGACGTTGTTTAGATTTTCGTTAGCCTTTAGTGTGTATGGCAATTCAATCACGAGATCATCTCTGCCATCAAACTGTGTAAGTTTCTTACCATCAATCGTTAGCTCAATATCGTATACGACCTCACCGTTCAGCTGAGCTTGTGCGCCAGCTGGCAGTTGATTAGCTGCAATTTTCTTAATCGACAATCCTAACGTTTTCCCTGCACTTGTTCCTGTTCCAAGCAGTTCGGTTGCCACTGTTACGACTGCAGAGCCTGTGTTGATCTCGATGCGATCTACCATAGAAGCTCCACTTGTTAAGCGCGGATCTACTGCTAGCTCAATCGTTAGCCCGTTCATGCTTGCATCAGCTTCAACTTGCATGTGTAACTTACCGCCTGTCGTTTGATCAAGCGCACGCTTCACCGTATCCGCACTTAACTTCACTTTAGAAGCACCGCTCTCATTTACAACCGGCTTAATGTGTATTTGGCCGTTGTCCATGACCACTGGCTCATTTCCACCTGGAGCTGTTGGTACTGTAGGTGCAGGAATGTTACCCTCACCGCCACCATTTCCATCACCACTGCTTGGTGCTTGTGGTGTTCCATCAACCAATGGTGTTACCGTTACCGTAGCGCTTGATGATAAACCACCATCCACTGTAGTTACTGTAATCCTTGCTGTTCCTGGTGCCACCGCTGTTACTTGACCTGTCGCACTTACAGTCGCTACAGCTGTATCGCTAGAGCTCCATATTACTGCTTTTTTCGTTGCATTAGCTGGTGTTACCGTAGCTGTCAATTGCCCTGATTGACCTTCTACGATGGACAACGTCGTTTTGTCCAAGCTAATTTCGCTAACGGGTACGTTCTTCCCATTGAGTGCATCATACTCACTTTGTGTAATTGGAATTACCGTTCCGTGACGCGGACTGGCTGGTAAGTTGTAGTTAGAAGATAATGTCCAGACACCTGATGCAAGATTTGTTGTCTCGAATGGAACATAACCTCTTCCACCAAACTCATCTACGAATAAATACCATTTTTCATCGGTATTCGATTTGAAGATCGTTGGACCCTCGACCCATTTGATGTTACCAACGCCTTGATTAATCATCTTGAAGGTTGGATCTAAGATCGAGTCACCGACCTCTTGGAAGATCATCTTGCCAAATGGAGCAGAATCTCCGTTGTTTTGCTCATCTTTCGTAAAGCGATACACTTTTCCTTCATGCTCAATCATCGTTGTGTCAATGATTGAATATCCATAATCCAGATATACTTGCGGTTCAGTAAACGTATAGAAATCTCTTGTCTTGCTATACATCATTTTTTGATAAGCATCACCTGTATGGGATGCATCATCAAACATTCTTGATGCCCAAAATACGATATATTCACCTGTTGTGTTGTCGTACATAATTTCTGGTGCCCATGTATTACCCGCTTCTTCCGGTGCAACCTCTACCATGCGTTGATCTGTCCAGTTGACTAGATCATTCGATTCCCAAACCATAATGGAACGACTGCCCCATGTGTGTGCTCTGCCCCAGTTACCATTGCCGTTAATTTTCAGATCGGTAGCGATCATGTAGAACTTATCACCTTCAGGCGAACGAATAATGAACGGATCACGTACACCCTTCTCCCCTAAGGTAGAGGTCAATACAGGTTTACCATTATTCAATTCTCGCCAGTTCAACGGATCATTACCGTTACTTAGTGCAAAGTAAACTTGCTCCCCTGTTGCAGTACCTTCTCCAGTGAAATATGTGAAAAAGTATCCCGCATATTTTTCATCAGCAGGCAGTTCCTTCACCTTCGCAATAAATTCCTTCGTAGTGGATGCTGAATTCAACTTAATCGTAGCTGTAAGCTTCACATCTACATTTCCACTACCGTGTACCGGACGTTTTACTTCTCCAGTAACTGAAACGACGTTTGGTTGTGCAGAAGCCCAAGTAATCGTTGTTCCATATAGACCAGATGTTGGTAGTGCGATATGACCTCTTACATCATTAATGTTATGAACGACTAGTGCTGCTTTTGCTTCATCTACAGAAGTGACATCGTTTGGCAATGCCTTAACCGTCAACTGAAAAGTTTTGTTAACTGTCTCTGTACCATCTGTAAATACTGCTGTTAACGTTACAACTTGATCACCTGTTGCGTTAGCTGGTCTGGTTACGGCACCTGTAGTTGAGATGACATTCCCCTTATCTGAAGTCCAGCTTATTGTTGTGCCATAAACACCTGATGTTGGCAATGTTACATTGCTTATAATCGCATCTTTTGATGCATTAGAAGCAAGAAGATCATGAATCGTTAATTTCTCTGTGGCAGCCGATACAAGCATGCCCTCCATTTTAGCAATCTTCTGATCTGCATGGGCCTTAAGTGATGTAATATCTGCCGCAGTCATAGCGCCATCATAGATTTGGAAGTCTGCAATCATACCGCCGAAGTAAGGATCAGCTGTATAGAATGACTTACCGATGGTTCCACTACTGCCTGAAGTATTTTTTATTTGTTCTAGTGTCATTCCATTCGTTGAGCCTGATGCAACAGCAACACCATCAATATAAAGCGTTAGTGTACCATCCGTGCCTGAAACAACAGTCGTAACGACTTTCCATTCATTATTCTTTAAGCCCGTGGTAGAAGTTGAAGACTCATTATTCCAAGCATTCGTCGCGATACCTAGGCGAGCTAGACCGTTAGCGTTATAACGTGGTGTGAAGTACGTATAGTGCGTATTATTGTCTGGTCTTCCTAATGCATATAACCACTCCGCAGCGTTTTTACCGCTCCAGTTAACAATGGATGAAACAGTCATATCCGTTAATCCATCGAGAACTCCTTGTGGCAGTTCTACATAAGAGTTAGTTGTGCCACCAGTAAAGCTTAGTACACCAGCATCTTGTGTACGAATCCATTCTGCTTTAGACGGATTCATCCATTTTCCATTGAAGTTTCCTGTTTGGTCAATAACCGTTGCACCATCAATATCATCCATATTGTAGTGAAGAATGAGCTCTGCCCCAGATGGCTGCTCTACTGGAGGAGTAACGTCTTCATCAGCTAATGTTGCAATCTCTTCAACGGATAATGCACGATTATAAATACGGAAATCATCCAATTTACCATCAAATAAACTATGAGAGCTGTTTCTCGATTTACCAATATAATTCATCGTTGTTTCCAGTAACATTCTCGGCTCAACGTTAAATGTCGAGCTACGTTTAACCTCTTGACCATTCACATACAATACGGTATCAAATTCATCCATTGTAATTGCAACATGTTGCCAAGTCTTCGTTGGAAATAACCCGGAATTTCTCACCGCATATTTATATTCTGATCCTAGTCGCGTGCTGTCATTGCTAAATTTCTCTGTAAAAGGTGTTACCACAGCAAACTCTAGACTACCTGTATCACCTTGTGTGCTCAAGTACATGGTGTTGCGGTTAACCTGTCTGCCTGTTTCGGAAGCAAAATCAAATATTCTTTGATTTGCTTGATTTCTGTCCATTTGAACCCATGTAGAGAACGTAGCCTTCTCAAGATTCAAGGATTGAATCAAGTTATCTGGCAGCTTCACATATCCTGTTGATCCATTAAGCTCTAGTGCACCACCCGTTTTACCAATGCGATCCTCTTCATTAATCGTTGCTCCACCTACTAGTGTTGCGTGATGACCGTTGCCAGAAATGTCATTCACCGTTGTACCATTCACTGTATTTGCATCGAATGAGTAATGTACAACCGGGTCTGTTGATGGTGCCGGACCTTTCCATGCATACTTCTCTTGCAAAGCATCATACTCTGCACGTGAGATTGGAATTACCGTCCCGTGTCGTGGTCCTGGCGGAAGTGCATATTTATCACTACTTAATACATTGTTCATATATTGTGTGCTACTATCCAGATCTGTTGTATATCGAACATGATATGGCCATGAATCAAGGAACAGATACCATTTGTCTTTATTATTATCCTTAAAAATCGTTTGCCCTTCGTTGTTGCCATTATTTCCGATCAAGCCAAGTTTATTATCACGTGTACCCGGAACAGCGTTGTATTGAAGGCCGTTTGCTGCAATACCGTCCTTGTCATAATAAAAAGTTGGTGCTTTCTCCACATACACTTTAGTATTCACTTCTGATTTGGTGAATCGGTACAACATATCATTATGCTCAATAAACGTTGTATCAATTGTCGGAAGTGACTCATCAATCATGACCTTTGGCTCCGAGAAGTTGTAGAAGTCTCTTGTTGTTGCGTAGTACATCACATTGTACTGACCTGCAGGTCTTCCGTTATAATCACCATATGTCTCTGTGTTTTTCATCGATGATGCCCAAAATACGATATACTCTCCAGTTACTGGATCATAGATAGCTTCTGGTGCCCACGTATTTCCTCCAGTCTTAGGAGCAACCTCGATCATACGCTGCTCGCTCCAATGAACGAGATCCTCCGACTCCCAAATCATCATGTAATGACTACCCGTAATTTGAGCTTGGTCGAAATTTGTACTTTCGCCCATTTTCAAATCGGTTGCCAGCATATAGAATTTATCCCCTTCTGGAGACCGTATAACGAATGGATCCCGAAGTCCTTTTTCACCCATATCAGATTGAAGGATCGACTTACCATTATTCAACCCTTTCCAGAACAATGGATCTTCAGCTGTAGCGAAGGATATCTCTTCACCACCCTCATATTCACCTGTAAAGTACGCAAAGAAGTAAGCATCATGCTGCACTGGCGCAGTTGCTTGTTTAAGCGTAACGTTAAACGTAAGCTGTTTAGAAGCTGCACCATTCGTAATTGTAGCTATTAGCGTAACAGGCGTATCCATAGCTTGACGGCTTACCCAGCCTAGCTGTGTAGCGTTACCAGCCGCTTCAGCCGTTCCTTTAATAACTGCCGGTCTGCTAGATACCCATGTAATTGTGGAGCCTTGTTCACCTGTAGCAACAAGACGTAAGTTACCTTTAACGTTGTCAGCATTGTAGATCTCTATTTGTTCAGCGTCCAGATCAACCTTCTGCTGATCATCGAATTGCTTCAAGATCGTAACAGGGAATACAGCTGTAGTTGATACTCCTTGATACGTTAAAGTAGCCGTAAGCTCTGCCTGAACATTACCTGCTTCAACAGCTGGACGTTGTACAGTGCCATGGTTAGAAATGACAGTAGGATGACTGGAACTCCAAGTAATGCTCACGCCGTTTTTACCGCTTGTCGGTAATGTAACGTTTCTTGTTATCTTATCGGTGCTTTTATCGCCTTCACCTAAGTAACGACTGATGTTGAGTTGATTCGCTGCATCATCAACAGTCAGCTGACGTATTTTTGAGATTTGAGTTGCTCCTTCTTGTTGATATAACTCGCCTACTTCTTGGTCTGTCAACGCGCGATCATATACTCGAAAATCAGCTACGCTACCTTGAAGGTATGGATCGTTTGAGAAGATTGATTTACCGATAAAGCCAGAGAAAGTAGCATCCGGATTAATAATTTCTGACAGCTTTAGTCCCTTTGCATTACCCGAAGCAACCTTAACTCCATCCACGAATAACGTTATCCTATTGCTAGCTTCGGACAAGGACACCGTTACATGCTTCCACTGCCCACCGATAAGGTTTGAGTTTGCGCTACCTGTAACTAATGCTTCGTTTGGCCAGCCATTTTTAGAGATACCTGTAGCAATCATATTACCTGATCCACTACCGTGACGTGGTGTTACGAAGAAATATTTGTTCGTTTCTGGTGTTAATACAGTACCCAAACCGAAGATCCAGCGATTCGTCCCATCATTCGTCCAGTTCACGATTGAAGATACTGTAATCTCATTCAGACCGTGTAGTAGATCTAGTCCATTTGAGCCTTTAGGAATCTCAACATGCCCACTATTAGATGTAGAGCTTCCACCATTGAAGGAAACAAAGCCAACCTCACTGTTTGAAATGAATTGTCCATTGTTTGGATTTCTAAATATTCCGTCAAATGTAACTGCCTTATTAGCAACATCCTTCAGTACGAGTTGACCGTCTACTTCTTCAGTCGTTTTCATGTTGTAATGAAGAATAAGGTCATCTTTTAGCGATTTTCCCTTAACGGTAACGGCTGATGTAGCTGTAAACTCTCCATCTTCAGTCTGTACCGTAATTGTGGCTGTACCTTCACTAACAGCTGTAACTTTACCCGTTGAATTGACAATCGCTACACTGGAGTCACTAGATGCCCAGATAACTCTTTTATTTGTTGCATTTGAAGGTGAAATAGTAGCTACTAATATCTCGCTGTCCCCCACTGATAAAATAAACGTAGGTTCATTAAGCAAGACATTCTTAACGGCAATCTGCTCAATAGATTCATCCTTAGGTAGTAAGGTAACAATGAACTCCTTCGTTGCTTGGCTTCCACCTAAAGAAATGGTTGCAGTTAACGTCACTTGTTGCTCCATTTCTCGTAAGAACACTTCCCCGGTTGGACTAATCGCACTCTCATCACTAGAAGTCCATGAGATCATTGCGCCATTCTTATCTTCAGTAGGTAGTTCAAGAGATTCTGTAACTGCCGATATGTCTCCTAACGTTAGCTCTATTTTGCCTTGTTGTACTTGCTTTTCATTAAACGATTGTTCATATACTACAGCGATATCTTCATTATTTAGTGCCTCTCCGTAAATTCTTAAATCTTGAAAGCTACCCGCAAAAGTAGCATCCCCTAAATAATTGGAGCGACCGATGTAAGCATGCAAATCAGTACCAAAGCTTGCTGTTGTTTTCTCTTTGGCGGTCGTGCCTATACTTACACCGTTAATGTAACCTGTAATAGAGCGTTCTGTAATGACCGTCGTATAGTGCACCCATTGACCGTCGTACGGTGTCGTTGAAGTGCCTGATACCCCTACCTCAGTCGTCCAAGGCTGGTCAATATTATTGTTATTCGTAAATACTGACTTAAAATCACCACCTGGATTCGATGGATTAAACATCCAGTAATTCGTTGGCAAGTTATTGCCAGCTGCTGGAGTACCGTAGAATAATGCTGAGTAGTTCCCACTTCCAGTGTTGCTCTTGATCCATACAGATATCGTTGTATTTTCTTGATTATCAAACAAACCAGTAGGAAGCTGAACGTAGTTTGTATTACTATCTGTTCCCCCAGGTAAAGTGAGACCATCGGTGTAAGTAATGTCTCCTACGGCCGTTCCATGCTTTTCATTACCTGATATATCCTGTACATCCTCAAGCAATGGATAATACGCCAACATCGTTGGTGTTATTGTGTCCGCTGAAGCTTGATTGCTAAATGGCAGAACAAGATTAAACCAGCTACTGAAGGTCATAAGTAAAACTAACATTAGGATTGTAATTTGCTTCCGCATAGCATTCTTCCCTTCGATTAATTTTCAGAAGCATACAACCCATATCTCTCACCTATAAAACCAGACCACCTCGCTCAAGGAAATAGAGATACGTTTTAAAAAAAAGAATGCGCTTACATTTCTTCTCATATTACGTCTTCAACACTTCCAATTCAATGTAGTATCTTGTTAATAAGGTGGATTTTTTTATTGTAATTCCCGCAAACTTCAACACTATCCCTATGCTTCGAAGTAATCGTTTTCATTCTTAATATACTCTATAGGTAAATTAAAGGATTGAACGCCTGATAAACATAATATATATAGTTGGGCGCTTGTCATATGGACAACGTGTCCGAATACGATGCGGTAAGCCATGGGCACACCGAATCGAAAAATAAGGAGGATTTTCATTTATGCCAAAACGATTTAGCAGAATGCTCGCGTTCCTCTGTTGCTTGGTAATGGTGGTGTCATTAATGCCTACCAGCTATGCCGCCGCCACTGACAACATCGAGAACGCAGAAGCGAATGAAACACCCACCGCCATTTTTGGAACTCCCGAACTCGGGTCAAACGACCCACTCTGGGGCCAGACCATGGAGCATCACATCAACAAAAGCACTGTGCCCGCCGATCCCAGACCCCATGCCACGGGCACAGCCAAAATCCTTTGGGACCATGACTACCTGTATTCCCGAGTAGTTGTGAATGACAGTAATCTATATCAGGGAGCTGGCGGAGATCACCAGTACGACAGCCTGGAGTTTTATGTCGGCACCGGAACCGGAGGCTCAAACCAATGGCGCGTTAGCGCGACGGGTGTGTTTTCAGGGCAGGCCGCTCCGGGCAGAGCTGCATGGACCCAGATCACGGAAACAGGATATATCGTGGAGATGAGAATACCCAAAAGAACCTTGACCTTGGAGGAGGGCAAGCTTACCTTTGAGGTTTATATTAATAACTCAACAGAAAAGGGCGGTGATCGTTATGAAGTCGTTTCCAGTTTCGGAGATCCGGACGCGGCTTACACCAGCGCTGCTTCTTTTACAGACAGCCTGCAGCTCTCTTTAGCCAATGAAGTGGACACCAGATTCTCAATCACAGCCACTGCGGGACCGGGCGGCCGAATAACGCCGAACCCACCCGGCGATGTTCTGAGAGTAGATCGGGACTCTAACAAAGAATTTACGTTTACCCCCGATTCCGGCAAAATGGTGGATACCGTAACGGTAGACGGCGAGACCGCGACTCTATCTGCTGGCACTTATACCTTTTCGAATATTGAGGCTGACCATACAATTCACGTAACATTCAAAAACGATCCGGACGCGGGGCTGCTTCCCTTTGTTGTATGGAATGACAACTTCGCAAGTGGCGAGTACACAACGGCTGTCATCATCGACTTAGGCGAGGGGAAGGCAGCGTTAGGCTCCGCGCTTAATCCGGACTTGTTTGCCTTATCGGCTAGGAACACGACCCTGAACGGCGAAGCAGTGACCTTTGAAGGACCACGCAAAATCACAAGGGTATATGCTAATGACGAGCCGAAAGTACGCGGCTATCTGGGGCAGGTTAACAATTCACCAGATTATCAGGACGGACTGGCAAGCGGCCGTTACATCGTAGTTGAGTCTGAGTTTTATTCAGCGAGCGGCGGCAAAACAACGCTGGATGGCAGCAGTAACTCGACAAAGCAGGTTTACAACATCGTCCCAAACGGAGAGATCGTACTGACAGAGGGGAGTCCACTTCGCAACGTGGTTTTTGAACAGGAAAAAGTTGTGAATCCGATCCTTGACAAGTTTACAACATTCACGGACAATTCGGTCAATCGCTCGCTCTATCTTCACAAGGATGAAGACGGTAAAGTGATCAAAGGATTGCCGCTGTATGTTTATACCCACGGCATGTCACGCGGCGGCACAAACGCTGCGACAGACCAAAAAGCGGCCATGAAATCCGCCAACGGCTCGGTCGCTCTAATGAAAAAAATGGAAGAAAATCCTGACAAGTACGCCAGCCATGTACTGAATATTTCCTATAATGGCGTATCTGTTCCCTCAACAGAGAATGTTAAGAAGGTCATAGACGCCCTGATTGCCAGCGGCGAAGTAGACCCTAATCGTGTTTACGCGGCGGGCTTCTCATGGGGCGGCCAGTATACAAACAACTTAGTTAACAGCCATCCTGGCTTCTTCGCCGCCGCCGCACCTATGGCCCCGGTAAGCGGTTCACCGAATGCTAAGGACAACGACACTCACAACAACCTGGCCTATTGGATGTTTTTAAATGCTCATAATGCTGGAGGCTACCAGACTAACCTCAATAACTTCATCAATAACAATATGCCGAAAATGATCAACGCGAGGGCTTCGCGCTTTGAGAGTAATGAGGTCCTTACGTGGCCCTACAATCAATTTGATCAGCCAAATCTGAGGCCTAATCCGGCCAACACACCTGTTCTGGCTGATTACATAGCCCACGAAGTTGAAGCGGCGGTTCTTTACAACCAGATAACTATGGGGAATTGGAGCATAGCTCCCACGGCGCAGTCCTCTAACTTGCCGGCTTGGAACAATGACTACACAGACGTCTTTGATTGGATGTTCGCGCAGAGAAAACCGGTCGTGCCAGGTGCTCCAAGCGGCTTCAAGGCGACAGCCGGTGACGGACAGGTCACATTGAACTGGACCGCCCCTGCTGACGACGGTGGCAGTGCGATCTTGGGCTACAAGGTATGGTATGGCAACGGGACGCCGATTACACTGGATGCGACGGAGACCAAATATACCTTCAAGAACCTGACAAACGGCCAAGGCTACAACTTCACCATCATCGCGGTGAATGCAAAGGGCGACGGCGCGGAGATCAGTGCTACGACGACGCCGATGAAGACGACGACTCCCACTGTGCCTGATTCTGGCGGCAATACGGGAAACACCGGAAACATCGGTAATACGGGCAACACCGACAATACGGGCACCGGGACAGACCCTGGAACGTTGAAGTCGACCTACACAGTGAATACACCGAAGGATAAGCCCGCGGTCACAGACAAAAACGGCAACACCACCCTCCCCGGTGGCGGCGAGATTGCGACCAAAGGCGGGACGAAGATTAAGGTGCCCGAAGGCACAACGATAGACTCAAACGATAAGGTAACCATTCCGGCAGACAAGAGCGCCGAAGTGACACTACCCGGCGGCAACAGCACAGTGACTATTTCGGGTGGCTCGACGATATCGAGCGACGGTACGGTCACTGTAGGCGGCAAAGACGCGCATGTGGACCTGCCGAACGGCAACCAGCTGCATATCCACGACGGATCGAAGATACGGAGCGGCGGAGTGGTTGTGGTAGGACCCAGCGGCGCAAGAGTTGGCTTAGACAACGGCATGTCGCTGAACATCCGTGAGGGTACGGAACTGGCGGTTGATGACGCCACCCCACTGGGCTTCCTCGTAATATCGGGCAATCCTTTCAGGGATGCCAACATGGACGACTGGTTCTACAACGATATAAATTTCGCCTACACATACGATCTTTTCAACGGCACGACGCCCACAACGTTCTCACCGGGAACCGCAATGACACGTGCAATGTTCGTCCAGGTACTGGCCAATCTTGAGAACGTAAACCTCTCCAGCTACACGAGCTCCCGCTTTAACGACGTGACGGACGGACAATGGTACACCGCGGCAGCCGAGTGGGCGGCCGAAAAAGGCATAGTAAACGGTACAAACGCAAACCTGTTTGACCCCAATTCACCGATGACGCGCGAGCAGATGCTGGTGATACTGTACAACTACATGAAGTACAAGGGCTATGAGATACCTGAAAGCCAGGCTAAGTCCTTCACGGACGAGAGTGAGATCAGCTCCTGGGCATTGGAGGCCGTTCAGGCACTGCGGGACATCGGCATTGTAGTAGGCAAGCCGGACAACTTCTTTGCTCCCAAAGCCACCGCCACCCGCGCCGAAGTAGCCACGATCTTTGTAAGATTCGTCGAATATCTGGCTAACTGAAAGCGTATACAGATAAATGCAGACCCTTCCGGTTGGACAATATCCAGCCGGAAGGGTCTCCTTGTTTTCAAACTGTACTTTTTTTGACAACTCCACAGTCAGGACTTTAAACCCTCTATTTTTGCATCTAGAATATTCGTCCCCAAGCTCGTTCCCAAGTCCAAAAAATTCTAATTAATTATGCATGTTCTGATTTATTTCACCACAAAAAAAACGCCATCGCAATAATGTGATGGCATTCTTGATTATGGAGCCTAGGGGGATCGAACCCCTGACCTCATCGCTGCCAGCGATGCGCTCTCCCAGCTGAGCTAAGGCCCCAGGATATGAAATAGATAACTTGTCCAACACTGCTACGTTCCACAGGCGACTCCTATATCATATAAAATCCAGCTTTCGCTGTCAATCACTTTCTCAAGATCCAAAGTGATTGGAGAAGAACAACCGATTTCTCTGGTACACACGGACTGGAACTCCAGACTGCTCTTCTCCCTTTACCCACTTCACTAATCCTCCAGATCGTCTTTGGACAACAGGGATTTCAGTTCTTTCATGAACATATTGATATCTTTGAACTGGCGGTATACCGACGCAAAACGGACATAAGCCACTTCATCGACTGGAAACAACTGTTCCATCAATAACTCACCAATCTGGCGACTCTCCACTTCAGCATCGGCTGTATTACGCAGAGATTTCTCCACCTCAGATACCATCATCTCCAGGGTCTCTACGGAGACTGGACGTTTCTCACAGGCACGAATAAGCCCGCGGAGAATTTTGTCCCGGCTGAACTCTTCACGACTGCCATCTTTCTTAATGACGATCAGTGGAGTCTCCTCAATCATCTCAAACGTTGTAAATCTTCGGGCACACTGCTCACACTCACGGCGACGACGAATGGATTTTGCTTCGTTGGCCGGACGCGAATCAAGCACTTTGGTACCCATATAACCGCAATAAGGACACTTCAAAACAGATCACTTCCCACGTTTTACTTTTTACCACATATTCCCTGTACTGATTTTGTAATGAAAAACGCATTGCCGACACATAATACTTTTACCAACCCGCGAGGAGGTGAACAGCAATGGCACAAAGCAATGGTAACTCCAACAACTTGGTGGTAACTAAAGCTTCCGCAGCACTCGAGCAAATGAAATATGAAGTTGCTCAAGAACTCGGAATCAGCATCCCACAAGACGGATACCAAGGTAACATGACTTCTTACGAGAACGGTTCGATCGGTGGATACATCACGAAGCGTCTGGTAACAATTGCAGAACAGCAATTGGCAGGTCAATACCAATAATATCTGCATCGTAATACGCTACACAGAGGAGCATGGAGCGGCCGGTGAATAACCGGCCTGCTCTGTGCTTCTACTTATATACTTAGAACGTATTATAGATCTTTACATACTGATTATAATAGTAAATGACTCTTTGTACATAGTGACGCGTCTCACCAAACGGAATATCTTTCACTGTATCGAACGAGCCATCCCATACACCATCTCTAAGCCAACTGTTCACTTTGCCTGGACCCGCATTATAGGCAGCGATCATAACTGCTTCATTGCCATCGAATTGATCGGACAGATTCCGCAGATACCATGTGCCTAACTGAATATTTCGTTCAGGCTCGTGCTTCAATTCCTCCAGCGAAGTGTCGGGAATTTTGGCTTGTTCCAGTATCCAGTTCGCCGTGTCCGGCATCAGTTGCATGAGCCCAATGGCACCTCGTTTGGATTCCTTGCTTGTCTTAAAATTGGTCTCCACCTTGATAATGGAAGCAATTAGAAACGGATCAACCTCATAGCTCTGAGATTGGGCACGGATCTCTTCCTTATAATGTATGGGATAGAACCATGCCATCCAGTTTGTATTCAGAAATAACACCAGTACAAAGGAAACAAACATCAACAGCAATACACGTTTCTTACGCAATATTCTCATAACAAACCCTTACGCTGTAGATATGAGTCAATTTGCTGTTCCGTCTCAGGCCATAAGCCGCTGTTATCGATGACAATGTCAGCCAGCTGTTTTTTGCGCTCAATATCCATCTGTACATCCATTCGAGCCTCAGCCTGTGCTGCAGTCATTCCATCCCGACTCATCAAGCGATCTCGTTGCACCGATCTCGGGACATATACAACCATGACTTCCTCGAAACCGTCCTCCAGACCTGATTCGTAGAGCAAAGGAATATCAGATACCACAAGTTTATCCGGATGTTGCAACGCGTATGCAGCAGCCCGTTCGCGCATCTCTCTTCGGATCGCCGGATGTGTGATAGCCTCCAATGCTTTTCGTTCCTCTGGTTGTTCGAAAACAATACTTCCAAGCTTTTTCCGATCCAGTGTTCCATCTTCGTTCAGTATGGCTTGTCCAAACCGCTTAACAGCGGCGGCCAACACGGGATGCCCGGGCATCATAACTTCCCGGGCAATAACGTCTGCATCGATGAGCAACGCTCCCTTACTGGCGAGATAGGCGGAAACACTGCTTTTGCCTGTCGCGATCCCGCCGGTTAAGCCTATATTCATCGTTTCACCTCATAACAACTTCATTATTCCCATAATCATTAACAATAGCGCTGGCAATACAGACAGTCTTCGCATCCAGCGCAGAGCTGAGAATCGCAGGCCAACCTTCATGCCGAGTGACAGAAAAGCCCCACTAAACAGTGCAATAATGAGTGCTGTCCATAGTGTAGGGAACCCCAGAAGTGCCGCTCCCAAACCTGCTCCAAACGCATCCAGAGACAGGGCAATACCCAGCCACATCGCTTCTTGAGCAGATATACTCCCCGAGTTATCCATATCCGCCTTGGAGGGACTGCGAAGGATCTGAATGACAACGCCCAGCTTGCGCAGCTCCAGTGTAAATACCATTCGTTCCAGTGATCCATTTGAAGCCGACTGCTCCAGATCCAGTGCGAGCACCTGATTCCTGCCCTTTGAATCCGACAGTCTCTCTTGTGCTTCTCCCACTCCAGTTACCTTTGCTTTTGTTCCCTCACCCATTCCAGTGTCTGTTTCCAGCTGTTCTTTGCCTTGCTTTCGAATTAGTTGCAACAGTGACCATGCACCAATACCTATCAATATAACGGCTCCCACGATCGAAGCGATATCCGGTGACACCACATGGGACAACAACACACCTACTTGCATCGACAAGGCAATAACCAATCCTGAACAGATCGAAATAACAGCGATAGATAACAGGGGAATCTTAGTCCTCCGTAACCCATATGTAATCCCGACTCCAAAACCATCTAAACTAAGCGCCAAAGCAAGCGCCAGCAATGAAATAAAATGATGCAGCACCCCGGACTCCTCCTCTGTGCGGTACTCGTGCCAACTGAAGATGCCAGTATGGGTATACGCCCGCTTATTTCTGCCATATCAGTATATGGAGGGAGGAATCCAAGGGTGCTATGATTTCATCATTTCGTTCATTCAGTTCATGTTACAGCAGCTGACAGTTCGGACAAAAATGCGTGCCACGGCCACCAACCACCGTTTTTTCAATTAACGTACCACAAGTTGTACAAGGTTCTGATTTGCGTCCATAGATTTTCAGTTGATGCTGGAACATCCCCATCTCACCCTGTCCATTCACATAGGACTTGATGGATGATCCACCTGCATTCACTGCATCTTGCAGCGTAGCCACAATCGCTTCATGAAGCACCGTTAACTGAGCTTCGGTCAGTGTCTTGGCGATGGTCTCGGGATGGATACCTGCGCGAAATAGAGCCTCGTCCACATAAATATTCCCGATACCAACCACATATGCCTGATTTAAAAGCACAGCCTTGATTTTGGTTGTACGCTTGCCAACCGCCTCGCGGAATGCAGTTACCGTAAAGGCTGGATCAAGCGGCTCCAGTCCCAGCTTCAGCAGAGGTTTGGACACCAGTTCCTCACCTGCATTAAACAGATGCATCGTACCAAATTGACGCACATCCTTATAACGCAATTCCGTACCATCATTAAAATGGAAGATCACATGTGTATGTTTCTCCACATCTTCATGCTGCTCGTACACACCGTATCTTCCTTCCATCCGCAGATGGGAGACAAGCACCAGCCCGTCCAGCAAAATACGCAAAAACTTGCCGCGGCGCTCCACCCCAATAACGGTATGTCCCGCGAGTTCCATTGCAAATGCATCTATGTCGTCCGGCCGCTGAATAATCCGCGGCAAGCTAACGGTAACATGATCAATCGTTTTGCCCACAATAAGTTGATTCAATGTTCTTCTGACTGTTTCGACTTCCGGTAATTCCGGCATGATGTTCTCACCTCCCCTATATTATAACGGAAGATGGCGCTCAGCGGGACCCTTTTCTTATATCTCAAACATGGAAGGGCCTATTGTAAAATACCGGAAAAACCGCGCAACACTTGATTTATTTCGCTTCGTACCAGTTATCACCAAAGCTGACTTCTGCTTTCAGCGGAACCGACAGTTCCAACGCTTTTTCCATAACAGATGGTACTAACTCTTTCATCAGTTCTAATTCATCCGCAGGCACTTCGAATACAAGTTCATCGTGCACCTGAAGCAACATACGGCTCTTCAACTTGCGTTCCCGTAGCGCTTCATCCATCTGTACCATGGCCAGCTTGATGATATCTGCCGCTGTTCCCTGAATCGGTGTATTCATCGCCGTACGCTCTGCGAAAGAACGCAGGTTGAAGTTACTGGCATTAATCTCTGGCAGGTAGCGACGACGTTCCAACAACGTTTTGACGTAACCATCCTGGCGAGCTTCCTTCACAATGTCATCCATGTATCGGCGGACACCCTGGAACACTTCAAAATACTGATCAATAAACTGCGCAGCCTCTTTACGTGTAATATGCAGGTTCTGTGATAAACCATAATCACTTATGCCATACACGATACCAAAGTTAACTGCCTTGGCGGAACGACGCATATCCCCATCCACATCCTCAGGCTTCACGCCGAATACATCCGAAGCGGTCTTTGTATGAATATCCATATCATTGACAAATGCTTCCTTCAAGCGCTCATCGTCCGAAATGTGGGCTAGTACACGCAGTTCAATCTGGGAATAGTCTGCTGCCAAAATGGACCATCCAGGTTCGGAAGGAACAAATACCTTCCGGATTTTGCGACCTTCTTCCATCCGAATCGGAATGTTCTGCAAGTTCGGGAATTGACTGCTAAGTCGTCCAGTAGCGGCGATGGTCTGACGATAATACGTATGCACCTTGCCATCCCGATTGGATATCTCTTTGAGCAATCCTTCCACATAAGTGGATTGCAGCTTGGCAAGCTGACGATATTGTAGAATATGCTTGACCACATCATTATAAGGAGCCAATTTCTCCAATACTTCAGCATCTGTGGAATAACCCGTTTTTGTTTTCTTCACCACTGGCAAGCCCAGTCTATCAAATAAAATCTCACCCAGTTGCTTTGGTGAATTCAGATTAAATTCCGTTCCTGACAGCTTGTAGATCTCAGCCATCAACCTGCTGATCTGTTCTTCAAACTCACTGCCTAAAGCCTGTAGATCGGCTGTATTGGCCTTGATGCCCTGTTTCTCCATGTCTGCCAATATACGTGACAACGGCATCTCCAGTTCATGGAACAGTGAATTCATCTCATCCGTTTCCAACACCTGCTCCTGAAGTGGAATAATGGCTGCTACTGCAGCAGCTTTGCGGCATAGGAAATCACCCAAGATCTCCACTTCCGGTACCTTGTACTTGGCACCTTTGCCCATAACCGTGTCATCTTCCACAAGTGACGGCAGACCATACTTGGTCGTGAGTCCACTAATTGTCTGGTTGGATTCCGTTGGATCAAGCAAATACGCCGCCAGTTGTACATCAAATGACGCACCAGCGAATTCAATGCCATGCGCATGCAGGGCCAGGTCCACACGATGAAGATCATAACCGCGCTTTGGCTGCTCTGAATTACCAAGCCATGCCCGCACTGGAGCCGCAGCCTCGGAATGAAGCAATTCGGGAGATATGAACGTATATGTTCCAGCGGAACCTACAGCAAGTCCAATCAATTTCGCTTGGTGCGGGTTATCCCCATGTGTCTCCACGTGGAGGACATCAATGGAATCGAGGGAACTGAACAGCTCACTGATGTTGTCCTCTGTTGCAATGGAGGATTCAACTTCGGCAGCAGGGACCGCTTCCTGTTCAGAACCGATGCTGCCACTGAACGACAGGCGTTCGAGCAAGGATTTGAATTCCAGCTTCGCCAATGCAGGGCCAGCATGTTCTTCTTTTAATCCAGCGAATTGCATATCCTCCCACGTCTGCTCCAGCGGAACTTCCCGGTGAATCGTCGCGAGTTGTTTGCTCATCCGGGCATCTTCGGCATGGGCCTCGATCTTTTCTTTCATCTTGCCTTTCAGCTCACTAGTGCCGTTCAGCACATCTTCTACCGATCCGAACTGGTGCAGCAGCTTCAACGCTGTTTTCTCTCCAACCCCGGGAATCCCCGGAATGTTATCGGACGCATCGCCCATCAGACCCTTGAGATCAATGATTTGCAGCGGCGTCAGACCATAACGCTCCTTAATCTGAGCAGGATCATACAGCTCAATATCGGTTACCCCTTTACGCGTCAGCCCGATATGTACATGTTCGGAAGCAAGCTGCAGCATATCTTTGTCACCCGATACAACGAGCACCTGTCTACCCGCTTCATCTGCGCGTTTGGTTAACGTTCCGATGATGTCATCCGCTTCAAATCCAGCTAGCTCAAACTGAGCAATGCCAAGTCCTTTCAGCAGTTCTTTGAGCAAAGGGAATTGCTCTGACAACTCTGGTGGTGTTTTCTCCCGTCCACCCTTGTATTCCTGATACCCTTCGTGGCGGAACGTGATTTTGCCTGCATCAAATGCAACCATGACATGTGTAGGCTTATGCTCTTCAAGCAATCTCAGCAGCATCGTAGTGAAGCCATATACCGCATTGGTATGCAGACCTTTCGAGTTGGTCAGAGGCGGCATTGCAAAAAACGCCCTGTAAATAATGCTATTTCCATCTATGAGAATAAACTTGTCCATTCCAGCACCTCGCGTATTATATGGTCAACCTCTTCAAATTACATCTACTCTCATGATACCATACCCACCTGTCACATCAAAAAGAATAGCCTCTTTCACTTCACATTTAATCGCAAAAAAGAACCTTCTCCACAGACAGCTGTACACAGCCTACCTGAGAGAAAGTCCTTTTCCATTCATATGATTGCATCACTTAATCAGTACTGATTCCCCAATTCCAAAGCAATGCTCTTCTATTGATTCAGATCCGGACGTTTACCTGTCACCAGGTATACCGTGCTCTCACCAATGTTGGTTGCATGATCGCCAATTCGTTCAATGTAACGTCCAACCATCATCAGCAGCATAGCCTGAGAAGCCTGATTAGGATGCTCTGACATTAACGTGTAGAGATCACTGATCATGTGGCTGTACAGTTGATCGACCTGATCGTCTGTCTGAGCCATTTTATAGGCCAGGTCTGTGTTTTCTTTCAGGAAAGATTCGATGGATTCATCAATCATGGATTTCACGATTTCTGCCATTTGCGGGATATCCACCAGAGGTTTAATCAGCTTCTGTCCATCCATCCGGAGTGTCACCTTCGCCACGTCGAGCGCAAGATCTCCCATACGCTCCAGATCACTGGAGATTTTGAATGCCACGATGATACGTCTGAGATCCTTTGCCACCGGCTGTTGTGTGATGATCAGTTTGGAGCCAAGTTCCATAATTTTGTCTTCAAGGGCATTCAGATTCGCATCATTCTTGATGATGACCTGAGCTTTCTCCGCGTTCATCGTTTGTAAACTCTCAATAGCACCATCCAATGCTGCTCCTACATGTTCACCCATTTGTTTGAGCAAGGTACGCAGCTCTTCAAGCTCCTGATCAAATTCTTTTCTGCGAATCATAGATTTCATGTCCTCCTTATCCATCATCTCCGGGTATGCCGGGATCATTCCAATTCAGCTCGCTTAACCGAACCTTCCAGATATATAATCCTCGGTTCGGGAATCTTGCGGTGTGGAGAATAACGTCTCCGTATCAGCTGCCTCCACCACTTCACCATTCAGGAAAAATACCGTGCGTCCAGATACCCGTGCCGCTTGGTGCATATTGTGGGTAACCATAACGATCGTGTACTTGTGATGCAATTCCTTCACCAGTTCCTCAATCTTCAATGTGGAGATCGGGTCGAGTGCAGACGTTGCTTCATCCATCAGTAGAACGTCAGGCTGTACAGCCAGCGCCCGTGCAATACAGAGACGCTGTTGTTGTCCACCAGACAAACTAAGTGCCGACTTTTTCAATACATCCTTCACTTCATCCCACAATGCAGCATGGACAAGACTTTGTTCCACCAACTGATCCAGTTCAGCCTTTTGGGTTACCCCGTGCAAGCGAGGTCCATAAGCCACGTTATCGTATATGGATTTTGGAAAAGGGTTCGGTTGTTGGAACACCATGCCAACTCGTTTGCGCAGTGTCTCCACTTCAATCTCATTACTGTAGATATCGGAGCCATTCAGCATAACCTGTCCTTCCACACGAACACCCGGAATCATGTCATTCATCCGGTTTAACGTGCGAAGCAATGTCGATTTACCACAACCTGACGGCCCGATGAACGCAGTAACGGTTTTTTCCGGCAGATCCATCGATATATTTTTAAGCGCGTGATGCGTATCATAATATAAATTAAGATTTTCAATGTGAATGAGGTCCTTCATGGATGTTCACTTCTCCTTCGCTGCAGGGACACGGAAACTCCCTTTACGTTGAGACCGATACTGATAATCTTTCATCGCTGCTCGGCCATCTTTAATATCCTACCCTTTCATTGTAAAAACAGTATCACTTTCATGTTAACGGAATGTAAAAAAGACATCCTTAACCTTCATGATCTGCTTGATGGATCAATCTGATTGCTGATGCCTGCTTTATTGACTACCTTATAGTTTACTCTCCATTCGAAACCATCTCATCCAGCTTCGTACGAATGTGCTCTGCAACTTCTCCAGCTTTCCCGCCTTCCATGGCGATCTCCTCTGCTATACGAGACAAATCTCTCACCGCACTGTTCAGTTGTCGGAACGTTGCTCCCCCTGCGGTGACATGCACCGAACTGTCGTCAATCTCCGCTCCGCTTGCCTTAACCAGTTCAACAGTCTGAAGGGTCAATCCACCAATATTCTCAAGCAATGAAGACATGTTCCCCGCAACCTCACGGGTCTGTTTTGCGAGCGCTCGAATCTCGCCTGCAACAATCTGAAAACCTCGTCCATATTCACCTGCATGAGCTGCTTCAATGGAAGCATTCAGGGCGAGGAGACCACTTTGATCTGCCAGGGAGCGAATGGATTGTGCCATGCCTGAGCCTGTTTTGATCGAATTCAGCATGTGATCCGCATGTTGTCCTTGACTCTCCATATGCTGATGTACCCGGTTATAGGAAGCATCAACGTGCTTCAAACTCTCTTCGCCCTGCTTGGACAATGCCATGATCTCACGGGCCTCATGAACGGTCTGATTCGCAGCATTCACCAGCTTGGTGACCGCATCGTTGATTCTGGATATCTCCTGTCTGCTCTCGGTTACTGTACGTATACGCTCTTCCGTAACAGCCTGTTGCAGTCTGCGAGAGAGGGACATTACGTCTCGCATCGTCAGCACACCAAGCAGTCTGCCTTGTTCCGTAACCAGCAGACAATCGTAGAAATGCTGTTCATTCCGTCCAAGTGCGATATCAATAATCGTTGCGGCTTCCATATGAATATCTGCAATAACGGGAGATGTATTCACTACTTGTATGACCGGCTTACGGTAGAATAGATCTGCGGCAAAACGGCCATTTAACATCCGATATAACGTCTCTCGCATTAACAATCCAGTAGGTTTCATCTGCTCATCACACAATACAATACATGGGTGCTCCTGATCCTGATTCATCATCGTGGCAGCTTCTCCACAGGTGGTATGGACTCCCGCGACAGGTACCTGACGATAATAGTCCTGCAAATGGATCACAGATTCTTCAGCAACTAGTGCTACTTCAGTTTGCTCCATTATGGGTGTCGTTAATTCTTCATTATGTAAAACAACATGAGGCTGGTCAGGTTTCACTTCGAGCAACATGGGCATAAATGCGCAATCTCCTTTACGTAATACCTCCGTCTTGAGGTGGGTTATGTAGGTACAAAGTATCACTCAGATAAGTCCATGCTACTCCCTCTACGTAAAGAAAAATCTTCCTTTATGTTAAATGAACGTAAAATAAAACTCCCCGATCATTGCTAACTTGAATGATGGGGAGTTTTTCTTTTGACAACCAATTTATAACCTACACCACGAATGGAATCAATGTGAACCGATTCCGGGTCCAGCTCCAGCTTTTTACGTAATGAACTGACGTGAACGTCCACGGTTCGTTGACCTCCGATATAATCGAAGCCCCACACAGCGTTCATCAGATCATCCCTTGTCAGTACCACACCCGGCTTTTTGGCCAAATATAGCAGTACTTCGAACTCTTTCGGACGCAGACTGATGGATTGTCCACCCAGTGTCACTTCATATTTCAGAGGATAAATCTCCAGCTCGCCCAGAATAATTCGTGAGCCATCTTTGTCCTCAAGCTGTGGTAAATCTTCACCATTGGAATAACGTCTTAATACCGCATCCACTCGGGCTAATAACTCAGATACACCAAACGGTTTGGTAATATAATCATCGGCACCTGATTTCAGTCCCTGTACAACCTCGGCTTCACCGTTCTTGGCCGTCAGAATGATAACCGGTGTACTAACACCTTGTATTCTTAACTTGCTCAGAATGTCCAGACCATTCATGCCCGGAAGCATCAAATCCAGCAAAATGAGATCAAATTCCTGGGACAAGGCCCGATCATATCCTGCAGATCCGTGATCCTCTGCCGTAACGTCGTAACCTTCCTGTGTCAGGTTATACGTGAGTAATCTTGATAATGTAGGTTCATCTTCAATAACTAATAAACGCTGTGCCATGATACCCCTTCTCTCTTCATAGGTTGTCTGTTGCCACAACACTTTTTCTATCATAGCACTAATTTGTTAACGCGGTGTAAAACAATACACACTTTTTACATTTTGATACTAGACGCCTACATCTCTTCGTCTTGAATGAATGGAAGGATCACACGGAACGTTGTCCCCATGCCCAGTTCACTCTCTACAGACAATTTGCCATGATGCAATTCCACCAGATGTTTAACGATGGAAAGTCCAAGGCCTGTGCCCCCTGAATTACGAGATCTGCCTTTATCAACACGATAGAACCGCTCGAAGATTCGCGGCAAATCTTTTTTCGGTATGCCAATTCCTGTATCTGACACCGCAAAGACAACTTCATCATCGTTATCCATCGTCACCTGTAACTTCACTCGTCCACCATCGGGGGTATAGTTGATGCCGTTGGATAACAGATTGATGAAAATCTGCTTCATCTTGTCCTCATCCGCTTCAATGTACAGTTCCTCCGGAACATGCATTTCCAGACGAATTTGCTTTTTCTCCGCCACCTTGGACAAGGTGCCCAGCACCATTTCGAAGAAAGAGTGTACATGCACAGGTGAGCATTGCAGCGGTGCGCGTTTCGATTCAATTTTGGATAACTCCAGAATATCCCCGATTAATCGGTTAAGTCGATCTCCTTCATCATAGATGATTTTCAGGAATGATCGCTCTGTCTCCTTATCCTGTACCCCGCCACTGAGCAACGTTTCGGCAAACCCTTTGACCGCAGCGACTGGTGTCTTGAGCTCATGAGAGACATTTGCAACAAACTCACTGCGCATGGACTCCAATCGGCGAATCGCCGTCACGTCCTGCAACAGGAACAACATGCCTCGATATCCACCATCATCTTCGGACATCGGTACTCCATCAATACGGATCAGTTTTTCCTCCGGGTTGAACACACTTACTTCTTCATGCATCCGTTCTTTCAGTGCAACACTCTCTTCAATGGTACGTGTTAATTCGTAGTGTCTTTTCAATTCAGTATAAGGCTTACCCGTAACCTTTCCTGCCTGAATACCAAGCATACGCTCCGCTTCCCGATTGACCAGTGCAATGGATTGCCCTGCGTCGATCATGACAATACCTCCGGTCATGTTCGCGAGGACACTCTGTAACAACGCTTCATTGTCACGAATCGTCTTCAGTTGGGACTGCAAGCTGTCTGCCATTCCGTTTATGGCAAGCCCCAGCTGTCCGATCTCATCTCTACGCGTTACATCAACTCTGGCATCGTATTCCAGCTTGGTGATCCGATGGGCCACTTTTGTAATATGCTCAATCGGAGAGGTTAATCCACGTGCAACCCGATAACTGACAAACGCGACAATTAAGAACAATAGTCCAAGTGCAGCAAACATGATCATCCAACCACGCTGAAGCCCTTGATCCACAGCCTGTAGACTCATGGATAGACGAATGTAGCCATCAAATTTGCCGCTAGGTATTTCAATCATATCACTTTGATCCGAATTCACAGGTAGCGCTACATACAGCATGTCTTGTCCCAATGTCTCACTGTAACGTATGGATTGCCCGTATCCATCTCCGACGGCACCCTTAATCTCCTCACGGTTCAAGTGATTATCCATGGAGGCCGGATCACTCTCGGAATCCCCAATGACCATGCCGTCTTTATTGATGAAGGTTACCCGGGAATCCGTCAGACGATCCAGTTCCAGCGCCCGATCTGAATAATACTTTCGTGTGGCTTCCGAGGTTGGATCACTTGCATCATGGAATGGAAAAGTTGCTTTGAGCAGATTAATTTCGCGCACCATGGTTTGCTCCAATGCGGCTATATGCGTAGTCTTAAACACTCTGCCCATCGTATATCCAGCCACAATGACGGATACGCCGATCAGCACCATCATAATGATGGCAAGGCGAATTCGGAACGGTCTCATCTATCTCTTCCTTTATGATCAGATTAATATCTAATGAATTGCTCTACATTGAATCCAGTTCAATTCGGTCCCCACGGGTACCTGGATTGGAAATTACAAGAAACTCCACTTCTTCGTCGCTCCGATTCATCATCTGATGCGGAATTCCGGGTGCAATCTCTATTCCTTCATGGGTTTCCAGCACAAACGTCTCTCCATTAAGTTCCATACATGCTTCACCGCTGAGGATGAAAAAAAACTGACGGCTTACCGAATGATAATGTCGTATTTCAGCCGTTCCTGCGGGCATTCGTTCATGAATAATGCTCAGTGTTTCATTTTGAACGAGATGCCAACCATCGCACTGTGCACCCCATATATAATGTGTTGCATTCTGTTTGCTCATTTTCATATGACTTGTCCCTCCGAGTATAATTGCTCGATCTATCATATCACAGATTAGGGGACCCCCAATCTTTTCAGTCAGTACTTTGCAATACGCTATCAACTGCAGTGAGACAAGGCTAATAATAAAATATCATAGTTGTATCAACAGAGATGCCGACTTTTGTAAACAGGTGCTAACCGCATCTTTGACATACATATTCACCTGATATAAAAAAGACGCACCGCTCAGCCATGCTGAAAGCGATACGCCTCTCTATATAATCAATCCTATCCTGAATCTAAACGTTCTTAACGTATTATCCGTTCACCACTTCGCCACCATTCACATGCATCACCTGTCCGCTCACATACGAAGAGTCGTCCGAAGCAAGGTATACGTAAGCGGGAGCCAGTTCATCCGGTTGTCCTGGCCGCTTCATTGGCTGCGTTGCGCCGAACTCACTTACTTTTTTCTCATCAAATGTGGATGGAATGAGTGGTGTCCAGATCGGCCCTGGTGCAACGGCATTAACACGAATTCCCTTCTCAATCACATTCATCGATAGCGAACGAGTGAACGAAGTGATTGCTCCTTTGGTAGATGAATAGTCAAGCAGGGTTGGGCTTCCGCGATAAGCTGTGATAGAGGTTGTATTAATAATTGTACTGCCCTTCTTCAGATGTGGCAGGGCTGCTTGCGTCACATAGAACATGCCAAAAATATTGGTACGGAATGTACGCTCCAACTGTTCTGGCGTAATATCCTCCAGATTCTGCTGTGGATGCTGTTCTGCTGCGTTATTCACGACAATGTCCAGTTTGCCCAGTTCATCTACTGTCTGCTGAACCGATTTCTTCGCAAAGGCATCATCACCAATGTCACCTGCAATCAAGATGCACTTGCGTCCTTCTTGTTCGACCTGACGTTTCGTTTCCTTGGCATCTTCGTGCTCGCTCAGGTATACAATGGCTACATCCGCGCCTTCCTTGGCATACGTAACAGCAACAGCACGTCCAATTCCGCTGTCACCCCCTGTAATAAGGGCCACCTTACCCGTCAGTTTACCTGCTGCCTTGTATTCAGGCTTCTCAAATTCCGGTCTGGGATGCATCTCTGATTCAATACCGGGGCGTTGATCCTGATGCTGTGCTGGCATTGTTTTTTGATTTTGTTGTGTGTTGGTTGACATCTAACATTCTCCTCTCAAAATGTGAACATGTTTGGATTACAGAAGACATGGACCCTAACTGTATACTTCCTTGTCTTTCGTTCTCTGAAAAAGTCTCATTCTGTAGGATGGCATGAACAGTTCAGATTATTCTTCTGCGATGAACAGCAACTTAAGCCTCAGCGTGCTGTCTCTAATCGTTATTTACCACCCTCTATAGATATCAAACAACCAATTTGCTTCAATGCCTGTTTGGCCAAAATTCGAAATTTATTCGAAATTAGACTGTTTCATGATACAAAGTGTATTCCTATGCTGCTTGGGCTGATGTACAATGTACAGTATACTGATGTGCTTTAACTCTCATCTTTATTGGTTTAATCATTCTAACCTAACATGGAGACCTGACAATGGAATCGCATATTAATTCATATATAACACTCGTCGCTACTTCAGCCGTGCTGAATGTCTTTTTGTGTTTATATACCTATTTCAGAAGATCCGAGATTCCCAGTTCCAAAATATTCATTCTCTACACAGCAGCACTCTCCATATATACTTTTGGTTATGCGATTGAGCTAGCCAGCAACACGCTGGAACAGATGATGTTTTGGACCACCGTGGAGTATATAGGTATGCCCTTCTCCGCATCTCTTGGCCTCATGTTGATGATAAAGTACACAGGAAAAACGTTATCCAAAAAGGTAACTGCCTCGCTGTTTGTAATCCCTTCCATTACACTAGGTATGGTTGCAACCAATGACTTTCATCATCTATTTTATAAAAAAGTATGGCTGAGAGAAGATAGTCCCGTTCCTCTGATGGATATCGCAGTGGGTCAATGGTATGTTGTACACGGTGCATTTACCTTCTCCTGTCTGTTATGTGCCTGCCTCATTCTGATTGGACAATGGAGACACACCAAGAAGATGTACCGTCGTCAATTACTTACTCTCATTACTTCACAGATTATTCCTATGGTCGCAGCTTTTCTGTATTTGCTTGGTTTGACCCCCGGCGGGATGGACCCCGTCCCCGTGCTCATGTGTATCACATCTGCCATGTATATCTGGGCGATTCTATCCTCACGTCTACTGACCATCGTACCCATCGCCAAAGACAGTATTTTCGAGAGTATGCGTGAAGGTGTTATTGTACTGGATAGTTTCAATCGACTGGTCGATTACAACAGATCTCTGCGTGACATGTTGCCAGAGCTTAATACAACCATGATTGGCCAACCCTTGGATGATATCTGGCTTAATCTTGCTGAAAAGACGTTTCCCGTTGAATACGGAAGAGAAGGATTGCAAACCGATCTGTACTGGCAGTTAAATGGAGAGACCGTCTGTTATCAGGTCAGGACATCTTACGTGTATAACAAGGATGCACAGACTGTCGGCAGTCTAATTATGTTAATCGATATAACGGAACAACGCTTTTTACAAGAACAGCTGAAACAACTGGCTTATTTCGATGGTTTGACCAAAATATATAACCGCACTCAATTTTTGCATAGAGGACGGGAGATTTTGAGTAAAGCTCAGCTTAACCCGCAACCTGTTTCATTTATTTTATTTGATATTGATTACTTTAAACGCATCAACGATACGTACGGGCATGATGTTGGCGATCAGGCCATCATTCATGTGGTCTCTGTTTGTAATCGATATTTAAGCCCTGAGATGTTGTTTGCCCGTTATGGAGGAGAAGAGTTTGTCATCGCTCTTCCGAATACCTCTCTTCAAGAAGCCGAGGAACTTGCCGAACAACTGAGAGTTGCCTTGTTGAATGACCCCCTGGATGTTAAGGGAGTGCCTATTACGCTGACCTCAAGCTTTGGTATTGCCCAGTACAATGGAGGGTCAGATTCGCTGGAGTCCTTGTTACGCGACGCTGATACTGCCTTGTACGAATCCAAGCGCAATGGTCGAAATGCAGTGCGGGCGTATACTGTGAGTACAACCTAACCAATGTAGATCGCGTCTGATGGAATATGCATGCTGTTATGTGTATGGTAGTGATTCCCTCTAGTTTCAGTTCAAATAAACCGCGGACTACTGATTTTATCTTGATAATAACAAAAAATAGACAGCCAATGAGGCTGTCTATTTTTTGTTTGTTCCAACGAAACACCATCTTACATCTCATCCCGCTTGTCCTAAGTACGTCTGCAAACGCTTAACCAACGACTAACAATACATCTTCATAAGGTGGATTAACCGTCCGCAACGCATTTAGATCACCTGATTATTCACCATCAGGTACACCATGATTAGCAAGAATACAGCCAGAAGTGTACTGAACATACGGATCTTGCTTTGCTCAGGACCCACATCACGTTTGTTTTTCACACCTTCTGCAGCGAGTCGCAGCGGTTTACCCATAATTCCTCCAATAGCCGCAATAGCCAAGAGCAGAACAACAACGACAGCCATCCAGACATGAGAATACTCACCTTTGGTCATCAGGTAACCACCAGTAAGAAGTTGGATTACAAGTCCATACTGCGCGACTTTGTTCAAAGAACGAAGTGATGCAAAGGCTCCCTCTTGTGCTGCGGCATTCAAAGTACGGATTTTACCGACCACAAATGGCAGAATCAAATAGAATCCCATCGCCAGTGCTCCAACAATATGGAGCAAATACATAATCATTGTCAAAATTTTCATCCTCCTCAACATTTTCGGTGTGCTATACATCACATCCCATTATACTGGGGAACTTATCCAAAGAAAAGAAAACCTCCGGGTTTACCGGAGGTTTTCTTTTAGCTTCTGTTCAAAAAGTTTTCAAACTTACAGGTTTACTACCGAAATGACGTTGCGAACCGAATCAGCCGATTTATCCAATCCTGCTTTTTCTTCCGCTGTCAGGTCAAGTTCGAATATTTTCTCAATGCCATTACCACCCAAAATGGTTGGTACACCGAGGAACAGATTATTATAGCCATATTCACCTTCAAGATAAGCGATCACTGGAATGATACGTTTCTTGTCCTTCAAAATCGCTTCGGTCATCTGAACAAGCGAAGCTGCTGGTGCATAATAGGCACTGCCGTTACCCAGCAAATTCACAATCTCGCCTCCGCCAACACGTGTGCGTTGAACAATGGACTCAATGCGGTCTGCCGGAATCAACGTATCGATCGGAATACCACCTACACTCGAATAACGAACGAGTGGCACCATGTCGTCTCCGTGGCCGCCAAGAACGAATCCACGAACATCTTCAACAGATACGTTCAACTCTTGCGCAATGAAGGTACAATAACGTGCTGTATCCAGAACACCTGACTGACCGATAACACGGTTTTTAGGAAAACCAAGGGTCTGATAAGCTGCATAAGTCATCGCATCCACCGGGTTGCTTAGAATAATGACGATGGAATCAGGGCAATATTTTTTCACATTTTCACAAACGGACTTCACGATACCCGCATTCGTATTGACCAGATCGTCGCGGCTCATACCCGGTTTACGGGCGATGCCAGCGGTGATGATTACAATCTCAGAACCTGCAGTATCTTCGTAGTTGGAAGTACCGACGATATGACTGTCAAATCCTTGAACAGGACTTGCTTCCATCATATCGAGTGCTTTCCCCTTCGTCGGGTTCTCCAGTTGAGGAATATCAACCAGCACAACATCCCCGAGTTCTTTTTGGGCAAGCATTAATGCGGTCGTAGCACCGGTAAAACCGGCGCCGACTACTGTGATTTTTTTGCGCTGAATAGTCAAGATTCACATCTCCCCTTACAGGTTTTTAATGATTTGATCCGCGAATTCAGAACATTTCACTTCAGTAGCGCCGTCCATCAGACGTGCAAAGTCATACGTTACTGTTTTATTGTTAATGGATGTTTCCATACCTTTGTAGATCAGGTTAGCTGCTTCTTGCCATCCCAAGTGCTCAAGCAACATTACTCCGGACAGAATAACGGAACCAGGGTTCACGACATCTTTGTCCGCGTATTTAGGTGCAGTACCGTGAGTTGCTTCGAAGATAGCATGTCCTGTTACGTAGTTGATGTTCGCTCCAGGAGCGATACCAATTCCGCCAACTTGCGCTGCAAGTGCATCGGACAGATAGTCACCGTTCAGGTTCAATGTTGCGATAACATCAAATTCGCCTGGACGAGTCAATACTTGTTGCAGAGCGATATCGGCAATCGCATCTTTTACGATGATTTTACCAGCATCTTCAGCAGCTTTTTGTGCTGCATTCGCTGCATCTGTACCTTCGTTTTCTTTGATGATGTCGTATTGTGCCCATGTGAATACTTTGTCAGCGAACTCTTCTTCAGCCACTTCATATCCCCAGTTTTTGAAGGCACCTTCTGTGAATTTCATGATATTACCTTTGTGTACCAGTGTAACCGTCTTACGGTTATGGTCAATTGCATACTGCACTGCTGCACGTACCAGACGTTTCGAACCTTCGGAAGAAACTGGTTTGATACCAATACCGGAAGTCTCAGGGAAACGGATTTTGTTAGCACCCATTTCCTGTTGAAGGAACTGGATCACTTTTTTCACTTCTTCAGAACCTTCAGCATACTCGATTCCTGCATAGATATCTTCCGTATTCTCACGGAAAATGACCATGTCTACCAACTCAGGACGTTTAACCGGAGAAGGTACACCGTCGAAATAACGAACAGGACGCAAGCATGTGTACAGGTCAAGCTCTTGACGCAGGGCTACGTTCAGGGAACGGATACCGCCACCGATTGGCGTAGTCAATGGTCCTTTGATCGCTACGATATACTCGCGAATGGCTTCCAGTGTATCATTCGGCAACCACTCACCGTATGTATCGAATGCTTTTTGTCCAGCAAACACTTCATACCATGCGATTTTTTTGTTGCCATCATAAGCTTTTTCAACAGCTGCATCCAATACACGTTTGGAAGCTTTCCAGATATCACGGCCTGTACCGTCACCTTCGATAAATGGAATGATTGGATTACTAGGTACTTGAAGTGTACCGTTATCAATTTGGATTTTTTCGCCTTCAGTTGGGTGAGCAAATTTTTCTAATTTCATAGTTAAAATTCCTCCTAGGTTTCGTATATGCAGTATTCATCATACCACTAGTCTTGTTGAGAGAAGGGTCCTGAGAGCTTAAGCCAGTAAAGCCTCTGCTTTCCAACCCTTCACCTCGTCCATATTATTATACTGTTTTTGCGGCTATTAGCGAAGTTCAATAGAAACGTATTTCTGTTCTGTAGGACCAGTGTACTCCGCACGTGGACGAATGATGCGATTGTCCGCAAGCTGTTCCAAAATATGCGCAGTCCATCCAGACACCCGGCTGATGGCAAAGATCGGAGTGAATAATTCCTGTTCGATCTCCAGTTGGGTATATACAGAAGCAGAATAGAAGTCTACGTTAGGCTTCAGTCCTTTTTGTCCTGTTACCAGTTCCTCGATCTTCACAGACATATCATACAAACGCGTATCATTGTTCATCTCGCCAAGTTCCTTGGACATCTTCTGTAGATGTTTGGCGCGTGGATCACCGTTTTTGTACACCCGATGTCCAAAGCCCATGATTTTTTCACGATTATTCAGTTTTTCCTGAATTGCCGCTTCAAGACGATCTGGCGTACCGATCTCATTCAACATTTTCATAACGGCTTCATTAGCACCGCCATGCAGTGGTCCCTTCAGTGCGCCAATGGCGGAAGTTACACCGGAATAGATATCTGACAGCGTCGCAACCGTTACACGGGCTGCAAATGTCGACGCGTTTAACTCGTGATCCGCATGCAGGACAAGGGCTTGATCCAATGCTTTCACTGCGGTCTCGGATGGTTCTTCACCAGTCATCATATATAAAAAGTTCTCTGCGATGGAAGCGCCTTCTTTTGGAGCCACAGGTTCTTTGCCCTGACGGATACGGGCGATGGCTGCCACAATCGTTGGCAACTGTGCTTGCAACTTAACCGCTTTGTTCTCATTCGCTTCCGTTGTCATCTCATCCGCTTGCTCGTCGTACAGTGCAAGTGCAGAGACAGCGGAACGAAGTGCTGCCATGGTACTGACGTTTTTCGGATACAATTGGATTTGTGCAATCAACTCGCTCGGAATCGGCGCGTAATCGCTCAGGCTTTTACGAAGGGATTTCAGTTCATCCGTTGTTGGCAATTTACCGAACCACAACAAATAGGCAACTTCTTCAAAGCTGGCATGTTCAGCCAAATCGTCGATATCGTAACCACGGTATGTGAGCACACCGTCTACAATAGAACTGATCGAAGAGGTTGTCGCAACGATGCCTTCCAGACCTTTGGTAGCTGTCATATTACATCTCTCCTTTAATAAGCGAAATCAGGAACCATTCCAGAGTGTCATATAAGTGCCAAAATGCACCTATTCTCTTTTTGTAAACATTTTCATTTTAAAATTAACAAATATTTCAAACTACGGTTTTCCTATCTGTCAATCGGTATTTACTTATAACATCATACTGGATTTTGTCGTTTATGTGAACATGATGAGAGTTCATTCGCACATCAAACTTCTTTATCGGACTGATAAAGCATTTTTGAAAGCCTTTACAAAAACAAGGTTGACATTTAATGTTTTTTAACCAATCCTGTCGTATGAGAACTTTCTATTGCTATATTCTGTAATACTAAGGCATACTCTAGGCAAAAGAAAGAATCCCCATACATCTTGTTCAAAAATCCGCTTTTGAACAAGATCTGGTAACATCCCGGCGTTTCAAAACCTTGTAAATGCTCTATATTAATTAAGATAGCCATCTATTTTTAATACTGCTTCATGGATCATACATAGGTCGGCTTAATTGAAATAAGGAGAGTTGATGCTTGGATAGAATAATAATGAAACGCCTGCTCCGTGGCTTATGGGTTATCATTGCGGCCGTTCTGATCGCCGTTGCCATATACTTGCTGTTCCCGCTTTTGTACCCTTTTGCGATTGCTTGGATTATCGCCTATGCCATGAATCCTTTAGTGAAACTGCTTCAGCATCGAGCACGATTCCCGCGCTGGCTGGCTGTGACTCTTTCATTGATCCTTTATTTTGGAGCCATTGCGGTGGTGCTGTCTGCGGCGATTACCCGCATGGTAAAAGAAGTCATTTCACTTACGACAAGCTTTGATCTTCATGTTGATGAGATCAAGGACACGTTTGTGCGCTGGACCCAGAATGACACCATTCAAAGTTTGACTGCGCAGATCAATGAATTTTACAAGGAAAATCCCAACTACCAGGAAACCATCAACAGCAATATTAGTAAAACAACTGAAACGGTGGGTACAGCCGTCACAGATCTGGTCACCGGATTTTTCAACATGATTCTGAGTCTGCTGACTTCTCTGCCGAACATGGGCGCGGTATTAATCGTTGTTCTGTTGTCTACATTCTTCATTAGCAAAAGCTGGACCAGGCACAACATCACCGTATCGGGATGGGTACCCTCTTCCATTCGCAAGCCGATATCCGACATCTGGACCGACCTTAAGAAGGCACTGTTCGGATACGCAAGAGCACAATTGATCATGATCTCGATTACAGCACTATTCGTCATGATTGGACTGCTTATATTGCAAGTCAATTCAGCCTTCACCATCGCTCTGATGATTGGTTTGGTCGATCTGCTTCCTTATCTGGGTGTTGGCCTTATCATGGTGCCTTGGGCAGCGTACCTCTTTATGAATGGGGATCTGTATCTGGGTATTGGGATTAGTATTATCTATTTGATCTTATTGATCGCCCGTCAGATTATTGAACCGAAGGTACTTGCAAGCAGTGTAGGGCTCGACCCACTCGCCACGCTGGTTGGCATGTTTGTGGGTTTGAAGTTGTTTGGTGTTCTGGGCTTGATTATTGGCCCTGTCAGTCTCGTGATTCTCGATGCGTTCAATCGGGCTAACGTATTACGCGACCTCAGAACGTATATCATCAACGGACGTGTCCGATGAGGCATGACCTTATGAGCACGCAGGAAAAATAGAAAAAGGCTTCGTTCAACAGAAATCATCTGTTGAGCGGAGCCTTTTCATTATGCAAAACAACTGGTGTTTCATTTCGGACGACGATAAAACGTAATTTTGCCACTTTTCATTTTTTTCTCCAGCCACCCCAGGAAGAACAGACGGTACACCGGACGTGTTAATGGAAATACCAGTGTAAAGCCGATCAGATCCGTTACAAAGCCTGGAATCAAAAGCAAGAAACCACCGACAAAAATAAAAAGACCATCGACCATTTTTCTTCCTGGTACCTTGCCACGCTCCATCTCGGATTTGGCATCCACAAGTACTTTTCGCCCTTCAAACTGCAACATTGCTATACCAATCAAGGACGTGAGAATCATGAGAAGCAATGTCTTTCCGGCTCCGATCCAGTCACTCATCAGAACAAAACCAAATAATTCAATCACCGGAATGATTAAGAGTAAAGCCCACATCCATTTTCGCATTGACGTATTACCCCTTTCCCGAAAGCCACACCTTTTCAAGCGCGCTGTATAACTCAGAGGCTGCCTTATCCAGCCGAACTGGCTTCCAGTCCCCATTCACCCATACATGCTGGGTAGAACCTGTAACTAGCCGTTCACCGGGGAGTGATTCATCAGTTGACCATACCCGTTCTCCAATCGCCATATGCTCATCAGGTTCTTCAGACATGCGTCTTACGTCATACTCATAATTCAGTCGCAGACCACTAAATGCAGCAATACGGGTGAAAATGATAATCTCATCATCATATCGGGCAGGCTTGTGATACTTCACATCCAGTCCGGTTACGGGAATCAGTAACCCCTGTTCCTCCATTTTACGATATGTATACCCCATTTGGCGAATCATCTCAGTTCGACCGATTTCAAACCAATTCAAATAGTTCGCGTGGTAGACCACGCCCATCTGGTCACTTTCTTGATAGCGTACACGAAGACGTGCCGCATACCAGTTACCATTGCTCTGTTCTCGCACGTTATCGGCCTCCTTCGCTCTATCATTCATACGTGTTACATCGTTGTAAAGTGTCAATAAGATGGAAAAAAAGCAACGGGACAATAAAGCCCCATTGCTTCTTTCCTGTTGCTTCTCCATCCAAGACGCTATTAAGCGTTGTTTGGAATTTGGCTTACTTTAATCAGGTTGGTAGAACCGGAACGACCCAAAGGTACACCTGCTGTGATCACAACCAGGTCTCCTTCTTTAACAAGTCCGGATTTTACGCCGCCTTCAATTGCATTTTCGAACAAAGCATCCGTGGAATCAACCAGTCTTCCTTTGACAGGAGTTACACCCCAAGCCAGAGCCAAACGACGGGAAGTTCTATCTTCCGTTGTCACAGCAATGATTGGAGATTCTGGACGATACTTGGAAATCATGCGTGCAGTATGTCCTGATTCAGTCGAAGTAATGATCGCTTTTGCGTTCAAATCTTGAGCTTGAAGAGCAACCGATTGGCTGATTGCTTCTGTAACTGTTGTTTGTTGAGCAACACGTTGTTTCAGGTACAACTCTTGGTAAGGCAGAGCAGATTCTGCTTTTTCAGCAATACGGGACATGGTCAGAACAGATTCAACAGGGTATTTACCCGCAGCTGTCTCACCGGACAACATGATTGCGTCCGTACCGTCGAAGATCGCATTCGCCACGTCACTTGCTTCCGCACGTGTTGGACGCGGGTTACGCTGCATGGAATCCAGCATTTGTGTAGCTGTGATAACCGGTTTACCTGCAACGTTACATTTTTGGATCATGCGTTTTTGTACCAATGGTACTTCTTCCGCAGGAATCTCAACACCCAGGTCTCCACGAGCAACCATCAGGCCGTCAGACACTTCAAGGATTTCGTCGAGGTTATCGACACCTTGTTGGTTTTCGATTTTGGAGATGATTTGGATATGTCCAGCATTGTGTTTTTCAAGCAATTCACGAATCTCAAGTACGTCACTTGCTTTACGTACAAAAGAAGCCGCGATGAAATCGACACCTTGTTCGATACCAAATACGATATCGTTAGCGTCTTTTTCGGTGATACCCGGTAGAGAAATGGCAACGCCCGGAACGTTAACACCTTTTTTGCTTTTGATCGATCCGCCGTTAACGATACGGCATTTGATCTCGGTGCCTTGCACTTCCACCACAGTCAGTCCGATCAGACCGTCGTCGATCAGAATTGTAGATCCCGGTTCAACATCATTCGGAAGATCTGTATACGTAATGGAAAGACGTTCTTTGGTTCCCAGAATTTCTTCTGTTGTCAAAGTGATGTACTCGTCTTGAACCAATTCGATCGGTTCAACTTCGAGTTTACCTGTCCGAATTTCCGGTCCTTTGGTGTCCAGCAGGATCGCTACTGTTTTGTTCAATTCTTCGCATGCTTGGCGAATCGCAATGATCCGTCCGCCGTGCTCATCGAAATCACCGTGGGAGAAGTTCAGACGGGCCACATTCATACCGGCCATAATCAATTTTTTGGTGTTCTCCAGAGATTCACTGGATGGACCAATGGTACATACAATTTTCGTTTTACGCATTTTGGGTTTCCTCCGATTTTAAAGGTATTACTCTTTATCTATTTTCTTTTTCCAACTATTAAATTTACTATACTTTTGCTCATTTGTATAGGAAATTCGTCACATTATTCAGCATTTCCCGACAAATTACTCGCAACATCGACTTTTACAAGCTCTTGAGGGGCTTCAATGGATGCTTGAGGTTCAAACGTGACCGATCCAATTTTACGGAATTTCTCATAACGATCCTGTTTCAGTTGATCCCCGCTCCAACCCTTCATATCGTCGAGATGACGGACCAACGCTTCACTGATGAAAGCAGCAGACGCTTCATAATCCCGATGAGCACCGCCGCGTGGCTCAGGGACAATCTCTTCAATGACTTCCATCTCCAGCAGGTCTTTGGCTGTTATTTTCATTGCTTCAGCCGCCTGATCTGCCTTGGATGCATCCTTCCAGAGAATCGAAGCAGCGCCGTTCGGAGAGATTGCAGAATAGATCGCATGTTCCAGCATCAACACACGATTACCCACAGCCATAGCGAGGGCACCGCCGCTTCCACCTTCGCCGATGACCACAACAATAACAGGAACCGATAGCTTCGCCATTTCCATCAGGTTGCGAGCAATCGCTTCCGATTGACCTCTCTCTTCTGCAGTATTACCCGGATACGCCCCTTTAGTATCAATAAACGTAATAATAGGACGGCCAAATTTGTTCGCTTGTTTCATCAGACGCAGTCCTTTTCGGAAACCTTCTGGATGAGCGCTACCGAAAAAGCGGGCGATATTATCCTTCGTGTCTTTCCCCCGCTGTTGTCCGATTACCGTTACTGTCTTTCCATTCAACTTGGCAAGTCCGCCAACAACCGCAAGATCATCTCCGAACATGCGATCACCGTGCAGCTCAATGAAGTCCGTAAATATCAGTTGGATCAGGTCCAGCGCCGTTGGGCGCTGCTGATGACGGGCCAGATGCATCTTCTGAGCTGCTGTTATGCCAGTGTAGATCTCTTCTTCAAGTCTATGGTAACGTTCTTCCAGGCGGGCAATCTCGTCCGTGAAGTCGATCCCTTTTTCCTGTCCAAACTGTACGAGTTCATCAATCTTTTTGCGCATCTCAACCAGAGGCGCTTCATATGGCAACTCACCCGCCATTTAGACCCCTCCTTTTTCACTATGCATATCCAGAAGCTTGCCAAGAGTGGCCCGAAGCTCTTTCCGGTGCACAACCATGTCCAACTGACCATGTTGCATATTAAATTCAGCCGTTTGGAAATCATCAGGTAACTTCTGACGGATCGTCTGTTCGATAACGATTCTGCCGGCAAAACCAAATACAGCGCCAGGTTCGGCAATGTTAATATCGCCCAGGCTCGCAAAACTTGCCGAGACTCCACCTGTCGTTGGGTCCGTTATGACCGAAATGTACAGCCCGCCCTGTTCATCCAAACGGGATAAAGCTGCGCTTGTTTTGGCCATTTGCATGAGGCTAAGAATACTCTCTTGCATCCGGGCACCACCTGATGTTGAGAAAATAATCAATGGTAACCGTTTCTCTGTGGCATGCTCAATGGCACGGGTAATTTTCTCCCCTACAACAGAACCCATGCTGCCTGTGAAGAAGTCAAAGCTCATGACAGCAACAACTACAGGCAGGCCATCAATGGTTCCTTCCCCTGTAATTACCGCTTCCTTCAGGCCCGATTTCAGACGCTGTTGTTCCAATTTGTTGCTATATCCAGGAAAGCCAAGTGGATCAACCGATATCATATCAGCATCAAACTCAACAAATCCTTGATCATCAAGTACCATAGCAATGCGCTCCATAGCGTTAAGACGCATATGGTAACCGCAGGCAGGACATACTTTCAGATTTTTCTCCAATTCCTTGCTATATTGAATGGTGCCGCATTTGCTGCACTTGTTCATAAGCCCTTCAGGTATTTCACGTTTTGGGCGTTCTACGACTTCCTGGCCTTCGCCGGGAAGTGCACGCTCGGAAGGTATGGTAGCGTACTTCCGTTTCTTCTGGAATATATCTTTGAACACAACTACACCTCTCCAGCCGTTGATTTGATGGCCGCAACCTGCAGAGCGCTGCTTGTGGCAGCTTCATCCGCGTGTTACGGTAAACCGCTTACGACCCACACGCTGCCATGGGCCTTGTCCAGCATTCACAACAAAAAAATCCGCCGGTACAGGGCAAGGATCACCGGCTTCTGTCAGCACGATTGATGTTACCTGCAAAAACCGAAAGATTGTTGCGCCGATGTTTGAATCTATCTTGGTAGGGTCTCCGGGAGCAACCAGGTCGGTCCTTGTCCTAACAAAAAAAGAAGGAAGGACAGCAGCATACAATACATGCAAGTCGATTCCTCTCTCCGCTTACGCGATTAGTCCCTTATGTACCGATGGTACTTCTTCATCTGCCAAGGCACGTTGATGTCGAACAAATCAGGAATGCAGAATGGAATTCAACACTTCCTGGACCTCTTCCAATTCCCCAGAAGGGACGCGAATCTCAAATTGCTGCTTGGATAAACTGATGGGACGGGTCTGTACCAGAAAACCTTCTTCCGAAAGCTTGGTCTTGATCTTGTCCGCAACCTTTGCTGTCGGTGCAATGTAAATCACCGTCCACATGCCTTGTCCGCCCCCTAAGCTAATGTTCAGAGCCCGTATATTGGACTAATGATAACATACCTCACTTTTTTTCTGCAAGAAAGGGTTCGGGACCTTTGGGGAGAATTTGGGATCATGAGGGACATTAGTCCCCCACGAATAACTCATATGGTTGACGAAATCTTCTTGTTCATACCTCTTCCATAAGCAGCCGCAAGCTTATCAGGGCAGCTTCAGCCGCCCTTGAAGACCTTCATATGAGCCATTAGATTGACCATAACAGACAAGCATGGTAATACAGGGGGTTAAAGGTCTGAGGGGTATTTTTTGGCTTTAATATTTTTGTGTGCAATCCGGGCAGAAGCCGCAGCAGCCACCCCTGCGACCAGATCATCCAAAAAGACATGAATGGCTGTTGTGTGTTCGTTCAAATCATGAATTACACCTATTTTTTCTTTATCCAGGTAACCAAAGCTGGTTAAACCAATCATACCATACACATGAGTAATGCCGAGGGCCAGAGTCTCGTCCACTCCATACAGGGATTCATCCGCTTCCATAATAGCCTGTAACGGTTGGGGCAAGAGTTTTTTCTCCGCAAGTTCGTCGAGAGCAATACCCGTATAGAGCGTATATTGCACCTCTCGTTTCTGCAGAACGGATTTCACGCTGGTTACACAGTCGTCCAAGGTCAGTTCGGGGTGGTACCCTTTTTGCAGACGGTATACAATTGCTGCGATTGCATCAATCCGTACACCCCGCCGGGCCAGCATGGCTTCTACGATTTCATATGACATATCTCGACCTCCCGCATCAATCCCCCGAGGACCACGAGGTCCTTCGGTGTTCTCAAGTGTATGCAGCAACCTGTTAAAATGTTCATAAAATGTGCGGATGGTTAAGACCAGTCGCAGCCTAAACCTGTTTCAGGATTGTACATTCCGCTCTGGTCTGTAGCTGGCCTATAACAAGTCTGCAATTTGTTTGTTTAAACCCTGTCGTCAGGGAACCGAGCTCGCACTAAAATAATCAAAAAAAACCTGTTCAGCATTGAGCCAAACAGGTTTCATACTATGGATAAGTGCTATCACTTACGGGACAGCCTCTTATTTAATTTTGACCGTGCCTTCACCCAGCATTTTCTCCATCTCGGAGAACAAGGTTGGTGATGGCTTAATCCGGTAGGCATCACTCAGCGCAAGCAGCTTCTGCTGTTGCTCATAGAAGAGCACTGTCGCCACAGGTCCGGGATGCTCCTGAAGCAACTGCTTCAGACGTGCCAGAAGCTCCGGCTTCTCCGCATGCGGGGCAATCTTCACGAACACCCGCTGCTCCACAGCCCGCGGTTCGCGGCTCTGCTCCGGGCTGCCTGCCGCCTCAGCGGCACCGCCAGGCCGGGAAGCCGCCGCCGTGGCTGCGCCCGTACCCCCCGCATCGCTGCGCGTCGCTGCCGAGCCTTGGCTCCCGCTGCTACGCACAGCAGAAGCATCCCCGCCTACGCTGCTGCGCTGCGCTTCGGCTCCTGCGCCCGCTGGTCGCCGCGGCGAAGCCGCCTGCGCCGGGCGCGAAGAGCTGCCGCTGCCGGGCTTGACGCGCCGGTCACGGCTGCGCAGCTGCTGCTCCAGTGCCGCCGGTGACAACGGTACCACTTCCTCAGCCAGCAGCTTAAACCCTTCGTCCTGCTGTTGCACTTTGGCACGCACGACGAGCAGTTCACCTTTCCCGACATGTTGCTGGCTACGCCGCCATACCTCGGGAAAGAGAACCACTTCACAGCGTTCAATCTGGTCTTCCAGCTCCATGAACGCCATAGCCTTGCCCTGTTTCGTCGTAATCGACTTCACAGACACAACCATACCCGCGGCGACGGTCATCGTGTCGTCTGCCGCCTCGGTCAGCTCCATGATCCGGTCAGCCCCACTCGATTCCAGCACATCTTCATAGTCATCCAGCGGATGCCCGGAAAGATACAAACCTAACAACTCTCGCTCTAGCTCCAGTTGCTGCCCTGAGGAATACGGAGGAATTTCCGGATATTCAATCTCCCAGTTTGGCGTCTCAACAAAGTCGAACAATTGAATCTGCAGATCCTCACGTTCCTTGCGCCATTTCAACGCTGCTTCAACAGTCTCATCCAGCATCGCCAGCAATTGGGCCCGGTGCCCAGGTAATGTGTCAAAAGCTCCGGCCTGGATCAGCGATTCAATCACACGTTTGTTGCATACACGCAAATCCACACGACGACAAAAATCGAGCAAGCTGTCGAACGGTCTCTCCTGCCTTACGATCATAATGCTTTCCATTGCCTGGGTACCAACATTTTTCACAGCGGCCAGACCAAATCGTATTGCACCCGTTAATTTTTCCTCATCCGAATTATCATTAGACACTGCAACGTTCTTCTCCACAGAGGACAGCTCCTCTTGTTCCGCGCGCGAAGAAGACGCCTCTTGTCCTTCGTCATTACCATTATCCATTGAAGAAATCGTCACCAATCCCGGTTCCTTCCGGTTGTCGGATGCCTCAGGCATGGTTGTCGCTGCCTGCCACTCATATCCACCACCGTCCTCTTCCGGTCCAGGACCGGGATCATCCGGTAGAGGTGCTTCACCATATTCGGTTTGTCCCGAATGCCCATCATGCTCATGAACTCGATCTTCCCTGAAGGAACTCCCGTTACCATTCGTGGCATGTTCTTCGGCAGGGCTTCCGGGGTTACTCTCTGCATCTGCTCCCGCAGTCTGCTGTGATGCATTGCTCTGATCCCCGGCTCCTGCGCTGCCGGACGGCACAAATACAGGTGTAAACAGAATACCGCTCTCATTCACATCCGGCGGAAGCACCTCCATGTCCATACGCCGACATTCCACCACGTACTCTGCCACTTTCCGATGACTGCCCATTACGGCTGTTAACATGGATGCCATAAAATGAACCGGATAATGCGCCTTCAGATAAGCCGTCTGGAACGCAAGCACACCATATGCCGCGGCATGAGCACGCGGGAAGCCATAGTTTGCAAACTTGACGATCATATCATAGACCAGGTCTGCCTCTTCTTCGCTATACCCTTGTTTCAGGCTGCCTTGTACAAAGTGTCCACGCTCCAGATCCAGCACTTCCCGTTTCTTCTTGGAGACCGCTCTGCGGAGCAAATCTGCCTCACCCAGCGAGAAACCCGCCATCCGGGAGGCTATCTGCATGATCTGTTCCTGATACACGATGATCCCGTACGTATCTTTCAGGATAGGCTCCAGATCCACATGGGGGTAATCCACTTCAATCTGTCCATGCTTGCCCTGAATGTATTTGGATATGAACTCCATCGGACCCGGACGGTACAAGGCAAGTACAGAGATTACATCTTCAAAACTACTTGGCTTCATCTCTTTCAGCACACGGCGTACCCCGGCAGATTCCAGTTGGAATATGCCCATCGTGTCCCCTCGCCCAAGCATCTCGTACGTTAACGGATCATCATCGGGGATAAGGCGGAAATCCGGAATTTCTCCATGTTCCCCAATCCAGCGTACACACCGCTCAATGATTGAGAGGGTACGCAAACCAAGAAAGTCCATCTTAAGCAGCCCAATAGACTCCAGGTTTTCCATGGAATACTGGGTTAACGCTGTCCCTTCACTGCCCTCCTGAAGTGGCACCGCATCGGTCAGCGGGTCACGGGAGATAACCACTCCCGCAGCATGGGTCGAAGCATGACGTGGCATGCCCTCGACCTTCATCGCCATATCCAACAGCTCACGTGTCTTAGGCTTGGTTTCATACAGCGCCTTCAGCTCAGGTGTAGCTTCCATGGCCCGCTCGATGTTAATACCAAGTTGCGCCGGAATCAGCTTTGCAGCCTTGTCCACTTCGCCATAAGGCACATTCAGGGCCCGCCCAACATCACGTACGGCTGCACGGGCAGCCATCGTTCCAAACGTAATGATCTGGGCGACATGGGCTTTGCCATATTTATGCGCGACATAATCAATGACCTCATCCCGCCGCTCATCGCTGAAGTCAATATCAATATCCGGCATGGAGATCCGCTCGGGATTCAGGAACCGTTCGAAGAGCAGGTTGTATTTCATCGGATCAACATCGGTAATATGCAAAGTGTACGCTACCAGACTACCTGCCGAGGAGCCCCGGCCCGGTCCAGTAACAATGCCTTGTTGATGCGCATAGGCGATAAAATCCCAAACAATCAGGAAATAATCCGAGAATCCCATGCTGTCGATTATACCCAGCTCATACGCCAATCGTTGTTCGAGTTCGGATCGAAGCTCTGCATCTGTCCAACGTGTGGACTGCGCATAACGCTCCTTCATTCCTTCTTCGCACAGCTGACGCAGATACACCGAAGGGCTGAGTCCATCAGGAAGCGGTCTGTATTCCGGCAAAATCGATTTGCCGAATTCCAGCTTCAACTCACAGGAATCCGCAATGCGGACGGTGTTTGCCAGAGCTTCCGGTACATGAGGAAACAAACGAGCCATCTCTTCTTCACTTTTCAGATAGAGCTGATTGGTTCCAATTCGGAGCCGATTCTCATCATCCACGGTCTTGCCTGTTCCGATACAGATCAGTACATCCTGAAGCTCCGCGTCCTCTTCGGACAGATAATGTGCATCATTGGTGGCTACAAGCGGAATCTCCAGCTCGGCAGCCAGTTTGATCAACTGCGGATTCACCCTTTTTTGCTCCGACAGCCCGTGATCCTGAAGTTCCAGATAGAAGTCGTCACCAAAGATATTTTTGTAGCGTAACGCCGCACGTCTCGCCTCTTCTTCTCGTCCATGCAGTAAATGTTGTGGTACTTCACCACCAAGACACGCACTTAGACAGATAATGCCCTCGTGATGGGCAGCCAGACTTTCCATATCTACACGGGGTTTGTAATGAAAACCTTCGAGATGTCCAATCGAGCACAATTTCATCAGATTTCGGTAACCCGTCATATTTTTGGCTAACAAAATCAAATGATGAATCGGTTGATCCTTGCGGCTTCCCCGCTCTTTGCGGGACCCTGCTGTCATGTATGCCTCGCAACCTATAATCGGCTTGATACCTCGCTCAACGCAGGCTTTATAAAAAGGAATTGCACCATACATCACGCCATGGTCGGTCAGCGCAAGTGTCGTCATTCCGAGATCTGCAGCCTTATTCACGAGATCCGGAATACGCGCAGCGCCGTCCAGCAAACTGTATTCGCTGTGAACGTGCAAATGCACAAAAGAACTCATGTTTTTTTCTTCCTTTCGCCGCAGATAGTCGCAGCATCGATCTTCTGATCCGTCTGCTACCCTATCTATCTCATACTATATGAATTAAATAAATAAAAAATGGAATCCCCATATTAGAATTTGTAACAACCTCTTAAAAGGAGACTTTATTATTCTATTTTATCATAACGTTCGGGGGCACGCCCATACAATAGAAGTACAAGCCGCTCCCCCTGTGACAGACCGAAGACAGGGGTGTGCTGCTAGGTCTGAAAGGGGTGTTGCCAGTGAGCACATTTTTGTCCAAAGCCATTCTTGATTTCTTTATTGCGTTTGGAATCGTGCTGGGCGGCGCGATGATCGGAGGTATTGGAGCAGTGATCTCTCTTCAGCCTCCGACACAGACGATGCTCGATATTTCTGGAAAAATAAAGATATGGGCACTCGCAGCCGCTGTCGGCGGCACAATAGATCCCATGCGTGTCATCGAGAGCAATTTCCTGGATGGTAACCTGTCTCCGGCGGTCAAACAAATCCTGTATTTGATCTCTGCTTTTATGGGCGCGCATATGGGAACCGAGCTGGTGAAATGGGTGTGCGGCGGAGGCCGGAGCTAATATGAGACAGGAACAGCGTTCATGAGAGTTCCGCCATTTTCTCGTTACCGCCCGCTGATGCGAATGACCGCTGTGTTTGTTCTGGGAATGATCGCTGGATGTGTCGTCTACAACGGCGTATTTCACCTGAGTTACAATGCATTGTGGCTGAACAATCAGGAGCTGCAGCTTCAGCTGCATCAGAATGAGGAGGATATCAAAACGCTGAAAAAATACAGTAAACGCCAAACCGTTATCAAGGAAATCAAAGTCCGTGCAGAAGAATCGGATAAGGGGCCAGACGAGGCTTCTCTGAAAGTGATGTTACAGAAGCTCGGAGACGAACTTGAGGTGCTTCGGGGCAGAGATGTATTCAACATCGATGAGTATAGCAAAATGACGCGAATCATGCTGAATCAGAAAGTGTACTCGGTCAGGGAAAAGGAGTACACCGTTCAGGTCAAAACGATGCTGGTTATGGAAGGGGTACTGCAAGTTTGGGTACAGATTCGCATGCACGTTCCTGCGTAACAGCAAAAAACTGCCCTTGTCTGCATCTCTCCATGGTACAATAAGGGCAGTAAATGCTTTCCAGAAAAGGAGCTGCGTCTTTGTGTTCATTGATGTACTCAAATATGCTCTAATCGCCATCTTTGCTGTTGCCATGGTTTTTGCAGCGTTGAACAGTATTCGTTCACACAGAAGCTCGGATGCTACCAGCGCCGGTCTGTACCGTTCGTGGACAAATATCTGGATGGGTGGCATGCTTGTCGTGCTTGCACTGATTCTGATGTTTGTCTTCACAGGTTCCACTTTATCTGTGATTGTGGAAGCGCTATTTCTGATTATGGGTGCGTATAATGTATTTGCCGGAATACGTAACCGCAGTTATTATGCGCGGCTTCAACAACGGTCCAGTAATGGATCAGGTAAAACCTCCGGACAATCTGCATGATTCGTTGAAGCTATATCATTGTGTCTGCAAAAAGAGAGTACTTCCCCTTCATTAAGCGAAGCCAGAACCGCGCGACAGCGCAACCCGGCAGAGCTTCTTGATCAGGGAGTACTCTCTTTGTTGTCTATGCCCGAGGCAACGTACCCTGCTAGGCATGGTCAATCGACTGCAATGTCATTACCGCTTTGCATACCACACTGCCTTCACGGGTAACCACAATGTCCATTTTGCACGTTCGACGACTGGTTTCCAGAATTAATGGTCGAACCAGGATCTGATCCTCAATCTGTACTGGTCGAACAAAATAAGTTGTTACATTATCCACCACATGGTCGTTCCCTGTAACATCCCACGCTGCCCGCCGGCCAGCCTGTGTCATCACATTCAACAGAACACCTTCGGAGATCGTACCCAGATCCGTTGCCATCTGAGGAATGATGAATCCGTGAAATAACAATTCGTTCTGTTCACCGCGCTCCTCGGCAAACCCGTTCCAGATCAGATGATCAAACGTCTCTCCCAGTTGTGGCTGCTTCTGTGCATCCCGCATGGCCTGAAGCACTTCCTTGCGTGTGACTGACGCAATCAGTTTGCGATTCCGATCCACAATTGGCAGAAAATCAATGCCTTCCCAGGTCATAATCTGGGCAGCAGAAGCAAGAGATGTCTGCAATGAGGCCGTAATCGGGCGGCGTATCACACATTTCTCAATACTTTGATCTTCTTTCAGCTCACTGACATCCTTCAGACTCACAATCCCGATGACCCGGTTCCATTCATCCACGACCGGGAAGCGATGTTCACCCGTCTCTGAAACCAACATATGAAAATCTGCGGCTGAACTGGTCACCTTCAGCACCTGCAAGCGAGGTTTCTGACCAATGATATCCTCAACAAGCATAATTTTTTTCTTAATCAGCCGGTCGAAGATCGCACGGTTAATCATCGAAGCCACCGTGAATGTATCATGTCTGGATGAAATAATTGGTAGCCCAAGCTCGTCAGCCATAATTCTTACTTCACGACTTGTCCCAAAACCTCCCGTAATCAACACGCCCGCTCCCTGTTCGAGGGCAAGCGAGTGAGCATCTTCACGGTTACCCACAATCAGCAGACTCCCAGCGTCAATATAACGGGCCATTGCCTGTTCCTTCATCGCGCCAATCACATACTTGTGCAGCGGTTTGGCGAGACCTTCGTTCCCCCCCAGCACATGGCCTTCCACAATGGTCACAACATCAGCAAAGGTCAACTGTTCCGACATGCCCCGAGGTCTCTTCTCGATCCGCACCGTTCCAATTCGTTCCTTGGTCACGACCAGCCCGAAGTTCTCCGCCTCTTTCACCGCACGATACGCTGTCCCTTCACTTACACCCAGCTCCCGCGCAAGTCCACGTACTGATATTTTACTACCAACCTTCAGTTGTTCAATATGTTGAAGTAACTGTTCATGCTTCGTGACGTTCTCTTCCTGTCCGTCCAACTGTACCACCCCCGAAGATGCATCTGTACTATACTGTATCTATTATAACACGGCTTTAGGAAAATAACCCCACCCCTATCCATTCTCAGAGGCAAGTTCGCCATCTGAATTTAATCATCCCATTAACCTCTAATTCTGTATGTACCAAAAAAGACCGGGGCCCCTTTGTACCAAGGGATTCCGGTCTTCCATGTTGGATCTCATTCTGTACCTTATACAGACTCGCTCCGCTCCTGCTTGTCCAGCAGTTTCATCTCCCACTGCCGCAGCTTCGCCCGGCGAACGGCTTCCAGTGCACGCTTCTTCTCTTCATCTACACCGAGAATAAAATGCAGATGTGCACCAACGATTAATAAGGAGAACAGCACCCATACGATGCCAAAAATATTAACCCAGTCCATTCCTCCAGCAAAGGAAATCCGCGGCAGTGCAATGACCAGCATCGACAACGCAATAAGCAGATAGATCACATGTTTTGCTTTTTTCAACCTCTTCACCATTCACAGCTCCTTCGTTCTTGATCGACTCTATATGTCTAGTCTATGAACGATAAGGAGCTAATATGAAAGATTCAGGTAAAAAAACAAGACAAGCGTTTAGTACGTGTTCAAAAAGATCAGTTTTCAGTACCGAGAAGATGGAATGAAGCTAGGCATCCTTAGTAATCAAAAGTGGACTTTTTGAACTACCTTTTTACGCTTCAGCGCCACCGTACAGATGACCCAGGCTGTCAGCAATAATTTTATTCACGTCTTCAATGATGACACTGAGGCGACGCTCCGCATCAAACAAACGACGGATGTTCAGATTCAAACTCAGTACTTCAAACAGCTTCTCCATTTTCTCCATCTCATCCGGAGCTGGCATATCCCCGCTCATCATACGTTGTTGCAATTCCATTTGTTGATCACGGAAGTTATCCAGCATTGCTTTTGCATCCGGATCAGCTTCAATCAGCTTCATCGCGGAAGTAATCTCTTCCACCTCGCTGCTTTCTCTCAGTGCTTTGGCCAAATCATTGGCTTTGTCATAAATGTTCACTATTATTCCTCCTCAGATTGGTTTGTTCATCCGTGTTAATACACGCTTTTCTCTCCTGTCAAACAAGGGCGCTCTGAAACAGGCCATCCATAACCTGCCTCGAAATCAAATGCATTTAATCCATATGGGTCAATCACCAAGGGTTATATGTCCTCATATGATGAAGCACATGCCATGTTCAGATGCCGTTCAACTTCGAGATCAGACATCAAGTTGCCGCCCGGAAGGAGATCCGTGATGTCCACTAAAAAAGTAACGATTCAGGTTACCGGCTCGGGCATCCTGCAGGACGACGTCATCATGCTGGGCGAAGGGGTGCTTAAGGCGCTTAAAATCCCTTCAGGAAGGCCGCTTCAGCTGCAATTTGGCTCTTTCCGCCGCGAAGTCACTGTTATTCCGGTACCAAGGTATGACGGGCTGCGCATCAATCAGACAGTTGCCAGCAAGACCGGTCTCGTTCCACGTTCGGTCCTGAGGGTATCCTATCGTTCAGCCAGCCGTACGCTTCGCCTTGGACCCTACATCAGTGTACTGGTTAGCCAGGATTATCCCGATCAGCCCGATCGGCCCTTTGGCTCCATCACGATGTTCTGTCAAGAACTGGTGAACGCCTGCCGTAAGCAAGGCGCCTATGTATCCTTTTTCACACCGGAGGATATTGGAGCGGTAACGGGTTATATGAAAGGCTGGGTGTATGATGACGGCTGGAAAAAGACTGTTCTGCCTGTAGCAGACGTCGTCAATAACCGGCTAACGTCCCGCAAGCTTGAGAACAAACCTAGCGTACAGCATTTTATGAAAGAAGTAAAATCGCTCTACGGCACGCAAACCTTCAATGAAAAGTTTCTGGACAAAAACGAAGTGTTTGACGCACTCAAGTCCATTTCAACGCTTAAACGAGTTCTTCCCGAGTCTCATTTGCTCAAGACGTCTGCCATGCTCAAGACGATGTGCAACCGACATCCGGTTGTATTTCTGAAGCCCGTCCGCGGTTCTTTGGGCAAAGGGATCATCCGGGTCTCACGTCAGATTGACGGAAGCTTCCTGACTCTTGCGACTGGCGTCGGGGGCACCCGGAAACAAACGTATACTTCTCTGGATAAACTGTATGCCAGTATGTCGGGGAAAATGAAAACAACGCGTTATCAGATCCAACAAGGGCTGACTCTCATTGACAACAGTGGCAGACCCGTGGATTTCCGTGCGCTCGTGCAAAAGAACCGTACAGGTAAATGGAGTGTAACCTCCATCGTCGCCCGGATTGCGGGCGGGAGTCACTACGTATCCAATCTGGCACGGGGTGGAAGTCTCAGCACCGTCAAGGATGCTGTTGCCAAAACACAGTTGACTGGATCAGCCAAAGCTTCCGCGTATGCAGGATTGCACACCGCAGCACTGGATATCGCCAAAGGGATCGAGAGTGCCATCCCTGCTCATTTTGGTGAACTTGGTATTGATCTGGCCTTGGACACGACTGGGCGCGTATGGCTGCTCGAAGTCAACTCCAAACCATCCAAGAATGATAATACACCACTGAGTGAGAGCAAGATCCGCCCTTCCGTCAAAGCCATGCTCGAATATTCTACGTACCTGGCGGGTTTTTGAAAAGTTATTCCCTATGGGAAACAAATCTGATAGAGGAGAGGTGCAGCGTAATGTTTCCAACATCTCAGACCAAGACACTGGCCATTCTGGTACGTGCAACCGAAGGCTCACCTCCCTTTACGGATGAACTTTTCTGCCGTCGTCTCAGTTTGGGGAGCATGAAATACGCCCTTCAGATTATTGTGATCCCGATATCAAATGATACAGTCCATCTCCCTCTTCAATGGGGATATGTCTATCATCAAGGGAAGTGGAATTCGGTACCTGTTCCTGCAGTCGATCTCATTATGGATCGTTGTCTTCGCCCTATCTCCAGGTACGTCAGACAACAGCTTAAGGAATGGATACCAACCAACGGCACAGATCAACACCGTTATTGGTCTGCTTCCCTTCCAGGAAAATGGGAGGTACATCGTGTGTTGTCCCGAAATCCTGAATTGAGGTCACAACTTGCTCCCACAACCCGGATCGGATCGCATATTCCTTGGGAAACATGGCTGGACCGTTGGCCCAAAGGACTGTTCTTCAAACCGGTATCCGGGACTCATGGCAAGAATACCTTTCGCCTGTCTCAGGGAGCGACTCCATCAACATGGGTCGTGGAGGGGCGTAACGAGGACAATGAAAACTTTTTTCTTACATTCAACCATACCCAGGCTGTATCTTCCTGGCTAGCATTACATCAGGCTGAGCGTAAGATGATCGTGCAGCCATATCTGGAGCTTAGCCATCATGGAAGAGCATTCGACATACGGGCTCTAATGCAAAAGAATGGGCAAGGTCGCTGGACGCTTACCGGATGTATGGTACGGGAAGGACCCGAAGGTTCACTCACGTCCAATCTTCACGGTGGGGGTAAAGCATATCCTGCCCACGCATATCTGCTCCAGCGATATGGAACGAACCGCACGGAAACTCTGCTGAAGAGCATCCGGCAGACTGCTACTCTTATCCCCACCCTGCTGGAAAGCCGTTTCGGCAGGTTAGCCGAATTGGGGCTTGATTTCGGAGCAGATGCAGAGGGCCAACTCTGGCTAATTGAAGTCAACTCCAAACCAGGCCGCACCTCATTTGCAGAAGCGGGCGACCGACGCATGCATACCCTGACTTATACCCGGCCGCTTGCCTATGCCCGTTATCTGTTGCAACAACATGTTCTCACGGACGTCTTTCGTCCAATGAAATTGCCGAATACATCCAGCAAAGCTGGCCTGAAACCCATCCCGATTCACGGCGGCTGAGGCCCGCAGCGCCCGCTTGCCATGGAGCCCAAGGATCTTTTCAGGATAGGAGGATAAATCATGAGTTTGACCTTTTGCAATCTGCATTTCACCAAGCAACCGGATAAAGTGGTTTATGTATCCAACGCTTTAATGAAGAGCCTCAACCTGTCCGGCAAAAAAACGGTGCACCTTCGCTTCGGGCGTGACCGGGTACCTGCAACGATCAAACCAATCAAAAAAGCAGGTAAACATCTGTATCTCGCTTCAGGTATCCGTAATATGATGAACGTTCCCAAACGGGGCAGTATTTATCTCCGGAATTTGCAAAATGATGAGGTCCAGTTAGGTCCACTGATCGGCGTACTCTCTGATGGGCCTGCGACGAGCACGAATCCATTCGGTTCCCGTACTGGTTTCATCAAACAGTTACTCCGTGAAGGCAGCCGTAAATCCTACATTTACGCATTTACTCCCCGGGATATCAATTGGCAGAACGAGACGGTATCGGGTTTTTTCCTGAATGATAACGGAAGCTTTACCCGCAGAACGGTACCTCTGCCCGATGTTGTCTACAACCGGTTACCAAGCCGTCGTTCAGACTTCTCACCAGCAATCAACCAGCTGCGGGAACGATTTGTTCGCCGAAAAATTCCGTTCTTCAACTGGAGCTTCTTCAACAAATCGGATATCTATACGTTGCTGGAGAACGAGCCGGCAGCAGGACGGTATATCCCTGAATCGATTACCAATCCTTCCGTTGAACAGATGAAGGAAATGTTGGAACGCCATCAGTTCGTCTACTATAAGCCTACTGCAGGAAGTCTGGGGAACGGGATCTACCGCCTGACTTATTCGCCCAAACGTGGATATTTCGCACGTTATCGCAAAAAAGGCGGTAATGCACTCCTGCGTTTTGGGTCCTTCAACAGTCTGATGCGCATGCTTCAGGGAAGACATGGTAAGCAGCTACGCGGATATGTAGTTCAGCAGGGAATACGCCTAATTGAGATTGATGAATGTCCAATTGATTTCCGTTTTCACATGCACAAAAATGGTAACAATCAATGGGTTGTTGTCGGAATTGGAGCCAAAAAGGCAGGACGTGGCAGCGTCACAACACACATCAAAAATGGCGGCTCCCTAATGACTCCTGAGCAGGCGCTCAGTCGCAACTTCGGCGATCGTGCGGGAGAAGTTCTTCAGCATGCCAAATCCGTCGCTATTACACTGGCCCAGGCGATTGAAACCCAGCACCAGCATCTGATTGGTGAGATTGGCTTTGATCTGGGCATTGATCAGGAGGAACATGTATGGATGTTCGAAGCGAACGCCAAACCCGGGCGCTCCATTTTCCGTCACCCTTCACTCCGGGTGGAGGGCAAATCGTCGGTGGAGCACATCTTGGAACACTGCCTGTATTTGAGCAAGTTCCGGAAGAAGGAAGAGATTTGATGACCCTTCATGATGATTTCAAACCTGTCATTGCTGTTTTGACCATGCATGATAAACAGCGTATGTTCAGGGGAAATCATCAAAATTTTCAGGATATCTTACAGACAGGCGAGAGCATGGGATACGTGGTGTACATTGTAACTGTACGGGATCTGAACGTGAGTGGCCCCACCGTGAAAGGATATACGTACAACAAGGGGAGTGGAAAGTGGGTTTCACAACCTTTCCCCCTTCCCCATGTTCTGTACAATCGTATTCCCAACCGGGAAGACGAAGGAAAACCTTCCGTGCAGCGTAAAATTGACGAATGCATGCAATCAGGAATCGAACTGTATAACCCATTCTTTTTCAACAAATGGGATCTGTTCGAATGGCTCAGGAAATCCAAATCGACTCAGCAACTGATCCCTTATACTCGGCGGATGCGAAGTGCTTCTTCTCTGGGTGCCGTTCTACGGACGTATCCCTATCTGTACCTTAAGCCCGAGAGCGGCAAAGCTGGTAAAGGAATCATGATGCTTAAATTTCAGGAAAAAGAACGGCTTCCCTATCGTCTCAAAATACAAACCACACGTAGAAGCACGACCTATAAAGCATCTACACTTGCCAAGTTATGGGCACGAATTCGCAAAGAAACCGGACATACGCCCTATATCATGCAACAAGGCATTGAACTGGCATCCTCTCGTAAACGCCCCTTCGATTTGCGTGTTCTTGTACAAAAGAACACCAAGGGCCAATGGAGCGTAACCGGTGTAGGAGCGAGACTTGCTGGCTCCCGTAGCATTACAACTCATGTGCCGCGCGGCGGGAGCGTAGAAGACCCTGAGAAGCTGCTGACCGAGCTTTTTGGCGAAGAAATGTCAACAACCCTGATGAAACGTGTGAAATCCACTTCATTAATGATCGCAAGACAGGTAGAACGGGGATCAGGTTACACGCTCGGAGAAATGTCCATGGATCTGGGCATTGATGACCTGGGGGAACTCTGGTTCTTCGAAGCCAATGCAAAGCCCATGAAGTTTGATGAACCACAGATCAGACGGCGGTCATTGGAACGTATATTTCACTACAGCGCTTATCTTGCCCGTCAGTCCAAACGATGATAGACAGGAATACTGCAAAAAGAAGGTGATTGTTTGTGTCCTCACCTGTTCTGGGCATTATGACGTTGTACTTAAATGAACATCGCGCTCTTGAAGAACGAAGCGTTTATCGCAGAATGATTCTTGAAGGGCGCAAGCGGGGACTCGATATCTATGTATTCACACCAGCCGACGTACACCCCGGCGGCAAACAAATTGAAGCCATGGTTTTTCATGAAGGAAAAGGCTGGTCCAGGGAGTGGCGATCATTCCCGGACCTGATCTTTGATCGTTGCCGGATTCAGCGTAACCGAAGGTTCCAGCAATTGCTTGCTTTTCGTGAGAAATATGGGCATCTGCTCTTTCTGAACAGGCCACTGCGCAATAAATGGACCATCCACCAGACCCTTTTGCAAAAAGCCAACTTTCGTGAACACCTGCCGGAAACCGCTCTATTTCAGGATATGTCCGATGTAAACCGGATGCTTAAAGTTTCTTCTCTGGTCTATCTCAAACCCATTAATGGAACAGGCGGACGTGGTATTCTGCGCATTGAACGCAGCAGTAGCGAGGCTAATACAGTGCTTGTTCAAGGGCGGGATCAGAAGCGTCGTATCATCACTCCACGTAAAGTTCATTTATCACGACTTGGCGCGTTGCTCCAGCACTGGAACATGAAAGACAAGTATCTTGTACAAAAGGGCATTCAACTTCAGCTTCCGAATGGACGTGTGCATGATTATCGCATGCTCGTTCAGAAGAACGGAGAAGGACAATGGGAGCTTACTGGATGTGCTGGACGCATGGGTGCAGAAAAAAGCGTAACCTCCAATCTGCATGGCGGCGGTCAGGCAATAGCGATGGACCGACTCATGAAGCAATGGATCGAAGATGACGACCTCCGGGCAGAAATTAACACAACTGCAGAGAAATTCGGCATTGATGTTGCTTCGTTTCTGGAAGATACGTATGGGGACCTATGTGAGTTGGCACTGGATTTGGCGATTGACAGAAGCGGGCGTATCTACCTGCTTGAAGTTAACCCCAAACCTGCACGTGAAGTATTCGCTCGCATCGGGGAGCGGGAAATCTATTATAAAGCCATCACTCAGCCGCTGGAGTATGCCTTATGGGTATATCGCAACAGACCTCCCGGAACGGCCAGAAAGCCAGCCAGTCCCAAGCCCGTTACGCAAAAATCACCCAGAGTAAAAAGAAAAAATAAAGCCAAGTGAGTGAAGAAAAAGCAGGAGTCTATGTTCGCCAAGTGCGAGCATCTGCTCCTGCTTCACTGTTTTTATTTCTGTTCTTTCGACCATTGCAGCGTGTCGTTGTCAATCACAATATACCCTTTTTCCTCACCTTGCACATAAGATAATGCCAATCTCATCAGGTCAGGTTCCAGTTGGCATGTGGTTACACGTGTAACCTGGTCTGTATGATCCGCGGGGAGGCACAACGTCAGAATACCCACTTTACCCGAGAAATCAGTCTTGCCCTGGATGACCGATGTTTCCGACTTGGAACCATACACCTCAGATACCCAGCCGGGCTGCTCCGTCAACGCGAAGGCTCCCTTCCCGATGCCTGCCGTAACCCATTGCATCGTCAGCGTTATGGAAGATGCCTCATAGCTCATATCCGCCGTCATTTCTCCAGCTTCATTCATTCTCAACGCAATATCCGCTTGCGGATGCAGGTGAAAACGTTGCTCCAGAGTATGCTCTGCTTCTGCCTCCAGCCAATCCACAATTAATAGTATAGGGATCTCCACCCCTGCCAGCATCCACCGACGATGTGTAACTGGATCTGGCAAATGTGTATATCCATCCTGTGAAGCATCAATGAAGTGATAGCTGTCATTGCTCTCCCAACGTAGCGTTGTGGCCTGAGCCTCCGGTTCACCCCATTGCTGTGTGGAGAGATAAGGTGTCTGATCCAGACCATCCACCGTGACGGTATTGTGCGCCCGCGTACTTTTGAAATACCGACGCCATTTCCCTTCTTCATACGTATAACGTCCGGTGTCCGTGAAGAAAAGCTGGTTCTTCCACATCCACTCCACATTCAGCGCATCCGCATGTCCGTGTGCTCCGCCCATGGCAGCCGCATCAAAAAAAAGATATTGATACTTGTCCCTCATGACATAATATCCTGTCTGCGGAAAGGCTCGGCTCGACAACACCGGAGAAGAAGAAGCCTGTAGTCTGAGGCATCGCTCATATTTTTCTACACCCAGCAACCAGAGACACTCCGAGCTATCCGTTCCGCGAGCCATCAAATCATCATCGTCCAGGATCGCTCCAAGCAGGGTCAGTCGTTGTCGTCCATCGCCAACCCAATCCGAATCACCAATACCGGTAGACTGATGATCTGGTCGGATCAGCGCCTCAGTAAATGCGGCCATTTGGCGTAGACAGCGGGCATACCATGCCGAGAAAGGATGTCCTGAAATCTCACCCAATCGATAAGGGGTGCCAAACATTTCGATGCTGGCATTGTGGTAATGTGTTGTCAGTTCAACCTGTATCCCTTCTTCACCCAACTGATGCAACAAACACAGCTCAAGACGTTCCATCGCCACTTGACGCCAGTATGGACTTCGCGGGTGCTGGTGGTAGAACGTAGCGATCATGAACAACCCTTGCATATGCATAATGGCATGATTTATTTCCGTGCTGCCGAGGTAACGGGTCAAAAACTCGGCGTGCTCGTCCAGACCTTGTCGAAACTCCGCCTGAAAGCCTTCGTCTATCAGTGAACTCGCTTCCATATATTTATATGCCGATATCCAGGACTGCACACGTAGTCCCGTCTCCAGCAGGCGCCACGGACCGGGTTTTTGAAAGAACACAGCCTCGTCGTAAAACAGATTTACAGGTACCGGGTTTTGCTGTCTCCAGCTACGGAAGTGGTCAATAAATGCTGTTACATATAGCGGATTGCCCTTCATCAGATACGCCTTGCCCAGATCGAGCATATGCCAGTGTCGATTGATGCCCCATGTGAACTCCAGATCATTGGTCGGGTTGTGAAGCCAGTCCACGGGTGTCCCCATCGGAATCCAGCGATTCAGATCGTTGGTATAAGGAACGATAAATTCATTCAGGATGGCACGATTGGCAATCGTGAGCGAATTTCGGGCTTCTTCCGGAAAATGTTTTTCATAATATTGGGCAGCCCGTTGCAGGTCTGTTGCCGAAAGGTAAAAATCGCTCATTGGGACGCCTCAAGAAAATCCTGACGGAACGGCGTAAACACATCCAGAATGACGGAGTCCTCCAGTGCCTTAACCCCATGCGGGACGTTAAAACCGGCATAAAAGCTGTCCCCTGCTTTTAAGATGCGAGTTTCTTCACCGACCTGAACCTCAAAGCTACCTTTGACGATATAGCTGACCTGCTCGTGCGCATCATGGGAGTGAACTTCTCCAATACCACCTTTAGCAAAGGTAACCTCCACCATCATTAATGTACCGCCCATACCCAAGATCTTGCGGGAACTCGTTTCGTTCACGATATGTGCATCAATAGACGCATGATTAATAATCATATTGCTTTTCCCCTTTCCTTGTGAATAAGCGACCGAAGTAGTTAAACCACGGCCGCTATGAACGTTTATTAGTCTTCTGTGGACAATTTACCCTGAAGCTTGGAAGAATCAAACGAAGGATCAGCAGTTATGTTGGTCAGCCCTGCCGCTTTGGTTTTCTCCAGAGCTGCATTGTACCTTGTATCCAGATCCTTGATCACAGCATCGAGATCGCCACCCGTGAATACAAAGATTGAAAAAGCCTCACCCCATTTGTTGCCTTCCAGTGAACTCTCGGTCACCACACTTGGATTTGCCGGGAAAATGGCATCATATCGTTTGGGCAGGAAACCTTCAATGCCCGGAATGCTTGGTTTTTTGTCAGAGCTTAGTACAGCAGGAATCAGTGAGATTCCGTATCCCTTTTCGTAATACTCACTCTGAAGATCTGTGCTGTACACATACTCCATAAACTTCCATGCCGCTTCCTTGTTGGCAGAATCTGCATTGATGCCGATGTAGGAGCCCCCGATGACTTGTGAAGCGCCCTTAATCGTTCCATCATTTGTTGGCACAGGAGCCGCTGCCCAATTTTCTTTTGTAGGAAACTGATCTTTATATACACCTGGTTCACCGGAGTGGTTAATGTACATTCCGATTTTGCCTTGAGCAAACTGGGCTCTGAGTGGATCGATATCCAGACTTTCAACCCCTGGCAGCATGCTGCCATCCTGATTCATCTGACGAAGCGCCATTGCGATATCCTTGTACATCCCAAAATCAAATTGACCAGTCTTGTAGTTGTAACCATCAATACCAACATTATTGCTTGCACCTGCAATCGTATTGGCTGCTCTCCAGAAACCGCTGCTGCTCTTGAATGGGCTGGCAAAGCCATAGATGCCTTCACTTTTACCAACTTCGGTAATTTTTTTGGCATCCGCAACCATCTCAGCCAACGTTTTTGGTGGACTCTCGATCCCTGCCTTTTTGAAAATATCTTTGTTATACACAAGCCGCCAGACCTGCCCTGTATTGGGGAGGGAATATATTTTTCCATCAATCGTGTTTTTATTTTCAATCAAGCTGTCTTTAAATACAGCCTTCATCTCATCACTCATGTATCCATCGATCGGGGCGAGATACCCCTTCTGATAATACGTCTGAAAATCATTAACTTGTAGCACATCGGGTGCCTGCTTGCTGGCAAAAGCAATATCGACCGCCTGTGGATAGTTGTCCCCCATCACGGTCATCTCCACTTCAATGTTGTCCTTGTTCGTCTGGTTGAACTCATCGATCTTCGATTTCATAAAATCAGCATCATGGCGGTCCGGTGTCCAATATATGATTTTGGTTTTCCCTCCGGCATTCTCCCCGCTGGTCCCCGATTCGCTATTTGCCGAAGTACCACTGTCAGCAGAACAACCTGCCAAACTTAGCGCCAGCAATGCACTTAGCGTAGTCACCATCCACTTTTTAACCATTGATATGCCCCCTTATGCTTGTCTGGACAACCTGTTTGAGTTATCCGTTAACGTAATGATAATCGCTACGCTTTCATGGAGGTGAGGGACATTCTAACTTTGCATGGTGGGAAAAATGACGATCCGTATCTGTTTTCAGTTCTCATACATTTGCCGGAAGCAGGTTGGCGTCATGCCGCAATATTTCTTGAACAAACCGCTGAAATAAGGCCTGTCCTCATAACCCAGCCTCTGGCAGATCTCTTGCACCTGTACACCTGCAACCAGCAACTCTTTTGCCTTTTCCATCCTCATCTTAGTAATATATTGAATCGGCGTTATTCCCGTTTCCTTTTTGAAGGCATTGGCAAAGTAACTCGGACTTAAATGTACGGATTGGGCACAGGCATGCAACGTCAGATTTTCTGCAAGATTCAAACTGATATATTCCTGCGCCTTGCTAATCGCCTGTTTGACATCGGTGAGTCGTTTTTTGTCCATAATCTCGCAACCCATACTGCTAAAATGTTTGATATATCCCCTCCAGCCCTCAAACGTCAAGGAACGCATCGCCTCAAGCACTGTCAGGTCGGCCTCCAGACGCAAGCGTTCCTCTGCTGTAATCTCATCACAAAAGGCACGGTAGATGGCAAAAGCCAGTCCAGACAGCAAACGAATCATCGTGAGTGGCTCGGGAAAACCTTCGGAAACCTGCCATTCTTCGAGAATTTCATCAATGATGCGGTGACAGGTGCTCTCATTACCACATTTCAGGGCATAAAAAAGCTCTTTCTCCTTCTCCAGAGGATATATCGGAGCCACACATGCCTGATTCTCCAGTTCAGCATACTGGAGGATGCAATTTCCTTCACTGTAAAAACGATAGGATATCGCCTGATCTGCATGTGCGTAGGACGTCCAGATTTCCTGTGGTCTGTGGGCAATCGTACCAACACCAATCGAGACTGTTTTTTTGCTGAATCGCTCCACATTTTGGCGGCATTGCTCCAGTAGCTCGGAGACGTAGATCTGGCTTGGTGTGTTAAATATGGCTGCAAGCCGGTATCGGTTTTCCCGCAAAACAACGCCCTTGGTATAACGATTTATGGTTTCCCCCACAATATTTTGGACCGCAAAAGGAACGATTTCGGCATCCAGATGCATCGTGTATCCATATCGCGTATAACCATCCACCTCGATGACCATGACGAGAAGATTGGAGGAATCGAGATCAATATGCAGCTCGTTCCAGCGACTTTCATTCAGGAAACCCCCGATTTCATGACGCAACAAGCCCAGGAGATAACTGTGACGCTCGTACTGGTTGCTGCTCTCCACCTTCTGCTCCAACTGTTCCAACTGTTTGCACTGTGCCTGTTCTTCCTTAATCACCTGTCTTACCTTCAACACCGCACCGAGTATTTCTTCAGGGGTAAACGGTTTGAGTAAATAATCGGATGCACCCATCTTGATGGCTTCCTGTGCATATTGGAAATCCGAATAACCACTGATGAAAATAAATCTGGCTCGCAGTCCGGCATCCAATGCCCGCTTCATTAGCTCCAGCCCGCTCAACTTGGGCATCCTGATATCACTAATCACGATGTCGGGTTGCTGCTCCAGCAACAAGGACCAACCGCGCTCTCCATTACTCGCCGTGCCTACAATCCGAACCTGATGATCTTCCCACGGAATAGTTGAAGATATGCCCTTTACAACTGCCTGGATATCATCCATAACACACATCGTCAATTGGCCCATACTGCCCCTCCTCAGGTGATCGGAATCGTGATAACAACCGTTGTTCCCACATCTGTACTGCTATGAAATACAATTGAGGCCACATCCCCATAGTGCAGGCTTAATCTGCCCTGGAGATTGGATAGGGCATAACCTTTGCGTCCCCCGTCAGGAACATCCTCAGCATAGATGCTGGCTACATCCATCCCACATCCATTGTCAGCCACCTCCAGCCGTAGTGTGTCACCCTGACGATCAATGCGGATCAGGATAACGCCCAAATCTTCTTTGTCCTTGAATCCATGCAGGATGGAATTCTCCACCAAGGGCTGGAGTAATATTTTTAAAATATCAACAGCGTAACAAGAGGGGTCCCCCACTTCAATCCGATAAACGAACAGATCCTCGTAACATTTTTGCTGAAGCTGCATGTATTGTTCGACATGTTTGATCTCCTGCTCCACACTGGTGATGTCTTTCCCATCATTCAGTCCCAGACGGAATAATAAGGATAAGGAGACAATCATCTCACTTACATCCTTCTTCTCTCCGCTCTCACTTTTCCAGAACATCGTATTAAGCGTATTGTAGAGGAAATGAGGATCAACCTGCGCCTGAAGCGCCTTGACTTCAAACCGCCGTTTGTCTTGCTCCGTTGTCCGTATTTCTTCAAACAGAATCTGAATCTGATCCAACATCCGATTGAAACGATGCCCTACAGCGCTAACTTCATCGTCATACTTGCTGCGAAACCGTACATCCAGGTCATTGGACTCCACCTCAACCATCAGGCGTCGCAGTTTGTTAAGTGGCTTCAGCAGAGCGGAGGCCACCAGGCTGGACAACCCGAGTGCAAGCAAAATGCAAAACAACATGATCAGGATAATCAGCCAGCGTATCTTTTGGAGGGGGGACAACAAGTCAGCCTTGGACTGTACACTTACCATGACCCAATCCTCGTTCATCGACAATGCCGAATAGTTAACAAGCATGTCCTCCCCCTGATCGTTCCTGTAGGTAAAATCCCCAGCATCGCCACGGCTAAACTGTTGGGTAAAGTCAGGCTCCATAATGAAATCGTAATTTCGGGACCTGGGCCGAATGACTTCATTTCCGTTTTTGTGCAACAAAAACAGTTGAATCTGGTTATTCATGAGATCCTGCGTCAGAATGTCTCGCATCGCCTCTTCCTTCATATTGACGACCATGTATACATTCGAATAGGTATGATTATCGATCACAATGGGTTTGAGCAACAGAGATAACACATTTCCTTGGGACTGGAATAACTGACTCTGATGTGAACCAAACCACATCGTATTCCAGCCTTGCAGCTTCACGTAGCGTCCGTATTCCTTGTTGAATGAGTTATTGTGATTCGGAAAATCTTTGGTCGAGAAAAAATCACCGATGGGTGTTGTCAGATATGCGGTATCAATCAGCGGCTCTACGAGCTTCAATTGAGCAAACGATGTTTGCAGCAGCGAGAGATTCTGATAATAATGAGATGTGTTATTTTTTCCCACGTCCTTCATGACCTGGGTGAACGTTTCATTGAGCATAAAAGAAAAAGAGGATACAACAATGTGCCTCAGATGTTCATCCATAACCTGCACTGATTTGTTCAGAATGCTTTGTTTCAGTTCAAGTGCATTCTGCTCAATGCTTCGTGCAGCAAAGAGATAAGAGCATATCCCGGTCACACTGATGCACAAGACAACGAGAAAAATGTACAGCAGCTGTATTCTTTTTTTCAGGGACATTTTATAAAAGTTGAATATCATCGGCGCTCGCTCCTTGAACACGGCTTGGCCCGTCCGCTGTGAATTAAAATGAGTATAGCACAGTGGAATAACCCGTAAAACCGTTTCCATGATTGTGCTCACGCCTATCCTTTCACAGCTCCCAAGGTCACCTGCATGAATGATTTGTTGGCAAAAATATAAACGATGAGCAGCGGCAAAATGGACAGACAGGCTCCGGCCATCATCAGTTGGACCTCAGCCGCAGCTCCGATGCCATATCGCAGATTAGCCAACCCAACCGGCAAAGTCTGCAAGTCCGGATTGCTCATAGTGAACACAAAAGGAAGAATATATTCATTCCATGAACTCTGAAATACACCCAGACCTGCAACGGCGAGTCCGGGGCGCAGGAGTGGAAGAATAATTCGCCAGTATATGGTGAAGAAATTACAGCCATCAATCATCGCCGCTTCATCCAGTTCGCGCGGAATGCTCTTGAAGAAACCAATCAGAATAAAGTATGTGGCAGCGTGTGCGCTGATCAGTATAATAATAACGCCCCACAACGTGGTATTCAGCCCCAGCTTGACCATGAGGTCAAATTGCGGACGCAGCACAACCGCGCCTATGGAAATAAACAGAGTAGATGCCATGAGCAGGGTGTACCCCTTTTTCCCTTTGAAATTCACTCGATCCACAGCGTAGGCAGACATCGAAGCTACCAGCAGTGTGCCAACTGTTGTACTGATGCTAACAAACACGCTGTTCATCGTAAAACCCGAAAAATTGGCGCTTTTCCAAGCCTGAGCATAGTTGGAGAACTGCCAAATCTTCGGCCAGATGGTAGCTCCTCCGGTCAATTCCTGGTTTGTTTTGAAGGAACCGAGCAATACAAGTATGATGGGGAACAGCGACAGCAGAGCGATTGCGATCAAAAACAACCAAAGTACCGTTCGTTTGGTCCAGCGAATGAGTTGGGGAGACCCTGAGGGCGCAAGTACGTTTTGAGTCATCATCGTTTCCTCCTGATTCATTTTATACGTGTTCAAAAAGTTTGTTTTCAGTTTAATAGACATCATTGAGCTTTTTGGATATACGGAAATAAATGAGCGTCACAGCCCCTACGATGAGAGCCGTTGTGAAACCAACTGCACTGCCATAACCGAGCTGCTGGAGTGATTGTGTGTCAGCCGACACGGGAAACAACAGTTTGAACAAATACAGATACATCACCTCTGTTTTGCCATACGGCCCCCCTTCGGTCAGCACCATAATACTCTCGTAACCTTTCAGCGCCGTGGTAATTGCCAGCATGATGATCATCTGCAAGACAGGACCCAGCAACGGAATCGTTACATTTCGCAGTTTCTGAAACTCACTCGCTCCATCCAGCGATGCCGCCTCATATAGCTCTTCAGGAATGCTCTGAAGACCCGCAATGAACAACAACATATAGTTGCCCACAGCCCCCCAGATGGCGATGATGATGGTTGTTAACATGGCATGTTCAGCCCCCAGCCAGCTAATGGATTCGGAGATCACATGATACTTAAGCAACAATTGATTCAATATTCCGTTATAAGAGTTGAAAATAATAAAAAATACAATCGCCATGACCGAAGCGCTAAAAATAGTGGGAAGATAATAGATCGCCCTAAAGAGGGATCGCCCTCTCCATTTGCGATTCAGAATAATCGCCAAAGTTAACGACAGTGGAATCGTAACGACGAGTTTGCCCAGGGCATACACACCCGTGTTGCCTACTGAATCCCAGAATTGGCCGTCACGCAAAATTCGTCCAAAATTATCAAGTCCGATGAAGACAGGCGTCCCGATGCCTTGATAATCATAGAACATGTAACGCAGCGCCCATAACAGCGGATAGATCCCGAATACAACAGTTAAAAAAAGACTTGGAAAGATGAACATATAGGCATGTATTTTGGATGGTTTCACCAGAATCGGACCCCCTATAGCTTTTGAATGAAGTATAGAGGGAATATGGAGGAAAGCGGGATAGGGAAATCAACTTTCTACAGGGGAGAATGTGACTGCATGATCATACAAAAAAACCTGTATTCAACGAATTTCCGTTGAGTCTACAGGTTCATATCATGTGGTTCGTAATCTTAAATCTCAGGATACGTATACGGCGTAGAGGCTACTCTGCTTCATCATACAGACGCAGCAGTTCTGTAAAATCAGAGATGAGCACATCTGAGCCTGCAAGCTCCTCATCACGACCAAACCCGGCATAGGCACAGCCGATGACCGCCTGACCGTTCATTTTACCCGCTTCCACATCAGAAGAGCGATCCCCTACCATCCATGCGTCCTGAATACGATGTTTCTCAAGCAGGATCTGCACCAGATTAATCTTGGAAGGAGTCTTGTACTGGCCTGCACTGTATACCCCTTCAAAGAAAGGCATAATCTCGTGTGCAAACGCCACACCCTTCACATAGTCCTCCAGCCCGTTACTTGCGACAAAAAGACGCACTCCTTGTTGTTTTAATGATTGCAGTGTTTCTTTCACCCCAGGATACAATTGAGAACTTCCTTGATCAAGCCCCTCAATCTCCAGTTGAAGCAACAGTTCGTCTGCACGGCGATGTGCCGCTTCCGACGCCTCAGGCATAACCACTTTCCATATATCTTCGAGCAACATGCCCAAACTTCCCAGCATCCGTTCCTCGGGTGGAGTTTCTCCTTCAAAGTGCCCTTCGGCACGCAATGTATCAAATAGTTGCTGGTAAGCTGGCAACAACAGGGTCTCTGTCTGGAACAGCGTACCATCCATGTCAAAAATCATCGCTTCCGGTTTGAGCAATACCTTCTCTTTATTCATGTCCAATGTTCCTTTCGGATTGGGATATTGTATATGTAATTGGAATCGTTCCCTTCCCATGATAAACATAACGTTTGAACGTGTAAACCAACGATTGTAAAACATCATCAACCCCAACCTTATACAGCATTAACCAAACGTTATATTATAGTTAAACAAACTATATACAAAAGAAGTTTCTTTACGTATAATACTAAAAAATAGTTCTTTAGACACCTAATCTAAAGACCTACAATTATCACATTTCCGGTTTTTTCGACAACTACATATACCCCATAGAGAGGAATAACAAACATGAAAAAGCGAAAGACCTTTAAGATTTTTTATAAGATCGGATTAGGATATTTACTCGTACTGGCTGTACTGGCTGGTTGCATCCTGCTGATTCAGAACAGAACAAGTCAGCTCCAACGGGAACTGGATTTTCTGGTCGATCACGATATGAGGGTACATGCCCTCACCTATGAACTCGAAAGAAACATGGTAGATATGGAAACAGGTCAACGCGGATACATCATCACGGGTCAGGACAACTATCTCGATCCCTACACCCAAGGAAAAGAGCAACTTATTACACTCAGAGATGAACTTGCTTCTTTAATTTCGGATAATCCGGCTCAACTTGCACTTTTGGAAGACATACATACTAATATGGAGAACTGGGTCCAGGTCGCTGGTGAACCTATGGTCGCCCTTCGCCAAGCCAATAATACACAGGCCATTCGAGATTTTTTCGCAGATGATCCAGGTAAAAGAGACATGGACCAGATTCGGACTGCTCTCGATACGTTTCGAACCAACGAGCATACGTTAACCGATAACCGTGCAAAAGCACTGAAGCAAAAAAACACAATACTGAACTTGGAACTGTATGGGGCACTTATCGTTGTGGCCATTATCTCGTTCATCACTGCTTTGGTCCTGTCACGTGCCATTGTTAGAAACATTCGTACCGTAAAGCAGGCATTAAATGACATCGGTTCTTCCAATGGCGACCTGACACTGAGAATCGCTACGCCAATGAAAGACGAAACTCGTGAACTCGCGGAGGCGGCCAATACAATGCTCACTGGTTTGCAGCAAATGATGCTGGACGTTCAGAGCAATGCCATGATTCTGAGCACAGCTTCGGATCGATTGGATAAAGGGGTGGCCGATAGCCATCTTGCAGGAAAAGAAGTTGCCACTGCCATGGAACGTGTCGCTGAAGGCGCTGATGAACAGGTTGCTCTTACGCAAACCATGGTAGCTGCGATGCAGCAATCCCTCAACGGGCTTAATCGTGTCGCCTCCTCGGCAAGTGATGTGGCAGGCCGTGCAGTTCGTACCGAATCCATTGCTGTGGATGGGCAACAGCGCATTGATAATGCTGTAGGTAAAATGAGTTCCATTGAGCAATCCTTCCTCTCTGTACAGGAAGCCATTAATGAAATTTCGAAGATGTCTGATCAAGTGATCAACATTGCAGATTCAATGTCGGGTATTGCGAGACAAACCAATCTGCTTGCACTTAACGCCGGAATCGAAGCTGCCCGCGCTGGGGATAATGGACGTGGCTTCGCTGTCGTTGCCGCGGAAATCCGTAATCTTGCAGACCAAAGTGCAACATCAGCCAAAGAGATTACAAGTATATTGGAAACCGTGGTAGCAGGTGTTCAAAGTACGGTGCAAGTGGTTGATGAGAGCACTCTACATGTGAATGAAGGATTGCGGACCATTGAGGATGCAGGTAATGCTTTTTCAACCATTACTCAGCATATTCATAACCTCAGTGGTGAAGTTCTAGAGGTATCTGCTGTTGTCGAGGAGTTAACTTCCGGTAGTGAGGCTGTGATGAAGTCCATTAATGAAGTATCGGCTGTTGTGGAAGACACTGCATCAGCCACGGAAGAAGTATCTGCGATGACGGAGGAACAACTTGCTTCTCTGCAGGAAATGTCTGACACGTCCAAGCAGTTGAATGAAATGTCCGATGCACTTGATCAGCTGGTTAAGCAATTCAAGCTGGCTTGAACTGAATCAACATACTGATCGAGTATCTAAATAGCTGTATCATGAGCATATATCAAAGGAAAAAAGCATCGCAGACAGGCACACCTGGGCCACTGTGATGCTTCTTTGTGTTAAGGATAGCTGGATCAGGAAAAGGTGCACCGGGCAACTCATATGAAAAAACCTAAGCACTCCTTTTCTTATCTCGATTGTTCCGTGTTCCGTAGCGCTTCAAGTATCAATTGTGCCTGATACCCATCGTTAAAATCATATATCTTAGCTGGTTTGCCCTGTATACGGGCAATGACATGTTTAAGAACCGGCAATTCACTGGCGGATTCAAGCACTTCCACTGGAGAAAGTGGCTGTCCCACCAGGCCCGTCTTCAATTCTTCCCAATTTTCCAAGGCAATCGTGCCCTTCGCACCGTACACCACCATGGATACACGTTCTTCCCCGGCAAATTGAGAGATGCCGTTCAGCTGAATTCGGGTTCCGTCTTCCAGTTCCATTGCAGCCTGTACTTCTAGTTCACAGTCACCATTCTCAGGATATTGAACCTGAGTGCTAACAACCCGGATAGCACCAAACACCTTTTGAATCATATGAATCCAGTGAATCCCCACTTCAAGAATAAATCCACCCTGTTCCCTGCTCGTAATCCATGCATTCTGTTGCCATGATCGTGGCCACTGCGGGAATTGCAAAATGAGATCTATTTTGCGAATAGTCCCCACTGTACCCTGCTCAATCATCTCTTGCAACTTCAGCACGGAAGGTTCATGCGGCATCGAAAAATGGATGGCATGAACAACGCCCGCCTGCTCTGCTGCATCCAGCATCTTTTTGGCTTCTTCTACACTATTGGCAAGTGGTTTCTCACAGAATACATGAATTTTGCGCTCCAGCGCTTCCATGACAACCGGATAATGAAATTTCGGAGGAACTGCAATATACAGCAGATCAATCTGATGTTCATTCATCAATTGCTTGTAATCCGTATATGTCCTAACTCCCCGATGAGAAGCTGCAAAAGACGCCAAACCGTCCTCATTCGCATCACACACCGCTACAATCTCAATCTCCGTGTCCATCTTGGTATTCTCGATTAGATGAACCATATGTAGTCCCATTTTACCCAGCCCAATCAGAGCCATCTTGATGACTGTCATTCCATCCCCTCCCAATTCCTTTCCAGTATAGCAGAAAGCAAAGAATTGCGAATGCGATGCATTGATACGAAAAAAATAAACCTCTAGCTTTCAAGTCGCTATTAGAGGCTGAAATTCATCATTTACAGTCATTTTTTTACATTATTTGTAACTTCGTTGTGATTGGGTAATTTGTTGCAGGGATATATAACCAATTATTTTTACTTTATCCAGCAATACTTAAAGCGTTACCAACTTAAGAATCAGGAATTTAGACTCACAAAAACAGGTTGACAAAAAACCACAAAAAAAGATACTCTTCCTAATAACAATGAATATTTCCTCTTACAACCTTAGACTGTAACTTGCATTCAATAAATGGAATATGCGCATGGTTCTAATAACCTATTTCATGAAGCGAGGTGTCCCGCATGAGAACAGTTGCGGACTATTTGGCAGAAACTCTGCGTAATCTAGGCGTTACTCATGTCTTTGGTATTATTGGTAAATCCATCTGTCCTGCTGTACTGAAAATGGTGGATTACGGATTAGAGTTCATTCCAGGCCGTCATGAATCCAGCTCAGGTTTTGCCGCATCCGGTTATGCATTACAGACAGGTAAGCTCGGCGTTGCCTTTGCCACATCCGGTCCGGGCGGAACCAATCTGCTTACTGCAGCAGCCCATGCAAAGGCCAACAATCTGCCTGTACTGTTTATTACGGGTCATCAATCCATTCAGGAACTGGGGCTCCCCCAGTGTCAGGATTCTTCTTCTTATCTGGCTGATCTGGCCGAAATGTTCAGGCCTGCTACGCTATTCAGCAAACTGGTTGAGCGTGGAGATCACTTCGGCACACTGCTGAATCATGCCCTTTCCATTGCACTCGGCCCTAATAAAGGCCCTGTTCACCTCTGTATTCCTTTTGACGTACAGACCGAATTGTTATCCCAATGCCGGATTGTCATTCCCGAACCGGAACCTCTGCTTAGCGTATCTAATCTGAATCGCATTTTTCCTCTCATTCAACAATCCAATCGCCCTTTAATTATTGCTGGTAAAGGTGTAAGTCGCGCCAGAGCCCATGATGAATTGCTTCAATTGGCCGAATCGTTCAACATTCCCGTCATTACTACTCCTGGTGGAAAAGGAGCGATTGCGTGGGACCATCCCTTGTACCATGGACCTTGTGGTGTTGGAGGTTTCCCGCATGCAGACGACATGTTGAACCAAAGTGACCTTTATATCGTACTCGGTTCACGTCTAAGTGACATGACCCTCTGCAATCTGAAGCCTGAACATCACCCGGCACACCTCATTCAATTTGACGCTGATCCTACATTTGTAGGCAAGATTCTGAGCGCTCAAACCTTACATATCACCGGTGATTTGAAGGACAACCTGCAATATTTGCTGGGCACATTAGAAGACCTCCCTACTCCTGTGAGAACCACGGCACCGATGGATTACACTGTCCCTTTACCAGATCTCCCCCAACTGTCTCTGGCTTCTGTACTAGACGGAATGAGCGATCTGCTTCCGTACGATCATAAGCTGTTTGTTGATGATGGCAGCCATGGATTTCATGCGGTTCAGCGATATAAAGTCAAGAAACCAGGCAGCTTTGTGTTTGACGCTTACTTTGCCTGCATGGGGAACGCCATTGGTATGGCGATAGGAACAAAGGCCGCCTCACCTGAAGAGACCGTTGTATGTATCACCGGGGATGGATGTTTCATGATGCTGGGGACGGAGATCAATACTGCGGTATGCAACAATCTGAACGTCATTTTCATTGTCGTTAACAACAAACAACTGGACATGGCACTCAAAGGAATGGAAAAAACAACAGGCAGAATTGATGGCACATTATATGAAGTTCCTATGGATGCTGCCAAATTCGCCGAATCTCTCGGTGCGGTTGCGTTTCGAGCAGAGACTCTTGCTGAATTCTCATCTGCGTTGAACACAGCCCAGACGTTGAATCAGGTAACTGTTATTGAGCTTCTGACCGATCGAGATGAAATTCCACCCACAGCTCACCGCACCGTAAATTTGAATTAGGAGGAGCATATCATGAGTGAACATGTAGCTCAGGGACTAGACCGTTTCGCGAAACTATCTGGTGAGTACGGCGCAAGAGCTCTCGCACCCATCAAAGAACATTTTCCCGAATTGTCGGAATTTATTATGGGGACGGCGTACGGGGATATCTTTCAGCGCACCACGATTACGGATCAATGGAAGGAAGTTGCTATCATCTCTTCGTTGATCACCCAAGGACAGTATGAACAATTGGGCGTACATTACACGATGGCTCTGAGTGTCGGGGTAACTGTAGATCAGCTCAAGGGAATATTGCTACATCTGGCGCCATGTGTGGGTGCTCCACGCATTATAAGTGCATTTAATATTTTGCTTGCCACCTTGGACGAAATACAGTAATTCACTTTTCTACATTTTTATACATGATTCGACTTTTTTATTGATCTTTTTACATTCCTACCTTTATAATATGGTTAAATTATCCTTCGAACCAGCTCTCATCTTAGAAGCTTTCAGCAGAGGCCCTATGGGGCTGTGTATCCACTAACAGGATAGCCTTAACTCATTTAAAGGAGAGAGATCAAACATGGGAAATTTCATTCTGAAGACTGACGTTCCAAACAAGGTGTTAAACATTGAACTGGAGGGTTCTTTCTCTCAAGAAGACGGTTTGCGTTCCATCTCGGCCTATCAGGATACGATCGCTTCTATTAACACCAAGGAGTATGACCTGAACATCGATTGCAAAAAGTTGAATGTTACTGCTCCGGAGATTGTTCCTCTTCTGGAAGGCTGCCTTCAATTGTTCAAAAAAGATGAATATAAAAAAGTCGTGTTGACCCTCGAGAACAACGCGATTCTAAAAATGCAATTGTCCCGGCTCGGCCGATCAGTCGGTCTGGACAATCTCGAAATCATATCTACCGTTACCACTTAATAAACCAGGCGGACAAGCTGTGAATTCACCCTTCCGCTCAAGAGGAGAATGAAGATGGCCGGAATTCGTATTGTAGATATCGATATCTATCATCCAGCAACCAAGGTGCACAATGATTTTTATATTGAACATTTTGATGCAAGAGGTGTAGATATTCGTGGATTGTTACAGGCACTTGGTCGTGATACACGTTATAAAATTGACAACGATGACGAAAATTCACTAAGCATGGCCTATGAGGCAGCCAGTAACCTACTGGAGAAAACCGGACTCACCGGTGCAGATATTGATCTGATTGCTTATGCAAGCCAAACGCCAGAATACATCTTTCCTACGAATTCCCTTATGATCCATCGCCTGATTAACGGAGCTTCTCACACGATCTGTATTGACAGCAACGCCAACTGCGCGGGTATGACTGCTGCTTTCGAACAAGTTAGCCGGCAGATGCTGGGCAATCCTCGAATTCGCCGCGCATTAATCATCGGCTCTGATTACGTGGCTCCTCACGCCAGTCCCGATGATCCCGTATACTTCGCCAATTTCGGTGATGCAGCAGCGGCGGTTATTGTAGAGCGGGATGAACATGCTGTCGGTTTCATTGATTCAATCTATCAGACGGATACCTGCGTGTATGGTAATTCTCTTTTTCCTGCACAAGGCTTGGCAAAGCTGGGCAAAACGGGTGTAGATGCGGGTGCCTTTCATGTGAAATTCATCCCATTTGATGATTCCATCTGTGTGGATGCTGCTTCAGAGTCCATTCGTACCTTGCTGATACGTAACGAGATTGGACCAGACGAGATCAGAGCCGCCTGCTTCTCCCAGCTATCCATTAGTAACATTCGGGCTGTATCCGCGAACGTCGGCATTGGTGATGATATTGCCGTCTATATCGGAGATGAGTTCGGGTATACCTCAACCAGCAGTCCGTTCATCGCATTACATCGAGCGGTTACAACCGGTCAGATTCAGCGTGGTGACAAAGTGTTGTTCTGGACCGTTGGAGCCGGATGGCAAAATGTTGCCATGGTGGTTGAATATTAGGTATACACTTCAAAATCCAATAAAACCATCTCTGGTACCACTACTGGAGATGGTTTTTTGTTTCTTCATTTTCCACCTATAACGTTCATTGAAAATTTATTACCTTTTATTGTGAAAATAGTCACTTACATATTATTACACAAAAACTATGATTTAGAAGTAATTAAAACCCATAAAAGGAGATGTTTATGTTCAAATGCTATCTATTATCATGAGTTGCTGTTGCATTAAACGGAGTTAGAAATTGCATTGGTAATTATTCAACACACATTCCATTTAAGAGAGGGAGTTTTTAGATTGAAGATAAGAAAATCGCTAACTTCTTTATTATCCTTAGCTTTGTTATTAACTCCATTAAATCTTGTATTCGCAGATGGTAATATGGACACGATCACCATGAACAATGAACTAAAAAAAAGGATCGAAGTCAACATCGATTCATCAATCACGGGAAATGAGCGAGAAGTAATTGCTGACGTGATGGCCCGGCTTGACGAAGAAGATCGAGGAAATGTCATCTATGTCGCAGAAGACGGTGCCATTTACTCTAACAAGACGGAACTCAAAGAGACGACAGAAGTATATGATCTGGTTGAGAACAACATCTATCAAAGTGCATCCGGAAAAGAACTTATCGGTCCTGGAATATCCACGAATGATTTTTCAGCATCTGCCGTTAAAGATGATACACAAATTTCGCCCACTGCCGAAGTGCCTAATCCAAGCGGAGGTTCCGGTCCTTATCGAAGAGTTTTCTCAAATAATGGATATAACTGGTTAAGTACTTATGTAACCATTCCAGGTGCCCCATACGTAAAAGGTAATGTTTCGACGGATGTTCCTTATGTATACCTGGGAGGCTGGGGATCTAACGGAAATGGGATAGATGCAGGTTTGCAATACAGCACAGCGTTTGATAACTGGTCACCTACGACGTTGGCCAACGGAGCCATGGTACCTAGCAATACGCGCTATCGATCAGGTCAGGATATTTATATGAAATTTTATGTGACGAATCCCAATGAATGTACGTTGGCTGTATCAGGAATCACGACAACTGGCGAACAACTAACAACGACGATTGTAAGAAGCGGAGTAAGCGGCTGGGATAAAAGCGGTATAGGGATGAGAGTAAAACGAATGACCACCATTGGTCAAAAACCCGAGAACATGAACACAGGTTCAACCATTAAAAATGTTCGCTGGCATGATATCACTGTAGGCTATTATTCAGGAAGCAATCTTATATATAACAGTTGGGGCAGTGGACAAACCGGAGGATATCACTCTGTGCCTTCCAATAAAGTAAGTGTTAATTATATAAGCCCTGGTGAAGAAACCGTCAGCATTCAACTTTAGTATCCGTTAATCTGAAAGAGAAGCTCTAAAGTGAAAAGTAGCAGTTCCATCCACAGTATGATAACTAACCAACACCATTTTACTTTAAAATTAATTATTTAATAATACTATCTTTTCAAAGCAAAAAGCAGCCATATTGGACTGCTTTTTGCTTTATACCAAACGTTCAGAAAATCTTCTTTGTCTCCCGATCGTCTTTCAGGATCTCTACAGCCTCCCGAAAACGCAAGGAATGCACAATCTCGCGTTCCCTTAGAAACTTCAGACTATCCTGCAGATCCACGTCATCGGTCAGGTCGATCAACCATTGATATGTAGCCCGGGCTTTCTCTTCTGCTGCAATGTCCTCGTACAGGTCCGCAATTGGATCACCCTTTGCAGCAATGTAGGCAGCTGTAAAGGGAACACCGGAGGAATTGGTATAAAACAAGGCAGAATCGCGTTGAGCATAGTTCGGCCCAAGTCCCGCTTCTTCCAGTTGATCCACCGACGCGTCCTTGGTCAACTTGTAGATCATGGTCGCAATCATCTCCAGATGAGAAAATTCCTCTGTAGCAATATCCGTCAGCAGACCGATAATCTTGTCTGGAATCGTATAACGCTGATTCAGATATCGAAGGGCAGCGGCCAACTCCCCATCGGCACCGCCATATTGTTCCATCAGCAATTTCGCCATACGAGGATCACATTTACTAACCCTTACGGGATATTGCAGTTTTTTCTCATACACCCACATGTAAGACGCCTCCCTCTACGTTATTAAAATACAGCCCTTCTTCTAACCCTCGGGCTTCCTGTCCTTAAAGTCCTGCAAGGAAGCCTGAGGCTGATGTGTCACACTTGCCATGGCCAGGGCGTCTGAGACCATTCCCACGGATACTTGGAGAAAGCATGACCAAAGTTCATAAGTGGTCCATACAATTGTTGAAACTCCTGCGCCACCCGCGTACGTTCTTGCGTGAATTTGTTATATTGCTCTATGCTTTGATAATCCCCAGGATGGGTGTCCAGGTACAGATTCAGCTCCACTAATACAAAATCCAGAGCCTGAAGCTCCTCCAGCAGTTCATAGTATTGGGTATCGCACGCTTTTGCTCCTTCAGGTTCCATCCACATCCACCTTCCTTCCCTTCGATCTGGCTGGTGTATAAGGGCTGTATAATGCAGGCCATAACGTCCCCACTCTTAATGCTTCTGCCGGACTGTACTGTGGCCAGCCCATGGGCTGAAATGGAATAAATAACTGCGGAGGTACCAGATACGTCCGAATCGCTACCGGCGGACAAGGATCAAACGGCCCCACAAAAGGGGCGTAAGCACGAAGTTGCGGATCTTTCACAGAACAACGCCTCCTATAATACATCGTTGGTGCAACTGAATATTACTGAGGTCCTTCCAGTTTCCCGTCTCTATAACCATATGACGCTGTCCCCAAAGTTAATCCGAAATTCGTTTCAACTATGTGCAGAATTTCTCCAAATTCTTCTTTAAAATAAAAAAAGACCTTCGGTCGTTCCCCTTTCAGGTAACTTCCAAAGGTCTTATATCCTGGCAGATCTTCGTAATCTGCGTCATTTCATACTTTTCCTCGTCTTATCTTACTCCTGCAACGAGTTCTATTCTGCTGGATTTTCTTCCGAATTCATGTCTTGAGGGACAGATTGCTTGTACACTCGAACACGGGTAATTCGCAAGCGAGTCGATTCTTCCACTTCAAAAACGTACCCATTCAGCTCCTGCGTTTTCCCCTTGGATGGATTGCCCCCGAGCTCTTTAAACAACCATCCGCCGATGGTATCCACTTCTTCATCCTCAATGATGGCTCCGGTCCACTTATGAACTTCTTCAATAAGCGAACGACCATCAATGGAAAATGAATCTCCACTCCGTTCCATATGCGGACGCTCATCCTCAAACTCGTCATACAAGTCTCCAACGATCTCTTCCAGAATTTCTTCCGCAGTCAACAATCCAGCTGTACCACCATATTCATCCACAACCAGCGTCATCTGTGAATGTTTCTTCTGCATGAGACGCAGCACATGGCTGATTTCCATGGATTCAGGAACGTTTAAGATTGGACGGACAAGTGAAGCCAGATCATGTTGTTGCTCCGGTTTAGCCAGCAACAGATCGGTGATGTGTATAAATCCAATGATCTCATCCTTGTCTTCTACTGCTACGGGATATCGGGAATGTTTGGTTGCATTAATGATCTCCAAGTTCTCTTCCAAAGACATATGCGTGTACAAACAATCCATGTCTGTACGTGGCAGCATCACTTCACGTGCCAGCATATCGGAGAAATCAAAGATGTTGTCCATCAGTTTGATCTCATCTTTATCGATGACACCACTTTTGGCACTCTGCTTCATCAGAATACGAAGTTCATCTTCCGAGTGAGCTTCGCCTTCACTGGCAGGTTCGATACCCGCTAGACGCAGTAATGCATTGGCCGATACATTCAGTACCCAGATGAACGGGAAGAAGATTTTGTAGAACAACAGCAAGGGCGCAGATAAAAACAATGCCACTCCGTCTGTTTTTTGAATTGCCAACGATTTAGGTGCAAGCTCACCCAGCACAATATGCAGAAACGTAATGATACAAAAACCGATAATGACCGACACGGTCGAAATAAGCCCTGTATCTCCTACACCAAGTTTAAACATGAGTGGCTCAACGAGCAATTCGGAGATGGCCGGTTCTCCCAGCCACCCGAGTCCAAGCGATGTCAGCGTAATCCCGAACTGAGTTGCCGATAGATAGGAATCCAGTTTACTATTCACCTTCAGTGCATAACCAGCCATACGATTTCCTTCACTCTGCAATTGAGTTAAGCGTGTCTGCCTTACTTTCACAAGGGAAAATTCCGCTGCGACAAATACGCCATTCAAAAATACGAGCAAAAAGACACAGACCAGATTAAATACCAGCTGCCCAAGATGAAATTCGGTATGAATATCCAAGTTGAAACTCCCCTTTTCTATCTATTTCAGGAATACACCTGGAATATCAACGTGTGATTGCCTTTCTCGATTTGAAATCCACACCTTTGTAATACATATCTGCCACTAGCAGGTTTGGTCCGCAACAGGATGCAATATCGCAATGGCAATTGACCGTTTGATTCAACGGATGTTCAGCTGACCATTCATGGAACACATCATCCAGTTTACGATCACGAATATTACCAAATTCCGGGATATCGGCAAAATCGGTCACATACACATTACCCGTGAACATGTTGACGTTAACGCGGTTGCGTCCGTCCGGATCATTACGTACCGTCACATTTGGTTCGCTGTATAAACGGTTGATCAGTTCCCGATCCTGCTCTGCTGCACTGCACGCGAAGAATGGCAGAGTACCGAAGAGCATCCACATATCTTTGTCACGTGCATCAAGCAAACGATGAATCGCTGCTCTCATATGGTCCAGTGATAACACGGGCAACGACGAAGCAAAATTCGAATTATACATTGGATGCACTTCGTGACGAACACAGCCCATCTCACGAATCAATTGATGAATACCATCCAGCTTGTCGTGTGTACGGAAGTTAATCATGGACTCGGCAGAGATAAACATGCCTGCTTCACTTAATTTGCGGGAATTTTCAATCATTTTCTCATACATCTTCACCGCGACTTCACGTTTCACAGGTCTGCCACTATTCGCAAATCCGACTTGATGGAAATCGTCAGCATTCAGGTAGTTGAATGAGATATGCATAACGTCCAGATACGGCAAAAGTTGCTCATATCGGCTGATATCCAGCGTTAAATTCGAATTGATCTGGGAACGAATTCCACGTTCCTTGGCATATTTGAGCAGCGGGATGATCATCTCATCCACTGTTTTCTGGCTAAAGCTTGGCTCGCCACCCGTCAGACTAATCGTCTGCAGATGCTCCACTTCATCCAATCGTTTTAGCATCAGCGGTAATGGAAGAGCCGGCGCTTCACGCATCGTAAGCATATCTCCTACGGCACAGTGCTCACACCGCATGTTGCACAGATGTGTCACAGTCATTTCTACACTGGTCAACACATGGCGTCCATATGTACGCAGAGAGCCAATCGGATCCCACGGATCATTCGTTGGCGATAAAGGCATCGGTTGTACCGATCCTGAGTTTAGCATGGTCATTGTTCTTCACCTTATTCCTTTTATTAACCTAAAAAGTTTTATTTACATCATACCTTGTGTTTCTCTTTTTGGAGTTATCTTTTATCATAGCACAATTTTGAATGCTCCGGCATACGTAGACCCTGTCCATTACATGACAAAAAACACTCAGGTAACTCCGGGCCGAATCACGAAACGGCCCCGATATTACGACATGAGCGCTAATCATTTCTAAGCTTGTTCAGCTTTCCAACCGTTCACTTTGGGCAGATGAAGGTGTATCCTCCACACCCTCTACACCTGTGATCATCACAGACAGTGCTGTAGACAGGTTAATTTCGTAGGGCGAAGATAAGGCCTGGCCGTCGGCATCCTTGAGCACCCGGATAAGTGGACGTTGAGGAACACGTGGATGAATCGCTGCGACCACCCCAACCTCTCCCGTACTGAGCGTGACCGATAGACCCACGGGGTAGATCGCTACACAATCCCTGAATCTCTCCAGCATTCGTTGTTCATAAAGCGTTCCTGAGCCCGTATACAGCACCTCTACGGCCTGATGTGGCAGCAAGGCTTGCTTGTAGACTCGATTCGTTGTCATGGCATCATACGAATCAGCAAGAGCAATCCACTTGGCATACTCATGAATCTCTTTATCCTTCAGCCCAAAGGGATATCCGCTGCCATCAATTCGCTCATGGTGCTGCAATGCACAATGTGCAGATAGAAGCGGTATACCTGGTTCGTCTTTGAGAATACGATGTCCATATGTAGTGTGCTGCTGAATGATTTTAAATTCCTCGTCACTTAATCTGGAAGGCTTATGCAGAATTTCTGGTGCAATCTGTGTCTTGCCAATATCATGCAATAAGGCACCCAGACCAATCTCCATTAATTGCTGGCGTGTGTAACCCGAAGCGACACCAAGAACCAGTGTATACACACATACATTCAGCGAATGATTATACAGGTCAAAATCACTGGAGTTCATGTCCATCAGCATAATCATGGCTTCCTTTTGGCTGCCGATGTCCTCCAGAATGGTATTCATCACACCACTAAGCGCTTTACCGAAATGAGGAATCCGATTCTTCGTTTTCATTCCCGACATGCTCTGAAATTGCTGTTTGATCTCGACTAGTGCTTTCCTTCGGGTCTCTTCCTGCAACATTTCAGGAACGATGATGTCCTCTGTCGCAGCATCTTTAATATACATATAACCGACTCCGAGATCCTTAAGGCGTCCAATCAATCGACTGGTTAGCTCTACATCTTCACTAAGTAATACAAGGCCTTCTTCACTATAAATACGTTTCCCCAGCTTCATGCCAGGCTGCAATAAGTTTATATGTACTAAACGCACAGCCTATCCTCTCCCGCTCCGTAGATGTAATTACCACTAGCCGCCGCTTCAGCAGAAGGCAAGTACTTTAAATTTAGCTTTGATGCCAGCGGGCTCGCAGGCTGTCGTCCAGAGCCCCTGGTCGTTTTATTTCCGTTTCCAGCAAATCGCGTATGAATTCCGGAAGATGATAGAGCGTACGGGTTCCATGAGCAAGAGGAGGATACCCCACATTGAACGTAAACATGTCCAGTGTCCCAACGATATACTCACATTGTTCGTCCATAGGCTCCCCATTGATGGATATGGTCTGGATTTTCTCATAGGCTGGCGCATCTGGATTGTATTGAACTTCCATTCCGTCCATACATAACGTGCCTAGAATATGACCACGAAAACCAAATCCCACAATGGGCTTACCTGAAAACTCGTCCAACAAGGACTGCTCAAGTGCTTCACGAATATGACTTCCACTCAAGCATATTGTACAAGCATTTATAGGAGATGGACATAGGGAATGCAACATTCCTTTTGTAATATTACCTTGTGGAAGATCTCCGAGAAGCTGACCTGCATTCACCAGAGACAGCTGTGCCCCCGTGAAATGACGAACAGCTTGTGCAAGCAAGGTAGCAAACGGGGATTCCCGGTCGTACGTGATGGGCAGCACCCGATCCGTTATCACTGCCGTCTGATTGAGTGTCCTTTCAGCCTCCGTACGATTCGTAGCGATTGCCAGCGCGACCTGATCATCCAGTAATATACTCTTGGCAGCCATACAACCGCTACTTACCAGTTGGAGGGGCTCTCCCACACTTGTTCGTTCCAGAACCACTTTCCCAAGCCATTGGCCAAATTTTCCAGCTGCACCCAGCACGGTCTGACCAATGACTAAGGGTTCTTCGAGAACATGATGGGTATGTCCACCGAGAATAACATCAATTCCCGTAATCTGCTCTGCCAGTCTCCGATCTGTCGAAAGCCCCAGATGTGAAAGAATAACCACCACATCCACTTCATCACGTAATGCTTCCACTTGAGCTCTTAATGACTCCACAGGGTCCAGAACATCCCACCCGAGCAATTCGTAAAACGTGGTAAAAGGGGCCGTTGCCCCCAGCAGACCAACGCGAAATGGACCTTTCTCCACAATCAGAGAAGGTTTCATCCACACTGGCGCAAGTCCAGTATCTTGCTCCACAACATTGCTGCATACCACAGGACACAGAAGTCCAGCGTAGGACTGTGAGAGCTGATCTGGCGTAAAGGTTAGTCCTTCGTTGTTGCCGATTGTAATGGCATCGTAGCCCGTCAGGTTAATAACATCAACATTAGCCGTCCCCAGCGTCCCTTCTGTCTCAACGGCCATACGGTCCATATGATCGCCGATATCCAATACAAGGAAGTTGCCACCTTGGTCACGTTCCTCATTGATCATAGCGGCGATGGTGCTCATGGAGCCGAAGTGGCTATGAATGTCGTTGGTGTGCAGAATCGTTAACGTTTGGTTCTCCCTGGTGCTCATCACACCGCCTCCCCTGCTCTTCAATAAACGTTCATTCTTCTAATGGATAAGCATAACATTTTCCGCGTCGTTATGATATATTTATAGGGTTTAGAGATCAAAAAGAGGTGAGTCATATCCATGAAATTGACAATTCAACTATTTGCAGGAATTGCAGAACGTTTAAATACATCCCTTCTGGAGTTTGAGTACATTGGAGACATTCCAACCGCTGCCGATTTAAAAGAAAAACTGAGTCTGGCCTACCCAGAGGCAGCTTCTCAGATAAGGACATCCTTTTTGGCAGTTAACCAGCAGTACGCTCCTGCCGATACTATACTTAGCTCAGAAGATGAACTTGCGTTGATCCCTCCCGTCTCTGGAGGCGATGGTACGGATATATCCGATGAACAACTTCGCTCTACCGTTCCAGAGCATCGGACTGCAGATGGCTTATTTCTGATTACAGAGTCCACCTTGTCCGTGGAAGCAACAACGGCGCTAGTGATTACCCCGAATCACGGGGCAGCTCTTACTTTTGTAGGTACAACTCGTGAAATGACCGGTGAACAGCGCACCGTTCATCTTGAATACGAGGCCTATGTGCCGATGGCTCTTTCTCAGATGGCAGCCATTGGTGTGGAAATCTCCGATCGCTGGCCTGGTGTGTTATGTGCAATCAGTCACCGAATCGGCAAAGTAGATGTGGCAGAGATTAGTGTAGTCATTGCCGTTTCCTCGCCTCATCGCAACGACTGTTATGATGCAAGCCGTTACGCCATAGAGAGACTGAAACAGACCGTTCCGATCTGGAAAAAGGAAATTTGGGAAGATGGATCTGAATGGAAGGGACATCAATTAGGACCATGGAACCCCATGGAGAACTAAATAATGAGCCTTTACACCTTTTAGATAGAGTGGGTTAATAGTAAATAAGTCGTTGTCAACCCATTTTTTTCTTGTTATTATAATTATATGTGTCGATATTAGTCGAGAAAAGGTGGTTTATACGTGAGAGTGCATGTTACTGATCTTAAACCGGGTGACCTGTTAAAAAATGATGTATACAACAGTTCGGGTCTCCACATGCTGATGAAAGGTTCCACCCTCAGTGAAGATGACCTATCCAAACTGTTGCAACATGGAATCGAGTACGCAGATGTAGAACACACAACATCCGACCTACACTCTGATGCACAAACCTTACCTTCCGATCAATCCCGTCTGTTAACTAACTTGTTTAACGATACGATCAAAGGTACTGAATCTCTATTTCAACAAGCGATGGAGAAGGGTTTTATTGATGAGACACAGGTCGATGAGATTTTGTTTACCCTAACAGAACAGTTGGAAAAACAAAAAGATGTTGTCTCCTTGTTGCTTATGCTGGACGGGGATAGCGATTATACGTACAACCATTCATTGCAAGTCGGAATGCTCGCTTTTTATATCGCCGGCTGGATGGGTTACAACCCCGAGGAATGTCTAACGGTAGCCAAAGCAGGATATCTTCATGATATCGGCAAGTCCAAGATTCCTTCTGAGATTTTACATAAACCTGGTAAATTGACTACGGAAGAATTTGACGAAATGAAGAAACACACATTCTATGGGTACGATATCATTAAAGAATCCACGCAGGATGAAATTCTGGCAACGGTTGCACTTCAACATCATGAGCGCGAGGATGGAAGTGGTTATCCTCATGGACTGCGAGGAGACGAGATCCACCCCTATTCCCGTATAACTGCTGTAGCAGACGTTTACAGCGCCATGACGACCAATCGGGTGTACCAGACCAAACAGGAACTGATCTCTGTTCTGTGTGAACTGTACAGCCTCAGCTTTGGTCAGTTAAATGCTGAAGCAACACAAGAACTGATCAAGCACATGCTACCTAATTTTATCGGTAAAAGGGTTCTGCTCACCACGGGTCAGACGGGACTCATTGTCATGAATAATCCTGCGGATTATTTCCGACCACTCGTTCAGACCTCTACGGCCTTTATCGATTTAGCGAAAGAAAGAGATATTGCTATCGTTGAGATTTATGTACAATAACTGTTCATTGTACACAGCATGTATACGAAGAACCCCATAGTAACTGAAATAACCAACTTATAGGTTGGCATATGACAAAAGGGAAGCCATAATCGGCTTCCCTTTTGTCTATTCCGATTCAATCATGTTGGATTACACGCAGAATGCTTTTGTGATGATAACCAACAGAATGAACAGTACCAAGATTGCACCAGTGTTTGTGAACATATTGTATCCACCAACGCCGCCTACTCCGCCTACATTGCCACCACAGCCATATCCTACTTCGCTCATGTGATTGCCTCCTCTTCATCAGGTATACCCTAACATATGACGTTTCCGTTGGAATGAACCGGGCGAACAGGCAACATTCGATAAATGGTTGTCTGTCTGCATCTACCTGAGTGGATCAGCCTTTTGTTACTCCCTGTCCTATGCAGGGATCTATATGTCGGAATCCGAATGAACTTGGATGCCTTTTTCCTTGCGGTACATGATAACAAGTAATCTCCAAAATTCATAACTGCCTTTGTCATTCATAATAAACGGTCGATAATAATCAAACGCTTGCTTGGCCCATGCGGGACAAGCCATATTGGAAAGTTGCTCCTGTTGCTGAATCCATCCCCCTTGAATCTCCAGCGTTTTCTGCATGGCTTCAAACATTTTCTTCTGCTCAGTCGTCATCGGCGGAGCCTCCTGTTCCTGAGATGCAGTTCCGTATTCGGCCTGTAGATACGCACCCGGTTCTGTCACACCATCTTCGCTGGCAGTATATCCGTAAGATGGCGCGCTGGTTTTCCGGATCTCATAATGTACATGCGGGCCGGTACTCTGACCCGTGCTTCCCTGATTACCGATAAGCTGGCCTCTCTTCACCCGCTGCCCAACGTTTACGGCAATCCGCGAAAGGTGAGCATAACAATGCAAGTAACCGCGATGATCTTGAAGGGCAACTGTAAGCCCATAACCGCCGAATCCGGAGCCTGTAACTCCTTCGGAAGCAAAACGTACCCTACCTTCCATAAAGGCATAGACGGGGCCATTCCAAGGCTCTGTCACGAGATCAATTCCGCGGTGAAATGTCTGTCCACCATGAATAGGATGAATTCGATAGCCGAATGAACTTGTAATCCGATATCCCTCGAAAGGGTTCACGCTCATACACTCACATCCTTTTCTATCATTAAATGCTTAAATCTATGAAATGGCTTGTGCTATTGGTCTTATTTTATTCCACAAAAATACCGCTCAGAATATCATTAGGGAAACCTTATGGTCTCTCTCCAACGTATATTCCAAGCGGCGCTGTGCTAATATGAACACTCTATGAGATGTATATATTATTATTTCATTTTAACCACTGCTCACTTCTAATTCAGAGGTCTGTATATGACGCCTAGCTGATCCAATTCCTGTCCTGCTCTTCCATAAAATCCGGCAATGTACCACCCCGCTGGTGCCTCAAGTTTGATTTGATCCGAGGTCTTTTGTCCGCCTTCAACTTTATTTCCAAGATTGGTGGACAACTCCACGTAAAAGATCCGTTTATCTCCATTACGTGTCCCCTGACCAATTGTAGCCTGAGTTAAGTACTCTCCGTCTGCCAGGTTCAGTGTGACAATGTTGGATTGACCACCATGTGCTAGGTTCGTTCCATCCCTGTACAACGTTGAAATGCCGTCTACACGGTTGCCCGAGTTAAGTACCACTGAACTAGGTCTGGACTCCGGAATATGATTTAGATCATTAAACCCACTTCCTCCAGATCCTCCGATTGTTGAACTTAGTTGGTACTGAGAAGATGTGCTATACACAAATTCCGCTGTAATCGGATAATGATCGGAGAGTTGCTTCCCACTCGGATCAACAAATGTTTGATTTTCTAACCGATAGCTCTGTGCATTAAGGGACAATGCTTTACTTCCGCGATACAAAATTTTGTCCACGATCTCATAGTTGGGTCCATTTAAATTGCTTGCATCCATAAGGGCTTCTCCATCAGCGGGAATACTCCCACCTCGAATCAAATCGATCCACGGATCTCTTAAACCATTCTCAGACATGAGTAGCTCTATATTGTCAGCGGCACGGGTGTACCGTGTATTGGTATCCCCAAATACGATAACTGCGTTCCCGTCCGAGTGCTCCTTTATGTAATTGGAGAGTTGTCTGATATTATCTCGTCTGGCCTCAAGCGATTTATCATCGCTACCTGCGTCCGCATGCAAGTTGTACACGTCCAATTTTACCTGAGGTGTGATCTCATATGTAGCTGCTGTAAATCCTTTTGGAGTCAATTCATCACTTCCATTGTCAAAAAGACCAGATCGCTTATCCCAGGTAATACGTTTCAAGTCACGGAATGGATATTTGGACAGACTGTTCAACCCACTACCAAAACCCGCAATTCCGCTTGTTGTCGTCAAATACGGCAGAGTGACCTGAGATATCAGCTCATTATGATAATTAAAATCCTCTTGCACATTAATGATGTCATAGTCATTTAATTTGGGGGAAATCTGAACGGTGTACTCCTTGGGGTTGGAACTGGATACCAGCTCCGGAAGGCCACCTACATTGTAACTAAGTACGTTGAATGAACCCGATACCGATCCACCTTCTGCAGCACTCGCCGTTGATAAAAATAACGGAGAGCTCGTAAAGGCAACAACAGCAGACAATACCAAGGCTGCTCCTTTTTTAACTATACTTCTTCGCATCATACCCCTCCTCATATTAGAATCTATTCAAATATATGTAATATTCGTTAATGGAAGAATAACGCTAGTCTATTCATTTGTAAATATACAAATTGAACTAAAGAATATTTCCGCTTGCCACTCCGATAACAGAATAACCTTCTGATCACTGTTATCCCCAGATTTTTTGAATAAAAATACCCCCTAGAGAGACTTTTTAGAAAGTCTGTTCTAGAGGGTATTCGATCACATAAAACGATATCTACCGCTTAACATCAGCAACTAGCTTCAGCTTTACGGCTTCGAAAGGCGCTGCATTGGATTAACCAATGGAACCTTCCATTTCGAACTTGATCAATCTATTCATCTCAACGGCGTATTCCATTGGCAATTCCTTCGTGAATGGCTCAATGAAGCCCATGATAATCATCTGTGTTGCTTCTGCATCAGTCAGACCACGGCTCATCAGGTAGAAGAGTTGATCCTCAGACACTTTGGATACTGTAGCTTCATGCTCCAGCATGATGTTATCATTCATGATTTCATTGTAAGGAATTGTATCTGATGTGGACTCATTATCGAGAATGAGTGTATCACACTTGATGTTGGATTTCGCGCCCTCAGCTTGACGCCCAAAGGAAGCCAAACCACGGTACGTTACTTTACCACCATGTTTACTGATGGATTTGGATACAATCGTAGATGTTGTATCCGGAGCCAAGTGGATCATTTTCGCACCTGCATCCTGATGCTGGTTTTTACCAGCTACAGCGATGGAGAGTACGGAACCTTTAGCTCCACGGCCTTTCAGTACAACCGCTGGATATTTCATCGTCAGTTTGGAACCGATGTTACCATCGACCCATTCCATCGTTGCATTTTCTTCTGCAACCGCACGTTTCGTAACGAGGTTGTAGATGTTTGGTGCCCAGTTTTGAATCGTTGTGTAACGAACACGAGCATTTTTCTTACAGATGATCTCAACAACCGCACTGTGCAGTGAGTTCGTGCTGTAGATTGGAGCTGTACATCCCTCTACATAGTGAACGAAGCTATCTTCGTCCGCAATGATGAGTGTACGCTCGAATTGTCCCATATTCTCGGAGTTAATCCGGAAGTAGGCTTGCAGAGGTACTTCACATTTAACGCCCTTAGGCACGTAGATAAAGCTTCCTCCGGACCATACCGCACTATTCAATGCAGCAAATTTATTATCTGCTGGTGGAATAACCGTTGCAAAATATTCACGCAGGATTTCGGGATGCTCTCTGAGAGCCGTGTCCGTATCCATGAAGATTACACCTTGGTCTTCCAATTCCTTTTGCATGTTGTGGTATACAACCTCGGATTCATACTGAGCCGATACACCTGCAAGGAACTTTTGCTCTGCTTCAGGGATACCCAATTTATCAAAGGTTTCCTTGATTTCGGAAGGAACTTCCTCCCATGTTTTACCTTGTTTCTCCGAAGCACGCACATAATACTGAATTTCATTGAAATCCAATCCGTCTAGATCTCCGCCCCATTTTGGCATTGGCATCTTTTCGAATTGTTTCAAAGATTTCAAACGGAATTCCAACATCCATTCCGGTTCATTCTTAATCTTGGAAATTTCGGTAACCACTTCTGCAGTCAGACCTTTACCGGTTTGAAAGATGGATTTGTGCTCGTCGCGAAAACCATATTTGTACTCTTCCATTTCTGGTGCTTTTTTAGCCATCTTGCTCTACCTCCCTATCGTTATTGTACTTTGTTCTCTTCGTCAATCCCTTTGCGTAATGCATTCCAGGCCAGAGTGGCACATTTGATGCGTGCAGGGAACTTGTTCACACCGGATAGGGCTTCGAGATCTTCATAATCGTCGAAATCGACTTCTTCACCTTTCATCAGTGAGGAAAAACGGTTAGCGATATCGAGTGCTTGTTCCATCGTTTTGCCTTTGACGGCCTCTGTCATCATCGATGCAGAGGACATGCTGATGGAGCAACCTTCACCCGTATATTTGGCTTCCTGGACGATTCCGTCTTTCAGCAAAATTTGCAGTGAAATCCGGTCGCCGCACGTTGGATTGTTCAAATTCACCGTGACAGCGTCATTATCAAATGTTCCGCGGTTACGCGGGTTTTTGTAGTGGTCCATTATAACACGTCTGTACAGATCATCAAGTTGCATCGCCAAAATACTCCTTTGTCTGGATTAAGGCGCTGACAAGCCGATCTACATCTTGTTCGTTATTGTATAGATAGAAGCTGGCACGAGCTGTTGAGCTAACTTCAAGCCAGCGCATTAGCGGTTGACAGCAATGGTGTCCGGCACGAATGGCTACGCCACTCGCATCCAGCACAGTTGCCACATCATGCGGATGAACATCCCCCAGATTAAAGGTAACAACACCCACATGCCGCTTGGCTGGGCCATAGATGGTTAACCCATCGATCTCGGCCAGTCGTTCTGTTGCATAAGCTGCCAGCACACTCTCATGATGTGCGATCTCATCCATACCAATCTGCTCCAGAAAATCAATGGCAGCTCCCAACCCTACCGCACCTGCGATAATCGGGGTTCCACCTTCGAACTTCCAGGGAAGCTCTTTCCAGTTGGATTCGTACAGACCCACATCATCAATCATTTCACCACCGAACTCAATGGGTTCCATGGACTCCAGCAGCGCCTTTTTGCCGTAGAGTGCACCGATTCCGGTTGGTCCGCACATTTTATGACCGGATAATGCATAGAAATCACAGTCCAGATCCTGAACGTCCACCTTCATGTGAGGTGTGCTTTGTGCGCCATCAACAACGATGACAGCACCATTGCGGTGTGCAATTTCAGCAATTTGTTTCACTGGATGGATCAGACCCATAACATTGGATACATAAGCGATTGCTACAATTTTAGTATTGTTCGTAATCGTCTTCTCAACATCAGCCAATTCAATATGACCGTCAGGCTGAAGCGGAATGTATTTCAATGTTGCACCTGTCTCCTTGGCAACTTGCTGCCAAGGAATCAGATTGCTATGGTGCTCCATTTGCGTGATAACAATTTCATCGCCTTCTTTGCAATTGGCGCGGGCGTACGATGAAGCCACCAGGTTCAGGGCTGTCGTTGTCCCGCGGGTAAAGATAATCTCCTGTGTACGGCGGGCATTGATAAACTTGGCTACCTTCTCACGTGCGCCTTCGTAAGCGTCCGTTGCACGGCTTCCAAGGGTATGAACACCACGGTGTACGTTGGAGTTCTCATACTCATAATAATGTTTGACTGCTTCAATCACAGCATGAGGCTTCTGTGAAGTTGCAGCACTATCTAAATATACGAGCGGGTGTCCGTTAATTTCCTGGTGGAGGATCGGGAACTGCTCGCGAATGGACGAGTTCATTGTCCCAGCTTCTTCTCAATCAGGGACTGCAATTGGGTGCGCAGTGCTTCCAGAGGAATATCCGCCACCACCGGAGCCAGGAAGCCATAGATGATCAGGCGTTCGGCATCCGTACGGTTAATTCCGCGCGACATCAAGTAATGAATCTGCTCGGCATTGACTTGACCAACAGAAGCCGCGTGACCTGCTGTTACATCATCCTCGTCAATAAGAAGGATTGGGTTGGCGTCTCCACGTGCTTTAGGGCTCAGCATCAATACTTTCTCTGTCTGCTGTCCATCAGCTTTGGTAGCGCCTTTCTCAATCTTCGTGATGCCGTTGATGATTGCAGAAGCTTCTTCACGCATAACTGCACGTGTAATCATCTGGCTTGGTGTATTCTTGCCGAAGTGACGAGCTTCTGTGGTGTAGTTGATTTTCTGCGAACCGGAACCTACAGCGATGACTTTGGAATCAGAACTTGATCCATTGCCTTTCAGCACGGTCATCGTGTTGCTCGCTGTGTCGCCATTGTTCATTTCGCCTACAATCCACTCGATGGAAGCATCATTCTCCAACACTGCACGACGGAATGAAACATCAGTTACATTCACACTCAGTTGATGAACCGATGCGAAACGTACTTTAGCACCGGATTTTGCGAATACTTCCACAACACCATTATGGAAAACAGGTGCGGACAATTCGCCAGATACATAGTTATCAACATAAGTTACTGAACTGTTTGCTTCTGCAACTACAAGCACGTGAGGTGCAAACGTTGCAGATGCGTCGTCCGTAAGCAACACTGCTTGCAGTGGTACTTCGATTTCGACATTTTTCGGAACATACAGGAAGACCCCGCCATTCCAAAGTGCTGCATGCAATGCAGCGAGGGAATGCTCATCCGCTTTCACTGCTGTGTTCAGATATTGTTTTACCAGATCGCCATGTTCGCGAACCGCTGTAGCCAGATCCGTGAAGATAACTCCTTTTGCTGCCAGATCAGCAGACACCTTGGAGTATACCGTACCGGAATTGCGCTGGATAACCAGACTGCCTTCAGCTTGATCCTGAACCAGATCTTTGATAGAAGCAGGTACTTCTGTCAAAGAAGAAATAGCTTCACTTGTTTTATATGTTCCGTACTCGCTGACATTCCAGCGTTCGATTTTTTGTTTTTCCAGTTTAGGAAGCGCAAGCCCGCTCGCAAGCTTTAAAGCTTCAAGCCGCTGTTCGGTCAACCAGCCGGGTTCATTGTTGCTTTCCGACAAGGCGCGAAGCGCTTCAGATTCAACCGGAAGAATTGTTTGTGTAGTCATTAATTAATCCTCCTCCGTTTTGTCTTTACGCTTCTTGGCCTACAGTTTCGTCTGTAATTCCCAGCTCTGCCTTTACCCAGTCATACCCTTCCGCTTCCAGACGGTGAGCCAATTCAGGTCCGCCGGATTTCACGATACGACCTTGCATCATTACGTGAACATAGTCAGGCGTAATGTAGTTCAACAGACGTTGGTAGTGAGTGATGATCAGGAAGCCACGGTCTTCGCTCTTCATAGCATTCACACCGTCAGCCACGATTTTCAAAGCATCGATGTCCAGACCGGAGTCAATTTCATCAAGTACTACGATTTTCGGATCAAGCAGCATCATTTGCAGAATCTCGTTACGTTTTTTCTCACCACCGGAGAAACCTTCATTCAGGTAACGGTGAGCAAACTCAGGGTTCATGTCGAGTTCTTTCATTTTACCTTCCATTTGACGAATGAACTTGATCAGGGAGATCTCGTTACCTTCGCCACGACGTGCGTTAATTGCACTACGCAAGAAGTCGGAGTTAGTAACACCTGCAATTTCACTTGGGTATTGCATAGCCAGGAAGAGACCTGCACGTGCGCGCTCATCTACAGCCATATCCAATACATCTTCACCATCAAGTGTAATTTTACCTTCTGTTACTTCATATTTAGGGTGACCCATCAATGCAGAAGCCAGAGTGGATTTACCTGTTCCGTTTGGTCCCATGATTGCGTGGATTTCTCCACCTTTCATTTCCAGGTTGATGCCTTTCAGGATTTCCTTACCTTCGATCGTCGCTTTCAGACCTTCAATGACGAAATTCGTAGCCATGTGTATTGTTTCCCTCCATTGATTAAATTGATGTTAGTTGTCGAAAACGAAAAAGCGCCTATTATATCTGAACAGGGCTTCCCCTGAATTTCTCCTGTACTCGATTCTTAAAGCAAGAACACTTTAGAATAATTCTAAACTGATTCTCAATGATAATCAAGTCATTTCCTAAGAACCTTTGTCCCTTGCATGAAACCTTATTCTTTCTGATTCTATAGTAAAAGACAAATTGAATCAAATCAGAAAACATCTTAAGCACAAATGCACAGTGAGAAAAATCACAGCAATTCAAGCTTTTATGCCATCTGCTGTACACTAATCTAAAAAAAGGACTCATCCATATTATGGACAAGTCCCTCCGTTAAATAATGTTACCATTACAATTTGAGCATCTCGTTAATCTTCTGTACCTGTTCGTCAAAATCCGCAACGTCCACCACCGGCGTCATTTCGCGCGGCACCGGACCATTCGGAATAGAAATCCATGAACGGCAACCATTATATTCAGGCAGTACGGGGATTTCCATCGGTTCTTTCAAAAGGTACACACGTAAAATCAATACATGGAGCGGATCTTTACGTTTCCATTTCAAACGGTCTTCGGCAAAATCCGCTGTCCACATATGAAAGTCAAGAAGTCGATCCAGCATCTCCTGATCTCGTATCTCCAGATCCTGCGTTACTTCGGCATATGCAGTAATACGGATTGTCGAAGCTTCGGGCACCCATTCGGCCAGTGATTCTTCAACATAGGATTGATCCGAGGACTTAATCAGTTCTTTACGCTGATGTTCATAAGTCGGATACAGATAAAACGCTGGACTTTTCAGCTCAAAATGTCGGGTTTCCTCTACAATCCCGCCTTTGCGCATCACCATAATCTGGCGACCCGTTTCCAGTGCTTTGATTGCAGAAGCCCATTCTTTTAAAGCCGGTATCGTTGGTTCTAACATAAGCGGTCCCCTCCCCTATCGTTCTTGTCAGCAGTATAGACGCTCAGGGCGTTTCTGACAACATGATCCGGGCTCAGAAAGCTTACGTAAGAGACCATTTGTATTAGGCAAAATCTTACCTATATTAACCCAGGAAAGAGCGAAGCATCCACATGTGTTTCTCCAGGTCAGCCTTGAAACCTGTCAGCATATCGGATGTTGGTTGATCTTCAGCTGCATCTGCAACTTCGATACCTTCCTGATATTCATTCGAAAGTGTAGCGAAGTCCTCGATCAGGTTTTGCACCATTGTTTTTGCGTCTTCTCCGCCTGCTGCTTCCTGGATAGAGGAAAGCTCCAAATACTCTTTCATTGTAGCCGCCGGGCTACCTTTCAGCGTAAGGATACGCTCTGCGATTTCATCCATTTGTACTGTAACTTCGTTGTAGAACTCTTCGAATTTCACATGCAACGTGAAGAAGTTAGGTCCTTTAACGTACCAGTGATAGTTATGGATTTTAACATACAATACGTTCAGGTTAGCTACCTGACGATTAAGTACTTGTTCCACCGATTTTGCTTGATCTGTTTTGTTTTTTGTAGCCATATTAATCCCATCCTTTATTTAAAATTAGTCTGTCATGCCATGATAAGCAGGTTGTCCCGCAATGCATAACAGAGAGTTAATAATGTGTCACCACATGTAGTGGAGAGGCTTGTTAACGGCGTTTCTCTCAACCGTCCGGCCTATTTGTTTTTACCCTTGAACCGGAAGTTCGAATCAGGATCGACTTGACTTGTCTCAAAAAAAAGTTCAAAAACCGCGTTATTTCCGATATACTGACATATACCAAGCAAAGAAGTGGGTTTTCCTGTTTCTTCATATATATGGAGGTGGCACCTTTGTCCCAATATCGCCCGTTTACCCCCCAGGATGCAATTGAACTGGCCAAAACATTACCGGGTCCATTTGCGGCAGATGCGAATCTGGATTGTCACGAGATCGGCGATGGCAATCTGAATTTGGTATTCCACATCACGGATCAGAACTCCGATAAAAGTATCATTATCAAACAGGCGCTTCCTTATGCGAAAGTGGTTGGAGAATCATGGCCGCTCTCTCTGGTACGTGCCCGCATTGAACGTGAGATTCTGCAGGAAGAGTATCGTCTGTGTCCAGGGATGGTACCCGAAGTGTATCATTACGATGATGACCTCGCGTTAACGGTTATGGAAGATCTGAGTGATCATGTGATCATGCGTAAAGGCCTGATCGAAGGTGTTTCCTATCCTCTTTTTGCACAGCATATCGGGGAATTCATGGCAAGAACGTTGTTCTTCACATCAGACTTGGGCATGGATCAGCAATTGAAGAAGGAACAACAGGGCAGATTCATTAATCCGGACCAATGCAAAATAACGGAGGATCTGATCTTTGATGAACCCTACCGGATCGCTGAGAAAAATAATTATGATGTTTCCATTGAGGACGAGGCTGAAGCCCTCCGCACAGATGGAGAACTTCACCTTGAAGTGGCCTTACTGCGGGAAAAATTCCTAACACATGGGCAGGCATTGCTTCATGGAGATCTGCATACAGGCAGTATTTTTGTTACACCTGAATCAACCAAGGTCATCGATCCCGAATTTGCATATTACGGCCCCATGGGATTTGATGTCGGTGCAGTCCTTGCGAACCTGCTCTTGAATTACGCATCCCTGCCAGGATGGATTCAGGATGAGACTGCTTTGCGTGAGCGTGAGACGCTTTTGCTGAATATGGTTCGTGATGTATGGACTGAATTCGAATCTCGTTTCCGTGCCCTCTGGGTTAATGACCTCGTTGATCCGATGGCAAAAACGCCAGGGTATCAGGATCTATATGTGCAACAATTGTTCAGAGATTCCATTGGCTTCGCAGGTGCCAAAATGGTTCGTCGTATCGTGGGACTCGCTCACGTGGCGGATATAGATACCATTCCAAATGCGACTGAACGTGAACATGCTCAGCGTAAATCATTGGCCATTGGTAAAGCATTGATCAAGAACAATCGTCGCTTGAATACCATCGGCGAAGTACTGGATATTGTATCCACAGCTGTTACTACTACTAAGGTTTAACATAAGGAACGGAGGAACCACCCATGACAACCCCTGAATATCAGCCTCTGTCCTCTCTCATCTGGAAAAAGGACAAGCTTGAAATGCTTGACCAGCGTCTGCTGCCCGAAACGATCCTCATGTTGAAATTGTATACACCCGAGGAAGTATGGGAATCCATCCACTCCATGAAAGTGCGCGGTGCTCCGGCGATTGGTATTGCTGCTGCATTTGGTGTTGTATTGGGTGCCAAATCATATGACGGAACAACCGTTCAAGGTTGGTTGGATCACGTAAAATCCATATGTGCTCATCTGGCTACTTCCCGACCAACAGCGGTGAACCTTTTCTGGGCACTGGATCGCATGATGCAAAAAGCAAATGAGGTCGTTGAATCCGGCCTGAGCCTGGATGAGGGCAATGATGCTCTTGAAGTAGAAGCTCTGTTGATTCAGAAAGAAGACGAAGAAGTATGCCGCATGATCGGTGAGAATGCACTGCCATTGTTCGAAGATGGTATGGGTGTACTCACTCACTGTAATGCAGGTGGACTGGCTACTGCGAAATATGGTACGGCAACTGCTCCAATGTATCTCGCACAGGAACGTGGCATTCACCTGAAGGTATTTGCAGACGAAACTCGTCCCGTACTTCAAGGTGCACGCCTGACTGCATTTGAGTTACAGCAAGCCGGCATTGACGTTACGCTGCTCTGTGATAACATGGCAGGCATGGTGATGTCCAAAGGCTGGATTCAAGCCGTTATCGTCGGAACTGATCGTGTTGCTGCGAATGGCGATGTAGCTAACAAAATCGGAACATACAGCGTGGCTGTGCTTGCCAAAGCTCACAATATTCCGTTCTATGTAGCCAGCCCATTGTCGACCATCGACTTGTCCACTCCATCCGGGGACCTGATTCCGATTGAAGAACGCGCTGCGGAAGAAGTGACCGAAGGATTTGGTAAACGTACAGCACCGCAAGGTGTTAAAGTATACAATCCAGCATTTGACGTAACGCCTAACGAATATGTAACAGCTATTATCACGGAAAAAGGCGTTGTTCGCGCACCTTTCCAAGAAAATCTGGCTACCTTGTTCGCGAAGGAAGAAGCTTAATTTAATAGAAAGCGTTCGTGTGTATAGAGGTGGGAGCTACGATGTGCCAGGCTCTGTATTACGGCGTTAAATAAGGGCTTCCCATAGGGAGCCCTTTTGTTAGTGCTTAGATCATTTTCAACAAAGCCTCTACACCCGTCATGCCAACCGTAATGCCCATGGCCTCGGCTTCTGTTGTCACCGACTCCATAGGTGCATGCAACAATTGCTCCAGTGTACGCACACCAACCGCCCGAGCTGCAATAATTTTGCGATCCCCGAGCTTCTCATTAAGTAATCCCACGTCGAGTGCTCCGCACATGATATATCCTTTGGATGTGTTAATGGTCAGCAACGTTGTTTTGGGTAGCTTGACTTCTACCCCAACTAATACATGTTCTCCAACTACAATAGGCTCCATCGTCACCATAATTTCCCGATCCACCTCCTCTTCCACAGGTCACGATAATTGTATGCCTCATTCTGGATTGTCGTGTGGACACCTGCCGTGGTTGAGAAAATGTAGGTACTTACAGTTCAGACAGTGTTTGTCATGATACATTATAGAAGAATATGGAGGAATTGATATTTTGACTGCCAAGTATTACCTAAAAGTGGGAATGAGCATGATTATCGGACTATAAAATGGCTCAAAATGAATGGGGAAATTTCATAGGGAAATATCCAAACTTTAAAGAAACAGTGAACCGGCGAGATCTGTATCCTCCATTTGAGAGAGCGGTGCCTTTCATGAAAAACTCCTGAAGCAAGCCATTCAGATTTTCATTGGAAGCCCGCGGCCAGAGGACTAGGAGGAAGCAAAATAAACCCTGAGGTTTAACTGTAACCTCTGAATAATAAGACTTGATATCGTACAGCATGATCAATCATTTTTTGATGATAGTATAAATTTAAATTATACAAGGGGAGCACTCCCCCCCTTGCGCATCACCATACCAAAAATTTTAACTATGATTAATACTTCACCCAACCATTGGTGGCATTCATATTTTTTTTAGTAGAAGTTGTATAGTAATACTTATTAGACGGTGTTGAAGCTTTAATGTTAATTCCTAATGTATCACTAACAAAACCTAAAGATGCGGTTGCTCGCATAGTCCAAGTCCCTGTGGCATTAAAGTATCCCTCTGAAATGTACCCCGGACTATTATTTGATGTCTCACCTAGAGTGAATCCTGGATTCCGATTTAGATGTCCTTGGATTACTTGAAGAGGCTTAACAGCTGCATTTCCATTGTGCTCCCAACTAACTGTCAAAGTTATTGTGGATGTATCTACACCAAATATGCTCAATTTCTCTGACCTGCTCACCGATGCCGCTTGATTAGCTCTAGCCGCAAAAGCGCCAGCTGATAATTGATTTGCTTGAACTTGATCAGTAGAACTGGACTCTATTTCAATTGGTATTTCTTGATTAGAGCTTTTATACGATGAAGTTTCGTTACCAGACAACATTTCGCTCATTGCATTTACATATTCTTCTGAAAAAATAAAACTTAAGAAAGCTTTTTGTTTAGTTGTGGGTAAACTATTAAACTGCTCTAATGTCTGAGTAGCTCCAGTATCCCCATCATTAATAAGTTGTATCAAATACTCTGTATATTGCTCAGGTGTATATACTTCAGGTTCAGGAGTATCTTTCGCAGATGCCATGGATGCAAATATCGTTGTTACTAGAATTAGTGCAAGAGCACTCTTTGAGAATTTCCTTAACATTGAATCATTTCCTCCCATTTGGTTAATATATTAGTATTGGCATGGTGATTTATATACGTTACCATTAATTAGGTGATTTGAAACATTTATACTAAATTATCATCAAGAAGGTGGAGGATAATATGAAAAAATATACCCTACTATGGGCCGTTCTTGCTGTCATAGTAATACTAGCAATTATGTACATCTTTACTGATATAGCTTGAAAAAGAGATCATTGAATTTATTTCTCTCAAATGTCCTCCTCACGCTTTCAAGGACATTTATAAAAAGGATAATTGCAGTTGATTTATTTATTAAAAAAATGATTCCTGTGGTTATACCCATAGTAAGCTCAACTCGGATTTAAAAGTATACATTCGTTGTTACTTTTGAGTCCGATTACTTTCAGGTAGATTTCATAAAGTTAACAAAAGAATACCTGTTCTCAGATTAACACTAGAGTTTCAATATTTATATAAGACGAATCTCGTTGGTTAAGATTGTCGTGAGATAATTAAAGTTCTCCGTCACAATGACGGTGACTAGCACCTATATTAAAAATTGAAAGAGGTCGTTTTTAAGCAAAAACATAAACTTAATCTGCAATTATGCAGTAAACTTAGTAGTCCTATACTCGGTTTAATTTAACAGGTAGTATGTTGAACATACATGCTTTTTAGGTACACTAATCATATTTGAGCCGTGAAAACTGTATGTCATTGTGTCCAGCCTACCTTAAAACATTTGCTCATCATTCTTTAATCGTCTTATCTCCATTAACTCTCTTCTAATCCCCAGTACACGTCTATGAAGTACACTTCGATCAATTGATTCAGCTACCGACTTTTTGAACTGGACATCCATATCACTTAATTGCTCCTGAGCTAGTTTCTTTTTATGTATTGGTTTAACTAGAACTTTTGTAGTTTCAGGCTTGATAGGCTTCAATCTTTTCTGCTTCATAATCTGTTCAAATACACTGTCCCCTTGATGCATGGTCTTCATTCCTTAATGTGTGATGAACACATTGTATCATAACGAGAAGACGACTGTTACACAATAAAGTACAGATGCTTAGGGATGGACATGAGCCTAAACGTAAAAAAAAAGAGGGCCAACGCCCTCTTTGATGATGTACTCATTTTATAAAATGTAAAAATACGCTTGATTTCCTGGACTCTTCACAATTACTGTGGTCACTAAATCACTGGCATCCCGTTTACGGATACTTGTGATCGAATCCAATTCTTCATTTGCAATAACTCTTGGTCGGATATACGCAGCCAGATCAGGCTTGGAAATTGTCATTTCAGTAGCCATATCGACAATCTGTCTCACATCTACTGTAGACTGCATATCCTTCCACTCTCGCACCTGAAGATAGCTATCCAAGTATTCTCTTTCCTTGATACTAATGTGGCCATCCAAAACATCCATATACTTGACCTCAATGCTGGAAAGCAAATCAGGTCTGGAGATATATAATTGCCCAGGCTGTTCTTCCAGATAAGGAATCTCAAGACTGCCTGCCCTCTCATCATGATCTAATGCTCTGACTTGAAGAACACTATTCAGATCAGGCTTATTAACCATAATCTCCGAAATCACAGTCGAATCACCGTCGTACATGACCGTTAGCAAAGACCCCAACGTTGAAGTTGCTTTTATATAATTGGAGACTTCCAATGAAGCATGAAGATCTGGTACGGATACAATTAGACTCGTATCCCGTCCATCATCAAGCAGTTGTGATATCGTTAACGTACTGACTAGAGACATTTGTCTATCTACCGTAATGACTGAGGGCAAGTCAGGATGAGACACTGCGATTTCTACAGCTTTTTCGTCGTCTAGACCTGTTCTAACGGCAAGATTACCGTCTGTATCCTTAGTTGTTCGTATAGCAGTAATGAACTGCGCATGAAGCTCGGGCTTAGAAATAGAAACCCATGTTTCCTTCTCTTCTGTCCTACTTTCAGCAATAGATATGTTCGAATCCAGTTCCGCATCTATACGTTTAGCTACTATCAGATCTACATCCAGGTCCGGACGGCTGACTGCGATTACTTGAGGTATATCATGATGCATATGATCCTCATAGCGGTGGACGTACAACTGAGATTTGAGCCAGTCCAGCCCAATATCACTGTGTACAACTAACGTTGAAGCTATATCCTTGCGACCTACACCATAAATAAAAACTTCACTTTCAATTTCGGTTCGACCGATGGAATAAATTTGAGAAGTGATATATTTGATCTGCAAAACAGGTGGTTTGGAAGACTCACGAGTGTTGAAATAAATCGGCGTGTTACCGCTAGACTGAATAATCATTCCAACATTTGAAAGAATACCTTCTCTCCACATTTGAAGTAATGCCATCATATCAAACTCAACATAACGTTCAGTCGTATTCAGGATATAACTGGACGATAAGAGCTGAATGGAATGAGGTCTGTTCGCATACGTAATCCCGTACTCACGCCACAACGTATCAGGCTGATGCAGCTCAATGTGTGCTCCAGGTGCCAAGGTTCCTGTGTAATATAACCTCAATTTAGCGTCTTCCAGATATAACAGATCAGGTATTCTAGTATCCAAATCACCGAAATGTATAAACGATTCGAATTGCTCTATCTCGTCTCTACCGATCATCATACGCTGTGTATCACCAAAGTTGAGCGTCTGCAGGTGAGTTTGGCTTCGTGTGGTCGCATCAGCAACAGGCTTAAGATTAACAGTTACACGCGGTGCTTCCAGTAATTCATATTTGCCGTGTGCACGGTTATGTGGGCGAACGTACAACATGCCTTCAAGATCAACTTTGGATGCCGCTTGAATGGTTGCGCCCAGATCTCCTTGCGATCTATACATCACATATAGCGAATTGCTCAATTCCTCTGACCGTCTGACACGTACGGATACACTAGAGACGATCTCGGACACTTTTCTTGTAGCAGCTATTAGGGTTGAAGACAGTTCTTCATCCACCTGATTGTACAGAATATACTTTGCTGTAAAACGATTTTCCGGACTTTTAATATGTATATAACTATCTAATGAAGTCTCCCCGTTATTAATTCCACTCACTTCCTGTCTCATTGTATTGAGAGCTACACCCGGTCTGCTGTGACCTTCATTTCAAAATTACCATTCGGGTTCGGCTTGGCATGAATATCCGTTGCGATACGAATATAAAAATCGATGCTATCCTCCGGTTGAATCAGACCATAGGTCAGATAATCGATTGGAAGAAACGGATCGGCCTGTCTGGACAATTGGACGTCAACACCATCCGTTTCGAATTTCTTATCCATCTCCAGGTAAACATGATCCACAGCATACCCAAGCAAGTTTTTGATTCTGACTTTCTTTGTTAACGTCGTCTGTCCGGCAATGATCACCCCATAATCAAGTTGTTTCAAAATACCACCAAAGGTATCTGAAAGAAAATCTCCAGACTCGTCCATAAACATTAATCCTGAATACGATCCGATAAACTTGATTTCCCGTGAGTCTACGGCACCCCAATAATCCTGAAATTCAACCTTCAATGTATTCTCTTCGCCAAAATTAACATTTCTCTCGTCAATATTGAGTTCAATATTGAATGGAGATGCTGCTAGTCGTGTAAAATTGCCATCCGCCGGATAATACGTTTTACCGTTCAACAAGACGCGGTATTTAACCTTGCCCTGATCTGCATCATCCAGCACACCTGTAAGTTTGTTACCAGAGAAGGTCAGGTCGATTGTGGCTGTGGTGTTTAACAGTTGCAGTGACATATCTCTAAACTCCACTGCATGTCGCGGTGCATCAACGACCATTTTCACTTCGTCAAGCGAATAGCTGTTTTCATAGTGCTTACTGCTATCGAAGTAGTAGGCAATTCGAGTTAAAGCTATTAGATCCTTTTCAGGGATGGCGTTGAGTGTGTCCAGGTTCATTCCTTTTCTTTTGAATAACGTTGTATCCTGGATATCCAGATCAAGCCACTTGTTGAAACGGTATGTCTTCCATGTGAGCCCTGAGTCGAACGAAGCAGCCATTCTTAATATACCTTCCGGACTGTTCTCCGTTACTTTCGTAGCGACAACCTTTTTCACGTCTCCATATAACGCTATGTCTGTTGGTTGCACAATTAATTGTTCAAACGGTAGCGCGTCATACGTTAGCATCATGTCCCGATTCCCTGCAATTACCTCTTCATCATTCGTCCACGTAACCACGTCAAAATCTCCCTCAAGTTCATCCAATGGGGAGTAGTTAGCCGTGATATTTAGTTCCGCTGATGTCTTAGAGGGATCGTCCGTGTAGTATAGAACGTCTACACTATCACCCAACTCGTCGTAGAGGGTAAACGGTTCGGTTTCGATTGTAATCGTTGATTCGATTTGGTTGGGGTCATCGGTGTATTCAATGATTTTGATCTCTTTGTCTTCCCATTCTTCGGCTAAAGTGAAAGGATCGGTTTCAATGTTGAAGGATGCTTCTGTTTTGGTTGGATCGTCCGTGTAGTAGCATAGTTCCACTTCACCTTGAAGTTGTGACCATGCGGATTCAGGGATGGTAGAGATGTCATCCATACCGTAAGCCATGTAGTCATCTTCTGTTGGTATGCTTGGAAGAAGTTTCCACTGGTTGTTAGAATAGTGTTTGTAAACTGATCCGTGATGAATTAAAAGTTTAGTATCATATACAATTTCATACATTCCTAACTCACCTACGTGAGTTATGCTCCCAATACTACCACGAGCAGTATAGTTTAATCTATATGATTTGTGATAGTCTACATTTATGGGACTAATAGTGTATTCCTTTTTTTCTGGATTAAAATCTCTCCAAGATTGATTAGTTTGAGTGTCCAACACAGTCCAATTTATTCCATCGTTTGATCCTTCAAATGTCCATGCAGTAGGCATTCTGGTGCTTGTACTACTACTACTAGTTTGCTCTATGGAATATTTTGCTATTTTGGATTTATTAGCGAACTCATACCCTATATACCCAACAACACTTGAAAAACTTGGAGTGCTCCAATTCGAACCACTCCTATCGAATGCTTTCCATGCGTCAATGTTATTGCTACTTGCAAAAGCAATACCACTAGGAGTAGTATTGGATGTCATAGTTGGGACACATGTTTCATTGCTTATATATGCCATTAAGACCATCTCCCTTCTAAATTCTAAATCAAACAATCATTTCACATAGTTATGTGATTGATGCTTTCTTGATTGGTATTTTGGTTGTATCTATTTTTTGTTTAAAGACTTTACCTGAACCTAATTGTGCGTTGTCTTGAACAATATATCTACGTTCTAATATTTTAGATTTGGATAAATTAATAGAAGTATCTTTGCTCATACCATAATTGAGGAAGTTCTGTTCTGACTGATTGGGAAGTTCAAATAATTTAGGTAGTGTGTATTCAAACATTTTAAATTCATTGACTATACTGTTACTAGTGCTTATGTTATTATTTGCTGTCCAATTTAATCTGTACATTTTATAACTACCAATTTTATTAATATCTATAGTATAATCCTTGTCTGTATTAGCAGTTGTCCATATTTGATTAACCTGTGTATCTAATACAGCCCAATTTTCATCATCATTTGAACCTTCAAAAGTCCAATCTTTAGGCATTCCTGCAAAGTTGTTGGCATAACTTTTAATTGAATATTTATAAACCATAGTATTTTTTATAAATTCATATCCTAAATATCCTGATGTCGTCGCACCTACACTTAAATAAGTTCCTCCATCTGCTTTATCAAATGCCCTCCAAGGTTCATAAGTTGAACTACTAACACTACTTGCAAATGCTCTACCATTAGGAGTTGTATTAGAAGTCATAGTTGGTATCGCCGTTTCTGTTGAATATACTTCAGGAGTCAGTGAATAATATTCATTTTCTGATGAAATCAAGAATTTATTCGAAGTTGAATAGTTGTATGGATAATAACCGACTGGTACAGTATATTTAAAAGCAGATGCTCCGAAATTTACGGTTATTACTGGGTTTGTACTACCACTTCTAAAATAAGGAACTATTTCACCGTACTGACTAATGAGATTGTTTAAATCCGTGTGTGATATTCCCATATTAACACCGTTTTTATAAAACTCTAATTTCCCACTATCTAAATCTAGTGCCACCCCAATTACATCTCCAACTACCCATCCAGTCCCGTAACTCGTATTCTCAGGATATCTATTTCCATTGCCCCCGTTTATACATCTAACGTAGACTGATGTGGGAGATGGTATACTAATTAATTTCGAAGCTATACCGAACTGCATAATGGTTGTTCCACTATCCAATTTCACCTCAAAATAATACTTACCTTTAATGTGTGCATAATTAGCCCTAATAATTGTGCCTGATGGCATTGATGCTGTTAAGTTGTTATTGGATAGTGTAACTGTTCCAGATGTATCATTTGGATCAAGATAAATAAGTTGAACGCCCATTTAAAATCATCTCCTTTCAAAACAAATAGAACACACCATATAGATGTGTTCCTCATAAACTTAGCCAAGCGTAATTTTATCTACTCGGCGTTTTGACATATCAATTGTGTACTCAAAGGTTTTGCCTGAACCTAAAACAGTAGTGTCTAATTCTATATGTTTATTAGTACTTATATTGTTTGTCAAATCAAGTCCATCTGCCAAATTCACCGCATACTTCAAGAACGTACTCTCATCTGCGATTCCAATATTTATCAGGGTTGAATCTGCAACTGTTTTTGTGTGCGTAGTCAATTCACAAATAGCTGGTGGAGCAGTACCATTTGTTGCAGTTATATTTAATCTATAATAAATATAAGTACTATCATTGGTTATCTCAAACTCTTTAAATGTTCCAGTTATCCAGTCTGCTATATTTGTTCTGGTATCGAGGATATTCCAGTTTGTCCCATTGTCACTTCCTTCAAATGTCCAATTTTTAATATTATTACTTGGGTTCGATGCACCCAAACACATTATTTTATATTTCTCTATTTTGATTGATTCATTGAATTTAAACCGCAACCAACCCGATCCCGTACCAGAGTTAGTGTACCAATAAGTCGATCCGATTCCATCAAATGCTTTCCATGCATCATATGTGGCTGATCCTATTAAGTTTGCACTCGAAGTACCTACGGGCGAAGTATTTGAACCCATGGCAGGAATGATGTTCTCCGAATAAAGTCCCGAATCTTTTATAATCGAATAATGTCTACCACCTGATAAAAGTAAGATTTTATTAACAGTACCATCTTCTGCATAAGGTAGGTATCCACTGGGCAATAAGTATTTAAAAGTTTTTGATCCAAAATTAACTGAAATTGTTTTAGAGTTAGTTGTTAAACTCTTGAACGTTGGGAAGACTTCGCCAAGACCAGTTAAATTCGTATGAGAAAATGATAATTTAACTCCATTAATATAATACTCTAAAGTTCCCTTATCCATATCTAAAGCCAATCCCACTACATCGTTTAGTCCCACTGACCCACTTATTTGGTCTGCTTCAGGAACTTTTGCAAGTAAGCTACTTCCTCGAAACCAAAAACCCCTGATATATAAAGCGTCAGACGTAGTTCCACTATAAACTGTACTGGTAATAGGGTATTGTCTACTGGTTACACCAAAAACGACATTTGGACTACCAGAGTCAATCGTTATTTCCAAATACCACCTTCCCTTTGTTTTCCCATGTGTGGCACGGATATTAGCATTTGAAGATTGTGTAGTTGAGAAAGTTAGATTGTTTTTCGTTAAAGTAAATGAACCATTTAGATCGTTTGGATTAAGTGTTACATTAATTAAAGCCATAAATTCATCTCCTTTCTAATTAAAATCATTATTTTACAAACAAAAAGAAGTAGAGCAATTAAGCCCTACCTCACACTTACATTCGTTATTTCGAAATACTTTTTCAGATCGATATTCCCTTTGAACAACTTGCCTGATCCTAGCGATCCATTGGCAGTCATAGTCTGTATGAAAACTTCATTTTTTCTATCTAAAACAGATAGATCATCCATTCCTTCATTAATAAAAGTGTCTTCTGATGGTAAAGTTGCAGAAATTGTATTCCATTCTAAAGTTCCAGTATCAAGCCTTTTATATGCTCCATCATGTTTGAAGAACGATTTAAACATTGGCAAAGTTTCGACTTCAAATAAGGGTCTATATCCACTAGAAGATGAAAATGAGGAAGCCGCCGCACCAAATGTTGCTACCCCAGTTGTTCCTCCTCTTCGAACTCTGTTCGCACTATTAATATTTGTCGTGCTTGTTAAAGAGTATACTGCGCTCCAATTCCATACACTATTATCTCCAGCGATAATATTATCATCTAGTGTTGAATTAACAATGTACCGATCCCATTCATTGTCTTTGTCTGCCGTTGCATATCCACCAGATAGGAGTCTTGCAACGAACATATAACTCTTCTCTCCTAAATCCTTTTGAACTCCAAATACAAGACCATTACTATTTAATGCATCCCATGTGATAGCCGCTTGAATAGGTCTGTCTGCAATTAAAATTTTTTTGCCATTATATTCGTCAGCAACAATGAAATAGAAATCGCCATTAGGCACACTTGGAACAGATATTGTTGAGATCAAGTCAGATGTTTCTTTTCCTATATTTTTAAACTCTCCTGCCACACCAGAAGTAGTTACAACATAGTTGCATCTGATACGCTTGCCAATCTGAAGTTCTGCAACATTTGTTACTTCATCTGGATGAAACATTCGTCCATCTAGGTCAATGTCTACAGCATCAAGAGAAAATGTTCCACTCAAACTAGTTGTAGAAAGCTTCACTTCATGTAAACCCTTCTCCAAACCTGACACTTCAAAGACCAATATTTGATACTTATTTGTTGGATTGTTGGGGTTCCATGTAGAGACTTTTCCATCAATCTCTATGGTCACATTATCCACTCTATTAGTCCAATACAGATCAATGATCCTCAATTTTGTCCCATAAAAATTAAATTTAATACTATTAGATGATGCTCCATTCAACGGAATATAGTGGGCTGTTCCTGCATAAGTATTAGGATCACCTGTAGCTGATATCCAACCTAATCCTTCGTATTTAATTGAATTATTATCATCATACCTCTTCCAACCTGCTTCTGGTGTTGTAAGTCTTGATCCGATACGTACAAACAACTTCCCATTTTCATCAATATCAATTGAATCTAAGAGCAATCTTGTTGTCGTTGATCCTGCAAATGTAGCGGAGGACAGTACTTTTATCTCAATGATATGTTCACCTTCTGTTAAATCACTATTCTCGTAAACTACAACGGTTGATGTTGTATTATAAACCGTTTTTATAAAACCTTTACTAACTCCATCAATCGCTAGTGAGAATCCACTAGTATCACTATATCCATATGCCTTTATCAACAATTTCTTTCCTGTGAAGCTAAATGTAATAGTATCATTTGGCTTAACGGAAAACATTCCAACGTTGTCCGTAAATTGATACCCTGCATTGCTAGTATCAAATCTCGTCCAAGTGCCTTGATATGAAATTGCAGGCGCTATTGAGTTGAATCTTTTCCACCCTACTTGGGGTGATGGTAATTGCTGTCCTAATACTGCCATAAATTACACCTCCCTATATTCAAATACTGGACGAAAGCCCCAAGTGGCACTAGAGCTTGAACTCGCGTTGTAGTTTATATCGCCCCACTGTGCTCTAGTATTGCTACCTCTACCAACTCTCTGAGTATTGGATGCTGAGGTAGTCGAATTTCCAGCCTTGTCTTTCCAAGTTCCGCTTATTGGGGTTTCTTTGCACCAAGTATAGTTGTCTAAATAATGAAAAATATCGTCCAATTTTTTACCTGATATAATGTTTGTTACTGGAAAATTAATAATATTCTTATCCCACTCGTTGATTGTGGGAAATGCTCCAAATCCTAAATCAGTGTTTGACTTGTTCCCATTCGCATCGGCATACGCAACGCCACCACTTGGACAACGAACAACACCTGATGTTTCACTTATAATGCGTGGCGAACTTTCGACGAACTTATTGGAATTTAACCAATCCCATGTTGTCGTGTTACTTACGACTCTATCTGCTATTAGTAAACCTTTATCCACTTTGATCGCATACCAGAAGTATTTCAAAGGCATACTGGCTAACGGATTTCCTGTTAGCGGAATTTCTGTATAACCGGTCGTACTTCCTCCAAAAATATATCCACTTGTTGTATTGTCGTACTTCCAGACAATATAGTCTCCGATCTCCATCTCAAAAAGCTTTTCTCTTAACTGCCCTATAGTCGCTGGAACTGCCATAAAATCACCCCTTACTCACTCTGATTCCATCTACTTTTTGAAATTTCGTATTTTCAACCTTCTGACGTAGCACTATCCCTGTCGGAGTATCCGATGCTCGTTTCATGTTCAATTGATATATTCTCTTCAAGCCTAGTGAACCCGAATCGCTTTCAACAAAGGAGTTGTTGTATTTCCCCTTCTCTTTAAAATCGTCTATGTAAAAGTTCGAATATTTCTTTTCTGCAAAAATCTCAATTTTCACCTTCGCATACTTTGCAGGAGATTTGGACACAGCGCTATTAGATGAGACTTCCTCATACTCCAACCACTCAAAGCCGTCTTCAGACGTACTCCAGTAAATCTTGTATGCTGCGCCCTCCGTAACATCTACCTGTGCAGCCACACCTTTAAATGAAGCGATCTTATCCTGAATCCGAATGGGAGTGGACTCCCAATATCCAGTAGCAGGATAGATTGAATTCCCGTCCGCATCATGACCCAGTTCTCTTAATTTCAACCTCTGATCCTCATATATCGTATCTTGAAAAACACCTACAGACAGATCTATATCTAGTAGAATTTCTTGAATTGCCATATTCTCACCACCAATCTCATCTCAAAATCCAGCTTAACGAATGTCCCAGTTTATGATCCCTGCATAATTTGCCTTCAGAGGGGCTATGATTCGATCTACGACAAATCCATTTTTACGAATAACGAGTTGCCCAGGCAAGTCCAGGTTAGAAGAAATTTTTATTTGAAAGAATACGGATTCCTTTAGAGGCAGGGAACATACGCATTGAAAATTAATTTGTGCATCATTCAGGTTCATTGTTTTTTTGTAACCAAAGTTAAAACATTCAATCGTATTTCTGAAAGCCCCTGAATTCCCTTGCCCTGAAAATCCAGCCATATTCGCTTCTGAGGATCCATTTTTGAATTGGATGATGTCATTGTATACAAACGTTCTCCCGGTTAAAGGGTACTCCTGCTCATCACATTCATAAGATATGGAGTAACGATCAGCATTAATGTGGAAGACCCCATTGGCAACATTGTAATAAACTTGGGATCCTTGACCTATCAATCCGAATAACACCAACTTCTCTTTGTTGATGTCATAAAAGCGGTGTGCATGTTGTGTCTTAAGATCATACTCACTCAGATATGTTCCATCATAATAATCGGCAATCCATATATAAGCTTGAGATACAGGTGAACGAGAGTACTGTTTCTGACCTAAAATCACAGTTTTTCCTCCTCATAGATAAATAAAAAGACAGGCTACAATAGCCTGTCTGCATCATTAACTTTTCTTAAACGTAACGATAGGAGATACGTTTCTTGAACTCTTGTTTACCACTACGAGCATTCAAGGGTACTTCACATTGAATAGACAGCGTTACATAGTTACCTGCGGCGTCTTCTTGATCTCCATTATTATTAACTCCCAATATCTCTTTTGCACCCGGTACTAGCGGTGTTGCATAAGGTGTTCCAGTATGATCCACCGTAGTTTTGCCCGTAGTTCCAATAGGCTTCGAAAAGTCCTTGCCTACACGAGAGCTCTCTTCATCCAAATCGTTCTCCCCAAGTGAGTCCACTTGCACATGAAACCAGTTGTTTTTAACAGCTTCAATATCGTATTTAACCGTATCACCAGTGCCCCCGTCCATATCCCGCGTTGTAAAAGTGCAATCCTCCATTTTTGACACATCCGTCGCACCACCTTTGTTGTTCCACACATTAAAAATACGAATTTCACTTTTGGTATCTGCATCAATAACACCATAATCAAACGGTGCTACAATCTCCTTACTATGTGTTGCGTCCATCCATGTAATAATTGGTTGTGTCATTATAATCCATCTCCTTTTTTATGTTCTGATCGTTAATTGAATCGTAAGATGTTGAGTGTTTGAACCGGCTTCGATGATGTTGATTCTGAAGATATCTCCAGCCTCCACTTTTCTCACCTCAAATGTAGCCTCACCATCATCTTGATGTTGAAATGCTTCAAATTTCAGTGGACTCCCCATCACATCCTGCCAGTGAATGAGATCCTTGGATCGTTCAATTCTTATTTCAGTCGCGGTATCTCCAGAAACTCCACAGTAGCCCTTTACATGTAAAATCTCGCCATCGAATGGAAAGGGGGCTAAAATCCCCAGTACTTCCGGGTACACCCGTGATTCTTTGCAAAAGACTATAACCCGATCCTGTACTTCCAACGGAATCTCATTTAATTTCAGGTGTTCAGCTGTACTCATGAGCCCATCCATATCGGAATTAACCACCTGAAGGTTTTGACCAAATACATCAATCTCTACCCATGTCTGTCCATCAAAACGATATCTTTTACCATCCTTATACGTCTGCACCGTCCAGCCTATTTCAGGAGAAGGGTATTGCATACTTAACTCCTCAAAATCAGCAACCGGACTCTGGTACACAAGTCGAGTCGTCTGATAAGCCTCTTTTGCTTTTCCGGCAGCCTGTAAGGCTTCGCCAGCAGCCTCCAGTGCCCGCTTGATAGCGAGTTCAGTTTCGCCAGGATCTCCTGGCTGCCCCGGACTGCTATGTTTCACCGCTTCTCTAATTAAAGACTCTACATGTGCTAAAGTTATCCCATTTGACATAATTCACCTACCTAAGCGTTATGTAGCGTATTTTCTTTATAAGACGGCTTCCAAGTTGATACCTCCCCCTTAACTAGGAAACCTGTCCCTGGCTTATCATTAAAGAAATTCTTGAACAACCATGCACAGCATTGCTGTGTCTGGCTTTAGAGAGGTTTTCTAATGAGACTAATGCCAGCTTTTTTGCACTCCTTGCAGTATTTCATTCGATTCGATTTTGCCAGCATTCGTTTTCCGCATACGGTACAATTTTTGATGTTTTCTCCTTTCCAGCGAGAATACTCCAACACAAAGTCATCGAAGCGAACTAACTGGAAGGCAACCTCACCATGCTCCGCAGCGAACAAAACCTGTACGTTAGTCGAATCGACACGTTGACTTTCTTTGAGATACCCTAACTGAATAAGTTTGTGCACCAATAACCCCTGATCTTTTTTGCTTACGGCCATTTGACTATCACCGTAGATTTCTTTCCATTCATTATTAATCCAGTACGTATCATTTTCATTGATTCGATTATTAATCTTGCTGTAGACCAGTAAAACAAAGGCCAATTTCTCGAGTCGTTTACTTTTAAGTTGTTTGATCTTTTGAAGTTCTTCGTGCGTTACAGGTACATGATCAATCTCGATTAGCGTGCTCTTGCTTGCCTCCTCCCTTATCTTGATATACTTCTGAGACTGCTTAATGATACGATTGAGAAATGTATCCCACTGGACAGCATTGTAGTCTGGATAATACTTGGTCATAAACTGATTTAACAACGCATATGCATCTTCGGCGTTCTTCCCTTGTTGAAGCCCGTATTTAGCTAAACAAATCAACGTTTTGGTTGGCTTCTTATCCATTTTCCCATGTGCAATTGCTTGCTCGGCATGATGACGTTCATTCAGAATGATTTTCAAGGGCGCTACTCCTTCACATGCATTTGGGTCATTTTAAAGGTTTTTCCCGCGTACTCAATATCGCCGTCCGGATCTCTAACCGGGTAATGGATGATGTGATCATTGCTGAGCAATAGATTGCGAATAATCTGATCTCCTGACACATCCCATACAAATTGTTTTGATTTCTCCGCATTTCGATAACACATGTCCACAATCATATTGCACAGATCTTCTTCGTTATTACAGATCTCCAGCGCCTGCTCCTTAAAGCGTGAAACAAACAACTGCCATCGGGCAGATCTTTCTTCCTTTTTCACCTTACTCTTGCGCAAGTTAGTCATATAGCTACGTAGCTCTTCGTTATGCATCTGATATAAACGTTGAATCTCTTTATAACGAGCTTGTGAGTATTTTTTGGTACTCATCAATATCGTATGATCAAACGAACTTGCGGTCTGTTTTAACTTTAACTTGTTGAACTCGTCTTCCACTTGATGACATAACCGGTTCATCACAGATGGTGCTGTGGATACAGGCATTCTCTGTTCATACTGTGCCAGGAACTGTTCCTGATCCGGAGATAGCTCCTTATTCGAATACAACTCATCCACAGTCATGCCAAATAACTGCAAGCACTTCTGACTCGTTTTTTCTACATAGGTGGTATATTCTTTTTTCTGTTCCGGGTCATTGTATATAAAAAAATAAGGTTTCTTGTGTGCTACCATTTTCAAGGCAGACTCGTCGGTTACCGCAGCGCGAATATCATACCAGTGCTTCGGCATTTTTTTACATTCAATACCTTTAGCCTGATCAATGGCATTTTGTTGATAATGCTGACCACATTGAATTCGGTACATCATTTCCTGATATCCTGCACTATGCTCCTCATAATTGGCTAATACATCAAACATCGACGTGATTTTGTTCGTTGTAAAACCGATCAGATCACCAAAGCTGTCTTTGTTAGCCTGAATCAGATCCTTCTCATCCGGAATTTTTTGGGCTGAGGTTTTCTGTACACATACAATCGCATCAAGCTCCTGAATTGCCCCAAGAATTGTGTCGTTGTCTGTAGTTAAGACCTGATCACTATCCATATCTGCACCATTTAAGGAATGCGTCGTCGTATCCCATGAATTTAAGATCGTGACCGTGTTCATATAGCGATACCAATGCTGCATCTCATCTGTATTTTGAAAACGAAGCACCTTGATATTGTTATGACAAGTCATCGGAGCTCTGAAGCAAGCTACGCGGTCCACATGGTGTTCATTCCAATATCTGGAGTAGAACTCACCCGAGCTCAGCAATCCTGTTAAAGGCAAGCCAAAAATGCTCTGACACAATGTATAGGGATCGCCAGATATAATGCTGAAATTGCCTTTCACTCTTAGAACTCCGATCTTGGCTTCATTCATTCGCTTACGTAATAAGGTATGAATTTTGTTGCGCACAAAAGGATCATCTATAAGTCGCGGGTCTACCATCAGCCCTTTAATATAATCATCTGGACTATTTCTATAATCGTTCTCATGGATGTGAATTCCTTTGAGAAATAACAGTGCCTTGCGATAGTCTTCACCTAGCACATTTTTAATCGAGTCTACCGTAGGCCGAATAAGTTCACCAATCTCATTATCATCCAATTGGAGCGACTGAATAAACTGGTAGTTTAAATGACGCTCGTCCTCGAGCTCTTCAGGTGTAACCTTCGTTACGCTAAACGTGTAGCCATAATAACCGCAACATAACAGGTAATCGTCGATACTGTTGTATGAGCTCCATAGTTTGAGCATAGACGTTGTGATGATCAGGTCTATCTCTCGAATATCCACAGGATTACCCCAGGCATCGTCCACCATATAATTACCTGCAACTCGATCTGCAAATTCGTGATAATCAAATGTAAAGACCATACCTTTACAGAAGCTATTGCGAATACAAAATCCACTCGGGATATATTTATGTCCCAGCTCGATTGCCCATCGTTCACTAAGTGCAGGAGAGATAAGACCGAACCCATCACTCATATTCATCTGAATAGGCTCATTTTTCCTACTCTCTATGCGAGGGTATTCTGTCTCGGTATCATCAATCTGAATGATGTCTGCACCAAATTCAGTTATACAATCATGAACAACCAATACCCGCTCGGGATGTGACACAGGCGTGCTTGTACTGCAAGCCAAGGCCTTATACGCCTCCAGTTTGGCAGGAACCAGCTCTTTATTGGGATCTCTGCCGTTATTCAATCTTTTCTCTAACAGCGGATGAATATCCTCACTCACATAAATGACCGTCGAACTTTTGGCTCCACCTGTCGTAGCCAATAACCGCTTGTATTTCTTGCCGTTGATGGAGAAAGCTTTCGATGAATTCAGCCGATCATAGTCTTTATTATTTTCAATGACCACCAGCAAGTAATCATCGGCAAATTTCAGGTTTTTCAGTTCTTCATGCAATTTCTTCATTGTTCTTTTATGTTCAGCATTGGTTTTCAAAGCTTTTAATCGCTCTATTTCCAGCTTGATTCTAGCCAGATCTTGTTCCCTCTCTTTGTAGCCTCGAATACGATCGATAAAACGAAACACCTGATGGTTTCCAATAGATGCCACTTCTCCATTTACTGTCGCTTCTTGATAAGTAAGATGCAGATCATAATCCGCTTTTCTAATTCTGGAAGATGTAATTTTATAAACGTATCTCAATCGATCCTGATATGCATTGCCCATTCCCGATTCCCCCTGTTGCTTCCTGTCCTGATTAAATAAATTATAGAGTAGACCCGCACGACTGGCGCAGGCAAACAGGACGATCAGGGGATGAAAAAAGAAGAATATTTGTTCTATTCTGGGGAGAAATTAAGGGGCACTCCGGGATTAGATTCATCTCGAATCGGCATATTTCTGCGTCTCTAGCACTATGATAATTTCCTTTTTAATGATATAGTGAATTGAAGCGTTTTTTTGAGCTGACATAATTTTTAACGGGGCTGGGATGAATGAAAGAAACCTTATCCAATCAAGAGGACATCGGCTTTTTATTTAATGTCGATATACTTATTAAGAGCCGCTCAAATGCATTGGCACTGCAGTCCCTGTTGGAGTTCATAAACAATGAAGAACAAATTGCGGACTTTCGGATTCAATCCGGCATAGAGCTAGGCAAAATTATTGAAGCGACACTCCAGTCCAAGAAGGACTCTTTCGTCACACTTCACAACGAACGCAAAAAAGCCAACGCAGCACAGAAGGCGTCCACTGCAGCTCAGACACCTGCCTCACCTGCTCCAGTCAAAACACAGAATCTACAAGAACAACCGGTTAGCGAGAAAAAGCCTGCCACCCAAACATCCAATGTATCCGATGGAAACTCGTTTGATGCGTGGATTGACACGCTCATCAAAGAGAATAAACTCACCCGTATTGTTGTCAATAACAAGAACGGTAAACATCAGAGCATTCCTTGCCGTATTCTGAATTTTGATCGTGATACCAGTATTGTGAGCATCTACCATGTCGATGAAAAACAGGTGTATACGTTCCGAACCAATGAAATCGATGAGTTTCTGTAACTAACTTCATCGGATTAAAACAAAAAGCAACTTGCGTTAGAATGACGGGACATTCTAACGCAAGTTGCTTTTTAGTTCTATGGTTCATGTAGGATTGAACCCTCCGAGATTTGTTTGGACCGATCAGGAGCGATCCTTACCTCGCTGCCATACATCTAATGCCAATAACAACCATCCGGCAATGAAGGCTACCCCACCAATCGGTGTGATGGCACCCAGAATCTTGATGCCAGAAATACTAAGCACATACAAACTGCCCGAGAACACAATAATTCCGATAAACAACAGACGCGCTGCCCACTTCAGTTTTGTCGATGCTCCAAGTTGACCAGCCGTCAAACCAATAATGAGCAAAGCCAATGCATGAATCATGTGATATTGCACACCTGTCTCATATGTAGCTATGGCCGCCGGCCCAATCGTATCCTTGAGCATGTGAGCACCAAACGCACCAATCGCCACCGATAGCATGGTCATTACAGCTCCAAGCATCATCCATCTACGTTGCATATAAGTTCTCTCCCTTAATTCAACTACACTTCACTCCTATTATTGTAGCGAATCCACTCCTCCTTTACCAGTCGGGACAGAGCTTCAAAAATCATATGTCTGTTTATACTTAACAATCCTACCCCTGCCCTATAAATTGTAGGAAACCAGCGTAAATCCTTGATTTTTATCGATAATTATGGAAAAGTAAACAGGTATGTAATCGTTGTATTTTAAGAGAGAATCATTACTCATCGATTAGGTTAATAACACTCAGTACGATGATTAAGGGAGGCAAGTCAACATTATGGATAATCGCGATTCCTATAATTCAGGTTATAACAACACGGATCAGAATCCTGGCCATGCAGATCCATACAATAACAATGGGTATGAAGCATACCCGCCAGATCATGAGAGGCAACCAATGGCACCACTGAAACATTCCGGACCTGGGATCGCCAGCTTTGTCATTGGGTTGGTTGCAATCTTGGGTTATATTCTGATATTCTTTATTGCCACCATGGCTGTAAACGAATCCATCGGAGTTCTCACCCCGTTGCAGACAGAAGAGATCGCCTTGCATCCAGCAGTGGTTCTGGCTTCATTAGCCATCCTGGTCTGCCTGATTCTCAATCTGGCCGGAGGCATCGTCGGAATTATTGGTCTTGTCCTCAAGAATCGAAAGAAAGTTTTTGCCATTATCGGAACCATATTAAATGGGATCATGATTCTGTTATTCGTTGGACTTATCTTGGTAGGCATGACGCTGATGTAACGCTTTGCATCAGCGTCATGTTTCCTTATAATTAAAATGAATGGGTTTACACATAAGGATAATCTATATTTTTTGCCAAAATTATTGTTTTCAAAGGAGATTGACATGTCACGAATCAAAATTTTTGCGGACAGCACAAGTGATCTGGCTCCAGAATGGATCCAGCAGCACGATATCGGTATCATCCCTTTATATGTCGTGTTCGGTGAAGAATCACTGAAAGACGGTGCTGAGATTAAGCCTGAACAGCTATATGAACGTGTTAGCCAAGATGGGCGTCTTCCCAAAACAGCTGCACCTTCCCCCGCTGATTTCATAACGGCATTTCAACCTTACATAGATCAAGGGGATGAGATTTTATATATCAGCTTATCTTCTGAACTTTCCTCTACCTATCAAAATGCACGACTAGCGAGTTCCGAGTTCCCGGAAGGTCGAATATCGGTCATTGACTCACAGAATCTCTCATCAGGAATTGCACTGATGGTGATGAAAGCTGTTCATGCTGCTGATAAAGGACAAAACCTGACTCAGATTACACACCTGATTGAGGCGATGAAATCAAATGTACGCACGGAGTTTGTTATCGATACACTAGAGTATCTGCATAAAGGCGGACGCTGTTCGGGCATGCAGAACCTGATTGGAAGCCTGTTGAAGATTCGTCCTGTCATCCGGGTAACAGATGGCAAGATGGCACCTGCCTATAAAGTGCGCGGCAAACGGGAGAAAGCTCTGGAACAAATGTTGAATAATACGCTCAGCCAGAAGGATCAGATCGATCCAGACCTGCTGATTGTTGTGCACACCATGGCTGAAGAGGATGCGCTTGACTTGCAGAAGTCTCTGCAGGAACAAACGGGTGCCCGTGTGGAACTGACCACTGCTGGTTGTGTAGTATGCAGTCACTGCGGCCCGAAAACGATTGGAATCATCTATAATACTGTTTTATAGTATTACACGTTACATCGTATCGTATTACCCAATCCAATCCTTTCTTCTGGATCTGTATGTGGTACATCCAATACTTGGACTGGCATACCGTTATAAACTAAAAAGGGCATTCCGAGCTTAATCGCTCAGGATGCCCTTTAATATTATTGCTAAACTTTTGAATGACCTACAATTGGTCCAATGCTCATTATGATAATGGATCAATAACTTTTGGTCCGCAGATCATCCAGACTTTTGAATGCGTATCCTTGCTTGCGGGCCTCATCAATAATGGAACCAAGAGCCTCCGTGTTATCTTTGGATACCGAATGAAGCAAAATGACAGCGCCCGGATGGAGTTGTTTCAACACCTGTTGATGAGCATATTGTGCGCCACGCTGCACATTGGTATCCCAATCTTTATAAGCAACAGACCAGAACACATTCACATACCCTTGGGCATGACTCTCTGCAAGCGTACGATTGTTAAAAATTCCACGCGGTGGCCGTAAAAAGGTCGCTTGTTGACCGGTCAGCCGATTGACCTCCGTCTTGACCTTCTCAAGTTCCTCTCTAAGCTTTTCATTGGAGATGCGGGTCATATCCGGATGACTCCATGAATGATTACCGACAATATGACCTTCAGCCGCCATACGTTTGACCAACTCAGGCTGATCTTTCAGATAATGACCTGTCACAAAGAAAGCAGCTGGCACCTTCTTGGTACGCAAAACATCCAGAATGGCAGGTGTGAATCCATTCTCATACCCGTTATCAAACGTGAGATACAATTCCTTCTGTTTTGTATCCCCCAGGAAAATGGCATCGTTATGTTGTAAGATTGATTTAAAGCCTTCCTGATCAATGGAGGGCAGTTGACCGTTTTGACTTTTTTTGAAGCCAAAGTGATACGCTCCGGTAACCGGTGATGCTTCAGTCTGTGCCGGTACCATACTGATGGATAACAGTCCCAACAGTATATATAGAACCATTCGCTTCATTCTATCCGCTCCTGTTCCTGAAAAATTCGGTTAGTCGTTTGCACACACGAACACCTTCAGGTAATATGCCACAGGAACGGCTAATGTATGTAAATCATTAACGATCGAAACGTTTATTTTCAGGTTGTGGCGGAGATTGATGGAACAATTCAAGTAAGGTCTGAGGTTTGCCACTGGAAGCAAGCCATTCCCTCACGGTCTGTATGGCACGGGTCTGTCCATCTCCCCGATCACGCCATGTAAGCAACTCGATAACTTTGATAATCAAGGCCGACATATTGTGATTATCCAGTTCAGACCGCTCTGCCCTCAGCTTGTGATACAAAGCCTCCTGCTCCCAATCCAGTAGAATCTCATCACCGATGGTTGGCTTCAAAAGTGTATACGCTCTGTCACAACCTTTACAACGAACCGTGCTGACCTGTTCATCTATAAATTCAGCGCGGATATCCTGCTGGCAATCATGGCATTTGAACCCAACTTGTATGTTTTGTATGTTTTTGTTCATGACATTGTTCCTCCTGCTATGTGAGCATTTTGCATCATTCGATTCAAAATACTCCTTGGATATATGCATAATGCTTATGTATGTACTACATCTATACCCGATATTTTGTCGATTCACGCTTATTTTGAAGAAATCTGTAAGGTGCTATAATCTTGTAAATATGTTAAAATATTATACATATCATGGTAGGGAAAAGGCGGGATACTCATGTCGAAGGAAGAGCGCAACATAACCTGGCAATCATCCAGCATCAACAGGCAAGACCGGGAGAAGCATAATGGGCACCATAGTCGTGCCATATGGTTTACCGGGTTATCAGGTGCAGGAAAGTCATCCCTTGCATTTGCCCTGGAGCAGTATCTCTACGATCAAGGCGTACGCTGTTATGTTCTGGACGGGGATAATGTACGTCATGGACTGAACCGTGATCTCGGTTTTACAGCAGGGGATCGTCAAGAAAATCTGCGGCGAATTGGTGAAGTATCAAAGTTAATGGTAGACGCCGGGTTGTTTGTACTTTCGGCTTTTATCTCTCCTCATGAACAGGATCGGGAGATGGTTAGACAGTTATTTGAACCAGATGATTTCATTGAAATCTATGTGCGCTGTTCAATTCAAGAATGTGAGCGTCGTGATCCCAAGGGTCTATACAAAAAAGCACGCAATGGTGACATCCCGCATTTCACAGGCATTTCCGCCCCCTATGATGTACCCAAATCTCCTTCATTTATCATCGATACAGAGCAATGGTCCATTGGGGAAGCCGTGCAAGAGATCGTACAGCATTTGGAGCAGATCGGTGCTCTTCAACTGCCGCTTCCTACGAAAACAGCCCTCGTTCATTAATTCTTGCTCATTATACTAACTACTTACATGAAAGGCGCACCAATCGTGGCGCGCCTCTTTACGTGAACCCATTGCTGGTTATACCATAGATAAATGAATAAAGAGAAAAAGATACACACTCTATCATCACGTTTGAACGTCTTCTGATGTCCACTCACTCACTTACTGCCCCACAACACCCGCTTGCATGTTCAAAAGTTTGCTGAACGTCCCTACCGGATCAGTAGATAACTGCTGGTACCCGCCCTCTTGAATCACCCGACCTTCATCAAGTACAATTACACGATCTGCCGTCCGAATCGTGGACAATCGGTGTGCAATCACGATAATGGTCACATGTCCTTTTAACCGTTCCAGCGCCTCATGAATGTACTGTTCATTCTCACTGTCCAGCGCACTCGTTGCTTCATCCAGTACCAATACAGAAGGATTTCGTAGCATAGCCCGGGCAAGCACCAATCGCTGACGTTCACCCCCGGATAGACGAATACCCCGATCACCAATAATCGTATCCAGTCCCTGAGGCAACTTCCGTACAAATGCTGCAGAGGAGGAAAATTGCAAAGCCTGCCACATCTGTTCTTCACTTGCATTTGGATCAACCAGACGCAGATTCTCACGAATACTTGTGTGAAACAGGAATGGATCCTGGGAGACATATCCGATTGAACTCCGCCAGCTCAATAATCGTTCTTCTGACAGAGGCACACCGTCAATCAAAATACGACCAGTTTCAGGCCTCACAAGGCCCATAATCAGATCTATCAGCGTGCTTTTGCCTGCTCCGGATTTCCCCACAATCGCGGTCATACCCCTTGCTGGAATCGAAGCTTGCACATTTCGCAATGAGTACATATCACTTCCCTCATAGCGATAGCAGACATCCTCACAGGTAATAGATTCCTTCAGTTCCATAGGTTGAATCCCATCAGTTCCAACGTCTCCTGCCGAAGCAATCTCTTCACTAATCTCACGACTCTTCGCCGTCTGCGCTTGCAGTTCTCTGACTACCCGAAATGCAGGCAGCATGGAGCTGATGTACTCCAGATTGGACTGAATTGCCGTAAACCTTGGCCATAATCGGGAAAAGATTAGGATGATGAGCAGCAGACTTGCTGGAGGCACCGTCATTACACGGAGAGAAAGATAGATGAATGCCGCAATAATGATTGCCGCGGACATCCGGTGAATCAGCTGTGTTCCACTGTTCAATTGGCTAAACTGAATAACATTGCGTTCTATCTGTCTGCACATGCGCTCAAACCAGTTCATGTGTGAGCGCTCAAGCATGTTACTCTTAATATCCTTAATGCCGTTGAAATGCTCGGTAATGCCGTTATAATAACTTTGCGAGAATTCAGAGGTCTGATCCCCGATCTGCTTGGCGCGCTTGACGAATTTTCTCAAGACAAAAAATAATAACAATCCACAGACCAGCACAAGTGCCGTCAACTTGGCGGATAACCAGAAAGCAAGACCGATCTGAATGGCCGTAAAGATCAGCGAGGCTGCCATTTGCAGCATAATGCTCGTTCCCTGGCTCACACGTGCAAGTTCAGTCGTTAATATATGGTTAAAATCGGATTTTCGTTTTTGGAGAAAAAATGACCATTGCGCCATAATAATAGCACCATAGGTTTCCATGCGCAGCGTTCGTACAAATTGCTGTTGGATTCGAGTATTACGGATCGTCTGGAGACGCTGCATCCAGGCCTGTCCGGAGACAATCAACACAAAGGTGAACAATACGAGTAACAATTGGCTATTTTCAGAAAAACGATTCAGCACTTCGCCAATCCAGGGAATGTTTAAGCCTGTGGAGCCCATCTCAAATATGCCAATCAGACTCAGCATCGGAACAAGCATGTAGATGCCAATCCCTTCCATGAGACTGATACAGATCATCCCTAGCAGATTCCAATATAAGATGGGCCCCGTGACATGATGCAACTTTCGCATGAAATACCTTAATTCCGAGATCATACTTTACCCCTTTCCGTCACCGTATACCTTTTAATTCGCCGCCAGAACCAGAGAAACGGACGTAACGGAAAGTACAGAAAAAACAAAGAACGCGGAAGCGGCAGTTGATCCACATCCCATGTACTTGGATATAAACGTTCAATAAAGAAAAACCATTTCTGTTTTGTACTTCGAAGTTTAAACAAATACGATTGATAAGACTTCATATCAGCCGGACTTTCCAGCATGTCGTTCATGAACTTTGCGCCTTCGTTGGCTAATCGCTTGCCTGTACGGTCACTCAAGGACATCAAGGACCTGTACTCTACATCCAGCGGCGTATTCAGTAGCTCCGAGGCCAGATAAAGAGCCTGTGAACCAATGGATAAACGTCCCTCCGCTTTCAGACGTCTCTCTAATTTCTTCACATCAAGTGGCATGCTGCGGATCATCTGGTCGATATCCAGTAACCAGCGCAGTCTGAACCAGCCGTGTCGTGCACCATGGGTTACGAGATAAGCCCATAGGTCTTCTTGTTCAAGCATACGGACAGGTGTCTGTGTGTATGAACTGAACCGGCTTCGTTTCCACAGCAATTCAAAATCGGTTTCTTTGCCCGAATCCGGGTTCAGACGCCAATGGATCTCCACTTGAGTCCTTTTGACCGGATGGGTGTAACAGATATGATGTTCCCGCCATTTCCAGCTGCGCACCGTAGGTGCCCGCTCCCCTTCCTTGGATACGTATCCGAGGGTAGCCAGAATGCCTTCAGCTGCTTCCACATCATCAAACGGAATCAGGATATCCAGGTCTTTGGAGGTTCGCATCGATACATCGCCATAGAGATCATGGGCGAGCGCCGGTCCCTTTAGTGTAATATTGCGGATACCGCGTTCACGAAAAGCTCCACACACCTGCTCCATCTCAGCTGTTAGATGTAACATGCGGAACGTATTGACCGTATATTGTTGTCTCAGACTCTCCATAACATCTGCAGGAATGATTGCAGAGTTTAATTCTTTCATTTTCACATAAAGGACAGAGTATAAGCGGTGATGATAGACAAGCCGCAGAAAAAGCTGCCAATCGGTTCCTTGCAAACCCGCCTTGAGTTCTTCAGGGGATAGAGCCGTCAGATCACCTCTAATCATGCTCAAAATCAGCTTAAGCTCCTTCGGAAACCCTGATGAATAGAGTTCACTTTCATGTATCATAGACAATCTCCCCAGATCCCTTCTCCGGACACCGTTTGCCAAACACACCGACAACCGTATATTGGTCCATAGTATCAGCTCCGGTCACGATCAATTTACCACTTCGCAGCCAGGCATGAGCCATCATATGTCCTTGCTTATTCCGTGCAGTCCCCATATATAACGTACTCTCTATCTTGCGTCGCTCAAGCATCTTCATCCCGGCAATCGCCATTACAAGGCAGCGGCTTTCCCATAACGTATATTTGCTGGCGAGCGAAATTGCTTTGGAAATATTCCGTATAGTGATGACCTCGCTGCGTTCGAGTCCTGTCATCGGTGTTTCTACCATAGGCGTACCCAGCCCTGGCGCGATTTTGGCAAATGGCATAGCCTTCTGTATGCGTGCCCAGCCAAGGAGGATATAGGCCTCCCATACCAGTCGACGCATCGACCGCGGGAGCGAGAGATAAGCCTTTATTTTTCGCAACATCATTCTACACTCCGCGAGTAACGTCGATTAAACCTTCACGGGACAGATGTTCCAGGAATTGCACCACCTGCTCACGACAAACATCTGGCTCAATCTCATACTCCGCAGCAAGTACCTCAACAACTTCACCCAGCGTGCGTTCTTCTGCGATCAGGTCCCAGATTCGTCCACCGGTACTCCCGAGATTATAGTATTTTCCAGAGCTAATGCTCATCATGACTTTCTCACTGCCCATATCACTGACCAGATTGCCTTCCTTCCGGGTTACCCGGTCTTCCACATTCATCGGCGTAGTCGCTGTCATTGTCCTGTATGCACTCCTTTGCGTATATGATCTGTGATCCGCTCCACCATCTCAAATGCTGTAAACTCAGCACCCGTTCTGACCAATCTGCCAATCTCCACACTTGCTGAAAGTCTTGAAGCCGTCTCGAACAGCCACTGTGCCAGCCCTTGTCTTGCAACGAGTCCACCACGGAACGTATGCGAGCATAACAGATGCAGTCGTTCCAGCCCCGTCACTTCAACCAGTTGAACAGATGTATGGTTTTCCTCCGGTTGTGGAGCAAGTTCAAATATTCCACCTAATGGTACGGCCATCTCATGAAAATAGTGCTGAACAGGTATCGCATACTTTGTAATCTCTGCGTGAACCGTTGCATAATCCTGTTCCTTCATGCCGAAGCCGTCCAGACTGGGTTGCCATAACTTCTGTTGCGGGTAACCAGGTGATACAATAGCTCTTCCTCCAGCATCCCAGGTCAGTGCAACAACATCATCGGTGAGAAGCGGATATCCGCGTGATGCCAGTGCGGCCGACAGTGTCGATTTGCCTGCTCCCGAATGTCCGACGAATGCGTAAGCCCAGCCATCAATAACCACTGCACTGCCATGCAATGGAAGAATGCCACGCTGCATCATAATGACCGCCATACAGGTGCCCAGGATGAATAATCTGACCTTTTTCTCATCCGCTCCTGGCTGAGGGGATACAACAATGCGCTTTCCTTGTTCCATTAGAAACAGACCTGTATCTTCGATTTTGAAAAAAAGACTGCCCTCTCGTGCCACAAAGTTGTCGTTGCCTACATCCCAACCCTCCCACAATAGGGTCAGATCTGAAGACTCGATGTGCACATCCACGACATCAAAATCAGTCTCTGCATCCTTGGGTGCGATCTGTAGTTCAGGCATTCGAATTTGACTCGACCAGCGCAGACCATACGCCACATAATGCACAGGCAACAATGAACGACGCCTCCTTCGTAATAAAATGTAAAAAAAAGCCCTTATATTCATGTTGCTCAATATAAGGGCGGAGGCGAAAAGCTGGATTTGTTGCATTTCCGCCCTTTAAGTATGATGACACTTCATAAAACTAAACAACTTAGGAAGTTGGATCGTACAGATCCGCATCGTGAACCGTGATCCAGTCAATTTGTCTGTAGCCAGTACCGGCCATTGTTTGATTGACTTCCAACACTTCAAGAGCTGGTGCTTGCCATTCCTTTTTTTCCATTTGCATCGTATTCACCTCCTTTTCGCACTTCTAAGTATGATGGCATATGGTAAAGCTTTCTAACTAGTTCCGTAGAGATCCGCATCGTGAACCGTAACCCAGTCGATATGTTTGTAACCTGTGCCCGCCATTGTTTGGTTGACTTCCAATATTTCCAGTGCTGGTTCTTGCCATTCCTTTTTTTCCCTTTGCATCGTATTCACCTCCTATCATGAGTCAAATGTAAGAAAAGTCCGGGCCCACAGTTCACCGGGCTATATCAGAATTTCCGAATGAACCGATAGACGATCAGACTATGCATCATCAATCGCAGATCTGGATGCGAAGCAAGTTCAGGTCTTGGACTCGGGAAATTGGCCAGGGCAGACTTGATACGCTCCGTGTTTAATATGCCAGCGACCTTGCTGTCAGAACACAAAGCACGTAACTCGGCGGTAAAAGCATCCCAATTCGGAATGATGCGATGTAACCAATCTGCAGGCTGCACACCCCGTACCCGCTGATTCAGTCTGACCTTGTCAGGCAACTCCGGTGAAGTAGCCCGGCGAATCAATGAACGATCCGTCCCTTGTTTCACATATTGTTCAATCGGAACGGACAGACAGAACCGGATGACTCTGGCATCACTTGTCGGATCACGTTCCCAAGCGCGGTAACGCAGAGAACATTTCGTAGCTACAGCACCGTTTTTGTTGGCGATGGCCAGGTTATTAAATTTCTCGGCACGTACTTTGAGTGCATCAGCCTGGGCACCGCCCTGCAGAACAATAATGGATTTGAGTCTTTCCAGTACACCCGTTCTCTGCGCAAAGTCAGGATGGATCAATTGTACGGATGCGGCCTGGCTGGCTCCTTTGGACTGAGCCTTGAACCAATCCGGATATGCCTTTTTCCCGGTGATCTTGGCTATACGTGAGAAAGGCATGCCCGTTCGTTCACTATACTGCTGCATCTCACGGAACCAGCGGTACCAGCGGCCACTTTTCAGTAGACTGGCGTAATAATCCAGAGCCGGTCCCCAGGAGATGGTGAAATTACCACGTGCCCCTGTGAGCAGGATGCCTGCATCTTGCTGGCTCGCTTTTTCATAGAATCCGCGAATCCAGAATGAATTTTCAAAGTATTTATAGGGCATTTCCATAATGTCGAGCCAGGTATCTACTTCACTGAGTGGACTTCTGCCTTCAAAATCGAGGTAGTTCTCTGTGATATTGCCGACATGATTAATCGTGGAACGTATGAAGGGCCGTTCGTCTGCGAGCAACGTTTTCGACGTATAATCTGTGAAATCCGGTACGGGAACATAACTATAGGCCTGCAGCCGTTTGCCCTGACTTCTCAGTGTTCCGGAAGCAAAACCAACCACGGCTCCCGAGTCCAGTCCGCCACTTAATGCAGCAGCCACCTGTCTGTGCGTTCGCAATCGTGATCCAACCGCCTGCCCAAAGACCTCCCTAAACGCTTCTACATACTCGCCATCGGATTTAAGCCTTAGAGGTTCCACTTCATTCCAGCGATGATATTGCTTCAGCTCCAGTCTCCCATCCCGGAAGACAAGTGTATGTGCAGAAGGCAGCTGGCTTATTCCCCGATATACAGTTGAATTGATATCTGCTGAATCATGCATGTCAGGAATGGCAAGGAATTCGGACAGCCAGGTCTCATCAAGTTCTTTATGTACCCCTTCAAGCCCGAGCAACGGATTCATCAGTGTGCAGAAAGCAAAACGTGAACCATCATGTCGGTAATAAAAAGCTCTCATGCCTGTAATGTCTCTCGCTGCATACAGTTTTCGATTCCGCTCATCCCATATCGCGAATACAAAATCCCCCAGCAATCGGACGGCTACATCGTCTCCCCAGCGCTGATAGGCACGCAAGATCAATTCACTATCCGCCAACATAGCCAGTTCAGCTCTAGATATTTGTAATTGATCTGCCAGTTGTTCCCGGTTATCCAGAATGGCATCTGCCGTGATGGTCAGACCACTTTCCTCATCATATAAAGGCAACTTCTCGCTAACCGATTCCGGTGTAATCCATTGGGCATGACAGCTGAGGAACGCCTCATTGCCTTTCCACACTCCTGTTGTATCCGCAGGGACATGCCCCAGGCTTGCGTACAGACGCCAGCTGTCTTCCCATAGCGCCTGCTGACCATCGTTGTGAACAATTCCTGCTATGGCGCTCATGACTTGCCTCCCCGTAGAATCTTGCGCTGTGAAGCCCATGCGCTGATCTGATGACCAAATGGTACCCATGATTTGATACGCTGTATTTTGCTTTGAGCAGAAGCCAGCTGGACTTTCAAGCGTTCTCGCTCACTGTAACCCCGTTCCAGACGATGATCTGCTGCACGTAATGCGGCTTGCAGCTGTCTGATCGTTACCAGTGCAGCTAGCGTCGGGTCTGTCTTTTCCGGTTCTTCGACAACTGGGTCATTAAGATTCCCAACCGGATCATGAACGACAGAATCTGCCGGTTGCATTCGGTATTGTGGTTGCCACTGGCAACCGGTCGCTGCTGTCAACTGATGCGTGATTCGGTCAATGACCTCCTGATCCGGACTTGCATCATAATGTACACCCGTCCATTGTTCGGCTTCTGCGAGCTGTTCACTGTATCCCATCTGGTGGAACAGATCTGCCCCCATCACACGGCAATACAGTTCAACTTCATGTGGTTCTAATATGTTTTTCCAGTTGTTAACAGAACCCTGATGTGCCTCTTGATGCGAAGAGAGGAAAGGATCACCCACGCCCATACTGTAGAACATGTCAGACTTGGCACTGTCCAGAAACTGTCCATACTGCTCCATTCCCTGTTCATATCGAATTCCCAGAAACGCGCATAGTTTCTCAAGTTCTTCCTGAGGATTGGAAACCAATCGTTCATATTGCAATTCATACGCATTGGAATGGGGTTTGGCAAAATAATCATTCAAGCGGAGCATCCCAAGTGTGAGATCTACGGATTTCATATTTAATTTGGGGCTCTGCAGACTATGAATCAGGTCGAATCCTTCTCCTGTGTGGCGGTTTACCTTTTTGAATGATGCAGCTACGGCCAGAGGATTACGCTGGAGATGAATACGCTTGGACTGAGGGAACAGACGATCCAGCCATTCCAGCATGTAATAGTACCGTGGAGATTTATCAACGATGAAGTCTGCTCCGCTCCCCTCCAGGAATCCATTGTAGATTTCAAGAGCAAAACTTCTGCACGCCTTCTCGAAGACATCCTCAGATACCATGGCATTGTAGAACTGGCGCATGATGGAGCTGCCACCGTAAGCACGTGAATCAGCCTTGGGTAAATCGACAAGATTCATCAGAAACCACATTTCCTGGGTGGCAAATATACGACTATGATTTTGCAGCATTACGGTGGATAAGGAACTACCACTGCGGGGAACACATAGTAAGAAAACAAGTCCGTTACCTTGAGCATCGATCAATGGCAGCCTCTCCTCTGTTCATTAGTATAAATGTGTAGCTGGGATAGACCAGACTCTACCTTTGTGTTTGGCAAAACGAGTAATATGCACGCTATAGGTCAGCATTTTGCAATATTCCGTCGGAAGTTCACCCGGGAATGAAGCAAAACACATGATTACATTCGACAACTCTCAGATACAATATGTATTTATAGTTTTACTCTATGATACAAAATGTATCATGTCAATCTTTTATTTTCACCTTTTCATAAATTGATACTCTTTCACTGTATTCTGCTGTCTGTCATTTAAGCACTTATTTATGGATCAATTATGTTCTGATTGCACAAACGCGAATAAGCTCCAGACATGTTCTGTGAGGAACAATGCCTGAAGCCATACGTAATCCGTTGAGAAACTTAATATGAAAACGGGTGAACAACCATCAGGTAAATCTTACATCTGAACTTTTCCCAGTAGCTCCAACGCTCCCATTTCGCTCTTCTTCCTGATCTGCCCGTGTAGCATCCTGCAACCCCTTCTGTACCTTCACGGTTAACAATACAGCAATGCCCGCGACGAAAAAGAAGATGAGCGACAGAATACCCCAACGTGTTGAACCCGTGATCTGCCCAACATAACCAAAAACAAATGGACCAAAGATCGAAGAGAATTTGCCTGCAATATTCACAAAACCAAAATACTCTCCTGTTCTGCCTGCTGGCATCAGATTGCTAAACAGGGAACGCGCTGTGGATTGACTCACACCCTGCACGACACCAACCAGCCCGGCGAGCACATAGAAGTGGATCGCTTGTGTCATGAAATAACCGAGAATCACAATACATATGTAGACCGATAAGCTAACGATTAATACCTGCTTTGCTCCCCAACGCTGTGCCCATGCTCCCAGTAACAATGTACACGGGAACCCGATGAACTGGGTTAACAGTAGCGCGAGCATCAGGTCAGCTGTGCCTATGCCTATACTTGTCCCATAGATCGTAGCCATTAGAATGATGGTATTAATGCCGTCATTAAAAAACCAGAAAGCCACCAACATGCGGATTAACTGGGGAAAACGCCGCATCTGACGAAAGGTTTGCCGCATTCTGCGCACGCCCACCGCAACGTACCCTGTCCACGTTCCGGGCAAATCCGGTGATGCAGGCCGTCTCGGAGCATGGCGGAAGATCGGTATCGAGAACAGTAACCACCACAACGAGACGGTGATGAAAGCAAGTCTTGTGCCTGCCAGTGTACTGCTCATCCCGAACCAGCCCGGTTGCTGAATCATCAGCAGGTTCACTGCAAGCAACAAGCCTCCTCCAATATAACCATAGGCATAACCTTTGGAGGATATCATGTCCCTTCGTTCCACGGGTACCAGATCCGGCAGCATTGCATCGTAAAAGGTGTTACCACCCGCAAAACCGATTGTAGATATGACCAGCAACGCGGAAGCAAGGAACCAGTCCCCTTCACCGATTGCGCTGAATCCCAATGTAGCAAGGACGCCTATAATTGCAAATACACGCAGGAAGTCGCCCTTCCGTCCTGACAAATCAGCTAGCGTGCCTAGTAACGGTGTTAGCAGAGCTACGCACAACATGCCAATGGAGTGTGTATAGGCCAGGTAGGAGGCGGCGGTATCCGTATCCAGCGTTGCTGCAGCCACCGATGCATAGAATACAGGCAGTACTGCGGCCAGCACAGTTGTTGCATAAGCCGAGTTGGCCCAATCATACATAATCCAAGCCTTGATCGCCTTTTTATTCACATAAATCCTTCCTTTACATGCATCTCTATATTAGTGCGAGTTCAACAAGTCTAAGTGGACTTTTTGAACAACCTCTATTAGATGCCAGATCGATGTCTTTCTCCTATTGTAAAGGAAGGATATCACACTTGTTCACTATTTCTGTAAAAAATGGTGCAGTTCTGTTCTTACGACTCACCTTACCTCTGAGGTGAACTTGCGTAATTGTATCATTTTATATCCACTCTCATCACATATCGTCCTCGCCCGTGAATATACTTAATTACCGACAGGCCAAACTGTGCCGCGTAATCAATGGGGGGTGCCTACATGTCAAATTCACACCAGCCTTACTCGTTCGTTGTGTCGAAGGAAGATTGGTCGCTTCACCGCAAAGGGTACCAGGACCAACAGCGCCATCAGCAAAAGGTGAAAGATGTCATCAAGCAGAATCTGCCTGATCTGATTACGGAAGAAAACATCATCATGTCTGATGGAAAACAAATCATCAAGGTACCAATCCGCAGTCTGGATGAGTACCGTTTTGTGTATAACTACCAGAAGCAAAAACATGTCGGTCAAGGAGACGGTGACAGTCAGGTCGGAGACGTCATCGGTCGTGATCCCTCTGCTTCGCAGAAACCCGGCAAAGGCGAAAAAGCTGGTGATCAGCCTGGTCATGATATTGTGGAAGCCGAAGTTAGTATTGAGGAATTGGAAGATATGCTCTTCGCTGAGCTGGCATTACCCGATCTGAAGCAGAAAGATAAAGACCTGATTGAGACACATACGGTAGTTTTCAACGATATTCGCAAAAAAGGCATGCAGTCCAATATTGACAAGAAACGTACCATTCTGGAGAATCTGCGTCGCAATGCAACGACTGGTACGCCAGGCATCCATCACATCAGTCCGGATGACCTGCGCTACAAGACATGGGAAGACAAAATCATTCCACAATCCAATGCCGTTATTATTGCCATGATGGATACATCTGGGTCCATGGGTTCGTTTGAGAAATACTGCGCGCGCAGCTTTTTCTTCTGGATGACCCGTTTTCTACGCCGTCAGTATGAGAAAGTTGAGATTGTTTTCCTCGCCCATCATACGGAAGCCAAGGAAGTAACCGAAGAAGAGTTCTTTACCCGCGGCGAGAGCGGAGGCACCATCTGCTCCTCTGTATATATGAAGGCGCTGGATATTATTGACAGTAGGTATCCACCTTCCAGCTACAACATCTACCCTTTCCACTTCTCTGACGGGGATAATCTGACCTCGGATAACGAACGGTGTGTGAAGCTGATCGGTGAGTTAATGAAGCGTAGCAATATGTTTGGATACGGCGAAGTGAATCAGTACAACCGCAGCAGCACACTGATGTCGGCTTATCGTCATATCAAGATGGATCAGTTCATGTATTATGTGATCAAAGAAAAAGGCGAAGTGTACAAAGCTTTGCGCAGCTTTTTCCAGAAAAGGGAAGGAGGCAGCGTTAGATGACAGATGAGATCCGCGACCTAGAATACGCTATTGCCGAGATTATGGAGATTGCCAATGGTTTTGGTCTGGACTATTACCCCATGCGGTACGAAATTTGCCCATCGGATATTATTTATACATTTGGAGCCTACGGCATGCCGACCAGATTCAGCCACTGGAGCTTTGGCAAAACATTTCATAAGATGAAAATGCAATACGATTTTGGACTCAGCAAAATTTATGAGCTTGTCATCAACTCCAACCCTTGTTATGCCTTCTTGCTGGATGGAAATTCCCTGATTCAGAACAAATTGATCGTAGCCCACGTATTGGCACACTGCGATTTTTTCAAAAACAATGCCCGCTTCTCTAAATCCAACCGTAATATGGTCGAAAGCATGGCCGCTACGGCGGATCGGATCAGCAATTATGAGATGGAATACGGAACGGAAGCGGTTGAAGCATTTATCGATGCCGTGATCGCAATTCAGGAACATGTGGACCCACAGCTGATTAAACCCCGCCATTTGGACAAACAACGCTACATGGAGATGAAAATGCGGGAGCAGCGCGGTGAGAAAAAAACACGGCCGGAAGGCCGCTATGATGATCTGTGGTCACTTGATGACGTGCAGACCGAAGAAGCACCCGCTGAAGGTATTCAGGTTCATCATTTTCCGCCTGAACCGGAGAAGGATGTCATGTGGTTTATTCAGGAATTCTCCGAAGTGTTGACCGACTGGCAACGGGATATCATGAGTATGATGCGTGAGGAGATGTTATATTTCTGGCCACAGATGGAAACCAAAATCATGAACGAAGGCTGGGCATCCTACTGGCATCAACGCATTATCCGTGAGCTCGATCTGAACAGTGAGGATACGATCGAATTTGCCAAACTCAACTCCTCCGTGGTGCAGCCATCCAAACAAAGTCTGAATCCGTATTATTTGGGACTGAAGATTTTCGAGGATATTGAACGGCGCTGGGATAACCCAACCTGTGAAGAACAGGAACGTTGGGGCCGCAAACCGGGCCAAGGTCGTGCCAAAATGTTCGAGGTGCGTGAATTCGATTCCGATACCTCCTTTATCCGCAATTACATGACCAAGCAATTAACCGAGGATCTGGACCTCTACGTATTTGAGAAAAAAGGACCGGACTGGAAAATCACCGACAAGTCCTGGGAGAACATACGGGATCAGCTCGTATTTTCACGTGTCAACGGGGGCTCCCCATACTTGGTCGTGCAAGATGCTGATTATCTGCGGACAGGGGAACTCGTGCTCAAGCATCAATATGAGGGCATTGAGCTGGATCTGAAATATATGGAACGCACTCTACCTTATCTGTATCGCCTCTGGGGACGTACCGTACATGTCGAGACACGTGTCGAGGATAAACCGATCTGGTTTACGTATGATGGCAAGAAACACCACCGCAAGTTTATGTAAGGTTTTCGATTATCATTATAGGAAACGAAAATATAAATGCTCTTATCATGGGTGAGTTTAATGATTAATAAAAGATAAGACATAAAAAAGCGGCAAGTTCCCGACATAAACGGGGACTTGCCGCTTGGCATACATAAAATTAGGATGGTGCCGGTGGTGTACCATTACCCTGTAATCGCAGCGGCACAAAAAAATCATGCTCCACTTCACTTGCCGGCAGTGGGCGACTGAAATAATATCCCTGAATTTCCCGGCAGTCATTCTGCATCAGAATATCCAGTTGGCCTTTCGTCTCAATGCCTTCCGCAATCACTTCCATCTTGAGATTCTGTGCCATCGATATAATGGTCGCCACAATGGCTTGATCGCTGTGACTCTCTGTAATGTCCGTCACAAACGAACGATCAATCTTGAGCTTGTGAATCGGGAAATGCTTCAGATAACTGAGTGAGCTGTATCCCGTACCGAAATCATCCAGGCTGATCTTGACACCCAGTGCTGTCAGTTCATTAAGAATCGCCGTGGATACGGCTGCATCCATCATCATGCTCTCTGTTATTTCCAACTCCAGATATCGAGCATCCAGCCCTGTCTCCAAGAGTGCATTCATGACCTGTTCTACCAAGTTGGATTGGTGGAACTGCTGGCTGGACAAGTTAACCGATACCGGAATGAGTGGCCCGCCACTGGCATGCCAGAGTTTCATCTGCCTGCATGCTTCCCGCAGCGTCCAATTGCCAATCTCATAGATCATGCCTGTCTCTTCTGCAAGCGGGATAAACACATTGGGTGCGAGCAGACCTTTGAGTGGATGGTTCCAACGTATAAGAGCCTCCACACCAATCATGCGGCTATCCTCGGTACGAATCTGTGGTTGATAGTACAGGACCATCTCATCACGTTCCAACGCTTTACGAAGATAACCCTCCAGCTCAATGCGTTCATATAGTTCCGAATCCAGTTGGGCAGTGTAGAATTGGAAACCATTTTTGCCGTTTTTCTTCACTTCATACATGGCGGAGTCCGCATGTTTCAGCAAAGCATCCACACCCACTCCATGATCTGGATACATCGCAATTCCAATGCTGGCGGTTACGTAAAAGTCATTCTCCTTCAGTCGATAAGGTAACTGAATGGCTTCAACAATCTGTTTTGCAAGTTCTGCCACTCTTACTTCTGTCGCTTGACCCTGGGTCACAACGAGTGTGAACTCGTCCCCGCCCATCCGGGCCAGCATGACATTCTCCATAGCCAAGGGATCAGAAGCTTCTATGGCTTTCATGATCCGGTTGCTCACTTCTCTTAGAAATACATCTCCAATGGAATGTCCCAGCGAGTCATTAATCATCTTGAAACGATCTATATCCATCACCATAACGGCAAAAGAGTTCCCTTTTTCTGCTGAATCGTTAATCGTACAAGCCAGCACATCATCCAACTTGCGCCGATTGGGCAGCCCCGTCAACGGATCATGCAAAGCTTGGTGACGAATCTTCTCCTGAGCCTGTTTCTCCTCCGTTACGTCTTTGATCAAAATGTGACTTCCCACATGTCTGCCATCAATGACAACAGGAACTACAACAATACTAAGGTCCAGAAGTTCACCCTGCACATCTCTCATTTTGGCCATGTAGTGCGCCTGCTCCAGCCCATGATCATCCCAATCGATGGAATCAAATTCACTTATCCACTCTATATCGATTTGCTGAGCGATCTCATCAATGGAACGATCCATGACCTCTTTTTCAGGATATCCAGTGATTGTTGTTACAGCAGCATTAATCCCTTTAACAATACCTTCCTTGTTCACTGAAATAATAGCATCCGAATGGTTATGATACAGGGCCTGATACCATTGCTCATTCTCATGAATCCGTCGATCTTTCTGTGACATTCGCTGATTGATAAATATGCCAAACAACGTCAAGCCCAAAGCAATAAATGTGCCCGATGCGATCAAGTAGGCGAGAATACCTGGCTCAATCTGCATACCTGAACTTACCATCGAGCCATGTGAATGATGGAAATGTGCCGCTGACATCCCGGTATAATGCATGCCAGAGATTCCAATACCCATAATGAGACCGCTGCCCATCTTGTAAACCCAAGTATGTCTTGATTGATGATAACGGAAGAAAAACATGAGCCACAATGCCGCAAATGAAGCAAGCGCTGCAATCAGAATAGATAACACCACTCTGCCTGGTTCATACGTAACCGGAATTGACATCGCTGCCATTCCCACATAATGCATCGAGCTGATCCCTGCCGTCATCAGTACTCCAGCAATCATGAGTTTACTTATCCTGCCCGATTGTCTACCCGCAATGTTCAAGGCCACCCCCGATGCGACAATAGCAAGTAGAACAGATAAAACAACCTTACCGGTGGAATAGGAGATTTGCGTAGGCAGAACAAAAGCTAGCATACCTACGAAATGCATGGACCAGATTCCCAGCCCCATCGATACTGCACCGCAGGTAAGCCATACATTCCGCGCCATCCCGTTAGCCTGACTTACACGGCCTGCAAGGTCAAGGGCAGCGTATGAAGCTAACGATGCAATAATATAGGATAAAATAACAAGTTCTAAGTTGTACGTGCCATGTAGGTGCTCCACTCACTCTGTCCTTTCAACCGGGAAATGCCTTGTATGTATGCAAAAATGTAAAAAAGAAGCGAGTGCGCTGTCTGGATGACAGGCACTCCCTCCGCATCATTTGACTCGTGACAACAGACTTAGTTGAAGCCGTTGTCATACATTGGAACCCGTTTATATGAATGTATATAGTCTAAACGTCCCAGCCTTTAAAATCAACACTTATTTCCAGATATACAATGTTGAATAGCTAACATTCTTATATTCTAATTCACAACTAAATATTCTATTTACGAGTCAGTAACAGACTGCCAAAGCCGGAAGTATCTTGATAAGAATTACCTGATGAATCACTCCAGATGGACACACTGCTTCGCTTGCCATCCCCAGCGCCATCATCATTAACTTGAAGGTCAAACCCAATCCATCTTTGCCCTTCAGCACGAACGCTGTCTAGTGGGATTGCCACTTCAACTGTATACCCTCCGCTTGTTAATCGAGTAGCTGATTTGAAACTTTCTTTCCGTGCATTTCCACCAAAAGAAGCCTCATTATCAAAATTGACCCGGTACTGGGCGTCATCCTCCTGATAGAATGTTGTCTGATCTTTGCTCGGGTCGATAAAAATCTCGATTGAATCCTGCTCATGTGCATTAGAACTTAATTTGCTTCGCAAAGGATCTTTCACATCTGCCAATACGTACAGGTATTTCTCATCCCATAACAGCTGTGCAGTCGCCGTTGCACCGGCGTTTCCGACTACCCAGACATCCGTTTTAACAGATGCAGCCTTTTTCCAGACGTTATCCTTTTTTGCATCAATGACAGGTTTGCCATAAGTGACCTTGGTTTGTTTCAAAACAGAACCGAGCTTCAGTTTGCCCCGGTTGGCTGGTTTGTCCGGCTGTTGATTGGAAATATCATTCCAAACAATGGTCGCTGTCTTTCCAGCAGCATATTCATCCGTAATCCGAAAATCCAGAGACAAGACCTGGCCTTCGGTAAGTAAAGCAGCTGACATAGGCAGTGATGCGTATACAACATACCCGGTTTTTGTCTCCTGTACGTTGTAAGTATTTTTATCTTTGCCTTTACCGCCATCCCGTTTAAATGTATATTGACCATTTGCAGACGGCGGATTTTTCTTCTTGGCAGACAGATCAGCTTCAGAAGTTGCAGCGCCTGTCCCCTTGACTTCTTCCGCGAGGAAAACCTGCACCTGATCCCCTTTGCGACGTGTGGTATCCTTCACTTCCACTCGTAAATTGACCTTTTTGGCATCCCACATCATACGAGCCTCACCCGTAACCGCAGATGTACCATCTGCCAGATGATTAATTTCGAGTCCTTTCACAGCACCCCAAAGAATATCTTCCTGTCCTTTGTGATTCGGGAAAGAAGGGCTGGCCTTCAATGCTGTCCATTCATTGCGATAGATCGGAAGAGTCGTAGGGTCCACCAGTGCCCAAAATGCCGGCTTTGCTTTTAATTTACGATCAAATAACAATGGTGCATCTTTGCGTCCTTTGACTGGATGATTGTCAAGCCATGTACCATCATCCGCAAGTCCCCATACTGTAACACTGTCCATTACGCCGCGTTTTCCCAATTCGTCGAACAGGTCGAATAGCTCACGATAACGATAGGCTTGTTGCAGCATTAATTCATCTGTTACAGGCATCTCCAACTCGGAATTACTTGAATAGATCGAAACGTCCAGCTCTGTAACCTGTACATTTACACCAAGAGCGATCACTTTCTCAAAAGCCTCACGAATGAGCTTTACATCCGGTCCGTACATGGATACATGCATCTGGAATCCAACCGCATCAATCGGTGTTCCTTTGGCAAGCAGCTTCTCTACAAGCTTCACCATATCATTCACCTTGTTTCCATTGCCCTCCATTCCATAGTCATTAATCACCAGTACAGCATCGGGGTCAGCCTCACGTGCATAACGGAAAGCCAGCTCAATGTAATCACTGTCATCTCCGTCGCCATCTACATCCCCAATAATATCTCTCCACTTGGAATTACTGGCCTCATTCCGCAAGCCGCCTCCGTCTGAGATGACTTCATTGACGACATCCCATGTATGAACCTTTCCTTTGTACCGGGTCACGATGGTTTGAATATGGGTTTTCATCCGTGCAAGCAACTGTTCCCGCGTGGCAGGTTTCGATGCATCATTCGGATCTGTAAAGAACCAATTCGGCACCTGACTATGCCATAACAGCGTATGACCTCTGATTTCCATGTCATTTGCTTCGGCAAACTTCACCAGGCGATCTGTCTCTGACCAGACAAACTCTCCTTCCTTGGGCTGCATCGCATCCATTTTCATAAAATTGTCCGCTGTAATACTATTAAAGTGTTTCGTCAACAACTGGGAATGCTGGTTTTCCGCGTCTAGTGCAGACTGGTTGATGGCAGCTCCCATTGCGTAATTTTGTCCCACGATATCGACCAGATTCGGAATATCCTTCTCAATTTCAATTTTCTGAGCAGCCGTAATCAGAACATCATCCACGTAAAATGAAATCGTATCTGCCGGCGTCACTTCCTCTGACGTCTTCCATGGTGTCTCCACATACATGCGGAATCCGGTGATGCCACTATTTTCTTCGGGAATCACCACATCGGCCTCGACTTTTTTCCACTGTCCTTTGTTCAAGGTAGCGGAGGCAAAGGTAGCATATTCAAGACTCGAAGCGTCCTTATTGTATTCTTTCTCGAGTGCACCGTTAAGGACCTGACTGTCCGGCCCTTCATCGTACATGGCCCAAAATGAAATATGAACTGTGCTACCCTTCTGTACATGATCCAGCACTTCAACTAAGGGTCCATGGAACGTTTCGGTACGTGAAGAGGTTCTCAGGCTGCGTGTACTGTCATGACCTACTTGCGTTACGATATCAAGCTTTTCACTTGCACGTGGACGCCATTGTCCCAACACACCATCTTCAAAATCAGCCTTGAACAGTACTTCATCATCGCCAGTCTTAACGTCCGCTGCCGAAGCACGTGCCCCTCCGGTTCCCACACTTGGGAACAAACTGAAGATCAATACAGCCGACAAGCACAAGCTCCACCATTTTCTCAAATGCATCCGATCTCCTCCTTGGTTCGTTGTTTGTGAAGAATAACCTTTGCTCTGCCATGTGCCAGCCCTTTACAAGATCGTTATACAGGATGGATAGATGCAAATGGACAGAAAATTGTAAGCACTTTCATTATACGATTGCCAGTAAACTTTGTTTACCCGTTAAACTATAGGACTTGTACCACTCCCTAATCCATATGTTTCCAAATGAGATAAAGGACGACAAAAAGCACAGCTTATTAGCTGTGCTTCGTGTAAACATCTTTACTATTTACGTTTTTAAGCTTTTAAAGGTGCTGTCGTCTGACGGATGACCAGATTGGAAGGTTCCGTCACCACAGGGGGAGAATAAGATGGATTCTCAATCATGGCAATCAGATATTCGATGGACTTAATGCCAATGGAATAGATATTCTGATTCACCGTGGTCAACCCCGGTTTGAATACCTCAGCATAATACGTGTTATCGAACCCGACAACCGAGATATCTTCTGGTACACTCAGTCCATGCTTTTCAATTTCATGAATCGCACCAAAGGCAGACATGTCTGATGCACAGACAATTCCCGTTGGTTGATCCTGAAGTGCCAGCAATCGTCGGGCAGCCTTGCTTCCCCCGTCGAAGGAATAATCGCAGATCTCCAGATATACCGTAGAATACGGGATGCCGCATTCTCGCAGCCCTTCCCGATATCCTTCCAATCGCAGATTGGCTACAGCAGGTCCAAGTGTCCCTGAGATATAGGCAATTTTGCGGTGCCCAAGCTCATGCAGATGTTTGACACCCATCGAGATCCCGTTCGCGTTATCCGTAGTAATGTAACCGGCACGTTTGCCCAACATGTCCGTATCAACAAACATCGTTGGAATCTCTGCATCCACCAGTTCCTGAATACTCGCGTTTTCTCTGCCTTCTCCGAATACCACTACGCCATCCACATTACGACTGCGGCAATGTTTGATGAACGAGTACGCCGGATCATCGAATCGAGTAGACAACCGGACCAGGTCATATCCACTGTTCTCCAGCGCTGTCTTGATCCCTTCCAGCAACTCCGACACAAAAGGGTTCGTAAACGGAACTGTTAACAGTACTCCCACCGTCCATGAACGGCGTTTGACAAGTCCACGTGCGACCACATTGGGTTGATATTTCAATAATTCGATGGCTATATTGACTTTTTTGCGTGTTTTTTCACTTACATCAGGATAATCGTTTATCACTTTGGAAACGGTTGCAACAGATACTCCCGCTTCCTTGGCTACATCATGGATAGAAGCCATCTGATCACCTCAACCTCTTTCGAATCCCCTGTCTCCGGCTGCATTTTCTATAACATCGGCAGGTTTGTCTACCCATTATAGCTTAAAACAGCCTGAAACGGTATGGAAGGTTCCTAATGCTTTTAAGCTCTATTCCTGCTGTTCCAGATTCTTCAAATCCAGAGACAGTTTCTCCATTGTTGTTGCAAATACAGCGAGTTCAGCCGAGCGTGAAGCTTGGCTACGTGCTCCGCGAGACGTATGATCCGACTCCTGCTGCACACTGCTCAGTTTCTTCATGATCTTCTCCAGATTAGACTGAATCTTACCCTGTGCATCCCGGGAACTGGCTGCAAGCTTGCGCACCTCACTGGCAACTACTTCGAAGCCACGTCCAAACTCTCCTGCATGAGCAGCTTCAATCGCTGCATTCAGGCCGACAAGATGACTCTGATCCGATATCTCGCGAATGAGTTCACCCATTTTTCCGATCTGCTGGATCTCTCCTGTTAATTCGGTAAGCATAACCTGAGCCTGATCCTGAGAAGCCGCTGTTTCTTTGGCAACATTCGATATAGCCATTGCACTTTCATTTAATTCACTAATCATGCCTGTAAGCTCTTGGGTAATCTGCGTAATTGCCTGTAATGTATGTTGTTGGTCATCGGCAAGCTGATGTAACTTTTCTTTTTCTTTTTCTTTCTTCTCATAGGCTTCCAGGACAAGCTGTGAATCCAGATTAAACATTTTGCTGAGCGCTTGAATGACAAGATGCCAGGAATCAGGGATAACCTGTTGGAATATGCTCGTTGCAATATCCAGGTAGACCATATAGGTACCCAGATAATAATCTTCAGACAGACCAATCCGTGAATGCACAAGTCCAATCGCAATCCGTTGCTCAATATATGCGTCGTCCACGATTCCATCCGTCATTGATAACCAGTACATCTTCTGTGTTTCTTTTAGACGATCAATGGTAGAGAATCGAGCGATCAGATCTACCAATTCAGGATAATTCCCCACATGATTGTAGAAATGATCCACCACTTCATTAACGACTTTTTTAAAAACAGGCCGATGATCGGCAAGCAGTTTTAGATCCCCTGCGGTTAATCCCATGTAATCAAGTTGCTTCTGTCTTGTTGCGGAAATACTGCTCATATCTGGTTCAGTCAGCTCCTTAATAAACACTAAATTACTTTAAATTGTAAATATATGTATTGATTATAGACTAAAATACCTAAATATACATATACCATTAGAACTAATTCTCTTTAAAATTAACCTTATTTGTCAGCTTTTTAGACTAATATGACCTTCATGTAATTAAAAAGGCCCTGACCCTGCTGTGAAGGAGCCTCACAACAGGCATCAGGAGCCTGATCCGGAATGGTTCGTTGCCGATTAGCGATTAAGCAGACTACCCACATAACGTAACAGTTCATTCGCGCTGGCTGCGGTGTATCCATGTTCCTCAATTAAACGTTTAATGACTTCATTCATACGTTTCAATTGTGTTGCATCCGGTGTTTTGGTTGAGGTTGTGATCTTGACAATATCTTTCAGATCGGTGAACAACTTTTTCTCAATCGCTTCACGCAAACGGTCATGGCTGCTGTATTCGAACTTGCGCTCCTTGCGGGAGTATGCCGAGATTCGGATCAGAATCTCTTCTCTGAACGCTTTCTTTGCATTCTCGGAAATCCCGATCTGTTCCTCAATAGAACGCATCAAACGCTCATCCGGGTCCATTTCTTCATCCGTGAGCGGGTCACGCATCTTGGACCAGTTGCAGAATGCTTCAATGTTATCGAGGTAATTCTCAAATAACGTTCTTGCGGATTCCTCGAATGAGTAAACAAATGCTTTCTGCACTTCCTTCTTGGCCAGTTCATCATACTCCTTGCGTGCAAGAGCAATGAAGTTCAGATAACGCTCCCGCTCTTCCTTCGTGATCGAGGCATGTTGGTCCAGACCATCCTTGATCGCCCGCAGAATATCCAGCGCGTTAATGCACTGAAGATTTTGCTTAATCAAAGCACTGGAGATCCGGTTAATGACATACCGTGGATCAATGCCGGACATCCCTTCATCCAGATACTCATTTTGCATCTCGCGCAGATCAGCTTCTTTGTATCCTTCCACTTCTTCACCATCATACATGCGCATTTTTTTAACGAGATCCATGCCTTGTTTCTTCGTTTCCTTCAAGCGGGTAAGTATGGAAAAAATGGCTGCAGTCCGCAGTGCATGCGGTGCAATATGAACATGCTTCATGTCACTTTGCTGAATGAGCTTGGCATAGATTTTCTCTTCCTCGGATACCTTCAAGTTGTACGGAATCGGCATGACAATCATCCGGGATTGCAGTGCCTCATTCTTCTTGTTGGAGATAAAAGACTTATACTCCGATTCATTCGTATGCGCCACAATCATTTCATCCGCACTGATTAAGGCAAAACGTCCCGCTTTGAAATTTCCTTCCTGCGTGAGCGACAGGAGATTCCATAGGAATTTCTCATCACATTTCAACATCTCCTGGAACTCCATTAACCCACGGTTCGCCTTGTTCAACTCCCCATCAAAACGATAGGCACGTGGATCGGATTCGGAACCAAACTCCGTAATGGTGGAGAAGTCGATACTCCCCGTCAGATCGGCAATATCCTGTGATTTCGGATCGGATGGACTGAACGTTCCTATTCCCACGCGATTATCTTCGGAAACAATGACCCGTTCCACCGGTACCTTGCTGATATCACCACCATATTCGGTACGGAGTCTCATCTGGCAGGATGGGCAAAGGTTACCCTCAATACGGACTCCAATTTCCTTTTCCACTTCAGGACGAAGCTCCAGCGGAATCAAATGCAGCGGTTCCTCATGCATCGGGCATCCATCAATGGCGTATATGGCACCTTTCTCTGTCCGCGAGAACTGTTCAAGCCCCCGCTTCAGCAGCGTCACCAGCGTCGATTTCCCTCCACTTACAGGACCCATCAGGAGCAAGATCCGCTTCCGTACATCCAGACGGCGTGCAGCCGAGTGAAAGTATTCTTCAACCAACTTTTCAATCGAACGGTCCAGCCCAAAGATCTCCTGTTCAAAAAACTTGTACCGCTTATGCCCACCTACTTCTTCCACCCCAAACGATTCAATCATCTCATACACTCTGGCGTGAGCCGTCATTGCCGGAGTCGGGTCCTCTCTCAGCAGTGCAATATAATCTTCAAATGTTCCGTTCCATGTCAAACGGTCACTCTCTGCCCGATGTTCCGCAACGCGTTCAAAAATATTCATGCTTGGTACCTCCCATGGCTCCTTTAGTGTGATTGTCAACCATTCCGAATGGTATGAAGAAATCAATAGAATTGCGGCTCCTGCTTGAATACCAATCTTGCGGTCCTGTGTAGTCCCGCCACCCTCTGTCCAAACGTCTTGTTTTGTTGTGAAAAGTGTATTACATACCTATGCGGCAATTCGGATAAGTTGACCTCTTTTTTTCAATCAACCGCTTCGAATTTTGGCTTTTCCCTGTTCTATCAGACATCTTGTGCCTTCAGAAAAAAAAGAACGAATATGATATAATGAGGGTTCTAAATTCAGGAAACCGGACAACACATGGTCAGAGACAGGCCACTTCTGGAAAGGAGCACGGACGATGGCAGTGAAATACGAAACCGAATTATATTCTCCTGTGAAGGCTTTTTTCGAGCAACGTGGCTTCGACGTCAAGGCGGAAGTCAGACATTGTGACCTCGTCGGAGTCAGATCGGACCAGGACGAACCACTCATTGTGGAGATGAAAAAAACATTTAACCTCTCCTTGTTGCTGCAGGGCATGCAGCGCTTGAAACTTAGCCCGTTCGTGTATCTGGCCGTCGAGCGCAATCGCAGTAAACGCGGAGCCGTGAACCAACGCTGGAGCGAACTGACCGCACTATGCAGACAGCTCGGTCTGGGGCTGCTGACTGTCACATTTTACAAAACCAAAGCTCCCCTGATTGATGTATTGTGCGAGCCCTCCGCCCTGATCCCCCTCACTGGCCCCAATCAGGTTGCCCGTAAAAGCGGTGTTCGGCGGAAACGATTGCTCAAGGAATTCGACGAACGCAGCGGAGACTACAATACGGGAGGCAGCACACGAAGACAGCTGGTCACAGCATATCGTGAGAAGGCTTTGCGTGTCGCATCCGCTCTACGGACGAACGGAGAAGCCTCTCCGGCCAACCTTGCCAGACAGACAGGCGTAGGTTCTGCCGCAGCAATTCTGCAAAAAAATTATTATGGCTGGTTTGAACGCCTCTCCCGTGGAAAGTATATTCTGACGATTAAGGGAGTACAGGCGTTAACCGAGCATGCACACATGCTTGAGGATAATGATATGATTGAACGAACCATTAATGAACTCGATGTAACGTATTCTGTATCTGGTGAAAATAAGGACGACCTTGCACACATTGCTGAAGCAGCAGAAGCTTACTTAAAAAATACAGGCCATGTCTGATATGGAATCACTCGAAGTAAGTGATATGAAAAATGAGAATGCAAAAAAAACACCTGTAATCTCCACTGGAGACTACAGGTGTTTTGATGTGTTCTATATAGAAGATTGTTATTAGAATTTTACTGCTACTTCGGAAGCCAATTTCAGACCTGCAGTAACGATTTCTTCAGCACGATCTGCAGAAGCGTTATGTCCTTCAACGATAACCACTTCAGGGTTTTGAATGCCCCACAAGCCAAGAACTGTTTTCAGGAAGTTCAGGGACATTTCAGCAGCTGCCATTGGGCCTTCGGAATAAACGCCACCACGTGCGTTAAGCAAAGCTACTTTTTTGTCGCCAGCAAGTCCTACAGGACCTTCAGCAGTGTATTTGAATGTTTTACCAGCTTGGCTCAGGTAAGCAATGTAGTTTACCAATGGAGCTGGAACAGTGAAGTTCCACAGTGGGAATGCAAATACAACTTTGTCAGCTGCCAGGAATTGATCTTGCAATTGTGCTGCAAGTGAAGCTGCTTTTTGCTCGTCAGCTGTCAGTTCAAAACCGTTAGCTGCTTTGTAAGTACCTGTGATAGCAGTGTTACCATAGAATGGGAATTCTGTATTGTAGAGATCCAACTCAGTAACTGTGTCACCTGGGTGGGACTCTTTGTATGCGCTCAAGAATGCATCGTACAATTTAACGCTGACTGCTTGATCTGCAGGACGGTCATTTGCTTTAACAAATAAAATATTAGACATGTTGAATTTTCCCCCGTTAAATAAAATATATGAGTGCTTTTCCTGAACTGGCCACCATTGTAGCTTATATAAAGAAACCAACAACTCATTAATTCATATTATATATAAAAATGTTAGTGGATGCAATAACGTAATCACTTTGGTCATGAACCAATTTTAATTTTTGCTACAAAATCTATTTTGATCTGACTTAACTACGAGCCGTAAATTCGGAAATGGCTTCACTGATCAGGTTCATGCCAAGTAGCAATTCATCCCGGCCCGGGTGGCTAAAGTTCAATCGGATGTAACGTTGATCCTGTACACCTGTGGAGCATAGTGATCCAGGAAGAAAGGATACACCTTTGGGCAAAGCCGCCTTAAGCAGAGCGCCACTATCCAATCCTTCCGGCAACTGTACCCACAGATACATTCCGCCCTCAGGGATGTTGTACTGACACCCTTTCCAGCCCGGCCTCTTCAACAGTTCAAGCATCAGTTTGAGTCTTGTCTTATACTCCCGATTCAACATCGATAGGTGATCACTCCAACGAAATGGGGAATGGGCAAGCAATTGATACAACAGCCGCTGATTCATCGGACTGGACTGACCATCTGCAATTCGTTTAACCGAGGCCATTGCCTGAATCAGCGCAGGATGTCCAGCGGCCCATCCGGTTCGAAGAGCGGGCGCTACCGTTTTGCTGAATGAACCAATGTAGAGAACATGTCCACCCTGATCGGCAGTATCCAGTGCAAAGAGTGAAGGATATTTACGATAGAATTCCGTTGGCTCAAGGCCATCAAAATGGAGCTCTCCGTAAGAATCATCTTCCACAAGCAGTACACCATAGCGCGAACACAGCTCAAGGACAGCCTCCCGCCGCTCCATACTCCACAAAGCACCGGTCGGATTCGAGAAACTGGGTGCAGCAAAAAGCAGCTTCGGTCTAACCTGCTGCATGTGATGCTCCAAAAGGTCTGGAAGTATGCCGTCCCGATCACCCATTACGGGCACAATCTTGGCTCCTTGCATCTCCAGAACCTCAAGACAGCCTGGAGATGTGGGATGTTCAACCAGTACAGAATCTCCTGGCTCAAGCAATAGACGCATCACCAGATCGATGGCCTGCTGGGTACCAGTGGTCAACAGAATCTGCTCGGGTACCGTTCGTATGCCTTTGCGTGCATTCCAGTCTTTGTTCAACCACTCTCTTAGGGGTGTGTAGCCTGCTGGCTCTCCATATTGCAATGCGGAAGGGCCTGAACTAAAGACAGACACCGCTGCTTCTTCCAACAATTTGAAAGGAAACAACTCCTCCGCAGGCAATTCTTCCGCCAGAGAAATGAAATAATCCCTGCCAGACATCTCACGTATATCCCTCAGTGGTGATGACAAAAGCCTGTTGGTACGGGAAGCAAAGAAATATTTCATCGATCCGTTCCCCTTTCGTCCCTATTCCGAAACTGTACTCGCAGTCCGCAGCCCTACAACCTATTCCTGCTCACCATCGAATATGACCGGATGCATACCGAACTGTTGTGATCATGGGAAGAACAGACCTGTTTCGTCAGGATCCCGTCTTCACTTGTCTTGCATGCAAGGCATAACGTTCAATGGCCTGTGCTCTACTGCTCACTTCCAGCTTCACGTATATTTTACGCAGGTAATTATCAATGGAACGTCTGCTAACGTTGATCTCATTCGCTATTTTATCATAGGTTACACCCTGAACAATTCTTTCCATGATAAAAGTTTCGGTTTCTGTTAATTCAATGACACGTGCTTCTGTCGGAGACTCCACAGGTTGCGCCCACTCCGCACTGTTTAACCACGACAATGGAATGGACACATGGCCCTCACGCAATCCAGAGATCAGATGAATCAGCTGGCTAGGGGAAGCCTGTTTGGATAACATGCCGCTTGCACCAAGGCTCATCAGATGACGAAACAGCTTCACATTGTCTTCATCCGTCAAAATAATGATGTGACTGTGAGCTGACAGATTCTTCATCTGTGCAATATATTGATCTGCCTGACCCTCCGGAAGACGATAATCCATCAGAATCAGATCAGGCTGGTGAATATTCACCAGATCGAGCCCTTCTGTTCCGGTCGAAGTCATACCACGTACCGTCAGATCTTGCTGCTCTTCCAAAATCAATTTTGTACCGAGCATGCTGGTGGGGTGGATATCTATGATGACCACCTGCCATACTTTTTTCATTGTTGTTCCCCCTGTTATGTATTGGACAAATAACTTTTAAATTCTGTCATGATGATTTCATCGTCTATGCGACAATCCGAGTATAGAAGAAGCATAGGTCGGATTATGTCGAAAAACAGAAAAATACAGGAGGAAGCCGATAAAAAAGCTCTATTTTCACTGTATTTTGTTATAAAAACACCATGACGTCCATCTTTCCATCCCCGGAAAGGTCAAAATATAGTATAAATTTCCTGCATTTCTATCTAAAAAAGTCGAAAAACCTGCCCAAAGTTCCTACTTATTGCATCTATAAGAAATTGTATCCTAGGACTTCCTTCCGATGCAATCTCTTTTTACTCTATTAAGTAAAGAATTTCATTTTTGCGTAATCAATAGGGGCATGATAGAATGAGGACTGGAAATTTTTTTGTACCTATAAATGACCAGGAGTGATGATATGAAACCATCTGCCCCGTCCTCTGACATCCATCACACCCGGAGCGCCAAAGGCAAGGCTGGATCTTCAATCAAACTGTTTCTGGTAATGTGGATTGTTCTCATTGCACTAGGAGTCGTTGGAACCTACTATTATAGTAACCATCTCCAGCAACAGATGATTAACCAGCTTCAAGCCCATAATCAGCAGCAGATTGCAGCGCTAAAAACCGACTATGAAAATCAGCTAACAACGATATCAAAGGAAGTAGAAGACCTGCAGGGACAGGTTCAATCCTTCAATGAATTGCTGACTTTCACCAAGGATAATGCAAGTGACAAAACGGATAACAGCAACAAACTGTATACCCAGCTGAGCGAAGTCAAAAAACAACTGGAGACACTCCAGAAAAAGATGGACCTGCTCAAATGATTACACCCGTCAAACAGGTTAATCGTTTTTTTATGCTTGCACTCGCTCCTTTTGTTGGATTGATATTATGCCTGCTGCTGCTTCGTCCTCCACTTGAACCCGGAGGTTTGATGCCTACCGAACTGTCAGAGGATACGATTACACCCCGGACCCAAGCAATTAGCCAAGAGCTTGCGGGGGCAAAAGATGCTGCTGTCCAGACTTCTTCTTCTATTAAAAGAACGACACAGCTCTATAATAAAACAACAAGTACGATGTCTACACTTGTGCAGAAGGCTTCCGCCCAGGCGGATCGTCCGGAAACGATCTACAACAAACGGATTTCATCCAAGCTTGGCGTACCATTTGAACGGGTAGACAGTGACCGGCTAACGATTGAAATGTACAGAGTGAATCCTGGCAGCTATAAGGGCTATGCCATGAAGATCAAGCTAAAAGACCCTACTGCCATGCAGATGGCTCTAGACAGTGAACCTGGGCGTTCTGAGACGACCATGCAGGCTGTGAAGCGTAACGGCGCAATTGCCGGGATTAACGCAGGTGGATTTGCTGACAGTGGGGGCAAACGTTATCCACTTAGCACAACCGTCATGGACGGGAAGTACGTGAACGGTTTTCAGGCCAGTTTCAAAGATCTGTTTTTTGTAGGACTTAACGATGCCGGTAAACTGGTCGGAGGCAAGTTCTTCGACAAAAACTCACTGGATCGCCTGCAACCACAATTCGGGGCTACGTTTGTTCCGGTGCTGCTACAGAATGGGCGGAAACCCCCAATTCCCGACAAGTGGAAAGTATCACCCAAACGAGCACCACGTACAGTCATTGGCAATTATAAAGATGATCAGTTATTGATTATTGTAGTTGACGGATATAATGAGGGCGGAAGTTCCGGTGCTACCCTTGAAGAGTTGCAAGGGCGATTGTACAAGCTTGGGGTGATTGACGCCTATAATCTGGATGGCGGTGGATCATCCTCGCTTATTCTGAATAATCGGGTTGTGAATAACCCTTCAGATGGCAGCCTCAGACCGGTTCCCACACACTTTTTATTTTACAAATAATAGGGTGAAGCATTTCTTTTCTACCTATAATGGTTATAATAGAAGAAAATGAGCTTGTGCAGGAGGTGCGAAGGGCATGTCATTTTCACTGACATTCTGGATTATTGCAATCGTATTGACTCTCTTCATTACAGGCATTCTCACTTCATCCTACAACAATGACAAAACAAAAGGCTTGTAAAGGCCAAGCCTCTCTCCGGAGAGGCTTTTTCTATTGCTTCATCCTCGAAATAACAAGAGACAAGGCTTAAAAGAATGATTCGATTCTTCTAAGCCTTGTCTCTTGCTGTATTCGGGATCAATAGCTAACCGCCCGGTCATTCCGCATGGATATAACAGAATCAGACGGAATAGGCCCACTCACCGACCCACCCTCAACTAATGTCACATAAATTCGTTCATGATCAACGGGTTCTCCAGCAATAATTTTGATCAATTGTTCAGCAGCGAGTGATCCCCACTTGCGCTTGGAATAATCAATGCTCGCCAATCTCGGCTGGACGTATTTGCTCAATTCAATATTGTCGAATCCGATGACATCAATCTCTTGACCAACGCCAAGTGCACTGTCTGCCAGACGATCACACAAGCCAATAGCCATCTCATCATTGAGGCAGAATACCGCTGCGGGTCCATCATACACCTGCACAATCTGATCTGCGGCTTGTTCTCCACTACTCTTCTCAAAATCTCCCGTGATCTCAATCCATTCCACACCGGCTTCACGTTCTGCAACCTGTCTCACAGCCTTTAACCGCTGCACAGAGTCAAACGAACCTTCCGGTCCTGTCACCACGTAGATTTTCTTATGTCCCTGTTCAATCAGATGTTCCATCGCAAGTGTCGCCCCGGCTTTATTATCCAGCAGAACCTGATTAATGTTGGGATGGTCCATCTCACGGTCCAATACAACGATTTTGTGCCCACGATCGGCATACTGCATTAGTTCCTCACTTGCAAACGTATGATCCAAAATGATTGCACCATCAATCATCCTCTCTGGAAGCATGCGATGGGATTGTTTACCACTGCACACGATCAGGTCATAGCCTTGAGCATTACATACGGCTTTCATGCCACTCAGCAAGTCTCCATACACATCTCCTCTAAAATCGGTCAAGAATACACCTAGAATTTTGGATTCCCTCTTCTTCAGTGTTCTTGCTGCGGCATTTGGAACATAGTTCAGTTCTTTGGCAATGGCCAAAATTTTGGAACTCGTCTCATCGGTCACTTTGTTGCTGCCATTCAGCGCATATGACACAGTAGAGATGGAAACTCCCGCCTGTTTGGCGATATCCTTGATACTGACCACATTCTTCGCTCCCCTGTTATGTTCATCAGGCCTTCCATAACAAAAGGCCTGACACATTACTCTTTCCATTCATCAGATTAAACAAGTCTGAATGATTTCTTCTGAGTATCCCGACTGTTTGCACCCACAAGAATATGGAACTCGCCTCGATCACTGCGGTAGCTTAAGTCAGAATGGTGATAACGAAGCTGTTCTTCATTTAACGTAAACGTGGCTGTACCACTCTCGCCTGGCGCCAGTGCAAGTTTCACATATCCTTTCAGCTCACGCATAGGACGAACGACTTCACCCGTTACATCACGAACGTACAACTGAACAGTCTCCACGCCTGCGCGCTCACCCGTGTTCGTTACACGTACTTGAATGCTCAGGGACTCTTCGGTAGTCATCTCATTACTTGACACTTCAAGATCACCATAAGAGAACGAAGTGTATGAGAGACCATAACCGAACGGAAGCAAAGGTTCATTCGGGCTATCAATGTATTTGGAGACATAACGTTCTTCCGTCTTCTCCGGGTTCAGTGGACGACCTGTATTGAAATGGTTGTAATAGACCGGAATCTGACCTACGGACTGCGGGAAGGACATCGTCAGACGTGCGGATGGATTCACTACACCTGTCAGAACATCTGCAATCGCGGCTCCGCCTTCACTACCCGGGAACCAGGCTTCAAGAACGGCATCCGATTCATCGATTACACCATGCAGATCCAATGGACGGCCGTTAAAAATAACGCTGGCAATCGGTTTTCCCGCTGCTTTGAGCTGTTTAACCAATTCCAATTGGGCTGCTGGCAGACGAATATCCGTGCGCGAGCCACCTTCTCCACTCATCTCGGAGTCTTCACCAAGAGCAAGGACAATCAGGTCTGCTTTGCTTGCCACTTCCAGGGCTTCGGCAATCTGCTCAGCTGTAATCGTATGAACATTACTGCCTTGAGCAAATTGAACTTTCCCACCCGTCAGGCGTTCTTGCAGAGCTGTTCCCAACTTAACTGCATCTTCCTTAACTCCTTCGCAGGACCACCAGCCCAAAATATCAGGACTCTGTGCAAAAGGACCAATAAGGGCAACATTAGCGTCAGGTTGAAGTGGAAGCACGCTCTCATCATTCTTCAACAGGACAGCTGATTTCGTTGCCAGTTCATACGATACCTGACGGTGCTCTTTGGAGAATACAATCTCACGTTCACGTTCAGGATCAGCTGCACGAAGTGGGTTATCGAACAATCCCAGCTTTTCTTTCAGCTGCAGAATTCGCAGAACGGCTTCATCAATGAGCTTCTCATCCACTTCACCACTCTCAATCAGTTCAGGCAAATGATGCACATAACAAGGTGTCATCATCTCCATATCTACTCCTGCGCGAATGGCACGATATGCCGCTTCACGATCATCTTCTGCAGCACCATGCGCAATCATCTCGCGAATGGAAGCCCAATCCGAGATTAATACACCATCAAAACCCCACTCGTCACGCAAAATACCGCGCATTAACTTCTCATTGCCACTTGCCGGAATACCGTCAACCGTATTGAACGAAGTCATGACCATTTCCACGCCCGCATCCAACGCTGCTTTGTACGCTGGCAAATAGTACTCACGCAGGTTACGCTCAGACATGTCCACCGTATTGTAATCCCGACCACCCTCAGCCGCTCCATAAGCCGCAAAGTGTTTAACACAGGCTGCAAGACGATCTGGCTCATCCTTCAAGCTGTCGCCCTGATATCCACGTACAAACGCAGCCGCGAACAAACTGTTCAGATAAGGATCTTCTCCTGTCGTTTCCATCACACGGCCCCAGCGCGGGTCACGAACCAGATCCACCATAGGTGCAAAGGTAACATGCAAACCGGATACAGCTGATTCACGTGCTGCAATTTCAGCACTTTTCTCAGCCAGTTCTGTGTCCCATGAACAACCGATCGCCAGTGGAATCGGGAAAATGGTTTTGAATCCATGAACTACGTCAGCCATGAACAAAAGCGGAATGCCCAAACGGCTTTTTTGCATATAAGCTTGCTGTACATCAATGATGGCCTGCGCACCGGACAACCCCAGAATGGACCCACTGGCATCTACGGACTGCTCCGTAATTCCCATCTCTTCCATCGGCCCTGTGATCTGACCTTCAACATTTGTTCCTTCATAGAAGTTGGCAGTCAACTGAAGAAGCTGAGCTGTTTTTTCCTCCAACGTCATCTGTCTTACCAGATCTAGCAACTGCTCGTTATTCATCTAATCGTATCCTCCACTATAAGTTGTTGAAATAAAGAACCCGGCTGCGTTCGGGGAGAGACCGCGCACCGGGTTCAAAATTAATTACTGAATGATTACTAGAATTTATCGTTTAGCTCATCCAGATAAGGTTGAACCAGGGACATTTTACTGTTTACCCATTCTTTCCAGTTTGCCTCTAGATCTCCGTTTTTGAGGATCAAGTTGGCATATTCATTCTGGTAGTCGAATGAAGCCTGACTCTTAGCTTTGGAATCGTACAGGTTGACATCCCAATCGTATGGTGCAAGCGATTTGCCTTCTGTACCAAGTTTTGCTTTTTCTTCGAACAATTTCACGGCTCTATCACGGTAATCTTTTTTGATTGCAGGGTTTACAACACTGAAGTCGTCACCAAGCAGATACAGACCTTCGAAACGAGCTGGATATTTATCTTCCAATACCGTTCCTTCTGGCAACAAGCTAACGAGTTCGTTGTTTTCATCATATTTCCAATCTTTTCCTTCAAAGCCCATGTTGATGAGCAACTGTCCTTCTTTTGTTGCGGAGTAATCGATCAGATCCATGATCCGTTCGAATTTCTCGTCACTAATGTCTGGATTGAAGATTAATGCAGACCAGAAGTTGGCTTGTTCCATGTTACGGTATTTACCGTCATCGCCTACTACGATTGCTGTGTGTACCAGTTCATCACTATCTACACCCAGATTTTTTTTCATATCGGAATCCAGACCTTGTCTGTAGGAAGCCAGTCCGCCCAGACTTGTTACAGCAGCTGTACCTGTTACTTTGAAGTTGTTTTGACCTTCATTGTTTTTCCATGTGTAGAACTCAGGATTGAGCAGTCCATCTTTATAGGCTTTTTGCATCAATTTAAGTCCTGTCAGCGTTTCAGGATCTGCTGGTCCCCAGTGGAATTGGCCATCTTCACCTTTGTAGAACGGAGAGTCAGTCATGGCATGCACACTGTTTGGCATAATCATGTTTGTCATAGCATCTGCCGCATTGTAGGACAGAGGTACAAGTTTGTTACCCACTTTGCCTGGATCTTTTTCTTTCACTAGCGCAGCATATTCATTCAATTCGGTTGTTGTATAAGCATCTTTCAGTTCAAAACCAACCGCTTCAGCCCAGTCTTTACGAAGCGCAATGACACCAATTTGGTTCGTGAGTGGGTCAGCTGGTTTGTTCTCGAAATAGATTGGTCTAGGCAGGACATATGTTCCACCTGTCAATTCTTCCAACTTGTCTCCAAGACCCGTCAAATTGTAAGCTGCTGCCACGTTAGGCCAGCGTTCTTTCCAGTCATCCGGGAATTTGTAGAACAAACCTTGTTCAATGCTGTTAATGGCATCGCCATGTACGTAGTTCCATACCGCTACATCCGGCAAGTCGCCAGAGTTGATCCACAGACGAAGCTTCTCGCCCCATGAATCCCAATCGATATAGTTGTAGTCCCATGTCAAATTAAATTTGTCTGTCCAGAACTTGTGGAAATCATTATCCAGGTTCCCGTTTTTGATTTCTGTCAGGTTAGCTACAGAGATGGTCAGGTTGTCTTTGTAATTTCCCTCTGCATCTTTTTCGTTACCACCTGAAGCTCCTTGACTGGAACAAGCGGTCACCATCAGCATAACTACACTAAGCGTGATGGCAAAGAGAGCTCTTACTGACAATTTTTTTTTCGTTTTCATGTTTTACCCCCATGTTTTTAGTAGAATTTTATTGCAAAATCCTATACGTATATCAGGTCTTGATTGCCCCTGTTAATACCCCTTTGGCAAAGTGTTTTTGCAGCATTGGGAAGAAACACATAATTGGTACCATGGTGACAAATACGGCCGCCATCTTCATACCCATTGAGAAGTTGCTTGCTTGAGCAGCATCCACACTGGATGCATTGGATGCATTCGTCGTAGATGTCACGATAATATTTCGGAGTACATTCTGGAGCGGTAACTGATCCGCTTTTCGAAGGAATATCATCGCATCATACCAACTGTTCCAGTAAGCTACACCGTAGAACAACGTGATTGTAGCCATAATTGGTGTAGCCAGCGGAAGAACAACGGAGAACAAAATTCTCCACTCTCCGGCTCCATCCAGTCTCGCCGATTCCATGAGTGATTCAGGCAAGGTGTAGAAGTAGTTCATCATCAGAATCATGTTAAACGCACTGAAGCTTCCCGCCAGGATAACGGACCACAGCGTACCTGTAAGATGAAGTGATTTCATGATCAGGTACAGCGGTACGATACCACCATTAAAGATCATGGTGAACAGTACCAGGAAAAAGAGAAATTTCTTAAACGGAAATTTGTTGCGACTAAGGCCATATGCCATGCTTGTTGTCAGGAACAAGCTGAGTGGCAAGCCGATGACTAGCAATATAATTGTATTTTTGTACCCCGTCAGAATCGTTCCGTCAGCGAACAATGCCTTGTAGGAATCCAATGTCCATTCTTTAGGGAACATCAAAAATGGATTGTCAGCATATTCTTTTTGTGTTGCAAACGAAATCATGATGACATTCCAGAACGGAATCAGGATCATCAGGGCAAGCACTAGTAATACGGCGAAAATAATGTAATCGAGAAGTGTCATTTTTTCTGTACCAATTCTCGGTTTTTTGTTAGCTTTCTTGCTCATCTCATTTTTCCTCCTCTCTTATCGGAACAAACCGTCTCCGCCAAGCCACTTGGCAAATCTGTCAGCAAGAAGCAGCAAGGCCATATTCACCAGGGAACGGAACAAGCTGACCGCTGTCGAGAATGAGAAATCGGTAGATGACTGGAACGTAATCCGATAGATATATACATCGAGTACTTCCGATACATTTTTGGTAGCGGCATTTGCCAAGTTGAAGATCTGGTCAAACCCGGAAGACATCAATCCACCAACCGAGAGAATAAACATGATTGTGATGGTTGGAAGGATGTTCGGTAAAGTAATTTTGAACATCTGTTGCATACGGGAAGCCCCGTCAATCTGTGCTGATTCATACTGATCCTGATCAATACCGGAAATGGCAGCCAGGAATATAATCGCGCCCCATCCACTTGATTTCCAAATATCAGTCAACAGCAACATGGGTACAAAGTTGGATTCGGACCCCAGGAAGTTAATCGTTGGCAATCCGAGTAATCCGAGCGCGCTATTTACCAGTCCGTCATATGCCAGCACATTGATGACTACCCCGGATACGATGATCCAGGACAGGAAGTGCGGGAACGTAAGAACGGTTTGGAATAATTTTTTCCCTCTGCGCATCCGCAATTCATTCAGCAACAGCGCCAGAATAATTGGGAACGGGAACTGAATAATCAGTTTCAGAATATTGATGTACAGCGTACGCCATACTGCGTCGATAAAGGTTGGATCACGGAAAACATATTTGAAGTTCTCGAATCCGCTCCATGGACTTCCCCAGATGCCCAGGTTGGCCTTGTAATCTTTGAATGCCAGAGACAGGCCACCCATCGGCATGTAGGCAAACAGAATTAGCCAGACAAGCCCCGGAATAAGCAGGGTGTATGTCATTCGGTGCTTCCAGATTTCAGTCCAGAGCGAATTGCCCTTCACGTTTCCCTTCAGCTTTTTGCTAGGTCCTTCGGCTGCAGGTTTCACATTGCATCTCCTCACTCTACTATGGTCTTGTCGTTGTACAGAAAATCAAACATCGTTCTCAGGTGGTGCTCCCAAAATCTCCATTCATGAGCCCCCGGCGTCTCCACATACCGAAAATCAAAGGCAGTCCCCTGCATGTATTTCGCATAGTCGCGATTCATCTCTACAAAGGGGTCACTATCGCCACAGCAACTGAGGATATCCGGTAAAGGAACACCCTGTTCCAGCAGCTTGGCCGACAGTGCGTAAATATCCTGATCGGCTTTTACCTGTAAACGTTCTCCAAAAACCGCTTTCATTTCCTTGATCATGGTCGCTGGCATATGGGGATCATGAAGCCGTGTCTGGATATCCGTTACGCCTGATAGAGACACTACTTTGCGATATCGCTCTGGATAAGTTAGTCCACATTTCAGTGCACCATATCCACCCATGGATAAACCGGCGACGTATGTTTTCTCCGGATCAGGATTCAGATTGAGCAGACGCTTGCATATTTCAGGTAACTCCTGAGTGATGTAGTGGAAGTAATTCAGGCCGTATTCCATATCGGTGTAATAGCTTCGATTCGCTTCCGGCATAATGATCGTACAGCCATATTGCGCTGCATACATCTCAATTGTGGTTAACCGCTGCCAGGTACTCGCATTATCGCCTGCCCCGTGCAACAGATATAGTGTACCGCCTGAAGTCTCTCCGGAGTCACTGGACACAACATGTATGCTGGTATTCATGCATAAGGTTGGCGATCCAGTTTCGATCGTTATATGTGCCATAAATGTAACCCCTCTCATCATCGCCTGCTGTCTTTACTCATTCGTTTCTCTGGCGTTGGATTGCAGGCTGTTGTAGATTCCCTTGTATTACGATGGGTTATCGAAACGATTTTCTCGAATCGTTTCAAAACATAGCCAACGTTGATTCACATGGAGTTCATTACAACACTTTTAATGTGGAAGCGATTTCTTCGAATCGTTTCGAATAAATCATAAGCCCGATGAGTAAATCCTGTCAATAACCTTTTTACAAATTTCGCGTTTTTTTCTCGAAAAAATGCTCTTTTAAGTCTAAATTTGCGTCCAAAGACACTATTATTACGAAAAAATGAAAATTTAGTAAGTACTATTACAACTTTAATTGACACCAAACCAGGTTTATACTAACATGGGTTCTGATTTTGCATTCGAATTACGGAAACGTTTCACCAACCGATTTTACTCAGGTTTCACCTGATATTAGGGAGGTTAATATGTCTGAGCAACTCAAAGGTTTCATTCATACGATTACGGAGCAACAATTGAACGTTTTTTCCATTCGCATATTACAAAAAGGGCATCTGCTTGCCCATTGGGACCGGGATAAGGATCAGCGCAGAGTACAACATTCCATCAGTAAATCCTTCACGTGTATGGCCGTTGGTCTTGCGCTTGAAGAAGGTCTGATACATCTGGATGCGACACTTGGTGATTATTTCTCTTATGATCATGTCCCGACTGCACAGCGCAATCTCCCATCGCCGCAGGAATTGAAACTAAGTGATCTTCTCCGAATGTCTTCGGGTCATGACTCTCCCCCTCTTTGGGCTGATGAGCGAGCTTCATTGACCGAAAAGGACTGGGCGAAATATTATATGTCTCTGCCTCTGGACCGGGTACCTGGAGAACAATTTACATATAGCAGCGGGGATACATTTATGATCTCAGCCATGCTACAGGCTGCTACCGGCCAAACCGTGAAAGATTACCTGACTCCACGGTTATTTGATCCGCTTGGCATCCATGATGTAGAGTGGGAAACCTCTCCACTCGGCGTAACGCTTGGCTGTGCAGGTCTTTGGATAAGCAATGAGGAACTGAGTCGATTTGGACAGTTACTGTTGCAGGAGGGCTTTTGGGAAGGCAGACAGCTTGTACCTGCGGATTGGATTCGACAGGCTACGTCCCAGCAGATCGAAACGACTGGAGACGGAGATTGGGGAAAAGGTTACGGGTATCAGTTCTGGATGTGTTCTCATGACGCTTACCGCGCCGATGGTGCCTATGGTCAGTTGTGTATCATAATTCCCTCAAAGGAAGCTGTCATATGTATTAATAGTGAGGAAGAAAATATGCAAGGCATCCTGAATGCCGTGTGGAATGAGGTTTTACCCCTTTACACCCAGCGTTAGTCTACGTATTTTATCTTTTTTTCAAATTGCAATTATGCCATTCAATTGAGAATAAAAAAAAAACGCCACGGGGTCAATGGACCCCATGACGTTATTTCTTATCCGTGTTGTGGAAGCTGAGTCATTTCATCTAAACATTGTGCGCATATGTAACGCTCTTTGAACTCGTTGACTTCCTCGATGGATCCGCAGAAAATACATTTTGGACGATATCTCTCCAAGATAATATGGTCCCCTTGTACTAAGATTTCTACAGGATCTCCCTCATTCATTTGATACCTTTTACGCAAAGATTTAGGCAATACGATCCTACCTAATTGGTCAACTTTGCGAACTACTCCAGCTGGCTTCATAGCTACGGCACACCTCTCCTATCTTACTCTAAATTTCTAGGTACATTTGTACTATGTTTATAGATTCGCCAAGATTTTGTCGAATCCTGCTGGAAATAAACATTTTTTGTCCTTTTTTTTGAAAAATGTTTTTTTTCCGAATTCTAGCCGTCATTTATAACCAAATTTTATCCTTCTAACCCCGGGAAATTGAGCTGGCGTAACGCTTCATATACAATAATTGCTGCCGAATTGGACAGATTTAATGATCTAACGTCACCAGTCATTGGCATTTTCATGCATGTATCGGGATTCGCGGCAATTAATTCAGGCGGCAGGCCTTTAGTCTCTTTACCAAAAACGAGGAAATCTCCATCCTGAAAATTAAAATCACTATATCGGTTCTTGGCCTTCGTAGTTGCATAGAAGAAACGACCTTCCGGATATTTTTCCTGAACCTCAGCAAATGAGTCGTGGTATTCAATATGGACAGCATGCCAGTAATCCAGCCCTGCACGTTTCAATGTAGCATCATCTGTTCGAAATCCAAGTGGACGTACGAGATGCAGATGGGTACCGGTTGCCGCACAAGTACGCGAAATATTGCCTGTGTTCGCCGGAATTTCTGGTTCAACCAGAACGATGTGTAAAGCCATATGTGTTCAATCTCCTTTTCATTTTCATGTTGACGACAACCCTCTAATCTTAAAGAAAAGCCCTCCACACGTCAATGTGGAAGGCTCTGGTAAGGCACAGGATTAGACACAAAGGTCCATTACACCGTACCTATACTTAATTATCCATTTGTCTTCTGGAAGTGGCTCATGAAGTCTGTCAGTGCCTTAACACTCTCATAAGGAGCAGCATTATAAATGGAGGCACGGAGACCCCCCACACTGCGATGTCCTTTCAGACCTACAAATCCTTCTTCCTCCGAAGCCTTGATGAACTTTTTCTCCAGTTCTTCAGAAGCAAGACGGAAGGTTACATTCATGAGGGAACGATCTTCTTGTTCCACACAACCACGGTAGAAATCACCGGAAGCATCAATTGTGTTATAGAGCAATTCCGCTTTTTTCGTATTTTTTTGCTCAATACCAGCCAGTCCGCCCTGTTCTTCAATCCATTTCAATACTTCATTCACCATATATACCGAGAAGGATGGCGGCGTATTGTACAGGGAGTTGTTATCTACATGTGTGCTGTAACGAAGCATGGTTGGAATCGTTTTAGGCGATTCGCTCACCAGTTCCTCACGAGCAATTACAACCGTAATTCCGGATGGACCCAGGTTCTTCTGTGCACCCGCGTAGATCATGCCGAACTGATTAAGATCAAATGGTTTACAGAAAATATCACTCGACATGTCCGCAATCAGAGGTACTGAACCGGTATCCGGGAACGACTTGAATTGCGTACCTTCGATCGTTTCGTTCGAAGTCAGATGCACATAAGCCGTACGTTCTGGCAAACTCAGATTCGAAACATCCGGCAATTTCATAAATTTCTCTGCTTCTGAAGATGCAGCAACATGTGTCTCGCCGATCAACTTCGCCTCAGACAGAGCCTTCTTCGCCCAGCTACCAGTCATCACGTAACTTGCAGTCTGCCCTGCACCGAGCAGGTTCATTGGCAACATCGCGAACTGAGTGCTTGCACCGCCCTGCAGAAAGAGAACCTTGTATCCTTTTGGACTGCCTAGAAGCGACAACAAGCGCTCCTGAGCTTCATTATGTACAGACTCATACACCGCTCCACGGTGAGACATCTCCATAATCGACATGCCTGTATTACGAAAATCTACAAATTCCGCCTGTGCACGCTCCAGTACCTCAAGTGGTAACGCCGCAGGTCCTGCATTAAAGTTATACGCTCTTTTTGTCACAAAATCCCCCGCCCTTTCCATCCGTAACTCTGACATACAAACAGCATTTTGCACAATTCGATTAGATTCGCTCACGGGTATAAGAGGTGGACAGGAAGAAGCATCCTGATCCAACCAACGTATAGACAAATTGAATCATTTTGATCTATATCTTACTTATTGAAAGTCGCTCTATGGATTTGTGCAAAATGCACTCAAAGTAAATATTATCGCTATGATATCAGTATTCTCTATCTGCTTCAAGGGTAATATGCACTGAAGTGTTGAATATAGGTCATCAAATTCCTTTATCACCCTGCAAAGTTAAAGCACTACATTGTTTAATTCAAGGAAAAGCCTCCGAGAGCGTGTCCCGGAGGCTTTAAGTTGGAAGAAGAACTGTTCCGACCCCGACCGATTAGCAGTCGAAGTAGAGGCTGTACTCGTGCGGATGAATGCGGATCGCTACTGCTTTCGCTTCATCACGTTTGAGGTTGATGTAGTTATCAAGGAAGTCTTTCGTGAATACGCCGCCTTCAGTCAAGAACTCGTTATCAGCTGCCAGAGCATCAAGTGCTTCTTCCAGGGAAGCTGGCACACTGCGGATGTTTTCTTTGTCTGCATCAGACAGGTCATAGATGTTTTTGTCGAGCGGACCATATCCAAGCTCAGTTGGATTGATCTTACGTTTGATTCCGTCCAGACCCGCCATCAGCATTGCGGAGAATGCCAGGTAAGGGTTAGCTGTGGAGTCTGGTGTACGGAACTCGATACGACAACCCTTCGGTGTCACAGCTGCAACCGGAATCCGAACTGCTGCGGAACGGTTACCTTTGGAGTAAACCAGGTTTACTGGTGCTTCGTAACCAGGTACGAGACGTTTGAACGAGTTCGTACTAGGGTTAGTCAAAGCGATCAGTGCCGGAGCATGGTACAGGATACCTCCGATGTAGTGCAGAGCCATTTCACTCAGGTTAGCATATCCCGCTTTGTCATAGAACAATGGGGAATCGCCATCAAAGATGGATTGGTGAACGTGCATTCCGCTACCATTATCACCGAACAATGGTTTTGGCATGAATGTTGCTACTTTGCCATATTGACGTGCAGTGTTGTGCACGATGTATTTGTATGCAAGCAGGTTATCTGCTGTTTTCTTCAGTGTATCAAAACGGAAGTTGATTTCGGCTTGACCCGCTGTCGCCACTTCATGGTGATGACGCTCGATTGACAGGCCAGCTTCTTCCAAAAGGCGACACATTTCGCTACGAATATCTTGTTGTGTATCCACTGGTGCTACTGGAACATATCCGCCTTTAGTACGAACTTTGAAGCCCAAGTTTCCGCCTTCTTCCTGACGGTTAGTGTTCCATGAAGCTTCTTCTGAATCTACGAAGTAGGAAGAGCTGTTCGTGCCGCTCTCATAACGAACATCGTCGAAGATGAAGAACTCGGATTCAGGTGCGAAGAATGCTGTTGTACCTACGCCGCTTTCTTGCAGGAAAGCTTCTGCTTTAACAGCGATGCTGCGTGGGTCACGCTCATAACGCTCGCCATCCGGAGTGAAGATATCACACATAACATTCAATGTAGGGTGTGCAGTGAACGGATCGACATAAGTCGCTTCAGGGTCTGGCATCATAACCATATCGGACTCTTCAATTCCGCGGAAACCTTGGATAGAAGAACCGTCAAAAGCTACTCCATTTACGAACGTGTCTGCATCAACAGCCGAAGCTGGCAACGAGATGTGATGTGCACGACCAGCTAAATCTACAAAACGAAAATCTACCCACTCGATGTTGTTCTCTTGAATTGATTTCAATACGTTTTCAACCGACATGTATTCGTCCTCCCAAATATTCCGAACATTAAACAACCCCACTAAGAAAATGTCTAAATTCGAATTTTTTTCTGTCGTCATTATAAATTTTAAAACATGACATCGTCAATACTTATGTAAGGTATTTTTTGAAGGGATGTTAGATATACTCACACTTTATAAATAACATAAATTCATATAACAACTAGATTTATATACATTTAACTGGTTTAATGCGGTAAAGCGCCCTCTATTTTAACCTAAATCATGGGAAAAACTTCACATCATAAATGTTTCTTATCACTATTGATTAATAAATACGTTCAAAACTGCAAAATATGCAAAAAACCGAGCATCTATCTGATTCCGTTGCAATGAACGAGATCAGAGGAGATGCCCGGATGATGATCCAGACCTTGACTATGAAATTCTTATTACACGCCTACACGTGCCGGGAAAAATTCTGCCGGTTGTTTGGCTGTGCTGAATGATTTACCCACGATTGGTGCCAGTTTCTCCAGATCCTGCAACAGGTTGGCGAATTGGTCAGGGAACAAGGATTGCACACCATCTCCTGTCATGGAGTTATCCGGATCGGTATGCATTTCAATGATCAGGCCATTGGCACCTGCAGCAACAGAAGCTTTTGTCATCGGTTCCACCAGTTCACGTCGTCCAGTACCATGGCTCGGATCGGAAATAACCGGCAAATGGCTCAGAGACTGCAGAACAGGGATCGCTGACAGATCCAACGTATTCCGTGTGTAGGATTCAAACGTACGAATACCACGTTCACACAGCATAACATTTGGGTTACCACCCGCAAGAATGTATTCAGCCGCATTCAACAATTCATCGTATGTCGCACTGAAACCACGTTTCAACAATACGGGTTTGCCACACTCGCCCAATTTGCGGAGCAGGTCAAAGTTCTGCATGTTACGTGTACCTACTTGCAGAATATCTGCGTACTCGGCGCAAATATCCACATACTCAGGTGTCATGACTTCTGTAATGGTCAGCAGATCATGTTTCTTGCCTGCTTCCGCCATCATGATCAATCCTTCTACACCCGTTCCCTGGAAGCTGTAAGGACCCGTACGAGGCTTAAATGCACCACCACGTAACACTTGCCCACCAGCAGCTTTCACAAGCCCTGCAATCTCATCAATCTGTGCAGCGGATTCAACCGCACATGGTCCGCCCATGACAACAAGTTCTTTTCCGCCGATATCTACACCTTTGATGGAGATCACCGTATCTTCCGGATGGAAGTCGCGACTTGCCAATTTGTAAGACTTCGAGATTTTAACGACATTCTCGACACCTTTCATTTGGCGAAGATGCTCTTGCATTTTAGGTTCAACTTTACCAATCAAACCAATGATAGTACGATCCTCTCCGCGAGAGATATGCACCTGAAGCCCTTCTTTTTCAATAACTGCAACGATATCCTGAATCTGTTCCTCCGGTGTAGCTTTGCCTGCAATAACGATCATATTAATTCCCATCCTTCCTTGTATGAGAGCACAATAATTTCCTTAACGTGCGTCTGATTAAATATAAAAACTCTGTCGCGCTTAAACGCTTGTTCGCTTTTAAGCTTTTATCCGTTAAAGTGAATTTACCATAGTTATCTGATTGCGTCAAGGTACACATTCCTTATCCATATACAAAAAAAGAATCCTGCTCCACAGGCTCCGACATTCGGATCTGCATAACAGGATTCTTCTCATTCACATCTCGTTTTTAATTCACATACACTTAGACTTGCTTTTACATTTCCTAAGGTGTACGTGTTTTTTCTCTAACTGGAGGCAACAGTTTGCTCATGTTCACGGTACGTTTGATCTCCCACGTCTCCGGCTTGTCATGTTCATACTGTTCCAGGTAAAGGATGACTTCTTTCGTGATCGGTGTTGGTGTTGATGCACCCGAAGTAACCGCCACCTTATTTACACCTTTCAGCCATTCTTGCTGAATCTCGGAAACATCAGATACACGGTAGGCCGTAACACCCGCAATCTCCTCCGACACTTGTGCCAGACGGTTAGAGTTATTGCTACGAGGATCACCCACCACGATAACCAGGTCCGATTGACCTGCCTGTTCCGCAACAGCTTCCTGACGAACCTGAGTTGCAAGGCAAATCTCATTATGAATCTCTGCGCCCGGAAACTTCTCCAGCAGACGGCTCATAATGTGTTTGATATCCCACTGGCTCATCGTTGTCTGATTTGTAATAAGGATTTTGCCTGGAGATACGTTCAGCTCTTCGATCTCTTCTTCCTTCTCGATCAGATGAACGAGTTCTGGTGCAACACCAACGGCACCTTCTGGTTCAGGGTGATTCTTTTTGCCGATATAGATGATCTGATAACCCTCTGCCGTCTTCTCCCGAATGAGATCATGTGTCTTGGTGACATCAGGGCATGTTGCATCCACTGTTGTCAATCCTTTGTCCCGTGCCAACTTGCGCACTTCAGGAGATACACCATGAGCTGTGAAAATAATTGTGCCACTCTCCACTTGGCTCAAAATATCCATCCGGTTCGGACCATCCAATGTAATAATACCTTCATCTTCAAAGGAATCCGTCACATGTTGGTTATGCACAATCATACCCAATATATAAATAGGTCGTGGTAAATCCAGATTGCGTGCCGCTTGACGCGCGAGCACCATCGCATCCACAACGCCGTAACAATATCCCCGCGGCGAAATTCGTAGTACTTCCACTTGGTTGCCACCCGCTTTCTTTCTCGGCAACGTTGCCGATGTAATTGCAGTCCTGTCTATTATACCTTTATTCGATAGGCGGAGCAAAGACAACCGGCAACCAGATAATAAAGGTGGTTCCTTCTCCACGTCTGGTCACAACCTCAACCGATCCATGGTGTTCCTCAATAATCCACTTCGCAATCGAAAGTCCCAGACCTATGCCCGGTGTAGCCCCGCGGGATTCATCTGCCCGATAGAAACGATCAAAGATGAACGGCACTTCGTCCCGATCCATCCCAATACCGGTGTCGCTAATGCGTAGTCCCACCTGGCCCTTGTATAATACGGCATCCAGCGTCACAGAGCCTTCAGGTGTGTATTTAAACGCATTTTCGATGAAAATAAACAACATCTGTTGCAGATAGTCCTTGCTACCGTTCACATAAATGCCGTTCAGGGTGGAAAAATCTCCTGGAAGCCAGTCTGCCTGACGATCCAGAAATTGTGCTCTGCGTGCTACTTCCTGTACGAGTATCTGCAGCGGGATCGGATTCAGTTCAATTTTCTGACCCGTATCCGCTCTCGCCAGCGATAACATGTCGCTGATCAGCCTGCTCATACGTTTTCCCTCGTCCGCCATATCTTCAATGGCTTCCAGCGACATTTGTTTGACAGTCTCCTCATCCAGATTCGGTCGGTCGCTTCCTTCCTGATCCCACAGCTTCTTCAAGAAGTCCACGTTCCCGCGAATGGTGGTCAGCGGCGTACGCAGTTCATGTGATGCATCGGATACAAAGCGGCGCTGGGCAGCATTCGTCTCCTCCAAACCACGGAATGACAATTCTGTACGTTCAAGCATATTATTCACCGTTTCAATCAGACGTCCGATCTCATCCTTCGGCCCAGCATATTGAATACGTACACTTAAGTCATCTCCAGATTGAATCTGATTGGCGGCATCAATGACAGTCACGAGTGGACGCATCGACTTGCGAGCCAAGACGAGACCTGAGGTAATAGCCAATGCCATCGCTACCAGCCAGCCAAAAACCAAAATATTAAGCAACGCTTCCAGCAAGCGCTCCTGTGAACTTACATTCGCACCAACCTGAAGAATCCCACGTACTTCATTGGTTCCCTGAAGAGAAAGGGGAAGCTGATTCACCAGAAACGGTGTACCATCCACATATATCTTGGATATGCCTCGCTTTTCAAGAATTTCATTGGCTTTTAATACCGGAAACTGAATCTCCAGTTTTTTCATATTGCCGGAAATTATGCCTGAGCGACTCTGATAATCCCAGAGTTGAATGTAAATTTGTGCCTCCTGAAGCTGGCTCTCTGTAAATGGGTCCAGATCCAACGACTGCGAAAGAGGATTTACACCAATTTGATCCGTAATCCGGGCACTTTTCACCTTTAATTGCTGTTCGACTTCCTGATAGGAATTAAAATAAACAAAGGCATAGATGACAACGCCCCAAAAAATAAGCACGGCGGCCAGAATACCAGAATACCATGCGGTTAGTCTTAACCGAATGGACATGTCAGGAGTCACCTCTCAGAATATAACCGGCTCCCCGGATGGTCTGGATTAGACGTTTGCCACCGTATTCTTCAGTCTTCTGTCTGAGCATGGCAATGTATACTTCAAGCACGTTAGACTCACCGCTGTAATCATAACCCCAGATTTTATCCATAATCAGATCACGGGACAGTACCCGTCTTGGATTTTGCATGAACAGATTCAACAGTTCGAATTCTTTGGCAGTCAGCTCCAGACGCTGCCCATCTCGCAATACTTCACGTGAGTCATTGTCCAAAATGATATCTTCATACATTAAGCGGTTGTCCGGCGTACCCGCACTATCTGACTTGCGGCGTAGCAATGCACGGACACGTGCCAATAATTCTTCCAGCGCAAAAGGTTTTACAAGGTAGTCATCGGCTCCTGTGTCCAGTCCGGTCACCCGGCTCTGTACTTCATCCTTGGCCGTAAGCATCAGCACAGGCACTTTGCTGCCTGCTTCTCTCAATCTGCGACATACCTCAAATCCGTCAATCTGCGGCATCATCACATCCAGCACAACGATGTCCGGCTCCTTGTCCATCAGTTTGCTGAGGCCTTCGGCTCCATTGGAAGCCGTCTGTACCTCATATCCTTCAAAAGCCAGCCCCCGGCGGAGCATGGATACAATTTTTTCGTCATCATCCACAATCAAAATAGTTGAGCGCATGGTGGTCTTTCTCCTTTATCCTAACGTTTTATCCCATTGTAACAGGCAGAAGCACAATCTGCATCTTCAAGTAGGCGTCTCCAATCCGTCCTGGTCCATTGTAACCCTGCTTCATCAGGGCAAAAAAACGGAAGGGCCTTCAAACCCTTCCGTTGTGTTAATCCTTGCCCGATATTTATGGTTGCTGCTGTTGTGTATCTGTTGTTTGTGAAGTATCAAAATCATTTTTGTTGCCGATTTTGATTTTCAAATCCATCTTTTTACCATCACGCACCACGTTCAGTGTAACTTCACTACCGATTTCCTGTTTCTTGATAAAATCAATCAGATCTTGACTTGTCGCGTACGGCGTACCATTGGCACCTGTGATGATGTCATATGCACGAAGATCTGCTTGGTAAGCCGGTGATTGGAAGATCGTGCTGGCTACAACTGAACCTTCGGTAACGTCTGTTCCCATTTGTTTAGCAACTTCAGGCGTGAGAGCCATCAGAGACGCACCGATAAAGGGTACTGGCTCTTTGGGAACTTCTTTGTTCTCTTTAAGATATTTAACGGCTTCAGAGATGACGCTCGACGGGATTGCAAAACCAATTCCCTGTGCATCTGCGCTTACTGCAACGTTCATTCCGATAACTTCCCCATTCAGGTTAAGCAACGGACCACCGGAGTTACCCGGATTAATCGAAGCATCTGTTTGCAACAAATGGCTGTACTCACGTGTTTTTCCTGTTTCTTCATCTGGAATGCTGATCGTACGTTCTTTGGCACTCAGTACACCTGCTGTAACCGTGTGTTCGAATCCTTCAGGATTACCAATAGCTACAAGCCATTCACCGACTTGAGTACTGTTGGAATCACCCAGTGGAGCTACAGGGAACGCATCGTCACCACTGTTTTTCTCAATTTTCAATACAGCCAAATCCAGATCAAAGCTGCTTCCCAGCAATTTAGCCTCATAAGGCTTGCTGTTGTTCTCCAGGGTTACCTGGATTACATCTGCACCCTGAACAACGTGTTGGTTCGTCAGGATATATCCTTCTTTGTCAAAAATGAACCCGGAACCAATGCCCATAGGCACAAGCTGATTACCGCTTTGTGGTTGCTGGCTTTGGCCTTGATTGCCTTCCGTTCCGCCCCCATTACCAAAGAAGTATTGGTACAGCGGATCACTTGTATTTGATCCACCCTGACCCAATCCTGTACGTGAGGACTGCTTCGCGAGTGTTTCGATTTTGACGACAGCCGGACTTGTACTTGTTACTACGGAAGACACATCTTCTTTGCCTGTTGGCAGTAACGACGCTGTGACATTGTTGCCTCCGCCTGTGTTTGTAGACGCTTCCTGTCCTGAACTTTGATTGTCTGTGTTCGTAAGTGCCGTCTCCGGTGTGAACATGTTTGTTCTATCAGCTGTGTACATGAGAACGGTGATGACCAGCATCCCGGCAATAAAGGAAAATAGAAGTGATCTTACGGAAGAACGTGGCTTGCGGTTATTATAGTTCCAGTTGCCTTTGCCGCCATTCCCTTGATCTCCACCGTTACCTGAGCCGTTTCCGCCGCCTGCTGATGATCTTTTCGCTTGTTCGGATGGTTCACTATTATAGTAAGTAGGTACGGGTCTCACCGGATCAGGTTTTGTAATCTCTACATTTCCTTCTTCACGCTGATTAGTGCTTCCCATGTGATTTGCTGTATCTTCCTGATTCACGGACTGAAAAGGTCCATAAGAATAATAATAGGAGGATTCGTCCGTTCCGGAAGAATTGCGATTCTCCGTTTGTTTGGTTTCGTTTTCCTCGTCTTGACGGTTCGATCTATAGTTGCGTTCGTCCATGCCTCTCTACCTCCCAATCTCTTATTCCCAAGAGATATTCTTTAACTGTCCTTATTTTGTACTTTAAACCTTAACCGTACCTTAAAAACAATTAAAAAGGAGATAAAAGCACATAAGAATAGACTCTTTTCCCCGTCACGACAGCATTTTACCCTTTTGTTTTCACCCATCCCTGACGATGAGCATAGATGGCCAACTGTGTACGATCGTCCATCTCACATTTCATCAGCAGGTTACTTACATGTGTTTTGACGGTTTTGATACTGATATGTAATTCTTCTCCAATGTCTTTGTTGGTCTTTCCCTCTGCAATAAGCAGCAGCACTTCCTTCTCCCGTTCAGTCAGACCCGATTCACTCTCTCTCGCTGTACGTTGTCTGATTCCCCGGGTTAACGCCTGCGAAACATCACCTGTCATAACAGGCATGCCTCTATATGCCCCTTGCAGAGCATAGATCAGTTCTTCAGCAGAGACTGTCTTCAGTACATAACTTACCGCACCCGCTTCAATCGCTTGCACAACCAGATCATCCTCCAGGAAACTGGTGAGCATCACAATTTTCATCCCTGGAAATTCAGTCATGATGGCTTTTGTTGCTTCAGCGCCATTCATTACAGGCATCATCAGATCCATCAGGATCAGGTCCGGCATTTCACTATCATTTAACTTACGTAACTGATCAAGCGCATCCTGCCCATGGCCCGCTTCTCCCATCACATGAAAAGTAGGTTCCAGCATCAGATATGTTTTCAAGCCCATGCGCACCATATCATGGTCATCCACAATCATCACGTTTACTTTACCACTCATTGCGTCTCCCCCTCTGGTTCACTCAGGAACGTTCGGGAATTTCGGGATCAATACCCGTACCGTCGTTCCCGCTCCCGGTTTCGATATAATCTGAACTTGCCCCCCAAGCTTCTCCGCCCGTTCACGCATGGTAGATAACCCGTATGAACCCGGACGCTCCGCTTGCTGTAAAAATCCCTGACCATCATCGCTGATGCTCATGCTGATCTGATGTTCACTCTCCCGTATGGACAGACTAACCACTCCCGCTTCTGCATGCTTCACAACATTGGCAACCGCCTCCTGAATAACAAGAAACAGCTGGTGCTCAATGGCATCCGAGATTCCGCCATCCAGTTCCAGCTCTTTCACACCTTTAAGACCATTCTGCCTGCAATAATCAGGAAACCAGCTATCCAGTGCTGCGGTGAGGTCACGCCCTTCCAGCTCCACCGGTCGAAGTTGGGCAATCAATCCTCGCATCTGACGCTGTGCAATATGTGACATCTGGATCAACTGGTCCAGTACTTTACCGCCATGTTCCGGATTCATCTCCAGCAGTCGCGGTAAGGACGAAGCCGACATATGCATGGCAAACAGCTGCTGGCTAACCGTGTCATGGAGGTCCCTTGCCATTCGTTTGCGCTCTTCAAGCACAGCCCGCTCCGAGGCTTGCTCCTTCTCAATGACTTCCTGCTCACCGAGGCGCTGAAGCAGTCTCATCTTTTTCTCAATCGAATCCATCATGACATTGAACTCCTGATAGACACGACCAAACGAAGCGTCATCCGCTTCAGGCATGCGCACCGCCAGATTACCCTTGGATACTTTCAACATGTTGAGATCTAGCAGGTCGATCTTGCGTTGGAGTCGTAATGCAGCGATATATCCGGTGATAACGGTGGCCAGCACAACAACAGCAACATAGGTCCATGCCCGCTGACGACCAGCCCCCATCAACACCTCTCCATACAATAGATAGAATCCGCCCAGCGTAATCAGACCAGTTAGCGCAAAATACATCATCAGTTCCCATTTATTGGCCTTGAGAATTGTTCGAATCATGCATTAACCCACCTTATTCACTTTGACGTCTCCGATAAACACACTTACAATAATCCGTACTTTTTTGCTTGCTTCATGGTAATGGGCAGTTTCAGCCTGGGCACTACTCAGGAATCCGCCGCGTTTCTGGTTCAACAGTGACATATCTCCAATGAAGGAATTTGTCGTCACCGTCACACCCAGATCCATATCTTCCGGAACAAATACTTTCACATCCCCTATAAATGAAGAAATGACAATCTTCGTCTCCCCATAAGGAATCTGTGCCTTCGTCAAATCAATTACAGTATCTCCGATAAAAGCCGAGATGTTCATTGGTTTCAACGAGAACACTTCCTGCCCCATGTACAGATCACCGATGAACGCCGATTTATTAATGGTATTGCCACTGCCATAATCCCCATAACCATTTCCGTAGCCATCATCATAATGTTCTCCGTATCCGGTATCGTTAGAGTTATACGATTGATGTTTCTTCTTATATTGATGCCCTTGTGATGATGAATCCGTTGATCCTGTGAAATGAGGGCCATGTGCATCGTTCTTCTGTTCCTGTTTTGGTTTGCCAAATGTTTTCTCGAACTGTTCGTCAAACGATGACGGCATCTCCAGATCCTCCGGAGCCAACGGTTTATAAGGTTGCTCAGGTGCTGGAGGTGGCTGCATCTTGTCATGATGTTTCCGATCACGACGTCGTGGCCCGATCAGTACGAACAATCCTCCGCCAATCAGCATAACCGGGATCAGATAACGAATGAACTCCCCCATGGAGTAATCAATCCATCCCAGGTTACGGGCAAGAAAGTAACCACCAATTGCCAGTACAATTACCGGTCCTATAAAGGCGTAACCCCCGTTGCGACGAATCTCGGAGATTCCTTTGACCCCCCACCAGATTAGAAATAACGGCCAATATGTTCTGAAAATATATCCTACATCAATGTCATATCCCAATTGTCTGAACAAGATCATCGCACCAATAGCAATAAGAGGTATGCCAACCCACCAGCGGTCACGCGTCGATCGTTTCATCGCTCATGTCTCCTTTGTCTGTATTATGTAATCAGTGTAACTCAGACAAGACAATGAGAACAGCGGCGGCAGGTGGAATTCATCTCGGTCTCGAGACTGAGATGGGAGGAGATTAATGTAAAAAACTTCGCATATGTAAAACACCCCGGAGCTGCAGCTCCAGGGTGCTGAATCTTCATTTGATTAATGAATCTTCAATTATTTTTTGTATTTTGATGCTTTGCCTTGACCTTGGCCAGTTTGGCCTGTGTTTTCTACACCGAACTCGGCATTGTATTTTTCATCAGGTGTTTGGAAATTATCTTGTACTTTGTTTTGAGCGGATTGCTTCACTTTTGCTGCTGCATTCTCTTCTCCAAACTCTGCATTGTACTTCTCGTTTGGCGTTTGGTACCCTTGTGATTTTTTAGCCACAACGAATCACCTCTCTCTTCATATTTACGATGCATTGCTACACCGCGGGGTTCGTCCCCAGTCAGTATTATGTGAAGAGAGCACTTCAGTTATTCATGTTCAACATGTGAAATTAAATGGCCTTGTCCAACCACGAATCAGGTACAGATTTGTACACATCGATTGCATCGGCCAACTCGCTGAGCATCTTTTCTGTACACTTTCCAGCGCCTTGCCTGATCACCTGTACCTCCACATCCTTTTTGCCCCACTCTTTGTACACTTGCTTGGTTGTCGGGAAATACAGATCGATTTTATTACCTTTGATCGCTGAACCCGTATCTGCAACAATTCCGTAACCATAGCCTGGAATATACAGAATGGAACCCATTGGGAACAACTTCGGATCAGCTGCAATCGTGGAAACTGTTTCTTTATCACGACGTACTTTTACACCAGAATACGTAATTCCGTATTGAGGATGTTTGGGTCCTTTTCCTGTAGACTCCACACCTGCCGTATATCCCGTTGCTGTAACCTTTTGTGTACCCAGGATTTGTTCTGAACGCGGAGCAAGCACCGGCATAGACGGATCTGCCACTTGTTTCTCAGGAAGCTCAGGCCTTGGAATGACCATCGGTTGCGGTGACCACAATAAAGCCATATACACCATGGTCGTCAGCTGGGCCTCGTCGCTGTATTGATGGCTAACCTGTTCCGGAAATTCTTGATCAGACTTGCTCGATGTTTCAATTTTCGGACCTTCACTGCCGCTGCTCTGACTCTCGACATGCAGTACTGTACTTTCCTCTTCAAATGTATAGGCATCCGCCTGATTCAGGTTAATCATCATCCCGGCGAACATCACACAGCCAACCAATAAACCCTGTATATGTTTCTTTTGAATTGAGAATTGCTTTTTCATTGTATAACCTCCCCCTCACTGCAAAGGTTTTCCAAAAAGCAATTAATCTATACTTTTTACTGCAAACACTACGAAAAAACGCCTGAATAACATAGGTCAATCCCATGTCATTCAGGCGTTATGCAGAGTGATCAGCGCAACTTATGCACTGGTTATCTGATAGATCATTTGTTCATTTATACCAAACGTGTTGCAATTTCTTCTTTCAATTGAGCGATAATTTCATCGACCGGTTTCATGCCCAGATCGCCTTCTCCACGCTTACGCACGGATACGGCTTCTGCATTACGCTCATTCTCACCAACAACAAACATATAAGGCATTTTCTCAAGCTGTGCCTCACGGATTTTATATCCAAGCTTCTCGTTCCGCAGATCGGCTTCAGCAGAGATTCCCGCACGTTTCAGTTTCGCTTCCACTTCACGCGCATAATCGTCGAAGTTTCCGGATACCGGGATCACTTTTGCCTGTACCGGAGACAACCACAATGGGAAAGCTCCTGCAAAGTTCTCCAGCAAGAATGCTGTGAAACGTTCCATTGTACTAATTACACCGCGGTGAATAACGACTGGACGATGTTTCTGTCCGTCATCTCCCACATATTCAAGTTCAAAGCGCTCAGGCAACAGGAAGTCCAGTTGAACTGTAGACAATGTCTCTTCTTTGCCCAGAGCTGTTTTGATCTGCACATCCAGCTTCGGACCGTAGAACGCCGCTTCACCTTCAGCTTCATAGAATGGAAGGTCAAGTTCTTCCACAACTTCACGCAGCATGCGTTGGGACATCTCCCACATCTCGTCGTTCTGGAAGTATTTCTCGGTATCCTGCGGATCACGATAGGACAGACGGAAACGGTATTCGTTAATACCGAAATCCTTATAGACTGTTTGAATCAACTCGATAACACGAGCGAACTCTTCTTTGATCTGATCCGGCCGTGCAAAAATGTGTGAGTCGTTCAGTGTCATTGCACGTACACGATGCAGACCTGTTAATGCCCCCGACATTTCATAACGGTGCATCATACCAAGCTCTGCAATACGGATTGGCAGATCACGGTAGCTGTGCATGCTGGACTTGTACACCATCATATGGTGAGGACAGTTCATTGGACGGAGAACAAGTTCCTCGTTGTCCATTACCATTTTCGGGAACATATCTTCCTGGTAGTGCTCCCAGTGTCCAGATGTTTTGTACAATTCCACGTTACCCAGAACTGGTGTGTATACATGCTGGTATCCCAGGCTTTCTTCCAGATCCACAATATAACGCTCCAGAGTACGGCGCAGCTTCGCACCGTTAGGCAACCAGATTGGCAAGCCTTGACCGACCAGTTGGGAGAATGTGAACATTTCCAGCTCTTTACCCAACTTACGGTGATCCCGTTTTTTAGCTTCTTCGAGGAAGTGCAAATGCTCGTCCAGCTGTGCTTTTTTCACAAAAGCCGTACCATAGATACGTTGAAGCATTTTGTTTTTGCTATCTCCACGCCAGTAAGCACCCGCGACATTCATCAGTTTGAACACTTTGATTTTGCTAGTTGATGGTACGTGAGGGCCACGACACAAGTCGAAGAATTCACCTTGCTCATAAATCGTAATCACGCTGTCCGCTGGCAAATCACGAATCAACTCAAGTTTGTAAGGATCGCCCACTTCTTCGAACGTTTTGATCGCGTCCTCGCGGCTAACTTCCTTACGTACAATTGGCAAGTTCTCATTCACAATACGTTCCATTTCCTTCTCGATCTTTTGCAGATCTTCAGGATTGAGCGCATGTTCGAGGTCCATATCATAGTAGAAACCATCTTCAATGACAGGGCCGATACCGAGTCGTACCTCTTTGTTACCATATAAACGTTTCACTGCTTGAGCCATCAAGTGAGCTGTACTATGACGCATCACTTCAAGTCCTTCTGGTGAATCCAGAGTTACGATCTCCACCAATGCTCCCTCATGAAGTGTTGTGGACAAGTCCACCACGATACCATCCAGCTTGCCGGCTACGGCATTTTTGCGCAATCCGCTGCTAATTGAAGCGGCTACGTCCTCAATGCTGCTTCCATCCGCGTACTCACGTACCGAACCATCCGGTAATTTAATGTTCACTGCCATTTGTCTCATTCCTCCTGTTAATGTAACCTTTGTGTCCAGATATTTATGGACTGATTATCTATTGCTATTCCAGTCATTTTGCAAAGGAACGCAAAAAACACCCGTCCCGGCAAAGGGACGAGTGATATATACTCGTGGTTCCACCCTAATTCAGCTGATTCATCCATATTCGGAAATACAGCCCTCATTGGCATGACGATAACGGGCATGACCCGGCAGATCCTTACTCGCGGATAATCCCCAATAAAGGCGATATTCTAACTCCACTTTCAAAATTGCAGCTACAAAGGGGTAAACCATACGTGATATCCGGAGGAAATTTCAGCCTAGGTTCCTCTCTCTGCACCGATCTTGCGTGTGGTTGTTGTCTTTGTCAACGCTTTTGGTTCAATGGTTCACATGAAAAATTCATGGATCAACAGTTATTATAATTGCCGAGATCACTTGCGTCAAGACCTGTCAACAATCCTGAGCGCAGCACTTCGCATTCCGGGCAATGATGACATATTTGCACTTTGTCTTCAAAGATCTGGCATATGGTCGAGATGATTGGCAGATCCGGGGTGCGTGTATGGAGCATGACCTTCTCAGGAGAGATCGAGATGAGTGTACTTACAATCATATCTTCAATATCCATCTCCAGTTCCAGACCCGGCATTTCCACAACGACCTGTTCATCCTTTTGCACGGGTAACAGATTAAGCCCAGCATCCAGGACCTGAAATTCATGCATTCCCTTGTGTACAAGATGAACCAGAGGTACTTTGGCTTCTTGAAAAAACACAAAATATTTTAACAGCCCCATAAACTCTTCATACTGCCGATCCATCCAGAACTCATCCAGCGCATACTCCACTAATTCCTGAAGCTCCTGCTTATATGGCCGTATGCGGAAGTTGATAATGCCTTCAAGGTGAAAAAAGTGAACATCCTCCAGGTCCTGCCGTAGTCCACTGGCTAACGTAGTACGACGGCGCTCTCGAAGTCCGGGCTGATCCAGATCACCATTTAATAGAAGTGGCATGCAGATTCGATTGACCTTTTCCACCTCATGCTCATCCATGACAGAACACGCCTTGGCGATCATATCCTCCACCATGCTCCGTTCTTGTGTCTCCATAATGAAGTCGGCGAGTCCAAGGGAGAGCAGATCACTGATCCGGGGAAGCCATTGCTGGAAGTCTTCGTGATTCTCATTCCCTCTGCACACCCAGGTTGCTCTTCCATCATTATGTTTGAAGGTGAGCCGAAATCCTCTTTTACTTATATGTAAACCTTTGGTTTTTTCCTTGACACAACGATAAAATTGATCCGCTTCCTCTTGCCCCGATACATCGGTCCATACAGCAAACAGTTCCACAAGAATCACTCCTTTCCTTCCTGTTCAAAGTATATGGCAAGGCCGATGGGGATATACGAAGCGGATTGATGGAAAGCGTGTCATGATTTCTCAGTATATTATAAAGAGGTTTGGAGTTAAGACAAAAATGTGTTATTATTTTAATAACAGTATATTTCACGGGAAAGGAGGGAAGCCAAAATGAGACAACAACCTAGAATACTCCACTACACTATCATTATCATTTTGTGCGTTTTCCAAGCCTTGTGCTTCCCTATTCCGATGCAGTCCGAATCTGCCGTTGGGGTGTCTGTAGAAGCAACTTCCAACAAGGAAGTGCTGTTGCAAATACCCGAATCCCAGCAGAAACCTGTCATTCGCAAATATCCACAAGTTATGTCCAAGCTGATTGCGGTTACGCATAATAAGCCTGTCTTTCTTGTCCTCGCATTGTTATTGATGCTGCGAATCCCTACAACGGGTCTGTCCTTTAAACCGTGGTATTGTCTGTTTAAACGCAGATTATTTCTGCTACCTATTAAGTTTACCAGCATGTATGTATCCCTCACCCCTATAGCACCAAAATACGTGAACGCTCTTCACTAGCCGTTACGACGTATTTACAGGTTGCTTTTGCATGAAGACACCTCTGTAATGAAAGACGGTGCGCTTGTGCATAACTTATAACCCTTTTAGCACACGTTAGATAAACCCATGTTTATGACAGTACCTATTTTTGTTGTACCCACACCGACAAATTCAAATCATATGGCTGTGTCAGGAATTTCTGGCTCTGTTTACCCGCATCTTTTGATGTTCCCTTGAGCAGCAGATTAATCATTTTCGGGAAATAAGCCTGTCTTCTGTGGCCAGCCCCTAATTATAAGGAGGCAACAATCCATGGATGTACGCGAAACAGACTTGCCGGGAATCGGCAAAAAATTTCAGATTGAAACAAGCAGCGGTGATAAAATTGTCATTATTATTCACGATGACGGTCGCCGGGAAATGTACCACTTCGAGTATGATGATCCCGATCAAAGCATCTCGATGATCACACTTGACGATTACGAAGCACGTCAGATCGCTGCTATTGTTGGCGGATTAACTTACAAGCCAAAACAGCTTGAAAATATTGAAGTAACGTTTGACGACCTGATTATCGAGTGGTACAAAATCGAACCATCCTTCGGAAGTATCGGTAAATCCATCGGTGAATTGGACGTACGTCAAAACTCTGGGGCAACGGTTATCGCCGTTGTAGAGAAAAATCACAAAAAACATATCAGCCCAGGTCCGGAGGTAGTTATCAGTGCAGAATCCACGGTGGTAGCCGTTGGCGAACGCAATCAGCAGAAACTGTTTAAATCCCTCCTCCTGACTGGAAGGGGGTAAATAGATGGATCATTTGATATTCGAAGTAGGTCTGGCCCTTGTGCTCATTGCAGCAGCCGGCCTTTTATCGGCAAAACTAAGATTTTCGGTCGTTCCATTTTATATTCTGATCGGGATGGCCGTTGGGCCACATGCCATGAAAATCTGGCATCTGGACTTCCGTTTTATTGAGAGTCAGCCTTTTATTGAATTTATGGGTCGGATCGGTATCCTGTTCCTTCTCTTCTACCTTGGACTTGAATTCTCGGTAGGTCGTTTAATTAAATCGGGTCGCTCCATTGCAGTAGGCGGCTCGATCTACATCGGCATTAACTTTACGCTGGGATTAATATTCGGTTTTGTGTCCGGTTTCCCAGTTGCAGAAGCACTTATTATCGCAGGTATAACTACCATCTCTTCCAGTGCCATTGTGGCCAAGGTACTCGTCGATTTGAAACGAACGGCCAATCCGGAAACAGAGATGATATTGGGTATTATTATGTTCGAAGATGTATTCCTCGCTGTATATATCTCGATCTTGTCCGGACTTGTGCTTAGTGATTCATCCTCCATCGGAGGCGTCATCATGTCCGCACTTATTGCCCTCGGATTCATGCTTATCGTGATTATCCTTGGACGCAAAGCAACACCGCTACTAAACAAATTGCTTAAAATTCGATCGAATGAACTATTCTCTCTCGTTGTATTTGGAGCCTTGTTCCTGGTAGCTGGTTTCTCTGAAACCATTCATGTTGCCGAAGCGATTGGTGCATTACTGGTTGGTCTGGTGCTTGCTGAAACAGAACACGCAAAACGGATTGAGCACTTGATTCTACCGTTCCGTGACTTCTTCGGAGCCATCTTCTTCTTCAGCTTTGGATTGTCCATTGATCCGTTGTCCTTGGGTGGCGATGCCGTATGGTTAGCTCTGATTGCAGTTGTTATTACATTGTTCGGTAACTTCCTGGCGGGTATGCTGGCCGGGCGCAGTGCAGGACTTTCACCCAAAGCATCGGCGAATATTGGATTAACCATTGTGTCACGGGGTGAGTTTTCCATCATCTTGGCCAACATGGGTAAAGCCGGGGGACTGTTGCCAATGATTCAACCATTTGCCGCGCTGTACGTCCTAATTCTGGCCATTCTGGGTCCTTTATTAACCAAAGAGTCCAAACATGTATTCCGTTTATTGGATAAAATATTCAAGTTCAAAGATCCTCGGAAAAAGAAAGAAGAACCAAAGGTGCTGCAGAAAGAAGGATAACACCTATGTCTGTACAGAACAGACATACTAACGTACTTCGCGGCTCTTACGCCGATCTTTCTGTGACTAACCCAGGGAGAATGGCTCGAAAGCCGCACTAAGGAGGATGACCTATGAAAGCACCTCTGATATCGGCTAATCCGGTGCCAAACACCGCCAAGACCAGGATATCGTCTACCCGCCGCTGGTTAAACCTGTTTCTCGTTATTGCGGGCGGAATTCTGGCCTCCGTGGGACTTGAATTGTTCTTACACCCCAATAAAATTATTATTGGAGGCATTACAGGCATTTCCTCACTCTTCGCCCACTGGACCGAAATGAGGATTGGATTGTTCCTATTTTTATTCAATGTGCCGTTTATATTTCTGTCTTACAAGATTGTGCAGAAGAAATTTGTACTGGTTACTGTTCTAGGTCTGGTTGTCTTTTCGATCGGTGCCATTGTGCTTCATCCCATGCCGCCACTTGTAGAGCATCCGCTGGCTGCCGCCATGTTTGGCGGATTATGCCTCGGACTCGGAATTGGGCTCGTCGTACGGTATGGCGGGACACTGGATACGCTGGAAATCGGTGATCCGTCTTCCCGCCCACCTGAACGTGTATTTAGCGGAAAACGGATGCTTATCGAAAAAATAATCATGCTGCTTAACTTGTTGATACTGACAGCCGCTGGTGTTGTCTTTGGCTGGGACCAAGCGATGTATTCCGTAATCGCCTATCTTATTGCTTATGAAATGGTGTACATTGCGTTCAGGGGCTTCTCTTCCAAACGCAAAGTATGCATTTTGACTACACAAAGCTCTCAAGTTGAAAAAGCTGTACGCAAACGGCTACGCCGTGAACCTGGAATTCTGGAAGCCACTTCTGACTCAACACAACTCGCGATGGCGGAAGGATGGATCAGGCAAATCCCGGGTGCACTTTATTATGAGGTACATGTGCTGGAGATGATCTGGTTAAAGTCCATTGTGCGTCACATTGATCCACATGCGGGTATTGTAACGAATCCGGAAAAATAAAAAACGCTCTCTTACCCTATGGATGGACAGTATTGTCCACCAAGGTCAGAGAGCGTTTTTTTCTGTTATTATAATTAATTGTTATTATAGTTCAACGATGGCTTTGACTACATGTGAATCTGGCAAAAGCCATTGGTCTATTGCCGTAGGTAGCTCATTAAATTCCACTCGGTGTGTGATGTACCCATCCATACTTAGTTTCTTTTGACGCAAGGTCGACAGGACCTGTTCAAAATCTTCACGGGTTGCGTTTCGACTGCCCAGGATACTCATCTCCCGCTTGTGAAATTCGGGGTCATGAAAGGTAATATCCGCTTTCACCAGTCCAACAAAAATGAGTTGACCACTATGCGCCACATATTGAATGGCCTCATTCATGGAATTCACGTTACCTGTTGCATCGAAGACAGCTGTAGCATAGTCGCCTCCCGTAATTTCAGCCACTTGTTGTACAGTATGTTCATTGGCCTGTACTAGGTCATCCGCTCCAGCCCAAGTCCGGCTAAGCTCCAGCCTGTCCAGATTACGATCAACGGCAATAACACGCGCTCCAGCCTGTTTGGCGAATGCCATCACACCCAATCCAATGGGGCCAGCTCCAATCACAACCACATGCTCACCAGGTTTAATTCCTGCTCTTCTGACGGCATGGGCTCCAATGCTTAATGGTTCTACCATTGCCGTCTCATCCAGCGTCAAACCTTCTGCTGAGAGCAGATGTGAGACAGGCACGCTGATTTTTTCTCTCATGCCTCCGTCTACGTGCACACCCATGACTTGCATGGACGCACAACAATTGGTTTTTCCACTGCGACATGCAATACATTGACCGCAGTGCAGATACGGAATAATACTTACCTGATCCCCAGGCTGTAACCCAGCCTCGTTCGGACCGATTTCTTCAATAACAGCCGCCAGTTCATGGCCCAGAACACGAGGATAGGTAAAGAATGGCTGGTTGCCTTTGTACGCATGCAGATCCGTTCCACAGATCCCAATCCGCCGAATGGCAACCAACGCCTCTCCTTCTGCTCGTTCCGGTTGAGGCAGGTCCTGGAGCTTTAATTGATCTATTTCTTCACATACAATGGCTCTCATCGTAGTTCCCCCTTGGATGCTTCTGCTGTCGTGTTGCTTGGCTTCGTATTATATTCAGGTCTTCCGCTTGACCATGTCTCGTTATGCAATGGAGCCAGAATGCGCAGCACTTCATCCAGCAGGCTCTGATCCATCGGTTCCTCTATCCAGGCTGCATTATTGAGGATATTGCGCTGGCTGGCACTGCTCACCAGTGTTGTCGGAATTCGTTCATTCGACGTGGAGAATTGCACGGCCAACTTGGTAATGTCACTGCCTTGTTCTGCACAGAAGCGGGCAGCCTTTAGGCAGAGCTCTTTCACCCGATCATCTGCCGGATGCCAGGCAGGAGCCCCTCGGGTACTCAACAAGCCCATAGAAAGAGGCGAAGCATTGACGAGGCCAATTTCTTTTTTTTCCAACAGGGGCAATAACGATAATAATGAGGTATCATTCAATGAATAATGACAATACGAGATGATCGCATCCGCATCGATCTGTGGCAGAACCTTCTCAAACAATGGTAAGGGCAATCCACAAATGCCCGCATGTCGTATAACTCCCTGCTCTTTCAGACGCAGCAACGTTGGAAAGGCTTCTTCTACGATGATCTCTGCTGGCACAAATTCAATATCATGCAGGAACAGAATGTCGATATAGTCTGTATGCAGTCGATCCAGGCTCTCTTGCACGCTATCCAGAATCCGCTGACGTGAAAAATCAAACTCATTTTCCCCATACCTTCCGGCTTTGGTTGATAACATATATGAACTGCGCGGCAAGCTGCGGATGGCTTCACCCAACACTGTCTCCGCCTTTGTCAGCCCGTAATAAGGCGAAACGTCTATGTAATTCATCCCCGCATCTACAGCCGCATGTACAGTGCGAATCCCTTCGTCCCGGTCAATGTCACGAAATACAGAACCGAGTGAGGATGCTCCAAAACTCAATACAGGTACGTCCAGTTCCGTCTTGCCAAGTATTCTTCTCTTCATCGGTTTTACCCCTTCCAGCGTGTCTGTCTACACAAGTTCCCTTTCATTGTAACAGTTCAATTTCAATATAAAATATCGCCAATTGCGTAACATGTACTGTTTGATGACCTCGAACCACAGAAAGAAATCAAAAAGCCCGCCGTCTCTCCAAACGGAGTAGTCAGCGGGCTTGGCTTCATAAATACTTATCTAACGATCAAAGTTTATAAAGAGTAGTATTGAATTAATTAGAATTAGTTCTGCATTACGAAATCTTCATGTACGGCATTTTCTTCGTCGAACATGCGCACAATCTCGTATCGGGTGTTACGTTGTGCCGGGATATAACCGGACTCCCGAATCAAACGGAGAATGGATTCAATGTTAACTTTATATGTTGCACCAGCAGCAGATACAACGTTCTCTTCAATCATCGTGCTACCGAAGTCATTACAGCCAAATTCAAGCGACTTCTTACCGATCTCAGGACCCATCGTTACCCAAGAGGATTGAATGTTCTTGATATTATCAAGTACCAGGCGGCTGATGGCTACAGTCTTCAAGTACTCTTCCGGAGTCTGACGCTCCAGCTTGAGGTTTGTATTATCCGGCTGGAAAGTCCAAGGAATAAACGCCAGGAAACCTTCGGAGTCATACTTGTTCGCAATACATTCGTCCTGAGCTTCACGTACACGGAGCAAGTGTAATGCACGCTCTTCCATCGATTCACCAAGTCCGATAACCATCGTTGCCGTGGTGTTCATACCGATGCGGTGTGCAGTTTGCATAACGTCCATCCAATCGCGCCATGAACCTTTCAAGCGGCTAATTTTCCGACGTGTGCGGTCATCCAGAATTTCAGCGCCACCGCCAGGCAAGGAATCCAGTCCAGCTTCGTGAATGGCACGAACAACTTCTTCCAATGTAAGGCCATCGGATACTTCAACCATTTTCATAATCTCCGCTGGGGAGAAAGAGTGCATCGTGATGTTTGGGAAACGCTCTTTGATGGCTTTCAACAGGTCTGTATAATAGCTGAAAGGCAAGTTTGGATTCGTTCCACCTTGCATCAAAATCTCGGTACCATTCACATCTTCCGTTTCCTGAATCTTCTGGAAAATAACTTCGTCCGGAAGCACATAACCTTCATCCGAACCAGGTCTGCGGTAGAAAGCACAAAAACGGCAGTACACATCACACACGTTTGTGTAGTTGACGTTACGCCCAATTACAAATGTTCTGTATGGTTCAGGGTGCATGCGTTTCATAATGACATTAGCAGCTGCCCCGATTTTGTCCACTTCATTCGATTCAAATAGCTCAATCGTGTCTTCCAAGTCCAAACGTTCGCCCCGAAGGGCTTTATCTAAGATACGGTCTACCGTACTCATCGTAAAAAAGCCTCCCTCATGAAGAGAAATTATATAACGATCCGTCCCAACTTGTTCAAGAGAAGCAAGTTCTGGTGGCAACATCGTATTTCTGTACTCCACATATCGTAACACAGGTTACATGTGAAAAAAAGCACCTTATGTACAGGTGCTTTAAAAATAAGTAAAAATTTTTACATATGGAAAAGAATTAGTTCGAACTTAAGTGATACACATCGGCGTATTCGGGCATCCATTTTTGTTAGGATTCCTGAAGTGCTTGCTCCAAATCTACAATCAGATCTTCGATATCTTCCAGACCTACGGAGAAGCGCAGCAATCCATCTGTAATGCCACGGTCACGGCGAACCTCAGCCGGCATTGCCGCATGAGACATCATCGCTGGGTAGGACAGAATACTCTCCACAGCTCCCAAGCTTACAGCAACAATAGGTAGCTTCACCCGGTTAAGAACTGCTTTTGCACGATCACCTGAACCGACGTCAAAAGAAACGACAGCTCCATATCCTGTGGACTGGCGCTCATGTGCCTCACGGCCCGGATGATCCTCCAGTCCAGGATAAAAGACAGCGGTAATATCACTGCGCTCATTAAGCCATGCCGCCAGTTTGGCTGTGCTCCGTTCACTATGAGCCATGCGAGCCCCCAAGGTTTTCATCCCGCGCATCAAAAGCCAGGATTCTTGTGCCCCGAGTACAGTTCCAAGTCCATTTTGCAGCTGTTTCAGTTGTACGCCAAGTGATTCCGTGCGAGCAACAGCTAACCCTGCAAGTACATCACTGTGACCTCCGAGAAACTTCGTAGCACTATGTACGACGATGTCCACACCAAGCTCAATTGGACGCTGATAGTAAGGTGTCATAAAGGTGTTATCCAGAATCGTGATCAGGTCATGTTCCTTCGACCAGTCAGTTACGGCAGCGATATCCGTAATTCGCAGTGTAGGGTTGGACGGTGTTTCCATATAAACTGCCTTGGTGTTTGGCTTGAGTGCCGCTTTCACTTCATCTATATTGGTCATGTCTACAAAGGTTGTCTCGATCTGCATACGGCTTAATATGGAAGTAAGCAAACGATACGTACCTCCATATACGTCTTCCGTTACAATCATGTGGTCCCCTGCGGAGAACATCATGAACACGCTTGAGATCGCAGCCATCCCCGAAGAATAGGCAAAGCCTCGTGCGCCGCCCTCCAGCAATGTGATGTAATCTTCCAAAGCCTGACGTGTCGGATTACCCGAACGACTGTAATCATGTTGAGGCGGATTGAAGATATCAAAATGATGGAATGTTGATGCTTGGTAGATCGGTACACTGGAGGCTCCAGTCGTTTTGTCAATCTCATCACCAAAATGGAGCAATTTGGTATCAAATTTCAACTCGGAATTGGGCTTGTTGTTGGACTCACTCATGAGTGCACGCCTCCTTCCACTTCCTGTTGTGCAGCTGTCAGAGCATTGCCGAGATCTGCAATCAGATCATCCGCATGTTCAATGCCTACAGAGAACCGGAGCAGACGGTCATCCACACCTACGGCTTCACGAATTTCAAGCGGAATATCCGCATGCGTTTGTACTGCCGGATAAGTCATGAGTGATTCAACTCCGCCGAGACTTTCGGCAAAAGCAATGAGTTTGATATGACGAAGTAATGGTTCAACATAACGTGCATCCTTCACTTTGAAAGAGAAGATACCGGTGTTACCCGTGGATTGTTTATTCTGTATCTCATACCCTGGATGATCGGATAGTCCTGGATGATACACTTCAACCACCGCTGGGTGCTCAAGCAAGTATTTGGCAATAGTAAGTGCATTGTGCTCATGACGTTCCATGCGAAGAGCCAGCGTTTTCATACCTTTCATCAACTGGTAGGAGTCACTTGGAGATAATACTGCTCCAATGGAATTATGCAGGAACGCCATCTCTGCAGATAACACCTCACCTTTGGTAATAATTAGTCCGGCCAGCACATCATTGTGTCCGCCCAGATATTTGGTAGCGCTATGAATGATGATATCAGCACCCAGTTCAATCGGACGTTGGAAAAATGGAGTCAACAACGTGTTGTCAACAATGGTCAACAGGTTGTAACTTTTCGCCCAGGAAGCAACGGCTTCCACATCGGTGATCATCATCAGTGGGTTGGTTGGTGTCTCAATAAATACAGCTTTGGTATTCGGTTGACGAACCTTCTCCAGTGCTGCCAGGTCATTCGTGTCCACATAACTTGCAGTTACGCCGAAACGGGACAGAATACGTTCCAGCAGACGATAGGTTCCACCATACAGATCCAGCGATACAATCAAATGATCCCCTTGACCAAACATGGCGAAGATCGTTTGTAGCGCGGCCATTCCCGAGCTACAGGCAAACCCTGCATCACCGGACTCCAGCGCTGCGGCGGCTTCTTCCAATACTTTACGGGTTGGATTAGTCGTACGAATATAATCAAACCCCGTGCTTTGTCCAAGCTTCGGGTGGCGAAACGCAGTGGATTGATAGATCGGAAAGTTAATGGCGCCTGTTACCGGTTCATTGATGGACCCAATTTGTGCTAAGCGGCTTTCGATTTTCAACTTGTTGTCTTCCATTGCTGCATCCTCCTGTAATCTCGATTAGATTTGCGGGCCAATATCGTAAGGTGTTTCTTGATACACATAGTAATTGAGCCAGTTAGAGAATAATAAGTTGGCATGAGCGCGCCAAGTAGCTGGTGGCACACGGGAAGGGTCGTCATTCGGATAATAATGCCTAGGCAATGCGATATCCAACCCTTTGGCTGCATCCCGGTCATACTCCCACTTTAATGAGAACGGGTCATACTCGGCATGTCCTGTGGCAAAAATCTGTTTGCCGTCTTTGGTAGCAACCAGGAAGATCCCCGCTTCCTCGGATTCAGCCAAAATCTCTAAATTCTCATTCTTTTCAATATCTTCGCGTCTCACTTCCGTATGACGGGAATGTGGAACGTTGAATACTTCATCGAATCCACGCAACAACGGAACATGTGGTTTATTGATGGTATGTGGGAAAACGCCAAAACACTTTTCATCAAGTGCAACCTTGGGTACGTCAAAATGATGGTATAAACCTGCCTGAGAAGCCCAACATATGTGGAGGGTTGAAGTCACATTGGTTTTGGTCCATTCGAAGATCTCCTGGATTTCATTCCAATAGTTCACGTCTTCGAAATCCATCTGTTCCACCGGGGCACCCGTAATGATCATTCCATCGAAACGACGGTGCTCAATCTCATCAAAGGTTTTATAGAACAGATCCAAATACTCTTGAGACGTATTCTTCGACGTATGGGATTTGGGATGTACAAGAACGACATCCACCTGAATAGGCGTGTTTCCCACCAGACGAAGCAATTGTGTTTCGGTCGTTTCCTTTGTGGGCATCAGGTTTAATATAGCGATACGGAGTGGACGAATATCCTGCTGATATGCAGAAGTTTCATCCATGACGAAGATATTCTCTCCTTCAAGTACTTCTTTTGCTGGTAGAGTATCGGGTATTTTGATTGGCATAGTAAGTCTAACTCCTCCTTGTGCATAGATAGATGCAGCCACCCTTGGCTTGATGTCTTCACATCAATACAGTTATAGACTGCCTTGAGCTTGTAAAAACATTGAATTGCTCTTTCATCCAACGTTACAAACAACCTCAAGTTCCTTAGCGAAAATCACTGCTGAGAAGTCGGGGCATATAACAAAGACCTTCCTCGGATTTCGAGAAAGGTCATATGTAAAAAAGATATGCGCCTCTCTCATCTCTCAGTTACAACAGTGCCACCTGACACTTAGTCGCTGCAAGAATTAGCACCGTGCGGTATACCGCCGGTTGCCGGGTTTCATCGGGCCAGTCCCTCCACCTACTCTTGATAAGATTTCGCTGTATTAGATTGTAATTAAATATGGTTCACCGTCTACTTTATTACATTAATGCCCTCACGTCAAGTTGCAGTTCGATGTCTGCTTCCCAGATCGGAACCGTTCATCATCCGTTGTCATACACTGCCTCAGGGCGCGAAATAGACACATTTTTGCGCTTGAAAGCACCTTGTACCAGCGGTATACTAAACAAGGTGTTATAAACCCTTATGTGAGAGGTGACATATTAAATGGATGGCGACCCGAGGCCTGACTGGCAGCCGAATTCCGACAAACTGCATAAAGAATTAACATCAGCATGCCGGCAGCGGGACGTGACTTCCGTTTGATTATATAGTGAACGCAGCCCTGATCTCCAGGCTCCGCTGCCGACCGGCTGATTTGTTCTTTTTGCGCCCATAATGATAATATCCGCCAAGTTGGCGGGTGCAGAAGGAGTAGATTAACGATGAAAATCCGGTTGGTAAACAACGGTGTATTTATTCCGGTGGACGACATTCAGCAGGCGCTGACTCCACCAGCGGAAGGATTTTACTGGATTGATGCAGACATAGACGATTTGGCGGTACTTCAGCCGCTGTTCTTGATGCATGATCTGGCTGTGGAAGACTGTCTTAGTGACGAAGAACAACGTCCGAAGATTGAAATTTATGAGAACCATTATTTTATTGTGATTAATAGCATCCGTTTTGATGATGAAGAGATATTTCTACGTGCGGTCAACTTATTCCTCGGCAGACATTTCATTATTAGTGTTACCAAGCACAAGGTCAGCGAATTGCGCACACTGAAACCCATCCTGTGGGAACAGGAAATCAGTACACCGGATCGTCTGCTGTATTTGCTGGTTGACTTGATTGTTGATAATTATTTCACCGTAGGTGACCGAATTGAAGCACGGATCGAGAAGCTTGAGGAAGACATTCTGATGCACACCAAAAAGTCACATCTGAATGAAATCATCGGGCTACGCAGTGAGATTCTGTGGCTGAAAAAAGTCCTTGGACCTCAGAAAGAGGTTATTAACACCTTGAATAAAAAAGATCTGCGTCTCATCGATGATCAACTGCAAAAGTATTTCAGTGACATCTATGAGAATGCTGTAAAAATATCTGAAACCTTTGAGACTTATCGCGACCTGATGGGCAACTTGCGAGAAGCCTACCAATCCAGTATTGCGAACCGGGCGAATGAAATCATGCGTGTATTTACCGCCATTACCACGGTCTTCATGCCGCTGACGGTCATTACCGGTATATACGGTATGAACTTTACGAATATGCCCGAGCTTAACTGGAAATACAGCTATTTTGTTGTGATTGGCCTAATGGTTACCCTGGGCCTGAGCATGTTCTTCATTTTCCGCAAGAAAGACTGGGTATGAACTCGTATGAAATAACAAAGACGAAGCGTTCCTCCGGGAGAAACGCCTCGTCTTTTTTCATTTCTGATTATTAACCAACATTCTTCTCTGTCTCTGCGTGCCGACGGAAGCGGATTCGAATCATGCGCAGTCTTTCATAGACCTGCTCCAGACTTCCTCCATCGGGTTTCTCTCCTCCATACACCTTATGTAATACTGGCTTCAGGAACGTATCTCCCAGCTCCTCATACGCACTCCATACGGCCTCTTGTTCGTTCTCTGGCATCACTGCCAGCTCCACATCAAGAAGACAATCGGTGTCATAACCTTCGTGATCCAGTGCCTCTAACAGCTCAACCAACTCGCGTCGGGATAATCCGGATCGATTAACAATCTCCTCTAACGTATACCCTTCCTTCATGCCTTCAAGCACCTGCTTACGCGTGGTGAACTTATCAAGTTCCTGCTTGTACTTCTGCTCTCTCTGCTTGTATAACCAACTCTCATACTCTTCTTCCTTCAGCGCCGTGTATACCCAGTCCAGCGGGAATGTCGTTGAACGTTCCAACCCGTTTGTAATCTCCATCCATTCCGTACCATACTCAGTTGCTTTGCTCTCTCCTACGCCCGGCAGTTGCATCAGTTCATCCAGCGATTGCGGAACAAAGGCACTGATCAAACGCAGCAGACGATTTGTTGCAATAAAATACGGTGCCTTCCGGTCAGACACAGCTCTCTTCCTGCGCCATGTGCACAGATCCGTATATAATTGTTCATTGCCGTATAACTCACTGTAACAATGGAGCCGCTGTCCACCATAACTGCGTGACTTCAGATCATCATTCTCATGAAATAACCCCTGCAACTGCGGTCGGTATCCCTCACTCATCTGTATGGCAAGCTGATGACGGTAAATATGAAGCAGCTCCTCCCAAGAAGTCCCCTCATACCAGATGCTGTCCTCACGCTCTCCTTCCTCATAGCGACTCCATCCCAGCTGCCAACTATCTTCCTCTTCCCCAATCCATAACTGTGCATACTCTGCATTCTGATCTGACATTCTGGACAATCTGTTCATGAAAATGACTTCCATTTTCGTTCCCTCCCTTTGAATATTCAGCTTATACGAGTTAGAGATGCTACCTACAGGCAGCACAAAAAAACACCCCTCCTGCAAAATGCATGCAAGAGAGGTGCTTCCTCATTAACCGTACTATGCTGTTGCCCATATCATACCACAATGGTAAAATTCGTCAATCCCTTAATGACCTACTTATTCAATGCCAACTTGGCAAGCGCCAGTGAACCACACAGACCCGCATTGTCACCAAGTCCTGGTGAAACAACATACTGGTCAATGTCGGATTGAAGTGCCGGATGCTGAACGTATCCAGCCAGCAACTCCTGCAGTTTGCTACGAACCATCGAGAACAAGTGCTCCTGCTTCATTACTCCGCCACCCATGACAATTTTCTGCGGAGAGAGAATCAGAACATAGTTCATCAGGGCGTGTGCCAGGTAATGTGCTTCGATCTCCCAAGCTTTATGATCTGCAGGCAGTTCATAAGCCGGTTGCTCCCAACGTTTGTTAATGGCCGGTCCTGCTGCAAGGCCTTCGAGGCAGTCACCATGATACGGACAGAAACCCTCGTATGTATCCTCCGGATGTCTGCGTACAATGATATGTCCCATCTCTGGATGTGACAATCCATGGACCATTTTACCGCCAACCACAGCGCCTGCACCAATACCTGTACCCACAGTGATATACAGACAGCTCTCAAGACCTTGTGCAGCGCCCCAGGTTGCTTCTCCAAGTGCCGCACCATTCACATCCGTATCAAATGTCATCGGCACATCAAAATGCTCCTTGAGCTTGCCAATCACGTTATACTGTCCCCAATGTGGTTTAGGTGTTGTTGTGATATAGCCATATGTTGGGCTTCCTTCAATCGGATCAATCGGACCGAATGAACCTACACCCAGAGCTTCAATGCCTTTGCCTTCAAAAAATGAAATCACTTGAGCCATGGTCTCTTCCGGTGTTGTTGTTGGAAAACTTACGCGTTCCAGAACTTCTCCGTTTTCTGTGCCAATACCACATACAAATTTGGTTCCGCCTGCTTCAATTGCGCCTAAGATCGTCATGTTAGTCACACTCCCAAGTTAGTTTAAAAAGGATTTCGAATTGCTTTACTTGATGACACGATAATTACCCCGCTACTTGTTCTCCAGCTTGGACAATCGTTTCATTAACGTTTGCCTCCAGCTGTCTGACAGCGCAGGAATGGCCAGCAACGCCTGAATACCTTCGACATTTTCTTTCCCCTGATGCATGATTCGATTGGCTTCAAGAACCGTCATTGAGGCTGGATCGGTGCTGATCCGTCGAAATATCGATAAAGGCCTTACCTCACCTTCTTGCAGTACACGAAAGTAAAAGCCGGTATATCCAGTCTCCTGAAAATAAACAGGCAGCTCCTTATAGTCATACCTCGCACCCAGCTTGAAGCAAGGTTGTCTGGGCTGACTGACCTGCACTGTGGCTTCGCCCAACTCGTACACATCACCAATCCGTACGTCTTCTTCGGCACAGCCTTCAACCGTCAGATTTTCTCCACAAGCTCCCCAATCCAGCTTGCGATCCATCAGTTGTTCCAGCGCCGGATAACGACTGTAATCGTATACACAAACGGCTTTGTCAGGGCCGCCATGATGCACCAGATCCGCCTGCGCGTCCCCTGTCATTCCAGTGAATGACAGGAAAACCGCGTCGGATACAGGATGTTTCACAATGCCGCTCAGCACTTCACGCTTCTGCCCAGGGAGCGGTTGCGGCAGTCCTACATTAATGGCCAGAACAGCTGTATTGCCCTTCCCTGGCTTTCGATCAGATGTGAGTGTCATTTGCGTCATACCTCCCATAATCACTTTCTTTTAACGCACGGAGCCGCCAAATACGAGTGTATTACTCAAGAGCCGGCCTGGAGAAGTCAGCATTTTGCCACCGGCATACATACCCGAGGAAGCACCGCCATCCAGATTCATGGCCTGTTTGGCACCAAGCTTCTGCATCACCGCTGCCCACTCCTTGATTGTTGCTCCGGAAACGGTAGCCAGCATAACAGAACCGTCCGCCATGATCGCAATACCACTTCTGGCTCCGGAAGCATTAAGAATCTTGGCATCCTTGAAACCTTCGCTCGTCGGATTGACAGCTACCTTGCCGTCTTTTACCAGACGGGGTCCTGCCCCAACAGCAGTCACTACATCTTGCCAAGGGATCTCTTTGCCTGCTGCGTTCGTATACTTATAATTCATTTCTACGGTCGAACCAACGGTGAAACGGTCCGAAGAAGACTTCTGATTACCTGTGAAAACCAGTACCGAGCCATTCTTAGGAATCGCTACATTTGTATTGGGCACTTTTTTGGTCACGATACCTTTCTCCATGACAACCGCAGTGCCACCTTTGAATCCAACTGTGGCACCTCGTTCAGGCGTATACAGCATCGTAATGCTTGCGTTCGCTGAAGGTGTTCGATTAATAAAGGTTGCATACCAACTCCGTGATTTACCTTTTGTATCCGTTACTTTACCTGTCAAACTCACCTGAAGTGAATCCATGATCGCCGAGCCGTCTTCCTTAAATCCGATGGATGTTCCGTATCTTCCAATATGTATGACCTTACCATTTGCTATTAACATACCGTATGGATCTGGTGCTCCGTTATATGCTTCAAAAAATGCTCCGTTAATGGCTGCTTGCGCACCATAGGCTTTCACAATCGATGGCAATGTTGCCGTCTGGCCAACTTGCTTCTTCGCGAGTCCCACGGTAACCGGTGTTCCCTTTGGAATCGAAACGGTCTGTACGGTAAAATTACGTCCTGCTGCTTTTACTTTCTGTACTTTGGTGCTAATTGCTGCTTTGGCATCCACTGTCTGTGGTGCACTTACTGCTCCCGAAAGAATTACGGGCAAGGCCAGGACGAGGGCCATAGCCCCTGTCCACCACTTTTTGCCTGTTCGTACGTTCTTCATGTTGCTCACCCTATTGCCACTCCCATCCAAGAGCCAAGGCTCTTCATCTCAAGTTGTTCAAACTTGTCCATCACCATATCCGGATCAAGACGCAATTCACAGATATCCAGCGCACAGGCAACCGGAACAGCACAATGAATCTCTGCCAGTTTGCGGGACAGATGAAGCATGTCCAGATCATTCTCAATCTTGTTACGCACCGAAGGGGTCAGTTTATCCATGTTGCTCAGAATCCCTTCAATGGAGCCGTATTCCTGTACAAGCTTCAACGCTGTTTTCTCACCAATTCCCCGTACTCCGGGATAATTGTCGCTGGCATCTCCCATCAGACCCTTCATATCAATCACTTGACGAGGTGTCAGTTGTTTCTCTGCCATGAGCGTTTCAGGGTTGTACACCATGTAGTTGCCATGGCCTTTTTTCATAATAATGATACTTGTGCGGTCATTGATCAGTTGCAACATGTCGTGGTCACCCGTCAGTACCATAACATTCATATCTGTCTCTTCGGTATAATACTTCGCAAGCGTCCCGATACAATCGTCGGCTTCGAATCCTTGTGCACCTATATTCGGAATACCCAAGCTATCCATGACTTCACGAATCAGAGCAAATTGGGGAATCAGGTCATCCGGAGCTTCGGCCCGGTTGCCTTTGTAGGCTGCATATTCTTCACCGCGGAACGTCTTACCGCCCGTATCCCAACAACATACGACATGACTTGGCCCAAAAGTCTGAACCGCATCCCAGAAATAACGGATAAATCCGTAGACTGCGTTGGTAGGCAATCCTGCCTTTGTACGTCTGATATATCCGCTTGCAGATGTCGCATAAAAAGCACGGAACAACACCGCCATACCGTCTACCAGCAACAAAGTAGGTTCATTACGTTGATTCACTTGAATTTGTTCTCTCCTATCTAAATCTAGCATATAAAATATCGAAACTAATTCTATCATTATAGCATAGTTCCGCCAACCATCGTTCAGCCAAAAAAGCCCTGAATTTTGAACAATTCAAGGCTGATATTCAGCGCGTTTATGCGTTATTCCATTCCTGCTCGTACGTTTCTTCCTTGAATCCAACCGTCACCTTTTCTCCATCCGTAACGATCGGACGTTTGATCAGACGACCATTGGAAGCCAATAAACGAATCTGTTCATCAGCTGACATTCCCGGAAGTTTGTCCTTCAGTTGTTGTTCTTTGTACACTTCCCCACTCGTATTAAAGAACTTTTTCACTTCCAGTCCACTCTTTTGGATGAGTTCTGTTAGTTCAGATTCGGATGGCGGTGAGTCAAAAATAGGGATTAACTCCAGCTCATGTCCTTGAGCTTCAAGCCATTTTACAGCTTTGCGGCATGTGCCGCATTTGGCATATTGATATACTTTTAAGTTACTCATGGTATGTGTTCCTCCAAATGCTCCGGTATCGACTTCTCGCTTCCCTTGGTTTGCTTCGCAAATCCAAAAGTCGCTCCAAATCGATACCATCGCCATGTAATTTTACTGACTTTTGCGAATGAGATCAAAAACTCACATTCGGCTATATTTTTTCGGATCAAAATCTTACAGCTTTTGTATCCTTAAAGCTTTTGAGATTTGAATTCTTGAAATATTTAACATGAAATGGGTAAGCATCAATACATTAAACCATAAAGATTAGCCTACGGCATGTTGTTCGGGTGCATAAAGCATCCCTCACACAAGTTAGCCAACTAGCGTTGACTGACAAGCAGGACGGGCTTTGCACAAAACTACGGCAAAGCCGTCATTTCTTAGGGAAGTGCTTTGGCGCTTTCTCCTAGAGCATCTCCCTGGGAGCTGCCTCATCATTCAAACGCTTCTCTAGCGCGGCCATATCTGCTGGAAAAGGAGCTTGGAACGTTATGCGTTCCTTTAGAATGGGATGTTCAAACGTCAATTCACAAGCGTGTAATGCTTGGCGTTCGATCCAGGTATCCCGTTCTTCTCGAACAGCCATGGTCTGCTCATCGATATCATGCACAGGTAGTGTCTTGTACATTCGATCACCTATCAACGGGCAGCCGATGGACGTCATATGTACCCTGATCTGATGGGTTCTGCCACTTTCCAGTTTGAGGCTTATCGCACTGGCGCTGCCCCCTGACCAACGTGTTAAGGTTGTGTACAACGTTCTTGCAGCGTAACCATCAGGTGTTACGATTCGGCGGTGTGGCTCTTCAGGATCGCGATCGATCGGGCCATCTACTGCCCCTTGTTCCGGGACAGGGCTGCCGTGCACAAGTGCAATATATTTCTTGTCTACTGTTCCAGCGATCATCTGTTCAGAAACATGCTGATGCACATAAGGGTTCTTGGCTATTGCGAGCACACCTGACGTTTCCTGATCAAGTCGATGAATCGGTCTGAACCGGAAACGCTCGCCCTTGGTTTTCCAGTAATGAACAACGCCATTTGCCAAAGTCCCCGTGTAATGTCCATGTGTTGGATGAACGATGATGCCCGCATCCTTGTTGACAATAAGCAAGTGCTCATCTTCATACAGAACGGTAAATGGAATAGGCTCGGGCAAAATATCATCCGATTCCTCTTGCTCCATCCGAACTTCAACGACATCACCCGCAGCTACCTTGACGCTAATGTACACGCGCTCTCCATTAAGCATGACACCTTGCTCCGTCAGCTTAATTTTGGACAAAAGCTTACGCGACACCAGCAGCCGCCGCTGAAGCACGGTCTTCAGCAGCCAGCCATCTTCTTGTTCGGTCACCGTGTAGACAATCGGCGAATAATACTGGCTCATTCTTTGCGGCGGAAGACTTTTTTGCTCCGCACATATTCAATATCGGCCACCTGTTGTCTCGCGTTGGCCGTCCGTGCAACCACGAAGAAGTAATCAGACAGTCGGTTTAGATACCGTCGTACAGACGGATTAATATCTGTATGTTGTCCAAGTGTTACCGTGCGACGCTCTGCGCGACGACATACAGTACGGCACACATGAAGAGCAGAGGACAGCTGACTGCCACCTGGAATAATGAATCGTTCCACTTTTGGATTCTCTGCATCATACTGGTCGATCCATTGTTCCAGACGTGTGACCATTTCATCTCTCACCTTATATTTCGTCTCACTAATCTTCACAAAGGCCAGATCCGACCCGCAATCAAACAGTTCCTGCTGAACTTCCAGCAGGTGTTCACGCAGATCTTCAAATTCCCCTTGAGCCGAGTCAATAAGGCTGATCGCCTGGCCTACAAAACAGTTCAACTCATCAATCGTACCATAAGCCTCAACTCGGTCATCATCCTTGATGACGCGTCCACCGATGACCGAAGTCTGTCCTTCGTCACCTGTTCGTGTATATATGCCCATCGTTATCCCTCCAATTGGTAATATAATAATGAATACGGGAATGCCATTTTTTCAGAAACCCGTCTATCGCTTTACACGTATATAAGAATTGGTGTGCTCTGCCGAGTATACGACAAATCAAAGGAAACCAAAAGTAAAGGAGACGATTATGCAAAACTGGATAACCGATTTCATGGAACAATACGGCTACATAGGCATTGCACTCATTATTGCTCTTGAGAACGTATTTCCCCCGATTCCATCCGAAATCATCTTGCCGTTTGGCGGATTTATGACCACCTATACCAGTCTCACTCTTCCAGGAGTTATTATCGCCGCAACTATTGGTTCTGTCTTTGGTGCTGTGATCCTGTATGGTATTGGTTTACTCATTGACGTCGAACGCCTTGAGAAAATTGTGGAACGCTGGGGACATGTTCTGCGCATCAAAAAAGAGGATATTCACCGTGTCGATGCATGGTTTGACAAATATGGCATGTGGACCGTATTATTCTGCCGAATGGTTCCCCTCGTTCGTAGTCTTATCTCCATTCCCGCAGGCATGTCCAATATGAAATTTGGTTTATTCCTTCTCTTCACAACCATTGGTACATTGATCTGGAATGTTATTCTAGTCTGCGTTGGTGCTGCGCTTGGCGCATCATGGGAGAGCATTTTGCACTTTATGGACGTCTATTCCATTGTAGTGTATGTCATTCTGGCCATCATTCTCATCGGATGTATCATCTGGTGGATCAGACGTAGCAAAAAGCGGAAATAAAAAGAATAGCTTAATAAATAAAGCCTCCTCGCCACCAATTCGTGGTTAAGGAGGCTTCTTTATATCACCCGTTTATGTCATCTCACTATCGTTCATCTTCATTTCGCATGCCCTGACTTTTAAGATCGATAGCCAGACCAGATACCAGCAAGTACATCTTTTCAGCATGTATCTGCAGCATCCGATTAACCGAAGCCATTCTCGCTGTAAATATTCGTTCTTCCTCGGTAGGATGCAATGTGCCATGCATTTCATTGGTAATCACAAGCAACTTCCCCTGATAAGACAATAATGCATCAAGCAAAAGCTGTGTCTCTGAACGCTGATGATCCAGATCCTTTGTTGCCCTGAAACCGGCAGCCATCCAGGAGGTCAGACTGTCTACAATTACAATTCGCTGATCCGCCAAAAACAGATTGGATTCCCGATTAATCTGGGTGATCACCTCTGTCAGATGCTGACCGTTCCCGGCATGAATGGCACGATAATGAGCGGATGGCAATTCGGGAATAACGGGATCATGATCACCGGTGGATAAATATACACCCTCCCGGCTAATCCCGGCTGCGTACTTGAGGGCAAACCGGGTTTTACCACTACCTATGCCGCCTGTGACCGTAATCAGCAATCCGCTTCCCTCCTTCCATAGCCATTCTGAATTTTCTTTACTCTGTCAGCGCCTTCAGCACTTTTTTGGATTCTTCGACATTAGAAGATGACACTGGAATGGTAGCGAACAAATTGCTCGCAGCATATTCTACATCTTTAAACATTTTCATATCTTCGAGTGGAATGCCGTAAAGATGTGATTCTTGCTTGAGATCTGAACCTCCATCTCCTTCACCCTTCTCTACCAATACTCCACCCTCAAATACACCCCGTTCAAACTTCTTGGGATCAAAAGTATCATCCAGCGGAACATTGGAGCCATTACTTCCGTATTGTTTCATGTCGGTTTCAGGCAATATGAAGATATCATGTCCTCCAGCCGCATATTCTACCATAATTTTCTGAACATCATACATCGCACTGGTGATCACTTCTACCTTGGGTTCCTCGCCCAGTTTCTGTTGCAGATTGGCCTGTAACTGCTCTGAGATTACAGATGGATTTCCTTGGTTATCAATGATGAATATGGAAAAACCATCTTTACCTCCACAACCAGCAAGCAGAAAAACGATAGAAATGATTGCAGTAAGCCCCCAAAATCTCTTCATTCCAGTTCCCCCTTTAGTCTCCTATGTCCAATATATCACAATTGTTCCACGCAAAAAAATAACCTGGCTTATCGGGGGATCACCCTGCCTTTTCACACAAAAAAAGAAGACCTTCTCAGGTCTCCCTTTCTTTACTTTCTAATTCGATTAATGAAACGTTTCAATCCAGCATAAACGTTATTTTGCTTTAATCGGGTTAGCCTTCATATATTCATTAATCTTTAAATCCAGCAAACTGCTGATTTCAATTACAATATCGGATGTGAATGATTTCTCTTCGAGGAAGATCTGTTCCATCTTGCGACGAAGCATATGAATTTCATCTTCCAAGGAAATGTCATGCAAAGATGCGTTATCGGGTTTCACCGACCATCGGTCGCCATGATCGCCTTCTGCCAGATAGTGCCCACGATTCGTCGGTAAATCATATTCAACACAAAACAAAGCTAACCCCTCCTTGGAAAAATGGTTTCCAAATTTATGAAAACTTATTTCAAATTGAAATTATATCACATTATTTTGTAAAAGAAAGTTATTTTTTTCCAATGATAAAAATGTCACATTTGTAAAAAGATTCTACTTTAGTATTAACCCTCTTTTTGCAGTTTGTAAACAAAGTTTCCGATTCGTTCCAAAGCTTCATTTAATTGGGTTACAGAAGTAGCATAAGAACAACGCAAGAAGCCTTCACCCTGAGGGCCAAAAACATTGCCCGGAACAGCAGCCACTTTATTCTCCGTTAACAATCGCTCAGCAAACAGGTCTGAACTCATACCCGTCTTTTGAATGCTCGGGAATGCATAGAATGCTCCCTGAGGTTCATGACAATCAAGTCCAATATCTCTGAAGCCCTGCACAATTAAACGTCTACGCTGATTATACGATTCTACCATCCGATCTTTCTCACCCAAACCATTCGTCAACGCCTCAAGTGCAGCAACCTGACCCATGGCCGGCGCACACATTACCGTATACTGATGGATTTTGAGCATGGCTGCAATAAGCTCAGGATGACCACACATGTAACCGATCCGCCAACCTGTCATTGCAAAAGCCTTCGAAAATCCGCTTACGAGAATAGTCCGCTCCTTCATGTCAGGGATAGCTGCAAAACTAACATGTTTTTGCGTATACGTCAATTCAGCGTAAATTTCATCCGCGATCACAATCAGATCATGCTTTTTAATCACTTCAGCAATAGGCAGCCACTCTTCATACGTCATGATGGCTCCAGTCGGATTACTCGGATAACACAGAATAACCACTTTCGACTTCGGTGTGATACCAGCTTCAAGTGCTTCGGCCGTTAACTTGAACTGATCTTTCGCATAGGTATCAACACCAACTGGTATACCGCCACCGATTGAAGCGATTGGTGAATACGCCACGTACGAAGGTTCAGGAATGAGAATCTCGTCACCAGGTACGATTAATGCGCGCAAAGCCAGGTCAATCGCTTCACTGCCACCCACCGTAACAATAATCTCATCCTTGGGATCGTATTTGGTATCAAACTGAGTATCCAGATATTCACTAATGGCTTCTCTCAACTTCGGCATACCTGCGTTGGATGTGTAACTGGTCATACCTCTTTCCAGCGAGTATACACAAGCTTCACGCATATGCCAAGGGGTAACAAAATCAGGTTCACCCACACCCAAAGTGATAATATCCTTGTTGTCTCCAACCAGATCAAAAAATTTACGAATTCCGGATGGAGGTATCTGCTGCACGAGGGGTGCCAGATAAGATGTCATTTTCTTGTTGTTCCCGGTTGTCTGTTCATTCACTATCATGACACATCTTCCTTTACGGCGAGATCATGAGACGGTTGTCTTCCTGATGGTCTTCAAAGATAATCCCGTCCTGCTTATATTTTTTAAGAATAAAATTCGTTTTGGTTGAAAGTACAGAGTCTATCGGAGACAGTTTCTCCGACACAAAATTAGCGACTTCACGCAGGTTGCCACCTTCCACTTCAACGAGCAGATCGTATGCACCGGACATGAGATATACGGACTTTACTTGCGGATAGAGATAAATACGTTCGGCAATCCCTTCAAAACCACGACCACGCTCCGGCGTGATCTGCACTTCAATCAGGGCCGTTACTTTTTCATCATCTATTTTGCTCCAGTTCACGACGGTTGCGTATTTCACGATGACGTGGTCTTGTTCTAGCTGTGCCACGGCGTTCTTGATCTTGTCTTCCGACTCCCCCAGCAGCGTCGACAGCAGTGCGGGAGTCCTTCTCGCGTCTTCCTTCAGCAGATCCAGAACTTTTAATTGCAGATCGTTCAAATCTTTCATGGTTTTCCCTCCAGCGTCATCCAGGTTCCTGAAAATGAATTAATACTTATATTACATGAATTTGACGTTGATGCATAGACAAAAGACCGCCTGCCCTGAATTCAGGCAAGCGGTGGTATGGTCCTGTAACATTAGGTGCTTCAAACCTCTTTTGCAAAGGTTACATGTAATAAGGGTTACCGTAATTCGGTTGATGCTGAGACACATTAGGAGCTTGGCTATATGAACTGTTCTGCGTATTCTTTTCCTGAATGAATTGCTGACACTTTTGTTGGGTCTGGTGGGCGGACTGAATTTGCTTGTCCACGTCCTGACGAAGTGCCTTGGACGAGACAGAATACATGTTGTTTTGCTGCATCAGATTGAACAGTTCCCCTTGTAATCTTAGGGTATCGTTTGTCAGGTCTGTGAACATTCGACGTGTCATGGGGCAGGAAGCTTCCGTTGTCGCAGTCGTATATTCGCGCGAGGTTCGTCTTAAATCTGCAAGAATCGACTTCAGCAGATCCTGCTCCTGCATAAAAGCGCCATTAGATGATAAAGATTGAGAATACATGCGTTTTCCTCCTATACAGTTAGAGTTGTCTTCAATTACTGACTTGCGCCGGTGCAAGAGACTGATGTTGCTGCAGTGCATTGACAAGCGTGTTCAGATGTTGTTCATGTGAGCGAACATAGTGATTCAGAGCTTGTTGAATTTGTGGATTATGTGTGATGGAAGCTGTGGCTGCACACTGCTTAATCAGCAGTTCTTCATTGGTGATAGAGTCCGCAATGTAGTTCAATTCCTTGGGACTCAGCGCTTGCATAGTATGATTCTGCATGTTTCGATGGCCTCCTCGGCATAAAGTTTATGCGCAATTATTGTTAACCCGGTCACACAAAAGTATACAAATTTAAATTATAAAGGAGATGTTTCTAATGGATCTGGTCTATGGCACACCTTTCTGGCCCTCCACTTTCAATTCAACATTTAATTATTCTGCTCTGCAAGAAGACATCTCTTGTGACTGCCTCATCATTGGTGGGGGCATGGGGGGCGCATTGACATCTAAACTACTCACGGAACAGGGTGTTAACACTGTTGTGATTGATAAGCGAGACATTGCCAACGGCAGCAGTTCTGCCAATACAGGTCTTTTACAATACACCAATGACAAGACACTAACCTCATGTATCCACACTTTTGGTGAAGCAAAAGGCGTACGTTTTTATGAGCTTTGTCGTGAAGCCATGAAACAACTTGCTCAAATTGCAGACAGCCTGGATACAGACCCTTGGTTTATCCCACGAACAAGTCTTTGTTTTGCGAGCAGTGAAGATGATGTGGCCCTATTGGAGGAAGAATATCAGACCTTGAAGCGTTATGGTTTTGAAGCTGAACTGTGGGATGCCGACAAAATAAGCCAGCATTTCCCCTTCAGCAAACCCGCTGCACTGTACACCATGGGAGATGCGGAAGTGAACCCCTATCGTTTTGTTCATGCCTTGTTTGAATCCGCCAATAAGCGTGGCGCTCGAATCTATGGTCAGACGGAGATGATACACTGTGAATACGATGAAGATGGTGTAGTCTGCCACACTGCCAACGGTAAAATCCGTGCCAAGAAAGTCATATTTGCTGCCGGTTACGAGACACAGGACATCAAAAAGGATCGCGGAGCCTATCTGAAAACGACCTACGCGATTGCTACCAAACCGTTGTCTGATCTTAGTGAATGGTTTGAACACAGCATGATTTGGGAGACAGCTCGCCCATATTTGTATATGCGAACAACACCGGACGGAAGAATCATCGCAGGCGGTTTGGATGAAGAAACACCTCGAGAGGATCAACGTGAAATACGTTCAAAACACCGGGGAGATACACTCCTGGAAGAGGTCCGTTCCTATTTCCCTTTAGATGATCTTGAAGTCGATTATGCCTGGGGCGCTGTGTTTGGTAATACGAATGATGGCCTCCCCCTGATCGGTACACATCCCGATTATCCGCATTCATATTTTGTAGAAGGATATGGAGGTAACGGGACCGTATACAGCATGATTGCTGCTTCCTTAATTGTGGATGCTATTACTGGCAAACAAAACCCTGATATGGATCTGTTCTCTCTCACACGTACAAATAAACCATCTCCTGTATAACCAACAACTGAATCAATACAACTACAAACAGGGTACAGCACACGGAAAGTTCTCTTTTCCCGCCGCTGTACCCTGTTTATATAAGCCTGCTAAGCCGAGGGCTCTTGTCCTTCCGTTCGGTTCAATAACTTGCGCATAAAGATCCATCCAATTAGCGGAGAAGCACCAAGGACAATAATAAGCCAGGTTAACATGCGTAGAGACGGAGCATTTAAGACCGTCACAATAAATATGGCCAACCCACATAGTCTGCCAAGCATCAGGCATAACTCTCTCAAAACGACAAGTTCAACCCTTTTCTCCACATTTTCGCCACTTGTGCCCATCATGTCGAATCCCGCTGATATCATCGGTAATACATATAACGGCATCGCAACAGCACTCCCAATCCCCATGATTAACAGCGTTCCATAGGTCACTTTCCAGAGAAGAGGAAGAAGCACAACAAGCAGAATGAGGGCTCCAATGAACATGCCTTTTGATCTATACTGTGGTTTGAACCATTTCCCGGCTGCCCAATAACTTACTAGTGCCACAGCTGAAGTGATGAGTGAGAACTGCCCCAATTTGTACTCCTGTGCGGTAGCCAAATATACAAGCAGTGCAATCAGGAAGGCAAAGACACCTTCACGTGCACCCTGAGCGAATAAACCCAGGCCTAAGGTCCTCCAGGGACTATCCCGCTTGGATAGCTGTATCCAAGGTTCCGACCAGCGGTATGTACCGCTCACCTTTCTTTTTTTCAGAAAAAAACTAAAAACTACTGCTATGACATAAATAACGAGTGATACCGTGAAGATGAGTCGATATCCTGTATTGTCTGTCATGCGAGTAATAATCAGACCGGAGAACCATGGACCTATAATTCCTGTCATCGAACCAAGTAACCCGACCCAGCCATTGAATAAATCCCTGTTTTCCCGATCCGTTATTTCAAAATACACAACATTAAATGCAATCCAGAATAACCCCAAGGAACAACCTAGTAGCATACCCAGAGGCCATATCCAGTCTACAGCTTTGGAACCAGCCCAGAGGACTATCATATAAAATATACCGGACAGCGCAGTACCTAGTCGTAGTGCACTCATTTTATTGTGTTCCTTGACCCATTTGCCAGCAAGCCAGAATGTCAGTCCAATGGCCAGTTGCTGGCTGAGAGTGAACCACCCCAACATGGCATAATCCGGACGGCTTTTCCACAGAAACACATTCAAAAAGGTTCCCGACAGCGCTCCGGCTAACGCAAACAATCCATTCACGCCCAAAAGCAGAATGGATTGTCGGCCTAAAGTAATCTTCATCTGCTCCTCCTTCATCCACCTGAAGTGAACTATGTACAGGTAGGTCTTAGGGTTAACGTGCCCCAAGCAAGAGGAAAACATGATGAATCTTCAGGATTGCTATGAAATTGGTTAGAATCGCCGAAATGTTTATTCCTGCGTACTCAGGTTCTTGATCAGACGCAGACGATCTTCCTCAGACAGACTGTATTGAACTTGGAAACATCCCGAGCATACATAGGTCAATACTTTAAACGGTGATGCCAATAGTGACCCTTCGCCTGAAGCTGCGTTAGCAACTGGTGTGAAGTTATCCTGCGTTGTAGCTTGTGTACCTGCGAGAATCATGAATTCCCGGCAATTCGGGCACTCTGGTACTTCTTCCTGATGATCAAGTTGCTTCTGTACACCTTGTTCATACTGAATGAGATCATTACCTTCATCCGCGTATTTGGTTAACGTTCGCAACTCCGGCAATTTGAGTTCGACTTCATCCCCCCACAGATCCGAAAGATCCGTAGTCTGTTTCTCGTTCGTTACATCGTCTACATCATAGATGTCGTCCTCAGCTTCATCGTTCTCTTCATCATCGATGTTAATGTTGAGCGTACGGTATCCTTTTAACTCATTGTGGCAATAAGGACACTCTTCTTCAGGACCGAGCTCCTCATCCCATACAATCTCCGTCTGACACCAAGGGCATACTGTTGTTTCCATATTGATCAACCTTTCTCTTTCATATAATCATGTATTCATTACATAGATGACACCGATGGCAAAAAACACGATCGATGCCGCAAACAAAATCCGTATCAAAATCTTCATGACCGGTCCCCCTAGATAATGCTCGCGCCAATAACAAACGACAGCGAGACTGAAATAATCATGGATATCAATCCGACAGCTCGGTTATCCGATTCGATCTCCTTATCAATGGAGAACACGGGTGTCAGGAATTCGAACAAAAAGTAGGCAATGAGCAGAAGGATAAACCCTACGAATGACCACGTCATGGCTTCATATACCGAAGATTTCGCTTGTATGCAGAACCGCAATACGTTGCAGATCCCGAAGATCTTGCCTCCTGTAGCCATCGCAACGGCCACATTGCCCTTCTTGATCTCCGTCCAGCATTTATACTTGGTCACCAGTTCGAAGCAAGCCAGAAATACGAGCAGCTCCATAATCGCTACCGAGAAAAAACCGAGTACCATCCCCAAGGGATGAGACAGCAATTGGTCAATGCTTTCTATCACGCACCGTTCCCCTCTCCCCATCTGCGACCTTCATGAATAAGGTCGCAGAATATCATTGATTCATGGACCGGCTATTCCAATTCTGCGACGGTCACACCGTTCCCGCCTTCTCCGTAATTGCCCAGCCGGTAGCTTTTTATATGTTTATGCTTACGCAGGTAATCCTGAATACCGGAACGTAAAATTCCTGTACCTTTACCGTGAATAATATAAACTTGGCCCAGGTTGGCAAGGAAAGCTTCATCAATGAACCGGTCTGTCTCCATCAGGGCTTCTTCCAGGTTGGTACCACGCAGATCCAATTCACTTTTCACATTGTCATCACGTGTACGTTTCATACCTGTTACCGGTTTTTGCTTTGGTTTGGCTGCGGGAGCCGATTGCTGCAGTTCCAAGTCATCCAAGGATACTTTCATTTTCATAATCCCCAGTTGTACCATAGCGTCTTTGCTACCCGCCATCTCTACAACATGGCCTTTTTGATTCAAACTGTAGACAAGCACTTCATCACCAGGACCGATAGCACGAGTCTTCGGCGCTGTTGCCGTCTTCTTGACCGTTTTTCTGCGTTTCTCCGGTTCAGCCTCGTCCAGCTGTTTGCGGGCAGCAATGAGTTTGTGCTCCTTCACGGAAGCACCTTCTTCCATAGCCAACAGGCGAAGATCTGCTATAATCTTCTCCGCTTCCGCGCGAGCCTTGTCCACAATGCTGCGTGCATCTTCTTCTGCTTTTTCAATCCGGCGATCACGCTGCTGTTCCAGCTTCTCCAGTTCGGTCTGATGACGACTGCGTAATTTCTCCATATCCTGGCGCAAGCTCTCTGCCTTCTCACGCTCTTGTTCGGCCGTAAGACGGTTCTCTTCAAGAGAAGCAATCATGTGCTCAATCCGTTGATCCTCTTCCTTCACTTCGCCACGGGCGTAGTCGAGAATGTAACCCGGCAGTCCCAGTCGCTCTGCAATGGCAAATGCATTACTTCGTCCAGGTACACCCACCAGAAGGCGATAGGTTGGACTCAGTGTGTTGATGTCAAATTCCATGCTGGCATTAATGACACCTTTACGCTCATATGCGTATGCTTTCAGTTCACTGTAGTGAGTGGTTGCAACCATGCGACATCCCGTCCGGTGCATATGCTCCAGCATGGAGATCGCCAGTGCGGAACCTTCAGCCGGATCTGTCCCTGCGCCAAGTTCATCGAGTAATACCAAACTTTTTGGTGTCATGTTTTTCAGAATGCGAATGATGTTGGTCATATGACTGGAGAAAGTACTCAGATTCTGCTCGATACTCTGCTCGTCCCCAATGTCTGCATAGATCGCATCAAATACACATAACTGACTGCCATCCTCAGCCGGAACAAATAAACCGGACATGGCCATCAGGCTCAGCAATCCAATTGTTTTGAGCGTTACCGTTTTACCACCCGTATTCGGACCTGTCACGATAATGGATGTGTAATCATTGCCCAACTCTATGTCAATTGGAACCACGTTTTCAATCGGAATCAGTGGATGACGGCCTTTCTTGAGCTTCAGGAACCCGCGGTCATTCATGCGAGGCAATGTTGCTTTCAGTTCACGAGCCAGACGTGCTTTGGCAAAGATAAAATCAAGTGATCCCAGCAAGTCGACATCATACAACAGCCACTCTCCCTGCTCACTGACAAGTGCCGTCAATTTCTGCAAAATAATTTCTATTTCGCGTTCTTCCCGAATCCGGGTTTCACGTAATTTGTTGTTCATTGCAACAATCGATTCCGGCTCAATGAACAATGTCGCACCCGAACCAGATTGATCGTGCACAATCCCGCCAAAGTATGAACGATATTCAGCTTTCACCGGGATAACAAAACGGTCTCCTCTGATGGTGATGAGCTGATCCTGAAGCATCTTGGATACGGTAGAGGATCGAATCATGGAATCCAGTTTTTCGCGAATTCGCGCTTCTCCGCCTCGCAGCTCACGACGAATCTGCGCCAACGTTACGCTTGCACTATCGGCAACCTCTGCATTATCGTCAATACAGATTTTGATGGCATCCTCAAGCGTTTTTTGCTCTGACAGTTGATCACTGATATAGAACAATGATTCGATGGGCTCATCTTCATGCAAAGTACCAATCTGACGTTTCAATCGCCGCGCCGCAAAGGTTGTATTGGATATTCCCAAAAGTTCGTGAGGGTTAAGTGTGCCTCCAATTTCAGCACGTTTGATGGAAGCCGTAATATCTACAATTCCTCCAAACGACGGTGAGCCTTTCAGGCGATCAAATGTGAAGGCTTCATCGGTTTGCTGCAGCAATCGCTTCACTTCTTCAAGTTCACTGCTTGGTTCAAGTTGCTCCGCTTTCTTTTTTCCCATGGTCGTCTGGGCAAAGCTGAGCAATGTATTTAAAATTTTGCGATATTCCAGTGTGTGTATAATTTTCGTGTCCAAGTGTACAACTCCTTCCAAACTATATCTGTATTATAACGAAAGAAACTTTCTTACGCTATTTAACGAATCCTTCCACACATAACTTCAACCATAACACCACAAACTACAGGTGTCAGGATTGTGCAACCTCTCCATCCCCTTGGAGTTGCCCTGCTCAGTTCAATCCGAATAAAAGGAGGTAAACACCATGAATTTCCTGGGACATGTCGTGCGATTTGTCATCGCTGCAATTGTATTAATGGTGGTCAGCTGGATCGTTCCCGGATTCGCCGTTGGTGGCTTCTGGAGCGCTCTGTTGCTTGCTCTTGTCATTGCCCTGCTCGGCTGGATCGTTGAAGGTATCTTCGGCAAAAGAGTCAACCCGTTTGGTCGCGGTATTGTCGGATTTATCGTTAGCGCACTGGTGATTTGGCTTGGTCAATATGTTGTAGATCATGTTGAAGTCAGCCTGCTCGGTGCCATTCTCGCTGCGCTGGTTATCGGGATTATCGATCTCTTCATCCCGGTATCCACCCCTTTTGATGCCGGACGAAGCTCCAAAAGTTAATCTCCACTTCACCCTAACGTCCCCATGTATTCTCCTAAACCTCTGAAGGCCCTGTGCCGGAAGGGGTTTATTTCATTCGGGCAGTACACACGCTCTGCCGTACATGTACAATTTTCAAGAAAACGACATACGCAGCGTGTACAGGCATCCACATATTGCGGTATGATGACTGGAGCAATCATTCAAATTTTATCCATATCACGCTTTAAGGAGGCACATGATGAAGAAAGGCATAACATGGCTTGCTGCCTGTATGTTAATTCTGGTCCTCACTGCATGTGGAGGAGCAAAACAGTCCGCAGAATCTGGCAGCAATGGATCCGATGCTGCTGCTGGAGTTACAGCCAGTGAAGAATTGGTCATCAAGGCGAGTAACTATGAATTCGATCAACCTGAGTACCATCTTAAAAAAGGCGTTCCCGTTAACATTGTTTATAAAAATGAAAACGGAAATCACGGTATCCTTGTGCCTGAGCTGAATCTTCAACTGGATACCAGAAATAGCTCCAAAGTCATAACCCCGGACAAAGTTGGTGAGTTTGAAATGTCCTGTTCTGTCTTCTGTGGTTCAGGACACAGCAGCATGATCTCCAAAATTATCGTTGAAGAATAGTATTCAAGACAAGGAGCCCCCGCAGCGACGGGAGCTCCTTCTTTAGTATAACAAATTGTACCAGAGTACGTTGCCCACGAGCCAGTTCTGCTACATTCATTCCGCTAGGCCTGGTCCTGTTCAATCAATTCAATCCATTCGTTATATTCCGTCTGCAATTTCGTATATTCATCATGCAACTGACGATATTCCGTGTTCAGCTGCTCTGCCTTCTCCTGCTCCATTTCACGTTCAACCTGTAACAAACGTAATTGATTGGCCGCTAGTTCGTAACGCTCCCCCATCTCAAGCAGTTCAGTTTCCATGATCTCTTTCTCTTGGGTCGCTTCTGCACGTAACTTGTCCAGTTGCTGTCGTTCTTGCTCCAGTCCCTCCAGCAACTCACTACTTGCAGCACTTTCTCTCTTCCAAACCGTCAGTTCATTCTCAAGTGTAGCCCAGCGTTCCTGCCATGATTGTTCCTGAGCCGCCCATTCATCTGCACGGCGTTGCCACACCTGGTCGTTCTGCTCTGCTTGTTCAACACTTGAGCGAAGTTCTTCTTCACGTCTTGTCAACTGCTCCAGACGGGATGCCAACTCGGTCTGTTTGGCTGACAGTTCTTCGTATTTGATCTGCCATTCCAACGCTTCTTCCTCAGTCTGGGCTAGCCGGCTCTCTTGCTCAGAGTAACGCTCGGAAAGTTTAGCCGAAGACTGTCTCGCTTCTTCAAGTGAGCTCACAATCTCTTGTTTCTCCTTGCTCAATTCATCCAGCTTGGAACTGTAATTCTCTTCCCGTTGTAATGCATCACTGTAATCATTACGGATTTGTTTATAGTTATCCTGAAGTCGGTTCAGCTCTTCCCGAACAACATTTAGCTCAACTTCAAGCTGATTGCGTTTCTCTTCCAAAAGCTCTGCATCCTTCTGGTATTGCACAGCCTCTTCATGGTTGAAACGAGACTCTTCCTTCACCACGGACAATTCATCATGAAGGGATTGCACACCAGACTCCAACGTTTCATTTTGTTCAGCAACTTCAAGAATCTGATTCTCCAGGTCTCCGATCTCAGCCAATCGCTGCTCAGCAAGGTCCTTCCAGGACTGCTCACGTTCCGTAAGCGTGCCGATCTCATGCTGCAATGTACGCACCGCAGCATGAGCCTGTTCAAGCACCTTATGCAACCTGCGCTGTTCCTCTTCCGACTTCACTTCAGCCTCACGAAGCTTCTGAACTTCCTGTTCAAGCTGTGCATGTTGCTCCTGAAGTTTGCGTAGCTGTGCTGTGAGAGAGGTTTCTCTATCCACAGTTTCATTATACTTCTGCTTCCATTGTTCCTGTGAATCACGGGATTGCTGGGCAGCCTGTTCCGTTTCACGCAGTAGCTCCTGCAACTGGGAACGGTCCTCTTTCAACTGCTCCAGTTGTTGCTCCAGTTCCGTAATTCGGCGAGTCTGAACTTCCTGCTCCTGTTTACGGACCCCATGCTCATGACGTAACGATTCCAATTGACCACGCTCGTGCTGAAGCTGCTGTTCTTGCTCTGCAACCATGTCCTGTGCACTGATGAGCTGGGTCATCACTTCTTCTAATTGCTCTTCGACATCTAATAGTCGAGTCTCCGCCTGTTTACGTTGGTCCTCAAGTTGCTGCTTGAGCTTGCCCTGTTCTTCTTGCAACAAGGCCTCTGCCGCCGCTTCGGCTTCTTTTGCCTGGGACGTTGCTGCTTCCTTGGCTTGCTGCAATTGTTCCTCGAGGGTTGCTTCTTTCTCCATCCATTCGAGTTCCAACTGCTCGGATAACGCCTTGAACTCCGCATTCAACTGATTTATCTCAGTCAGGCGCTTCTGCTCCGCTTGTTCCTGCAAGTCAGCCCGTTCCTGATTCGCCTGATCCGTGAGCTCTTGTGTCTGTTGCAGCGCTTTTTCTTCAGCCTGTTGAAGACGAAGTTCCATCTGTTGCTGAAGTTCGTTATATTGCAGCGCTGCCTCTTCCTGAGCTTTCTTCAGATTGCTCTCTGCCTGCTCCAACTCGGACAAAATGGCCGACTCGGCTTCTTCCTTGGCTGTCTGGACCTGCTGCGCAGCCTTGGCTTCAATCTGTTGACGTTCTGCAACGGCACGGCTTTCGGCTTCTTTTAATTGAGCTGCAGTCTTGTCCTGCAACTCTTTATATTGCGCCGCAGCTTTGGCCTGCGCCTGCTGCAATTCGGCTACAGAACGGTTCTGAGCTTCTTTGAGCTGGGAAGCAGCCTGTGCCTGTGCATTTTTAAGCTGGTTAGCCGCTTTCTCTTCCATTTCCTTCAGCTGTTTCGTTCCCTTGGCTTCTGCTTCCTTCAGTTGTGCTGTCGCTTGGGCCTGCAATTTCTGCACTCGCTCCGTTGCTTGAGCGCGTTCTTGCTCCAGCAGCTTATTCAACTTGGCTATCTCTGAATTTTTGTCCGATTCGGACTTTTGCAACGCCTGCTCTGCTTCAATCTTCAGCTGTTGCAAATCAGCAAGAGCCTGGTCACGCCGTTCCAATTCTTGTTGATGTTCATTTTGTATGGCGTTCAACCGATTCAATTCGTTTCTCAGTTCTGTACGTTCTCCAGTGAGCATCTTCAGTTCATTACGGATTTCCTGAGTCTGAAGAGACTGTTCAGCCATATGTACAGCCGCCAGTACCGCAATACGCGGAGTATCCAGACGGGAATTTTGCTTGGAGATTGCGCCCATACGCTCATCCACCAGGTTAGCTACTTGTTTCATATAGTCGGCACTGCTGCCAACCAGTTTATAGGAAGTCCCGTAGATCTCTACGGTGACGCGTGTACGATCAGGTGTAGTCACAGTTGTGCCCTCCTTCAAGTCTGTATGTTGATTCTAAGCTGTAATCACAAAAAAGTCACATCGATCCTCTAATGCTAAGGATTCGATGTGACTTCAAACAATTCCTGCTAATCTTTGTTCAAAAAATCTTCTTTTGTCCTATTTACGCAATTCCGCTCCGAATTGCTCTTCCAGACGAGCCACTACACGGGCATGAACTTCAGTAACTTCCTCATCTGTCAGTGTACGTTCACGATTCCGGTATACCAGTGCCATCGCCACGCTTTTCTTGTTTTCACCCAGTTTACTACCAGTAAACACATCGAACACCTGTACAGTTTGTAACAATTCACCCGCCGATTCACGAATGGTGCGCAGCATATCTCCCGCTTCAATATCCTCATTCACAACAACCGCAATATCACGTTCCATGGCTGGGAAACGCGGAAGTTCACGATAACGAATGTCAGCGTCTGCTTCATTGTAGATCGATTCAAGTGCAATCTCTGCGATGTACACATCATTCAGATCATACTGCTGTTGCAGTTCCGGATGCAATTGACCCAATGTACCGATCAATGTGCCTTCCCCGCCATCCTTACCTTCCAGGTAAACCGATGCGGAACGTCCCGGATGGAATCCTTCAGGGCTGTTTGCTACCAAGCGAATGCGTTGTTCAAGCCCCACATAGGCGAACAGATGCTCAAGAGCACCTTTCAGATCGAAGAAGTCTACTTTCTCCGCTCCAACATTCCACTGCTGGCTTGCACGATTACCAGTGAGCAGCAAGCCCAGTACCGGAATCTCATGTGGTTGCTTGGTCAACTGATCTTCTTCAGTGAAGAACACATTGCCCACTTCAAATACAGCCAGTGAATCCTGTTTACGGTTCATGTTATACACCGCTGCATCCAGCATTTGCGGCAAAATGCTCGTACGAAGCACACTACGGTCCTCGCTCATAGGCATCGCGAGTTTCACGGCTTTACTGCCTTGTGTCAACGCCGGGAACAGAGTCGCTTTATCCGGGTGTACAAAGGAGTAACTGATCATTTCCTGCCAGCCACTGCCTGAGAGCAATCCACGAATCGTGCGGCGCATTGCTTGAGAGCGTGTATATGCCCCTGGAGTCGTCGGCCCTTCAATCCATGTGGTTGGAATGTTGTCGTATCCGTACAGGCGTGCAATCTCTTCAAACAAGTCTACATCAAGCGTAATATCCCCTCTGCGTGTTGGCACTTCCACATCCAGCAATCCTTGATCAGCATCACCACATGCAAAGTGCAAGCGAGCGAAGATCGTTTTTACCTCAAGCAAAGACAGATCAGTTCCCAGATAACGATTCAGTCGGTCCAGCGACAATTGAATTACACGTTTCTCCGCAGCCTCTGCTCCAGCTTCCACGATTCCCTGGTGCACTTCACCTTCAGCATAACGCTGAATCAGTTCAGCCGCACGATCCAAAGCCGTAATCACCGCACCCGGGTCTACTTCCTTCTCAAAACGCATGCTTGCTTCGGAACGTAGCCCCAGTTGGCGCGACGTTTTCCGAACGGTTCCGCCGTCGAACTTGGCGGACTCTAGCAACAGATTCACCGTGTCTTCCGATACCTCGGAATTCTCGCCACCCATAACCCCAGCGATGGCTACAGGTTTCACGCCGTCCGTGATGAGCAACATGTGCGGCTCCAGCTTGCGCTCTTGGCCATCCAACGTAACAATCGTTTCGCCTTCGTTGGCCATCCGCACTTCAATATGGCCCTTTTCCAGCTTATCCGCATCGAATGCATGTAGCGGTTGACCGTATTCCAGCATGACATAGTTCGTGATATCAACGATGTTATTGATTGGGCGAACACCTGCCGCCATGAGACGGTTTTGCATCCACAGCGGGGAAGCACCCAGCTTAATGCCAGTTACATAACGAGCTGCATAGTGAATGCATTGCTCCTGTGCCTTGATCTCTACAGAGATATGATTCGCGGCTACATCACCAATTTCAACCAGTTGGTCTTTGGGACTTGGCAGCTTCACTTCACGACCCAGAATGGCACCCACTTCATAAGCTGCCCCATGCATGCTGAGACAGTCGGAACGGTTCGGTGTCAGGTCCAGTTCAAGAACATGATCGTCGAGACCAAGAACCTGACTGATTGGCGTGCCAACCTCTGTTTGTTCCGGCAGAACGAGAATACCTTCCTGCTGATCTTTCGGCAACAATTTATCGTTCATGCCCAGCTCTTTGGCGGAACAGATCATGCCAAGGGATACAACACCGCGCAGTTTGGCTTTTTTGATATCCAATCCACCAGGGAGCTTTGCTCCAACCAGGGCTACGACTACTTTTTGGCCTGCATCCACATTTTTCGCACCACACACGATCTGCAGATCTTCTTCCTGACCAGCATCAATGACACATACATTCAGTTTGTCTGCATCGGGGTGTTTCTCCTTGCTCTTCACATAACCTACAACAACTTTATTGACGCCCTTGTTGCGGTTCTCCACTACATCAATTTCGACACCCGCACGGGTGATTTTCTCCGCCAATTCCTGTGGCGTCACACCTTCAAGGGAAATATAATCAGACAGCCAATCTGTCGATACTCTCATGGACGTTCACTTCCTTCATCTATAAATTGGTGTTCCCGGTTCATTCGCTTGCTCTATATGGTTAATCTTTCTTGTCTTAAAGTTACAGCCGTCCGAATTGCTTCAGGAAGGTCAGATCACTGTTGTAGAAGTGACGGATATCATCGACACCATACTTCAGCATCGCGATACGCTCTACGCCCATACCAAATGCAAAACCACTGTATTTCTCCGGATCATAACCACCCATTTCCAGTACTTTCGGGTGAACCATACCGCCGCCCAAAATTTCAAGCCAGCCTGTTTGCTTACATACGCGACAGCCGCTGCCGCCACATTGTACACAGGTTACATCCACTTCTGCACTTGGCTCTGTGAACGGGAAGAAGCTTGGACGCAGACGAATTTCTGTGTGGGAACCGAACATTTCGCGCACGAATTGCAACAGGGTTCCTTTCAGATCGCTCATACGAATGTTTTCGCTGATGACCAAACCTTCAACCTGATTGAATTGGAAAGAGTGCGTCGCATCGTCGTCATCACGGCGGTATACTTTACCTGGGCAGATGACTTTGACAGGCACTTCGCCCTTCATGCTCTGCATGGTACGTACTTGAACCGGAGATGTATGGGTACGCATCAACAAGTCTTCGGTAACATAGAAGGAATCCTGCATATCGCGCGCCGGGTGATTCTTCGGCAGATTCAATGCTTCAAAGTTGTAATAATCCATTTCGACTTCAGGACCTTCCGCAACGCGGTATCCCATACCGATGAAAATATCTTCGATCTCCTGTACCACTTTGGTCAGTGGATGCAGTCCGCCTTGACGTCCACGACGTCCTGGCAGAGTCACATCAATTTTCTCGGATTGCAGACGCTTCGCCGTCTCTTCCTTCTGGAACTGATCCTGCTTGCTGTCGATGACTTCCTCAATGGCAGCCCGAACATCATTGGCTACTTGACCAATAACTGGACGTTCCTCCGCACTAAGTGCACCCATACCACGCAAAATTTCAGTCAATGCACCCTTTTTCCCCAAATACTTTACACGCAGATCACTGAGCGTCTGCGGATCATTCACACCAGACAACTGCTCCAGCGCTTCGATCTTCAATGCCTCTAAACGTTCTTTCATGTGTAATTGCCCCCTTTTTGTGGTGTTTTTGCAACAAAAAAAGGCCTTCTCTCCCCTGAAGGGACGAAAAGACCGTGGTACCACCCTTGTTAGACATCCATTGCTGCGTGGCCCTTCTGGCCTGCAACTGGTTCTGTCTCACTTTGTACGGAATAACGACCGTTAACCGTTTGCCCCTACTGTTGCCTCTGTGTCTGCACACAAACAGGTTCAGGGAACCGCTTCGGAGTGAATTTCGGCAGCCTTGTTCTACAGAAACGCTCTCAATCTACGGCGCTTCCTCCCTGTCCAGAGGCACTGCTTACTTATCTCCATCATCACGTTTGCTTTTAAGTTAAACCTCTAGAGGTTGTCAAAAAGTCCGCTTTTGATTACGAATGATGCCTAACGGCATCATCAGCGTCGAATATGGCATTCAGCCGAATAAGCAGATGCTTACGAAGTATGTTTCCTTCGGAAACATTGTAGTTGCTCACGTAGTTTTCCTACGCTCCGCTACTCCATTTCTATCTTCATCCCATCTTTCTTGGTACTGAAAACCGATCTTTTTGAACACTTCCCCATATCGATGTAATCATCGATGATCGTTCATAATTATATGCAAAATAGATCGAAATAGCAAGCCGTCCATGTTCTAATTTATGCTTGCACCCTTATCTTTCAATTGTTTCAGGCGCTGCTGGATTTCGCGAATCTCAGCTGCCTCGACTGCTCGCTCATTCGAACGCTCGGGCTGTGTCAGACTGTCTTTTCCAACAGTGCTCACAGGAGACAGCAACTCCGATAGGCGCATCTCCAATCGTAACCGCTCGTCATCGGATTCCCGGGTCTCCAGCGCCACCTCCCGAAGTTTGGTGGACTGCTCCCAATCCGACACACCTCCTTCAAACAGAGTTGCTGTGCCACCAGCCTCCAGATCGCATAACCGATTCGCGAGCGACTTCGTCAGCATCCGGTCATGGGATACAAGCACCAAAGCACCTGAAGCCTGTTTTAATACATTTTCCATGACTTCCTGGGTATCGATGTCCAGATAGTTGGTCGGTTCGTCCAGCACCAGCAGATTCGCTCCGCCAAAATACAGTCTCAGAAATGCCACTCTGCACTTTTCCCCCATGCTCAAATCCCCAATGCGCTTGAATACATCATCTCTGGAAAATAGGAAACATCCCAGAATGGTACGTGCCGCACTTTGTGTCATGGATGGAAGGGTAAGCAAGCTGTCCAGCAGCGTCTGATTCTCGGGGAGCCCTTCCAGCTCCTGTGAAAAGTAACCGATTTTCAGCTGTGGATGCCGTGTGACCTTGCCTTGCGAAGGTTCCAGTTCACCAATCATCAACTTCAGCAGTGTTGTCTTGCCCGTTCCATTAGGACCTCGTACAGCAAGCCGATCTCCACGTTCCACAGCAATCCGAAGATCGCACAGCAATGGTTTGTCTCCCGTATATGAAAAACTCACCTCTTCCAGCGCAAGCAGCTGGCGTGCAGCCAGTGGATTCATCTGTAATTCCATGTTCAACTTTGCAGCTTCACGAGGTTTATCCACCCGTTCCCGCTCCAAACGTTCCAGCTGTTTTTGTTTCGCATGGTAACGTGAAATATTTTTGTTGGCTTTGGCTTTGTAGAAACTCTGGGTGATCTTCACCTCCACATCAGTCGCCGAATTATGCGCTTTATGGAACCATTCCTGATAATTTCGAATCGTTTCTTCCAACGCCTTACGTTCCAATTCCTGCCTGCGGTAGATCGTTTCCTGTTCGCGTAATTCACGCTCTTTGTGGATCTTGTAGTCGGAGTAACCTCCCTTGTATTTGGTCAGGGAATCTGGACTGAACTCAATGACTCCTGTTGCTACCTGATCAATAAACGTACGATCGTGTGATACAAATAACAGCGTACCTTCATATGAGGATAACCACTCTTCCAGCCAGCGCATGCTTCCCTCATCCAGATGATTTGTCGGTTCATCCAGGATCAGGAATTTGGGTTTGCTGACAAGTAGCCCTGCCAAACGAGCCTTTGTTTTTTGTCCACCACTCAAGGAATGATAGGGTCTATTCCAATGCTCTGCGGATAATCCAAGGCGAGTCAGTACTTTCTCTACCTCAGTCTCCCACATATAACCGTTCAACTGTTCATATTGCTCCATCACTTGTGTATAAGCTACAAGCAGCTCTTCATCCGCTTCAGTGCTCATGCTCAAACGTTGTTCCAGTTCTTCCAAGTTCCGTTTCACTTCATAGATCTGACCGCTCTCACGCCGGACCGCATCCAGTACATTCATCCCGGTCTCAATCTCCGAGCGCTGGCGCATGAACCCCCATTCCTGCTGAGGAATATGACGTTCAATCCGTCCACCACCATGCTCCTCACCCAAAATAATGCGTAACAACGTTGTCTTGCCGCATCCGTTGCGACCCAAAATGGCGAGTCGTTCGCCCTCATTAATCTCCAAATTCAATCCTGTAAACAATTCAATACCGTTCCACTCTTTTGATACTTCATGTAAGCGTACCAATGTCATCATGAGGCCTCATCCTTCCTGCATCCTTTTTGCCGAACAAAAAAAACCGCTGGCATCAGCCGGCGGTTTGGCAATTCAGTGTTGGATCAAGCATTCAAAGACAGATCTAAGGTAAGCCACGGCATGAACAAAGAAACCCAAAATACAGGGTACACGTAAACCTCAATGGCTTACTTGCTCCATACCTTTTCCCATAGCTGAATTTGGACACACGAATCCCCTCATTGCTCAGCCGCTCTGGCTGACTGCGTCATAAAACCGTCTGCAGTTAACTGGGGTTCAATTCATGTGTTTTACTTCATGGGACGTATGGTTACCTCTCATTCATGTGTAGTATCAATTTCTCCGTTATTGTACCAGATCATTGTAAAAAAGCAAAGGGTATATACATTAAACTAAAGAATACTTACTTACTCGCCACTCCGAAAACAGAACAATCTTCTGCTCACTGTTACCACCGAATTTCTTTTAGGGTAATAGAAAAAGCCCCTGCATCGCAAGGGCTCCGGTACTACTTCGTTAAGCGGGTGATGGGAATCGAACCCACGCTATTAGCTTGGAAGGCTAAAGTTCTACCATTGAACTACACCCGCATGATTGAAGATTTATTGTTAAGTTCCTTAGGAATTTAACAGTGATTTTACAAATAATAATATACCATGATCCTCTATAGCATGCAAGTCATATTTTCCATTTTTTTCATTACGAATCCATCAAAAAAAGCAGGAGCACCCTCGCGCCCCCGCTGTTCCCTATCCTGTAGGCTTATCCACATCTCTCAAAAACTGCTTTTCAAATTCAGCGGCTTTAATCGGTTTGCTGAAGAAATAACCCTGAGCCTCGTGACAGTGTTGATTGCGAAGAAAGACCATCTGATCTTCGTTCTCCACACCCTCAGCTGTGACTTTCAGTTGTAAATGATGCGCCATTGAAGTGATGGTAGATACAATCGCGGCGTTATTGCTGTCCTCCATGACTTCATTCACAAATGAACGGTCAATCTTGAGCCGATCAATCGGCAGATCCTTCAGATAGTGCAACGAGCTGTATCCCGTTCCAAAATCATCAATACTGATATGCACACCAATTTCTTTGATTTTGCGCAACTGTTCGAATGACCGGTCTTTATCAAATGTCATGCTCTCTGTAATCTCCAGTTCAAGCCATACAGGCTCTAGTCCCGTCTCTTTGAGAATGCCATTGATATTGTCCAACAAATGGGAGTGCCTGAATTGTCTCATCGACAGATTCACCGAAACACACAGTTTACGATAACCGGCTTCCTGCCACTGTTTGTTCTGTGCACACGCTTCACGAAGCACCCATTCGCCAAGTGGCACAATGAGCCCACTCTCTTCTGCCAGAGGAATAAAGTCCGCCGGAGATACCGAGCCTCGTTGCGGATGCTGCCAACGCACCAAAGCTTCCATGCCGACGATTAGCCCACTTTGCAGATTAACCTGCGGCTGGTAGACCAGGTAGAACTGACCTCGATCCAACGCCTTGCGCAGATCATTCTCAAGCTGCAAACGCTCCTGTGCCTTCATCTGCATCGCATGGGCAAAACGATTCAGTTCCATTCCTTGTTCCTTAGCACTGTGCAAAGCCGTATCGGCATTCTGAATAATCTCCAGTGGTGACTCCCCATCATGTGGGAAAATGGCCATCCCAATTCCAAGTGTCAGATGATACTCATTGCCATCAACCAAGACGGGCTTCTCAAAAAGTTGCAAAATGGATCTTGTCCGACGCAACGCTGTATCGGTTGAACTGAAATCTGTCATCGTTAATGCAAACTCATCTCTTCCCAATCCAAAGACTTCTTCTCCTGGAAGGGACAATTGTTTCAGTCGTTGACCTACCTGACGCAAAACACGGTTAGCTGCTTGCTGTCCAAGCGAATCATTAATGGTCTTGAACCGATTAATATTCAGGACCAATACACCAACAAGCTGTTCCTGCACCACGGCATCATCCATCATCTTTTTCAGCTGCTGTGAAAGGCGACGACGGTTTGGAAGTCCCGTCACGTCATCATGATGAGCAATATAGTTCATCTTGGCTTCCGCGACCTGCTGTTGCAGGAAAGGTGTGTCCACTACGGACGTATACAGCCCTTTTTGAATGAAAAAATATGCCATACAATTACTCAGCAATCCTAATAACAGATTGAGATCGTTCACCCCAGTTGCTGAAACAAAATAACATTCACCAAAAAAGAAACACAGAATGCCACATAGAATGGTTGGTAAATCACCGTCTTTGGTTTTTTTCCATTGTACAAACAAAAGAACTGCAATAATGCCATAGAGCAATCCAACCATAAGATGAACTCGAGTGAAGATACCACCAAGCACTTCCCCATCAAGCATGCTCGGCAACATGCTCCATTCCTGAATAGCCAATATGTACAAAATAACAAAGGTACCCAATGTCCCACTTAAAAGCAAGAATTTGCGTGGTAATGCAAATTCTTTCTCATTTAAGGTATACACGAGCAATAATCCTACGGAACATACCAAAGATCCCATGGTTGACATCATTAAGGAGAACTCCGATTCCATCATGGCTCCATTTGGAATCTCTTCTGCAAATGAAACGATATGAACCAGTTCAAATAGACCAATCAATAAAAAGAGTGTTGTCAATAATGTCCTCCGAAGCGTTAGCTTCTGTGTCCGAAACAACCAGCTTTGATTATAGATGCCGATACAAGCCGCTACCGCAGCAAATCCACCCAAGAGTGTCAAAACCGGGTAACCCGATATGATCAGATCAGAGCTTGAAGAAGAACGAAACCATTGACTTGCGAGGAAACATAATAAGCCGCCCACAGCGACCCAAATTATTTTTCTCTGATCTTGCAGATTAACCTTCATGCCGTGTTTTCCTTCCCGGGATCACCTATCCTGAATTACATTAACCAAACTTAACAACTTACTACACGATTCGACAAAAAAACATATTAACCAACGTTCAATTCACATGCATACACATGCTATCTGGTACATAATAACATTTAATTTTGTATACGTGAACTAAAAAATAGTTACTCCTAGGAATATTTATTCACAAATATATAGAAAAACAAGGCATTAAGAACTAAAAAAACATGGATCTCCAGTTAGAGTCCATGTTTTCCTATTTTGCAACTGTATTTCAGACTATATTACTTATCAAAATTCACTTCTGGTGTTGTTAATTTATCATAGAAATCAACAACCTTATCCTTGTCTTCCGATGAGCGAATCGCCATTGCTGAACGTGGATGCTCGTCCAACGCGCCTGTAATCATGTAAGGCAGAATGTAACCCCATTCTTCTTTTTCTCTGAGTGGAACCATCAACTGTTCCAATACACCAAGTACTGGACGCAGATTGTATTTTGTTCCTTTCAGATGAGCTACGAGCAATTCGGTTGGACAGTTTCCTGCCGCACGTCCCATACCATACACAGAAGCATCAAGCAGTTCAACGCCAAGTTCTGCCGCAACCAATGTGTTAGAAAACGCAAGTTGCATATTATTATGTGTGTGAACACCAAGACGTTTGTTAGGCAAGTGAGTCTTGAACTTCTCTACCAGATATTTCACATCATTATGGTCCAAGCTACCGTAGGAGTCTACAATGTAAACAACATCCACAGCGCTTTCTTTGATCAATTCAAATGCTTCCAGCAATTCATTCTCCATAACATTGGAGAGTGCCATAATATTAAGTGTAGTTTCATATCCACGATCATGGAATGTTTGAACCAGTGCAAGTGCCTTGTCTACATCTTTGCTGTAGCAGGCAACCCGGATCAGATCCAGCATGCTCTCACTGCGAGGCAAGATATCATTTTCGTCCACACGACCTACGTCAACCAGCGCAGACAGTTTGGTATTGCCTTTTTGAGGAATAACTTTACGCAGGAAATCATCGTTCAGGAAACGCCATGGTCCTGCTTCCTCGGCACCTTTAAGCAACTTCGGAGAGTTCTTATATCCAATTTCCATATAATCAACGCCAGCTTCATTCAATCCAGCATATAGCTGTTGAACAAAGTCCACGCTAAAGTCCCAATTATTCACCAATCCGCCATCACGGATCGTACAATCTACAATTTTGCAATGATTTGTCTTCATTAATGTCTGCTCCTTTTCTGACCAACTTGTGTATTCCTCTCATGATACTTGAACGTGACAAGAAAAGTAAAGGGATTCCGGACTTATTTACTTCGATAAGATCTCCAGATTCGGTCAATCTCAACCATATCGGAACGATCGGGAGCTTTCTCTCCATAACGAACGGCATTATACGTATCTGGCAGTCTCGCAGACAGCTCATCTTCTTCTACCTTCATACCATTCTGAATAATGGTCTGTGCAGCCTCCAGCGGAGTGTGTGTCCCCTGTATTTCCACGCCTCGATGAGCGGCTCTTTCAATCCAAGTCCGATAGTAATACCGAACACGTTCGGCATCCTGTGCAGGTGGCGCTTCTTTCTTCCGAAACCAATTCTTTCGGACTTTTGCTGGCGCATCAAGCGTCTCACTGACATCGATATACTCCGTCCGTGGTTCTGCCTTCTTTTCACCTGGTTGTAACATCCCCTTGAATCGGTCCATAAGTCTGTTTATCGTTTTTTGACCCAACCTCAGAAGCAGCCACAGGATTGCTCCTGCTACAGCACACATCACTACCCATCCGAGGATGTTCCAGAAGACTGAGGGCTCGGATGGCGGCTCTCTCCAGTCATTCGGTATATTTAACTGCTGATTGGGGTTGTCCATTGGTAATCGTGGCTCCTCGCCGGAAATCGGACCAAACCATCCCCTGATCCATGCGAGCAAGCGATCACGCAGCGGTCCCAGCCAGGCAGCCAGACTTGGGAAAGCACCAATCGCTACGATAACAATAAACATCCACATGAACCGCTGATGATTCGCACGTGCAAAATCTCTTAATACCAATCTTCTCTTGCCGTCATTGAGTATTGCCTGATCCAGTTGTAGCATATATCGTCCAACCAGCCAAAAGGCAAAGCTGATCACTCCCGCAATATAGATCCATAGGGTATAGGTTTGTATCGGCTGCATGAATTCCAACGAGTTCGAAGCAATCATAAGCACGATTGCACTAATTACACCCATAATCTGCAAGCGCCATAACAACACTGAATGAAAGACTGGCTGGAAGGTCAGACCTGTATAAGCCGATATGACTCCACACAGTACCAATGTGATGATATCCGGCAACGGGAGAATAAGGCTCATCCCAACAACGAGTGCGAAGAGAAATCCTATGACGAGTGCCGTTAATCCACGAATGAGTGTGCTTTTCTCGCTAAAACCTGGAATTTTATGCTGAATGAACTGTCCTAACCAACCTACAAGAACAACCAGGATGAATAGTGTGTATGGCAAATGTTCCATTGCGTAGAATGAAGCAAGCGTAAATATCGGAAAAAGGTATATGCCAGCCATCAAGACGGCAAGCATTGCTATGAGTCCTGTGGTCGTTGCTACCGGTCTGTTCCTCATGCACTCACCGCCTTCGTATTACCCTTCACGTCCTCTACCGGGAGAATCGTTACACGATGTCCTTGTTCGTGCAGACGTGCAATCTCGTGCTCCATAGCGGCAGATACATAGCATGTAATCAGCAGATAGCTGCGGATTTGCTGTGCTTCTTCATTCAGACGTACTTCATCATTCAGGAATTGCTCCATGGGCACCATACATTTCAATTCTGTCTCAGCCATAGCTTCCAGTAACCGTTCCAGATGGGGCGTGCCATAATCCGGTTCAATCCGAAGTGTATCGCGGCCTCCACCCACATGATAACCATTATGGGCGAAACCTGCTGGCAACCCTCTACCGATGGCATCCACTGCAACCGTGGCAGCGTAACGAAGTGCCCGCTCAATCTTTTCCGGTCGAGTAACAACACTCCACATATCTGCAGATTCCTGAATATTGACTACTATCCAGGATTGCGGATCAGCCGTCCATCCCTGCTTGTAGACCTGTAATTCACCTGTACGTGCACTCGCTTTCCAGTGAATACGATTCATGGGGTCGCCTGCACCATAAGGCCGAACACCCAGGATCAAGAAAGGATCTTCAACGATCCATCGTGATACTTCCACTTCTCCCTGCCATACCTGATAAATTGCAGGAAGATCCTCTGCATTCACTAATGAGGGATACACAATCATAGACATTTGCAAAGGAATCGGTTTGGTGGAACGCCACACGCCAAAGAGATCCCCCCCTGTCATCGTTGCTGTATTTAATGGATAAATTCCACGCTGAGTACATGTAAAAGGATGCTTGCGCGTAATACGAGTAAACGGTTTTAACGTAAAAATACTCTTATGGTTCTGATAGATTTCGCCTTGACTAATATCCATACCTGAGCCGGAACGAAATACAAACGACACTGGCATCATCGATTCAAGTCTGAGCCACGGTACGGAGACTCGTTTCTCATTCGATATCGTCTCCACCATCTCAAGTTCATCTCCAGCGTAACAACGCAGCTTGCTGAATTGTCTGCTGTACCTGAGCTTTCGCAGTGCAGGTCGTCCAAACCACACACCATGTATAACAACGACAATGCCTCCAACAAGGACAAGCCATAATAATGCCATAAGATTAACGCCCGCTTGTAGCGAGATTCTCCGTAGGCACTTCTGTCTGATTCAGAAGTTCCTGGATGATACGCTCCGCCAAGCCCTCTTGTTGTCTGATCCGGTTACGGAATACGAGTCGGTGGGCCAGCACAGGTTCCGCCAGTACTTTAATATCATCAGGCAAAACAAAGTCTCTGCCATGCAGTGCAGCCCATGCCTGACTTGCCTTGAGTAATGCCTGAGCCCCTCGTGGACTTACGCCAAGCGAGAGCTCTGGATGTTGCCTTGTCGCTTCGGTTAACTGAATGATATATCGTAGCAAATCTTCGTTGATTTGCACTGTTTTATACGTATCCTGCGCCTTCAAAAGTTCTTCACGACTGATCACTGCCGAGAGATCATCAACAGAACGACTGGCTACCGTACGTCTCAAAATTTCTACACTCTCTTCACTGCTTGGATAACCCATGCGAATTTTCATCATAAAACGATCCATCTGCGCTTCAGGTAGTGGAAAAGTTCCCTGGTTATCTACAGGATTCTGGGTGGCGATAACGATGAATGGCCGTTCCAGCTGTCTCGTTGAACCGTCGATACTGATCTGGCGCTCTTCCATACACTCCAGCAAGCTTGATTGTGTACGCGGTGTAGCCCGGTTAATCTCATCAGCTAGTACAAGATTGGCAAACAAGGGGCCGGGTCGGAATTCAAAATCCCCTTCTTTTTGATTAAAAAAATGAATCCCTGTTAAGTCCGAGGGCAGCAAGTCCGGTGTAAACTGTATCCGTTGGAATGTGCAGTCCAATGAAGAGGCTACCGATTTGGCAAGCATCGTTTTTCCGGTACCCGGTACATCCTCCAGCAGCACATGTCCTGACGCTATGATCGCTGTCATTACCAGCTCTATGGTATGCTCTTTTCCCACAATCACTTTTCCCACATGATCCATAAATTGTTGATTCATTCGTTCCATTCCTTGGATTTCCATCTGCATCTCATCCTTCCGTTATGGAGCTTATGTATTCGCATTCATTACTAACTATAACCGTTATTGGCAACATAAAACAAAGGAGTTGGCAAATGGCCAACTCCTTAACTCCCCGCTTTTCTCAATATACCAAGGGTAACATAATTATAAACCGCGTGCCTTCGCCCTTTTTGCTATCCACAGAGATAGTGCCTCCATGGTTCTTGATGATCCGGTAACTCACCGAAAGTCCAAGCCCCGTTCCGCTCTCCTTGGTCGTGAAGAATGGATCAAACAGACGTACAAGCGTGTTATGGTCCATCCCATGACCGTTATCCGCGATGGAGATCTGCACGAATTTGTTTTCCGTGGCGGTAGATATTCGAATTAGACCCGTATGTTCTTCGCCAACTTCCTCAATGGCATCCATTGCGTTTTTCACCATATTCAAAATAACCTGCTTAATCTGTTTGACATCAATGGACACATTCAGCGGGGCATCCCCTTCATCCAGTACGATCTCGCATCCCTTCATCAACCCTTCTCTTTCGGTCAGCAAGACCACCTCTTTGAGCAAAGAGTCGACGGATATCACGGTCTTCTGTGGAGCTGACGGTTTGGAAGAATTCAAAAATTCGTAGATGATGTCATTCGCCCGATCAATCTCCGTCAGTATGATTCGAGCGTACTCGTCTTTGCCGAGCTGCAGCAAATGGGGCCTGAGCAGTTGAATGAACCCACGGATTGCAGTCAACGGATTACGAATTTCATGAGCAATAGATGCTGAAATTCGCCCCAGCATCGCAAGTTTGTCATTTTGATAAGCGGTCTGTTCAATTTGTTTATAATCAGATACATCTTTGACGCTGAACAAGAAGTCGCCATCCATCTGATCACCGTACGTCACAGTAACCAGCCAATGCCTTCCGTATTCATCAATCAACTCATGATAGCGCTTACGATGAAAAATAGTTTCCCGATAGATACGTAAAATTTTCTTTTTCTTGAATCGGCTCATCTGCGGATGATGCAGCATTTGCATCAGGGTGCAGCCGCTCAACAGACTTCTTGGAAGTTCCAACAACTTTGCCATCTGAACGTTAATAAACGTCAATACACCGTGACTGTCAAACAACATAATACCGCTATCCAGATGTTCCAGTACATTCTCGTACTTGTTGTTATCCAGATGCACAGGCGGGAAACCATCCGTTGGTTGAGGCACTGTATCCTGAAATTCACTAATCATGTCAGGTTCCTCCTTTTCACGTAAATGATAAACTTGCCATTCGGACATCATATCATCACAGAAACAGGAAGGGCCGATTTTATTTTTCATTACCGGTGCCCTTTCGTTGGGGGGCTGAGCCGAAAATATGGATGGCATGGCCGGAACTCAAGCTGGTCTATTCCCGGTAACCAACAGTCGATCCGGAAAATCATATACGTTTGTCCCATTCTGACCTTCTCCTATTCCCAAACACGAACATTTTTTGCTCCGCCTCTTTTGCAAGTCTGTTTTTATCATAGACAAGTTTATAGAAGAGAGTCAATCGGAGAAAGTGTCGAATGGAAATTATTTTAAAAAAAACCTCGAATTAGTTCCAGAACACAGCACAAAAACGAAGCCGTTTCACCCAGTTAGGCAAATCAGCTTCGTTTTTAATATCTTTAATTGGTGATATATCCGAGATCATCTATAGTCCGGTCTTATTATGCTGAATTTTCAGTCTGCGCTGACTCATCACAGCTAATCGACGTTTAAGTTCGCTTTCCCACTTCTCGTCTTTGGTTTCCTTCGCGAGCCTGAGCAAATCCAGAGCCATATCAATCTGGCGTTGCACAATGACCATGGCATCCTCGCTCTCACGGTTTACACAGTTTTCAAAAATCGCATCCTCATCTTCTGTAACATAATCTTGAAAGTCGATCTCGGATGCACCGTCTCCATGCGCATATTCAGCCAGAATTTCGTATTCGTTTTCCACTTTATAATGCACCTCAACCCGGTGACACACCGGGCAAAACAGCAGGGGAACATTATGAACCTGGGTGCGGTAATGCTTCAGCGTGCCCTTTGTTCCAACCATACTTGCCCCACAACAGTAACTCATTTTTGTTCACCCTCCTTATTACGTGCCGGGACTTTTTTGTTAAAATGCCATCCCGTACACTTACAGCACTTCCAAAAAGGAATAGTTCCATCAGTGTATCACATTCATGTACAGATTATAAATGCAGAGCACCGGAATATTTACCGGGTTTCCATACCCTATTCGCCTTAAAGGCCATCAATTCCTCTTTCAACAGATAAAAAGAAGACTTTCTTCTAATATATTATTAACACGCTTAGCTGCTTGTTCAAACACTTTTGATTAACTTCGTGATAACTTCCGTCAAAAGGGTGCAAAAAGCCCTCAATCCCTAACGGGATGAGGGCTTGAACAAAAACCGTTCAAGTTAATCTGGCTTACAGGTTAGTGTCGCCTGGTTTCCAGTTCATTGCACACAATCCGCCGGATTGCAGTGCTTGCAGTACGCGAAGTGTTTCTTCAACACTACGGCCTACATCGTTGTGGTTAACTACTTGATATTTCAATTCGCCTTCTGGATCGATGATGAACAGACCGCGCAATGCTACGCCTTCTTCTTCGATCAGAACGCCGTAATCTTTAGCCACTTGCTTCGTGATATCGGAAGCCAGTGGGAAGTTCAATTGACCCAGACCATTGCTGTCTACAGGTGTATTGATCCATGCTTTGTGGCTGTGTACGGAGTCTACACTCACGCCAAGGATTTCTGTATCCAAAGCTTTGAATTGCTCGGAAGCAACGCTCAAAGCTGTAATTTCAGTTGGGCACACAAATGTGAAGTCCAAAGGATAAAAGAAGAATACAAGCCATTTGCCACGATAATCGGACAGTTTAACGGAACCAAAGTCTTGTCCGTCTCCCGATACTGTTTCCATTGCGAAATCCGGTGCTGGTCTACCTACCAAACGTTCTGCCATAACTAAAAATTCCTCCTTTGGGATTATGTAAGCATCCTTGCGGATTGCTCATCATCAAGAAAAACGCGTACGTTTTTCCTGTAATTAAAATGATTTGAACCTTGATAACAAGTACAAGTAAAATGTTATCATCCGGACTTCCCAAAGTCAAGATTATAAAGATTATTTTTTTATAATCATTATAAATAAGGATTTTTCGTGGCAAAAATGATAAAGGAACAGCCCTCTGTACATTCCATAACTGGAAACAAAGGGCTGCCTGTAGTTGGTAATATAATTACGCCTGTTTCTGAATAGCCGCCACGATCAAATCGCCCATTTCGGTCGTGCTGATCGCTGTGCTCTTGTCTACAGCAATATCACTCGTGCGGTGTCCTGCGTTCAATACATCTGATACAGCTGCTTCAATGGCATCCGCACCTTCTGTATAACCAAAGGTTGTACGGAACATCAATGCCAAAGAGAGAATGGTTGCAATCGGATTAGCGAGGCCTTGACCTGCGATATCCGGTGCAGAACCGTGTACCGGCTCATAGAGTCCGAAGCTGCCCTCTCCCAGTGATGCAGATGCGAGCATACCGATGGAACCTGTCAACATCGCTGCTTCATCACTCAAGATATCTCCAAACATGTTTTCCGTTACGATGACATCGAAGCTGGACGGACGACGCAGCAATTGCATCGCGCAGTTGTCTACCAGTACATGCTCCAGTTCAACATCCGGATAATCCGGTGCTACCCGGTTCACGACTTCACGCCAGAGACGGGAAGTTTCCAATACGTTGGCTTTGTCTACAGAAGCCAGCTTTTTGCGACGTCCTTGCGCAATTTCGAACGCCTGACGAACGATCCGTTCCACTTCTGTTACATTATATGCACATGTATCCACAGCCTCTTCGCCCTGTGCACTTTCACGTCTGAACTTCTCTCCGAAGTAGATCCCACCTGTCAACTCACGTACCACCATCAGATCTGTACCTTCCAGTACTTCAGGCTTCAGAGTTGAAGCATCCTTCAAGCAATCAAATACAACAGCCGGACGCAGGTTGGAGAACAATCCAAGTGCTTTGCGAATACCCAGCAGGCCTGTTTCCGGGCGAAGCTCCTTGCTGTTGTTATCCCATTTTGGGCCGCCAACTGCTCCAAGCAGGACCGCGTCTGCACTTTTACATACGCTCAGTGTTTCTTCAGGAAGAGGTGTACCCTTCTCATCAATCGCGATTCCGCCAAACAACGCATGCTCTGTCTCAAAACGATAACCGAATACTTCCTCCGTACGTTTAAGAACTTTCTCAGCCTCAGCTACGACTTCAGGGCCGATTCCGTCACCTGCAATAACTGCAATTTTTTTCACGTCTGCCATTGGGTTGTCCACTCCTTATATTTCATTCATTAATTATTCATAAAGTAACGTCTCATATTAACTCTCTCTTTTGTATCATATTCCAAGGTCATTTGACCAAGATATACAATCTATGACTTTAATAGATTTTACCTATAAGCCAATAGAGATTGGCCTTTCCAAGTTGTTCTGACCTCCCGGCTGGGTTAAAATATAGCTGAATTCAAATCAGGTACGCAGGAGGGATAAGCAATATGCAATATTCGTATTTGGGTAAATCAGGCCTCAAGGTCAGCCGAATCTGTCTCGGTACCATGAATTTCGGGCCTGCTACAGATGAAAAAGAAGCTTTCCGCATTATGGACGCAGCACTAGATGCCGGCGTGAACTTTTTTGATACCGCTAACATCTACGGTTGGGGTGAAAATTCCGGCCTTACCGAAGAAATTATCGGACGCTGGTTCAACCAGGGCGGGGGCAGACGTGAAAAAGTAGTTCTGGCCACCAAAGTCTATGGCTCCATGCATGATGATACAGATGGCCCCAACAACGAAGCTGGCCTCTCCGCCTACAAAATCAGACGGCATCTGGAGGGTTCCCTCCGCCGCTTACAGACCGATCATATCGAGCTATACCAGATGCATCATGTAGACCCTGCCATATCGTGGGACGAGCTGTGGAGTTCGTTCGAGAATGCCGTTCATCAGGGTAAAATCGGTTATGTAGGATCGAGTAACTTTGCTGCATGGCAGATTGCAATCGCTCAAAGTGAAGCCAAGAATCGTCATTTCCTCGGCCTGGTTTCCGAACAACATAAATATAGCCTCAACTGTCGTTTGCCTGAGTTGGAAGTACTGCCCGCAGCCAAAGAGCTGGGCCTCGGCGTCATTCCATGGAGTCCACTGGATGGTGGATTACTGGGACGTAACGCTCTGCAAAAGCTGGAAGGAACACGCAGCGGGGGCATCGCTGGACGGATCGAGCAACAGCAAACTCAGCTTGAAGACTTTGCCGCACTATGTCGTGATCTCGGTGAACCACAGGATACGGTAGCTTTGGCATGGGTTGCAGCCAATCCGGCAGTGACCGCCCCGATTATCGGACCGCGTACACTGGAGCAGTTTGAGACAGCACTCAAATGTCTGGATGTAACTTTGGATGAAGCCGTGCTCAAACGTCTGGATGAGATTTTCCCGGGTCCAGGTGGACATGCCCCTGATGCATACGCGTGGTAATAGCTTGATAGTGTAAGCCAATGCAATAGGTAATCGTAGAAAAGGTTCTGTGTTTTACTGCCATAATTATATAAATACAAGCAAAAGAGTCTGACCCTCCACAGGAGAGTCAGACTCTTTACGTACCCTCACTAAACGTAACAAAGCAAGCCGAACGATCTTCTATATCCATTAAATTAAAGATAGATCATTCTAGCAGCATACATGTGTCTCAGCTTAAAGTTCAGTTCAATGAAAGGTGCGTGCTTCTTGCATTGGAGCCTACAGATTAACGTTTACACGGTTCGTATATGTCTTGCGCTTCTCAATCAATTGATTCAGGCCGTCTACATAGGCACGTGCACTTGCACCCAATATATCTGTGCTTACGCCACGTCCTTGTACCGAAACCTGATTCTGAGTCAGCACAACATGTACTTCACCCAATGCATCCTTACCATGCGTTACCGATTTGATAGAGTAGTCAGACAACGTTACGTCTTCCCCACTCACTTGGTCAATCGCATTGTAGATCGCATCTACCGATCCGTTACCCTCTGCTTGCTTCTCAATCGTATCCCCATCAAGCGTTGCAATGCGGACTTTGGCCGTTGGTACCGATTCATCTCCGTACGTTACGAAGATGGATTCCAGTTTATACACCTCAGGTGCATCCTGCAATTTCTCTTCAATTACGGCAAGCAGATCTTCGTCAGTAACTTCTTTTTTCTTATCAGCCAGATCTTTGAACTGGGCGAAAGCCCGATTCAATGCTTCTTCTTCCAGCTCATATCCCAGATCAATCAACCGTTCACGGAAGGCATGACGACCAGAATGTTTACCCAGTACAAGTTTACTTTCCTTCAGACCGATGGACTCTGGGGTCATGATCTCGTACGTGGTTTTTTCCTTCAGCATACCATCCTGGTGAATGCCGGATTCATGTGCGAAGGCATTTGCCCCAACAATGGCTTTGTTTCCAGGCACAACCATACCTGTCAAACGGCTAACCAAACGACTGGTCCGTGCAATCTCAGACAACTGCAGCGATGTTTTCGCCTGGAAAAATTCCTGACGTGTCTCCAGTGCCATAGCAATTTCCTCGATCGCCGTGTTTCCGGCACGTTCACCAATGCCATTGATCGTACCTTCGATCTGATCGGCTCCGTTGAGAATGGCTGCAAGTGTATTGGCCGTCGCCATACCCAAGTCATTATGACAGTGGGCACTCAGCTGTACCTTTTCAATACCGTGTACATTCTCCTTGAGGTGTTTGAAAATGTTTCCGTATTCATATGGGCTCAGGTAACCAACCGTATCCGGAATATTCACGACGGCTGCACCTTCTTCAACAGCCATATTCACCATTTCCACGAGGAAATCATACTCGGTACGACCTGCATCCTCAAGGGAGAATTCAATCTTCGAGAATGTTTTCTTTGCATAACGAATCGCGGAACGAGCTGTATCCAGTACCTGCGCTTTATCCATGCGTAATTTATGTTGGCGGTGAATAGGTGAAGTTGCCAGGAAAACGTGAATGCACGGGTCCTGTGCACCTTTAAGTGCTTCCTTGACCGCATCAATGTCTTGCTCTCTGGAACGGGACAAGCCAATTACAGTCACATTTTTGACCGCATTTGCTACTGCATTGACAGCTGCCAGATCACCTGGAGATGCCGCCGGGAAACCCGCTTCCATCCGGTCAATGCCAAGCCGCTCGAGCTGATGGGCAATTTCCACCTTTTCACGAGTGTTCAGATTGACTCCCGGGGATTGCTCTCCATCACGCAGCGTTGTGTCAAATACATAGATTTTACGCACGCTTCGCACCTCCTGTACTTGTTATTATATGTTTCTCTGAACCAGCAATAGCGGCTCACGCATAAGCACGGCCGCTATTCCCAGTTAAAGCTCTAAGTTTACTTGATTACCTTAAAGTGCATGCTCTAGAAGTTAATGCTTACTTCTTGATCCAGTGCATCATCTCACGCAATTGTCCGCCAACCACTTCGATTGGGTGTTCAGCTTCGTTACGACGAGTTGCTGTCAAGAATGCACGTCCGGATTGGTTTTCCAGAATGAAGTCGCGTGCGAACTTACCTTGTTGGATATCTGTCAGGACTTCTTTCATTGCTTTCTTCGTATCTTCAGTTACAACGCGAGGTCCAGTTACATAGTCACCGTACTCAGCTGTGTTACTGATGGAATCACGCATGCTTGAAAGTCCGCCTTCATACATCATGTCAACGATAAGCTTCAGTTCGTGCAGACATTCGAAGTATGCCATTTCAGGAGCGTAACCCGCTTCTGTCAATGTTTCGAATCCAGCTTTTACCAATGCACTCACGCCACCACACAGAACAGCTTGCTCACCGAACAGATCTGTTTCTGTTTCTTCACGGAAGGAAGTTTCGATAACCCCTGCGCGTGTACAACCGATACCTTTAGCATAAGCCAAACCGATTTCTTTAGCTTTACCCGTTGCATCTTGCTCAATGGCGATCAGGCCCGGTACACCAAAACCTTCCACATAAGTACGACGAACCATGTGACCAGGGGACTTAGGAGCTACCAGCAATACATCGCTGTTTTTTGGAGCAACGATTTGACCGAAATGAACGTTGAAACCGTGTGAGAAGAGCAATGCAGCGCCTTCTTTCAGGTTTGGTTCGATTTCGTTTTTGTATACAGAAGCTTGAGTTTCGTCTGGCAGCAAGATTTGAACTACATCTGCGCGGCTTGTTGCTTCAGCCGGGGACAGAACTTCAAATCCGTCATTTTTTGCAGTGTCGAAGGATTTACCTTCACGAAGTCCGATGACTACGTTCAATCCACTATCACGAAGGTTTTGAGCTTGGGCGTGGCCCTGGCTACCATAACCGATTACCGCGATCGTTTTTCCTTTCAATACGTTAAGCTCTGCATCCTGTTCATAATAAGTAGTTACTGGCATGTTTATAAGTCCTCCTTTGTATTGTAAAGAACCCTTCATTAATGAGCGGGTGTCTCAAGGGACCGCCTCGCTTGGAGTGTCAAAAGCATCTCTGGTCTGATCCGATCCGTTCAGACACCCGCCCATTAATGCGGGAATGTAGCTATATTTTCAAGCGTTACATCACTAAAATGTTAAATTACAACTGTTAAGGGACTGACACTCACATAAGATCAACTGTATATGTTAGCTAACCGTCGTCCCTCTTCATTCATTATAACTTTATACGTTGCCGCGTACCAATGCAGTTATGCCTGTACGGGACAATTCGCGAATGCCATATGGCTTGAGCAATTCAATCATAGCATCAATTTTGTCCGTATCTCCAACTACCTGCACAATCAGGCTGCTCGGACCAACATCTACAACGGATGCGCGGAATGTTTCTACCACACCCAGAATTTCAGGACGCTCGGAAGGCTCTGCTTTCACTTTAATCAAAGCGAGTTCACGGGCTACCATCGGTTTCAGGCTGAAATCAACCACTTTAATAACATCGATGATTTTATACAATTGTTTCTCAATCTGCTCCAGCGTTTTATCGTCACCAATGGTGACAATAACCATCCGGGAGAGTCCAGGTTCTTCCGATTGACCTACGGTAATACTCTCAATGTTAAATCCGCGTCGACCGAACAACCCTGATACACGCTGAAGGACGCCTGGCTGATCGTTTACCAATATTGAAATCGTATGTCTAATCATTCGTCAGCATCCCCCATCAGCATTTGATCAATTGTTGCTCCCTGCGGAACCATTGGATACACATTTTCATCCTTGCGTACTACGAATTCTACAACGACTGGTCCTGGTGTATCCAAAGCTTCCTGCCAAGCACGCTCTGCTTCTTCTTTATTCGTTGCACGCAATCCTTTCACGCCATATGCTTCAGCCAGTTTTACAAAATCCGGGCTTCCTGCCAGATCAATGTGGCTGTAACGGTTCTCATAGATGAGTTCCTGCCATTGGCGAACCATTCCAAGTACCTGATTGTTAATGATCACAATTTTTACCGGTATATTGTTAATAGCACAGATTGCGAGTTCTTGGGAACACATCTGCATTCCGCCGTCACCGTTAATGGAGATAACGAGTCTGTCCGGATTGGCCATCTGAGCACCAATTGCAGAAGGGAATCCGAAGCCCATCGTTCCGAGACCACCCGAAGTTACCCATGAACGGGGTTGATTAAACTTGTAATATTGTGCCGCCCACATCTGATGTTGTCCCACATCCGTAGTCACAATCGCTTCACCTTTGGTTGTATCATTCAACATTTCAACAACCCACTGCGGTTTCAGCACTTCGTCTGAATCCGTATAGCTGTATGGCTTCTCTTGTTTCCACTGTTTGATCTGGTCTCTCCATGCATCTGCACGCTCTGCACGTCCAACTTCTTTGTTGGCTATTTCAAGTACGGTCTTCACATCACCAACGATTGGAATATCGGTTGCAATGTTTTTACCAATCTCAGCCGGATCAATATCGATATGAACGATTTTGGCATGTGGAGCGAATCCGTCCAGCTTACCTGTTACCCGATCATCGAATCGTGCGCCGATATTAATCAGCAGATCCGACTGTTGGATGGCCAGGTTGGATGTGTATGTTCCGTGCATTCCTGGCATCCCTGTCCATAGTTCATGCCCACTTGGGAATGCACCAAGCCCCAGAAGGGTTGTCGTAATCGGAATGCCTGTCTTCTCAACAAACTCGAACAGTTCTTCATGTCCTCCCGAGTATACCACACCGCCACCGGCCAGAATCATTGGACGTTCTGCTTCCTGAATGGCCTGAGCCAAACGGTCAACCTGCAGTTTGTTTGGTACTGTCCGTGGATTGTACCCTCTTAATGTAACAGGTTCAGTACTCGGTTCAAACAAGGTTTTGTTGGCTGAGACATCTTTCGGAATGTCGATCAGTACAGGACCTTTACGGCCGGTGTTGGCAATATGGAACGCCTCATGAATGATACTCGACAAATCCTTAACATCTTTTACCAGATAGCTGTGTTTGGTGATCGGCATTGTAATCCCGGTAATATCCGCTTCCTGGAAAGCATCCGAGCCGATCAGGCTGGAATTAACATTTCCCGTAATGACAACCAGCGGCACAGAATCCATATATGCCGTGGCTATTCCAGTAACCAGATTGGTTGCTCCCGGCCCGGAGGTAGCGATACAAACACCAACTTTGCCGCTTGCACGTGCATATCCGTCAGCTGCATGAATTGCACCTTGTTCGTGACGGGTTAAGACGTGTTTGAAATCCTCGAAACCATACATTGCATCGTAAATGTACAACACTGCGCCACCCGGGTAACCAAATACGCAATCCACACCTTCAAGCAACAAACTTCTCAGCAGAATCTCGGAACCGCTAATGACCTCCGGCTTCATCCATTTTTCACGTAATTCATCTGTCGATCGTACTTCTGGAATTTGAGCTCCCATTAGTCATCCTCCTCTCGGAATTTACACCATTCTGACATTTAAAGTTACAAAAAAAACCTTCCATCCCCTGCAAACAAGTTCATGCTTGCGAGGGACGAAAGGTTATCGCTTCCGTGGTACCACCCAACTTTGCCCGAAATTTCGCAATAACGGACCTTACCAGGTACAACAAAACGAATAGCTCAAACGAACATAGTCGTTTCCCATACCTGTTGTCTGTAACGCAGACATACGATTTTCCCTAATACGCGAAAGGAGTGACATCCAGTGCTTTTCAGGAAAACAGCTCCGAGGTGAGCTCGTATATAAGGGATAATGGTGGTGGTTTCAGCAATTCCAGCCACTCTCTGAGCAAAAGAGCCCTTAAAACTTCGTCCTCTTCATAGCCGATGAAATATTCTCGTTAAATGTTAGGAACATTATATGATTCCTCCAACCGATAAGTCAATACCTGTTTTGCATAAAAATTCAGAGAACCTTCCTTCCTCCCTCTTCAGCCTATAAGGTTGCCCTAATCCCAGCGCTTCATTCAGTCACCTTTTATCTTGCTTCGGGCATAGGATATACGAGCAGCACGACTGGTCCTGAAAGGAGGCTCCGCATGGTGATTCGGCAACGCACATCCAAGCTGGATGATGGCGCCATCATGAAGCTGATTGACACTCAACTTGTTCCTTTATCCCATATGAGCGAAAAGGAAATTAATAAAATCCGCAAAGAAATACCCCTGCGAATGAACAGGGGCATGACCTTTGTTGTCTCGCCGGAGCCAGACAAAGCTGCTGTGGCATTCATCCATTTTCTCATGCATGGGGAATTGCTCTATGTCGATATGATGGCCGTTAGTCCGAAAGAACAACGCAAACGTTACGGGCAAACTTTGTTGCTCAAAGCAGAGAGCTTTGCGGTATCTCGGGGTTGTCGAAGATCTAAAGTGATGGTGGATGAGGGCAATACCAAAGGGCTTCAGTTTTATCAAAAAAATGGATACAGCGCGATTCGATACATCATGATAAGCCGCTGCTACGAATTGGAAAAAACATTATAGAATGTCCTAGAAAAATCCTGGTGGGCGTGGACCTGGACCATAAGGGCCGAATCCAGGACCAGGTCCATATCCGCCACCAGGTCCTCCAGGTCCATATCCCGGTCCGTAGCCTGGACCATATCCAGGCCCTGGTTTTGGTCCAGGTCCATATCCGGGACCAAAGCCGGGACCACCTCCATAAGCATAAGGCAGTGTAGCAATAGCGAGCAGATCAAACAATACCAGTGGCAGAATCGCTTTTGTACGTACTTTTTTGCCATTCAAACGCTTGAGTACCAGTTTGTTGCCCGATACTTTCAACAGCTTCCCCGTAACCCGAGTGCCGTCTTTTTTGATTGCAACAATATTTTTGCCTATTAATTTCATCGCTTCATCACGCGTAACTTGTTGTTTCATACTTTCCCCTCCTCCTCGGATCGTTCAAAACAGTGTATTCGTCCATCACTGAATTCGCCTGTTTCTTTGTCCCTACCTGAAAATATGGGTATCTGCACGAGAACCAAGTTAAGCATGTAAAAGTCGATGGGCGTTCAAGAAAACAAAAAAAGGCCCGCACAAGGCGGACCCTTTATCAGAACTCTGAATAGCTAAGCTGATATGGAAAAGGTTGTTACCTTTTACCCGGATCATATGCTTCACCGAGTGCAGACGGAGCCGAAGAACGTCCAACCGCTGCAACGAGAACGATGATGGTAAGCAGGTAAGGCAGCATAAAAATAATTTCCTGGGGAATATTTTGTGACCATTCAAACAACTGTACATAGTTTCGGATCGCTTGTGAGAATCCAAAGAAGACAGCCGCCCCAAAGGCACCAATCGGATTCCACTTACCAAAGATCATAGCTGCAATGGCAATATAACCTTGGCCGGAAACCGTATTGTGTGAGAATGTACCCGTAGTCGTCAACGTAATCGCAGCTCCACCAATGGCCGCAAGCGCACCACTGATCATAACGCCAATATAGCGATAACGAAGCACTTTAACACCAACTGTATCAGCCGCACTTGGATGTTCACCTACAGAACGAAGGCGCAGACCAAATGGCGTTTTGAACATGATGTAATACGTCAGGAATACGAACAGAATGGCCAGATATGTCGTTGGATATACGTTCTTGAAGAAGGCTTCTCCAAGCAAAGGAATGTCTTTCAACAATGGCACATCAAACTTGCTGAAACCTTGAACCAACGGTGAATCACCAGAACCTTCAAACAACAGTTTAACCAAGTACAACGTACTTCCTGCTGCCAAAAAGTTAATGACGATACCACTGATAATCTGGTCTGCCTTAAATGTGATAGACGCAACGGCATGAATCAGAGATACCATTACGCCCAATACAATCGCGAGCAAAACCCCCATCCAGGCCGATGTCGTTCCGCCCATGCCCGCTTCTTGAGCATAATGCGCCCCGATTCCAGCTGCAAAGGCACCAAAGACCATAAAACCTTCAAGTCCAAGGTTGGTTACACCTGATTTTTCCGAAAAAATTCCGCCAAGTGATGCAAAAATCAATGCCGTAGCAAAGACAAGCGTCGTATTGATAATTTGCCCAATTGTCAACAAGTCCATCTACAACACCTTCTCTTTCTTACGCTTCGAATATAACGGTTTAAGTATCCAGCGCACGATGCCTTGTGCCGCAATGAAGAAGATAATCGAACCGATCACAATCCGAATAATCTCAGGCGGAACATCCGCAGCAAAACTCATACCTGCAGATCCGTACGTGAGGGTACCAAACAACACTGCCCCCAATAACACCCCAAACGGATGATTCAAACCAATCAGGGCAACCGCAATTCCGTCAAAGCCTGTTCCCGGTGAACCCGACATTACGGTTTGGTATTGGAACACACCAAGAACCTGGAATGCACCACCAAGACCGGCAAGCATACCACTGATAAACATCGCTTTTACGATATTCCGGTTAACATGCATACCTGCATATTCAGCCGCATTAGGGTTGTAACCTACCGCGCGGATTTCATAACCTTGTTTTGTTTTCCACATATAGATATAAAAGAGCACAGCCATCACAATGGCAATCAACGTCCCCATGTGTACACGCGAATTGCCCATCAGTTCAGAGAGCCATGTCAAACTAATCGAAGCCGATTCGCTGATATCCACGGAACGATTCTCGCCCTTCAACAGCAAGAATTGGCGAACGATAAGGTTGGCCAGATACAGACCAATCCAGTTCAACATGATACTACTGATAACTTCATTGACCCCACGTGCCGCCTTCAGATAACCAGCAATAGCGGCCCACAGACCACCAAACAATGCACCGGCAATCAAAGCCAGTGGCGCATGAAGGTAGATCGGCAAACCTGCAAACTTAACACCAACAAATGTTGCAGCGGTCATACCAACGAGAAATTGACCTTCTCCCCCGATATTAAACAACCCTGCACGTGATGCAAATGCAAATGCAAGTCCAGTCATAATTAGTGGTGTCATTTCCCGTACTGCTTCACCAAAGTTGTACATGTCGCCAAATACCTTGGTGAACAATGCACCATAGGCTTCAATTGGATTGTAACCACCAATCAGCATGACAACTCCACCGAGAATAAGACCCATAATAATAGCTACTACAGGCAAAATAAATGAATCTCGGGTAAACCATTTCAATACGTTATTCATGCGCAGTACCTCTCTTTTGGGTGCTGCCCGCCATCATCAAGCCGAGCTCCCTGTCATTGGTTTCTTCCGGCAGCACCTCGCCAACGATCTGGCCTTCATAAATAACAGCAATTCGGTCAGATACATTGATAATCTCATCAAGCTCAAATGAAATCAGCAGAACAGCCTTCCCTTGATCGCGCTGTGCAATCAGTTGCTTTTGCACGAACTCAATAGCCCCTACATCCAAACCACGTGTTGGTTGCGCAGCGATAAGCAGTTCAGGGTTTTTATCTACCTCACGGGCGATAATGGCCTTTTGCTGGTTTCCTCCGGACAAGGACCGAGCTTTGGTCTCGATGCTTGGTGTACGCACGTCAAATGCCTCAACAAGCCGCTTCGCCTGCTGTTTGATGGCATCAAAGTTAAGGAACCCTTTACGGGTATATGGTGCTTTATAATACGATTCCAGAACGATATTTTCACTCACTGAAAAATCAAGTACAAGTCCGTGTTTATGGCGATCTTCCGGAATGTGGGCTACACCCGACTCCGAGATATGGCGTGGAGAATGATTGGACAGCTCCTTGCCCTCCAAAAGAATCGAACCGCTCTCTACTTTACGAAGTCCGGTAAGGGCTTCAATCAGTTCACTTTGACCGTTGCCATCCACGCCTGCGATTCCGACAATCTCTCCTGCACGTACGTTCAGGTTAAGTTGGTTCAGAACCGAAATACCTTCTTTATTCTTGGCCGTTAATTTACTGACTTCGAGCACATTGGCTCCAGGTGTAGCCGGTTTTTTGTCCACTTTGAATGTGACATTCCGCCCCACCATTTTCTCTGCCAGCTCATTTGGATTCGTTTCCGAAGTTTTGACCGAATCAATCACTTTACCCCGACGGATAATCGTTACCGTATCGGAGATTTCCATGATTTCTTTCAGTTTGTGCGTGATCAAAATAATGGACTTTCCTTCAGCAGCAAGCTTCTTCATGATGATTATCAATTCTTTAATCTCTTGAGGAGTCAATACGGCTGTAGGCTCGTCAAAAATCAAAATATCTGCACCACGATACAATGTTTTTACGATCTCAACTCGTTGCTGCATTCCGACAGAAATATCATGAATCTTGGCATGAGGATTCACTTTCAGTCCATACTGTTCAGACAGACGCTGAACTTCAGCGGCTGCTTTTTTATAATTAATATTGAGACCCTTCGTTGGTTCAGATCCCAAAATAATGTTCTCTGTTACCGTGAACGGCTGTACAAGCTTAAAGTGCTGATGCACCATGCCGATGCCAAGATCGATCGCTCGGTTAGGACTGTCGATGATGACAGGCTTGCCATTCACTTCAATGGAACCTTCATCTGGCTGATAGAGACCAAAAACAATATTCATCAACGTTGACTTACCAGCGCCGTTTTCGCCCAGTAGCGCATGGATCTCGCCTTTACGAAGCTGAAGGCTGATGGCGTCGTTGGCAACAATGCCTGGGAAACGCTTCGTAATTTGTTTTAACTCAACGACGGGGGTTGCTGCACCCATGTAATCACCCTTATAACTGATATAGTGTGGTTCCGCAAACGTAAAAAAAAACGTCTATCGACGTACTTTCAAAGAAGACAGACCACGCTTAGCTGAAGTTTTTCTTGCGATAATCGAATGGTTCAGCTCCGCTAAGAACGTATAAATTCTATTATCTTAAGAAAAGCTCCTACCGGAGCGTTGGTGCACAGTGACCTTGTACAATTGTTATGATGACTTGATCAAATGTTCCTGTTCTTGCAATCATAAGGCCGGTCAAGACCGGCCCCAATGATTATTCTTTTGCAACGAAGATCAAATTACTCTGTAGGAACTTTGATTTCGCCGCTGATGATTTTTTCTTTGTACTCGTCCACTTTTGCAAGTGTATCAGCAGAAACATTTTTCGTGGAAGTATCAGCGACACCTACACCGTTGTCTTTCAAAGTCAGATTCTCAGCTCCGCCTTTGAAGGTACCATCGATGATTTCTTGGTTTACGCGCTTAACAGCTTCGTCAACTTTTTTGATCATTGAAGTCAAAGTGATTTCATCACCAAACTCAAGAGATTGGTCTTTGTCAACACCGATAACCCATACATCTTGACCTTGTTTCTTGCGAGCACTTGCTTCGATAAACACACCGTTACCTGTTGCGCCAGAAGCGTGGAAGATAATATCTACGCCTTCATTGTAAAGTGTTGCTGCTGCTGCTTTACCCAAGTCAGGTTTATCAAATGCACCTGTGTAGTTAGAAATGAATTTAGCGTCAGGGTTAACTGCTTTAACACCTTCTCTGAATCCAACTTCAAACTTTTTGATCAGTGGGCTTTGCATACCGCCTACAAAACCAATTTTGTTGGATTTTGTTGTCAGACCAGCCACAACACCAACTAGGTAAGATCCTTCTTCTTCAGCAAATGTTACGGATTTAACGTTAGGAGCATCAACAACACTGTCGATGATCGCGAGTTTAGCATCAGGGTTTTGCTCAGCTACAGTTTTGATTGCATCAGCCAATTGGAAACCGATACCCCAAGTCAGATCATATCCACCTTTAACGAATTCGTTCAGGTTAGGAATGTACTCTTCATCGGATTTACTTTGCAGGTATTTAACAGCAGTACCTGTTTCTGTTTCAGTCGCTTGCAAAGCTTCCCAAGCGGATTGGTTAAAGGATTTGTCATTAACTCCACCTACGTCAGTAACCATACCGATATTGAGATCGGATTTCGTTTCAGTGGGTGTGCCACCTGTATCTCCTCCGGCATTTGTTTCTTCTTTCGGTTTGCTACCACAACCTGCGAGCATAACCGATACCGCCAGCAACATTACCAAAGACAAGCTGAGCATCTTTTTCATTTCTCTTTTTCCCCCTTAATGATATATCCCTCATTCCAATCCAGCCTACAATTGAACGGTTAACAGATAGCAGGAATGACTTTTATGCAGAATGTATGGTTTCTTCGACATTAAAAGCGCATTCTCACCCTTGAAGCATCCTATCATCTGTCGAAAAACCGAACATTATGACATGGAGAGAAAAATCTAGGACTAGCCTACTAGAGGTGATTATACAATCAACCAGTGTTAAAATCCAGATGTTTCATCACCAAATATCACATATTTTTGTTCTTTTTTTATTGAAAACGCTTAATAATTTAGCGTTTTAACACACTAACGTTACAACGATGTGATGTTATATAACAAAAACATATCGCGAACTTTAGTGATGAGAGGGATTTACCTGTTTTTATTTGTATTATTTCACCGTTCGTATTTTATGTATTCCCATGGACCGTTATTCACCAGTTATCTGGTTTCATTGTTCCCTTCCAGACTACAACCTATTCGCTCTAACTCATTCAGAGATTCATCCTCGAATTTCTTCCAAGCCGTAAAAAAAGCCGCCATATAGGTACGGCGGCTTGTATCATACAATTTAAGCGTTGATTTTGCCTTTAGCTACAGTAGCCAAAGAGTTGAACGCATTGATGTCGTTAACGGCCAGATCAGCCAACATTTTGCGGTTCATGTCTACTCCAGCAAGTTTCAAACCATGGATCAGTTTGTTGTAAGACAAACCATTCATACGTGCTGCAGCATTGATACGAACGATCCACAGTCTGCGGAAGTTACGTTTCGTGTTGCGACGGTCACGGTATGCGTATACCAGGGATTTCATTACTTGCTCGTTAGCTGTTTTAAAAATACGGTGTTTGGAACCGAAATAACCTCTTGCCAGTTTCAAAACCTTTTTATGACGACGACGTACTACAAAACCGCCTTTTACTCTTGCCATATTAAAGAACCTCCCAAATAAATATAAATGTATCCGTGGTATGTGTACGGCCCTAGCCGATCCCCCATACGGAATGTACTAATTAAAATTAGCCTTTCAAGTTAGCCAAGCCTTGTTTCAAACGTCTAACATCCCCGGCAGCCATAACTGGGTTACCGTTCAGAACGCGCTTAGCACGTTTGGATTTGTGGGAAAGCAAGTGGTTTTTGTGAGCTTTGTAACGAAGGACCTTACCGGAACCGGTAATTTTGAAGCGTCCTTTCAAACTGCTGTGTGTTTTCATTTTAGGCATTTTGTGTTTCCTCCTCCAATGTTATCAGGCTTTAGGAGCCAAAATCATGATCATACTGCGGCCTTCCAATTTCGGTTGACGTTCAACAGTACAAAGTTCTGCAACTTCTACCTTAACGCGCTCCAAAATCCGTTGACCAATCGCGGCATGTGCAATTTCACGTCCGCGATAACGAACAGAACATTTCACTTTGTCGCCTTCGTTCAAAAACTTAACTACATTACGAAGCTTCGTTTGATAATCGTGCTCCTCAATATTGGAACGGAACCATACTTCTTTAATATCAACAATTTTCTGGTTCTTACGGGCTTCTTTATCTTTCTTTTGTTGCTCATAGCGGAATTTGCCATAGTCCATAATACGACACACCGGCGGTTTAGCCTGTGGTGCCACATTGACCAGATCCAAATTCAGGTCAATCGCCATTTGCAGTGCTTCGCGAATGGGCGTAATCCCAATTTGTTCTCCTTCAGCTCCGACAAGGCGTACTTCCTTCGCCCGAATCTCATCATTAATCATGTGATCTTTACTAATAATCGTCCACCTCCAGGTCATTTTGAATATCCAGTTACACAAAAATAAAAGGGATGCCGGTCAAGCTACCGACATCCCTGTAATCAACACAATTCTTCATGAGTATACACTTCATAAATTATTGGGATCGTTGACCAGCCAACATGTTTGTTGATCAGGTGAGAAGTCGGACTTCTGCTTGTGATTCCATTGCTATTCGCTTTAAGGCACTTGAATACTATATCACCCATGAAATACATTGTCAACATTTTTCACAACTTTTTTCGTGAATTACCCATTTGTGATATCAGATGTCAACAAAGTATCAAATGCAGGTTCCTTACCCTTGTTTGCTTTGCACCTCATCCAACCGTACAACACGTGTATGTTGAGTGTGGCTCCACTGTTTGTTGTTCTGCGTAAAGAAAGCGTAGAACGTAATCGGGTACCAAGACAGCAGGTAGATCGGGAACAAAATCAGATATAGATAAACTTTGGCAAAGGTAACCTTCTCCAGCGCCATGGACAACAGGAACGTCAGAATGTTCAAACCAATAGCCACGAACCCAACCCATAACGGGAAGTATCCATAAATATTAGCAATGTGCGGACCACTGAATATCGCCATGTCTACCCACATCACAGCCGTCATCAGGAACGTAAGCAACACCACATAGACATTGGCTCCATAGATAGCAAGGTCGAATTTCACCAAGCTTCTTTCCTTAATGGACTGCCATAGCAGCGGGAAGAAGTATCTACGCGCAACTGTAAAGTGACCTTGCATCCAGCGCAGACGTTGTCTCGCTGAAGCTTTGAATGTTAATGGCTTCTCATCAAATACTTTGGCGTCATAGTTGAAAACAGGATACACATTACGTTGCACACTGCGCATCGTAAACTCCAGATCCTCAACCAGACTTGTTGCACCCCAACCAATTTCCTTCAACAGGTTGGTCTCAAAGCACATTCCGGTTCCTCCGAGGAAATTCGCCATATTCAAGTTATGACGAGACAACTGCCACAGACGGTTGATGTACCAGTAAGAAACACCGTAAGCTGCAGTAATCCAGGAATCCTCCGGATTTTTCGTATCAATGTATCCTTGGATAACACGTGAACCATTGTTCAAGTCATCATTCATCTCAAGCAAGAAGTTACGGTCAACCAGGTTATCCGCGTCAAACATAACAACTGCGTCATACTGACGTGGCAATTTCCACAGGTACTTAAGCATCCATTCGATGGCGTACCCTTTACCTCTTAAATCGGCATTGGTACGTACACAGGCGTTTAATCCATGCTCTCTGACAATTTGAGCCGTTCCATCCGTACAGTTGTCACAGATGACAAACACATCGTACAGATCTTCCGGATAATCAAGTTGTTTCAAGTTCTCCATCAAGGCACCAATGACTTGTTCCTCATTGTGTGCTGCGACGAGTACAGCGAATGATTTTGTCGCCGGATAATGTTTCTTTTTCTTTTTCTTAATCAGACCGAACAGCGAAAACGTGAATTGGTACACGGCTAGCAGTGCCAGAATGACCTGCATCGTGACGAATATAGCGTCCAACATCGTTCTCTGTTACCCCCTTTTTTTCAAAACCCAGTTTACTCAAGCATTTCTCTTCCTGATTCTGCAATTTATTTTTTTTTGATCTGCAGAATATGACCCTGTTCTTTTGTGTACTACGTGAATATATCAGGCAATGTTTCAAAGCTTGGTTGCTATCAGTTGGCTGCTTTATCGATTCTGTATCCTTTTCAGTCATTTGTCAAAACCCCAATTTCACTTTTTGAAGCAGAAATGTGATCTTTAAACGCTGAATAGACACTTCGTGATACCACAACCTCGCATTCATGCCTGTTATATCTTATTTTCAGCCGTTTACTTGATTTTTATTTCTAAAGTCCCTGCTTTTTTCATCAGCATGTTATTCTTCGTCAGAGGCTCTATAACAAATAACGCAAACAGACCTCAAAAAGTTTGAAACAGAACTCACATTTTTTTACCTCATTTCAGCCATGTTGAATCATTGTATCTTTTTTGGCTGACCCAAGTCAAAAAGTTAAGATGGGTATATATCCACTCTTTAACATGAATTTCACGTTCTTTACATGGGTTCTCCTTGAAAAGGACAACATTTAAAAATATGATAAACATATACCTGAAATAACCTCAAGTTCATGAAAAACGGTTATATACTAATCAGGACGAAACCGGATGCAGAAAATCACCGGAAATAATGCCGCCATTACGGGCGGCCTGACTGGCAGGAGGCCAATATGAGCCGTTTATTCTTAAAGTTTCAAGATTATGATCGAAATGTTTTTATGTGGATCAACGGCCGACTTCATAATCGTTTTATGAATTTTTGGCTGTATTATTTCACCCATCTGGGTGGAGCAACTTCATCTATTGCAATATCGTTGTTAATCTGGCTGCTTGCTCCAGCTCCATGGAGCACAACAGGACTCCAGGCATGTATCGCCCTTGCGGTCAGCCACATCCCTGTAGCTATCGCGAAAAAATTGTATCCACGCATTCGACCTTATCTGGCCTTGCCGGATACAATTACGTTCCGTAATCCCCTGACGGATCACTCGTTTCCTTCAGGGCACACAACTGCCATTTTTTCGGTCACAGTTCCCTTTATGACCACTGATCCGATCTTATTGCTAATATTGTTGCCTGTGGCCCTTATTGTCGGATTCTCTCGAATTTATCTGGGGTTACACTATCCTTCCGATGTTCTGGCGGGTGCCACAATAGGTACTTTAGTCGCACTTGCAACAGTTGCATTCTGGTCTTAAAGCCGATATGTTAGACTCAGAAAAACCTAGCAGGAACAGGTGAAGCAAGCGTGGAGAAAAAAAGAGTATTACTATTATCTGAAGGCTTTGGTACGGGTCATACTCAAGCCGCCTATGCACTGTCCAGCAATTTGCGAAAGCTCTCGCCAGACGTGCAGACAAAAGTGCTTGAACTGGGAAGTTTCTTAAATCCAAAGGTTGCACCTCTGATTATAACAGCATACAAAAAAACGGTTACCAACCAACCCAAACTTTTCGGGTACGTATACAGACACCAATATAAAAAATCATTGAACAGGCTGACAACACTGGCGTTGCATAAACTGTTCTATACACACACACGCAGCGTTGTGCGCCAGTTACGTCCCGATGCGATCGTCTGTACACATCCGATTCCAAGTGCTGTCATATCCAGACTGAAGCGTCTGGGTGTACAGGTTCCCCTATGCACAGTCATCACCGACTATGATGCACATGGGACGTGGATTAACCGTGAAGTAGACCTTTATCTGGTTTCTTCAGATGAGGTTAAGTCCAAACTAATGCTACGAGGCGTACCTGCAGAAAACATTCGAGTCACGGGCATTCCGGTGCATCCAAATTTCTGGGAGCATCCCGGGCGAGAAGAGATCCGAAGCAGATTTAACCTCAAGAACATGCCTACTGTACTGGTGATGGGCGGCGGTTGGGGAATGCTCAGCGACAAGCTGGTCCATCCGCTGCTGACACGCTGGCATGAAGATATTCAAATCATTTTTTGTCTCGGTCGCAACGATAAAACACGGATCAGCATGGAACAGAACCCCATGTATCGCAAAGAAAACATTCACATTATGGGATACACCAACGAAGTGGACAAATTAATGGAAGTATCCGACCTTCTGATTACCAAACCTGGGGGAATGACTTGCAGTGAAGGCTTGGCCAAAGGAATTCCCATGTTGTTCCACAACCCTATTCCTGGTCAGGAAGAAGAAAACGTCCATTATTTTACGGCAAGAGGGTTGGGAGAACCCATAACTTCGCCCGACGTAGTGGTTAAATGGATGAACAAGCTGTTGCATCACTACCCGGATGTTGTACGTAAACGCAAACGTCATCTGGCGGAAATCGCCAAGGTTCATCCAATGCAGAGCGCTCAAAGTATTATTGATCTGCTGGAGGACGTTCGTCCTTCATCCGCAGAAGAGGCCCGTTTATGAATTTATCCCATTAGGATGTCGCTTCCCGCATTCTTCGTCCAATCATGCCTCTAACCAACGGCTTCAAACAAGCCTGCAACCACATTGAAAAGGTGCCTTCGAATCAGAAGGCACCTTTTCTTTATGAAGGAAAGTACAAACTATTGTATGCCTGTAGACTTCAAGTACTCCTGCCACTGCTTGGTGTATTCTGCCTGAATTTTTTCCAATCCTGCTTGTTTAGCCTTCTCCATAAATGTGTTCAATCCAGCCTCTACGTCTTCCACCAAACCTACATTAAGCGGATACAGATATTGTTTTTCCACTTGTTCCAATGCAGCCTTCTCGGCTTGGTACGGTGTCCAGTCTTCAGCAAATCCGGTATAAATATCCGGCTTCTTGATTTTGTCGAGATCTTCAAACATGGTCAGGACATCATCAAAGGTTTTATCATAGAGCATGAATTCCGGATTACGCCAAGCCCAGCCATTCATGCCTTCACGCGGGAAGCCGTTGGTTTGTGCATCTCCGACCATTTTGTAGTATCCATTATCTACCTCGAAGTTTTTGCCTTCAACGCCGTATTCAGTCAACCAATTATATCGTTTGTCTGTCACCAGTTTCTCATAAAATGCCAATGCTTTTTCCGGGTTTTTACTGCTACGCGGAATCGCAAAACCATTGTGGATCGGGTGAACCGGTTGTGCAAACCCTTTCGCATTCGGGTACGGGAAATAAGCCAGTTTCCAATCTGGATGAGTAGACTGCACCTTGATAACATCTGCATTAAATTTGTTCGGGTTCTCCCCGGACAGAACAACAGCCGCTTTTCCATTTTGCAGCAATGAGTTGGAAGTATCCTTTACATTCAGTACGTTTTTCGGGAAAAAGCCTTTATCCATCCAGCGTTTGTATGTTTTCAGGTCTTCCAGGTGTTGCGCGGATCCCCAGTAGGACGTCACGGTCGATGGTGAGTCATACATAATATCCAGTCCATATGGAAGTTGACCTGCTGTATTAACCAGCTTGGATGTCAATTGACGAATACCATGGGTATGGTTGGCATTGCTATCGGCAATCGGAATCATATTGGGTTCGTTGGCTTTGATGCCCTCCAGATATGCTTCGAGCGTCTCCAAGGATTCCGGTTTCGGAAGATTGTACTTCTCGCGCAAGTCCTCACGGTACGCAATCCCCTCGGTTACATACTCAATCCAAGTTGATGGAACAGTATAGATTTTGTCATTGATTTTGACAGCATTCCACATGTCATCAGGTACATGAGCTTTCAACGCCGGCGCTGCTGTAGGCAGCATTTCATCCAGTGGCAGGAACGCACCCTTCTTGGCATAGGACTGGTAGAATGTCCAATCCGCTGTGAAGATCAGATCGATCGGCTGCCCGGAAGACAGCAACAATTTATATTTTTGATCCCAGTCGGTCCATGAGGTGTAGTTGAATTTCACATTGACGTTCAGATCAGCCTCCGCCAGCTTATTGATTTCGGATTCAATAACAGGTAGATCTTTCGGAGCATCCCCAAGCATGTAAAATTGGAGCGTGACTTTCTCTCCTTTGTTCCCGGATGTTCCTCCCTGCTCGCTTCCTTGCGTCGATCCCCCCGAACCGTTATTACATGCGGCAAGTACCCCGGCGAACAACATCAGGGCAAGTACCAGAGACAGGTGCCGAATTGTTTTGTTACGCATACGCATCCTCCCTTTTTGTGGTGAACCTTTATATGTTAGCGCAGACTCGCCATGCTTCAGACCTGAAATGATGTCAATGGCCTGACGCCCACAGCGCGTTCACGTTCTAACCTTTCACTGCACCAATGGTGAGTCCTTTAACAAAATAACGTTGTACAAACGGATACAGGAACAAAATCGGTCCCGTTACAACGATGGCCATTGCCATCTTGGTTGATTCGGTAGGCACATCCTGACTGAGTGTGATCCCTGTGCCAATCGCCATCTGGTCAATGAATGTGATCGTGTTCATCGTGTTGTAGAGATAAAATTGCAGTTGGTACATATCCGGGTTGTTAATGAAGAGGGATGAGGTAAACCAGTCATTCCAGTAACCGAGTGCCAAGAACAGACCTACGGTGGCGATACCAGGCATCGCCAGTTTCAACACAATGCTGAAATAGATGCGGAAGTCATTCGCTCCATCAATTTTGGCGGACTCAATCAATTCATCCGGCACTGCCGAGCGAATGAAGTTCTTCATCAGGATAATGAGGAATGGCGTCATCAACCCCGGGAAAATCAGTACGGTGTACGTATCTGTGAGATTGAAGTAGTTCGCCAACATAATGTACCAAGGCACAAGTCCCCCACCAAACAGGGTTGTGAAGTAGATAAAAAACGAGAACGTGTTCCGATATTTAAAATCCTTACGCTGGAGCACAAATCCGGCCATCGTGATGAGGAACAGCCCAAGCGTAGTCCCCACCACCGTTGTAAAGACCGTTACCCCATAAGCCTTGAGTACCTTTGTAGGGAATGTAAAAACCATTTTGTAACCTTCCAGGGAAAAGTCCGTTGGAAAGAGGTGATAACCATCCCTCACAATGGACTCGTTGCTGCTGAATGAACCGGATAGAATCAGCAGAAACGGTAGCAGACACATGATCGATAAAATGATGATGAAGCTGTAGGAAATCAGTTGAAACATGAAAGTGAATTCCGAATCTCTGAGACGAGCATTCGTACGAGTGTGAGTATTCATTGGCGTGTTCATGATCGTTCTCCCTCCTGCCCTGCGGGCGTTCTAGAACAAGGCGTAGTCCTCATTTACTTTGCGGATAATATAGTTGACGGTCATGATCAAAATGAATCCAAACAAGGACTGATACAGACCAGCAGCCGTTGCCATCCCGATATCAAACGTTACTTTTAGTGAACGGTACACATACGTATCAATAATATCTGTAGCATTGTACAGCACCCCATTATTACCGATCAGTTGATAGAACAGGTCAAACTGCCCCTTCATAATGCTGCCGAGTGAGAACAACAACAGGATGACAAAGGTTGGCTTCAGCATGGGTACCGTAATGTACCAGATCCGCTGAAATATATTCGCCCCGTCGATTCGGGCAGCTTCATAATACTCGTCACTGATACCCGTTATAGCGGCCAGATAGATGACCATGCTGTATCCAAGATTTTTCCACAGATAAAAGATGATGATCAGGAACACCCAGATCCAGGGTGTGTTATAAATGTCGACCGGGCCGGCCTCAAAACGTTTGAGCACCGTGTTCACAAAACCCGACTCGTAGTTAAACATGTTGTAAGCGATTACACTTAATAGTACAAATGAGATGAAATACGGCAAGAACATGACGGATTGCGTGATTTTTTTGAATAACCTGCCCCGGATCTCGCTAAGCATGATCGCACAGAAGATCGCCAGACCGTTTCCTAATATAATGAAGGCGAGATTGTAACCCACGGTATTGGTTGTGAGCTTCAGCAACATTCCGGATTGCCATAGGAACTTAAAGTTCTCCAGACCGACAAATGGACTACCAAATAATCCGCCTTCAAAATCATACCGGGTGAACGCATAATAGATGCCGACCATCGGAAAATACGAGTTAATCAGAAAAAAGATCAGCGTGGGCAACAGCATCAGAAACATGATTTTGTTTTTGTTCAATTCTTTGAGCATGGCTCGATCCCTCCCGAATTTCTTGCGGTGCTGCGTGGTGGAGCTCTCTTTTTATTGTAGATGCTCTCTTCACTCACGGATACTGAAGCTTCCCTTCAGAAAATGAACGATTCTGCGAAATGAACTATGAACAAAATGAACGAACCATGAAATGAACAGACATCCACACACATCCGTTCACAAATGTTGATATCGTGCATAGGCTACACCTAGTGAACAATCCAGCGAAAGTTGAACTTTATGTAGAGAAAACAGGCAAAATGTCCTGTCCCGCATTGATGTAAACGCATACATAATATATAATTCAAGTTACTCTTGCTCTTCTGCTCATCTATATATGAAACCTCACTTATGTATATGAAATTCTATGTTGTTCACCCAAAACAGGAGGTTCGAGGGGGGAAGAAGAATGCGTAAACGTTCAGAGGACAGTCAGAAGGTCTTCACACGGATTCTGATCGGCATTATTATCAGTACCGTCGCTACCTTACTTGTGGCTTCTACTATTTTGTACGTCAACTATAATCGGATTGCTCTTCGCCAGGTGTATCGTACAGATATGAACAGTCTTACACAAACCAGCCGTGAAGTGGCGAAAATGACCGAGACTGCAAAATCATTGTCATATCAAATCTATCAGGACTACACCATCTCTTCATTACTGCTTTATTCCAAACCAAATATCTATGAAATCACATCGGCGATGGAGCAGCTCGACAACTACCGTATGTCCCTTCCCTTTATTGAATCCATCTATGTATATAATTCCAAAAGCAATGAATTCTTTATCAGTTCCAACGTGCGCAATGGGCAGCAGTCCATCTCGGAGATCGATGATCAGGGGATTACAAGCATCCTCCAACGCTTCCATGACTATAAACCTTTTGTGCCCATCCCGCGTACATATCAGGTCGGCTCTACCGAAGCAACAGAGGTTAACAGCTACACCTATCTCTGTTATGACACGATTAATGATAACGCGAAGCTAAACTATGCTGTCATCGTTAATATCAAGGATGATTGGCTCAGTCCCAATATGAATGCTGTGGATCAACCCGGCAAAACCTTTATCGTGAATGAGAATGGAGACCTTTTATCTGACTTTGGCGACCGTGCATTGATGAAAAATCTCTCCAGCGAAGCTTTTATGAAGCCAATTATGCAGGATACGGGGCAATCAGCTTACTTTACCGAGAAGGTCGACGGAGAAAAATCGCTCATCACCTATACCGCTCCCGATGATCTGGGTTGGCGTTATGTGAGAATAACACCTTATGATCTGATTACCTCAGATATACGGAGTATGCGCACACATACCGTTCTGTTTTGTGTTGGACTTCTCTTCGCAGGCTTGCTACTCTCTTACCTTGTGTCCCGAAAACTATATCACCCTATTGATAAGGTGCTTGTTCGTTTACGTGTGATGGAAGCAGAGCGACGTGGCAGTCTTCATTTGTTACGGCAGGATTTTCTACGAGGGGCCCTACAGGGCCGCGAAACAGTAACTGGAGGTATGCTGGAAGAACGGATGAAGTTCTACGGCTCCTCCATTGATGTTCAGCGTGCATCCAGACTGGTATTACTGCGTATTGACCATTTTACCGAATTCAGCGAAACGTATCGTGATGAGACCCAACTTGTAAAATACGCCATGATGAACATCTGCACCGAGACAGCCGATCTCCACTACAATGCGGAAGCTGTGGACATGGGCGGTGATCTGATCACACTCATCTTCAATGAAAAAGCGGAAAGCCATGAACTTGAGCAACCTGCTCATAACCGGATCGAAGAGCTGCTACGTATGATGCAGGCAGCTGTAATGACCCATTTGAAATGCTCCATCTCCTGTACGATCGGCACGGAAGAAGATTCATTGGAAGACAGTATTGCATCCTACACCAGATCAGCCGAAGCCTCACTGCATCGTTTGTTCATGGGACCGGGCTGTCTGATCTATACCTCTGACATCATGGCTTATCACGCCAAGGAGTACGCATTCCCAGCAGGTAAGGAAAGACAGCTTGTTGATCATCTAATGACAGGTAAGACGCGAGAAGCAAAACAAGTCTATGCAGATATCGTCGGCGAGACAGCCGCATATCCATTTACCGTCTTCCAGCTAGCTTTATCCCATCTGACGATGACACTGAACCATGTACGAAATACCCTCAAGAAGAATAATCAACTCACGCTTGATTCAGTCTCGGATGGTCTAATGCTGCCTGTCAAAGACGCGGAAGACATCAGTGAAGTACATGAACACTTCTATCGGATGTTTGATGAGCTTGGTTCCAAAGTCGAGGAGAAACGTACACTGAAGCACGAAGAGTTAATTCGTAAAATCAATGGCATTATTGAGCGGGACTATGCGGACCCCAATCTATGTCTAACTTCTATCGCAGATGAGTTGGGCATGTCGCCCATCTATGTAAGCAGGCTCTACAAACAGCTCACCCTGAAAGGGCTCACGGACGTGATTAACGAGACCCGAATAGCCAAGGCCCAGCATCTGCTGGTGGAGACGGAGAACTCCGTTGCCGACATTGCCGAGAGAACCGGATTCACCAACAGTTCATACTTCTATCGCATGTTCAAAAAGTTCAATGGTGTTACACCAAACGATTATCGCCGCAAAGAATTTCATTCAGAAAACTTTTGAAATCATCCCAGACTTGAGTTATGGAGTAATGCATAGGGATTGTTAATGCAAAAAGAAGAGCGACCTATGAGAATGAATCATTCACCTCATGTGTCGCTCTTCTTTAATGAGTTTAAGTTAGATTTCGATTTATTCCTGTTCCTGATCTTCGCCAGACGCATCAGAAACTTCACGAACTTTATACTTGTCCAGACGTGTCTGCTGATACTCACGCAAGGCCTCTTCACCCACAATCACTTCAACCCGGTGAATGTTCATACCTTTACCCATGAATTTCTGCTCGTACTCCGTCATCACATGTTCTTCATTCAAACCATCACGATGCAGATTCAAAGAAATATTGGTCATTTGCAGGCCGAAGTCGGCAATGGCGTTGAGTGAGAAATCAAACAGCGTCTCCGAATCGGTTTTGAAATGAATCTGACCTTTGGGATTAAGCAATTCCGTGTATTTCTTCAGGAAGCGCGGATGCGTCAACCGACGACGTGCATGCTTTGCTTTTGGCCAAGGATCACTGAAGTTCAAATAAATGCGCTCCAGTTCTTCCGGTTCAAAAACTTCTTCGATCTGTTCGATATTTGCCAGCGCAAGCTTCAGGTTAGGGGGTGTCTCCACATCAGCCTGACTCCACGCATTACGAGCTTTCTCACTGGCACGACGCACCAGTTCATCATACATATCAATACCGATGAAATTAAATTCCGGATATTTATAACTCATTTGGCTGATAAATTGACCTTTACCCATACCAAATTCCACGAAGATCGGGTGATCATTGCCAAACAGTTCAGACCATTTTCCTTTATGTTGCTTCGGGTCCAGTACAACAAGATCAACTTGTTGCTCCAGATTTTCTCTTATCCCTTTTCTGCCACGTAAACGCATTTTATTCCTCCGTTTGTCCCATACTTGTCTCAGACTTATTTTGCCGAAGAACCGGCAAATTGTAAAGAGCAATGAAAAGGGAATCTTCGGATCTGCCACTTTGGGCAAATCTCAAAGATTCCCTCTTCGATTTATTTGGAATTGGGGTCCAACTACTTTAGTAGTTCATAGTCTACCTTATCTTGGTGTGAAAAATCAAATGTCTTTTCGAAAGCATCGCGAACTTTTTGTCTTGCAGCCGCTTTCACTTTCGGATTTCCATTAAAACGAACACCTGTTAAAGCCAGTGCTTCTTCTGCCGTCAATTCAACAGACACATGATTCAATTCATTGTTTTTAACTTGGGAATTCATTCATATCACCTCACGGTATAGTATGGTCCATGACGTCAATCTTGATTCAAATGCTATGATGAATAATACCCATTAGATGGTGTCTGACGCTGATTTAAATATAACATAAGGTGTAAACTATAGCAAGGGAAAAACCTTGATTTTACGGCCTATTTTTGCGTTTCGATTCCCTTTTTTTTTAGTTTTTTGATACAATGATAAAAGTTCATGAAGACACCCATAATCGCTATCCATCGCCTATGACGGAAATCGCATAGCGCTTCTTCTTTTGTTCACGTATGATTACGGTAATTCGACAACCAAAGGAGTACCCTGAAGATGAATGCACCTGCATTACAGTCCCCTCTCCTGTGGGGAGATAAACGATTCCATACCTGGAATTATGAGATGCGAGATCAATTTAACAATAAGGTTTTCAAAGTGATGCTGGATGCTGGATTCACCTGTCCCAACCGCGACGGTTCCATTGCCAAAGGTGGATGCACCTTCTGCAGTGCGCGTGGATCAGGCGATTTTGCTGGCAGCAGACGTGAAGATCTGGTCACCCAATTCAATACAATTCGAGATAAACAGCACCTTAAGTGGCCTAAAGCCCATTATATTGGCTACTTCCAAGCCTATACGAATACGTATGCTCCGGTTGAGGAGCTGCGCGAATATTTTGAAGAAATTTTGGAGCAACCCGGTGTTGTTGGTTTGTCCATCGCCACTCGCCCGGACTGTTTGCCAGATGACGTTGTTGATTATTTGGCTGAACTGAACGAGCGCACCTACCTGTGGGTTGAGATGGGGCTTCAAACCATCCATGATTCCACATCAACATTGATTAATCGCGCGCACGACACGAAGTGTTACGAAGAAGCGGTTGAGAAACTGCGCAAACGGAATATACGTGTGTGCACACATATCATATATGGTCTGCCTCAAGAGACACATGAGATGATGCTGGACACTGGGCGGGCAGTTGCCAATATGGATGTACAGGGAATCAAGATTCACCTGCTGCATCTGATGCGCAAAACACCAATGGTGAAGCAATACGAAGCTGGTCTTTTACGTTTTTTGGATCAGGACGAGTATATCAAGCTGATCGTAGATACACTGGAGATGCTTCCACCGGAAATGATCGTACACCGTCTTACAGGCGACGCACCACGTGATCTGTTGATTGGACCGATGTGGTCCATGAACAAATGGGAAGTGTTAAACTCCATTGATCGTGAGCTGCGAGAGCGGGATTCATGGCAAGGTAAGTATTGGAGGCGAGCATAGATGGGCTTTCTTTCGGTTCTCAGCTGTGCGCATCAGTGGATTGCTTCCCGTCTGCAGCCAGGTGATCTGGCGATAGATGCAACGGTGGGTACAGGAGCAGACACACTATTTTTGGCACAACAAGTTGGCCGGCGTGGTCAAGTCATTGGATTCGATATTCAAAGTGAAGCCCTCACGCTGGCACAGGCCCGGATTCGAAAACAAAATGATGAAGCCAAGCTTGGCTCCATCTCCATGCTTCAACTAAGCCATGATCGAATGGCAGAAGCAGTTCCTGAGTCATGGCTTGGTACGGTTGGTGCAGTTATGTTCAATCTGGGGTACCTGCCTTCAGAAAGTGCAGATTCCTCCATCATCACCGAGACAGACAGCACAATCGCTGCACTCGAAGCCGCACTCGCTTTATTACGTCCTCGCGGCATCATTACGGTTGTGCTCTACCCCGGTCATGACGGAGGGGCACAGGAAGCAGAAGCTGTATTGGACTGGTCCTCTGCCCTTCCGGTGGAACAGGCACAGGTTGTAATCTATCGCCAATTGCAGCGAGAAACTTCTCCTTTTCTGATCGGAATCGAGAAAAAATAATTTCCTTTGTTCACCAAATACAATAAACTAGACACAATCGCAAGGCGAGCTATTAACGGCTTTTTCTTACTGCGATCTGTGTTCTACATCTACATATGCAAACGTATTCACTTGTTTGCTCATGGCGACTACATGCCCATGACTGATTAAAGCGATCCACCATTTCATATACTAGAGGAGAGATTACTGATGTCTACGCCATACCCATTACAATTCCAACCTGAGTTCAAAGAACGTGTGTGGGGCGGTCGTGCGCTGGAGCAATTCGGCCTTACGCCCCCTGAAGGACATATCGGAGAAGGATGGATGATTGCAGATCATCCCAACGGTACAACCAAGGTATTAAATGGAGCACTGGCTGGCAAGGGTCTGGATGAAGTTCGTGAACAACTGGGCACCGAATGGCTTGGAACCAAAGGTGTCTCTGAAAAAGGCGGCCGTTTCCCCCTTCTGATTAAGCTGCTTGACTGCAACGATGACCTGTCCGTTCAGGTTCATCCAACTGACGAGTATGAGGCACTTCCTCCTGGCGAGCTTGGCAAAACAGAAATGTGGTATGTACTCGACGCAAAACCGGGCGCACACATCATCTATGGTTTGAACGAAGGCGTTGATCGGGCAACATTAAAAGAAGCATTGGAAAACGGCACGGTGATGGATACCCTTCGTCAGGTACCTGTAGAGGCCGGCGATACGTTCTTTATCCCTGCGGGAACAGTGCATGCGCTCTGTGCAGGTGTCGTTGTCGCTGAGATTCAGCAAAACTCGGATACGACCTACCGGATATACGATTATAATCGTCCAGGGCTGGATGGCAAACCACGTGAGTTGCATGTTGAAGACTCATTAAATGTGACCGCCTATGAGGGCGCAGGTGCCTCAACGATGAAAACAAATAACGCTACTCCTGGTGAATGGCTCAAGCTTGCGGAATGCCCTTATTTTGTGGTGGAAAAAGGAATTGTGACTGAAGGGTGGGAACTCGCCACCAATCCTGACAGCTTCACGATTCTCGTTGTCTGTGAAGGAGAAGGAACTTTGGAGTGGGCACATGCTGAATCAGACAGCATTGAATTGAAAGCTGGACAATGTTATCTCTTGCCAGCCAATCTGGGTTCTTATACATTGAACGGGAATACCACTGTTCTTCGCTCTTATCTACCCTAAATCAAGCTTATATGTAACCTGTGAAGGAGGAATTACACGAGATGCAGGAATCTACCTTTGCCTTGGTCGCTAGTGAAGGTACCCGTATTCATGTGTACCGCTGGCTTCCCGATCCGGAATGCAACGTTAAAGGTGTAGTGCAAATTGCACACGGCATGGGCGAGACAGCAGCCCGATACGCCGAATTTGCCGACATCCTTACCCAAAATGGCTATGCGGTTTATGCCAATGACCATCGGGGTCATGGCAAAACTGTGGAGAATGCCAAGTTGCTTGGTAATGCTGGTATCGATGCCTTCCGCTGGATGGCGAGTGATATGATCAATCTGGGCGAAGTAGCCGCCAAAGAGAATCCTGGGGTGCCCCTATTTCTAATGGGACATAGCATGGGCTCATTCTTGGTACAACATCTCATGTACGCTGGTCATGAGCAGTACCATGCCTTTATTTTATCCGGGACAAACGGCAGACGCGGTCTGCTCCGATTTGGAGAGAAGCTGGCCTTCTTGCAGTGCGGCATTCAGGGGGCTACCCACCCCAGCATGCTGCTCAACGCGATTGTATTTGGTGGATTTAACCGCTCTTTCCGCCCTGCAACGACACCGTTTGATTGGTTGTCCCGGGACTCACAAGAGGTTCAGCGATTCATTGATGACCCCCTGTGCGGAGCCGTCTGTACAGCAGGCTTTTTCCGCGACTTCTTCAAATTGCTGCTTGAAGTCCATCTTCCACACAATATGGAGCGCATACCCAAACACAAACCCGTATACCTGTTCTCAGGTGAGAAGGACCCTGTAGGACTTCATGGCAAAGGCGTTCTTAATCTGGTCTCGCAGTATAAGAAACTTCACCTGGAGAATATTGAGTATCGCCTTTATCCGGATGGACGCCATGAAATGTTGCATGAGATTAACCGAACAGAAGTGGCTCAGCATGTTGTGAACTGGTTAGAGCGGAATACCCCTGGCCCGAATACACACTCTAGTCCGTTGAACCGTACTGAGACCGCTGACTCTATATAATAGACTCGGAGAACAACATACCAAAAGCCAAAAGAAACCCCTGAATCGGATACACAGCTCACGCTGCACTCCAGTTCAGGGGTTTTCTTGTTAAGCGATATGAATAATAGCTATAATCAAACGTTATGGATTAACCTTCAATTAACAGGGATTCCGGGTCTTCAAGCAGTTCTTTCACGGTTACGAGGAAGCGAACAGCCTCACTACCGTCGATAATCCGGTGATCGTAGGACAACGCGATGTACATCATTGGACGGTTCTCCATCCGCTCTGCATCAATCGCCACTGGACGAAGCTGGATCTTATGCATCCCCAGAATACCCACTTGAGGTGTATTCAGAATTGGCGTAGACAACAAGGAACCAAATGTTCCACCATTGGTGATGGTGAACGTTCCACCTTGCAGATCAGATAACGCCAGCGTGTTGGAACGAGCTTTGGATGCCAGGTCCGCAATGCTCTTCTCGATCTCGGCAAAGCCCAGACGATCTGCATCACGCACAACCGGTACAACCAGTCCTTCCTTCGCAGATACGGCGATGCCGATATCATAATACTTTTTGAGTACAACATCTTCGCCATCAATCTCTGCGTTAATTGTAGGGAATTTTTTCAGAGCCCCCACAACCGCTTTAGTGAAGAAGGACATGAAGCCCAGGTTAATCTCATGTTTCTCTTTGAACTTGTCCTTACGGCGTTTACGTACATCCATGATCGCAGTCATATCAACTTCATTAAACGTAGTCAACATGGCTGCTGTCTGCTGAGCCTCTACCAGACGTTTCGCAATGGTTGCACGACGGCGAGACATCCGCTGACGCTCCACTGGTTTGGTATAGGTAGAACTTCCAGTTGCCGGAGCACTTGGTGCTGCTGGAGCTTTACTCGCAGGTGGAGCAGCAGGAGCAGGCGCCTGATTGTTATGGCTCTTCACATCATCCTGGTATACCCGTCCAATCGGATCTTTGCTCTGAACCTGATCCAGTTCGATACCACGTTCACGTGCAAGCTTACGGGCAGACGGTGAAGCCGTCTTAGCACTATCAGATGACTCTGGCGCTGCCGCAACAGGTGCCGATGGTGGTGTTGGAGCTTCAGGTGCAGGAGTAACGGCCTTTTTCTCTTCAGCTGCTGGTTCGGAAGCGGGTGCACCGCTTCCTCCTCCAGAACCAGCTGAGAGTGTACCGATCGTTTCACCGATCTCGACCGTCTCTCCTTCCTGACGAATGATCTTCTCCAGCACGCCACTTTCTTCTGCGCTGATCTCAATATTTACTTTATCCGTTTCCAGTTCAAGAAGTACATCACCCTGATTAACGGTATCCCCTTCTTTAACCATCCATCTGGATACAGTTCCCTCAGTTATTGACTCACCCATTGCAGGTACTTTAATTTCACTCACAGCTGTTACCTCCCCAGTGGAATATTATTCTTCGTCGTTTGTTTCAACGCAGATGTAATAATCTGTTGCTGTTCCATACTATGCACAAGCTGATAACCGCTGGAAGGACTTGCGTGTTCCGGGCGACCTTCGTATCTAACGGTTGTGCCTTCCGGGGCAACTTCACGAAGACGAGGCTCCATGTATGTCCAGGCACCCATGTTTTTGTTTTCTTCCTGTACCCATACCAGTTCTTTTACATTGCTGAAACGTGCGAGTATGCGTTTAATCTCTTCTGCCGGGAACGGATATAGCTGTTCCACTCGAATGATGTGAAGCCATGACCAATCAGCTTTATCTTTTTCAAAAGCATCTTCCAAGTCAATGGCAATCTTGCCACTGCACAAAATAATGCGCTCTACGCGATCCGGCTGTGTACCCAGTCCGGCTTGCTCCAGCACAAGCTCAAACTTGCCTTCACTGAATTCGACTGCCGGTGAAGCAACACGCGGATTCCGAATGAGACTTTTCGGTGACATCATCACAAGTGGACGAGCATCTTCCGTTTCAGTCAAGGAAGCTTGACGACGCAACAAGTGGAAGTACTGAGAAGCACTCGACAAGTTGGCAACCGTCATGTTGTCTTCTGCACAAAGCTGCAGGAAGCGTTCAAGACGAGCACTTGTATGCTCAGGTCCCTGACCCTCATTCGCATGTGGAAGCAACATGACCAGACTGGATTTCTGAGACCATTTGGCACGACCCGCTGATACAAACTGATCAAAGATAACCTGTGCACAGTTGGCAAAGTCACCGAATTGAGCTTCCCAGATGACCAGTGTATCGGGTGAATATACGTTATATCCGTATTCGAATCCAACAACGGATTCTTCAGACAACGGACTGTTATAGATTGCAAAGGATGCTCTTGCCTGTGGCAAGTGATGTAATGGGCAGAACTTTGCTCCATTCTCCGAATCATGCAACACCAGATTCCGATGAGCGAATGTAGCACGCTCGGCATCCTGTCCACTAATCCGAATTGGCTTGCCATCTGCCAGAATGGTTGCAAATGCGAGTGTCTCCGCAAGGCTCCAATCCACTTTTTCCCCTTCGTTCAGGGAAGTGCTCCGGCGTTGCAAAATTCGCTGTAACTTCGGATACACATTGAAGTTCTCAGGCCATTTCAGCAGATCGGCGTTAATGCTACGAAGATTCTCAAGCGGTACCGCAGTCGGAGTAATCGTAACAGCCTCCGGCTCACTGATTTTCCGCTGATAATATTCATGTACTTCATTTTTCTTCATCTGGTCATAAGCTTCTTTTAATTTGTTCGTTACTCCATCGCGAATGCTCGTAATGGATGCATCATCGATAATCGATTCCTCTTTCAACTGATCCTGATACAAGTGGCTTACCGTTGGATGGTTTTTCACCTTGTCATAAACGATAGGTTGAGTTGTTTCGGGATCATCGGTTTCGTTATGGCCGTAGCGACGATAACCGATCAAGTCGATCAGGAAATCCTTTTTGAAGCGATTGCGATACTCGGCTGCCATACGAATGGCTGCAATACAAGCATCCGGATTGTCCGCATTCACGTGTACAATCGGAATTTCGTACCCTTTAGCAAGGTCACTTGCGTAGTACGTTGAACGGGAATCACTGCTATCTGTAGTGAAACCCAGACGATTGTTGACGATAATATGGATGGTTCCGCCATTCTGATATCCTGGCAGAGCTTTGAAGTTAAGCGTCTCTGCAACGATCCCTTCTCCAGGGAATGCTGCATCACCATGCATCAAAATGGTAGCTGCCTTCGTCACGTCCTGCTTCGGATACCCAGGGTCACGACGGTCATCCTGAGCCGCACGAGCAAACCCTTGTACAACCGGATTAACGTATTCCAGATGGCTCGGGTTATTCGCCAGAGTAAGGCGTGCCTGTACAGTTTCCCCGTCTTTCACAAAACGGTTGGCACCCATATGATATTTGACATCCCCCGTCCAACCGTAGTTGATCCCAGTCGAACCTTCCGATGGAACCAAATCTTTGTTCGGAGCATGATGAAATTCAGAGAAAATCTTGCTGTACGGTTTGCCCAAAACATGAGCCAGTACATTTAACCGTCCACGGTGGGCCATACCCATCAGAATGTGGCTTGATCCGGCTTCTGCCATGATGCGAACAGCTTCATCCAGCATCGGCACAAGCACATCGTTACCTTCGATGGAGAAACGTTTCTGCCCAACAAATGTTTTGTGAAGATAATCTTCAAATTGCTCGACTTCAACCAAACGTTCCAGCAAAGCCTTACGTTCTTTCGGCGTAAGTGGAGCCGGTGATGTCCGAGATTCCGCACGACGATTCAGCCACTCACGCTCTTGAACTTCGTGCACATGACTGAATTCGTATGCCATGGGTCCAGTGTATATCTGACGCAAACGTTGGATTGCATCCCATCCGGTTGCTGTCTGCCCATCTGCACCTTCCCAGATCAGGGAAGCAGGCAAAGCTTTCAGATCTTCTTCGTTTAATTCAAAATGCTGAGGTTCCAGCAAAGATGTGTCTGTATCTTCACTGATTCCAAGCGGATCTATATCTGCAGCAAGATGACCATAGGTGCGGATGTTCCATACCAGTTTACCCGCTGTAACCGCTTTCTGTAATAGTTGAATGTCTACGCTTCCGGAAGCCGATTGGGCGTTGCCGGAATTCAAGGTTGTGCGTGCATCCCTGCCAGACATCGGCGGTGCACCCCATTGTTCAAATAGTTCACGATAAGCCGGTGTAACCGAACCAGGGTCTTGAGTGAATAATTCATATTGTTCCTGTACGTATCCCATATTGGGGCCATAGTAACTTTCCCAGGGCTTCTTGTTGCCTTCCACGATCGTCATCGACGTTCCCTCCGTCTTGATTTAGTCATAAGTTTTTGACGGAAATCATTGACTAAGCCGTAATTTGCGTTCGTTCAACATTTTAAGCGAAATTTTTCATGAAGTCCAATAATCGTGCTGTTGGTGGTAGTAACGTTAGTCCGACGCTCCCGTCAAGGTTTGTCTGCGTTTTCAAAATCAAAGTAAAACAATGATTGTATATACCGTCGCACAGATGTCGAATACTGTCCTGATCCGTTCGAAGGTTACACTTTCTCCACTTCTTCAAGTGAAGTCCATGTTCTACTATCTATTCTATAAACTTTTACGCTCAGGAGCATTTCCTATTTTTAGTTCAATTGATGCATAAATTAGATGAATCGAATAAATCGATCAATTTGGGTAGAACAACGAACGCTTAATTACAACAAAATAGGCATACAATCTCCCATTTTACCTCCTTAATTGAATTGTGGTCCATTATGTGCAAAAACAAACCGTCAAGTTAAACATTAACCATTTGACGTCACATTCAACAAATAATTGGGGTTTTCTTCAGGAGACCCACAGCAAAAAGCTGGCCCAGACATAAATTATCCGAGCAGCTTCTTTGGATTCATCAAATTTAAGTTAACAATAAAGTTGAGGATGCACATCAAGATGTACTTTTGCTAATCATATACTCTGCAAACGGCGTTAGGGAAAGATCTCTAACTTGCTCCCGTGTAAACCAGTCCGCGCCCAACGAATCTTCACCATCGGGTTCTTTTTTGATATGATCCGGCTGACTGGCTGCGGTCAAAACAACATCATACAACATCCCAATATGGTGCAACTCTTCCGGCTTACCTTGATACACCCATTCCAGTACCGTAGACTCCGCAGAACGAATCATCACTTGTAGATGGGCCAGGCCCGTCTCCTCTTCAATCTCACGATGAAGAGCAGTCTCTGGCTGCTCGCCAAATTCCAGCCTTCCGCCTGGTAAATCCCATTTCCCTGATATGCTCCGCGAGCCTTATGAATCAACAGGAATTGGCCCTCCCAAGCTACCAAGCCATATACCCCAATATGTGTATGCCGATTCACTTAAGGACTCTTCCTTTCGTTTTCATCCTCTGTAACAGCATCCAGATCTATGGCCATACGGATCATATCCACACAGCGGATACCATCCTCTATAATCTCTTCCTCATAATGCCTCACAAAGAAGTCACGATCAACCCCGATAATGCGGAAACCGCAACGTTGGTATAACTTCAATTGATGAAAGCTGGAGTTGCCCGTCCCAATCTCGAGAATTCGGCATCCCAATCTACGTGCAGCTTCCATCGCTTCCTTAATCATGTGTTTGCCTACACCTTGTCCCTGCAGTTCTTCCTGTACGGCAATATTAACAATCTCCGCAGTCTCTGGACGTGTCTTCAACAATACGAACTCCCCAACCATCTCTCCTTCGTACTCGGCAATAAAACAAACACCCCGACTCAGGTATTCATCCACAATTGCTTTTGAAGGATCAGCCATCAACAAAAGTTCGTAGGGTCTCTCTTCTTCCCAGTCCAAAATCCGGAACGACAATTTCATGCCAATCTCCACCTTTTCATCGTACAATATTCATTTACGTTCTGTTTGCAGAAGCCTATGTATGGCAAATCTACAAATATATCATTCTTCATTTCAACAAACTAGTTTACTCAATCTATTAATCACACACTATTACCCACAGACTAGTCATCTCCTATAAAAATAGTAAACTTCATTATATCATAATATTTGGATATAAATATATAGATATGGATGATACATTATGAGGCATTATTTTTTATCCTAACCCAAGCTTAAATGCTCATGGATTAATTTCCATTCCCCATCAAGCGTATAAACAAACACATTCGTTGCCCGACCCTTGCCATAAGCCAGCTCTCCCTGATAAATTCCCTTCCAGTGGTAGGTATAAATACAAACGGCCTGCTCTTTGCTAGTCGTAATCCACTTAACATCTTCAGCACGATACACTTCTTCCTTGACTTTCTCCCAAGCGTTCTCAAAATACGCCCGAATTTCGTTAGGGGTAGTACAAGACGTTCCCGTAAACCAATATACGGCTTGTGGCGATAACCATTTACTGACTTCATCAAACTGATGTGTATTTGTCGCCGCAATGTATCCTTGCAGGGCATGCTGGTATCCCATGATTTTTCCTCCTTCTGACGGTTTAACTTATCGGGTCCCACTCTGTTCAAGTACGGAATCGCTATACACCATAAATGTTTCTTGCAACGTACGTCCGGATGACTTCTCCCAGATCACACTCCGCTCAAAAGTGCCTTTTTGGAAAAAACGTGGGAAACGTTCAGCAAACCAATCCTGCATAGGCAACTCAAAAACCCGCTTCATCGGCACCCATAACAGCTCGCCTTCGGGCGGATCTTGCAATAACCGACCCTCGAATGAAGTCGCCAAATAGTTAAATACCATGTACCGCAATCCTTGTTCGGGATCACAGAACTCATCAAGCCCTTTATACGTAATCTCATTAACTATTAGCCCCGTCTCCTCCAGAACCTCCCGCACGGCACCATCCACGATACTCTCCGGAAAATCTACCTTCCCCCCAGGAGCGATGTATCCCGGAAATCCTTTGCGGTCCGGCCGATTCATTAACAACACCTGATCATTCATTTTGTCCCATACCATACACATCGTTAATATTTCTATCCTAGTATCCATATTCGTCCTCCTGCTAACATGCGCTTCTCTGCTGTACACTAACATTTCTGGGAATAACCTGTGTTTTCCTTCTTTATTCCCACTCTGATTCATTCGTATTTTCACCGGTCTCACAGTATAGTCTATGATGATATATCTGCATACGAAAGGCGGACGCCCTGTACACCTGTACATCAGAAGCCCGCCTGTTTTGTTATATTCTATGTTGCTATTTCCTCAAGCCTGGAGTTTCCAGTTCTCAGTTCAATTCCGTAATCAACACCCGGCGTTCCTTCCATTCAGCCCGGCGATAAGCCTGTTGCATACCAAATTTGCGGATACTTGCCTTTGGTACCGATTTATATGGTAAAACGATCGTAAAGTCCTCATCAAACGGGAAAAAAGACAGGCCTACTTTTTCATTGGATAACCACTCTGCCTGAATCGGTTGTCTGGAACAGGCATCAAATGTACAACTGAGTCCTTCTGCAAAAAAATCATAACGCGCAGCAGGTGTTCCAGGTTCCTCCATACAGAGAAACAGACTGAGCTGATCACAGAAAAGCATAATCTCCACATCACTTTGCAGCCTCTGTTTCAGTGCTTCAGCATCACCACCAAGCTGTTTCTCCCAATCCAGCTGACGTTCGTGTTCTTGTTGCAGATAATCTCGGATGTCATCATCATCCTGAGCATTGGCCCCCAGATTTTTCTGAAATAGCTCCGTGTACATCAAGCTACACAATAATCCGGCGTAGAGGTTTTTCTGACGAACTTCTTCAATCCCTTTATGGTAGAATACAAAACGCGGACGCAATGGAAAGTCACGAAACGAATACGGCGATTGACTGTAATCATTCCAGAACGGAGATGAATCCAGTTCAATCCAACCACGGTCATGTTCCTTGGCCGCTAGAATCAATTCATCCCGATGCGCAACATCGGCTAGTAATTCATTTTTCCAGTGGGAAGCCATCTCTCCGGCTACTAATCCATGCTCATGCTGTGCAGTCAAAACAAAATCATGCTCTCTCTCATATACGATCATTTGCTGTCACCCTTCCGCATGGTATACGTTGACTTTAACATAAATTGGGTTAAACTTTCCTAGTAAGTTGTTTTTCGCTCCATTTTGACGAGAGGCATTATGAAAGGCACAATGTAAAGGTGTTGTCAGTTTGCTGAAATTTGATACACTAAAGGTTGTGTCCACAATTATATTACATACAGAAAGCGGGATCTCATGAATTTATACTCTCCTTACATCGAGTTTAACCGCAAGGAATGGGCTGAACTTAAAGAACATCAGACCACTCTTCCACTGACGGAAGCCGAATTAGAACAGTTAAAGGGATTGAATGAAGAGGTATCGATTCAAGAAGTCGAAGATATATATTTGCCTCTTACCCACTTTATTGACCTATATGCAAGAGTTTCACGAGAGCTGAATCAACTGACGGCCTCCTTTATGAAAAAAGAAGCCCTCCCCACTCCCTACATCATTGGAATCGGGGGGAGTGTTGCCGTGGGCAAAAGTACAGCGGCCCGCTTACTACAGGCACTGCTCGCCAGAGGTAAGAATAGCCCGAAGGTTGACCTTGTTACAACCGACGGTTTCTTATATCCCAATGCGGTGCTGCAAGAGAAGGGCATCATGAACCGCAAGGGATTTCCGGAAAGTTATGATATCAAATCCCTGATTCAGTTCATGGGTGATGTGAAATCTGGCAAACCCGAAGTGAAAGCACCCGTCTACTCTCACCTCGCCTACGATGTCATTCAAGGAGAAGAGAAGCAGATCTGTCAACCGGATATTCTCATTATTGAAGGTATCAATGTACTTCAGATCAAAAAGGAAACGCCTTTGCTGGTTAGTGATTTCTTCGATTTTTCCATCTACATTGATGCGGAAGAAGAGCATATACGACACTGGTACGTTGAGCGTTTCAAGCTACTCCGCAATACAGCGTTCCAGAACACAGATTCCTTTTTCCATCAACGATTCGCCAATATCGATGAAGAAGAAACCGTACGTACGGCCAACCAGATCTGGCAAGATATCAATGCCAAAAACCTGCATGAAAACATTTTGCCAACCAAAGGACGTGCCAGACTGATTCTGAAAAAGGAAGCCGATCACTCCATTGGGCAGATTCAATTGCGCAAACTGTAGACAACACTCGTGCAGTACACTTTGATGTTATATCTAATTACCCTTAAAAGGAGAGAAAAACACATTGCAAACCCTGATTATACTCGGCAGTATTATGATGTTCCTGGCTGTTGCATTGGGTGCTTTTGGCGCACACGCGCTCAAGCGCAAACTATCCGCTGACATGATCAAAATCTATGAAACCGGTGTTCAATATCACCTCATCCACGGACTTGGCATCATCCTGATCGGACTGCTGGCAGACCGTCTTGAATCCTCTTCACTCGTCATGCTTGCCGGATGGCTGATGTTCGCCGGAATCATCCTGTTCTCTGGCAGCCTGTACGTTTTAAGTGTAACGGGTGTTCGCAGATTGGGAGCCATTACCCCACTTGGCGGAGTCGCATTTTTGGCTGGATGGGTTATGATCATGATTGCTGCATTGTAATATGCCCCGTGGATAAACGAAAAGAGTGTTCTGGCTGATATAATATCGCTGGAGCACTCTTTTGCTGTTTAATCTGTCCAGATTCTTCGAATGGTGGACAGCCCTGCATCCGGTCGTTGTCTCTCCAGCACATACACATCCGGGTTAGACAGTTTGGTCCACTCTTCATAACCAAAGGATGGTTCATACTCACGAATAAGCAGTGATAACAAGTTTCCATGTGTAACCACGGCCGCGTGCTGTTCCGGTCTGCTCCACAATTCTTCCAGTAGTGCCAGCCCCCTTGCAGCCGCGTTTCTCGAAGATTCCCCGCCTTCTTCCATCCAATCCACATCATCGTATGTACGTTTCAGTACATCCATCCAGTTAGGCAGATCAAGAGAGCTAAGTACCCTCTCCTGGAGACGTTCATCCGTATGTATATGTTGCAGCGTTGCTATGCCCAGTGGCATAGCCGTCTGAACGGCCCTTTTCCATGGACTGGAGACAATATACGTTATGGAATGATGAGCCAAGATATCTGCAAGTTTTTCAGCCTGCCTGATCCCTTCATCTGTAAGCTCTGCATGGGGTTCCTGCCCTGTGGCCTTGGCGTGACGTATAAGATAAATGGACTGCATAGCTATCACCTCCTATGGTGTAACTTACTTGGAGTTCATCTCAAGATATTGAAGTGCACTGTACATCTTCTCCTGCTCTTCCGGTCGGCCTGATGAACTGAGGAAAGTGACCTGTTCCCCTGTTCTGTCTCCATGTTGAGCCACCAGTCCAAGCCGCTGCTTCAGATGGTTCACTGTGCCTTTACTGCCATCAATAATCTGTATATGATCGGGCAGAACCGTGCGCAGAATGGACGTATAGAATGGATAATGCGTGCAGCCAAGCACCACTGTGCCATACCCTTGAAGATCAAGATCTGCCAGTTTGAACCGGAAATAATCAGCGATTTTGCGCGGATCAAAATCCAGCTGTTCACACCATTCCACAAGTTCCGGCAACGCAATGGAATCCACACTGTGGTGATCATCAACACGTGATACCAGTTCGTTATACTTGGTTTGGCTCAAGGTGAGGGCCGTGGCAAATACAAGCACTCTCTTTCCACTATCACGATTCATCTCCACGGCTGGTTTCACCGCAGGCTCCATGCCAATGATCGGGATATCATACTTGGCGCGCAGATCCTTCACAGCCAGACTTGTTGCTGTATTACAAGCAATCACGATGGCTTGAACATCCTCCTGAACGATGGCTTCCACACAATCAAAAATATGTCCTCTAACCTCATCCGCAGACTTCGTTCCATAGGGGACATGCAAGGTATCTGCGTAATACAGAAATTTTTCTTCCGGAAACTGTTGTAATGCCTTATGCAAAACGGTTAAACCACCGATGCCTGAATCAAAAAAAGCAATTTTCTTATTCAAGGATTTCACCTCTATAATGTATTCTTTCGGGTTCCAAGAACCTCTCAATGCTGCTCATGCTGACTGGAGGTGAGGTTTGTACTTCCGGCTCATCACACACTACAGTGCTTGACGGCTTGCGGGAACCATTCCGGTTACGGATCGTTCTTCTGATCGCTGTTGTCTCCAAATTTTCTTAAATAACCTTATAGATGTATAAATTCGGAGACAAAGGCGAACGCTATCGCTTCTTCAGAATCGATTCCGCCCCCTCCATTACTTCCGCTAAGTCAGGTACTATAGAGAAGATAAGCCATTATTCTACGCTCATTTTATACTGTCTGAGCCAGTCCTTGCCACTATGCCACGCCTCTACAGGGTTAAGCTCTCCAAGCAGTTCAGTACTTGCCTGAGCCATGATCCATTCCTTAAGACCATTATCCGGACTGGATTCGAGCTGCTGTAGCAGCAGATGCAATCCTTCCTCACCGGTATTCAAGACTTCGTCGTAAGCCTCCCGGTTACCAGCAATATAATCATTCGGATTGCTGCTGGTCAGGAGGACAGGGTCGCTAACCATCTGCTGCAGGTTTCTTTCAATCGATGCTGATAATGCTTGGTCTTCTGTCCGAATCGAACATGCTGCTACCGTCAATGCTGTGCATACGGATAACAAACCCAGAATCAGTCTTCTCCGATTCACTGTACCACTCCTTTCAACAACGAGAGTTATAGAACAAGTTCCCATTGTTCTTCGGTAAGCTCCTGACCTGACAACATCTGCTTGCGGACTTCCTTCACTTCAAAGCCCACAGATTGATATAATCTACGCGCGCCGATCAAAGACTCATTGGTCCACAGGATCACGGATGTGTAGTCCTTTTCTTTTGCAAAAAGAATTGCCTGTTCGATAAGCTTCACGCCCCATCCTGCACCACGTGCTTCCGGTTCGATCAGAAACCAGCGAAGTTGAGCCGTATTTTCATTCACCTGAGTAAGTCCTATGGAGCCGGAAGCTGTCTGATCTAACTCAACAATCCATAACATCTCCCTCGAATGATTGCCTTTAATTCCAAACGAATTCACCGCATGGGTGATAAATTCAGCAAAGCTATGATCATAATTATACTCGTTTCGATAGATTCGGATATGTGCTTCAATGACATACTGCAGATCCTTTTGTACGAAAGTGCGGATCATCAGACATCACAGTCCTTCCTCAAATCCACAGTTGTGATACTGAAATCCACACCGAACTGAATTAATCCGAGTTTACGGGCAACTTGCTGTGAAGCAAGATTATCCCAAGATGTACTGTAGATTGGCATGCGTCCACGCTCCTTGACATAATACTGCCAGCACTTTACTGTCTCCGCTGCATATCCATGTCCTCTATAACCGGGGGCCGTATACAGACTCGCTTCCGCCCCATGATCGGAGAGCCTTGCGGAGCAGCACACTGCCACAGCAGAATCCCCAATAACATAAGCGGCAACAGGGCTTTTTTCATATAAGTGATCTGTTAATTCAGGAAAATGCTCTGCCAGCAAATAACGCTGCTCCTGACCAATCAACCGAACCTTCTGATTCCACTCGTAAGATATCTCAGGAAAAGCATAGGCGGGTCCCATCCACACACGGTTAACTAGCTCAAAGGTTTCCACCTTGCGAATTAGTTTCGGAATATCCAACGGAAGCTCGCAATCCTTCCCCAACTCATCCATTAGATCCGGCGGTAACTGCTCATGATAATAGATCAGTGAACTGGCAGAAGTCATACCGATAAAAATGGCTGGAGCCTGCCCACCACCCGGCTCGTTGATGCTTAATAGACGCTGCTGCTCGTTGATCGTATATAAAGTACTCACCTGTATTTTCAACATTTCCATAGACGACAGGTTCGATTTTGGAACCATAACTAAGAAGTTAACCTTTGCAATAATCGTTTGCCTACACTGCCTTTACCAGCTTCCTGTTGCTCCAGAAATTCGGATAATTGACGTAATTCTGCAGGACGATATCCAGCCCCGCACCCGCAATTATGATAGGTATAACCATGACGGTACAGCATCATCACTTTGGTCCATTGTTTGGTATCATTTTGCTTGGGCGCCTGGAAATCGTGTCCCATGCTAACCATAGATGTGGCACATTGCGGGCATTTATATTCAAGTTGTGCCACCACCTCAGGGCTCAGGTCATGTCTGGAAACTTGTTTAAATGATTTGCGACAAATGAAACATGCATAGATGTCTTTATATGGTCCTGACAAGGCATATCTGCACATCATCTGCACCCCCTTAATAATTTCCATTATACGGGATTTCACACACGTATACGAATGGATTTTGCACATTTGCGAAAATTCCACCACTCACTCATTGACCTTAAATCGCAGCTTGTTTCCAGGCCTCACCAAGTTCCGCAATCGATGCGTACCGCTCGGACCGATCATCGCTCACTGCACGTATCACAACCTGATACAATGCTTCTCCGGCATCCCATCTGTCATAAGAACGATCTTTCTCCCCACCAAGCAACCCAAACGCCATTGCCCCCATGTTGAATACATTGGTAACCGCATCTATGGGTGCACCCAACTCAAATTCCTCAGGGGACATAAAGCGGGAAGATCCCCACATGCGCCCCATGGTATTGGTAAAAGAGCCCTTCCGATACAAGTCGATATCACAAATTTTCATAAAGTTTCTGTCAAAATCATAGATCAGACTGCCATCATACAAATCAACAGCCACATAACCTCTTCGTTCCACCTCGATATGAAAATTTAGAATCTGCTCCATTGCCCGAATGCGTGTCTCAACAGGAAGCTGTCTGAACCGATAGTAGGGCGAACGCGGATCTTCATATTTGGCCGGAGGCGGAAAATACCAGTGGGAATGCAAACACTCCCCATCCACCCAATCGAATACACAGGCATACCCCTCATCCGTTGCAAAATGATCCGTTAGTCGAATCAACGTGTCATGCGCCAAATCTTCGTAAACGGAAACAGATGATTTCAGATTACGAATGGCTTCCGGGGGACTTCCCGTATGATTCGCATGAATTGTATGTGCTCCCGCATATTTAACGAACAATCGCTTTCCATCCTTTTGCACAATACCAAAAGAGAGATTCCCTGAATCCTGCTGATCGAATACGCGAAAGACCGTACCCAAGGGCTGTAACCAGTCGAAAGAATGAGACTCTTTTAAGACAAAGGAAACACCGTCGATCTCAAGTTCAAATTGATCTGTCATCGGACTCCTCCTGTGCTGGTATCTTCATTCAATGTTGAATGCTCCGTGTAAAAGTAATTCATATGCGCCTCATCATATCCCTGACCGTTGACTTCCAATGCGTTACGCTCGATGCCGAAAACTTCAAATCCATATCGCTCGTATAAACGTCGGGCTGATTCATTCGTTGTCACTTCACTCAGATTAATCTGCTTGATGTCTTCCACGATCCAGCACCTCGCGGAGCAAGAGCGAAGCCAGCCCACTTCCCCGATATGGCGGAGCAACATAGACGCCCCAGATCATGCCTTTGTGCCTGAGCTTTAGGCCATATTCTCTTTTAAAACCCATCATTCCCGCCAAGGTTCCTTCTTCTGTGTATGCTCCCAGAATATAATCATCCGGTTCATTATGTATGCGCTCCTGCACTTCACTCATGGGGAGTTGAATGGACAACTCGAACGAAGCCCCGAAGGCTTCAGGATGTGTTTTCAGTGCTTCCAGTCGCAAAGGCCAGTAGATGTCTGCTTCATCCCGCTGAATATTGCGAATGATATAAGTCTCTTGCTTGCGATCTGCATTCATTCTTCGACCACTCCCTGCATCTCATAAGGATAATCGATCTGAAGTTTTACATTCGCTGCCGCTTCCTGTCCTGCAAGCAACCCAACAACATAAATCCCAAGGTCAATGGACGTGGCCACACCACCGGCAGTAATTACATTTCCATCTTTTACAATCCGCTTCTGAATCACCTCGGTGACATACGGCTCAAGCAAATTATATGCACGGGGATGTGTTGTTGCTTTTTTGCCGGATAAAAAACCAGCCGCACCCAGCAACAGAGAGCCTGTGCACACCGAAACCTTCAAAGGCACAGACTCAGCCTGTTTCAGCCAACCTACAAAGGCCTCGTCATATCGAAGCTTGCGCGTTTCCATGCCTCCGGGGATAAACACGAGATCATATTCCGATAGGTCAGGCTTCACTCGATCCACCTTCAACGTTAGACCAGACTCATCCGTGACCTGATCTGTCATGGCACAGGTTTCCCACGTCGTTCCTTCGGTAGGTTCAAAGAAATTCAACCGATTGATCACATCATAAAACCCTGCAAAATCAAGGAAAGTCAGTCCATCAAACAAAACGAATGCCATTTTCATTGGTAACCTCCGCGTTTTAATTTGGAGCATCCTGATTATGTTTCTGATTCCGATCCCGTTCCATTGCTTCCTTCACCCGGTCACGCGCTGGCAGCTTGCTATTGATATGAAAGAGCAGACCCACAATCGCAAGAAGTAAAATAATGACGATGAATTCGAATATGGCTAACCCCTCCCGTCTGCAAACTGTACAATTTTGGTTCCTGCCTAATCTCTATTTTAAACCACGGGCGATGATCCACTCCAGCCACTTCCAGGGTAGCAGTACTTTACCTATGATGAGCACACGCGAACCTTTTCCCAAAGCATATCGAAGTCTTGGTGCACGCATCCGTGCAATTCGGCCAATCAGATCGGCTACCTCCTGTGGATCAGGTGCCGTCTCGCTCGCATGTTTGGAATAACGAAGAACCGCGTCCAGCTTATGCTTATACGGAGAGTCCTCGCTCCGGTGAATCTCACCCAAACCTTTATTCCAGATCGGTGTGCGATAAGAGCCAGGCTCAACTAATACCACCCGAACACCAAACGAAGACATCTCATGCCGCAAACTTTCCGTAAATCCTTCCACAGCGAATTTGGAGGCAGCATAGGGCGCATACCCTGGAAAACCGGACAAACCACTGACACTGGACAAATTAACAATTAACCCCTGCTTCTGTTCACGCATCACAGGCAGAACCGCCCGTGTCACAGCGATTAATCCAAATAGATTCGTTTCCATTTGTCGCCGCCAATCCTCCATCGATACTTCCTCAATGAACCCGCCCACCGCAAATCCTGCATTGTTCACCAGCATGTCGATTCGGCCATTGTTGTGAAGTGCGCTCCCCACAGCTTTCTGCACCGATTCAGCATCGGTCACGTCCAGTTGCACATATTGCAAACGATCAGCTAACCCCGCCTGTTCAGCCAGTTTCACCAATTCTTCTCTTCGACTCAGATCACGCATTGTAGCAACAACAAGGTATCCCTGCTTGGCAAGGGTGATCGCGGTAAGCATACCAAAACCACTGGAGGTACCCGTAATTAAGGCCACCGGAGCGTTAGTTCCTTCCTTCGTCTTTTTCACTACATCAGAACCTGCATTAATCCGTCCCTGTCCGGCTTCTGTTAAGTTTTCCTCTACTGTCACGGTGTGTCCTTCTTTCCTCGGTAAATTACTTACTTCCCGTTCCTACCTATACCGCACGGCCCCTGCTGCTTAATCCGCCACTCCATTATGCCGTCTCTCCACCCTGCGCAGCTTCGTAAGTCCCGGTTCAAACGTATACGGTACAAATCTGATCTCAGGTAACGTGCATTCAAGCCGCTCTCCCAGCTTCATCAGTTCCAGCAGTACATTGGTCTCAACCTGAGCCATCACTGCGTTCCCGCCAAGTCGAAGGGATACCTCCATTGTTCCGTCCCCTTGCTGCACCACACGATAATGTTCAATATCCGGCGAAGCCGCAATGACCGAACGGGTAACGAAATCCGGAAAGACCGGTACCGCCTCACCCGTATGCATGTTTGAAAAATAAAGCGTGTCATCACAGCGGCCTTCAATCCGCTCAATGGCAGTAAACGGGGAACCACAGGCACATGGCAGCGCCGCCTCGGTCAGAATATCATTCAACCGATATCGGATGATCGGCTGTGATGTTCTGGAGAAGTCCGTAATAATGGGCACGAACCGTCGGGTGGCGGGATCAATGAACTCTTTTTCAATATGCACGATATCTTCATTCAAATGCAGTGTGCCATAACGACAGGTTGCACCCAGGAACCCTTCTGTGCACTGATAGACTTGATGAACGGTCTGTCCGAAGACCCGCTCCAACACCTTGCGATCCAGGGGGTCCAGCACCTCGGCAACAGAGATGATTTTATCCGGTACAGCAGTCAGATATCCTGCCACATACGCATCCGCCAACAGACGCAGCATGGATGGAGGAGCCACCCACACGGTAGGTTGGTAGGTTTCCAGCCGCTTAACCAAGGTCTCCACACGTTCCAGCAGATCAAAGTACTGAAACTGCAATTTGCCACGTTGCACCGATTCATACAGATTACTGTTGGCCCGCAGGAAAAACGCAATCTTCGCAGGTTTCCACAGTCCACCAGGCAACAACTTGGCCAGCACCGTACCCGTCCACGCATCCTGCTCCCGATCACTCACCAGAAATATCCCCCGGTTCCCTGACGTGCCCGAAGACAGTCCAACCGTCACGCCTTGAATGGAAGGTTTGAAATCACGTGTTTCTTCACTTTCACCTGCAAGAGCCAGAGCTTTGTCCTTGGTAATACCCACCGTGTTCAGTGTATCAAAATGTTCCATCATGGTTGATTTGTCAATCAACGGAAAGCTTCTCCAGTCGGTTGCGTCCACGCCACCCCACCACTTCCGGTAAAACGGAGATCGGGCACGGATCTGATGAACATGCCGAATAATCCGGCGCTCTTGCCAGCGCTCAAGTTGTTCTCGTGTTTTCCATGTTCGCAGCCCACGTGCGAGTGCATAATGAACCACAATACGAAAGGTATTACTCATCGTTTCGGCCCTCCTGTACCCCAAGCGTCCAGTACATCTCGACAATGACTCGGCACAATCCGAATGTGGGGAAATTGCTGATGCAACTGAACCAGCTTGTCAAAGTTACGATGGTATTCCTGTCGATTCGACATAATGATTCCAGCAAGAATATTCGGTCTGCGCTGTTCACGAAAAGCCCGACTCGACCATACCGCGTCCGCACAGAGAAAATAGTCATGTTCTTCTGTACGCAACAGGAGTCCCATCATGCCTTCCGCATGACCGGATACATCCACCCCAAGCAGACTGCCATCACCAAAGATGTCGTAGACCTCATCAAAAGGGAAAGCTTCCCCCGCTCTTATCCATCGCTCAGGCTCACACGTAACTGGCAATGATCTGACTATAAAATCCTCGGGCAACAGCCCCGCAAGAAAACCTGCTTTTACAGCCGCAATCGGACCAAGTGAGCGCACAGCATCATAGGCTCTTGGCAGATAGATGAATTGTGCCTCCGGGAAATCTCGTACACCCGCGATATGATCGCCGTGAAAATGCGAGAGGATGATATACCGAATATCCGAAGCTTTCAGTCCAATTCGAACCAAAAAATGAACGGCACTATCCTCTTCACGATAGACCACAGGTGTAATATGACGATACAGTGCGTTAGGCAAATGAGCCGTTTCCTCGAAAAAGCGGGAACTATATCCCGTATCCAGCAGGATCGGTCCATGTACGGGATGAATGATGCAGGCAAATCCTGCCGGGAAATGTACTGGACTCAATCGACCACCACGCAGCGTCAGAAACTCTGGATGTGTACAGTAACCCGCCGCACCCAAATATAGTTTCACCGGAGTTGTTGTCAGCATGATTCAGCCCTCCACCAGTCTGCAAATTGTTGCAATCCCTCTTCAATGGACACCCGAGGGATGTATCCCAATTGCTCCCGTGCATCCGTAATATCCAATGTCTGTGGAATAGATAAGGAGCCGACTGTATACCGTGTCAATGCAGGTTCACCCATCGCAGGGATAAAGCCATGAACTCGCTCTAGCAACGCTGCCACACCATATGCCATCTGATAAGGAATGTTTCGACGACGCAAGGGCATATCCAGCATGCCAAACAGGCTGCTCACCAACTCACTGAACACTCTCGGATCGCCATTGGAGATATTGTAAGCTCTGCCGAGTGCTTCTGCATCGACATCGCGGCACAACAACAAGGCATCCACCACATTATCCACACAGGTCAGATCGATTAACGCCTGTCCACCACCGATCATGGGCACGCCTGATTTTGCGTTTGCTGCGACAATTCTGGGAAATAACGTCTGATCATACGGACCAAAAATGGCTCGCGGTCGAATCATGATCGATGGAAGTCCCTTCGCATGCCCCTCCATTACAACCTGCTCAGCGAGAAGCTTCGTGGCTGCATAATGATTGGCTGGTTTGGATGGCAACGGATCATTCTCATGTACGTTATATCGCGGATTGTAATTAAAATATATACTCGGAGTTGAGACATGTATGAATCGCTGTACTTCATTATGCAGGCATACATCTACAAGATTCTGCGTCCCTTCCACATTGCTGCTATAAAAGTCACGATATCGGCCCCATGGCGAGGATAGAGCTGCACAGTGAAACACCACATCCTGTCCCGTACACGCTTCGTTTACTGTTGCCTGATCCCGTATATCTCCACTCAAGAATCGGATTCCTGCCAACTCAAGTTCTGCACCAACCTTTGGCTGTCGGCCCATCCCAGTGACTTCCCATCCCTCTTTGGCAAGCCGCATCGCGAGGTGCCTTCCCAGACATCCCGTAGCTCCTGTAACCAATGCTCTATTCATTGTTGTTCACCGTTCCATTCTATGTCATGAGTCAAAGCTTCAGTCAGCGAGCACTTCTGTGATCTTGCCAGACGCCATGCAGCTAGCAGCACTCCGAATTGTTCAAATACAGGCTGGATATCCTGCCCTACATAGACCACATCCCTGGTTCCACGCCACGCAGCTATCCATGCACGGAGCTTCCTTTTGCCTAAGATCTGCTGCAACCCGCTTCCCAGCATGGGAAGCATGAGCATGGCTTTGGTGCCACGTGCGGGCGTGATCATTTTTCTTTCTTTTACCAACGTCTCCGGTTCAGTTAGTGCACGCACCAAGTCATCTCCGGGGTGAAACAGATGAATCCCGCTCGTTGCCCTCGGATTACACTCAATCGCGTACACTCGCCTATCCTGACCTTCTATAAAATCAAACCCAATCTGTCCGCTAAACCCCGTTGCCTCAACAAATTGTCTCACCCACGCAAGGGCACCTTCATGTTCCACCTGTTCAAAAAAAACACTGGCTCCCACGCTTCCTGTACGATAGCGACTGTCGTAAGTGGCATGTGCAACCAGTTGCCCTTCATGCGCTATGCTGTATGTACACAACATCTGACCAGGAATGTAGGCCTGTGCAACCCAAGGTGAAATAGATGATAGTGCTACCTCGTCCGGAGGGTCGTTACGGAAATGTCGACGTTTCTTTTCACTTACGTTTCCTTCCTGATCCGTCCCTGCCCTAGCCTCATCGTTCATGAGTGTTGGCATGCGAACTTTGGCTGCAAAGCGGGAATACACCGGTTTCCATACCCAATCTCCTACTTTTCCCAGAACAGACTGAGCTTCCATCCATTCCTGCCGACTGTGGATCAGACGTGTATCCGGAACCGAAAGACCGAGTGACCCTGCAAGCTGGATAAAATCATATTTATGGTGCAGCTCATGCAGCTGCTCCAGAGTTGTAACCAGAACACGGCAATATGCACGCAATCTATCTGCCCCTTGGGCAACATAGAAGACTTCTTCACACATCGGAATCAACAGGTCGATCTGCCAATCCTGTGCCAACCGTTCCAGCTCTGCCAGATACGCACGTGTGTCATGACGTGGCGACGGGACCACAGCGCACTGTTCCACTGCACGAGATAATCTGGTCAGATGCCGTACGGCACTCTCCGCGACATAGACCCGATGGCCTGCCCGATGAAGCATGCGTGCCAGATCCAGCGTTACGGGAGCCCTTCCTCCTGTAAGCAGCACACGGAGAGAAGCAACTGTACGATGTCTGGTTTCCCCAGATCTAGTAGTCAAAAATGAGTCCTCCCAATGATAATCCGGCAGCCGTGCCAATCATCAACACCCGATCACCACGCTGAATACGCTGTTGTCTAATCGCTTCATGCAGACCCATCGGGATCGATGCCGCAATCGTATTGCCGTGATTTCGTGTGATGTCCATAAACCGATCTTCAGCAATGCCAAGCTTCTTGCGAATCAGTCTCATCGCCATGGCACTTCCCTGATGGGGAATGACCAATTGGAAATCCTCCATTCGATTCCCGGTCGCCTGCAGCATATCACCAATGAAGCCAGGCAAAAGTCTGGATGCCATGCGGAAGATCGCCTGTCCATCCATATGAAAAAGGTAGGGTTCAGGCTGATCCGCCTTATAATTCGAAGCATGCAGCCGTGTACCTCCACCTGCAATCTCCGAGAAGCGAGCACCTCGGCTGTAGGTTTGAAGGGAAGCATGTACAATCTGAGAGGATGACCCTTCAGGCGAACGCTCAATAATAACAGCGGCCGCTCCATCTCCGAACAGGGCCGCACTTTCTTTATCCGACCAATTCAGTCCGGCTGAGGCAATCTCAGTGGCTACGAGCAGTACTCGCTGGTAACGTCCAGCATCTACCATATAGGAAATCACATCCAGTCCGTTCAGGAAACTTAGGCAGGTTGCATCCATATCAAAGGCAGGTACGCCCGAATCTTGCTGCCCCATGGCCTGCTGGATAAATACCGCCGTACTTGGCAACGGTTGTTCCTTCGTGCCACTGGTACACACCAGACAGTCGATATCACTGAATTGTAATCCTGCATCCGCCAGTGCAGCTTCCGCAGCCCGTGCGCCCATGAAAGAGGAGGTTTCTTCACCCGAAGCATAATGACGTACACCTACGCCTGTAGCTTTGCTAACCCAGCCCGCAGGCACGTCCAAGCGGCGATCCAGTTCCTCATCGGTGACTTCCTGTTCAGGCAGGTACTTCCCTGTTCCCGCGATCCTTACTCTTCTAAGTTGCATTTCCCCAACCTCTTTCTGTTCATCTGACTGATTAATTTGAAATTTACACTCCACCTCAAATGGCGAAACACCATGAAGTAGAAGCTTTGAAATATACAATAAAAGGGCAGATGCCTCTGCCCTTCCTGTTGTATTTTCTTTTGTTATGAAGTGTTATTTCTTCTTATTCAAAATCTCGGCAAGAGCGGTATCTAGTGTACCGTATGTGAACGTGAAGCCTTCCCTCTCCATTCGCTCGGGAATCACCCAACGGCTTTTGAGAACCAGTTCCGTCTCGGTCTGAATAAAACGTGCGCCCAGTTCAAGCATCCAGCGAGGAGAAGGTAGTCCAATCCGCACACCCATCTGTTCTCTCAGACGCGCCATTAGCTCCCGATTCGTCACCGGATGCGGAGAGGAAGCATTGAACACACCATTCAAGTGTGGATGCTCTTGCAGATAGATCACCATGCGGAACAGATCCTCGATATGAATCCAGCTGAACTGCTGTGTTCCTGCGCCTTGAGATCCTCCCAGTCCAAAACGGACGAGGTTCGTCATGGGCACCATCACGCCACCCTCGCCCAGCACAATCGCAATCCGCAGTGCAATCTGACGCGTAGATGGCAGACTGAATTCAAAGAAAGCCTGTTCCCATGCCTTGGCAACGTCGACCGAGAATCCGGAGCCAATCTCGCCCTCTTTTTCCGTCATGGGACGATCTTCAGCATGTCTGTATATGGTCGCTGTACTCGAATTAATCCATAGTTCAGGAGGATGATTACAAACCAGGACGGCTTCGCCGAGAATGCGCGTTGTACGGGTTCTGGATTCCAGAATGACTTTGCGATTCTCCTCCGTATAACGGCAGTTCACCGATTTACCTGCCAGGTTAATCAACATTTCCGCCTCTTCCAGTGCCCCTATAATTCCTGCACGATCCTCCCAGGCAATATGACCGGGCTGACGCGAGATAATTAACACCTCATAACCTAGTTTCTTGAATCTTTGGGCAAAATCCTGTCCGACAAATCCCGTTCCACCAGCTAATACAACCTTCTTCACGGTATCCCCTCATTTCCCATACTGGGTAAAGAATTCGCAAGATATAGATTGGAATGTTTCTATGCATGCAAAATACAGATATTAGATTAACACCGCCGGTGACCCGTTGGTTTGATTTATTTCGCACCCAGAGCTGCGTACAAGCGATCCCGCTCTTCGATAGCCCATGCGTTTGCAGGGTTTTGTTCCAGCTGATATCGGAGTTCATCATAAAAATCATGGATCATGAATCCGTCCGGCAAGTTCCCAAGCATCGCTGTAAAGTTGTACTCGGGCAGTGTTCTCTTTCCTTCACTGATCTGCTTCAGCCAGTCCATCCACTTTGCAAGAGTAAGCACTTCCTCCTGCCATAACTCAGCCTGTAACCCAAGCGCATCCTGAAGTTGCTCGTACGCCAATGGATCGGCGAAGACCCGGCAGGCCTGAACAGCTAGTTCGTACAACTCGGTCACTGCACGGAGTACCACATGCTCAAGTTCGACCTCCAAGCCTCCCATGTAATCCTGAACCTGGATGCCCTGTCCATCATCATATAATAGCGGTGCCTGCGCCAACAGGCGTACAATCTCTTCCATCGCTTGCATTGAAACTCGCTTCTGCTCATAGAGAGCAGGTAATTGATATGCTGTAATGATCATTCACTCCTACATCGTTCTTCTATTAATGACCTATATTATAACATGGTTTGGCAATCATCTATCAGGATAACTTGACTATCCACTACAAGTTGTAGTAGTTTATACGTACTACGTAGTGTAGTAATATGATCGTTATGGACGCATAACGATGTTAAGGAGTGTTCACTGTGAACCAGATTCAAAAATTATCCGAAACAGAAATGGAGTTAATGGTTGTTATATGGTCATGCGCCCCACCGGTCACCTCCACAGAACTATTAGACATATTTGCTGAGAAGGGGAAAGCGTGGAAAGCGCAGACCATGTCTACCTTTCTGTCACGGTTGGTGGATAAAGGCGCTCTTACCGTTACGAGACGTGGACGGACCAATGATTATGAGCCTCTTCTAAAGCCCGAAGATTACAAACTACAGGAAACGCAGCACGTTCTTGATGGACTCTACCAAGGTTCAGTTAAAAATTTGGTTTCGGCCATGTATGACGGTGACAAGCTTTCAGACGATGACATTTCAGAATTGAAAAAATGGCTTTCGGAAAAGTAGGTGCAGATGATGAATATCTTTTTTGAGATTCTGTGCAGCCTGACCGTGGCGGGAAGTATCGTTTCTGTTTGTATTTTGGCACTACGACTTATACCCGTATCTGTTTTTCCGACCAAGTGGCTCTACAGACTCGGTAAACTGGCTCTCTTGTTTTATCTGTTCCCGGTATCTCTTGGCCTTTCGCGGCTTTTGGATATTGCATTCCAAACGACATCAACTATACCGGGCACGGAGAATGCAGCAGCTTCGGGTGTAGTTGCAGGAACATTTATCCCCGAACAAACCATTTCTGTAACCACAGCCTGGTTCTTGTTATGCGTATGGGGCATTGGAGTCATTGGTTTTTCTGCATGGCAGGTGTACTGTTATCGAAGATTTTTGAATGAATTATCTCGTACACGTACCCCAGTCCTCTGTCATAGTGAAGCAGCTGTACAGCTACCATTAATCAAAGAAGCTTTGGGTCTCAAACGTAATATCACGCTTGCTCACAGCACGCTAGTACGAAGCCCTATACTGGTTGGCTTGTTTAAACCAACGATATATCTGCCACCCGAAAATACGGTGAAAATGGACATCAGCATGGTAATTCATCATGAGTTGGTACATCTAAAACATAAAGATCTGTGGGTCAAAGCTTTGACCTTGGGGGTTAGTGCCCTGCACTGGTTCAATCCTCTGATTCATATCATTCGCCGGGACATTCATACCTGGAGCGAGTTGGCTTGTGATGAAGATGTGGTGAAAGAGATGTCCCACGAAGAACGAAGACGATATGGTGAGACAATTTTAAATGTGATGGCGGGAACCAAGAAAATGCCTGCTCAATTTTGTTCGTCCCTATCGGGTGAAGGCAGACAATTAAAAAGGAGATTGATGATTATGTTTAATGTAAAGAAACTGAAAAAGAAACATTGGATGTTAAGTATGGGAGCCCTCCTGCTTATTACAGGTGTAAGTACGTCCACCGCCGTATGGGCATCAAACCACACAGTTAAAGTTGAGGCCCATGCTACTGAAGCTGTGCCTGTTCCTTCTACGGGTGGATCTTCTGAAATCGTAGCTTCTCCCAACAAGGTTGGAATTTCCGAAGCTGTAACTGCTCCTTCTACTTCCGAAACTCCTGAGATCGTGGCTCTCCCTGAGGATGAAGTTTCCGAAGCTGTGCCAGTTCCGTCTGTTACTGTACCTTCTACTACTGTTCCATCTACTACTGAACCTTCTGAGGCTAAAGTTGTAGAATCAGCCACTGTTCCTTTTACCGGTGAATCTCCTGAAATCGTAGCTCTCCCTGGGGATGAGGTTTCAGTAACTGTACCTGCTCCTTAAGAAAAATAACCTATCGTTAAGGAGCAATAGCCATCCTTATATGCAAACAGGACGAAGCATAGATCATAGATCTCCGCTTCGTCCTGTTTCCGTTTCTCTGTCATGTGCATTAGATAAATGTTTTGATCGTAGCAAAATATTCACGGATCATATTGACGGGTTTCAGATAACCCGGTGACGGAGCCGATATGCCGTATTCTGCTGCATAACCGTTCTTGGCAGCGATGTATTTGGAACGGAACATATGATAGTCACTGGTGACAATCATGATCTCAGGGTGCTCTAACCCGGATTCAAGAATGATTTTTTTGGAAAAGGCCAAATTCTCCTGTGTACTTGTGGAGCGATCTTCCATAATCACTTGGGCAGGGTTAATCCCCTGTTCAATCAGATAGTTTTTCATGGCGAGCGCTTCGGGAATCGATTCCCCAGGTCCCTGCCCACCCGATACAATGACGGGTGTCTGAGGGTGACTGCGAATGTAGTCCAGACTGGCATCTAACCTTTGTTTCAGGGTCAATGACAATTCCGTTCCACGGATGCCGGAACCCAGAATAATGACATAGTCCGCTTCTTCCGGATCATTCGCACCAAGCTGTGTGAATACAAGTGCTTCAATAATGACAAAAGATACGGCAGCAACGCCAAATCCGGTAAGAATAATCCGTTTCAGAATAACATGCTTCTGATAGTCAATCCGTCTTAGTACGATAAAAACAACCGTGATCATTCCGAAAAACATGACTGGGAATCTTTGGCCCCAAAAGGCCAGAAATGCCACAAAACATGCCAACAGGACAAGATCAATGATCAGTCCATTTTTTTGTAAGAACTTTTTTATCAAATCCCTAGACACTCCTTCTTGTACCCGCTATTCCGCAAATCACTTATTATTCAATAATTACGAATATATCCTGCACCTATGTAACTTTGAGGCAAATGGAGACTACGAACTCTCCGCAGGTCATGCATTAATTGCTCGTGTTGGATGATCGTCTGAATGAATGGGTCCTCATATAACATATCTGCCTCCTGCGGTTTACCTCATTGTCCTCTTATAGCTGTTAACCTTCGTTCCAATATATCATGTTTACCTGGCTGCAATAAAATGAACAACGCTTGAACATCCTCTGTACAACTTCGAATCTCTGATTAACCACAACCAAATAACCCATAAACAGCTTCGGTTATCCGAATGTTTATGGGCGACAATGATCGAGTTTGAAACGGTTAAAATTTATTTAATCGGTATCCAGATTTGTGGCGGTTGATTGGGGCCCGGGTATACTTCCAGCTCCGGCATATATGCGTGCTCATAAGGGTTGGATGGAAACCATTCCGAAATAATCCGTTTCCACAGAAGCTGCATACTCTCCGGCATCGGGCCTTCTACCTCAAATACACTCCATTTGGAAGCAGGCATGGTGAAGCTTGATAGTCCTTCCGGTACTTCACCATCGTAAGTCGTAGCAATCCAGTATTGCATCTGTTTCTCCTGGATTTCGCTCTGATCCACAACGACGCCAAGTAACCCTGATATATCCCCGTTGTTCAATTCAAATAAACGATCCTCTGTACCGCTCGTCCACGCTTCCTGCCACATCTTTCCGATGCCTTGCAGATGTTCTCCATCTGCATATGAGAAAGTTTGCTCCACTCCAACCAACGTAAATTCGGGATGTTCAACAATTTTATATTTCATCGGCTCTACTCCTTTTAGACTCACTTGAATCACCAGACGATTATACGATTGGACAGCGTTACTATTCTTACGAGCCTCACTGGGTGCGATCCCATGTTGTCTACGAAATGCTTTGGAGAAAGATTCCGGTGTGTCGTAACCGTATTTAAATGCCAGATCAATGATTTTGTGATCACTTTGAAGCAGCTCATGTGCCGCCAGTGTCAATCGTCTGCGTTTTATGTACTCGGCTACAGTAACATCAGTTAATAAGGCAAAGGTACGTTGAAAATGAAAAGGAGAGATATGGGCCTGCGCTGCAATCTGCTCCATCGTCATATTTTCGAGTACGTGGTCTTCCATATATTGAATAGCGACCTGTAATGCGTTGATCCAGTTCATGTAATAATCACTCCTTGATGTCTAATATAACGGATAAACCACCCAAAAACCTGTCATGTTGTGCTCTCATATGTCCGGTTAATGTGCAACGACGTTGTTCATATAACGCCCTGCCCAGGCTTTGAACTAACCAAAGACAAGAGGAGTCACAACATTTGACAATGTAAAAGATATATTATAGCCTACAAGTATAATGATCGTTCTATCTTATTTTGAAGGGAGAGTATCACTGATCATGAGCAGCAAAAAGGAAATGCTTTTGAACGTGGCTGAAGAATTATTCTACCTCCACGGCTTCCATTCTATCGGCTTGAAGCGGATTATCACGGATGCCGGGATTGCCATCATGACGTTATATAATCATTTTGAGTCCAAGGATGATCTCATTGTCCAGGTACTCTTACGACGCGAACAGCGTTATTTAGAACAGCTCAGGCAATATGCAGACAATAAAGCACAACCTATGTTCCTCAATCTGGCTGAAGGACATGCAACCTGGTTGAAGGAACACGAATCAAGAGGTTGCTTATTTTTACGCGCCAAAGAAGAATTCGGAGGTCATGCAGACCATATCATCGTGCAGACAGTGAATGCGCATAAAAGACATATGCGAACTTTAATCCAAACATTGGCGCCTGTTGCAAGTGATCGAGATCTATTGCGATTCTCCCTGCTGCTGGAGGGTTCCACGGCACTTGCTGAGACAGAAAATGTAAATGACGTCTGCCTTGAACTGATCCATATGACGCAGACCAGTTTCAAATAAAGCTATTCCGGGTGAGTTAATATTTCAACTCACTTTTTTATTTAATAAGAAATATAATGATCGTTCTATCTAAAAGGCGGTGGATTTAATGAAAAAAATTATCTTTCCAGGCATTGCACTTATCGCTGTATGTTATGCATTCGGGCGATTCAGTTATGGATTGTTTATGCCGGAAATTTCGGAAGCCTTACAATTAAATGATGCAGCCTCTGGCGCGATTAACTCAGGAACGTATATTGCCTACTGTCTGTCCCTTCTAACTGCACCACTGTTGATTAATCGCAAGGGACATCATTATGTCATTCAATTGGCAGGGATCAGCGCAGTGCTCGGATTAACCGGCATTGCCCTGGCTCAGAATGCATGGGTTCTTACATTTAGTATATTTCTAGCAGGTTTGAGTACAGGCTGGGCCTCTCCAGCCCTCGGTAACACGGTTAATGCCGAGCTTGCTCCCGAGCTACAAGCAAGAGGCAACAGCTGGATTAACACAGGGACCAGCTTCGGAATTGTAATATCAGGTCCACTCTACTGGCTGTTCACGGATTACTGGCGTCTAACCTACATCCTGTTTGCTGTAATCGGTGTTGTGGTTCTTTTGTGGAACAGACGTGTTATTCCGGCAACCAAGACACTGCCTTGTACCAAGTCTCTCTGGACATGTATGAAACCTACCAGACCAGGGTCTGCTCTGCTCATGGCTTGTCTGTTGACAGGTTTCAGTTCTGCAATCTACTGGACCTTTGCCCGGAACTTCCTCACAGACGAGAAAGGGGCCTCCGATTCGGAAGCCGTGTTGTTCTGGATTGTGATGGGGGTTATGGGGATACTCGGTGGATGCGCTGGTCGCATTATTGAACGGTTCGAGATTGGGTGGTCCTACCGAATAGGCATACTTTTATTGGCTATTTCGCTCGGGGTTATCCTTCTGCCTTCAATGACTGCCAGTCTCATCTCTGCGATCATATTTGGCAGCACGTATATTTTCCTGACCAGTGTATTTATCGTTTGGGCGACGAGACTATTCAGTCCAAATGTGTCCATCGGAATTAGCCTTGCCTTTCTCGCGCTGGGTGTTGGGCAATTCCTTGGATCATCTATGGCAGGTTATACGATCGAAGTGTTTTCCAATACAACGGCATTTCTGGCCTTTGCTATACTCGGTCTGTTCGGAATGTTAATTCGGGTGAAATAAATGACAGAACAACCTTCTGATCGCTGTCATTTTACCCGGCGAACACTTCCGGTCACTCCATGTTGAAGCTGTACGTCTGTAAAAGTAACCGTGGTCCCTTGCCCAATCGGGGATTGGGCCACAATGCCAACTTTGATCTCTTCCGGGCAGTCGAGTCCGAAATAACGAACGAGCTTCCACTTCTCTCCATCTTGAGAATAATGGAAAGCAAAGCTGTTGCCTGCCCGGGCTACACGTAAATAAGGCTTGTTGACGTCTACAGGTGCTGATACACAATCATCCGAGTTACCACGAGTAACAACACTAAGAATAGACGGCTGTTCCTCAAAATACTCAAAGCAGACTTTAGCCCAATTCGTATCGTCCACCCTCACCATCAGGCAGCCGGAGTCATACTGTTCTTTCATATCCACCTGTACTTGAGTCGTGATGCTGAAATCTCCCTTGACTATCGTATGTAAAAATGGAGCTGAAGCTTTCACCGGCTCACCTCCCGGATCAATGAAAAAGTCACTGATTGGTGAAACGGTTATCGTTACTTTGCCGTCTTCAATGGACCAATCTGTTGGCTCGTTCAGCCATCCCAGGTTGGCAGATAATGTTTGACCTGAACAATGTTCGAATAGATTCGTCATGTGGCACACCCTTTGTGTTGGAGTATAAGTTTTCTAATTTCTCTATTTGTATTCGGTATGTAACATGGTTACTCCTGTATGTTTTACTCAAATATCCCACCCTCGATATCGTACACTGATATCTCCGCATGATCACTTCTTGCGATCGATAATAAAATCAAAAATCTTCATAACGAGCTCAGTCACGTGTGGAAGGTTGGATAATACGTTCGTCCCAGACTTGTACCTCAATATATCGTTCCGGCCCCTTATCACCTTTACGGTTCCATTCCTGAGGCCAACCATAGAACTGAATAACTTCCATGATTTCATCCTTGGTATAGATCTGCTTACGATAAGGTTTAGCATCGTCAAACCTCATTGTTGGAAACAAGTCCCCGTAGGTAAAACTCACAACTTCAACTGGAAGGTCACCCCATGGAATGATTACATGATCGGGTTCTGAATACCAGGACAACAGCCACTCGCATGCACCGAGCGTCATATAATGGGGATATGATTGTACCGGCTTCCCACCTTTGGCAACAAACTGCTCATAAGCCCTTTGTTCAAGTGTTCTGCGAATTGTCATGTAATCTGCGGGTCGCCGACTTGCAAAGTTCCGTCCCTGAAGACGAATCTTCTGGGTAACTGTTTCTGCTTCATCCGCAGACAGGCTGGAGAGATTTCTGAAAGGACCAAGACTTTGTTCAAAATAATGATAGGCATTCCAGTCGTTCATACATTCTCCTCCTTTGCACAGGATAGAATTGGACTTTCGAAATCAGTTGATAGAAACCATCACTCTTTATTATTAATAAGGTAATTTTATCCAAAATATGATAAACTGGACATACGAGATTACTTCAATAATTTGAATCACAACAGGAGGTCATCCTATGTTTGGTGTTAACGTGAAAAAAGTAGAAGATCAACTGGTCATCCGGTGGCAGTTTTCCAAAATTGAAATTCCCATTGCACATATCACATCGGTCACCCTGGATGATACGTACGGTGGAAGCGAACCATCCGCCATTCGGATCGGTCCAGTCAATGGCACAAGCGAAAGGATTCTGATCCGCACAGTGAATCAATCGTACATTTTATTCACTTCCAGCGTGACTTTACATACCAATATCCAAGCTATGTTACACCCGTCAAACTAGAGTGTTTTTCCAACCGGATTCCCATGTTTCTCGGAAGAAGAGTTCCATTTACATATGTACGCCCAAAAAAAGCATTAGTATTCGCATTATTTCTTACAGCGAATACTAATGCTTCTTTGATTCCAATTCAAGTTGGAAGTGGGGTTCTTATAGCCAACTCCACTTCGGTAACTGATCGAGCGTAATGACCTCTTTGCTATGGTACAATTCCTTCAAAAACGTTAGTTCATTATGCGTCCCGTCTCTCAGGAATCCACCTGTCCAGGTACAGAACCAACTCCAGTGCACATCCTGTTCCTTCATCTGCTTAGGGTCAGGGATGGAACCGTTCTCGGCCAGTGCGATGATTTTGCCGTTCTGTACAAGCTCTCGCAGGTTGGTGTAACGTGTAGCCAGCGGGCTGTGGTCTCCTGCTTCAGGGTACACATCCACACTGACAATATCCACGATATCATCACCCGGGTACCATTCCGGTTTTTCCGAGTTCCAGACCCAGATAAGGTTGTGCAGCTGATGTTCTTGAACCAATCGATCATACAACAAACGATATAACTGTTTGGCAGGTTCGGGGCCTTTCGCTCCCCACCAGAACCACCCACCTTCTGCTTCATGAAGTGGTCGGAATAATACAGGCACACCAGCATCCTTCAACTCTTGCAAATGTGTAGCAATAACATCGATATCCCGAATCAATAACCGATATGCTTCCGATTCAGTATCAGCTATCGCGGAGGCAAGATCATAGGTTGTCGCATCCGTATAGAACCCCCGCCACCACTCTTTACCCGGTTCATCGATCAGATCCGTCGGTGCGTTCCAGTGCCAGCATAGCGTCACGATCCCGCCTTGTTTGTGCCAGTCTACCGCATCCCGAATCTCCTGGGAGACCGCACCGCGCTCTGTTCTTGATGGCGAATATTCCATGAGATCAAAGCCAATCACAGCTGGTTTCCGGCCTGTATTTTCATTAATCCAGTTTAGATTGCTATAATCCTGCTGGCCTGACAACATCCCTTTTTGATAACGCTCTACCAGGAACGCCATCAGTTCTTTTGCTTTGGGAGTCGCTGCTTTATTCACCGGAACTCTGCTGATCTCACGCACTGTCATCTCTACACCTCCAATTGGATTTAACATGTTAACCCACTACACCAGAACGTTCAATACTCTCCACGAAATAACGTTGCACAAACAGATACAAAATAATCAGGGGTGCAATAGCCAGCAAAATGCCTGTATCCACAATCATCGCCACATAGTTTGGATCGGCCTTGATGCCCGAGTTCGAGCCAAAGCCCATCAGCTGCGGAATCAACTGGTTCGCCTGAGCAGGTAAGGAAGCCACTTTCAGCGAGATCAGTGGACTTTCACTCATGAATAATGCCGAATAAAAGGTATCGTTATACTGCCATACAAACGAGAACAAAATGACCGTAATCAGCGGCGAGATTGCATTGGGCAGCATGATTCGAGCAAACGTTTTGAATCCACCTGCGCCGTCAATCAATGCAGCCTCCTCGATTTCCTTTGGCATGCCCTTGAAGAACTGACGGAAAATATAGATGAACAGCCCCGCCTTCAGCCCTCCCGCTGTAGCAGCCGTGATCATGGAAGGCCAATACGTATTCAGCAGATTGATGCCATTTTTTCCAGAGAACAACTGGATGATGCCCAGAAAGTCAAAGCTGCGGAAATGCAGATACATCGGCACCATAAGTGTGCTTGTCGGCACCAGAATCGTCAGAATCACAAGGATGAAGAGTACATTACTACCCGGAAACGAAAACCGGGCAAAGCCATATCCGGCAAGTGCACAGGATATCGCTGTCAGAAGCGTTGTGATGGTAACAAACAATAACGTGTTCGCCAGCAGAGGCAGGTAATCCATCACTTGCGCCGCTAGCCGGATATTATCCAATGTAAAGTGCTGGGGAATCATATAGATCGTTGGATTGTAGATATCCTGTTTATCCTTAAACGCAACTGACACTTTGAGAAATAACGGGTACATAATAATAAATGAAATGCCGATGACCAGTGCATATCTGAATATGGAATAGAGAAGGTCCGATGTTTTGTTTCGCACCCGATGCATGTGATAATTCTGCTTCGGAACTACCACCATGCGATCTGTCCCTGATGCAGCCATAATCTGAAGCCTCCCTTAATGTTAACCGTCAGTTGTAGTGAACCCGCCGTGACAATACCCAGCCCACTATGATCAGTACAAGGCCAATAACCAGTGTGTACAGCCAGGACATCGCCGAGCTTAAGCCAAAGTTCTGCGTTTTGAATGCGGTTTGGTAGATGGCCTGTGTGACTGGACTCCCGGCAAATGAATCAATGATCGTATAGATGACATTTGTCAGAATCAACGGACTGACCATGGGAAATGTAATTTTCCAGAATGATTCATAAGCTGTCGCCCCTTCGATCTTCGCAACCTCATACATCGATCCCGGTACCGATTGCAGCGCGGCGAGGAAGATCAGAATCTGAACACCTGAGCTACTAATAATCTCATAGATCCGCATGATGGCTTCTACAATGTAATCCACATAGGCCATCGGTAATCCCACATCCGCCAGCATCCGCACAATGGATACCACGTTGAACGAAGCACCGCCATCGGCTGATGCATCCACCGCACTCGCATCCCCCATTAGATTGATTAATCCCGCAGACTCAGCTGCTGCGACTGCACTGGAAGCCAGAATAACCGGTAGGAAAAAGATCGCACGTGCCATCGTTCTGCCTCTGAACTTCTGGTTGAGCAATGTCGCCGTAAACAAACTGAAGAACAGAATCATCGGCACGTTCAGTACCATCGCTCCAACTGAATCCACCAGAATCCGGTTGAATGTAGCGTCAACCAGAAGTGCATCCTTGAAATTTTTAAATCCAACGAAGTCCAGAACGTACCCGCCCGGAGCAACGGACAGATTACTCAGACTGAACCGAATCGATTGCAGGAGTGGTGTGGCAAAGAGGAAGATGAAACCGAGCAGCCATGGAGAAATAAATGCGAGTCCAAGCAACGCTCTCCGTGACTTCAATGATAATCGAATGGTTCTCATCGGTTCACTCCTCCCACCACATAGTCCGTCCCGCCAACCGTTGTTCCATCCACGGTTACTGCATCCGCATTGTAATTCACAAGAATGGATGTACCCCCAGTATAGGTGATCCGGACCACGCCATCCTGAATGCGTTCATGCTTGAGAATCTGCTCATTGGCCAGATTTCCCAGCACTTCATTGGCCTGCTTATACAAGGCAACGGCATCATCCACCCAATATGCATACTCCGTTGCGTAGGCCGAATCATAATTCGTCAGCTTCAGCCTAGATGATGGTTCATAGGTCCATTGAAAATATGGAGCTGCCCCAAGCTCCAGACTGCGCAGCAACTGTTTGCGGAGATCCTGATCCCCCGACGTGTTCATCGGAGATGCCGCATAGTTCATGTATCCATGAATGACCATCGCATAAAAAGGAACTTCTTCATCGGTAATATTGAACCGACTCGACCCTGCGGGTACATTCACAACATGTTGTGCACTTCCCCAAGCGTAGCTATTGGCTGCGGATACCATCAGGTTCGGATAGGACTGTTCCAGCTTGCCCAACTGCTCCTTCACAATGTTCTTCGCCGTCTCTCGATGAATCACCCGACTATCCCGATAATCTGAAGTCAAGACCTGCCCGAGATCACGAAGGGATAATCCACCAAGGTCCAGTTTATTGAATTTGTCAGCAAACTCACTCACCACATAAGGAAGCTTGGCCGCTGAGAGCAAATAATAGCTGTCCTTACTCTGATCCATGCGATTAAGTGCAGGATTGTATGGATACAATTCCGCTGTCTCCTTCGTTACAAACCGAGCCGCATCCGAGGAAGGAGCAAAGCGCATATCATCGTAATAAATATGTTGGAAAGCCACATCCGGGAACAGAGCTCCACCCGACTGCTCCAGCTTGGTGGACAACGCCTGCAGTTCGGAACGACTGCCCACTTCACTGTCCAATTTCACCTGGGTTGGCGTATGATGACTGATGCCACCTCCAAACCATCCCTGATAACGCATTTGTACGCGGTTCACACCTTCCTGCTGTAACTTCGCCGCCATTTCGGTGGCCTGTTCGTACGTCGTCATGGCTAAGGTGGTCCGATAAGGCACACTCAGGAACGAAGCCTTTTTGTCCACTGCACCAAGCACATCCACATAGAACGGCAACTCCATCTGTTCTGCGAGCGGCTTCAGTACATCCTGCTCGATCAACTGCTGCTGATACAGGCGGGCCATGCCCGAGTAGCTGGCATCTTCTCCATGAAGGAAATGATAGCGAACCTGAATATCTCCACGGAAAGGCTCATCGCTAAGCAGCTGGATCTCCTGCATTTTCTGCGAGGTGTACATCTCCAGCTCATCCTCTCCGCGCAGGGAGAAGGTCGCGTGTACATGGTTGTAGCTATTCTGTCTGCCTCCAATATCCGCGGAGATACTGGCCATACCATCCCCTTTTTCAATGACTGCAAACCAAGCATTTTCCCCGTTCTTCAGACCAAACACAGGCATATACGCGGATTCACTAACCTGAGGACGACTGAGCGAATTATCATTCGGGTCTGCGCCATATACACGCTGTACATACTGCTCTTCCTGGGTTTTTCCGTTGTTCAGATGGATCAGGCTGCCTGAACCGTCGGGCACGAGCATGTAACCCTCACCCTTCGTATCCGCCGCACCAAAATAAGCGAGCAAATCAATATTCCGAATGCGGTACTGCCCACTTTCTTCTATTTGGCTCAGAGGCACGGTCACAACGAGTGCCCCCTGCTCAAGTCGATATTCCACAGAAATGACGAAGCTGGGCTTATCCGATACGCCTCCGCCTTCGACTCCATTCTCCTGATTGTCAAAAGCCAGATCGTCCACCGTGTAACCCGCCGTCTCAAAGGCACCCAGCATCTTGTTCAGCACAAGTTGCTTCGAAATCTGTCCATCCAGCCGTTCCAGAATATCCGGATTGTTCTTGGTTGGATAATATCGGGCAGATGTGTACCTTGCGACAGTAGCATCCAGCTTGGAAAGCACTTTCTCCTCCAGACGCTGTTTGCTAATCAGTTTAGGCAGCGCATCAATGCCAAGTGACGTATCACCAAGCGTATAGTTCACCCGAATCCCCTGATCGATGTGGCCCACTGTGAATTGTTTGTTGCTTATACTGGAGCTGAAATTTGGAAAGTTCTCCAGTGTGCCCATCGCATCCCGGAAAGACACATTCAGCTGGGAGGACAGCACCTCTTTTTCATAAGCGGAAGCAAGACCGTCCTCAGCCCGTTCTTTCGGGTTGCTATACCAGATCTCTCCACTTTTCCCGTCACGTACTGCAATTTCCGTTGTCTCCTCGTTATAATACAGGGCGAGTCTCTGATCTTCGGCGACCAGTTGCATACCAGGCACACCCTGCGAGGAGTCGCTAAGGAACTGCAACGGGTCCTCCGTGACGGGCATGGCTTTGGTTGTCGTATCCAGATAAGCCGCCGCTTCTACGGCAGGAACCCCCCTGTTGTTTATATACAGCAGCCCGGCTGCAATCATGATTACAGCTGTACCACCAGCCAGCACCGTATATAATCGTTGCCTTTTGTTCACGGATGCCGCCTCCTTTAGGTCCGAAAAATCAACTCGCGGTAAATGTTATAACCGAATTCGTACAACTGTTGCAACATGCTGAAGACCAGCGCGCCAAGGAATACGATAATGCCCATCACAATGAGCGTCAGCACCATCGTAATGATTGTTCTAATCACCGTGTACTGGTGTACCGTCATCATGCCAATGAACAGAAGCAGTACAAACCAGAAGAACGCGATACTATTGAACAGATAATAAAAAGCAGTCTCCTCCTGCACCATAAAACGGCTGATCACGATCATTGGGGCATAGATCAGAATAATTGGAATGAGCGAGTAACCTGTCGCCAGAACGATTTCCCTGAACTTGCCTTCCCCTTCCATCAAGGTCGTTACCGCCCAGTTGGCCGTGCACCATAGAAAGAAAGGGACCGCAACTGTGGCAATCTCGATGATGCTATTAATCGTACGAGGATCGATGTAATTGACGAGAAATCCTGCGTACTGCTTTTGCAAAATCATCATGACAATGGTAAGCGCCAGTGCTGCATAAGCAACAAGAAGCCGTCCCCGGTTATCCGACTTGAGGTCCCAGAATGCATCAATGGGGTGAAAAATGAGATGCAGCGGAAACTTAATGAAATCCTGCTTCACGATCAACCTGCCTCCTCCGTCTCCATTTAACCGCTACCCGGGTCAGGATCAGAATGACAATCAGCGCGATTGCAGCGGTCAGGAATGTACCGAAATGTTCCTTCATCATCTCCCGCCGATGCCTCTTGAACGCGACAGAATAACTCTTGCGGTCCATTCCAAGTTCGAAGTAACCTAGCGCTTCCTCGTTTTTTTTCTCCATTAATAAGGACTTGCCGATACCGATATAAGCGATGTCATAGTTGGCATTCAGCTTCAGCACTTCTCTCCATATATTCACGGCCTCCGTGTCCTCGCCCCGATAGTGGAGTGCCACCGCTTCATTCACACGAGCACCAAAACGGGTTGGCTCATAGACAACAAGGTTGTTCTTGCCCCGATCCAGAACCAAGTGATGCTCACCCGATTGTTCAATCGCGACAGGTGTTTTGAGGGTACCCACCTGATTTCCTTTGCCACCATATATGTAGAGCAGATGACCCTCATCGTCGTACGTGAACACCCGGTTCTGTGTCGCATCCAATACACTGTACATGCCGTCGCCCAGCACTTTCACATCAATCAGTTTGGAGGGACCCGGATTGTTACGGAACCGGATATCGCCTTTGACATCGTAATAACCAAACCGTTTCAGTACATCTTCACCAGACGGGTTAAGCCGCTTGATCGGTTCATTCGAGCCGGGATCAATATTCGTTGCATACACAAATCCTTTGTGGTCAATATCCGCATTCGAGAACTCCGTCGGGACAAACAGGACCATCTGTGCACGCTGGGCTTTGGTGGATAACATGCGCCAGATATATTCGCCGTAGTCCCGCTCCACTTTGTTCGTACCGACGTATCCGATAAATTTCCCACTCTCGTCAAACTGCATGATCCCTTCGTAGACCCCTTGCGCCACAACGTACACTCGGCCTACATGGTCAACCGTCAGCTTCAAGGGCTGAAACTGGAATTGGGTCGATAGGATATCCGACTCGGGCTTCGTGATGGTTTGAATCAGCGTCCCCTCTCCATCCAGGACAACCACACGACCGTTGCCCGTATCGGCGACGTATATGCGTTCTTGCTCATCCACGAATAATCCGCCCGGAAGGTTAAAGGTCTCCTTACTACCATCCATCATGAATCCATCAATGACGCGCAGCAGCTTAAAGTCTGGGTTTAATACAACAATTCGGCTGTTGCCACTATCCAAAATATAGATCAACCCGGAAGGTGAAACATTCACATCACCAGGGTCTTTAAACTCACTAATGCCGAGATCACGGCCTGATATGGTACGCTCGGGCAGATAGGCATCTGGTGAAGGAACAGCCTCTTTCCAGTAGTTGTAGTTATAACTCTCATACGGCGCCGGGGAGGCCGCCGCAGGCACGGCATTCACCAGCAGCAGAGATACTGCCGCCAGGAGAACAAGCCATCTTTTCACTATGCGTGCCATATCGTTCCCCCTTAATCCTTCATGCCCGAGCTCGCCATCGTCTCAATGATTCGGCTCTGAGAGAAAATAAATAGCGTGATCGGCACACTCATCAAAATCAGTGCTACCGCAGCACCCGCTCCTGCCCGGGATATTCCGCCCTGAATAATCTGACCTGCTGCATAATGCAGGGTCTTGAGCTGCTCGCTGTAGATGTACCCATTGCCATCACTGCCCCATAACATCTGGAACAGCAGTATGATCAATGTAAGCCAGGCTGGTTTCACATTGGGCATGACAATGGACCAGAAGATTCGGTATTCACTGGCACCGTCAATCTTGGCTGCTTCCAGCAGTGCATCCGGGATCTGCTCCATGAACTGTTTCATCAGATACAACCCGAGTGAATAGGCAAATGCCGGAATAATAACAGCCCAGTACGTGTCGATCCATCCGAGCCATGACATGATCATATAGTTTGGAATTGCCGTTACCGCAGGTGTGAACATCAGTGACAGTACGACCACTTGGAACATGAATACTTTGCCCGGAAACTTGTGTTTGGCAAGTGGGTACGCCGCTGCGGAAGCTAGCAGTACATGGCCTACGATACCGATGCCTGTAATAAATACCGTGTTGAATATATAACGTGAGAAAGGCACCCACGAGTCACTCAGCAGATTCAGCAGATCTGTAAAGTTGCTGAACGTGGGATTTTTGACAAACAGCGTTGGTGGAAAGGTAAAAATCTCATCCAATGGTTTAAATGCATTGTTGATCGCATAGATCAACGGCAGCACCATGAAGGCACCAAAAACGAGCAGAAGGGCAAACAGGGAGAGGCTTCCCGATAGCGAACGATTCACGCGTTTTTTGCCTGTCGCAATTGCAGCCATAGCTATTCTCCCACCCTTCGAAGCAGTTTCTGTACCAGCAAGTTGGTGCCCACCATAATCATGAACAGCACGGTGGCAATCGCCGATGCATATCCCATCTCAAACCGCGTAGTACCAAAGTCGATCAAATGGGTCACCACTGTCTCTGCCGCATAGTTCACACTTGGGAACCCGGCCAGCGCGATCGACACATCGGCCACGGCAAACGAGGTTGTCAGCTGAATGACTGCGCCGAACATCAACTGTGGACGCATCGAAGGCAGGGTAATGTACCATAGTTCCTGCCAGCGATTTTTGATCCCATCCACCGCTCCCGCTTCGTACAATGTCCGGTCCACCGTCTGCAAACCAGCGATAAACGCAAGAAATCCGGTTCCGAGACTCAGCCATAGCTGCACGAGAATGAGGATCGGCATAATGTAGGCTTCCGTCTTCAGCCATTGGATCGGCTCCAACAGAAAACCCCATTTGATCAACAGCCCATTGGCAATACCATAACGATCTCCCGAGAAAATCATCAGCCAGATAAAATATACATTGCCCGAGATGGAGGGCGCGTAGAAGATCAGCGTCATGAACGCTCTCCATTTCGGTGTTAACTCATTAATGATCCATGCGAAGACAAAACAAGCAATATAACTGATCGGTCCGGTAATGATGGCAAACAACAACGTATTCTTGATTGCAATCAGGAATACATCATCCTCCAGAAACAGGCGAGTATAGTTCTGCCAGCCAATAAAACGCGGGAATTCCAGCATGTTAAAGTAGGTGAAGCTGAGTATGATCGAGATGACAACCGGAATCACGGTAAACATGAGGAACAGGAGCATATAAGGTGCAAGCAGAACATAGGAATGTTTGCTGGCCTTCATTTCCTGGAGCTTCCAGCTCCACCACGATTTCATGCCCATCCTTGACGCTTTCTCAGGAGGACTGTTTTGTCCGTCTCGGAGTGATATTTGTGGCACGATTAACCCTCCCTCTGCTTACGGAAGACCAAATTCATTACGTTTGACTCGAATCTCGTCCTGAATATATTGGGTATAATCCATGATGGATTCCCTGGCTTCCACTTGGCCAACAACGGTTTTGTAAAATGCATTGAACAGATGGCGGCCTGTAAAATAACCACCGGGTACTTCAGGAATGCCCTTCACCGTTTCGAATTGTGCCTTGAGATTGGCGTAATCCTCCGCAGGCCACGGCAGGGAATCCAGCGCCTTGATGTTGGCCGTTGGATACCGGGCAGCGGCACCCATCAGCCCTTCCATCTCCCGCCCGAATTCAGCTTGAATCGGTGTACTGGTCCACCACTTCATGAACTCCCACGCCGCATCCTGATCCTTGGCACCCTCCAGCATCATGACTGCGCTGCCTCCACCCGGTACGTCCCGATTCAAGGTACCATCTGCTTGAACGGTTCCCGGGACAGGAACGAATCCCCATAGTCCGCGAATCTCCGGTGCAAATACGGACAATTGGTTGTACATGGTGTAATCCGTTAGTCCGATAGGCATCTGTCCTGTCCGGAAACGGTTGGCAAAATCATATTCCCGCTCTAACTTGTAATCGGTATAGAACTCCGTCCACTGCTTGAACGTCTCAATTCCGATCCTTGAATCCAGATCCGACTCCTTGTCATCGTTACGATAGAAGGCGCCGCCGTTCTGAAGCAGCATCGTGGCATACTGAGAGTTCGGCGGAATATTGACACCCTGCATATTCGCTTGGGTCACAATCGGCATACCAAATTCCATATGATTTTTGCTCAGAATCGCGAGCAGAGCTTCGACATCTTCCCAGTTCTGAGGCACTTCAAGTCCGAGTTCTTCGAGCACGTCTTTACGATAAAACAGCATGTTAAAAGTTTGCGTTTCCGGCAGGGCATATACGCCTGAATCATAGGCATACGGCACGATTGCACTTTCCCTGAACTCCTGTTTCACGGTGCTATAATCACTGAATTGCGTCAGATCTACAGCCGAGTTCCGCATCGCAAAGTTCACCGGCAGATCATTGCCGATCTGCATCGCTACATCCGGTCCTTCACCGGACAAAGTCGCTGGCAGCAAGGTTCCCATATTCACCAGCTTCAGATTGACATTGATACCACTGTCTGGTGTGAAGGTCTTGTCAATCATCGCTTTCATCGTATTCGCCTGATCACGTCCGCTACCAATCCAGACGGTTACCGTACGCTGATCTTCAGATGTAGCTACATTACCAATCTGGTTATAATCAATGAAGAACGAATGATAGAATATCTTCGCTTCATGACCAAGCTTGGCAAGTGGCCCCATACCTGTTCCAGGAATATCGCGGTCAATCGAAGTGACGTACAGTGCATCGATTTCAAGGGGCTGCTCTCGTGCCTGCTGCACCCATGTGCCGAGACCGCCTGTATTGGTTTTATAAGCCGCAAGCCGTCTTGGAATGGTATCTGGCTTGTCAATCATCTCGTCCAGTTGCAGCGCCATTGTCTTAATCAGTGCTTCCTGATCGCTGGACTGTCCTGACAGAAGACGAAGCTGTGCGGCCACGTCCTTGAGACGTTTACTTTCTCCGCTGAATACTTCCAGCAGGTTCGGAATCTGTTTTTCCACCCGGTAATCACGGAATTCATCAGGCTTGGTGCCTGTAATCATCAGAATACGTCGGTACATGGAGTTCAAGTTGTACAGACTGTCCTCCACATTGCGGATAAGCGGTGCGAAGTCCCCGAGGCTGTTCTCCAGCCGCAGCACATGTTTTCCTTTTTCCATGTGAAACTTGTATGCTTCCTTGCCGCCCATCACGTCAATACGATAGTCACTTTGATAACGGAAAGGTGCTTTCGCCATCTCTGCAAACGGAACTTCACCATCGATGGTCAGTTTGCGTGTAGAATAGATGCCTTTGACAAAATTCTGCTGAGCGGTAAAACCGATATGATACAGTCCACTTTCCGGCACATCCACTTCCCATTCAATCCATTGTCCTGGCAGACGCCAGTTAAAGCCGCCAATCGTATTGATGCGTACCTGGGAAGCGCTATAAGGAGATACAGCAGAACTTGACCTTTCGCTGGTCGGGTATAACGTAGGTGAAGATTTGGCAATCGCGGCTTCTCCTTCAATGCGAATCAGTACATCCTTCGGCTGCCCAGAGGAGTCCGATTGTTGTGCCCCTGCAGTCTCTGTGTAAGAAACAGCTGTCTTCTCATTGAAAAGACGAATGGACCGAATCACCATGGGTTCACGCGATGATTTTAGCGTTAGCGTGTGTTCCCCTTTTTCCAAATAAAACTTGAATGGAGTCTGTTCGTACCCGTCGGAGTCCTGAAACGTTTCTTCCAGCCAGCGTGGTTGTTCCACTTGTCTCGGGCGAAGGTCATTGCCTTGGTTATCCTGTTCAACGACATCTTTCTCATTCGCCCATACCCGGTCAAACTGCAAATAGGCGGCTTCCGCAAAAGGAAGTTCACCATCAATGTACAATGCACGCTCAATGGCCGAACTCTTGCCTTCTACGGGAAAATAGATTGCGGACAGGTTATACAGCCCGGTCTCCGGCACATTAATCGTCCAATCGACTTGTCCGGTCTCTCCGGTATGGAGAGATACACCATCCATTCCTTCATAATTAGTCAGTTTGCGGACGTCTTCACCTTCGGCTTTTATGTAATCTCCTGCTTCAATGGTGATGTCCACATTCGGCTGTGTAGCCTGATCCGTTCCGGATCGATACTGTTCGTATCCCTTTTTCTGCCGGGTCTGCTGCAAGACTGCATCCACTTCAATGGCAGGCAGACTGCCAGGTGGAATGTTTGCACTCTTTCCATCAGCGCCGGAAGTTACATATAGAATGATGCAGGCTGCCGCCACGATGAATACTGTGGACAATATCCATGTCTTACGTTGTAGAATTCCAGCCATCCTACGAGTCCTCCTCATCAAGGCTGATGCCAGCAATGCCGATTTGGTGGTTCAGGAAAAGGGGCTCCGTGCAACATTGCCGACACGAGCCCCCTGCCTGAATCGTTTGCTGGTGATAAGTGTTGTTATTGTTTGCCGAGTTTATCAATTGCGGCTTGTGCCTGTGCTTTGTATTTCTCGGCTGTTGCTGTCACGGAAGCATTGTTTTTGATGATATCGTTCACATAATCCCCGAAAGGGTATCCCGTGTAGGCATCATCCAGCAAGATACGGCCCGTTCCGGCGATGTGCTCGCGAATGATCGCAATATCCTTCTCGTCGGTATAACGACTCTCCAGATAATCTTGACCTGGATACTCTTCAATCTGCGGGATGTCGAAGGTCTCTTCATAGATTTGGTAGACGATCTTTGGATCTTCCACACCTTTTGGAATGAACTTCGCTGATGCTGCATTGTTTGCATACGTTACCTCTTTGCTACCCTGTGGCCCGTTCGGAATCGGCACAACACCAACAGCAAAGGTGAGATCGCCCAACTGCCATTCAGCAGCGGTGAACAGAGCTACATCTCCATCTTTGAACGTATTGCTTTCCTCCCAATTGGTTTTGTCGCCGGTTTTGACCTTCACGACATTTTCCACGTTATACAGGCGTTTGACGAATTCGGCAGCTTCAATCGTTTTCGGATCGGACAATCCTTCTTTGCTATTGGTATCATCCACGATCGTTCCACCATTGGCTGCGGTAAAATGACGAACGACATCAAGCGCCCAGCCAGAAAATCCGTATACGTCAGTTTTGCCGTCGTTATTGGTATCTTTGGTTGCCTGTTTGGCAAGTTCCATGAATTTGTCCCAATCCCATTTGCCTTGGTTATACAGTTCTTGAGGATCAGGCAAAGATAATTTTTTGAACAAGTCACGGTTATAGTGAAGTCCCAGACCAATGCTGGTTGGAGATTCGAAGGCATATTCGTTGCCTGCAATGGCAGGAAATTTTGCAATCAGGTTAGCCTCTTGGTTGATGTTATTCTCAGGTGTAGTGAATTCGGAGATGGGCAATAGTTGCCCTTTGAGGATGGCGGGTAGTGCGGATTTGTACTCCATCTGAACGATGTCGGCGAACGGTTCGCCAGCCAGTGCAGACGTTGTGAATTTGTTCATGTATTCTTCAAAAGGTACGTTAACAAACTCCAGTTTTACGTTGTATTTCTTCTCGACCTCTGCAATTTTATCAAGTCTGGCCTTATCGGAGGCCGTCTCTCCCGCCGGTTTCAAGTCCCACCAGGCCGCGACCTTGATGACACGCCCACCCAGATCAGGCACATTAACCACAGCTTCTTCCGCTTCGCCCTCTTTCTCTGTCTCAGCGACCTCGGTGCTGTTACCTGAGTTCGTTGTTCCCTCTGCTTCGGTCCCCGTCTGCGCTGTCCCCCCACCACTGCAAGCGGATACAAAAATCATCACAGCCAATAACATCAGAGGTAGAACATTCCATCTTCTCATCATGATTTTAACAACCTCCCCGAATGTGTATACCAATCATGGTTCACCCTAAATCGTTAACCCCATTCATCAACCAATCGAAAATAAACAACCACCACCATTTGTTATTTCTTTGTTTGCTTTTGACAAACAAAATTTAACACAGCAAAATGTAAGCGTCAACATTTTTGTTGTTAACATTTTCTAATTTCTCTGATAAAATGCTGATTAAGCTGTAGTATACCTGTATCACAGCTTATTCAATATCCTGGACTATAAGTACAAACATATTAAACCATGATTCTAACTTTGTTTATTTTGTTATTTTTATAAAATAACAAAATAATAATTCAACAGACAAATTTCGTCATACTATCTGAAAATATGCTTACCGTCACGTTGAACGTTCATCCTAAAATACTGTGCATCACTAACATTTTGAATTCTCTGTCCGTTATTAGATTAAGAGAAATACATCATGTTATACTAGGGCGTGTCTTAAATCTCACTTAAGGGCATCTTTCACCGCCTTTTCGCCCCCTGCTGCGTCACTTTCTCTTGACGTACCCCGGTACGCCTGCGAAAAAGTTCCTGGCCTGGAACGAAAATTCGGCAAAATCTGCTCCTTTCGGAGTTATAAGATACGCCCCGGGATCAGTTGGATATCGCTCCAAATAAGGAATACGGCAGAACTACGAGTGTAAGGATGGTATGATGAAGACAAAGGTAACAATTCAGGAGATTGCACATTTTACGGGTTTGTCGAAATTCGCGGTGTCACGAGCTTTGTCTGGAAAATCGGGAGTTAGCGATCAAACGAGGGATGTCATTCTCAAGGCCGCTGGCAAACTTGGATATTTCAAAGATAACAGCATGTTGTCTGGTGAACTGTATAACAGCCATGAACTTCAGGAACCAAAGAACACACGTTCAAGCGGAACGATCTTGATTTTGTTCCCCAATGTTCGGTACCAAAATCAAGACTCCGTATACTGGGGACCCGTCTTTAACGGGATCTCTTCCAAGCTGAACCAAAAAGGGATTAATATTCTGACCTTAACGGAACCCTCAGCAGACCAGCTATTTACCCTACTCAACCCGGATGCCATGCGAGAGATCATGCTCTATTTGCTCCGCAAGGGTTTCAAAACATTTCAGTTCGTTGGCAATATCGGGGATGCTCATAGCTTCTATGAACGCTGGATTGCGTATACTTCTGTGCTTATGGGTCATGGGATGGAAATACATCAGATTCCCGAGCTGAGTAATCAGGCATTGGATGAGTTCCGCCAGACGTTCACTTCGGTGATCAGTGAGGATAACCTGCCTGAAGTGTTTGTATGCGCGAATGATTTCTATGGGCTATACACCATAGAAGCCCTTGAGAGTATGGGTATTCGTGTACCCGATCAGTGTGTTGTCACGGGATTTGATAATCTATACGACAATATCCCATTACTGGCTACAGTTAATGTGAACAAGGAGTTACTCGGTGCGCGTGCAGTGGATCAGATGTTATGGCGCATTGCGAATCCAGAGAGCAACGTCGAGAAAAAGTTGATTCTTGCTGATGTCATTATTCGTGAACAGTTTGGCAGGCATAGTGGGTAATATGGCAGAATATCAAATACCCCTTTAACCGTATTCGTGCGGCTATAGGGGTATTTGTATTGTTGTATGTTGTGTAATGTTTATTGTTTATTTACAATAGGCCGTCACATCATCCCGTTCTACGTATCTGTACGCACATCATCCCACGCCAGATCCAGATAACAGATCAGCCAGTTCAATGCACGGTGACGTTCATAAGCCACTCCACCATTCAGGCCAGCTGGAGGTGTTTTGTCATTCACACGACTATCCACGCACACCCAGTTATAACGGTAGATCAGATCTGCTTCATCCAGAATCTCGCTTTTGTTACGCAGAGATGCATCGGAGAGAAAGTCGGTAAAACTATCCTTCTGCTGCAAATAACCGACATCCTTCCCTACGTTACATAACTCCGTTGGTGCACCTAGTTCCTTCACATAACCAAGCGCCCACAACATTACGTGGTACGCTTCATATCCCCAAGAGAAGGAGATAATCTCCTGCTGCTCTGCTCCGTGCTGGTCGATAAACCTCTTCTCTGCGGGTGAGAAAAAGGATTCAGCCTCATACTTGTCGATCACTTCCTGAACCAGTGCTGCGGTATCATCCGCACTTTCGCCGGCTCCCAGACACTCACCCTTAAGCGCGGCAAGACATAGGGCAACCGCACGACGCGCGACTTCCTCTTTACTCGGAATCGTGGTGTGCTCGTCTCCGGCCCTTACGGGCAAGTTCGCATTATACGGAATGCCTTGTTCAGTCAACAGTTGCTCTGACCGCGCTTTACGTTGAATGCCCGACTCCGACTGCGGTCTGTTACCGTCAAGGAAACTGGTGTGCGCTGTCACCTTGTAATCCTCCACCTCAGATTCTCCATTCACATCCAGCAATAGCTGACCTTGTGCATTCAGCAGAGATCCACCTCCCCAGAAGATAACAGCATCCAGCGCATCAGCCAACCGTAATAACTCGCCGAAGAATTCTTCCGAGATATCCTCTTCCGTCTCAATACCAACCACCATGTTCAATGTGGAACATTTGATCAATACCTTTTCCTGGAGCGAAGCATTGCGCCCTTTAATCTGACCCAAAAATCCAAGCATCCCCTGAATCATTGTCGTAAATTCCTCAGGATGTGTCTGGCTGGTCATGATATTAAAGCCTTTGGTTTTCTTACTGAGCCATTTTTTCTGAGTCACTTGAATATGGGTCTTGTCTTCCCGGCGTTCAATCGTATCCTCAGGATAAATGGATTGAATCAATTCAAACAGCTGATCCAGGTCAAACTGAGAGCTATATATCGCACAATTCCTCATGAAGTTCACCCTCTTTTCTAACTAATCCTTATACGGATCGAATTCATTACCTCCGGCCATGGCGACACCAACGGGACGCAGCACATGGTTGATCTTCAGCGTATTCGCATGTGCGTTCAGTACGTCTTGCAGTTTCTTGTACACAAACGGACTTTCATCTGTGCCCGCTCCCCGCAGTTCGACACCATAGGCACGAATCGCCTCATGCATCTGTGCTTCGCTAATCTCGCCGCCCATGCGTGTGCGCAGCTTGTAATTCATTTTGCCAGCCGCCTGGGTTCGACTCATCGTGCGCCCTGCCCCATGTACGGTGCTGCGGAATGACTCGGTGTTCTCCTCGCTGTGGATCCCCTCCACAATTACCGAGATATCACCCATGCTGCCTCCAACAAAACCGAGTTGCCCGGGTGCCAGTGGCGTTGCACCTTTGCGGACCACAACTACCTCTTCACCCATGTGTTGTTCCTTCCAGGCAAAGTTGTGATGGTTATGAACGGCATATTCAGCACTTGCCCCCAGAATTCCGAGCACCTGTTCAATGACATAATCACGTCCTGCATAGGCGTATCTGCCCGCCAAAGTCATTCCATCCCAATACATATCACCCATTTCGCTGTTCAGGTCAAACAACGTAGGCGGTTGATCCATCGATTCGCCCGGCGCTTTGCCACTGAACTGACGCCCTGCGGCAAGGTTAAGGAACCCACTCGCCACTTTATGACCGAACCCGCGGCTGCCAAAATGATTTGCAATCCACACCTTCCCCGTTGCCTCTTCTACAAAAATATCCACGAAATGATTGCCACTGCCTACGGTTCCAAGTTGGTTGCGTGCGAGTGTCTTCAGCTTATGTTGTAATCCCGGTTCAATGGTATCAAACAGCTTCCAGCTCGCGTCGTCGAACAGTTCATGATCCACGGGTGTTGGATTGTTGCGGCCCACGCCGAAAGATATGGTCGAATTGATGTCATCCATGATCGTTACAATCTGATCCCGAATATCTTCCCACATCAGATTTGTGCGCACAGCCTTGTTGCCACAGGCAATATCATATCCGACCCCTGACGGACTGATCATATTCCGATAAGCGACAACACCACCGATGGGTTGCGAGTAACCTTTGTGATGGTCGGCCATCAGAGCCACACCCAATACATCTCCATATTGCGAGCAAGTCACCGCCTGACTTACGGCGTTCTCCAGCGGCTCCCCCCAGACTTTAATGTTATCTACGATACGCATGATTGTGTTAACCTCCTATGTACTCTTCTTAACTCGTTTAATTTAATCCATTCTATCAGAACTCTGACTCTGAGACACGAAATCCGTATATGGGGAGTATAGGCCAGCTACAGAGAGCCAATTCCATATATATATGGCCTGCTCCCATCATCCTAAATTCACTAGATAAGTCCCAACATTTGCAAAAATACAACATTAGTACTAACATTAAATATAGTGTAATTAAATCCATATATAGCCTTTATCTCAATCATTTTCATTTTATTCACTATTAAAGGAGGTATTTATTTGTATCATTTCAGAAAAAGGAAAAGAAAAAGAGTTGCCGCTCTTACATTAACCACAGTTATTTTGGCTACTGCAACGTTGTTTCCCACAGGGCAAGTCCATGCCCAATCTTCCATCGAGACCATACAGGGTCATGTGACTGAAGTACAGACAGCAAGAACATCAGATGAAAAAATTGAACTGTGGAAACAATGGGCCAGAGAACATGCTTACCGGATAAAGAGTATTACACCTGTTCATGAAGATATTGAGAGTAATAGCTTTACAGACTTGGATATGTTAAAACCACTGCTCCAGGATAAACGAATCGTATTTCTGGGTGAAAGTTCCCACGGAGTAGCAGAATTCAACTTAGCTAAAACCCGATTAATTCAGTTTCTACATAAAGAGATGGGCTACAATGTGCTCGCCTTTGAGAGCGGTCTCTCTAATACATCACTATCTAACGCCATAATAAATCAAAAAAGCGCAGAGCAAACAATGCAAAGCTCCATTTTCGGCGTCTGGTGGTCCAAAGAAATTTTACCCTTGTTTGATTATCTCAAAACGAGTGCTCAAACTGAACAGCCATTAATTCTGACGGGTTTTGACATGCAACTGCAATCCCCCCTACTTGATGGTCACTGGCTGAAAGATCAGAAACTCGCCAAACAACTAGCACAAACAGAAAAACAATTGTCCGAGTTTTATATCGGGGCTGACCTTCAATCCTACCGTGCAAAGAAACAGGAAATGATTCAAACTTACAAAAATATTTTAAAATCACTGCAATCCAAAGAGAACCAAACCTATCTGCAACAAGAATATCCCAATCATCCGGAACTATCCAAGTTGCTGGAACGAAGCCTCGAAGATCGAATTCGTATGGCTCAGGAGTATATTGAAATTTCTATCCGTTCCATGATTGAATTGGAGGAAGGGAAGGTGGATGCATTTCTGGACTCCCTTGTTTGGCGGGATAAAGCCATGAATGACAATCTGATCTGGTTAGCTACGGAAGTATATCCGAACGAAAAGTTCATTGTGTGGGGTCATAACGATCATATACGTAAAGCAAACAGCAAAGTGATGGATTCTTCATATCCAGTTCCACTAATGGGAGAGATCTTCCCCGAGGAATTGAGAGAAATCAGCTATGTTCTGGGGTTATATGCTTCAAGTGGACAAACAGCGGATAATGCAGGCGAAGTTCACAATGTCGAACCAGCGTTGCCTGGTTCAATTGAAGCTATCATGTCTGCGACAAATACACCCTACAGTTTCCTTGATCTTCGTTATCAAAAAAGAGAGGCAGGGAACGCCTGGATGTTCGAACCTCGATTTGCTTATAGCTGGGGCATATATCCAGAGAGCTTTGTTCCAAAAGAGCAGTTTGATGGTATTCTCATGATCGACAATGTTCATCCACCTCAATATATGAGATTCAACTCGTCTAACTCGAAAGAGTAATTGTAAAGTAAGATCACAAAGAGAGAGAGCCACTGCCTCTCTCTTTTATGCGTCTTTAGTTAAAGATGCTTCCGGTAACCCTGAACCTTCTCATCCTTGAAACCTAACTTCTCATAAAATATATGCGCTTCCTTACGCTGGTCGCCAGACACCAGAATCATGTAACCACAACCCATATCTTTTGCAATCCGCTCAATCTGGAGCATTAACCTCTGCCCAATGCCCTGCCTGCGTACCTGATCCGATACAATCACATTCTCCACAACCATGAACGGTTTGCATGGACCCACCAGATCCATACACTCAATTCCCATAACGGACCCAACCAGTTTGCCATTGTAAAATGCCCCAAGCACATGATAATGGCCATTCTGCTGTATGTAATGAAACATCTTTTTCATCTGCTGTTCATTGGTAGGCATTCCCATCAACTCATGGTATAGCTGGCTTAGTGCCGGTAAATCTTCAAGTTCGATTCCTTTAATGGTAACCATCATAACCCTCCTGATTTTTCCTATTTCGCATGCTTTGTCTGTCTTAAGTGAGGTCCTTTTTAAAATAATAATGACTGTGTCCAGTCGGTGCATTCTCGATCGTTGTGATCAATTGGTAGCCATGTTTCTTGTAAAATTCCGGTGCTTGATAGGAGAAGGTGTTCAACATGACAAAATCACAAGATTTCTCTCGCGCAATTCGCTCAACTTCAAGCAACAACTGTGAACCATATCCCCGATGCCGTTGTTCAGAATTCACCCAAAGAATATCAACCTCCAGCCAGTTCCAGCAAAGTGTGCTAAGCACACCTGCAACAATCTCGCCGGTCTCATTTTTGATATTGAAATTCAGTTCTTCGTACCGATGCCTTAATTCCTCGCTCACATGTGCAGCATTAAATGCGATAAGTTGCTGGCGAACATACTCTGAATCCTCTGAAGTACTTGGATTAATATTTATTTGGGACATCTCCTAATCACTCCTTTTATCTCAACAGTTTATAATTTACGATAATGTAATTCATTCCGGATAAGAGAGTAACGCCTGTTGCAACCCATAGCAATGCAGTAATGACGATTTCACGTCCTATAATGATTACAGCAATCCATGAACTGATCATATTCTCCTGAACCATCATGACCAGCGCTACCGCAATCAACAGTTTATCCGCCAGTGGATCAAGCAACTTTCCCAGATTCGTGATTTGGTTATATTTCCTCGCCACATATCCATCCAATTTATCCGTACCTGCCGCTACTGCAAATATAATTAGTGCAATCATCACGCTTTGCTGATTGAGAAAACAGATCATAAACAATGGAATCAACGCGATTCTAGCCAACGTGATTTTATTTGCCAGATTCATTAGACATCTATTCTCCCCTCATCCATGTTGGCTAAGTGACCTTTTTTCCATTTACGTAATCGGGTCCGAAAGGATTTAAAAGGGGCTACCGAATTAATCTGGATCCACTTCATCATAGCCCATCCGGGCTTGGTCCCCGTCCACTGTCTTATCCCTTGTACAAATAATTCCTCTTCGCTCAGCGAGTCAATCCAGTTCTGCCATTGTTGTTCTGTCTCCCGAAACAAAGAGCGTAACTCCTCCAGCGTATAGCCTGAATACTTTTCGTAAAATGATTCATTTAATTGCCCCAGTTGGTTCCATTTATACCCTGGTGCAGGCATATGACATTCATGTCCCAACTGTTCATTTCTCTCCCACTCCATCACCAAGTTCATCCATCCTAACTGGTAGGCGATCATCTGGGCAGGAGTCTTATCCACACCTTCAACCCACTTATCTTTGTCGCTGTTATGGATCTCATTGAATTCACCCTCAAACAATTCATAGGTGCGTCGAATCGTCTCACTTAACTCTTTCTTCGAGGCATATAGAACTCCAGGCACGCTACTCCACTCCCCCTCGTTTCACCGTTATACATGAATCAGAAGCATGGACTCTATCATCATTTCGACTCGATTCCATAATCATCCTTTTTTTCAGTTTACTCTATTCATTTCTGCAAGAAAAAAGAGCAGTCTGTAAACAATACAGCTGCCCTTTACTCAACCTATTTTGCTATATCAGCATACTCCTGATCCCAATTCTATAAAGCTTCCTTAATCACCCGTTTATAGTACCATACAGACAACAGACCAAAAATCGAATATAACAATGTATAGACTATCATGACAATGACCGTAGGTGTCGCCAGCTCCGTACCAAAGAAGAACCAACCTGATTTCACAGCAAAGTAACTATGACTCAATCCCACCACAAGCGGAATACCGAAGTTAAACAACTGCTTGATCTGAATTCCACGCAACAGATTGCCTTGTGTAAATCCGAGTTTTCGCAGAATGGTATAATTGTCCTTCTCCTCTTCACTCTCGTTCATTTGTTTAAAGTACAGGATACATCCCGATGTAATCAAGAACGTCAAACCAAGGAAACCAACAATGAACATAATTAAGCCCATATTATTACGTTGGTTATTTCTGAACTCAATCTGGGAGAAGCTCGGTGCTTCCAACTGTAGCTCCTTATATACGGCATATGCCTCTTCAGCCTGCCCCTCATTCAGAATACGTACACCATAGTAATCCGCCCACTCGGATTTTTGCAACTCGGGATCGAGATCCTGCCGCAACTGCTGGTATACCGTTTCATCTACTACCGCTACAGGCGTGCCCCCAGAATAGTATCCAGGAAGAACCCCCTTTTGGGTGGTTCCGATCAGTTGTTGGTCTAGCGTTCGCTTCAATCCATGCAAGACAATTGGACCTGTCTCCTGAATGGAAATCAACTGCTGAATGGCATTTCCGTATCCCATGAAGACCGCTTCGCCTGGTTGCAGATCAATGTTATCTACCATCTTGTCACTCAACACACTACTGAACAGGTACTTTTCCGTCATGGACTCATCCATCACTTTATGAGCATCAATTTCAATATAAATGGGCTGTCTATGCTTCTCTTCATATGGAATCTGTTTGTGTTCCAAATCCGTTACAAAGCGATTTTTCACATCAACCTGAGCAAAAGAGAAATCCTCCGGCAAGCTTTCTTTCGCCTGAGCCTCTGCGGAATAATACGAAATGTAACTGAGTGACAGCATGCCAATAGCAAGCGCCGACACGGTTGTAATAATTGTGAGCAGCAATGCGTTGGATTTCATGCGGAACATGATTGAAGATAAAGACAACACCTCATGAATGGTAAGGTATCCGTTTTTACTTTTGCGAATCAGATTAAAGATAAAACTTACCGACCCCTTATAGAACAGGTATGTCCCCAGTATGACAGAGAACAGAATCAGGATCATCGTATACATCAACTGCTGCATATCCATTGCCTCACCGCTGAACAGCCGTGCAGACATGTAGTATCCATACACAATCAGAGCAATACCCAAGACGCCGATAATCATCTGTCCGACAGACATCTTCTGCACCTGCTGCTCCGTAGTCGCCGACACCCGAAAGAGCGAGAGAATACTCTGTCTCTTGATAAAAGTGTAGTTCATCAGCATGATAAGCAAATACATTATCGTAAAAACAATCACCGTTTGCATCAGTGCCATCGGAGAGAAATACAATTTCGTAATCGCATCCACACCGAGAATTTTGAACAATATCATCAATACCAGCTTGGACGCAAGAAACCCAATTAACACACCAATAGCCATGGAGCCAAAATAAAGAATACTGTTCTCCGCACTCAAAATACCAAAAATTCTGCCTTTCGTCAGTCCGATCAATTGAAATAATCCGATTTCTTTGCTACGCCGCTTGATAAAGATCGTATTGGCATAGAGCAAAAAGATACCAACAATGACGATTAACAGTACCGAAGATGCGCCTATAGCCGCCGCACCTTTTGTTGAAGCAGCTACCTCATCCATGGAAGGATCATACTGTAACGTCACAAAGGAAAAATACAATGCCACACTGAACACAAGCGCAAATACATAGAGATAATAATTCTTCAGATTTTTTCTGAGATTGCGGAAGATAATATAATTCAAGCTCATTGCTGCACACCACCCAATACGCCCTGGGTTTTGATAATATCGTTGAAGAACGATTGCCGTGACTCGTCTCCTTTATTCAACTGGGTGTAGATCTGACCATCTCGAATAAAGATCACTCTGCTGCAATAACTTGCGGCAACCGGATCATGGGTAACCATAATAATAGTCGCCTTGCGGGTGCTGTTCATATCACTTAACTTGCCGAGCAGATCCGAAGCGGACTTGGAATCCAGCGCTCCTGTCGGCTCATCCGCAAAAATAATACTCGGCTCGTGGACAAATGCTCGTGCTGCCGAAGTCCGCTGCTTCTGACCCCCTGAAATCTCAGATGGATACTTGTCTTTCAACTCGTAGATTCCCAGTTCACGTGCGATCTGTTCAAACTTCTGGTGTGCCTCCTGCTTTGGAATGCTGGTAATGGAGAGCGGTAATAATACATTTTCCTTCACCGTAAGGGTATCCAGCAGATTATATTCCTGAAAAATAAAGCCCAGATGATGTTTGCGGAACTCAGCCAGCTGTTTCTCCTTCATTCCAGTGAATTCCTTGCCCTCAATATCAATCGTGCCCTGGCTCACCCGATCAATGGAGGAAAGTACATTAAGCAACGTTGTTTTACCCGAACCCGAAGGCCCCATAATACCAACAAACTCTCCCTTGCTTACCCCAAGATCAATTCCCTTCAGCACTTCCTGTTTATTTAATTTATTACCATAGACTTTATGAATTTTTTTGGCTTCCAGTATCCACATATCCCGCTCACTCCTCTTAGATCTTCTGCAAAATGCTCGTGTCTATATCATAATCGGAATGTGCAGTGTTATCGTGTGATTCACCGAACAAAACCAAAAAGCATGTGACATTGTTGTCACACGCCTGCAAGATGCACCATGTCGTTTTTTCGCGGAAAAGTAAGTGTGACGGTTGTGCCCTCGCCAAGAGAAGATTCTACATGAATGTTCACATGAAGCGTCTGGAGCACCTGACGAACCAGATACAGCCCCATCCCGGTAGCCGCCCCATCCATTCTGCCTCGGGTGGACGTAAATCCTTTATCAAATATGCGCGGCAGATCTTGATTCTCAATCCCTCGCCCGTGATCCTGAATCATGAGTATGATATGTCCATCCTGTTCCCGACTTTCAATGAGGATGTCCGATGAATCGCTATATTTCACCGCATTACTCAACAACTGCCGGAGGATGAAGCCTAACCATTTGCTGTCTGTGAGCACACGCGATACCATTAAAGACACATCAAAGCCAATGCCTTTGGAAATACACCACGATTTCAGTGCTCGTATCTCGCTATTCAATACCGGTTCAAGTTCCGTCTCTTCGATGAACAGATCATTATGCATGAACGGAATACGCTTCTGATGAAGCTGCTGATCCAGCAACTGATGAATTCTTAACCATTCATATGTCATTTGGCTCTGTAACTTGTCATCTGGCAAGCGCTCGATCATCAGTTGCAACGCAGTCAGAGGGGTCTTCACCTCATGAATCCAGGACAACATCTCGTCCTTCTCTTGTTCCAGAGCGATAAAATGATGTGAAGACTCCTTACGATACCGCTGTGTCTGGGAACTGACGGCCTCATGTACAATCTGCTCATATGGACTTTCGGCGATATCAAGTTCTCCCAAATCATAGGTATGATCCCAGATGCTCAACTTTTTATAGAAACGGGTCTCTTTCAGGTATCTCGCCCAGATAAAAACAAGGCATACCACTACATTCAGTCCTACGATATACACCACAGATTGGAATGGAATGGACGAGTCCAGGTAGGCCACCAATAAAATAATAAGTTGCATGCTTACCAGTAGCCATAACCAACTAGCCCTTTCTCGTATGTACTTTCCGATCATGCTTCTGCCTCTTCCGTTGCCATGTACCCCTGACCTACTTTGGTTTCAATGTAACGCTCCAAGCCAATGGGTTCAAGCTTCTTCCGTAACCGATTAACGTTAACCGTCAGCGTATTGTCACTCACGAAATGCTCATGATCCCACAAGCTCCGGATGAGGTCCTCACGGGTAACAATCTGATTTTTGTGCTCGACCAGCACTTTAAGGATGAACATCTCATTTTTGGTTAACAGAACAGATTCATCCCCGAAGGTCAGTGTATTTTTCACATATTCAATAGCAGCACCACGCCAGGTTCGGAGTTCAGTATGCTCTGTGTTATAGTTGTACACCCTCCGCAATGTCGCTTGGATCTTGGCAATCAATACATCGAAGTGAAAAGGCTTCTGGATAAAATCGTCTGCGCCCAAATGCATGGACATAACCATATCCGCAGGATGATCGCGTGAGGACAAAAAGATAATCGGCACATTAGAGTGCGAACGAATGATCCGGCACCAATGGAACCCGTCATATTGGGGTAACTGAATATCAATAATGACCAGTTGCGGCTGAATTACGCTGTACTCCTGCAATACCTTTCCAAAATCCTGCACACCATACACATCATACGACCATTGGGACAAACGTTCCTTGATTTCACTGAATAACGATTCGTCGTCTTCAATGAGCATAATTTTAAACAAGAGATTCACCACGTTTCTGATCTTCTAAGGTTGAATAAGGTAATTACACTCCGTTGTTGCAGGATCACCTTTACCGTAACGAATCGTTCTTCCGATCGCTGATTCCAGTGTACAGGGAAGTTGGGCTTATATCAAAAGGTATCCATACTTCGTAAGAAAACGAGCTGAAAGAAGTATCGTATATCATATTAGCTCTCAACAGTGTGTATAACATGGCTTGCATCACTGTTTTCGTCCATCCGCTCGATCAACTGCATCGCTACGTCTCGTGGCGATCTTAATTGTCCTGCTTCATATACTTGATTGAACATACCTGCAAGAGCGAACTCCTCTGCACTTTTGCCTCGTGCAACAGCCTGCAATTCCGTATCGACCATCCCCGGATCAAAAGCAATAATCTCAACAGGGTTCTGTTGACCCGTTTGTTCCAAAGATACGCATTGGGTGAACATGTTCATGCCTGCCTTGGATGTACAGTACACTGCCATTGAAGGCGCGGGATAACTTCCCGAACCCGATGAGAGATTGACAATTTTACGTCTGGCGGACAGATGATTTGTTTGTTGAATAAAAGAGGAACTTAATATCATTGGTGCTGCGAGGCTGATGTTAAGACTCTGACTTATCTCTGCCGCACTGCATTGATCGATAGGTTTTAGAGGCTCCAGCATCGCTGCATTATTAATGAGTCCAATGAATTCAGCTTCCTGAGAAGGTATTTGGTCCAATATGCGTGTAATCAAATCATCGATCCCATTTAGGTCGGCAAGATCATACTGAACATGGCGGTAACGCCCGCTCCATTCCTCGCTTGATTCCAACAGATCCGAACCCCCGCGTGAAATACCGTAAACGTGATCCCCCTTAGCCAATAATAACTCTGCAAGTTGTAAACCGATCCCTTTGGATGTGCCTGTAATGATAAAGTGTCTTTTTCCTGTTTCTGTTCCCATTTCGATACCACTCCTCCTCAATTTTCAATCGATCATATCCCCATATAAGCTTATGAATCTTTCTTTCTCCACAACGTGGCCCACAGAAAAGGTACACCAAAACACGGTTCATGCTGCTCCATCGCCTTCATTGCACGGAACTCCACACATTCAAAGCCATCTTCCAGCATGTAGCGAAGCTTCTCCTCCGTGAATGCAAGACCACCTCGCATCGACTTCTCTTGATACACCTGCCAATCATTCATAACGATCTCAGGTCCACCAATATCGCCAAAACCAGGAGCAAAACAAGTCATTCCAAAGTATCCTCCAGGCCGGAGTGCATTGTGGACCATCTCTATGTAGGGAATGCGCTGATGTGGTAACAGATGGTGCAGACAACCCGAGTCGTAGACAAGATCATATTCTTGCTCTGGGGCCAGTTCAAACACGGAGCGACATTCAAAGTGCACGTCCAGTTGCTCTTCCGCCGCCCTCTCTTTAGCCCAAGCAATCGCTGTCTCGGAAAGATCATAAGCATCTACCTGATATCCTTGGCGGGTTAGATACAGCGCATTCCTGCCCGGGCCACACCCCAGTTCCAGTGCCTTGCCACCGCTCAGCACACCTTCGTTCACATGCGCTACCAGATTCTCATCCGGTTTGTTTGGGAAAAAGGGGATTGGTCTGTTCCGATCCTCATAGAAAGGTTCCCAAAACTGCTTGGCAGATCTGAAATCCGCATCGAGCATATCATATAGATCCTGTACACTTTTAATCGTCTTTTCCACAACCACATTCCTCCTAGACTATTCATTCCTCGTCATTTTCAATAAATCAGCCACACTCTATTATAACATTTTTACCCAGTAGTTCTCTATTTTTCTTGTGTTTTCTACTTAAAAAACAGAAGCTTTTTCCCAACAAAAAAAACGACCGACATGAATGTCGATCGCTTACAATCGTTGGGGTTTTGTGTTGTAACTTACTTCGCCCGTTCCAAGACTGCAAAGTAATTTCCTTCGTTATCAGCAAAGTTGAAGACACGCCCCGTTGGCATCTCGACAATCTCTCCAACCGTTACATGTTTACCAGCCAAGTCGGCATATAACTGATCCAGATTTTCGGTGAAGAACATTAACGAAGGTGTGCCCAGATTTACACCCGCCGACATCCGCTCCACAAACTCCTTGTCATGAAGAATAATGCTCGTCTGCGAATTTGGGGTAGGCGCAATCTCAATCCATCTCATGCCCTCGTCAAGGTTTACTTCATCCACAATGTGGAATCCAGCGACTTCGGTCCAAAAAGCCAGTGATTCATCTTGATTATTGACATACAACATAATCTGGCCGACTTTGCTAAACATGGATCAATCACTCCTCTGATCATCTAATCTCTCAACATCCTGCTTATCATTCCTCAAATTCCAATAGAGTATAACATGCAAGACAGCTTTTTTATCATCTTTCTTTGCAAGTACATGCAACTTAAACTGAAGTACGCTTTTATGCTTCCACTACAATTAGTTTTTTGAAGTTCCCTTATAATGTTTTAACAAGTGAAAGTCTATGAAACCCCGAGGTATAATAATTCATATCGACACCTTCTTTTTGAAAATTCATTCGTTCATAAAATACGAGCGCTGCTTCATTTTCTTCATGATCAAGTGTGTAAAGCATGACATCACCAATGCCGAATTCAGCTATTTTTATACATATTTTTGTAATTAGTCCACGTGCTACTCCCTGTCGAAGGTGTGATTTGCATGTAACAACGCCAACGATTTCATATCGGTTAACAGTAGGCTGAAAGATATAACCAGCATGACCTATGACAACATCTGCTTCGTCAACCATGACATAATAAGCACTGATACGTTCATCCGTCATTTTTAAAAATAAATCCCAGCGCGCAGGATACTGATCGCGTATAAACGAAGGGAATTGAAAATCATGATCCGTCATCATTTTCAGCACCGCTGGCTGATCAATCGCTTGAAAAAGGCGAATAGTCATCTTTTTATCCCCTACCCCTTAGTGTGCATGTAGACATCTTTTAAGTTACCAGCTTCATAATATGGATACTCTAGTTTTTGTTGTACTTGAAGGACGATCTCCGTAGACGTTAACATTTCGACCAAGTATAGTCCCAGGTCAATGGAAGCCGTAACCCCCGCACCCGTTACCGTATTACCATCACGCACTACACGCGCTGAGATTACTTCTGCACAATAAGGATTCAATAAATCATAAGCAGATGAGTTGGTAGTAGCCCTTTTTCCATTCAGGAAACCTGCTGCCCCCAACAGTAAAGCCCCGGTACAAATAGATATTTTATATGTGACATTTTCTGCCGTTCGGACCCATCGCATAAAATCCTCATCAAATCGAAGCGTTCTAGTTGATAATCCACCAGGAAAAAATACTAGGTCAAAATCCCCTAGATGAGGTAATACTGCATCGGATTTCATTTTCAGCCCACGGTCATCCGAAATTTCCTCCTTATCTGCGCAGAATGTCCATGATACGTTTTCCTTTGCTTTCAGAATCGCTAGCCAAGTCACAGCTTCATAAAATCCAGCTAAATCCATGCTTGTCATTCCATCAAATAAAACAAACGCCATTTTCATTGCCGCCACCAGTCCTTTCGTTCCCTGAATAATAAATAAAGTGTTTGATCAAAAGATCAAACACTTTGCCCAGGCGTACGGCATATAATATATGTGCTCCCTCGTGGTTCACTCCACGTTTACGCCAGTCACACATAACAGATATTTACAACTAATATACATGACATCTTTCATATTGTATATATTATGAAATTATTGCGTGGCTTTTAACTTCTTCGTAAGATAAAGTACAACATCGTCGTCCATAATCGTTTCTTCACCCGGCTGAATGTAATGATCATGTTTGTGTACACCGTGACCGTCTGGTATGTACCCGCGATGGGCATATAGAACTTGCGCTTTGCCATAATCGGAAAACACACCTACACCAATGCCTGCTACATCCGTTCGTTCCAGAATAACTTCCTCTGCTCGGTCCATCAACCGTGAACCAATACCTTGGCGCTGGAACTTCATTAGTACATTAAAATCGTTAATTTCGGGAATGCCTTGTTCCCTGAAAGACGGGTAGCTGGAATTCCACAATACATTCACGTATCCGGCAAATTCTCCATTCAACTCGGCTACCAAGGTTACGCGTTCCCCATTCTGTTGTTCAGCCAAATAATGGAGATACTGCTCAGGGGATCTCCCCCAACCCTGCTCCTGAAACGCCTTTGATATGATTACAGGATCGTTCTCATTTAATAGTCTGATATGTACACTCATTGATGAATCCTCCTTAAAAGATATTTCTAATAGCTATATTCCCAATCTATCCCGAAGCGATGTGATGTGAGCAACATGGTGTTTGCCATGCCAAGCATACATGCCCAGATTGTAATCCAGTCTTGTCGTTTCTTCCGATGAGGGATGATAAAATTGTTTGGCATAATCTGCATCTGTCAGCGCGTTTAACAGAAACACCCAACGACGATGGAGGGCATCCAGAATCTGAAGCGAGAATTCGACATCCAGGTCTCTTGAATCACTCAGTTCAGCCCAGCGCTCTTCATAATAAGGCCGAATCGTTGGTGTATCCTCTGTCAGCGCCAACTTGAAACGAATCATACTGTTCATATGGCTGTCTGCCATGTGGTGAATAACCTGTTTGAGCATCCATCCACCTTCTCGATACGGTAGACTTAATTGCTCTTCACTCAATCCCTTTACCGCTTCTCGTGCGCGTTCAGGCAACTCAGTAATGTCCTGAATCCACTTCTCCCGTTGTGCCAAAGTAACTTCACCCGTGTGTACAAATGGTCCTATCGGAAATCTTTCATCCATCCATTATTCCTCCTTGTTTATATGATTCCAATAACTTTAAACAGGATCTACAGGGCATATTCCATAAGCCAACAGTCTCGCATCTGTCCTTCGTGCTGCTCATGTTTCTCCAACAGCTTAATCTTTTGGAAACCACATTTCTCGTAACAGGATATCGCCCTTAAGTTCCATGATTGAGGGTCCATAACCACTTTACGGGCTTGTTTTTCATTAATCAGATAAGCCAGCATGGATTGCATCAACTGTGTACCCATGCCTTTATTCCAGTATTCTACCTCACCAATAAACTGATCCGTTCCATAGATGATCTCATCCGTGTCTCCATAACCATACTCCGTTCGCTCTTCTTCCTCAAGCTCATAGAACTGAATGTATCCAATCGGATGTCCTCCATACTCAACGATACAACGAGTAGCACCATCTTTCTGATTGTAAAAATGCTCTCTCACCTGTTCCAGATCATGCGGCCGATCACGCCCTTCATAGTATTGAAGAACTTCCGGGTCTGACAGCCACTTCACCAGATGTTGTTCATCTTCTGTGTCCAAGAAACGTACAGTGATTTCATTCGATTCATATACATTCATCATTCTGATTACTCCTTATTGATCTCCAGATTCTCACTCGTAACCCAACTCAGATCCTTCCCTAACAAATGCTCGTTGTGAACATAATACACCATGGGATTCTCAAGCGGTTGAGTCGTTCCATCCAAAGATCTGAGCGTTAACCGCAACTTGTAGCTCCCAATCTCATCAGGTATCGCAAATCCTATCAGATTATCAGCTGATTTCATGGTCATCCCCTGCGCCTTCAGATACTTTTCCAGAATGACTTGATCAAGATAGGAGCTACCAACAGACGAAGGCATGTACCACGCATCATCTTGTTCTTCAGTGAATGTGACCCCTTCCCATCCAGGGACAACGGGATACACCATATGCTGGTCCTTGTCTTCTCTTTTTCGCGTTATCTCTAACTCTACCTCAACTACATCCGTATCAATCTGCCTGATTGTGCCTGCCATCACAACATCCTGGGCACTCACACTTGGAATAACATAGCTGTATATGAGCAGAGTCACCAAGAGAATTATCGTTACTCCCGTAATCCAAAATATTGTACTTTTACGCATCTGTCTGATCCTCCCATCTAATTAATCATACTTCTGGAGTAGCTCCTTCTCTGTTAAAGATTGAGTTAACCTATCCAACTCAGGGGATGCCATCCAATCACTGGAGGTGTTCAATCCATGCTTGATGGTATGTATCGCTACAATAATAACTGCCATCTTCTGCTATCATTTTATATTTTTGTTTCCCGTTCGCCCTCTGCTCGAAGCTGGTTTTGACACCCGTTTCACCATATTTCTGTTCTGAAAATTCTGTGTTCAATCGGCTTCACCTCCTCATGGCCTGCCAAATATACTTGCATTCTCTTACAGCAATCCTACCATCAACCTGATTCTCCTTCAGCTTTACTTCCAGCTGTTCCCGGTACTCAGGCTGTGTATAATCCGGGTTTCCGGGGATATCGGAGAGAAAGATGGCAAACTCTTTTTCATCCGAGAAAATCATAAGTGCCTCGTTATATTCCTCAATCTTGATCTCCTTAAAAGCATTTCTTTCCAAACGCTCACGTACCTTTGTTATATCCGTATGAATACCAATCATAACTCCACCCTTTTGCAGCAATCTCCCATGCTCAATAATGGAAGTTGGACCTCTGCGATCATAGATCAGACCAAATTGCTTATCTTCAAATGGCATCTTTTCTTTTGTGCTGACACAGACAAATTCCACATTTGTTATCGTGCTTGAATGAAGACTGTTCTGGGCTATCTTTATCATCTCTTCCGAATTATCAAACCCCATAATGTGATCGGTATATTCCGACATTTTCAACGTAAACTCCCCATGTCCACAGCCTGCATCGAGCACGGATGTATACTGAGGCAGAAGCTTAATCAACCGCTTTTCAAAAATATCTTCAGCAGTGTTACCTTCCAGCGTATACAAAGCTCTACCCTTGTATCCCCCATTACGTCGTGCAATCATATCGTACCATTCCATGCTCATAGAGTTCCTCCTGACAAAAAATCCCTTTATTTAAACATTCGACATAGGTAAGTCGATTCTCCTGTTTGGATATACGATATATCTTTGCTAAAATATGAAACGCTTCTCTTCCAGCTTCCGTATTAAGGTCGAAGCCGTATGTATCCCATATAATAAACCATCTAATCTGGAGGTCGAGCGCATGTCATTTTTCAAGAAAATGTTAGCCAGTGTAGGTGTTGGAGCAGCCAAAGTAAATACGGAATTGCATACACCAGAGGTCACGCCTGGAGGAATCATCTCGGGGGTTGTGTACATTGAAGGTGGAGATGTGGAACAGAACGTAGATCGAATCTATCTTTCAATCAAAACCCATTACATACGGGAGCACGATGATCGTAAAGTAAAAGAAACAGCCGTCATAGCCAAATATCTGCTCACCGAAGGTTTCACCTTACAGCCTGGAGCCAAATTGGAGAAAGACTTTTCATTTGACCTCCCAGAAAATCTGCCAATTACACTGCATCGTGCAGAGGTATGGGTGGAGACGGGCCTCGATATTTCAAGTGCTGTAGACCCCTCAGACCGGGACAGACTGCAGGTTGTTCCCAGCAAAGACATGAACACCGTGCTCGATGCAATTGATATCCTTGGTTTCAAACTGCGTGAAGTGACCAATGACTATGCACCAAAGCTGGGTGGCAATCTGCCATTTGTGCAGGAATTTGAATTTGTACCAACAAACAAATTCCGTGGGCATCTGGATGAGTTGGAAGTGCTGTTCTATCCGATGGGCGATTCGCTGGAGCTGCTATTACAGATCGACCGCCGCGCTCGTGGACTCAGTGGAATATTCTCCGAAGCGATGGGAACGGATGAGAGCTTCGTCCGCCTGCATCTGTATGAAAGACATCTGGAGCGGGGTGCGCATTCTGTCGCTCAAGGACTGGAAGAAGTCATATCCAAACATATTTAATCAATAGTTTGTGTAAACGAATAAAAACCGTCCTTTATCAGACAAATCTGATGAAGGACGGTTTTTCCCTTTCGAAAAGGGGATCAGAAAAATCTGGGGTTAACAGCGATCGGAAGGTTATTCTGTCATCGGAGTGTCAGTCGAATTATCCTTAGTGAACTTATATATTAATACGCTTCGGTACTTTTTAGACTCAACGTTTCACATACAAGTTGGGCAAAGGCATCGAAGCTGCCACAGGAGCGCAGGCTTTCCAACTTCTCCTCCTGCCGGATCAATTCTACAAACAGATCATAGATCCCCATCGCCTGTTCGTAATCCTCTTTGCAGATAGATAACATAAATACAGCATGTACTTCATTCTCCTCATCCCACGGAATCGGCTTCTCGAGCAGACATACCGATACGGTCGTACGAGTTGAACTCAGCTCCATGGGATGCGGAATCGCCATACCTCTTCCAAGCGCGGTTGAAGCCATCTTTTCCCGCTCCTGCACAGCTGGCCAGAATTGCTCCGTCACGATTCCCTTCTCCAACAGCGCTCCGCTCATCTCAGCCATAAGTGTCATTTTGTCAGGCTGATCGGACCGAAACATGAACAACGCTGGATCAAAGTAACGCAGTAGCGTCATTTCCTCCTGCTCATCACTAGTTCGCACCAGATGAGTGATCGTTGCCATGTCTCGTTCCGATGGAATCGCAGCAATGACAGCTGACGGCTTGCCTTTGGACTCCCGTAACCGGATCGTGGAAATGACCAAATCTTCGGGCACACTCCCCATCTCCTCGTACTCCCGTAGCGAAACTACACGTGAGACCTCCAGCTCTGCAAATAAAGAACGCAATCTGGATTCAAGAATACGAGCTGTGCCGTATCCTGACCCACAGACGAGTAATACGGATTTCCGTTTGCGATGAGGAATCTGGTATTTACGTTCCAATGCTGCACCAATATGAAGAGCCAGGTAACCAATCTCACTGTCATTGATTTCATGAGGTACGTATGTCTGTAGCTGTTTCACTGCACTTATCGTAATCTCATAGGCGAGTGGATAATATTTACGTATATGTCCCAGCAGTGGATTCCGCATATTCATGCCATGTTCCAGGCGAGTAATCATGGGCTTCAGATGGGCATACAGATCATTTGGCAAGCGTTCATCATCCCGCAGATCATAGGTGTACCGATCATAGATATGACCCAGCATCTGCTGTACAGCAACATATAACGGGTCACTTCGAAGTCCATTCCAATCGGTAGTGGTCATTTTTTTGCTAACAATATGCAACAGCAGATAATCTCGCTCTCCAACTGGACAGTGAATGGAATATAACAACTCCAGATCCTGAATAATCTGCTGTGCAAGTTGCTGATCCTGAACATTCGCCTCCACTTTCTCGAATCGCTCCAGTTCATGCCCCTGCTTAATACGTAATACCATAACAGCCAGATGCGTAATCAGATCTTTCAGTGCCACATCTGCAATACGAACATCCTGTTGGCCTACATGGCGAATGACGATCTCGCGGATGTGCGCGGGTTCGATTGGATACAACAAACGTTCCTGTGCCACGGTCATTCCTTCGGGGCCCAGTTCTTCATCTCGCGAATCGGCGTACTCGGCAAGGCAATAGCGGAACCTGTGCTCGTCCCCGACAACTTTCACACCATGTCCTGGCTTGATCTGAAGCTGAAGCTGGTAGTTCTCCAGAATCTGACGAATGATTTTCAGATCATTGTTCATCGTTGCACGGCTTATATACAGCTGATCAGCGAGGTCTTCCATCTTGATATGACCCGTTTCACCAAGCAGCTTGAACAATTCATACCGGATACGCTCATCAGGCGATCCAGGTACTGGCGCACCTTTTTGCCGATCATCCTTCCGTTCCTCCAACAGCTCAGTATACCGCTTCGCATCATGCACACGAATGGAATAACCCCGCCCACGCTTGGATTCCAGGCTCCCACCATGCCCAGCAAGGATATGATCCAACTTCTTCAGATCATCCCGAATGGTACGCACCGTAACCTCTAGTCTGTCTGCAAGTGCTTGGCTCGTCCAAGCCTGTTCATGCCCTTCACCATGAATGAGGTGGAACAGCTTTTTCAACCGTTTAGTTGGAAAAATCATACCGATATCCGACCTCCCTTCTGATCAGGATTGTGTCAAACTAAAATTCAGCTTATATGGATACAAGTACCGTCATTAATTTGCAATGTTCGAGTTCCGGCAAACGAACGACCTTTTCTCCATCGGTTAACCTCTGCTGAGGCCCCAGTGGTTGTTCACCAAGAGATACACGCTCTGCATGTACAGGTTGATTAAAGTGTATGTTCACGTTTGCAGACTGCGCCAAATATGGATTGAAGACACGTACAATGTAACCCTCACTCTGCTCTGCTTTCTTGAAACTGCTTAACACCACGTTGGAATCGTCGCTGAACGACATCAGGCTGTAGTCTGTATCAAGAACACGTTCCTCATCGCGGAAAGCAAAGATCAGACGTCCATTCAAAAAGTCGCATTGCTGATAACTGCTGATCGGTGTCAAATATTCACGCGCAGCACGGGCCACATTCGCTTCGTCGAATCCAGAAGTCTGGATATGCAGGCCAAAGGTAAAGGAGAGCTCGCCAAGCAATTGCGCATCAGGTGTAGCCACAATTTTCTCACCGGAGGCCCGGCCAGAACGATACAACAGGTTTTCCTTACCCATGAAACCGAAAGTACGGAACAAGGTCAGGGCAATGGTATCCATTTGCTCACCAATAATCTCGTACTCACGTACACCTTCCGTCATCACAGCCATACCATGCGAACCATTGTTCAATCCGGCATAACTCTGCATCGCTTCAATAGTGATCGGTTTCTCCTGCCACTGTTCGCGCTCCCATACTTCCACTTCTGGCAATGAGGTTGGACGAGCTATGACTCCAAACGGTTGATCTGCAATGGATAGGGCGGAAGCAATTCCTGTATCAAAAAGGACACGCAGACGGTGGCTGAACACCTCATTCTGCACCTGAACCTGGAAACGGATCAGATTCTCTCCTTTGCGAAGAGATATCTCCACTTGCATTGGCAATGCTCCTGACGTGATGCCTGCGGCGCGCTCTTCCAGATCGTAGGGGACATCCAGCGTGAAACGCAGGGATAGTGTCTGAGATACAGACGTTTGGGTGGTCGTTGCACTCATCTGGCTACCTGCCGAAGAAACAATCAGATCCCGCTCGGGAGGAGAATAATTGTAGGAATCTCCGTCATCCCCGTTATCTTCGAAGACCATTTGATCCGCATACACTTGGCCAGATCGCTTATCTGTAATTTGCAAGGTGCCGTTTGCTTGCAACGCAATGCTGAAATGTTCATTTTCAATCGTGTCTCCGTTACGCCGCTCAATAACAGGTGTAGCGCCCTGACTGAAATCAAAAACAATCTGGGTGTAACCCATCGCCGGGACCTCTTGCAGTTCCACCAGCAATTTGGCGCGATATACGCGTTCAGGCAGATGCACTTTGCGACTTGGATTCAGGTCAATGTGTTGTCCAAGTACATAATCGGTCTGATCTGCTTTTTCTACAATGGTGTAATCCAGCTCGCATCCCTTCGTATCCCGAATGACAAAGGATTCTTCCGGAATATAAGCTTCAATCTCAGTAACCCCGCCTCGCACATACGGTAGCGTGTTGAACAGGGTGAACGCAAATGTCTCCTCCTGCTGTATCGTTGAAGCAATCATCCGCATATGCAGGTCGAGCAGATTGAGTGCGATATCATAGGCCTGTTTGTAACGAAACGCAACGTCCTGATTGGTTGTATCACTGTTACAACCACCGATGCTGTCATGTGCCGCATTCTCAAACAACAGCTTCCAGATATCCTCCACAATACGATGCGGGTAGTCATGTCCGAGAGAATGGCTAATCGCAAGTACAGGTTCTAGCGTGTTAGCAATCAGATTCTCAATTCGGTTATTCTGTTGCTTGAGATCCGCACGGGTGGAAAAAATGGACTTGTGAATCCGCATGTGCTTGGCTTCCATTAATTCACCCCGAAGTACAGGCAGATCCTGACTATCCGCTTCGATCTCCGCCAGAAAACGTTCCGGTTCATTCATCACATATTCGCGTTCTGTATCCAGTGCATTGAACCGTTTAATCAACTCCGGCAGATTCAATCGCACAGGCGCCTGATCAAACCCATTGGGGAAATAGATATGTTTGGTGGAGGCTTTGCGTTCCAGCGCACCAATCTGTTTCTCCAAATAAGGGATCAGATCTTCTTCATTTTCCGGAATGTTACCACCGTAGTAATACCCGAATGGCATCTGTACAGCAAATACACGACTGCCATCCGACCCTTCCCACGTAAACTCGGTATGTGGATTCGTATTATCCGAGACACCACGCCAGAACAGGAAACGTTCAATGCCAAACTCCCGATAGATCTGCGGCATCTGTGCCGATTGTCCAAATGCATCCGGGACATAACCAACCTTCATCGCATGTCCGTACTTTTGTGCTGTTTTCATACCATAATACAGGTTTCGGACCATGGATTCACTGGAAATAACCAATTGATCCGTCTGTGTATACCAGGGTCCCGTCATCAGTCGTTTGGCAGAAACCAGTTGGCGGATCCGTTCCTCATCTTCGGGACACCAGCGGATGTAATCATCCAGCAGCGAGCCCTGTGCATCCAACAGGTAATAATGGAATCCATCGATATTCTCCAGTGCATCCAATACTTCCTTGACGTGTTTGACAAGATACACTTTGGAACGGGAGGTCGTAAAATACCATTCCCGGTCCCAGTGCGTATGTGGAATCACATGTACTTTGGTACGATTGCTCTCACTCATATCTCTATATCCCTCCAGATGCTTTTTAAAGGTTGTTCAAGATACTGAAAACCGATCTTTTTGAACATGTACTTTTAGTCAAAAACGAGTTCGATTTCTTCCCCGTTTTTCTTCACTGAAGCTTCCTGAGTCTTGGCAGGCTGTTTCTCTTCTTCATCGCGGAAGTTCACCAACATGGTGCCACCCGCCACGATCAGTGCGCCGACAATGCCTCCGGCAAGGTACGCGATTGGGGTACCTACTGACACAGCTCCATATAAGCCGCCAATTGGTGGCATGATGATATGTGCTCCCAGCAGTGCAGTCAAGGCAGCGCCCGTTGCACAGGCAAACATGTTGACCAGAATCATCTTGGCAGGGTTACGCAGTGTGAACGGAATTGCACCCTCCGTGATGCCGATCACGCCCATAATCACTGCACCTTTTCCCGCTTCCTGATAGGTTTTGGAAAAACGTTTCTTCATCAGCAATGTTGCCAAACCATAACCAAGCGGCGGAATGCAGATGGCAATATTAATGAAAATATTCGGCAGATAGACACCGGACAGGAACAGGGCATTGCCTGCCATCCATGCCGCTTTGTTGACGGGTCCGCCGAGATCGAATCCAATCATTGCCCCCAGAATAATGGCAAGCACAACGGTATTGGTTCCGCTCTGGCTCATGTTTTGAACCCAAGCAATGAGATACTCATTCAGCGCGCCCAGCGGGCCACCCAGAATGACTGCCATCAGAAATCCGGTTAAACCTACGGTAATCAGCGGTAAAATGATTAACGGTACCGAGCCAGCGGCCGGACCTGTAATCTTAACTTTGTTTTTGACCCACAAGGTGATGTATCCGGCAAAAAAACCAGAGATTAATGCGCCCAAGAAACCAGCGTTGGTCTGCTGTGCCAGCACCCCGCCGATCAGACCTGCGGCCAGCGCAGGTTTGTCAGCAATGGAGTAGGCAATGTAACCGGACAGGACAATCGTCAATAATCCGATGCCGCTCCATCCTACATTTTGCACGAGATATAAAATATGCAAGAATCCGCTTCCATCTTTGTACGGATCAAGATCAGTAATACCCATTGATAGTGCGATAATTTTACAGATGGCAACGACTAGGGAACCCGCGATAATGACGGGCAGCAGATAGGAGATACCTGTCATTAGATGTGTTTTTGCTTCACCAAACCATTTTCTCATCGTACTCTCTCCTCATGTGGAAGGTGGGGTTAAGCTTGTGCGTTCACAGCCTCAACAGCTTTGGTTAATACCGCTTCTGCCTGACTTACGGCATGACCGATTTTGACACGTACGACTTTTTTATCGCCAAACCGATCCATGTCCTTCACCGTTTGATCCGCTGCAATCAGTACAAAATTTGCTGCAGCAATATCTTCTTCCGTCAGCTTATTGACTTGTCCCATAGCTCCCTGTTGTTCCACTTTGATCTCATATCCCAGTTGCTGAGCTGCTTTCTCCAATGCTTTGGCGGCCATCGGGGTATGGGCGAGACCTGCGATACATGACGTTACACCTACGATTTTCATTATGACACCAGTCCTTCCGTATATTGATGAAGCAACGCATATACATCTTCCGGATGCACCGCTTCCGCGATGGCCTCTTTGAATGAATCTTCCAGCAATAAGGTGGCAAGTGAAGAGATAATTTGCAGATGGGATACGTCTACATGACCTTTAGGCACAAGGATGGCAAAAATATATTTTACCGGCTTGCCGTCATGAGATTCCCAATCAATGGGCTCCCGCAATCGAATGACCATCACTGCCGGACGTGTTACAACTTCACTCTGGGTATGGGGAATTGCAAAGTGATCCTGAAGTCCGGTGGAGTAGACACGTTCGCGTTCCCACAGATCAGCCGCAAGTTGTACACGGTTTGTAGTGATGCTGTAACGCTCTGCCTCCGCAGATATAAAATCAAATACATCCTCTTTACTATGCAATGTCTGATCGAGATAAATCTGATTGGTTGTAATCATGATCTCTGTCTCTCCTCCTCTCTCTATCCAAAACGATAAGCGCTTACAAGATCATTGTAACGGATTCTTCCTTGACCTTGGATCTAGAAAATTTCCCCTTCGAAGCGGAAAAACATTAGCCATAGCAAAAACCCTGAGTCTAATAGACTCAGGGCAGTTGTAAATGAGTTTCAATTGGTATGCTGCAAAGGCAGTGTAAGGAAATGTCTTCTATTTAGACAATACTTCAGGAACGCTGTGTCCAGCGTTGCATTCCTGATCGAAGACCGTAATATACGGCGGCGAGCAAAATAAATCCGGCAACAGCCATCATCATGGATGTTGTATCCCATTGAACACGGCTTCCAAAAGCAATCTTGGATTGCAATGGGGTAACAGAAGAAGCGGTGTTCGTAAGATCAGGTACATAATTCAGTGTCATGATCATGCCTTGAACGACATTCCAAGCTACAAAACCGATGATGAATAACAAGGTAACCAAAAAGGATTCCAGCGCTAATCGTTTGTTCATGATTGTCATTTTGCCTCCTCTTCCCACTCAATTAGACAAAACGTGTTGCATCTCCTGTTTCAAACGTTCTTTATTTTCGTCCACATATTGATACAGCAGGTCAAAGCTTTCTTCGTTATCCGATTGCATGCTCAAATTCGCGGCTTCCAGTTCAATCTGCTGTAATACCTCATGAATCTGTTCCCCGTGTGTTTGCAGGCTTGTCGTGATGTCATCTTCGGACAGGCCATTCACATTATCTCGTAATTGCCCGTGCGTTACACCGCTTTTGGACAACATCTGCTCTATCTTCTTCAGGATCACGGCATCTGCATCATTGCCAATCCGCTCCATAGCTGTTATCGTCTCACCCAGATACTGTCCGCTGGAATTCTCAAGGAAACCGGTCATCCCGTTCATGGACAGCTCGGTATCCAGATCAATGATTAGAATGATATCTCTCAATACTTGCGGAAGTTCCGGCCCACTTTCTCGAATCGTCGAAAATTCAGCCCGATAAAGGTCCATGGCAACACTCCCCACCACTTCTTCACCTGAGATCTCTTCAAGCTGATCAAGTGGTAACAACTCCTGCAATTCTTCTTGTAACTTGTTCATCTTTCTCTGCCTCCTGTATCTCTCTGTCTAAATAGTTTGAACGTGTTTTTTACACTGGACCACTACGCGGTCAGAATAAACTTCCGATCGCTGTTATCCCCAGATTTTTTCAATCCCTTTATTAAAGGGTAAAATCCGGTGATAAAGGCGAAGTGTAAGCTTCCGAAGCAGCTTTCTTGCAGAAAGCTTTTAGCTCCGCTTCTTCAGTTTTTTTCTGCCCTCTCCGTTTCGTGTAAATTTCAAGTTCAACTACGCCGACACGTTATTACATCATATCAGAATACGCTATATAAGTTGAACTTATGGAAGTTTACATGTTCGTGCCGAAGTCATTTTACAGGGAATATCGTCAAGTTAACATGCACTTGACCTCTGGAAAATATTCCGCTGTTATGATCTTGGCATCACGAGTCTTGGGAGGGGTAATGATGCGCCTGGCCTTGTTCACAGACACCTATCTTCCGGAAACCAATGGTGTTGCTGGCACGCTCCACCGCTTGAGTAACCATCTGAACCGCAGAAGAATTGAACATCTGCTGTTTACTCCGAACTCCGTCATTGAAGGAAGCCATGAGACTCAAGTCCGATCGGTTGCCAACATCCCTTTTTTTCTGTATCCCGAATGCCGCATTGCTCTACCCAACAGAGCAGACACGCACAAGCAGCTACAAACCTTTCAACCCGATCTGCTGCATATCGCCACACCTTTTAATATGGGGTTGCTTGGTCTGAGGTATGCCCTCAAACACCATCTTCCCCATGTTGTCTCCTACCATACCCACTTCGATCGTTATCTCGAATACTACCGGTTGAAAAGTATGATTCCTCTCTACTGGAAGTATATCCAGTGGTTCCACCGTGCCTGTGATGCAACCCTAACTCCATCGCAGGAAACGTTAAACACCCTGCAAACCCAAGGCATTCAGCGTCTGAAACTTTGGTCTCGCGGGATTGATTGCAACCTGTACTCCCCTGATAAACGCAGCTCGGATATCCGTGAACGATACCACATCACCGCTCCCCTTATTCTACTCTACGTTGGACGCATTGCCCCGGAAAAAGATATCGCTACACTCACGACTACCATGCAGCAGTTGCCCCAGGAAATGCAGTCCCGTGTACACTGGATCATCGTTGGCGACGGCCCATCTCTCCCGAAAATGCGTCTGCAATCCCCACCCAATGTCACCTTTACAGGTTATATGCATGGCGAAGAACTTGCTGTTATGTATGCTTCGGCAGATCTGTTTGTGTTTCCTTCCTCTACGGAGACATTTGGCAATGTGGTACTGGAAGCGATGGCTTCAGGACTCCCTGTGGTGGCGGCCAATGCTGGAGGTGTAAAGGATCTGGTATCCCACCACCGCAATGGTGTATTATTCGAGCCAGGTCAGGCTGATGCACTGATTCGGGAGATATGTCTCTGGGGAAATCACGTGAACCAATTGCGGATGATGGGATTGGAAGGCAGAAAGCTGGCTGAGCAGCGGTCGTGGGAGCATATTTTTGATACACTAATCGGGGATTATGAGGAGGCTATAGAACATCGGAACAGACAAACGAAAGATCGAATTATTACAGCGTAGTTGATGAAATTATCTTCTTCCAACAACCCATAACTACCGCCTCTGTCCTATGCAAAATTAAACCGGTTCACTCGTTCAGGCTGCCATAGCATTTACACTCTGCTACGGTCAGCCTGAAACATGTTTCCAATACGTTTCATAACAAAACCTCCTTCTTGGAATGGGTTAAGCTATTTATTCCGTATGTAGAAACATAGAAGCCAAAGTTATTGAAATTATTTAGAGTATTTTGAATGATTGTATAAATAGAAAAAGACATGACCTCATTGAACTGGATCATGCCTTTTATTACAAACAATCTATTGGTTGAATTTACTGAACGGGACTTTGATATCTACAAACCCTTTAGCGTAGGGTGCAACCTCATAAGGGTGGAATCGGATGACAATACCTTTGTCATATAAAAAGAATTCAGATGTTTGATCAAGCTGAAAATCATAAATATTTTCTTCAAAAATAGAAACTCCTGCATTATACATGGCTAATAGACTGTTGGAGATTGATTTCTCCACCTTCTCCATCTGAGTATCGTCTTTAACATACTCGCTTAGCTTCAGTTCTTTCCCCGTTCTTAAATCATAGTTATATGATTTTGTCGCATCCATTCCATGTGCTCCGCCAGTGTACACATGATCTTCATATACCACAGATAATTTTTCTTTTGCATTGTATTTTACACTGGCCATGGTGATGTAGAAATATTTTTTGTTTGATTTCTTTTCTTCTTTGTCCAAGCGAGCTGCTTTCACTGCGTGAAGTTTAAATGTCTTGTTCAGTTTATCCGTCACAGATTTATTACCACCTGTTAGATGTATGTATGGCTGTCCTTTGTAATATTGGACCTTCGTTTTCACTGTAATCGTGCTGCCTGCCTCTACATGACTACTCGGAAGAATGATAGCAATCAGTACAGTGATCAACAGGTAATTTATCCATCTCAATTTTTTTCTTTCCATTCTATATTTCAACATTATCGATTAACCACCTTTGGCTCAAATGATATCGTTTCCTGCATTCTGTTCCATATTACCTGTGGAGTGCCCTTTAGGTCTGTTCCGCTCTGAACGTTTCCAATCCAGATGTCCTCTGCTCCTGGGTGTTGTAAATAGTGCCTAAGCGTTGCTTTGATCAGAATAGACGAATGTAAGTCCAACACCTCATCCAGTGGTATCCAGAATAACTCGCCTTCATCTGAGGGCACAAAATGTCGATGCGTGGTCTCTCCGAAATATACAAACTGCTGCCAAACCTCACCACCGTTAACTTCCAACAGAATATATCGAAGCCGAAAGTGTTCGACATCCTCTTGCTTAAACCCGGTCTCTTCTTCAATCTCTCGATAGCTGGCGGTCATGGGTATGTTCAGTTCCCCTTGTTCCAGATGTCCGCCAATGCCACCCCAGAATTCAAAATCAAACAATCTGCTACCCGCCTTCTTCATCATCAGCATGTCTGAGCCATTGCTCAAAAACGCTGTAGCCATCTGTCTAATTTCCATATGTTCCTCGCTTTCCAGACTGTGATTATAGGAGTCTTTATCTATTTAAACTGAACTAAAGAATATTTACACTAGCCACTCCGATGACAGAACAACCTTCCGATCGCTGTTATCCCCAGATTTTTTGATTCCTTTCCTAAAGGGTAAATCCGGGGATAAAGGCGACCGCTCCGCTTCTTCAGGTTATTTCTGTCCTCTACGTTTTGTGTAAATGTTATATTCAATTTATATAACCGCCTTCTACAGCAATTCCTTTAGCTCACTTAGATGCTCAATCGTATGTAAAGGACTAGTCGTAATCCTGTCCTGCCACGGCTGGTTGACCTTCATCCAGATGGTGCTCATGCCTACGCTTGCCGCTCCCTCAATATCGTTCACCGGATGATCGCCAATGTAGATGCATTGCTCTGGGCTTAGACCGAAATGATCTAGCGCAAGCTGAAATATGCGTGGATCGGGCTTTTTGACTCCAGCCTCTTCTGAAACAATAATATGGTCGTAATCCTCCCGGATACCGAGTTGATCGATCTTTCCATACTGAATATCGGTCTGCCCATTGGTAATTAACCCAGTTCGATATTTCCCCCGAAGATGCTGAACGACTTCTCGCGCCTGTTCCATCAGAACTGAACTTCGCACATACTTTCTGCCATAGAACTCCATCAGTTCTGCATGTGGCGGATGCTCTGCCCAGGGCAGTTCATGCAACAACTCGTTGAACAGAAAGGGTTTGTCCTTATAACCATCCTGGTCGAGTTCAATAATTCGTTTGCTTATATCTTCGGTTGACTCAAGGTGACCAAAATAGGTTTCAATCAAACTCTGCGTGAAGCCGTCAAAGGTCATTGTTCTGTTCAGAATTGTATTGTCTAAATCAAAAATAACGGCTTTAATATGATCCATCTTCCTTCTCCCCCAATTCCAGTACATGCGTTATCTTCTCCATACTCGTCACTTCTCTAAATCCCAAGTCGCGATAAAAAAATCCAGCAACCGGTTGATCCGTGTACAGAACCAGTCGAGCGTAATGTTTTTCCGCTTTTTGAATAACCGCATCCATCAGCCTGCGCCCAACCCCATGTCTTCGAAATTCTCTCATCACATAAAGCCTGCGAATTCTTCCTGTATCAGTCACTTCAGAATAAGGATCTCTGTTCAGACCGCAGATCCCAACCACCTTATCGTGCACTCTGCATTCAAAAAGCGCTTCATCTTCTTGCTCGAATGTATTGATTCCTGTCTCATATTCATGGATTAATCGCTCGATATGTCTGAACCCCTCACTGGAGCTTTCGACCAGCATCGCCACTAAATCGTCATGATTCCACACCGATATCTCCTGTATCTGCATGGTGTAACCGCCTCCATCATTTTAAATCAATGGTACACATGCAAACCCAACCATACATTGAACGATGGCCGGGTTTATCTTGTACAGCTCATTCTCATTTTTTCTTTTTGTGATAGTGATAACCTGTGCACAGACCCTTTTGTTTGGATTTGGCTGAACAGTTATGTCCACCGTTCTTATCCAGTCTGCCTGGATGAGCATAAGCGGAAGAGGATACACCAACAAGTACGACAAGAGACAGGATTACGATAACAACCTTTTTCATAAGTCACCCTTCGATCAACACCCTATGCTTTAGGGCTTAATACGTGCTATATCATTCTACATGAAAATCCACAATTTGGATATCCTTCATCTTTTTAGCCGATCCATTCTCATAAAATCTTAAATTGCTTCAATGCATGGAAGACCCCATCTTCACTTGCCCGCAGGGTGACATAATCAGCGCTTTGTTTAATCCGTTCTCCGCCATTTCCCATCGCAATTCCGATTCCCGCATACACTAGCAGATCCACGTCATTCTCCCCATCGCCAAAGGCCATTGTATCCTCTCTGGATATCTTCAGGTAGTCGAGAACTTTCTCTGCGGCTATAGATTTGCTGACTTCGCTCGCTTCCAGCACATTCACTACATACGGATGAAATCTCACGAATCGTAAGGAAGGAAATCTGGACTGGAATTTCTCCGTCTCCGCTTCATCCGCATATAAGCAAATGCAATATACGTCCTGTTCCAACGTGCTGATTTTCTGTGGGGAATCCATAAGTCCAAGCGTATCTCTTAAAGCGTCAGTAACACGACCATCTGTTGTACACAACCCGTTCGTCTCAAATGACTCTGTATAATATGAAATACTGTGCCCATGCAACTCGGCAAACTCACTGAATGCTCTAACCATCTGTGCTGAAAGTACAGACTTATGTATCACTTCATCACCTGCTTTGATCAATGCCCCATTAGCCGAAATGATCGTATCGATTCCGAGATTTCTGAATTCTTCGCATAAATTATAGGGCCTGCCTGTGACGAGTACAACTTGAACGCCTTTACGAATCAATTCCCGGATCGACTCAGCTGTACGCGGTGATAAACTCCGATCTATTTCGCTCAGCAACGTACCGTCCACATCAAAGAATACAGCTCTAATCAAAATGTACTTCCTCCTCTGTCTTCAATTAAAAAGAGCAAGCACAGAATAACCTTGTGTGGTCTTCCTGCACTTGCTCTTGCAATTAACGGGTCTGAACATCTTGGGTACGACCCATGTACCATGATTGAAATGATTTGACCGTATCCAGGGAAATGTCATGTGCCCGATGATGCAGTACTGGCTTGGCGCGGTTTACCGTATGAATGGAAGCCACACCGAACCAACGCTGTAACACATTACGGGTGATCTGCACTTCGATGACTTTCTCACGTTTGGAGATGAAGAGGGTTGAAGTGAGCGCCCCGGTTCGAAGTTGAATGAAATTCTGATGCAGAATGTATCGGGTATGGAAAAAGTCCATCACTCTGCATGTTGCAATCCACACGAGCAGAATCGCGGAAATCATCCACCAGGCATGTTTCTGCCCAAACACCAATGGTTTGAAGTACCACAATAAACCCGTAATTATGATCCACCCCCAGCTTGGTTTGAGCAGGCGCAGCCATAGTGATATTCGTGGAAGTTTTTCCATCTCCTGCGTAACCCGATAGGATGGCAGGATCTCCTCAATCAGGGTATAGGCTTGCTTCACAGGCAAGAAAGGATAGAGCGAGTTCACCTCCTGCTCGGATTCCCCCAGACTACCTGCAGTGGTCAGTTCTACTTCCGCTAATCCAAGCAGCCTTTTCATCGGTGACTGTGTAATTTTCACGGCCTGGACTCGCTCTTTCAAGATTGAAAATGACGTTTGCTCCATCATGCCCTTCGAGATATAGATCCGTTTGGCATCCGAGGTGATCTGGAAATTTCCATACTTTACGAAGGTTCTGACTATGCCCAGAGCAATAGATATAATCAATAAAACTAAAATCATCAAACCGGCAATCCACCAGGAATCAAGCCAGGTTAATAACAAACTTTCCGTTACTTCTTCATCAGGGAAGAAGTCCTTCACCCAGGAATACAGCGTAGCCAGGACCGGAATCAGTACGAGAAAGCTAAGCGAGGTAAAGGATGCTTTGAATATGTCCTTGCGGGTGGAATGATAATGAACAACCCGTTCCTGTTTTTCTTTTGCAGGTAGAGACATGACTTCATCCGTTATAACAGGTTCGGATTGCGCCTCTCCCTCTTCCATAACCTGAACTGCATCCAACGTATCATGTTCCTCTGTTGCTCCTGCTGTTTCTGCTTCTTCAGCCATATGACCTGCTACAATCTTCTCCAGCTGTTCCGCTTCGGAAAGTGAAACAACGTGTAACTGAAAGGTAGCATCTTCTCCCTTAATTCCGGTCTCGAATCGAATCGACGTCACCCTGAATAACCGATGAAACAACGTTGTATGACGATTCACATTCTGGACCTTCGTATAAGGTATCGTTCTTCGAGTACGGTTAAACACACCACTATAGATATGAAAGGCTGTATCGTCTGCTGCATAACGCGAGGTGAACCACTTCAGGATCATGGACAGGATGCTAAGGGAGACACCTACATAAAAAGCGATTCTTCCATAGAATATCCATTGGGACTCCGAGCCCTGACGGAAAACAAACAAAAAAAGGACGATGGCAAACCAATTCTTTACCCGTTTCCACAAGCTCCACAGCATGGTTAATGGATGATGTCGCTTCATATCGATCATTCATCCACCTCATTAATTCGCGCATAGGACGCAATCTGATGACGGAGTGCAAGTGCAACTTCCTCTGGCAATGCCGGGATTTCATGCGATGAACCCATCGTGCCAACCGATATGGAATAGAGTCCGTATTTTCGCATTAAAGGTCCCTGATTTGTTGTAACCGATTGCACTTTCGCCATGGGGATGATCTGATGTACCTTGGTTAGCGCCCCACGCTTCAGTTGCAGGAACTCCTCATTCACATCATAGTACCAATGCTTGTATAACCATGACGGCTGGATGAAAATATCCCACACCGCATAGAGCACCGATATGGCCGTAACGCCCCACAAAATCCAACCAATCCACGTCTTCCATCCATAGATGGAGTCCAGTATTAACAGTACGGCAAGGATCAGAAAGCCTATTACATTCCATATGATGGCGCTAATTCTCCACAAGTTTACCGCATGAGGGGACAGCCGTTGCTCGGGTGTATTCCACTGTATTGACATATGTTCACTCCTTTTTTCCTCGGGTACATAAAAACACACATGGTACACTGTACGAACAATCGTCCACGATCGATGCAAAAAGATAAAGAGATGACCCCTATACAATACAGGTCGTCATCTCTTTTGTTCATTTCATTTTACTATAAAATCCTGTACTTCACACAGCCAAACCATATGATCTGTTCCTTCTCCCCAATAGTTGTTCGCCACCACATAGGGTTCACCGAATTTGCGTTGCCACTTCTTCTGTGCGATCTGGTAACCGCTATCCAGGCAGAATTGCTGAATTCCCAGCCGTTGCAGTTCAGTAACCAGTGCAAGAATGAGCGCCGAACCAACCCCCTGTCCTTGAACCTCGGGCAACACATACAGGCTACCCAGTTCTCCGATACCGTTCAGCCGGCCCTCTGTACATTCTCGAATCTCCTTACCACACGGTCCATACGAGATTGTGCCTACAATAACATCCCCCATTTTGGCGACGAGGAAAAACACACTTGCTTTGATGTTGTCCTTTGCTTGCAATGCCTTGTGAATCATCGCTTTTTTCTTCGTTATTTCATCCTGAATATCATCCAGAAGCGAGCCTATTCCCTCCTGATCAAATGCTGCGGGAATGGTTGTCTCGAACACCTGATACACTCCATCTGCATCCGATCGCGTCAAAGGTTCAATGGTAATTTTGTCATCCACAGGTTCTTCTCCGTCCCATATACCTTCTTAATCTATACGTCGCTGAATCAGTCTTCTTAGTTGATTCGCATCCTCAAGAGGAATGCTATATCCAGTATGCGTGTCTTCCTCGTTTACTAACAAGCCTTGCATCTTGGGATCCATTCCTAGTGAAAAATCATACCGTGTTATCGAGCTGTCCGCATTTGTTATGCTCATCTTGTACTGCGTACCATAATCAATAATACCCGGCATACGCTCTGCCTTATGTATGGCCTCCATCATGATTCGAATCTCGTCAGATCGATCAAACACAACATCTTGGCATGGTTCCAAGGCAAGGTTGGGATTACACGTTAAAGTGATCAGTACAGGAAGCCCTTCTTCCGCGTTCGATTCATTCGGTTTGCTACACCCTGCAATGAACGTGGCAATGACGACTATGAGCAACACTCCTACATATCTCACCATACCTGCGTGCCTCCCTGACTTAGTATTAAATAAACTAGTAATGAGTAGAGAAGTAATAAATACAGTATATAATGAATAACTCAACTGCACTAACTATCTATATTCATATCAAGTTACGTAACTCCGGGTCCCATGAAGACAACATAGAGATCAGTCGCTCTACGGTCTCTTCCACGAATACCTGAACTCTCTCACCCGTGATGAACTCAGGAGTAATTCCCGGTTCTTCCCCATTAAGAAAAGAAAACGTGTGGTCCCGCCAGCGTACAATCTCATCAGCAGTTAAACGATCCGTCATGTCATAACCCGGTGAGCTGTTGAGCACCTGCCATACCTCTTCGCTCCACCTTGAACCTTGATAGAGATTGAAATCGATCTGGTCCGTCTCCTGATAATATAAACGCGCTAGTTCATCCTTCGATCTGCTACTGCCTGTATGTTGATCTACCTTGTTGACCCGTTCCACGAATTCGGGATGCACACTACGGAACCAGTAATAGTCTGTCAGCACATGCATAAAGTATCCTCGCACAAACCACTTCCATCCTTCATCGGTAAGTTGTTGCATATAGAATGAGTAAAGATCCTTCAGTTCACCAACGTGATCTCCATCATCTTTCGGGTTAAAATGGGTGTATTCCTTATCATCTCTAGTTGTACCTTCGCGCATATGTATGGAATCTGGGGCGATATTCCCCAGATAGAATGAACCTCGATCAGCCTGCATTTGCAGCGAGTCTGCAATTCGATTAGCAATATTGAGATGAACCATAGGTAAAGGCATAGAGTTAATCTCCTTTTATCGGGAAGTATTCTACTATACTTAGTAAAAAGAAACGATATAACCTACTGGTGCAACGCAGATCACTGGAATAGTGAGACTTCGATGTTCCACCTTTTTTCACCGTAGATGCGTGATTATCCCTGAATTCTCTCCACTTGCATGCGGTCAAACAGCTGCTCCAGATCCGTATGGTACTCCGGGTGCTCCTTCACAAGCAGAATAATGTATTCCGACCCACATTCATAGAATACTAGACGATTAAACGGAGCTGTATCTCCAAAATGATTGCTCTCCTGCCCGAATTTTGCCCGAATCAGATTCTCAATATAACGCGCGTAACCCTCGTTCCACTCTAACCAGCTCCAGTACTCGGCTTGTTCTTCATTTAATGAAGTGAACAACGCCTTTCTAGCTGTCTGTACTTGTGTCAGGTCTTTACTCTTCAAAGCAGACAACAATGAGTTAATCCGTTCCACAACGATTTCATCTTCATACGGAAATTCATAATCCAGTTCCCATGTCACACGCTTCAGTTGGTCCATTTTATGTTTAATCTGAAGACGGTTCACGATCCGTTCATCATATTTCTCATATACATAACAATGAACATATTCGTGGAACAGATAAACTTTCTGCTCCAGATCTTTGAACGCTGTATCCGTTACAATCGCACACATTCGTCCGTTCATATGATGCACCGGCATCGCAGCAAGGCATTCATCTGGAATATATAAATCGTCCGGTACCGTCTTCACCCACTCATATTGCTGCGTTTTGGACGAATAATCATAGATATATAATAAAGCTTCATAGGCTACAACCACTGGATAATGTTCTGCAAACAAAGGATGTAGGCTAACCAAGTCTTTCTGAAGCTCGTTTAACTCGTTAATTTGCTCTAAAAAAGCATCCATGTCATTAACCCTCTCTTTACTGGATTGATGCGTTAATCATACTAGATCAGGAAAGATAAAACACTGAGAGAAAAATGATAATTCTGTTCGAGTGTGAGATGGTGAACGTTAAAAACGCTCTCCCCGTTTCTCATACAGGTAGATATCCAGTGCCTGAATCCCACGTCGGGCTAGCTTAATAAACAGGATCAGCGCATACACGCCCAGTCCATATAACAACACATTAATCAACATTGCAAATATCGTAACTATAGAACCAACCATCATTATTATTCCTCCTAATTGACCCTTTTAAATGTTCACTCCCTATTCTAGCATATTTTTCCTTAGTTCATTTTTGGGTAGATGTAAGAGTTGTTTGGTATGTTTAGTGGTTCAAAACGAAAAAACTTCCACATCCGTATGTGAAAGGTGGAAGTTTTGTAATCCGGTATACAGTTTCCTAAGTTCGCTCACCACTGACTATATGCCAATGCTGATGCTTCGAGTCTTGATAACTGCCCAAGTTAGTTATAATCTTCGACGAGCCTGTCTGAGCTAACAAGTCAGCAGCAATCTTTTTAATGACACGCATCATTTCTAAGAGTAGTTCATCATTATTCTCTTCCTCTTCTGAAATGAAGGACTGAATATGAATCTTGGGAATCACCACGATATGGTGTTCGTAGTATGGTCGGGTATGGTGATAAGCCATAACGTTATTTGTTTCCATGACAACTTTGACTTGCGTTTTACCACTCAGCACCTCATCACAATAGAAGTCCTGCGTCATAACATACCCTCCTCTTACTAGTTAGTTCTAATATATCCTGCCTTCTTCAACACATATTCCGTAAACGGATTGATCTCAGGGATCGGCTGATTCAGATCAAAATATCGGAGTTCCAGCCCTTCATCATCCAAAATGGTTGGGCTGCCCTTGATACCTGAAGCTTCATAAACAGCCATGACGTTGTAAACTTCATCACCATGTGGGTACTGATAGTACATGTCCTCACCTGAAAAAATGCTAATGAGTTTGAATGATTCCGCTCTCAGTCCGGCCTCTTCATACAATTCCCGCGCAGCTGTTTCCTCCAAAGACTCCCCGGGTTCCATGGATCCCCCAAGTGTCCCCCAATCCAAGCTATCTGTACGTTTTTGTAGCAACAGGTGACCTTCCTCGTTGAACACGAGTACACATGAGCCCGCCATAATTAGAGGACGCGGGCCCACCAGTTTTCTTAGCTCCATGATATACCCCATTCATGCTTCTCCCCCATCTTCAAAGTGCATACGTGAAACCTACCCTTATGATTTGGTCAAGATTCCCTGATCTACGGATTTCTGAATAAGCTGCTGCGCATACTCCCACAATGTTTCGGAACCGTTCGCAATCTCACGGTTTCTGTTTAATACCTGATCACTTGTAATGTTATATTTCTGCCACGTATCTCCCTCATTCTGATGATTATGGATCAGAGGCTGCAACCGATCCAGAGATGAGGCAAATTGTGCTTCAGGCGTCTGCTTTGCTTCAAACTCTAACCATAAATAGAGTAGTTCTTCCGCCTGTTCCTTAGGCAATATACCAAACAGCCGATGAGCTGCTTTGAGTTCACGATCATATTTATCTGTGTGTCCCACCGTATCATAAGCGAACGTATCTCCGGCATCAATCTCGACCAGATCATGAACGAGAAGCATCTTAATGACTTTGAGGATATCCACATCCTTGTTGGCATGACTCTGCAAAACCAAGGCCATCATCGCCAGATGCCAGGAATGCTCCGCATCATTTTCAAGTCTCTCACCGTGCATAATTCTTGTCTTTCGTTCAATCGTTTTGAGTTTATCAATCTCAATGAGAAAGTGAATCTGATCCTGTAATGATTCGCTCACAGCACATCCTCCTTCATACCCATCTATGTGGATAGATCATACCAGTAAACTCTATAGTTAAAATCGAGTGACATCCCCACATCTTGTGCCAGACGAATTGAGCCTGCATTGTCCGGTGAACAATCCCAATACGGATGTATACCTACACGACTGCATTCTTCCACAAAAGCTTTTGCCACCATCGCACCATAATTCCTTCTTCTGTAGACTTCAAGCGTTTCAATATCAACCGCATGTGTCTGATCTGCGATAAATGCCGAAAAGCAAACACTCGCGATATCATCGTTATGCACTGCAATATAGCCAAAGCCATGTTGTAAAAAATCATCTATTGTCGTCCAGAAGTAAGAGATTTTATCCTTCAGGAATTGAGAATTGTTATATCTTCTCTCTCCTAATAGTACTTCATCTATCCTGAGAATTCTGACTTCCTCGTCCTGTGAAGCACATATGTCGAGAGGTACTTGATGACTTATCGAATCTGGATTCAATTTGAATACATGCTGAATATCACTGGAGATCTCTCTTTTCCCGGAGACATGCTGGAGAACATCTTCCCAGGACTCGTCCACCACACCAATTTCAACACCATGCATATGTAAGTTCGATAACTCAGGTTCAATCCTTTCTCGCATGTACTCTTTCAATTCATTCAGAAAGGGCGCACTTCGAGAGTCTCCAATCAACTGAAAACCAGATTGTCCATGTATCCAAATTAGTGCGGCAGTGATATTCTCTTCATCATCAACATAGATCCGTCCCGGATTCAAGCCAGACGCCACCGCCTTGACTTCAATATTCTGACACGAGTCCGTGAGATGTTTTACTTTGTGGAAATCATGTTTATTAATCTCGGTAATCATAGGTTCATTCCTCCTATAACGACAGCTCAGGAATTATTACATCAAGCGTGTAATCAAACCAAGTATCTATTAAGCAACTCTTGAATCTTAAGATTATGCTTTTCCAGCCAATTCATGTTTCTCTCAAACTGTTCAATCATAAACGTGAAGTTGTGCTCAATCGTTGCTCCGGCATAATGCTGACCAATATAAAAATGAAGTACTGCTATATAATAGATTTTTGTAAGTAAAGGGAGATAACCGAACTCAAGCACTGAATGCTTGCGTTCACGACCATACCCCTGAATAAAGGACTCAATCATTTCCATTGATCCTTGGGATTCCTGAACCACATGGTTAAAGCTAATTGTGAATTCCATAAACGCAGCATCCATACCAATAATATCAAAATCCAGTACACCAGTGATTTCTTCATTCTGAGCCAGCAAATTATAAATCAACAAATCATGATGAACCAACTGTTGTGGTAATATCTCTAACTGCAGATTAGAACTCTTAATTTCTTTGATCATTTTCTGATAAAAGATAACCTTTGAAACTGATAATTCAAAAGGTAGATTTTCATAAAAAACTTTAATCGATTGACGATTAGCTAACGGATGAATTTCGTACACTTTAGTAAATGAAATTCCCCTGTAAACTTGCTTGCCTATTGGGAACCCTTGCATTCGTGTCGAAAACTCACCCACCAGCTGCCCAAACTTCTTAGATTTGTCTACGCTAGACAATTGGGGTACAGTACCTTCTAGAAAGGTAGTAATAGCCGCAAGCGTCCCATTTTCTAATAATAAATAGTGTTGGCCATCTATAGCACTATGAAAGATTGGGATCTGAAACGAAGAATGAGTACTTTCAAGGAAAGCTGTCACTTTACATTCAAGTTCAATACCATCGATCGTTTTGAGATGTCTGTTATAGATACGAACGATAAACCTCTGTTCTTGTATTTCAAGGATTTTGGTCGTATTCGTCAAGCCAAATGGAACGGCTCTCAAGGTATACTCGATATTTTCGAAATAATGAGAAATGATTTCATTAAATCTTATATTCATAGATTCTTGTCTCTTCATCATCAAGCAAATATCCTTTACCGATATAGGCCCAGTTATTTTTTTCATAATAATCAGTCAGATCAGTACACAAATACAGCTTGTCATACCCTTTTGCTTTCACCTCATTCATCGCATGGGTCTGAAGTTGTCCACCCAGATTCTGGCCCCGATATTCTGGATCAACATGAAGACACGCAAACCAGGGAAAAAGATCCTGCCTGCTATTCAGATCACTTCGCAACAAAGCGCACCCACCGATAATTCGGTCTCCGTCCAACATCACATAAAATCTTGGTACATCACTCTCTGTATCCACAGAACGCTCTATACAATCCCGATAGAAATGGAAGCTTGATTCCGAGCCCCATTGTTTCCAGAAATACTGTACTGCTTCTTGCAGCACGTCCGGCTTCTGCCGAATATCAAAAATTTGCAAAATGTTAATCTCCCTTCACTTGGATCTGATTCAACATATATTCCGCATAATCCAGAAGTAAGGCTTCACTCAAATTCACATTCTCCAGTTCACCATTGTACTTTGCAAGACATTGTGAGATGACGTCCGTGTATTTAGCGGGAAGCTCTGTGAGAGCCCATTCTCCTGCTTCTCGCTTAGAGTGAATGACTGAATCTTCCACATACAAGAGAACCCGGGACAGATTCAATACATAGTAGACTGGGTTGTCCACAATTTCTTCCATAGCTGAACTCACGTCCGATGTGATTGAGGCAATCATATGTTCACGATTTTCCGGTTGGAACAGATCCTTAATGGGTTTACCATCCAGCACAATACCTCGATCATAGATGACCGCCATATGTGCTACCAGATCCGGATCTTCATATCCGCCACAGAGATATTGCTCATCCGTTCGATATTTCTCCCGGTGATAGGCAGAATAATGAAATTCGAAAGGAGTAGGGTATGCCATACTTACAATCGTAGATTCCAGTACAATACTGAGTTCAAAACCTTTCGTAATGTGCATCTCATCTTCAATATGCATTAGCTTTTTTGCTATCCTTCGATAGGTGTCAGCAGATCGCTTTTCCCGGCTAACGACCAATATATCGATATCACTCTGATTTGGATGAAAGCATCCCATGGCCATAGAACCGTGTAGATAGATCCCCACCGAGGCGTCCGTTAATTCTTCTTTCAAGACACAAGTAACGCTATCTAAAACAGTCTTTTCATTCAACAAGACTCTCTCCTTCATGTATATGATCAGGTGTCCAATTCAACGTTTAGTTCACGCACAAATACAGCTGTCCCCTTCATTCTGACATCCATATCCTCACCATCCCGAATCACACTCACTTGAACCTTTCCATCTCTTCCAATCTCATGCCCTTGCTCTACCACAAACTGTACCTCATCAATCTCTGGTTTCACATAGGTTAAATAATAAGCACCCATCACCCCGGAGGCTGTTCCAGTCACAGGATCTTCCGTCGTACCAGAGTATGGTGATGAAAAATGTCTGGCATGCATCATCGCATCCGAATCACGGGTTTCGAAACAAAAGGGATGCAGGGAAGCTTTGGGATTATCAATTAAAATTCCTGGGAACAGGGAAGAATCCGGTTTCATTTTCATAAAGGAGTTCAGTTCACGAATCGGGATTAATAACGTCCAGGCTCCTGTACTTCCATAAACGATTGGCGTAGAAAGGTCAACATCATCCAGAGTGAGATTGATGGCGCTTACCAGCTTCTCGATATCCCCCTGGAATGGTATAAACTGCGGCTGATCCTGTTTCATTTCCATGTAAATGGTGTCGGCATTGCGCTCAAATCGTATGGGTAATGTACCTACATTGGTTTCAATTGTGATCAACTCTTTGTCACTTAACATCCCACGCGTCTTCAAACCATACAGTGATGCCATTGTGGCATGACCACACAGATTAATCTCATGCCCCGGTGTAAAATAACGTAGTCTGACGTCAGCTACTTCAGAGTTCAACACAAATACCGTCTCATTAAAACCAACCTTATAAGCGATCTGCTGCATCTCCGTCTCACTGAAATGATCAGCATCAAAAACCACTCCTGCCGGGTTACCTTGACCGGGAACGGTAGAGAAAGCATCATAATGATAGACCGTAATATTACTCATCACCAGACCCACTCTCTCTGTAATCTACGAGACTCACATTTCCATATAACTCTACGCTTTCACCATCCATTACAAGCCCGCCACCATCTTGGCACACATAAACAGCCGTACGATTAACACGGCTATACTCTCTTAATGAATCCAGAGTCTCTTCCGAACCATCCCAGTGCGGTGCAAATTCAAAATCAACAAGCTCCAGTGCTTTCATATCATTCAAACCCACTTCGTTCTCATCTGCATCTTCCCCATACCCAGCTATCTTTATCGTAGGTGTAGTCAGAATACTTCCTGCGCTAACCCCAATCAGAATGCCGCCACTCTTCACATAGGAACGCAGCAAACCAAGCACATTTCTCTTCTGTAATAAACTTAGAAAATAAAACGTATTTCCGCCGGATAGATGAATCGCATCACATTCGAAAATAGAGCCAAATGTGCTCTCCTCATACTCCAGATCAAGATCGTAATATTGAATGTTATCTATTCCTATTTGATTATAATAACGTTTAGTATGTTCAAAATACTTCCGCTCCGGGTCGGAGCACGAAGGGATATATCCGATGGAAGGCTGTTCACTGTTAAATAAGCGTAGTATTCTCTGATCCAATTTATCGTTAGATTCGAAAACCAAACCACTTAGCAGAACCAACGTAGTCATCTTATTTCCTCCCGTACCTATTAGACTGGCTTAAACTCTCTATCCAAAATGGAGTAAAAATACTGGTCTGTCCACTGATTGTTCCACCATAGTTCTTCCTGGTAGACGGCCTCCCGTGTCATACCCACATGCTGCATCAATGCTGCTGAGCGAACGTTTTCTGAATTACACATGCCGACAACCTTATGAGCTTGTAACTCTTGAAACGCAAATTGTAACAAAAGACGTGTAGCCTCGCTCCCATATCCGTTGCCTGCGTATTCTGAAAGTACACCGTATCCAATCTCCCAGCTTTTTCGGTAATCCACATAACTCCACATCTGAACGATACCAATGGGGGTATCTTCTGGATCATTCAAGCGGCGTATAACGAAATCATAGGCATACGGTTTCTCATCTGCGACAGCAAAATGGCTGCGATATTTCTCACGGACCTTTTCCTCATCCGTTTCAACAGTTTCCTCAAAGCTCCATATATTTGTGTCACATTCAAGTTGACATATGAAGTTGAGGTCCTGTTCTGTGACTGTTGTTATTTTAATTTTCTGTCCCAAGAATTCCATGTGGATTCATCTCCTTTGGATTACGCAACGTCCCCATAGGACTACTGCATTTGCCCATTAATATATCTTCTGTGACTTGCAGATGCTTCCTGAACCCACAAATCCAACTCCACTCTACTAACAAAAAATTCATCCTGAACCTTAATGAACGGAAACATTCTCCCATCAAAGAAACCTGACACAGTAAAACTCCCTTGCTCAGCCTTAATAATACTCATCACCTGTTCTTCAGTCATACTCAGATACTCGGCAGTTTCTTGAATCGTCATTAATGCTTTATCAATAGGTACTTCTTGCTCTGCTACCTGAGTCAGTTCACTATTTCTCTCCTGAGTCGTTAGCAATATACAGCCAATAATAAACGAGATACCTAAAATGACACTGGCTATAAGTATAGAGAACGGGATAGATTTCATTGCTTAGGAATCTCCCATTCTGTATTAAGCAATCCTCTACCAATATTCCATTTGGCGAGCAATGCTCTCTGTTTATTTTCCAGATCAAGGTATGGTGCTGCAACGCAGGATAATGTGTCAAACATATGGATAAAATGAGGCCCTTCCTTGAAACGTCGAAGCCCGCCATATTCTTCATCATCTGCTGCCCATACAATCTTCTTAATCCCCGACATTAATATGGTGCACGAACACATGGGACAAGGTTCACAGGTAGTATAAAGCGTCAAGTCTTTCTTCTTCGAGAATTTCTTCTTCTCTACATCCAGCAAATGTTTTCCTGCCCGACGAATGGCATCCACCTCAGCATGTGCGGTGGGGTCGCAATCCGAGAAGACTCGGTTCCGGCCTTTACTCACGACAATCCCATCCACATCCACGATTATCGCACCAATCGGATACGTTCCTTCAGTAAATGATTGTTCTGCTTCTTCCAGAGCCAAAGTCAGATACTCATAATCCGATAACTTCATTGAAAATCCCCCTAAGTGCAGTTATAGTCGCTTATAAAGCAGATTCCTTGTCTAATGTGTAGTAAAAGAGATTGACGGAATCTCCTTAGATCGTTAAAAGTTCCTGATCGTGTACTGCTCTGCTTCACCAAGAAAATCACTTTTGGTTAACTCTTTTTCTCCGAGTAACATCCTGTAGTTCGATATCGTACCATCATGTGAAATGATAAACGTATTGCCGCTCTGTTGCCTGCACCACTCAAGAAGCTGTTCAGCTAATATCTGGAACCGATCTGCATCCATCTGATTAATACTTTCTTCCCAACAATCCAACCCCAAATTAAGCATTCTTATGTCAGTATACTGACGACTGAGCTCTTCCTTGGAATAGATCTGATCACAGATGAAAGGAACAAACTCTGGATTCTGAGGAAACATTCTTGGGCCAACCAGCGGGCTGAAGAATACAAGATTTTTGTTAGTGGTTAGGAGTTGTGCTGTTTCAATAGTACGTTTCGTTGGACTAACCAAAATGACGTCTTCAGGCGCAAAAACCACTTGTTTACGCAACGCTATGACTTGACTTTCTCCCAATTCAGTGAGGCCCGGATGCAGACAATTTAATTGGTTTGGATAATCCATCAAGTGTTCGCCATGACCATGACGAATAAATGTAATGTCCATAGGCACCTATTCCTCTATTTCTGAATGAAGTGTTTGATGCCTTTTGCATCAAGAAGGTTAGTCAGTTCCTCTTTCAAAAACACAGGATATACTTCCATCCGCTCCAGTTCGTCCAAGGAAAACCATTGGAAAGTTAACTTACCGTTATCTTCTAAACCTTTGAATTCAGTTTCACTATATAGCTTATGGGCTTCCGGCAATTTGATGAGATAATAAAAGCCAACTTCATGATACTTCAGGCCATCATATTCAAAGAAATCTTCACTAACATATGCGAGCCTTTGCGCTTCTACATGAACACCCAGTTCCTCCATCATCTCTCGCACAATAGCCGCTTCTGTTGTCTCGTTTAATTTCACCCGACCTCCGGGCAGATTCCAGAAATCATCCTGTTCAGTCGTATGCAAAAGAACTCTTCCCGCATCCATCACAATACCTGCCACACGAAAGTTGAATTTGTTGTTATTTTGTTCATACGATACATTATTGTTATCTGCAGTGGTCATCTCGCTGACCATCCATCAGCAAATCCGTCCATGAATCCCATGATGAATGAGGGAATGATGAGTACGAGCAATAAAATTAAACTGGCTATGCCCCATCTAAGAATTACTTTCCGTTTGCTTCGAACACCTATAATAATTAAGATTGCGGTTGTTGCAATTAAGGCTACTCCATAAAATGTCATAAAACTGACCTCCGGTATGTATTCGTATTTCATTAAGGTTACTGCAAAATCTTTTCTAGTTTGCGCCTACAAGCCTCGCGGTCATAATCCGAATTATCCAGCCAGACCTTATCCATCTGAAGTAACCCATAGATTTTGGACTCTAAATTCTTTCTTTCCTGCAAAACCTGTACCGTACCTTCAATACCCTTATAACCCTGTGCTTGCCCAAGACCCTGATTCGTATAGTAGTCAATAAAACCTTCTGACCATTCTTTTGGTCTTTCACTAACTGCCTTATCAAATGTATAGGATATATCTTTCTGGTCGATATAGATGAGAAGCGGATTCAGATCATGAATGATACGCCCCAGTTCCAATACATACTGCACGTTCTGCTCTTTGGATTGATTGCATTTTACAAGACCCATAGTTAGTGGATTCTGGATAAAACAACACTCAAATATCGTGATGCAGTCATCATTCGTGCTTAACACGTTTTGGGCGAAATCTTGCCACTTCTCGGTGATCAGCTTAACATTTTGCTCAAAAGGAATTTCGTAAATATCTCGGCTGAAAATATCCTGTACAATGTGATCGGGCAAATCTATTCCCCACTGTTCTTTCATCTTACGATAAGGAATCAGGAAACCTTGATCATGGACAATCGCATTGCTTTTCAAAATCTCTCTGTATTCTTCATGTGTTTTCAATAAAGCCTCGAAGTCTCCAGCATAATAAAAAGATACGCCTTCGTAATCAGCAGGGTGATCCAAGTCCCCTTCTTGAAATAGTTGTACCGTCTTGCCTTGTTCTATCAAAATTTCGGATACCATATTGGCAACCGTCGACTTGCCTGAACCCGGTAACCCTTCAATGAGTATTAATCGCCTATCCATCATTACATCACCCTTTATTTTGTGTGAAGATATGGATCTTCCATGTGTCAGACACTATGTTATTAATCAATATCTGCAATAACCCATTGCGCGTTATCGCCATCTTCTTTCTTTTTCCAAAACACCATCGTATTGTTAGACTCTTCATTGTTCTCTTTTAACTCGTTAACCGTCACCACTGCCTGGTAGAGCTTCCTTTGCTCCTGTATAGTTATGTCGCTCATGGGAGTAACCTTGAGAACTTTGTATCTTCCCATACCTGATATAGGAGATTTTGGATCAAAAAGATTCATATATCGCTTTTCATCCTCTTCGTATAAATAACGCATACGAGCATTCATAAGTTTGACGATTTCCAATTTGTCACCGGTATAGTTTGTTTCATCAAGATACTCTGGTGGGATGTCTTCATTCTCTTGGGATGTCGATTTTTCTTCATCCTGTTGTGCCTCTATTTCTGTGACACTTCGAGTCGAGGAATCTAATGATTGTTGTGCATCTTCAGTGTTTTCCTGGTTCTGACAGGCCACTAGAAGTAGAAATAATAATGAAACTACGGTTAACTTTTTCATAATCAGCCCTCCATTTAGTCATGGATAACACTCCCCTGGTAAAGACCTTAAATGACTTTTATTTAAAATAGAGACTTCCTATGTATGTAAAATTTTCTCTCAAGGTACATCATAACCCATAATGTGGAATTTGCGAATAAACGAAGTTAACCATCTCTGTTTCTATCGCTTTATACGCAAAAAAACACGCTTCTCTGCACGAGTTACATCATGCAAAGCGCGTGGTTATCAGCAGAACTTTCACTCAACTTTTGTAACTGTCCACAATCAATCTACCTATCTATCAAATAACATATTCATTATACCGACCGCTTCAATCTGGATCTCTTTTTCTTCATTATCCGCAAAACGGTAACTGTATGTTGAAAAAATCCCTATATGCCCTATATGTCCGCCTTTATAGTGAAGCTTCTTTTCCTCACCGTCGATCGTCTGCGTAAACGTCCTGCCATCATTCACATCATACGAAGCATGGATGTCATGTTCACTTGCGAGCCACGCAACAAAATCTTCTTCGTTTGGATTGGTCATTACTAGAATAACGAGCAGAACAACAAGAACAACAATGCCCGTTCTTAGTCCTGCGCCCTTCTTGCCACCATGCTGTGTGTATTCACGCTCCATCCCGTTCACCCCGTTTCTTGAATAGAAATCTCTACGTTCTTCGCCAAAACCCAACCACTCAATCCATACGAGGATGAGATCACCATGTACTTGTATTTCTCCTCGATCAGGTGGATTTGCAATTCATCATAGGAATCATAACTGACAGGCCACCCTTGACCCATCCCCGATTCTAACAACTCTCGATTATAATGGATAAAATGCTCTATATCCCACTCATCCAGATCCAAAATAATGCTGCCATGCAGCGGTGTATCAAACATATGAGCCATAACACCAGAGAATAAAACATCCATATTTTTCGGCACATCATGACTTGAACGAGTACGCATCCTGATCCTTTTGTTCTCTAAATCAACTTCGTAGCTTAATATGATGTTGTCATGCAAACTTGGCATAGCCCCCCTCCTTCCAGTATGTCTGTTTGCTCGTTTATTCCATGCCTATGAATTACCTCATCCCGTATGTTCATATATTAAACACCATAATATTGTTTATAGTTTGAGACCCATTCCGCGTTGGAGAAATCAACAAAGTCATACGGCTCGCACTGTTTAAGGTAAAGTAACTCCTTGTGCGCCTGTTCCCCGTCCATATTATTTTCCAGGTAAAACAATGTCTCCTCATACCCTGCACCACATAATAATTGCACATCAATATAACTGCCCGTATCCTGATTCTTTCGTTTGGCTTGCCAGATCAGCCTGGTGTCCTCCACATTTCCAATACAGAATAACATGATGCACAACAGTCTCAGAACCTCGTTATCCTCTGACTTCCGGTTCTCAATCTCTTGCTGAAGCAGCTGTCGGATGGCCTCCCGGTTTACCTCATCAGGTTCCAATCCGTACAACTGCAACAGTTCTTCCTCGTTCATACGTGTACTCCCTACCTACTTGAGAATGTTATTTAACTCTTCCGCTTTTTTCCTGCTATCTATTCTAGCATAAAAATAAAAAGCGATGACGTGTAGCACGATAGATAATAACCACATGCCGGGGAACCAGGGAGCGATGAATTGGAACATGTCTACCGAGAATAACCATATCATCGCCATACCTCCTGCAATATTGAATGTGGAAGAAATGACGATATTCCATACCGGTTTTAACGTAAAATAGTTCCACAGTATGTTATACATCATTCCAAACAACAAAGCTGCAATAAAAGCAATACCCGCTATGTTCCTTAAATAGGACATCTGAATGGGCAGATCACCAAAGAATATTGTAGCCAAGAGTGTGATCCATAGCGTCATTATAGTGAATACTTGAAAAAAAGAATTTCTAAGTTGAGTAATCATGATAATTTCCCCCTAAAGTTTTTAATATAAAATCGGCTGACGAAGTAACTGGAGCTATCGCTCAGGTCTACCTTAATTCGAGCTTGGTCTGTTGCAGAGAATGCGGTGATGTACCGCGTATTGATGATCGTTTGATTATTTATTTTTACAAAATGAAGGTCATCCAGATCCTCTTCTACAAATTTCAGACGTTTATGAAGCAAGTACCTCTCACCTGAGATCACCCGGACACAGCACATCCGATCCTCTGATTCAAAGGCAACCACCGAGCTCAACTGGATCTGTATATTGCGATTATTCTTGGCATGGATGACCGTTAATTGAGTTTCCGATTCACAGATTGCCTTCTGAATACGGTCCCACTTCGACTTCTCCGCAGGATGGGTTATGACCTTGGCTAACCTTTTTTCAACTGTCGTGTCCTCTTCAAAAATGACTTTCATGTGTTTGCCCCTCCTCTCACAACTCATATTACAAGCATAGTTACGGCAATCCCACTGTATTGCGTTTTGTTGCATGATTTTGCAAGTTTGTTGCATCGGTACTGCATAAATACTAAAAAGAACCACTCCATGGGAGCAGTTCTTTTAATATAAGGAGGTGCTACGTTAACCTTACTCAATCTCCAGATACATATCCCGATTTTGCAGGATCATCTCATTCATATGTGTAATAGCTGCTTGCGCCACGGTCTGATAGGTGTCATATAACACCTCTGTTCTCTGAAGCAAGATTGGGTCCTTATCCAGATCTGTTGCCAGCACCTCAAGCCACTCTTCACCCACTTTATTTTTGTCCGTAATGAGACTTTCAATCTGTTCAAGTACATTAACCATCTCATCTAAATGAAAAAAGTGCATCCCATTTTTTATTCCATTCCAGCTTTTGATCTCAATGATGTTATATGCCGAAAACCAATAAAATTCTGCCAGACTTTTCGTGTGATTGTGATAGGAATAGAACAGAAATAAAGCTTGTTGCCCTTCGTGTAACATTCGGTATATCTCTGTTTTGGCTGCCATATCTCTGCCCCGTACCGAAACAAGCATTGGTTCAATACACAGCCAGCTAAGTTGCTTTGAATATATATCTTCTGGTCGAAGTTTAGCCTTCATAACATGCCCCTTTCTTTTTACCTATTTAAGGATTCTCTGGTACTTCCACGGCCGGGTCATTCTCTCCGCCCATTCTGCGTCTGGATGTCTCCATTTTCCCTGTCGAAGGCACATGGTCAGAAGCTTTAGCTAATCCGAATTTGGGCATGTTGGCGTATATGGTCTCGAAGGAACCCGACTGAGCCTTGTATGTTTCATGATATATCCCTACTGTTCCGTCAGTACCAATGGATCGGTTGAATTTTTTCCAAGCTTCCAAATGTAATCCGCCTCGTGCGTATTTCTCCAATTCATCGTAAGAGCGCCAGTATTGTAGTAGCGTCACCCCACGCCAACTTATAAAATACTCTGTACTCAGAAATCCAGTCTCCGGATTCATATACAGTTCTTTAATCATCGGTCCCATGGACTTAAAGACAGGCAACCATTTGTGTATAGCCCACAGACGATTGATCCTCATTCCGATAATAAAAACAACAAATTCTCCCTCAATCTGAGCGGAGTATCTTCCCTTATGTATGTTCACCATGTCACCCCTCCTTCTCGTCAAACACATTCGATTTCATCGGATCTGGACGACCCTGCCTATCCGCTCATAGGCATTCAGGGGAAATTCAAAACTCCACCGTTTGTGATATTCCTCCGGTCCCATTTCCTTCAATTTGCTTAATTCTCTGTAAAATAGCTTAGTCAACTTGACCAAGGATAACTCCTCAGACATAAGCAATCGCCCCTCTGTAACGGCTTCCGTGCTAAAGTTATCACTCATCTCATACACCATGAATTGAACGATTATCTGCGAACGTTTCTTGATCCAGAAGCGATATTCTCCAGGTTCGGTCTGCATGGTCATGGTTACCTCCGTCGCTCCTTTGTGCAATGCAACGAATTGACATGCTATCTCATCCACCGCATCCGACAAAAAAGAAACCGGAATCTCAATCTGTTCTCCATGATCGGGTTGAACAAGAATATCCAGCCATCCGTGCGGTTCAAGTGTCATAACGATGTCCATAGTCATCCTCCTTTATGCAATTCTGTGAAGCAGAATAACTGGAAACCCATTTTCAGATATAACCGCTGTGCCGCAATATTCCCTTCATTTACAGCTAAAATAATCTCATTAATCTTGGGATGCAACTCACAAACGCATTTGTGCAGTGCCTTCATTGCTGCGTAAATCTTCATACACATTCCAACTTGTATACAATTCTTTTAGCGCTAACGCCGTTTTATGTATGAACTCTTCCATAGCTTCCATGGATAACATATTTAAATCACCCAAAGGTTCGTTGTCAGGGTTAACTAAAAACTCAAGTTTCTCTTCTCTATACTGGTACACCTCAGATTCCAGCAATCCGCCTAAATCAAATGCTCTTCCCACATTCAGCTCATTTAACCAATCGTTGGCCCTGTTCCAATTCCGTAAAATCATAAACTCCAGCTTTGTGACATCCTGTGTATACACACTTCTTCCGTTGGGATGGACTTCATATGCAGGATAGATATCGAATGTCCACGCGCGATCCGTATAGATATGGGCGATGTAACCGCACAGATATTGCAGGAATTTGGGATCACTATAAGCTAATTTCTTGTTGGATTCAAAAAATCCTTTAAGTTCTTCGTCTGTTGCGAATCTTCCTGCCTCTGGCATGAGGTGGGTTTTCGCCTTTTCTGTACGAAGATTAGTTCTTACATGGATCGAATCAGGAGCAAGGCTCCCCAATAACAATTCAGGGAATGGTTCGGATATCAATTCGGATGCAATTGCAAAATGTACCATAGGCCAAGGCAATACAAAAACTCCCTTCTTTAGTCAATTGGTCTTAAAAGAGTTAAATTTCATATCCCGAAATGCACAATGCATTTCCCATTTATCTCAGCATACTTTGCCATGTTCGCAAGCTTATGTAATTCGTTGAATAATTCAACTTTGTTGTACACGAGTTTCTCGTAACTGCCCTTCTGTTCTTACCCATCAACACAGTAACTCCCTGTTAGAACAATCGGATCAGTCGCATGGCTGAATAGATCCATCCAGGCCCGAATTAGTTGATGAAACTTCAACAAAACATCCTGCTCTTTAATAACGGTTATTCCATAGTTGTTCAGTCCACTACATCTCATACAGGTAGATGGATTCCATGTATCCAACCAGCAAAGGGAATCATAGATGTACGCAATGAATTCGTCTTCCAAGGTCGCATGATTCTTTGTGGTTAATCCACTCCCATGTATCACGCCGTTAGAGTCCCAAGAGTAGGAAGTATAGATATATTCGTTTACTTGCGATTTGTTTTCAATAACAAAATGATGCTTCGACATACCCGCACCTCCGTTACACTTCCCCATGCTTCAATATCTGTTCAATCCTCTTAATTCATCATAACCCATGTATTGGTAAATGCGAAGTTGTTTTGAATCTAAAAATCAAAAAGCCTCCACAGTCTTATTCGACAGTGGAGACTCTATTTGCTTCTACACTTTCATCAGAAAAGTCACTAATGAAAATGGTCTTCAAACATAAACATCACGGTGTAGCAGTAATCTCCCCTGTACCAACTATCTGCATTGCTGGGGCAACATAATTTCCTGCATCATTTCCTGTAAGAGTGTAATTAATCGTTATTACTTTATTGGTTCCTACAGCTGCATTGTTGTAAGTGGCTACGGCGATTACCTGTACGTCATCCCCAGGGATAATGTTAGATAATGCACCTGGTGTTACATTTGCAATAAGAGTTCCGTCATACACTTTGGAGAGTATTAATGTCGGAGACGTGATCATCAATTGCTTTCTAGTTATTACACCTGTATTCACTTCGATACTGGTTGGCGGTAAATAATTTCCTGCACCACTACCCAATAGAGTATACGATATAGTTATCTTCTTATTTGTTCCTACATTTTCATTATCATAGACTCCTGAAGCACTTACCGTTACGTCATCCCCAGGACAAATACCTTGTTTACCTATTCCTGCACAAGATCCATTCCTAGAACCGGCTAATGCAGTTGTTGCAAAATTTCCATCATACACTTTGGAAGTTGTTATCAGATCTATGATAACACCTGTATCCTCACTGAATTGTACATAAACAGTGTAGTTCGTATTATTAGCTGGAGCAATATATTTGCCACTATCCGTACCAGCTATTGTGTAAGCCACAGTTACAAGCGCCGAATTAGGCCGGGAAGTTGTATCATATACCGCATCTGCACTCACGGTCACATCCTCACCTGGAACAACTCCAACTAAGGAACCTGCAGATACGACTACGGATGAATCTCCATTTATCTCATCAAGAGTCAACATCGGCTCCCCGATCGTCAACTGTGCGGCTGTAATGGCCCCTGTCTGGGTTGTATAGTTTGAAGGCGCAATATACTTGGCCGCATCTGCTCCGCCCAACGTATAAACTACAGTTATTGTTTTACCTGTGCCTATTATTGCATCATTGTAGGTGGCTGCTGCACTCACGGTTACATGATCTCCAGTAGCAACTCCGGTTAGTGAATCTGCTATTACTGTAGCCGAGGACGTTCCATCATACATTTTCTCGGTTGAGAGTACTGGAGTCGAAACGATTAACTGATTTGTACCAATAATGATCTCTGCCGAAGCCATCGATATATTATTCGCGAGATCAACGGCATATACGACATACGTACCTGACGCTAATCCCACTGTATTAATTGTGGCATCTACGTTTGCTGTCACCGACTGTTTCTTGCCAAACAACCCTGCAACAGATTGGTTTAGACTCGTGATTGTTTTTGGTGTTGCGGAAGGAACCAGATACACATATCCACTTTCATTGCTTCTACCTACCACAGGATCTCCACCTGCAATATGACCACTCGTTACATTGGACAGAGTAGGAGCGATTGTATCCGTTCCTCCAGTGGAAGGTGAAGTCACAGGAGCAGTTGGAGTAGCTGGAGTCACTGTATTTATGACTTTATCCAACAGTCGAATTGTAGTTTCAAAAGTCGTACCACCTTTAGCAACGGAACTCAGCGTCACCTTTTCAATAGTACCCGTGCCTAGAATTTTAGCGACTGCATCTAAGAAAAGGTTTACAATCGTTGCATCCGTGCCTAAGTTAAGAGTCGTCCCCGTTGCTGTAACTGCTACAATAACGTCCTTAATACGGCCTTCAGGAATATCCACCTGAACCCCACTGCCTTTAATGATTAAGGAATCAAATGTTCCTTTCAAACCTACTTTTGAACCCGCAGGTAACCGCTCGGATAATGTAATCTTGCCGAAGCCATTCCCCGTAGTATCCGATTCTTGTAGCGTAGCAGGGGAGTGAATGGTTACTTCTCCAACTGTCGTTGAACCTTCTACAATAATGAGAACGGGTCCTTTTTTCTTATCAACAATAAGGGTAGATGCTACGGTATTTTTTAAATAGATGGTACTAACGCCCCCACCTTCTACCCGTGTCACACCTTTAATCGTAACATTCGAAAGGTGCACATCTCCTTCTTGGATACCTTCACTAAATAATAGGTTTCCTTTGATGATCATATTCTTCAATGTAACCCCAGCCGTGCTAATGAGCACATCCCCATCAATGGTCTGAATCCCCGCCTCAGGGCCATATGTTCCAGCTAAGCTGTAATCCGTTGCTCTTGCATTCACTGAACGATCCAGCGCAACGACTGCTTCAGCACGAGTGATCGGTTTATTCGGATTGAAGTTATTATCGTAGCCCTGTAAAATCCCTTTAGCCACTATAGCATCTACCGAATTTTTAGCCCATGAGGCTATCGTATTCGAATCCGTAAAGTGATTTCCAGTACTAGCTTCATTCGATAGATCAAGAAGATCACTGATAATAACTGCAACTTCTTGTCTACTAATGGGTTTATTGGCACCGATAGTACCGTCCCTATAACCCTTTATGTATCCAGCTTTTACAGCTTTGGAAACCTCAGCATATGCCCAGTTAGATGAAGTAACATCCTTGAACGATACAGATGCTGTTTCAGTAAATCCATATGAACGATTAACCAATGAGAAAAATTCTGCTCTTTTTATAGTATTGTTCGGTTTAAAGCTGCCGTCTTCATAACCATGAATAAAACCTTTGTCGATCCATTTCGTAATTTGGCTTTCTGCCCAGTTTCCCTCAATGTCTGATGCGGAAGATTCGGCGGCACCCAATACTACATTAAACGATGAAAACAACATAACTGTAATCAATAGAGTGGTCACAAGCTTTTTAGCACAATTCATGATATTAGTCCTCTCACTCATAGTATGATTACTGGATCTTACTCGCTCAACTTATCACAAAGATCAGCAATAGTATACATAAAATACTGACCATGAAATATGGCTACAAAACCCAGTCTGTTAAAGAGTTTAGAGCCCAACTTTCGGTGCATACAGTATACATTTTTTCTACTCCTCCCTATCACATCAGAACTGAAATATAACAAAAAAAGGACACCTCGTTGTCGTATCCATAGGTATCCTCGTTTATTAAATTAGGTAATAAACTAAAATGCTGAATCACTAGTTTCCTCAATTCTCACATTCATAAAATCCTTCGTCTACTCAGAAACGCTGTTCCTTCTTCTCGGTACATCTCTATAGATTCATTGGTCACATGATCATGCCTCAGTGCTCCCATATAATCTGTTCCAGGTTTGTTCGATCTATAATCTGAATCAATCGTGTAGATATTGAAGTGCACCTCATCTTCATCCTCTGACACATCTGTTTTATCAAAAAGTGCAATCACTTCATCTTTACCGAGAAACCTAAATGGAGATTCCTGACGCTCTATAATATAAAATGGATATGTGATGTTCTCTATCTGAATGAATTCATGGTACACCTTAAGCTCATCAGGTATGAGATCCATGTACTGCCTAGCTACCTCTTCTGCCTGGAATACACCTGAGACCCACTTCGAACTCCCTTTGGTTGCTACGATAATGAACATACTAATCACCTTCTAATTTAAATATTCCTATGATATACGGTTTACTGTTTGTCTAAATATTGTGTAAATACCTTTAATACGTATTCATTATCTGCATCATTCTCATTAGTATCTGTATCTTGGGTTATCTCAACATAAACATTCGACTTCAAAAAAAGATCTATAATTTCATCAGGCTCACTCACATTCTGAATTTTGCATCTGAAAGGTAGCTCCTTATTGCTATCCGAGATTAGATTAAATCTTAATTGACTCGCCATAAAATCAAACCATAGATAAAATATCAATCCGCTCTGCTTATTCGAATGATTAATCTGATTCTGACGGTTGGCTATGACGTTCATAATAAAAGCACTAAAATCACTCAAGTTCACTTCATTAGACATTTCTTCTGAAATTGAAATACACCACATATTCGTTTCTATTTCTTTCTGAAGTTCTGAATCAGAAGAACCTATATAGATCACATCATGAATAATTTCTTCGAGGTCCTTGAAATATTGCTCTTTAGACATTTAACCTACTTGCTCCCTTCATACTTCTATACCGTCATCCACGTACAAAAGTCTGAGACAAAATCCGGTGGCTACCAGCGATGTTGTCAATCTCAATGTTATATTCAGACTCAGTGTATTCAATCTGATGTTGCTCATAATATTTTTTCCAGAACGAAACTGCTACCGCATTATTAGCAAGCTGTTCCACTTTAAATGTACCCTCAAATTGAGCAAAAACCAAGTCAATCGCTTGTGCTGCCAGCCCCTGTCCGCGATATTTTTTGACCAAGAACAGCTCTTGCACGGTATAATCCACACCTTCCGGCACATATGGAGGTGAGCAGACCAGTACGAATCCAATAACCTTTCCTTCATACTGAATCAAAAACGGATGTAATTCATCGCGTTCCAGATATAGATAGGTGTTCGTTGGATCATATTTCCCCTCTTCAAGTAGATCCTCGCCAGAAAATTCGGACAGATCATATAAGTACAAGTTGTACAGGTTGAGGAACAATTCCTTTTGTTCTGCCAAAATACTCGTAATTTGCACATTCATCTTCATTGCACATCTCCCTTAGTTAATGAGTTAGTTAGTGATCCATACATGACATTGCCGATGTCCACAGCACGTTTGCTGTGCCTGTTCTCAACATATCCTTTCAACCACAGCAGATATAGGTAGAGTTTGGTTTAAACCATGGAGTAACCTTACTTTCACAGTGGACATGAACATTTGGACAAAAAAAGACTCCCTAAAGAGTCCGATTATTGGTCTTGTCTTTATTTTTCACCAAATATCCACTGGCAAGCGCTGCGGGAGCGATAAAAGGTAAGAACGTCAACCAATCCATGAAAAGAAGTATAGGAACGAAAATAAATATTACACTGATATACATCATGACTGGAGATTTTTTCTTCAACCCCTGAAAACCGAAAACAACTCCTGCCAATGAGATCAATAGGACAAAAGCAACGTTAAGCTCGTTCATAACCATCACCTCCACTGGCATGTAGCCAACACTTATTGAATCAGATAATCAACCACAGGATATGAGATCACATTGCGATCTCTGTACATTGAAGCCACCGCTTCGGGATGGGTGCTAAGAATTCCATTTTGCAACATCACCGGACGGAAACCTCGCTCCATCGCTCCGTTGTAAGTGAATAGAACACATTCCTCTGCGGCAAAACCGGCGATGATCACCAATTCAACTCCATGACTCTTCAACACCTGCTCCAAATCGGTCTGCCAGAAGGCATTGGAGGCTTCCTTGGTAACGGTGAGATCCTTCTCATTCACATCCACCTCGGGTATGATGCGATACTCATCTGACACTGCCTCCTCCATGCCCTCCACATCCTGCACGTGAACGACCGTATGATCATTCGAGCGCAGCACATTAGCCACATGGTTAATGTACTCACAGGCATGGTCTATCGAAGTCTGGTCCATCTTTTTCCGCACAATACTCTCCTGCATATCAACTATAAGCAAACCTACTTTCATCCAATCTCTCCTCATAAATAAATTTCACGCCCATGGTTGAGTAACTTCCCTTGTTAAACTGAGAACTTACTCTTTAAATAATTCATTCAGCATCCGGTCGCGGTTCTCCAGAAAGCTGCGAGTAATCTGATAGTGATCTGTCTCCTCATAGGCTATCTCTTGGATATGGCTATCGTCAAAACTTAAAATCTCTGCCCCCGGATACCCCAGCAAAATGGGTGAATGCGTCGCAATAATGAATTGTGAAGTGCCTGACAGATCATGAAGGATACGCAATAAGGAGAGCTGCCTAGCTGGAGACAAAGCGGCTTCGGGCTCGTCAAGCAGATAGATGCCTTTGGAACTGAAGCGATTGACGAACAGACTGAGAAAAGACTCCCCATGTGATTGTTCATGTAAAGAACGCCCGCCATAATATTGAAGCGACGCCGGCATCTCATCGACATGTGATGCGAATTGATAGAACGATTCAGAGCGCATGAAGAAGCCATTCGTTATTTTGGGTAACCATGCCAGCCTGAGATAATTCCCGAGCGAGGATTCCGAAGCATGTGTCTCATAGGTATTATTCCTGCCGCCCCCTGCGGTATTGAATCCACATTGATGAGCGATGCCTTCGAGCAGCGTAGATTTCCCTGAACCATTTTCACCTACAAAAAAAGTAACGTTATTCGTGAGCTCCAATCGTTCCAAGGACCGGATCGCGGGGATGTCAAAAGGATATTGGTTCCGATTCTCGATCTTGGCCGACAGGAGTTCCACACTTCGAAGATACATAATCATCCTCCCATATTTATTTTATATAAGTTCAACTAAAGAATATTTACAATTATGAGGATAACGAAAAGCTGCGGGTTTATTGCCTTCATAATAGAAGTGCCCCATCCAGGATAAAGCGTAATGGGTTACAGCGAGTAGGAGCGTGACTTTGATATCAATAAACAAAAAAATCCATGCCACAAACGCCGACAAAAACGCGAAGTAATGCAAAATGCGGTTTTTCCGATCCTGATGCTCCTGAAGGTAATAACGCAAGTCCTTGAGCACACGATTCAACATCAGCCCACATCCATCCCACCTAAAATAAGGCTCCTTATTTCCCACTCCATCGTAACCTATTTCGGGGTACATATGAAACCGTTTCAACCAAAAAAGAGCAAGCCATAGGCTTACTCTCTCTTCAGCGTTAATAGACAAATCTGCGCTGTGCCCAATAGCTGAATACAAAGGTGGATACCTCGGTCAGCAGCTTAGCTACGAGCAGCGGGATTATTAATTTTTCATTATAAAAATACAATAAACCGTAGTTTAATAACAGCACTAGTAGGACAAGTGAGAAGTATCTGGGCAATGACTGCCGAACCTTAGAGGTTCGTCCAGCGGAAAATACGTACTTTCGATTAATCGTATAGTTGAAGATTGAGCTGCATAGCCTTGCTGCGACAACCGACAGAAACAGATTATGCGTAAAATACTGGATGACGAATAGTAATCCAAAATCAATCAGAGCGGAAAGCACCGATGATGTGCTGAACATCAGGATTGGCATATAGATTCGGAATGAATCAACCAGCGGGCGGAAATGGGAGGACTCATTGTAATCCAGATACACCGTATCAATAAACTCCTCCGTAATCTCATACCCTTCCTTGTGTGCCGTTAATAACATGTTCATCTCATATTCAAACCGATCCCCAGGAATCTGGTTCAGCCAATGCAGCATGGAGTAAGGAAAACCACGTAGACCCGTCTGTGTATCATATACCTGGGTACCTGTTGTGAGGGAAAAGACCGCCCTTGTGACTGTATTGCCAAACCGGCTACGTGCTGGAATTTTACCACTGAAGCGACGGCTGCCGAGTACAATTCCTGGTGTCGTCTGTGCGAGTAGCACTTCGAAGATACGCTTAATATCATGCGGTAGATGCTGTCCGTCACTATCTGCACACACTACACCGCCCTGAGGTCCGTACTCCTTAATATACTGAAAGCCCGTCTTCAACGCCCTGCCCTTACCCAGATTGACGGGATGTGTCAGGACCGTACAGCCATAGGCTTCTGCCGTTTCAAAAATCCCACGGTAACCGGGGCCGCTGCCATCATCCACAATCACAATAGGGCCAAGTTTAAATGTTTGCAGTTGCAGAACGAGATTCAGTAAACGCACATCGGGTTCATATGATGGAATTAATATCGTCATGATCCTTGTCCCTCCGTCAGATAAAGAATGTCACTTACGCCACGTTCCTGGTTACGCCCCAGCGGGTTATTGACAACTCTGCCCATAAAATACATCGTGGATGAACCGCCGCCGTCTAGATTGTAAGCCCCGGTTACTCCGAGGCCTTTCATGACATCCGCCAGTTCTGCCAGAGTCATGCCGCGGCTGTTGTCCTGCCGTCCGTCCACCACCACAAAGACATAATGATTCGGAGCAATCATGCCGATCGCTGTTCTTGGATTTGCGTCTTGAATGGAACGATTACCGAAGTTATTATCGATTTTCACACTGCTAAAATCACTGACAATCTCGCCATCCTGAATCAGAATGGGCCCAAAGGATAGTGTATCGGTTGCACCTTCGGCCAGCAGTTGCGAGGAAGAAATCTCGTTCTCGTTATATGTTTTCATCGTACCGTCGTTGAACAGGGCAAGTCCATCCCGCGTGGGGCTGTCTCGGTACAGTGTTCCATTTCGGATAATGACACCATCGTCGCGGAATCCGTAATAATCACCATTAATGGCAAAGATCGCATTGTTGGCTGCGGCAATCTCTGACGTATTTTCGGTAATGTTCGTTCCAAAGCTGTTGTCCGCCAGCGCGGTTCGCAGGCTGCTTGCATCCGTTAACTGAACATCAGCGACATAATACATAATCTGATCCGAGCCAGAACCCGTCTGTACCTTTTCAATATTGACTTTCATATCATCACTCGAATAATTCCAATCATCTGACGTTGCATTCACTTCAGTTGCGGTGGTCAAAGTATTGCTGGAATCATTGTCGGTGTGAGTTGTTGCCGTTGCTGTGTTCTCATCTGCTACAACCACCTGCACATGCCGGATCAGGTAACGGTCAGCCAGGCTGTACAGGATACCACCTACCACAAGCACGATGACAAGTGTGATGATGAGCCATCTGCGCTTTCTTGGAGAGATGGGACTTTTATGTGGGTCTTTCCGGGTTGGTTTCTCATCAATCTTCATCATGTGAAGCTCACCTCTTCATCTAAGTTCTTAAGGCCATATTAGGCCGGGTAGCTTAAATGAATCTGAAACCATATCAAAAAAGGTGATCCATTTTCCCATTGAGGAAACCAGATCACCTTGATTTATAATCTATACAATCCTAAGGCCACTAATATCGTGTACATATTCGTTCAACATTCATATCACATATCTTCAACAGGTCTTCCTGTTATGCATCTGCAAAAAGAGCATCGTACGCGGGACAAGGCCGCTTCTCCAGGAATTCCGTTAACGCCGGGGGCTGCTGAGCGTAAATATCCTTCAACGACGTTCCAGTATAGATGTTGCCAATCACAACAGGATGGCATAATTCACAGATGAGAATATCCCCGTTGCCGTGCAGATGCAGCTGTTTCGTGCCATCCACACAATTAGAGAAATACACACCAGGTTGTTCGCGCAAATTCAACTGTTCAGCGAACCGATCCATACAGGTGAAATAGAGCGTTGTATCTGGCTTTTTATGTTTAATTAATTCCGTAACAGATCGAACAAGGGACTCTTTGGATACAATCTGGGTCCAGTCGGTATGCGGCATCTTAATACTGTTCTGGATCTCATGGATGCGCACACCCAGATCATACACCTTATCGCTAATGGCCTGCATGTTCGCTTGATTACCTTCAAATAGTAACGTTTCCAGCACCGTCTCCAGACCGGCTTCCGTGCACAGACGGATATTCTGCTCCAACCTTTCATACATGCGAGGATGCACGCGGTAGTACGTAGCATACGACTCCGCATCCGTATAATTGAACGAGATATGAATGTTGGACAAGCCTGCATCACGCAACGCGATGATTCGTTCTTCAGTCAGCAGACTGGCATTACTGTTCAATTGTGTATCGATGCCATGTGCCGTACAGTACGTCACAATCTCCAGGCAATCCTGGTATTTCAGAGTAACTTCTCCCCCTGACAATCGCACTCTCTTGAGACGAGGAAGCTCACTAATAATACGGATGACTTCCTGACTATTGATACACGCTCCATCATCCCGATTGTAGGCGCAGCAATAGTCGCATTTATAATTGCAGTTCGATGTCACTCCCACCTCAAGCCCTTCCAGCTCATATACGCCGGGTGTTTCCAGTTCGAGTGATTTATATCTGTTTTTGGTCGTCAATTCGTTGTACCTCCTGGTTCCTTCATTCAATCCACATTTGGATAACTTGAAGATTATAGCGAAAGGCACCAGGTTCAAGATATGACATTATGTACGTTGCTTGCTGAAAACAAAAATAAAACCCATTTCCTCAACGGTCAGGAATGGGCCAAAGCTAGGCATGTAATTATTGAATTAGACAATATAAAATACGATACCTTGACCTTTTGATGCAGCAATTCAAGCTATTTCTTACTTCTGCTTTTATTGTGTATCACTGATAAATTCAGGATTATAGGAAAATCCATGGCTCGCCAGCATGATAAATGACACACGACTTCTTTTCAATAACACGTTCTTTATTTAACACGAGTAGAAGTCTTCTTTTACGATAGCATACATCTTCAGATCTTGAAGCTCATTTTTCACCTTCATGTATTTCCTCAGCACACCTTCGAATTGCATGCCTGCCTTCTCCATGACCTTGGCAGAACCTGTGTTTTCCACTAAACATCTGGCCTGGATTCGCTCGAGCCCCACTTCATCAAATCCAAATTGGATGATTCGTTTCACTACCTCGGTCATGTAGCCCTGATTCCAAAATTGATCAGATAACACATATCCCAGTTCAACTCTCCTGTTATCGCTGTCACACCCTAGATAGTTACAACTACCAATCAGCCTCTTGGTGTGTTTATCTTCAATCCCCCATGGGCCAATTAGATCCGTCTCATAGCGACTCATGACAAAATTCAAAAAAACTTTGGTGTCTTCTTTGCTCTGATGCGCGTCCCAGGTGGTGAACTCCGATACAGCAGATACAACGCAGTAACTATACATATCCTCCAGATCATCATAGGTAAGAGGTCGAAGTAACGTCCGTTCGGTTTCCAACATGGGAAATGGTTTGAAGAAACTTTCAATCGTTTTCATAGATTTATCCTCCCTCAGATTGTTAGGAAAAAGAAACACACAGCAGTTCGGTCCGTGTTGCCTAACTCACCTGTTGTACAATCAAGGCCACAATCTGAGTGTCTTCCACTGCCCATCTTGCTTTACATATTGGACTCGTACATGCTTGCGCTCCGAATCTCCCTGCCAAAACTCCACCTCTTGTGCATTCACGGCATATAGACGCCAATGAGGTGTAACAACACTGGGGTCACGTCTTATTTTTTCCTTCTGAGCTTCAATGGAACTATCCAGCACTTCCTCGCTATCCAAAACCTCACTCTGATGCCCTGTCATGGCAACTGCTCGCGCTCCAGCTGAACGTTTGCGGAAATCATCAGCACCCGCTTCATCTCCCCGATCCTCGGCAATTCCCCTTATCCGAATCTGTCTTCCAAGGGAAGGCCAGTAGAATGTCAGAGCGACATGAGGATTCTCCTTCAACTGCTGCCCTTTTCGACTCTCCGAACTGGAAGCAAAATAGAACGTTTCGTCGATTACGTTCTTCAAAATCAACACCCGCGCATCAGGATAACCGTCTTGATCCACGGTGGATATTGTCATAGCATGAGGTTCTTTCACTTCGTTCTCAACCGCCAATCTCAACCACTCCAAAAATAACTTCCCCGGCCGATCCGGTAACTGCCCCATATCCCACGTTGGAAATGGGCCGGATAAAGATTTTAAACGTTGCAACAGTTCGATTGGTTTATCGCTCATGTCATCGCCTCCATCTTCTCTTTAGTATATTTGTTTATTTTTATCCTTCACTCTCCGCTTCCCATGTAAGCAGATCTTTGTCTTCTTCAAAATAAATACTCAAGAGCATCCGTGGTTCACCCATTCCATCTACATATAACTGCACCAGATCACTTTATCCTCATTTTTTCCAAGCTCAGTTACTTTCTTAAAATCCATAATAAGTTCTGCTTCCTTTATTCCAACGTACTCTCCAATATCTGGATTATAATACTGAATGATTTCTACCTGATACGTTCCGTTTTGTAACTCAATTCTATATCTGGCGCAATTATCGTCTGGTACGATACAATCTTCAAATTGAGCTGCCATGGTCAGACAGGTGTAGTCCACCAGATATAACTGATTATCAGTAACCTGGATGTATCCTTTAGCTCTTCTATAGCAGCTTTCAACGTCTATATTATTTTCAAAAGTAAACTCCGTTGTCCATGAATGCTCAACACCTTCATTAGTCATTTGGAGAACTAATATGTTTCCAATCTGCATCTCCTGAACAAAATGGTTTAACAGCATATCCAGCTCCCAGTCTTCACTTACGTACGTCTTGTATTGATCCGCGTTGACTAATGCAATAAAATTGGTGTCTCCGTATTCCATCCTAAACCCCATGTGTCATCTCCTTAATATGTATCAAATAAACCCGACCTCAGATAGCTTCTATCCAAGATCGGGCATTTCCTGCTTACCATTTATCTTACAAATGTGTTATGAACTCGCTCGGATTTGATAAAATAAGGAATCCAAATGGCACAAGTGATGACAGATTTAGCAATTTCTCTGATCGAGCTTCCATCTTCCAATTCTTTTGCTAACGGAATCTGGAGCAATAATAGGTAATCAATAATACCTACAATCAGACTGAGACCATAGAAGATTATCATCAGACGGGGTAATATTGCTTTCTTGCTATAAAACACAAAAATTGTATATACACTGAATAATAAAAACAGCGTATTGTACACCATCTCAAAAATAAGTACTGGACCCCATAATGGGTGATAATAGTCTGATTGTTTGGAAGTTAGCATTTCCCAAGTCTCAGTTGTGAATGTGGGTATTATCTGCTGAAATAATTGCACTGCAAGTAGAATTACCGTAACAAATAATCCAATCTGGATGAGAATCAGCCAACCACCCAATCCCGACACACCTAGTGGACGGTAGTCTGTTTTTTGCTCTTCAATATGTGGTTCCACCTCGTAACACTTCCTTATGCAGTTTTGTTTTTCTGAGATGAGTCTTCCTCGTAATAGTAATAATGCAAATCGAATCTACGGGTGCTTCTATCCCTTTACTTCACGTGCGTTGTATGTATTTTCACACTCTCCTTATAGCGATCTCTCCGTCCTCCTCTCATATAGAATTTTACACAACTTCCTTATTGTACTACGAGTGTCAAGGCACAGGTTACTTGTTTTATCAGGTAACGATGAAGGAGATTACTTCTGTTGTGGATTAAATGACAGGAGTGAAGAGGGTCATTTCTTAAATGACAATCCCTCTTCTTCCAATGCGTTTCGCAGTTTAGGCATGGCAGATGGCCCGATTCCGTGCAGCTTCAGGATCTCTTTCTCCGTGTACTCCGCAAGTTGCAGTAGTGTTGTGATGCCTTCACTCTCCAAGGCCCGTCTGGCGGGAGCTGACAATAAGGCTAGAAATCCCTCTGTCGGTTTACGTTCAGCTTCGCACGTCGGACAGGTTGGGCAATCACTTTTTTTATAATACAAATGTCCTTGTTCGCATGTTCTGAGTGTTCCTTTATCGTTTGCCATGTGGGCATCACTCCTTATAAATTGTATAATATAACCAAGGCAACCTGAATCATAGTTTACTCATAGGAGTGTGTAGAATGGAATTAAAAGACAAGTTGTTATTAATAAAAGAGAATGACTACCAAGCACCTTCAGATATATTTCCATTAGTACAAGAAATGATACATAACATCGGTTCTTTGGATGCCCAGCTACGTGATGAATTAATTTATACAACCTTATCAAATTGGATTCCTGGTCATGCTCTGACTGTGTACGAACTAGAGCAAATCTTACCCGTAGTCTTGGATGAAAACCATTTGCATTTTAGACTTGGAGAAACAAATTCAGACGCTGTATTCACTCGATCTTTCTCTATGTTGGTTATATCGCTCTTTTTATCCAGGCATAGAGAATCACCATTTCTCTCAAAAGAACACATTCATCAGATCAAAGAGAACGTATTCTACAATGTACAAAAAGAGCGTGATTACCGTGGACATGACGAAGTAAAAGGCTGGGCTCATGCCATAGCACACGCAGCAGATGTTTTGGATGATTTAGCTCAATGTACCGAACTAGATGAGACCGATCTACTAACTATCCTCGACTTAGTTTATCAAAAGATAACCGTCACAGATCGTGTTTACTCCGATGGGGAAGATGAAAGAATGGTGAAATCCATCATTAGTGTCTTAAATAGAAAGATACTTAGTCAGACTTACATAAAGCAATGGATTGAACGTTTTGGTGATGTCGAGAAAGACCCAGAATTTCTTCCCTCGTTTAGGCAAAAAAATAATATAAAAAACTTTCTAAAAAGTCTATATTTCAGGATTAAATTTCACCAATTGGATGCTGATCTCGGTCCAACTATTGAGCACACATTATATAAAGTAGAACCCGTATATTATTCATGATTAATAGTCCTTCCAAATTAACACCTTTATCTCAGACATATTACTGGAAGGAACGGTAAACATGGGACGTTTGTGCTTAAAAAAAATGGAGAAACCCGGTAGATTGAGCAAGGGGTAGAAGATTGAATTGATAAATGAAGATGATCAGCCTTTCAAGCAGGCACGGCAGATGGCCCGATTCCATGCAACATCAGGATCTCTTTCTCCGTGTACTCCGCAAGTTGCAGTAGTGTTCGTAATGCCTTCATTCTCCAAAGCACGTCTGGCGGGCTGACAGAAAGGCTAGAAATCCCTCTGTTGGCTTACGTTCAGCTTCGCACATTGGACAGGTTGGACAATCACTTTTTTTATAATATGAATGTCCTTGTTCGCATGTTTTGAGTGTTCCTTATTTAAGTATTCAACCAGATCTTAATATCTGAAATCATATTTTCGTATTGTTTTAAAGCATCTAAAGTCCAAATGACTTGTGATGTTCCTACTAACTGTTCATCTACGTCCGTACATTCAATCCACAGTGACCGTTTTAGACTATATTCGAGCCAATCCAACTTTCCAGCAAAACCATTATCCAGAACCACTTCCCAATTGGCTGTTAGACTACCCACTCTCTTCTCATATCCAGCTATAAAAGCCAAGAACTTCCCCTTGTTTAAACTTCCAGAGCTATCTACTGACCAATACACAGCTGTTTCTACCAGATCATGCATTGGATTAATATAACCTGCCGATTCCCAATCTATAATAATAGGTATGTCTTCTCTCCACATCACATTCTTAGGCTCCAGATCTCTGTGACTAATAACATTATCGGATGCTAGAATTGAAGATGAATTCTTAGCCTTCATGCTCCACTCATACAGCTTATCCATATTGGAATCCAAAATCTCAATCCATTCCGAATTCTCATTTTTTCCTTTGTTCAGATAAAACATCCAATCTATTTTTTTAGAATTAGTCACCTGTGAACTATCCAATTCTAGTTGTCTAAAATCCGTTTTGTGGATATCTGCAAGGATCGTTCCCATCAGAAAACTGTTATTGATAGTAACTTCATCTTGTTCCAAACGTTGACCCTCAATCCAATCAAATATTAGATAGAATTGATTATCAATGTTATGCATATAAGCACCCTTTAACCTTTTTGCAGGTTGAGCATGGATATGTTCAGCTACCACGTTTGCTATTTTTTCTGAATCAATATAATTTTGCACAGCAGTAGGTCTTATCATGATCTGGGGATTCAATGCCTTAACTGCATAATTAGCTTGCGTCGTTTCAATGGCGTACATTCGATGAAGAAGTCCACCTGAAATCGGTTTGGGCGAACTGATCAATTCACCAAGCTGTAATTCATTACACAGTTTCTCAAAATTTAAAGTATATTGAGTATCGTTCATATGTTATCCCCTTTCATTTTGGCTATTTGTCTGAATCAAAGATTACAATCCATACTCAGCAAAAATGACTGCATATTTCTTTTCTAATATCGTCCAGCGCTTTTCGGCTCCGTATTTGGCGTGCAGTTGCTGTAAATAATGCTTGGCTTCTTCCGTATCGCCGGCTTTTAGCAGGAAGCGGAAGGTTACTTCGCTTAAATGTAGCGCTGTCGTATCCATATAATAATGGACTATATCTCTGGCCCCTGTCAGCGAGTGTAGGAATGAAATGCCCTCTTCCAAATGTGACACCAGTTCTTTCGATAAAGCGTCTGGATCGATATCAGGCGTTAAGGTATAGTGGGCCGGAGCGGCAGGGGCTATTTCTCTGATTCGGCAGGTGAAATGAGATACGAACTCCAATATGTCTCCATTCAACCCAACGGAATGCAACTCCGCAAGTTCGGTGGAATGAACACCACAATTAACATAAAACTGGACTTGACGACTGGTGTTATACTTTGCTCTTTGAATGTTGAACTTGTATGCGAGGTTTCCATCCGCTTTGTAGAAATTCAGATTTTTCTTGGAATAGCCGTGTTTGGCAAATACGGGTTTGATCTCTGTATTGATGATCTTCTTAAAAAGTTCCTGCATTAGATATCACTCCCAAGGCAAAGTTTATTCAAAACGTTGTTACCCTTTTTTATTCATAATCATGCTTGTTCTAATTTATAAAAATACTATTTAGCTTCTTCTCGTAGCATATGAGCCAGTTTGTACATTTCTGCAATGTCATGCCTGTTCTGTTCCTGGAATCTTCGGATCGCCTCATCAATCTCTGCTACTTCAACTGCAACCACCTGCTCGCCATCTTCCGGATTCAGCGGATCACCGACAAGTTCAACATCTCCATATCCAATGATTCGTACAAAATGGGGATGCGGGATATGCGGTCGATACGGTTCCAAAGCACTGGATGTGCAATAGAATTGACCAAAGATCTGATAGGACCGCATTTCTGCCCCAAGTTCCTCCATCAGTTCACGCTTCAGTCCATCCATATAATGCTCACCTGCTTCAAGCGTCCCCCCAGGCAGCTCCCAGGCTCCATTATCCAGTTGGAAGACAACACATTGATCCCCGACAAACGGAATGATGCTAATATTACTCACCAGCTTTTCATCCACGATGTCGTTCAATCTAAACTCCGCCTCAATAATTCCCCAATGAATCGACGTACTCAGCGCCGGAAATAGTTCCGCACTCAAGCTACTCATCCGCACCCGATCCTCTCTATCTAATTCCTCTATTCTTCCAATTATAGTCGAAAACACAGAAAGAAGGCCACCTTCCCACCGGGGAATACGTGACCCTCTTCTTACGCTCTCTGCCCTTAAGCCTTGAATCAGTCTTCTCTCCAGACTCTCAGACCATTCTCCTTCTAATGCTACACCAGTTTCCCATTTTCCAAAAAAAGAACCCGGCTACAGAGCGGCAAAATCCGTTCATCATGCGTAACCATCACTGCACTCTTGCCCTGCTCTTTCACGAGCCGTGCAATCATGCCGACAATATCCAGCCCACGTTCCGCATCCAGACTGGCTGTTGGTTCATCCGCGAGCAGAACAGCCGGATCGTTCATCAAGGCCCGTGCAATAGCGACCCGCTGACGTTCCCCGCCAGACAGCTTCTCTGCATATGCCTTCCGCCGATGGGTCAACCCCACCGTGTCTAATAGCTCATGAACGCGCTTCTCCGCCTTGTTTTTTTCCGTTCCGGCGAGCTTTGCGACCACCATGAGTTGTTCTTCTACTTTCAGATACGGAATGAGGTTAGCACTTTGAAAAATAAAGCCTAGCTGCTGAAGCCGCATATCGGATATCTCCTGTTTGCCTTTACCCATAATCGAGGCCCCATCCAGTAGAACCTGCCCCTCCGTAGGTTCAAGAAGTGCGCCAGCAATGGACAGGAATGTACTTTTACCCGAGCCGGAAGGCCCCATTACGGCCACAAGTTCCCCTTCGGCAACCTCAAGGTCCAGTTTGTCCAGAATCGTGCGTTTGCTGCCGCCATCTTCAAAGGTCTGTGTAATTCCCTGCAATACCAATCGGTTTCTCATGCTGCTGTCCTCCCAATCGCATCAAGTGCATCAATTTTGGTAACCTTCCACACCGAGAATAACGAACCCGCCACAGACATGGGTATGAATAACACACAAGTCAGTGCGAGGGTGGACAAGCCTAATTGAAACGGCATCGATGCTGGTAGAATGGACTCGAACAGTCGAACCAACAGTACGCTAATGACCAGACTGCCAACCGACAGAACCAAGACTTGTAACGAAACACTACCCGCCAGATAAGCATTCCGCGTTCCTATGGCTTTTAATATCCCGAACTGACTCGTTTTCTGAATCGTGATGACATAGAAGAATACCGCAAGCACAAACGCCGAGATGACATATAGAAAAGCGATCATCATGAGCAACGATCCCTGCTCTTCCTTATATCCAGGAATGGCCGATACAGCATCCGACTTTGTGATGACTTCCGTATTAGGCATTGCAGCACTCAGGCGGTCTACCTGATCGCCCCCATCCTTAATCGCAATAGCATTGTATATCGGAGCATTGGCATTGGTGTCTGCTGAACCTTGCGAAGTTCGTGAACCTCCTTGAAGCGTAAGCCATTCCTGTTCATTCAGGAACACCACTGGGGAGTGACTGAAGGATTCATTTTGTACAAATCCACCAACGGTCCACTCCGTTCCCGAAGCTTGATCGACCAGAACGGTACCAATCGTGACACCAGATTCAGACAACTTTTGGTCCACCACAACCTGCCCTTTTGTCTGATCCGTAATCAGAGACCCTTCAGTCACCGTTGGAGCAAGCCAGCCCTCCGGATTAACCATGAACAGCGTGACATCGATCTTTTTTGTGTCGCCGGTTGGACTGACGGTTGTCATTTTCACACCGAGTGGCTCAGCGTTCTCTTGCCCCACCACGGAGCGAGCTTGATTAAGTTGATCCTGATCCACTTGTGACCGGGTGAACCGATGATTCGAATCCTGCTCCAGCACAAAGTGGGTTGCTGCCATATTTTTGACCGAAGCTGCGTTATCATACGCCAGCCCCTGTGCAAGACCTGTAACAAACAGTACCAGAAATGAAACCAGCACCATGATTGTAGCAATTAAGGCATAGCGCCCTTTGGCATACCTCATTTCCCGAATAGCCAAGTACATGTTCTGTGACCTCCCTCTTGATAATCCAAGTATAGGAGGCGAAAATGAACGGCAAATGAATAACAGATTACATCTGCGGAAGTGTCACGATAAAGACCGTACCCTCAGACGAACTGGAAACCTCGATTGTACCGTCATGAATTCGGATAATTTTCTGCACAATGGCAAGTCCAAGCCCGGTTCGTCCAGAAGAACGTTCCCGCGCACGATCCACCCGATAGAATCGATCGAACAGGAAAGGCAGATGCTCCGCAGCAATTCCGTCTCCTGTATCCCGAATCTGAATCACACACTGGTTATCTGTCTGCTCGGCGTGAATCTCAATGCTTCTTCCCTGTGGTAGATGGTTCACCGCATTGCCCAGTAGATTCATCCAAACTTGCATGAGCAGCACTTCATTACCGACTAGCTGGATGGATTCAGGCACCGAAATCCGAAGCAACAGTTCTTTTTCTTCCAATTGCCATTGCAGCACCTGAACGGCTTGCCGGAATTGATCTCGCAGAGAGAACTTTACTTTGCTCAGATCTTCGTTGCCTTGTTCTAGGGAGGACAGGAGTAGCAGTTGTTTGCTGAGCAAAGAGAGATGACGGCTCTCCTCCTCAATGATTGATGCATAGTGCTCTCTTTCCTGTTCAGGCAGATCCCGATCCGCCACCAATTGGGCAAAACCCTGAATCGAGGTCAACGGTGATTGAATCTCATGCGATACATTCGATACAAACTGCTGCCGCGCCTGATCTACCCTCTCCAATTCACGACTCATGGTCATGAAATGCTGGGCCAATTGCCCAATCTCGTCACGCCGTGCGGTAGGCAATTTCAGATTATATTTTCCTTGCGCAATACGTTTGGTTGCCTCGGACAGACGTTCAATCGGATTGACCAGATAACGGGTACTGATTAGAAAGATCAGGATACTAATACCTATCGTCAATGCTCCAATCAGCGCAAAAAAGATCCGTAGCTCACCGAATTGCAGAATTACATCCGGACGCATAAAGAGGGCGTAATTCGCACTGCCTAGCTGTAGATGAACACCCACGGTATTGCTTAATTGATTATCAAAGAAGCCGGTAATGAACGGTTTGCTTGGAAACTGGGCGACGCCATGGTATACCTCACCATTCAACACCAGTTCTACAACTTGCTTGTCCAGATCTTTCTCACGGAATTCGCGGCCGTAGAATTGGTCGTTGCCTTTTCCATCCGTCACATAGATTTCGTACCCGAGTGCGGCAGCATTGTTCAGATAATCCTCCATTGTACCGGGTTGCTGTTCCACAAATTGCTTCATTTGCATCGCGATGCCCACCAGCTTCTCATCATTGAAATCCTTGAGCTTTGTATGATAGTAGATGTTGGACAAAAGAAAACCAAGCATGCCGCTGACCATAATCACCGCAACCGTAATGAGGAATACCCGGACGTACAAGGTCCTCAAGGTGTTTTCACCTCCATCTTGTAACCAATACCCCGCACAGTCTGGATGATGAAATCGTCCTTATAATCGGTAAACCGATCACGCAATCGCTTGATATGTACATCAACGGTACGGTCATCTCCTTCGTAGTCTGCTCCCCAAACGAGCCGAATGAGCTCATCCCGCGAGAACAACCGCCCTGGAAACTGGGCAAGCTGTGAGAGTAATTCAAATTCTTTCATCGGTAAAAAGAGAATGGATTGCCCATCGGTAACCTCCACATTGTTTCGGTCAATGACGATCCGGTTCATACGGATAATATCGCTGGATGTGCGATGGTACCGACGAAATAACGCCTTTACCCGGTAGACTAATTCTTCCGGTTCAAATGGCTTGGTCACATATTCATCTGTTCCTTTCAAATAACCATCTCTCTTGTCAGATAGCTGATCTCGTGCCGTCAGCAACATGATTGGAATGTCGTAATGCTGCCGAATGAAATCACATAACTCCAGTCCGTCCATGCCGGGCATCATCACATCGAGGATCGCCAGATCGATCGGCGTTTCTTGCATCAGTTTGACCGCTGCCAATCCATCCTGCGCTTCATGGACCCGATACCCTTCTTTAGTCATGACATGCCGCAGGAGTGCTCGAATATTGGCATCATCGTCTGCCAGCAGCAGATGTTTCATATCGTTGTCCGCCCTTCTATGTAGCGAGTATATCTCACTTTGATCCTGCACAGATGGTAGCATAAAAGCAATCTTATTCGCCAGCACATGCATGGAGACACCCTGGACATGTTTATATTTTCTTAAATCTGGTTGACACTACTAAGAGGCAGAACTATAATAAATCCATAACATATGAACGAACGCTCATATATTCATTTGTAGATGATCACACATTGCCAAAAATCATCTATATTCCACACTAGAAATCATATTACATAACGGAGCAAGGCTCCAAAGGAGAGGATTTATATGTCCGGACATCATCACAGTCATAACCATGGGCAAGATCATGGACACAACCACGCTCACACCACCAATAACAAGAAAGTCCTGTTGTTTTCCTTCATTATTATTACCATCTATATGATCGTTGAAGCCATTGGTGGATTCATCACCAACAGTCTCGCGCTTATCTCGGATGCAGGTCATATGTTGTCCGATTCCATTGCGCTCGGGATCGCTTTGCTGGCGTTCACCTTTGGTGAAAAAGCGGTGAATACTGGCAAAACGTACGGATACAGAAGATTTGAAATTTTGGCCGCTACGTTAAACGGAATTACGTTAATCGCCATTGCACTCTACATTTTCTACGAAGCGATTGGGCGTTTCATCAACCCGCCAGAAGTCGCAACCGTAGGCATGTTGATCATCAGCGTCATTGGGTTGCTCATCAATATTCTGGTGGCCTGGATCATGATGCGAGGTAGTGATACGGAAAATAATCTGAATATGCGCGGTGCTTATCTCCATGTCATTAGCGACATGCTGGGATCGGTTGGGGCCATTGCGGCAGCCCTGCTCATGATGTTCTTTGGCTGGGGTTGGGCCGATCCACTTGCAAGTGTAATTGTCGCGGCGTTGGTATTACGAAGTGGTTTCTATGTCACCAAATCATCCCTGCATATTTTGATGGAAGGCACTCCAGCCAATGTCGATGTGAATGAACTGGTGCAGACCATCAAACAAGTCGATGGCGTCAAAGGTGTTCATGATGTGCATGTCTGGTCCATCACCAGTAACTTGAACGCGCTGACCGCTCATATCGTGGTGGATGGAACGATGGATGTCTATGCATCCGAGATCCTGGTTCAGAAGATTGAACATATGCTGGAACATAAAGAAATCAAACATGTGACGCTCCAAGTAGAGTCCGAAAAACATCTGCATGACACCTCGGTATTATGTACCGTCAAAGGCGACGCACCAGATGCCCATGCGCATCATCACCATTAATTAATTCCACGTTACTGATAGTGCAAACGAAAACAGGGCAAAGCTCCGTAAGATGGAGCTCTGCCCTGTTATTTATTTAGTAAGTACTTCTCTGCAAACCGGCTGCCTGCCACCAAAATTATATTTTACATTCAATATAACTTGTGTAAATAACGTGCCAGCATTTGTTCCTCCACAGACAATCCAAGCGAAACAAATCGGTTGTGGATCGCTCGAAACACATCACTATTATCGAATCCTTGTGCCTGAACATCTCGTAATAAACTAAACAGTCCTACCTGCTCTGCACTGGAGATATAGGATATAAGCTGTTCATCTTGATCATACGAAATTTCCTTCTCATGCCACGGATGAGGAACTACTCTCTTGGAGTAATCCACCAATGCATCTCCCACTCCAACACCAAGACCATCTAAGGTATCTAAAATAACTTCATTTCGCCTTGTTTGCCGAACTTCCTTACTATAGGAGTATCCGTCATGGATAAGCTGAAATCCAAAACGTTGCACAGCCAAATCTCTCACCTTCTCTTGTTCTCGGTCCCACTTTTTCTTGTCAAAATACTCACTTTCGCTCGTGTTGTCCTCTTGCTCCTTAACGTAGTCCAAATATTGTTGTTTCGATTCAAATTCATTCAACAGAAGTCCCTCATGTCCCGAGAATCCAAAGGCAAAAAAATCTCTAATATTTCTAGCTACAATCCTCGCATAACTTCCAAAAGCCATGGGATCAACCCGAACAATAGGCACTACACTCAAATCAGTAACATTTCCAAAATCAGTCAAGAAGGAGAAATGAATACCACCCATTCCGGTACGTGCAAACATGATTGCGTCAACTGGAGAACTCATATACCCGCCATTATCATGTGGATCAAATTGTAGAAAATAACCTGTTGGTGTCTCCAAATAAGGAACTTCCTGTTTAATCTCTTCCTCCCATGTGATGATTTCTTTCAGCAAATGGGGTATCTCGTAGGAATTTGTCATTAAGCGATCTCTCCTCCCTATAAAAGCAATACATATTCACTATAGTTTACCTCATTAAGTCCGTTAGCTCTTCAAAGATGAGCCGCTATAAAAAAACAGCTGACTATATAGCCAGCTGCCTGCCTAAACCATTACTGTGATAACAATATAAGGACTATCTAATCTTTTTGGACCTGCAAGATTCGATCATTAACCATTGCTTTTAGAAAAAAGAGCTCATCCCCCACCGGAACACGCCGCTGTTCTCTTTCAAACAAACTTATGGCCTCCTCCAAGGATGCAGTTTTCACTGATTTACTGCAAGCGATTAGCTGTTCGAAGAATATTTTCATCTCTTCAGAATCACATATGGACTCGTGCCCTAACAAGAAGTGCTCCGCATCATATCGCTCGATATCCTGTATCATCGGTAATAACAAATCCTGCTTATAATGAAATAACGAACGAGTCGTTGTAGAATACGGACTGTGTCCAAGGAAAATTGTCTTTTCATCCGGAATATATACAATGGTTGAATCGTCCGTATGCGTACTTCGAATCTGATCCAGCATGCAGACCTTGTTTCCTAGATCGATCTCGAGGTATTGTTCAAAGACGATACCCGATCTACCCAACACAAAAGACTCCCTTTCAGGTATCTCATTCTGTATAACCGCCATACAGTGTGCACTAATCTTTTTGGCCTCTACATACTTACATAGTGTAGCATCATCAAATGAATAATCTCTCCATTCATTCAAGCGCTTATTAGTTAAACGATTAACGATAATCGTCGCACCGAATTCATTCATTCCCAAAAAATGATCCCAATGCGCATGCGTAATAACCACATACTGAATGGGCGGCACATCTAAGCATCGAATTTCCTCGATAAAATCTCTGGCATGTTGAACCGAATTTCCACCATCGATCACCAGACTATGTTTTTCCCCACACACCAAGCCTAGTACCGGTCTTTCTCTATCATTATCGTTGGACATATAATAAATGGAATCGCTTAATTGTTTTAACATGTCAATTCTTCTCCTCTATATGATTATTTTCATATCATAGGCAGAGAAAAACCGCATGTTTATTCAAGCTAATACATGGATTTTTCTCCGTTTATGGATTTACCAATGGAATCACCTCTTTCAATCATTTTGTGTTTCTTCATGTGGTTGTGAGCATACAAAGCCACACTTGTCATAGATAAGTTCTTTACTGGCAAGTAAGTCGCCATGAAGCATATCGGAGGTCCATCCATTCGGACTATGCAAACTATTTTTGTTATCCAACTTGTGATGTCTTGTATAGTCTGAACTACGGCATTTGCAATAGCTTTAAAGCTTTGCTAGTTCAAAATTCATGACATAATCGTTTCCATTCATGCCAAGCCTTCAAATACTCAGGCAGATCATCAGGATGATGCTTGTTACTCAGCCCAATTCGGCAATATAGATGGACCAGAGCTTCCTCTATCAATCTGGATTTATCCATATCTACTTGCTCTAAAAGTTCGAACGTAGCAAATAATGTTTCGGTGTTGATATCATCCGGCGAAGAGCTAAAAGCATACAAGAAATCATAGAGGATAGGTCCAACCATTGGAGATGGGTCAATAACGCCGATGAGTTCATTTTGATCATATACAAAATTATGAACCCCCGTATCGCCATGTAAAAGAAACTTTTCTTCTTCCTCATGAAACAGGTGATTCACTTTGAATTGAACCAGATTATAATCATCTGTTGTTAAAACACTTCCGATATTCATCTTTGCTTCTTGAATACTAATCTGATTGAATTCTTTCCAGGTCCTCTGTGGGAACTCTATTCTGCCCCATGATTTCGTATCTGAAGAACGCACATATGTATTGAATAACTCTTTCACCAGACGAGTTAACCAGTCTCTTTTCTGGCCCCGGTTGAAATGGGTCGTACCTTCCATATACGTATAAATGAAATAAGTGTTATCTGGATCAGCCAACAAAACTTCAGGCAGTAACGAAGAATTCTTATACGTATCCAAAAACTGCTGGGCGATGTGAATCTGTTCGGGTTCATCTGATTTCAGAATATAGTGCTTATTCAGACTTGTACTCAACCGATAAACACGTCCAGCTGTGGTACCTGACAAACTTTGAATTTTAGATATTTCTTCGTCGATATGATGCATCTTGAATAAGTCATTGATCTCATTAATCGTTGGATTAATTAACATATGGTTCTCCTTATAATAACTAGGATCTGAATTCTCTTCCATGAATGATCCATTGTACGGCATCCCAAATATCTTCTGCGATATAATCAGGTTCGGTCTCCGTCCATTTGTCTCTGAATTTGGTTAATGAAGATTCCCCCCAGCCTGTTCGTACCATGATCTTGGTCGCTCCTACGGCATGGGCAGCAAGCATGTCTGTATCTCCTACATCTCCAATTACTATGCATTTGGATAAATCCAGACCGTGTTCCTCTGATGCCTGTAATAACATTCCGGGTTTAGGCTTTCTGCAACTGCATTCTTGCTCATGCGGACATATATAAGAGTGATCGAATCCGTACTCGCGAAATTGCTCTTCAAAATCCTCAACACTCGCTTCTCCACGTGAGATTCGATATTGATTCGTAAAAGCCAGTACCATAATTCCTTCTCGTTTTAAATGCATAATTGCTTCTTGAGCATTGGGGTATAACCTGAAATCTCTCGGATGAATAAAATGACCTGTACCACCAATTGTTCCATCTCTGTCTATAAAAACAGCTTGTACGTTCACCTGTGGGTTCATCAAGGTCCGTTCCCTTCTTAGAAAAATTTCAAGTCTTGTCGTTCATCTATACTTTCTCATCAATAATATGCTTACTACCATCTTGCTGCTTATGGTGTTGCAATTTTCTAATTTCAGTTTTCAGATAGTGTACTTCTTTGATTAATACATCCAGCTTTTTCGATGTTTTGGATGAATCTATCGCATAACGTACAATTGCTGCAAAGATAAGAACGACAATTAAACATATAAGTGATACTACTAAAGCTCCATAAAACTCCAAAATGGTGTTCAACTCCTTGCTGTCAAAATAATAAGTCATAAAACTCTTTCGAAAACCAAAACCATATGATCCCTAGTATAACCATTATGGTACCTAGTACTTTTAATATTATTTCGATATGTTTAGGGATATCACTATTAGGTGGGTTATCTTCAAACTCGTGATTAGGTTTTATTTCTTGATATCTTATCAGAACAAATATTTTGTATAGAAAATCAGGAAAGAAGTAACATGCAAAGCCCACGACAAATACGGGAGTAGATAAATAACCAAAGGTACTGGTGGTCCATTCCATCTCTATTTCCTTCATCCTCCTTTTTCCTTACTGAATTCCTGCCGTACCAAAAGTATTTTCGATGGCCTGTTTATAATTTTCCCAACCAAAATAAAACGGGCCTACCTGTAGTTTCTTGTCGTTCAATATGAAATCTCTCCAGATCACAACATCATCTTCCCTATCAATCTTTACAGAAATAAATCCACACTCCTCATCCCCACACCAGGGACACACTAAAATGGGATATCTATAATACATGGATTCATGTGGTTTCTTAAGTAAAAAATAATCAATAAGAAGCCTTTGATATTCATCGCTTCCCCATCCGAGACAAGGTACCAAATCATGTTTTTTCAGCCTTTGATAGAGCGATGTACCATCAATCATAATGTCAGCAAATTTCGTATTTTTATTCCCATCCTGTTCAGGATCGAACTCATTGTATCTTGAAGCTAACTTGGTTTCTATCGTGCTAATTTTCACTATATTTCCTCCGTAATCATCCTCTTGGCCTCTCTCATTCTACCTCTACAAGAATGTCAGCACAGCGCACAATCAATTCAGGCATATTTTCTCCACCAAATAGAACATGAAGCTCATATCCGTTATCGATTCGATACAGCTCTTGATATAGCCAGTAACTGCCTACAATCCCACCGTCTTGCTTGACGATTTCGGGTGCAACCAGCGTAAGTTTATTTATATTGGTGAAGCCCCCACGGGTGTCAAAACGAATGACCACCTCATCCCCTGTCAGCAGTTCCGTTATCGTACAATCATGATATTGAACCTGGCTATGTATTTCATCGGGGATATTCTGTGCCATCATCACTTCTCTAAATTCTTTCGATGTGTGTTCCACACGTCTCCAATTGTGCGCACTCTGTTTCTTCAATTGCTGTAGCATCTCTCTCGTGCAATATCCCAAAGTAAACACACGAATATCCGCAATTTGTTCAACGATTTCCTTTGGCAAATGTTCCGCCTTGTATTGATAACTCGACTCCATCGATTCTTTGTACTCTTCCTTACATTTCTTCTCATCAAACGGAGGACGTACATCATATTCTGCAATGAGTTTCTCTATATGCGCTCGTTCTTCCGGAGGCATGTGAAATACGATCTGATCCTCTTCAGTCACTTCTTCCTCACCGAAAGCTTTGTCTACGCGAGTGAGCACCTGTCCATTATGCTCCAGCATGTAACGTGGGTCCAAGTTATATAACTCTCGCTCCTGCTTCACATCCGCTTTTTCCTTTCTTTTATACAGCCTTAAAAATAGATTTTCATCTAACTTGTTAGCTCCGTTATGTACTCTTAAACCAAAATGAAGATGTGTCTGCTGACAAAGCTCATACCATTCTTTTGTTAGATATTTCATATGCATCTCTCCTGCTGATTTATAGAATCTACTTTGCTATTGAAGCATAGACCTGATCTCGTTAGAAACTGCTCTATTGTTTGCATCGCTACGCCTCCAAAATCCTCAGCCTCAACGATTCCTTATATTCACAAACACTGTTCTACCCCAAGGTTTGAAAAAATTTATGTTTGATCTCTTTGTTGTTTCGCGCCGCCCATTCATGCACAGCTTCTACGCCTGCGGACTCCTGACCTCGTTGAAAATAAAAACATAGATCCATCGGTACTAACCGTTTACCATAGAGTTTGATGCCAATCCGTCTGTAATTCATATAAATACACTCAATCTGAGATGCATCATATCTCTGATGTTTCATAGAAATCACATGATCGCTTTCCAGCGTAATACTAGGTTTAGTGAAAAACAAACGCCAGAGCAGAAAAACGATATAACCGAGAATAAAGGTCAATATAACGATCAGGAAGTACTTCAGAATACCATTTTCATCGTAAATTACATTTCTGAAAAACATAGCTTCAATGACCAACATACATAATAGGCTCAACCATGCTCTTGGATAAATCGTCTTGTATGTGATGAGTTCCACCTCCTAATTATTCTCTTCATTAATCCGAAGCCACTCGGAAGGGGCTTTTCTGGCAAAATGCTTTTCAACAAAATCCAAAATGTTATCAATGCCGGGTAATGCCGCATTTTCTCTGGCTTCGTCAAACGTCATCCATTGGTACTCGATATGTTCATGATTTAACCGGACAACCTGGCTCTCATCCACATATCCTACGAATACGGGAGCGGTATAGATATACTCCCCCATGGGTGAATAATATTGTTCGAATTGATTGGCAGAATACAACCGGACTTCCGTAATACCTGTTTCCTCGTGAACTTCTCTAAGTGCAGCTTCCCATGCCTTCTCGCCCTTTTCTATCCCGCCGCCAACATAACACCACTCGTTATGCAACATACGACCAGCCCGCTTCAGCATCAGTACACGGTATTGATCGAGGCTTTTCTTCAACAGAACTACAGCCACGCCTTCACAACGAATGGGAACTGCCTGTTTCACGTGCTCTGCACCATCCACCTTCTCGTGCCCCTCTCTTCAACTTTCCTGAGAATCGAAATCCTCCAATACTTTAAACCTATCCCCGTGGATTTTGTCCAGATGCTCTTCTCCCCAATAACACAAATGGTCCAGTGCAGGCTTGAGCCCCCAACCGTAGTCCGTTAACTCATATTCCACTTTCGGAGGTACCTCCGAATATACCTTGCGTTGCACAATCTCGTCCTTTTCCAGTCCTCTGAGCTGTGTTGTCAGCATCTTCTGTGTAATGTCCGGTATCAATCGTCGAAGCTCCGATGTGCGTTTACGTCCGGTCATCAAATGATAAATAATCAAAGGTTTCCACTTCCCGCCCATCACTTCCAAGGCCGCTTCCACGCCTACTTTATATTTTTTTGGAGCACTCGTTTCTCCATGTTCCGTCATTTTTGAACCCCTCCATAAATAGGCTGTATCCCAAGTGAAAATATAAACTTTTTGCCACTCTTCTTTCTATTATTCAAGCCCATTTCGAGCCATCCATTTAGGGTACTTTAATGTTCCTATGGCACTTCATTCTTCCTATAGAACATCAAAGTGCGTACTTCCAGATGTTTTCATACCTGTTTATAATAGCATCAGCCACTGATTTATGGCTACAAGACTGCAATCCAGAAAGGTAGTGAAAGATAAGATGAACGTACTCGTTGTAGTATCCCACCCAAGAAAAGACTCCTTGACCTTTCAGGTAGCTCAACGTTTTGCACAGGGTCTTACCGATGCTGGTCACGGTTATGAGATATTGGATTTGCATGGGATTGGCTTCGACCCAATTCTCAGAGAGATGGATGAACCAGACTATACCCAAGAAAATCAGGTATTCTCGCCTGAGGTTGAGACGGAGATGGAGCGGTTGAAGAAACACGATGCTGTGGCTTTTGTGTTTCCTCTCTGGTGGTGGCATCTGCCAGCCATGTTGAAAGGTTATGTGGATCGTGTCATGAACAACGGATTTGCCTACGGCGCGAACAAGCTCTCTCATCAGCAGATATTGTGGATCTCTCTTTCGGGTGTGACGGAAGAACAGATGCATAAGCGCAACTATGGTCAATCGATCGCCAACCTGCTCAATGTGGGAATTGCCGATTACTGCGGCGTGTCCCAATCGAGGGTTGAGTTTTTATATGAAACGTTGGAATCCAAGCCTGAGCATTATGAGACACTGCTGAACCATGCACATCACTTGGGACTGAACTATGCCAACGATATTCCGACTCCATGATCGTATGAGAAAAAAAGGTATGACCCGAATATGAATTCTGAAGTTTAGTGGTACGTTCAATGGCAAATCACTACGCTTGAACACGGCAAAAAGGTCGCTCCGAAGAGCGACCCTGCCTGTGTGTCTTTCATTATTTTACTGTCGAGAGAAGAAACTTCTCCAACATAGTGATATCGGTAATGCTATGGTTGCAAGCTGTGTTATCCATGCATACGTACTGGGCAATGGAAGAAAAGTTATCCGGCGAATGAGCCTTGGTCTTCACGTTGAAGAATCCGAGCTCCTGATGACGATGACAGAACATGCAGTACCCTTTTTTGTTCGTGGGTGTAATCCGTCCCTCAATACCGAGGAATCTGCCTTCGTACGGGTACACGATGAACAAACGGCTCGTCGCAATGTCAGTCCATCTCAGATAGGTAGTACGTGCGTAATCGACTAACTCCAGATCCGGCACTTTGAGCTTTTTGGCCTTTGGAAACAGCTTTTGGATCTGCTTTGCCGATACTTGCGGATATGGAATCAGATATGATTCAAGCTGATTCAGATACGTCTGCAATTCATGTGTCGTCTCGTACGTGGATAACTGCTCCAACAGTTGCTTCTGCCCCGGAGTGAGTTCATCGAAGTTGCTCACCGCATTTGTGCCGACCGTATAACGGACGGTTTCCAATACTTTGGGATCCACAACCGAGCGTAGCGTTTTGAGCAGGAAATCAGCTTGTTTTTGAATATAATTATATTGATGATTTTGAATAAATGGTGTTTGCATGGCGTTCAGCCCCTTATTTTTATTGGAAGAACAAATAAGGTGCAAAGCCTGCGGGATGTAACATTATGTTGATATTGATTTCAGGGCAACAATCTCATTTTTGTCGCGCCCTACACAAAGTCCGCCCCTATTCAGGCTTTGCGTAAGGCTTTCTAGCGAACGAGCAATCCGGCATTATCCATATTGCCACGTCATAACCCCCAATACGATAGATATATCGAAATTATAACAGGGCATCATAGTGTAGGCAACGGGCTTCGTTCCAATTTCCTCTGTTCAAGAAATATGATTACATCTCAGGCTTTTTTCCCATTTTCCACGAAATGATCTACCGCTGACTGCTCAATGGCCAGTCCTTCTGTGTAACGCTCCATGAACAAGGCAAATCCATTCACATCCGCGCTATTTGGAGAAATCTCTTGTCCTTCTGCATCAATAAACACCTTAGTAGTAAGGTACTCCGCCAAACCCTCGTGTTGCTGCTTATTAACCATGTAGGAAGCCAAAATAGCCATTCCCCATGCGCCACCTTCACCAGCGGTAGACATGACCGACACGGGAATATTCAGTGCGGTTGCGCACATTTTTTGAGCGACTAGTGGGGTTTTGAACAATCCGCCATGCGCCCAAATGTGCTCAATCGTTACGTGCTCCTTCTGTGTGAGAATATCCAGCCCGAGCCTTAGTGCAGCAAACCCAGCAAACAGATGGACTCTCATAAAGTTTGCCAGATTGAAGCGGCTCTCTGGAGAACGTACGAACAATGGACGACCTTTTGCAATTCCTGTAATGTTCTCGCCTGAATAGTAGCCATAGCTCAGTAAGCCACCGCCATCAGCGTCAGCTTTCAGTGCTTCATTGAACAACACACTGAATAACTGGTTCATATCGGGCTTCTGTCCCATCGCCTCATAAAACTCACGGAACAAGTCGACCCAGGCATTAATATCGCTGGAGCAGTTATTCGCAAGAACCATAGCCACAGGATTGCCATCAGGTGTAGTCACGATGTCAATCTCAGGGTATACCCTAGATAGGTTTTTTTCTAATACAATCATGGCAAAAATCGATGTACCTACGGAAATGTTACCCGTACGTTTTTGGACACTATTCGTAGCAACCATGCCTGTTCCAGCATCGCCTTCCGGAGGGCAAAGTGGAATATTGGATTCCAAGTTACCTGATTGATCTAACAGTCGGGCACCAGCTTCACTAAGATATCCGGCATGTTCACCTGCAGTGTACACTTTAGGTAAAATATCTTTAAGATTCCACGTGTAGCCTTTGTCGGCAATTATATCGTCAAACTTCTTCAACATATCTTCATGGTATTCCAGTGTGGATTCATCAATTGGGAACATACCTGAGGCATCCCCTATACCAATAGCTTTACTGCCAGTTAACAGCCGATGTATGTAACCCGATAACGTCGTAATATAATTGATGTTCGTAACATGCTCTTCTCCGTTCAAAATCGCTTGATACAAATGTGCGATGCTCCAGCGCTCTGGAATTTTAAACTGGAATTTCTCGGTTAGCTCTGATGCAGCCTTCCCCGTTGTGGCATTACGCCATGTACGAAACGGAACCAATAACTCCCCATTTTGATCAAGTGCAATGTAGCCCTGCATCATAGCAGAACATCCGATTGAGCCAATTTTTTGTATCGTTACACCATAATTTTTTTCAATCTCTTGCTTTAAATGATGATAAGTTTGTTGCAACCCATGAATCATTTCATCGATATGGTAAGTCCAGTAACCGCCAATCAATTGATTTTCCCACTCATAACTGCTTGAACAGATGGTATTAAAATGGTGATCCATGAGTACAGCTTTGATTCGTGTGGATCCAAATTCAATGCCTAGCGAAGTTTCTCCCCTGACTATTGCTTGTTTCAAGTTTTGATCCATCATCGTATTCATCCTCTCTCAATTTGGAATTCGCCCGATTCGGAAATAGGTGATTTGAATAGCCCAAATCAAGGTGTAAATTTCATGAAGAAAGAGCAGAATTGGAGCTGTAACGGACAATTACAAAGTTAATACCGCCTGTACTTCGCCACATGCCAATATTTCACCGGTTTGAATAAAACCAAGAGAGTCATAGATCTTCTTCGCAACGACATTTTCAGGTTTGTAGGTGAGTTCTACAACTTTGGCTTTTCCACGTGGGAAAGTTCTCGCATACTCGATTGCTTTTACTACCATTTCTTTACCATATCCCTTACCTTGGTATCGCTGGTCAATCATCATCTTGAAGATGCCATAACTGCTATAATCAAAATTGCCATCCCCGTCATCATAGTACATCGAAATAAAACCTACCATATTGTCTTCCTTATAGACTGCAAAAGTAATAATAATCTGCCCCTCATCTGAGGCAACGTACGCTTCAGCAAGTGCATGTTGGTTCGAGGATATGAATCTTTGTTGGTCTGGAGTAACTTTAAGTTCAATACATTCGATAAAATTATCCCAAGTTATTCTTCTAAATTCCATTTTGAATTCCCTCCTGCACTTATTATCATTACTATTTTCTTCTCTATCTAACTGCACTAGTAAAACTCGCTTTAAAAATAAGATCATATACATTGGTGTAAGAATCGTAATACTCAAGTGCCTGTTTTCTTTCTTCGTAAAACGACTTCAACCTCTCTTTGTCTCCAGTATCGACATAAGCGATTAACTCACGACTTGCTTTTTTGTATGCTTCTACACTTTGTCTCGCAGGTGCAAAATCAAACGAATTATGATCTAGCACGGGAGTAAAGTCCTCCGCTCGAATTCCCACATTTGATTCAGCTTCCGCTATGAACTCGTGTAATTTCGAGAAATCTACCGGTTCTTCCAGAAGTACATTGCCCAAAATGTGAACCACTTCCTGATCCATCTTGTTGAATCGAGTTGTAAAGACATGATTCAACACATGCATCTCCATCAAATTTCTGGTGTACAGAAAATAGCTATTAACCAAATGAAGCGTTGAGTTTTTATACTCTACCGAGAATCTCGCACCTCGAAGAATATTAGCCGGGATATATACTCGGCCGTCTATCATTTTTGCTTCGGCTCCTGCCTGTGTTTGGAGTTCCTTTTCATTAAAAATCACGCTGATTTTCTTAGGTGCACTTGAAACGGTATGAGCCATGGAGCAGCTTAATAACGTTATAGCAAGTGTAAACATCATCATCTTTTTCACTATATACAACTCCTCGATAGGAATAATCAGGATATACTTGCATTTCATATTTCTTATCGTACCATTTTATTCAAATAAAGGTAATACACTACATATATGCAACGTTCTTTATCCATACACAAAAAAGAAGCCACCTCCCTGGCCTTCCCCAGTTCAGTGACTCCATTTTACAATCCTATTCATTTCCTACATTCAACTACTCCTTCACAGCCCCAACCACGATTCCGGTCACAAAAAAACGTTGCAGGAACGGATACACGAGCAGGATTGGCAGTGCACTGATGAAAATCTGTGACGCACGAATCGTGCGCTGAGACAGATTGGCGACAATTTCCGGGTCAACTCTCGACATATCGGCCTGCACGATGATCGTCTGCATGAAGGTCGCGAGTGGCAGTTTTTCCGCATCACGGATGTAGATGATTCCGTCAAAGTATGCGTTCCAATGCCCAACCATCATGAACAGGGATACTGTAGCAATGACAGGCACGGACACGGGCAGATAAATTTTGATAAACGTCTGAAGGTGTCCTGCTCCATCGATAAATGCAGCTTCTTCAAGATCTTTGGGCACGGTACGGAAGAAATTGAGCAACAGAATGATATTAAACACTGCAACCAATCCTGGCAGGATCAGGGCCAACAATGAGTTCATCAGGCCAAGCTTCAAGATCAGGATATACCCCGGAATAAGGCCGCCGCTGAATAACATTGTAATGACAAAATACCATAGATAGATGTTACGTGCACGGAACACCCGTGTCTCCTTGGAGAGGGCGTATGCTGCAATTGTGTTCACAATTAGCGCTAGCCCTGTACCAAGCACCGTCCGCTCAACGGACACCCACAAGGAGGAGAGAAAATTGGCGTTAACAAACGTCTTCGCATAGGCCTCCAGTGTAAAACCAATCGGCCAGAGCGTAACTAACCCCGCATTGGCAGGTGCAGATGCGCTGAGCGATACCATAAGTAAGTGATACAAAGGCAGCAAACAGAGCAGGGAAATGATGGTTAAGAACACATTGTTGAATATGCTGAATATGCGGTAGGACATCGTTTTATGATACATCAGTTCGTCCTCCTTTCTAGAAAATTCGGTATCCGGCGAATCGGTAAGCCAGTCGGTAGGAGATCACAATCAGGATCAAACTGATGACGGATTTGAACAGGTTCACCGCGGTAGCGAAACTGAACTGCCCACTTAGCAGACCTTCTCTATACACAAACGTATCGATAATATCCCCCTGCTGATATATTAATGGACTATATAAGTTAAAGATCTGGTCAAAGTTGGCGTTGAGCACATTACCCAATGCCAGCGTTGCGATTACGATCCCAATCGGAATAAGAGCCGGGATGGTAATATAGACCGTTTGTTTCCAGCGTCCCGCCCCATCTACTTCAGCCGCTTCATAAAGTGATGGATTAATGCCGGATAATGCCGCGAGGAAGATAATCGTGTTGAATCCAAACTCTTTCCAGACATCACTTGCAATGACCGTAAATCGGAACCAACTGCCATCCCCGAGGAAGAAGATTGGTTTGATGCCAAAGATCGAGACTAGAAACTGATTTAGAATACCCGTCTGTGCCAGAATGTCGATCAGAATACCAGACAGGGTGACCCAGGACAGAAAGTGAGGAAGATACACAAGCGTTTGAATCGTTCTTTTCAGTGCCATCTTCCGTACCTCGTTGAGCAATAAGGCGAAGACAAACGGAATGATCAGGTTCATGATGATCTTCGTACAGGCAAAGAACAACGTGTTCCACGTAATCTGCAAGAAATAATCATTTTCCCACATGTACCTGAAGTGCTTCAGTCCTACCCATTCGGAATTGAAAAATCCCAGTGCAGGTTTATAATCTTGAAATGCCATCAAAATCCCGGACATCGGAATGTATGAAAATATAAAGACCATAATGGCCGCCGGCAACACCATAAAGTGCAGAATCCATGGCTGTTTGTAGCGTTTTTTTCTCTTTTTATCCAGCTTGTTCTCAACGTTTGCCTTCGGGATCCGCTTACCCTCCAATTTAGCCTCCATAGCGCTTCTCCTGTTCCCAAAAAAAGTTTTTGTGTGTGATCGGGTTCTCTGATATAAATAGTATCAAGCCATACTGAGGTCTGCTATATAACATTGTTAGGCTTGATAGTGTTTTGTTAGGGTATCATCAGAAGAGGTAGTTTACACACGAATTAGAAGGAGACTTTTCATGTATATATGGAAGCGCTTAATGCCTTTTCAAGGTAAAACCAGATCCCCATTCAGTCTTTTTGCCAAAATAAACTTGTTAATTGTGGTCTTGTTCATCCCCATTCTAATCATGTACACCTACTCGAATAACGTCACCTATGATGTCGTCAGCAAAGAACTGCAGGTCTCCAACACAAAACAACTTACGTTTCTGTCCAGTCAGATCGACTCCCGCATCAACCAGATGATGGATTTCAGCCTCATTCTCTCCCGTGATCCGAATGTCAGAGCATTCAACGGCCTCAATATGTGGGATGATCGGTATGACCGGATGCAGACCCGTTATGTGATACAAGAGAAGATGACGCTGCAAACCGGCGTTACGGATATATGGCCCACCCGATATGCGGTGCATTCACAGCAGAATGAGGATGTCATCGCCAACTACAATCGAACCACAGGATATGATGAGGAGTATCTGAAAAAAAATATGAGCGGACGATGGACCTATGGGGATCAAGGAGCCGTATCAGAGGATGAACTAAATTCCTTCTATTGGTTCTATACCGATTCCTTGGCACAGCCGGGGATGCTCACGGGAAGCAATCTGGTGATTGAAGCCAGCTTCAGCTACGAGAACATTCAAAATATGCTGGATACGTATAAAGCGGGCGGACAAGGCGATCCTTTCTTGTATCACAAAGGAAATTCACCCATTCTGAATCGCAGCGCGGACAAGCAGTTGTCCACAGAACTCATTCATTATCTGGACACGCATTCTCCGGAAGATACTACACAGGATGTCGTAGAGCTGAACGGTAAGAACTATCTGGTTAGCTCCGTGAAGTCCACTTATCTGGATTGGCATCTGGTTGACGTGATTCCACTGTATCAGATTTTGAAACCTATCTCGCTGAGTCAGAATCTGTTCTACACCTGTATGATTTTGCTGCTAGTAGTGGGTATCTCTGCGTCGATCCTGCTGTACCGGAATGTTCAATATCCGATCAAAAAGCTGATCAAAGGTTTACGCCGTGTAGAACAAGGGGACTATTCTGTCCGACTGTATAGCAAAAACCAGAATGAGTTCTCATTCCTGTTCCGCCGATTCAACGATATGTCCCATCAGATTCAGGATCTGATCGAGAATGTTTTCCATGAGAAAATTAGAGCCCGGGAAGCTACGCTGAAACAATTACAAGCGCAGATCAATCCGCATTTCCTATATAATTGTCTAGGTTATATCATCAACATGGCCCAGATGAAGGACGAGCAAGCCGTGGTCTCCATGGCGCATAACCTAAGTGCGTATTATCGCTACACCACCCGTATGGAACGGGAGACGTCGTCGCTACAAGAAGAGATCAAGCTGCTGATCAACTATCTGGATATCCAGAAACTGCGCAATGGTCGCATCGAGTATCACATCGATATCCCAGAGGATATGCTTGCCCAGTCTGTACCACGATTAATGCTTCAACCGATGGTCGAGAATTCCGTGATACACGGCGTGGCGAAGTCCTATTCATCCGGGGAAATCCGAATTACCGGGGAGCGCTTGAATGGTTTTGGCAGAATATACATCGACGACGACGGCCCAGGCTTAAGCCCGGAACAATACGAAGCGCTGAACTTGAAGATGCAGGAACCCTTACAAGAAGAAATGGGCTGCGGCCTTTGGAATACGTACCAACGAATCACGCACCTGTTCGGCAGTCATTCCTACCTCCTATTTGGCCCATCCCCACTTGGCGGATTCCGAACCGAAATCATCTGGGAGATACCAAAAGAGGACACAGATTCCGATAAAGGTAATACCGATACGAATTTAAGTTAATACAAACAATAAATTGACGATTTAATTTTGAACAAGATCACGTACACGATAACGCAGAGGACAGAAAAAACCTGAAGAAACGGAGTGCTCGCCTTTATCACCAGATTTACACATTATAAAATTCATTCAATGAATCTGGGGATAACAGCGATCGGAAGGTTATTCTGTCATCGGAGTGGCAAGTGTACAGATGTCTGGGTTCAACCACCAAGGAGACAATACAAACATGCAAATGATGATCGTAGACGATGAAGCACACTGGGTCGATAACCTGTCCATGACCAAGCCCTGGCACACACTGGGGATCGAACATGTGCATAAAGCATACTCGGCACACGAAGCACTTCAAATGATCGACACGCACCCCATCGATATCGTGATCTCGGACATTCAGATGCCTGAAATGACAGGCATTGAACTGATCGAACGCATCCGCATCCGGGACAAAAAAATAAAATGTATTCTGTTATCCGGATATTCCGAATTTGATTACGCCAAAAAAGCCATCCAGTTCGAAGCTGTGGACTATCTGCTGAAGCCGCCAACAGACGATGAATTAATGGGCGCTGTCCAGAAGGCCATTGATCAATTGAACAATGAATGGGAAATGGTCAGTTCACTGACACGAACGCAGTTTACGTTGCGAGAGAATCTCCCCCATTTGCGGGGACGACTGCTCCTAGGGGCTTTGCAGGGACAACGAATCGCCGCTGCCGAATGGGATCGGAAGCTCGCCAATTACGCTCTGCCCTTTCACACCGGGGATGCCGCATTAATGCTCGTACGACTGGAAGAAGAATTCGGACACTATGACAGCAATGATCAGACCCTGATCGAATATGCGATCATCAATATGGCGGAAGAGATTATGGGTGAGTTTATGGAAGTGTGGGGCGTCAAGGAGGAGCACGGATATCTGGTGTTTTTGCTTCAGTTGAAAGAACGGAAAGGCGATATTGGGAAAGAAACCATTCTGGAGAAGCTATCGATTCAGCTCCAATCCAAAGTAAAACAGTTTCTGAAAGGCTCCCTCTCCATCGTTATCACCGAGTGGTTCACCTTTCCGGATCAACTTTACGATCGCTTCCGTCAGGCTTCAGCCTATTTCCGGCAGATCGTTGGCGATGAACGCGAATTTGTCATGCGTGTCAGCGATGTCGAGACACCTGCGGCGCAAGGTCCCTTGGACGTGCTGTACACCCCACCCACCTTTATTAGTTTGCTAGAGAGCGGACAGTGGGATGCCGCCGAAGAGAAAATCCTCGCGGTCTGCGCGGAGCTGGATGAGAAATGGTCGGAATCCTGGGAACATTGCATGGAGGCTGGTTTTCTTATTACGGCTTCATTCACTAATATTGCTCACCGGAACAAGCTGACCCTGACCACTTTAATGGGCAATAATGTCGAGGATTTGCAAAGTGGGGAAGTTTTCGCTACCATCAGCAAATTGCGGAAATGGTCGCTCAGTGTGCTGGGCAAACTCAAGGAAGGCACGTCCAACGAGATCAAGGACATCCGTTCCGAGTATGTGAAGAAGATTCAGGATTTTACAGATAAGAACCTGCATCTAGATGTGTCTTTGCGTGTACTAGCCGACCATGTTAATCTGCACCCGACCCATTTGTCCAAGATCTATAAGATCGAAACGGGCGAAGGTATCAGTGACTATATCTCGCGTCTGCGCATGGATCGGGCCTGCCACAAGCTGGTCACGACCACCAAAAAAGTGTACGAAATCAGCATAGAGATTGGTTATATGGACCCGGCTTATTTTATCAAAGTGTTCAAACGCCAGTTTGGCGTTACGCCGCAGGAATACAGAGACCAGCACAAATAACATCTTAGAGGTTGTTCAAAAAATCCGCTTTTGATTACGAAGGATGCCTCACGGCATCATCAGCATCGAATATGGAATTCAGCCGAAATGTCCGTTGCTCACGTAGTTTGCCTACGCTCCGCTACTCCATTTCTAGCTTTATCCCATCTTCTCGGTACTGAAAACCGATCTTTTTGAACATTCACTAATAGAGTCCTATGGAAACTAAAAAACTCATATAGATGCACTCCCGCACAAATTGGTACAGTTACACTGTAAAGATCATACACCGTAGGGGGATTGAACAATGATCAAATTCAAAAAAACATGGTGGTCACTGCTCATGGTTATCGCGCTCATCACGATCACTGCGTGCGGCAGTGGCGAGACAGCCAGTGACAATGGTAATAATACGCCGGGAACTGTCGGCTCAGCTGAAGCAGAAGCTGCTTTTGCTAAAGGAAAATATGACCCTCCCATCGAGTTCAGTTCGGTATTGATGCCGAAGAAATACGTGCAAGGGGATACGAAAGAAAATAACGTACACGATCGCTGGATGCTGGAAACGCTGGGCATGAAGCATAAAGATACCTGGTATCCAGCCAGTGATGATCAGTACAGACAGAAGCTTCAACTTGCTGTCGCCTCTGGTGAGAAACTGCCTGATTTCGTAACGGTACCCACCAATGCGGTATTGACGAATCAATTGATCGACTCTGGTCAATTCATCGCCATTGATGAGTTGTTCGACAAGTATGCGAATAAAACGCTCAAGGACCATGCGGCAGCGCATCCCGAGCTCTGGTATCCGTTCACCAAGGATGGCAAGAAATACAATATGCCCATCATGGAGTACACGGATAACGACGATACCCTGCTGTGGCTTAGAGAAGACTGGATGGAGAAGCTGAATCTGGAGGCTCCTAAGACTATCGCAGATCTAGAGAACATCATGGATAAATTCAAAAATGAGAATCCGGATGGCCTATCTCCAAATGAAGTTTTCCCACTCGCAATCTCGCTGAAAAGTAATACGAATACCTGGATGGGCTCGCTCGACTGGTTATTCGGCGCATACGGAACAGTCCAAGAGCAATGGAACAAGGACGCGAACGGTAATCTGGAATACGGCTCTGTTAATCCCGGAGCAAAACAAGCACTTGCCAAGCTCAGTGAATGGATGGAAAAAGGATATATTCATGCCGACTCCGCCCTGTGGGACGAACGTAAAGCAGCCGAAAGCTGGACCAAAGGTGCCGCAGGTATTCTGCCTGGTGCCAACTGGGTTCCAGACTGGCCTGCTCCCGACCTCATCAAGAACTTACCTGACGCCAATTATAAAGCTTATCCCATTCCAGAAGGTCCAGATGGCAAAATCGGAACCAAGTGGCAGAACTCTGGCGTCAACGCGAGCATCATGATCAACAAGGATGCGAAACATCCCGAAGCGATCTTCCTGTACTACAACTATCTGCTCGATAACCTGGCGAACCCCGCTACGGGCAGTGAATATGAACACGGCTTCGCCAAAGGCTACGATTGGGACATCGTAGATGGACAGCCGACCAGTAACAGAGAGAAGATCAAAGACTTCTCCAACGAATTTCCGTTCCTGACTGGTCCGGCCCGTATCCCGGATCTGTATATGAAAACACTCGTGAAACTGGCTAACGGCGAGAAGCCCGAAACACCTTACGAGAAACAAATGGCTGAGTTCCGTAAACCGGAAAACTGGGACGCTGCCAAAGTCGTCATGTCGCAAATCGACATCCGTAAGCAAAACTATTTCACTGGCGCTGCAACACCAACCATGGTATCCAAATGGAACCTGCTCCGCCAATCCGAGATGGAAACCTTCAACAAAATCATCTACGGCAAACTGCCGGTTGATGCCTTTGACCAATTCGTCGCCAACTGGAAATCCAATGGCGGAGATCAGATCACGCAAGAAGTGAATGAATGGTTTAAATCGGTAAGTGCGAAGTAAGGATCGAAGAAGTAACACTAAGTAAAATAAAAGAATTTAAAAACAAGCCGAAGCGTGCATTGTCATCGCTTCGGCTTGTTTTTCTATATCTAGTTAACCCAGCACTTTATAATACAGGAATTTCAACAGAATCTGTGCCCATAACTCTTTTTCCATCTTTCTCTTCTGATCCGACCTCAATACCAATGTTTAATGACTCAGAGGGGGACATCCCCTTTTTATCTGGACTTAATTCGATCACAATCGTTCCAGTACCTCCGCCATTTGCTATGTAATTTCGTTCTCTCCCAATTTCAATCATTGTGCGCCATGAAGAGTCATCAGAAGAATCCATCCAGGTGGATACGTACTCAGCAGGCTTCAACTTCGATTGATGTTCAGGATAACTGCTGGTGATGCTGGAGACACTCCATTGATCAGGGATATAGAATGCAACACCACCCCAGTCAGCGGGGTCAATCTCTATATGTGCTACTATTTTGATATGATCAATATGCTGCTTCTCACTCTCAACGAATATCGATCCTTGTGTCATTGTCTTTAAATTCGTTGATTTGGCATCCAGATCAAAGTTTTTGACGTGAATGATATTACCATTAACCACTGGCTCATTGGCTTCATTTTTGTTGGTATTCGAAAAAAGCAGAACAAACACAATCGCAATAAACATAAAAAGCACGATTAAGTATTTAAATCTTTTTTTCATAATAACCATACCTCGCTTCTACCCTTGTTTCTTTAAGCTTAACACATACTCAATGCCCTCCTTTCCTTAATTTAGAATTTGGAAAAGTAGAGCATTAAAACCGGAGCCGAAGCGATAGATTCACGCTTCGGCTCCGGTTTTTAAGTTAAGATTTAGGCAGCTTCCCCTGACTTATGGGTTCGCCTTAGTGGATCAAGCTTCAGTATCGGTCTCCTCTGGTATCGAATGACCTAACAAGGATACTGTGAGCTGAATGCCATCTCGTAGTCCCTGCATATACAACCTCTCATTTTCTATGCCTTTGCTGACAATATAACGATTCTCCCACTCGGTATATTCAGGTGTTTGCTCGACATCTTTACCTGCAAACAAAACTTCAAATGCTTCGTCTGTTCCCCCACGTACTCGACTCAGTTCAGGATCATGTTCAATCCGGGCAGTCACCTCATCCAGCCTTGCTTGAATCGCTCGTTGCATCCACGGTGGAAAATTCATTGCTTCTCCTCCCCTATATGTACCGTACTCATCACCGTACCACTCGACTATGCTTCGCCCTCATTTCACTAACTCGTGCCACCAGTTCATCCACCCTTCGGCTCTGTTCCTGAACCTCAGGGTTCTCCCACAACGGAATCGCTTGCTTCAAGGATGCCTCACCAAGCTGATTAAGCTTGCGCCGTTCCTCTTCCAATAAGTCAAGCAACCGGCTGCTCATACATGCACCTCTCTGATGGGTCTATACTGCGCCATGTCTTGTTAAAACTAGACGTGAGCAGTCATTTTTAATGCGATTATCTGTGTTCAGAAGCTGTGTTCAATATCTTCGTCTAATCCAAATTGTAAGATAATTTATAAAACCATTAATGCAGAAACCGAATTAAAATAAAAAAACACCGAAATGAACATACGGTGTAAAACAATTATTTGATCCCGGATTGTAAGTATCAGTAAAAGGGCTTGCTCAATTGTTTCACTTAAAGACGTAACAACATGAAAATAAAGCTACTCGAACGGCGTGCCTATTGCAACCGAAACGGGACTCACTTTATGCACTAAATCCGCTTGGAAGGAGGTCCGACTTTTGTAAAGAACAACTCGTGGTGAAAATATAATTATTTACCTCATTGTTGTCTTGCCTTCTAATTATTGGTATTTTAAGTGTTCAAGTAGCAGGGGCTAGTGGATTTAGCACCACTACCACTAATGAATCGGTGCATACGTTATCCCTACTGAGGATGGCAGTACATTGGAAGTTTCAATTGTAGAAACAGTCCACTCAATATATATTTAAGATAAGTTGTCGCCATTAATGTTAGCTTCAACTACTTATTCAAAGGAGATATGATGTATAGAAAACTAATAATTATTGCTTGTCTGATAGAAGTGTCTTTTTTAATTTTTTTACAAAATCGTTACAATAATATTTTGAATTTGTTTCCTTTTATTGGAGTGTTAGTTTTTTTCATGGTGTTGAGTTATTTCTTAAAAGTTCAACTAAGCAAAAAACGTAAAGAAATAACACTTTTTTTACAAACACTCTCTTTGATATTTATTCCGATTTATGTAATTACAACCCTTCCTCAATACACGTATGAAAGTGCGGTAGATAAGGTCACTCAGAACTTAGAAGAACTTTATGTGGTTAATAAGCAGAAGAATACGTTATTAAAAAATGAATCTAATGAATTAAAAAAAGGTTATATGTTTTCTGTGGAAAAAAATTCAAAAGTAAATTCATACGTTTTTGATCCGTGGACGGGTATCTATCATGAAGTACGAGATTGAGGTAAAACTGGCTACTCGGTTAAATTGATGTAGAGATTGCTATCATGTGAGAATTGTTTTTTAACGCCTTGATAATGAAACTTACTTAGAGAATCGGTTCGCCGATTCTTTTTTCTTTTACGTTCTTACGCTTCATATCATGCATACCGGCGAATACAAGACCCAGAACGTGCAACATGAATATGTAAGCGGAGTGCGGACAGTATAACTTACACATTAAATTCTAAAACAAACGCGATCAGCAAAAG